>Ga0114930_10000017_pt1 | contig 210437 bp, 187 predicted proteins | sample AnhtaG_FD_87300 | JGI IMG/M metagenome (GOLD analysis project Ga0114930, IMG submission 87300) | Deep subsurface microbial communities from Anholt, Denmark to uncover new lineages of life (NeLLi) - Anholt_01485 metaG | ecosystem: Environmental > Aquatic > Marine > Oceanic > Sediment | place...
ATAGAAAGTATTGGAAGAAAGGGTGTTGTTGGAGCCTAAATAGATTATGATGCCATAGGAAGTGTTACTATAAGATGTGTTTGAAGAAAGAATGTTGTTGGAGCTTGTGTTGAGATAGATGCCCTGGGAGGAGTTGCTGTAAAGCGCATTATCAGTAAATCCTGCGGAATTTGCAGTGTTATTATTTGAGGAGCCTCCGAGATAAACGCCTCTATAGCCATCATGGATCCTGGACTTGTTGATTTTTATTCCTTCGTTGGAGTTGGAAGCGTCAACAGAATTAGCATAGATTCCATATTTGTTGGCAACGTTAGCTCCCAATTCCGAAATATCAGCATATTGGATTTTGGTTTCAGAACCTGATTTGCTATAGATGTAGCCGTGATTGGTTGCCTCAGCCGTGACTGTAGCATAATCAAGTATTTCATATTCATCACCGACCTTAATTCCATCAGCAATCTTGATTGTTTTCCCTGATAAAGAACCAGGTACGGTATCAGGAGTAGAGATAATAACAATACTATCAGTAGTACCATTCTCAGTAGAATCAACGATTAGATAGTATTCATTGTCAGTAGTATTGTAAATATATTGTCCTATGCCTTCGTCATTAGCACTTATCAAAGAAACAGAGGTAGTAACGGTGTCACCAGATATTGAGGCGCCAGAATCTTCAGTGTCATAATCATCGGTAAAGGTAAGGGTGGTGGTGGCATTTGAAGATATGGTATAGATTTTACCAAAGGCAAGAGATGAGGTAGCAGTGATACGTACGTGTTTGTTTTGATGGTCATTAGCTGTCCAGGATTTAACAGTATCAGTTAAGGTGATTGTTGCCCCAGCATCATGAGTAACGGTTTCTAAGGGGGTACCGCTTTCTTGGTCTCCTTTAATCTCCAAATATCCTGTTGATTCTACTTCAAGGCCTGACTCTACCGAAGCGCCGGAATTAAACTGCAAGGTTACATTTTTATCCATCAAGAATTGCCCAGATCCTGAGCCAGAAGAAGCGCCAACACTAATGATGCAGTTGGCGCAGGAAGGAGTTGAGGTGGCATTAACATTGAGAGTAATAGACTCTCCTTCTGCGAGACTTGGATAAGTCTGGAAAGTAGCTGTTTCATTGGCATCGGTGGCAACGAGGAATTTACCTCTAACTTCCAGGTCATCTCCATCGCCGTTTCCTAAAGTAACTGTTCCGGCGCTGATATCAAGGGCAGAAGTGGTGGTGGCGGTAACAAGCATGGGATCTTCGATTGCCCAGCCACCGCCTGAACCATTAAAGGCTACCTGATAAAAAGCGCTTGAGCCATTAAGAGTTCCAGAGAGAGTTTTACCAGTTGAAGTGGCATTAAAAGTAACCGTCCCGTCATGATGAGTGAAGGTGCCGGAATTTGCCCATGCTCCTCCTACATTAAAAGAAGCGCTGGATGAGGCATCTAGTACGGTATTTGCCCCGATAGATACATTCCCATCAACATCCAAAGTGCGGTCGTTTGTATCGTTGTCAACAGTAAGAGAAGTGCCGGAATTGGTAAGGGTCAGGTTATTATTCACGTTTATCGCGCCAGTGCCCGTGCTGTTAAAAGTAATTGTAGGCGTGCTTGTGGCGCTTTCAAATGTAAGGTTATAGAAAGACCAAGCGGTTGAAGTCGCAACATTGGTTGCAAAGCTCGTTGAAGTGGCTACAGAATTAGTAAAGGTGTTGGTGCTTGTCATGTTGATTGTGCCGCAGGTTGCCCCGCACTGGACATTGCCGTTGGCTGTCACATTGGCTGTCCCACTGCTCGTATTAAAGGTGCCATTGGTCATTGTTAAGTTTCCAGCTACGGTCATTGTATTAGTTAAAGGCGACCAGGCACCGCCAGAACCATTGAAAATAACATTGTTAAAGGAAGATGAGCCGGCATTTATAGTTTTTCCTGTTGTTGTGGCGTCAAAGGTTACGGTTGCTGAACTGTGAGTAAAGGTACCGGAATTTGACCAAGAGCCGCCTGCATTAAGACTTGCCGAGGCCGAAGCCTGAAAAGTGGCATTAGAGGCAATGGTAAAGTTTCCACCAACGTCAAAGGGAGAATCGTAAGTGTCATCATTTATCGTAATCGTGCTGCCATCGCCTGCAGTGAAATCATTAGTGACGTTTATGGCGTTGCCTAAATGGGTAATTGTAGGAGTGCCTGTAGCGCTCTGAAAAGTTAAATTATAGAAAGTCCAAGCGGGGGAACCTCCAGAGGCGCCGAAATCTTCATTTGCAGATACATTGTTGGTGAAGGTAACAGCGTTTGTAATATTTATTGTCCCGTAAAGAATCCAACCCTTAACGAATCCATTGACAGTCAGGTTCACCGCGCTGTCTAGAGTTCCTGGCCACATTAAGAGGTCGTTTTCAATCGTAGTATCTACGTAATTGAATATCCATGAGCCGCCACTACCATTAAACGTTATGTTGTAAAAATTGTGCCAATTTGAAATTGTTTCAGCGCCGGTTGAGGTAAATGTCACGGTTCCATTTTGTGGGATAAACATATTTTCACCATCAGAAGCTGTCCAAGAACCGCCAACAGTAATGCCGTGGTTTGAAGCGCTAACATCAAGATAACGAAGTTGGCCGACGGTTCCCCCACGTATTGTAAGGTCATTAGAAACCGTAATGGCTCCTGCCAAAGTGCAGGTGAAAATTGAGCCTGAGCCAAATACCCCTACCTGGAAATTATAAAAAGTAGCGCCACCGCCGACATAAAATGTGTCGCCGGAGCTGCTTTGTACTAAAGTGGTGCCGGCAGTCTGGGAAATGGTGCCGGAATTTGCAATATCTCCGCTGGCAGTGCTTATATTGCCAATGGTCATATTATTTGCCGTGTTAAGAGTTGCGCTGGATTGGAGCTTCAAAAAATCAGCGGTAATTGTTCCGCCCGGGGCAAAAGTGTCGCCGGTCCAAACCAAAAGTTCGTTTCCAGTTTCTACTGATAAAGCATTGCTATTTGAAGTAAAAACAATATCAGTATCATTGTCGTTATCGTACAGACCCAAATTAGCATTTGTTAAAGAGCCGGTTTCAGCTCGGGTTATTAAATGATCAACATAGAGATTGAGGTCGGTTATATCGCCGGTATTGTATTTTGTGACTGTGGTGGCGTATGGTGTCGTATTTTCGTTAATAAAGACGGTAATAATATCATTTGTGCTTGCTGAAACGCCGCTGATGGAATAGTCGCCGGTTGCTAAAGTGCAAGTCGTTGAATAAGTACCGGCACCATTAACCTTTAAGTCTACTGTTAAGGGATTTGTTAAACAATTATAAGCGCTTGTCTCATTACTCTGGTAAATGTTGCCGGAAACGGTCGTGGCCGCAGGCAATATCTCAATTAACTGACCCGCATTTTCATCAGAGGCATTCCAAGTAATTGTTACTGCCGATGGAGCACCCCCTATCAAATCAGCAACATAGAAAGCTATATCTGAAAGGATAGAAGCGCCTGTTCCAGCATCTGCTATTTCATAAAACCCCGCATTATTAGTTGATGGGTCACCATCACCGCCACGAAAGACCCCAGCGGCTAAAAGCGTGTTTCCTGAACTACCACCAGAGGCAAGAATCGTACTGCCTGTCCCAGAGTTATTTACAGTTTCATTGAGATAGTTAGTGGCATCCGCCACAGAGCTACTAATCGTCCCAAGATAGTTGATAGCAGTATGGTGAATGTTGTCATTAGAGGATGACTCATAAGTGATATTATGTGTTCCTGCAGTCGGATTAACCAAACCATAAATAAAATTATGAACATCACCCCCTAAACCGCTAGAGGTAGAAGCGTGAATAAGGGTAAATGCTTCAGTTGTATTCCAATACGGCTCGGCAACTAAAGTTTCTTGTGCCTCTTGTGAAATAACAAGTATCAATAGTGTTGTGCCAGCATCTACTGTATGTGCCTCACTAACCGTTGTTACAGTAGAAGATGTTACATAAGTGCTAATTGTTGCACCGCGAGTTATTGCATCGGCGGCAATCTGCCACTGCCTCGCTTCCTCAAAAGCAACTGACGGAGACCCGGTCTCCATAAAGGTGAGAGGACCTAATAAATAAAGAAGCGGACTAATATCTGGCGCATCGAATTGATACCTAAGTTCATATTCTTCTCCTGCTCGCCAGGTTACATTCCAAATAATTTGCTTTGTCTCGCCTTCAGTGACAATAGAAGCTGATACACGCTGATTGAGAACGCTGATTGACGCTGATTCAGCGTTGTTCGGCGTACTTATCAGCGTTTGTTCGGCTTCTATAATTTCAAAACTTGCTGGCACGCTTTCTATCACTTGGCCATTAAAATCTTGATTTGCTTTAATTTTCATCAGCATCTGATAGGTAGCGGGTGGGTAAATCCTCGTCGGCCCAATCCTTTCAACATCAAAAGAAATTGATTCCCTAACCTCAAAAGAATCTTCTATTTCGTAACCATTATCAAGATTTTTTAATTTCATTTCGTAAGTCCCCGGCTCGCCAACCTGATAATAGGCAAAATAATCCGGCACATTGGTCACATTATTCGGGCCACATTCACCCGACTTTTGAATATCAGCGGAGACCCGGTCTCCGCTAGGGGCAGTAATTTCTAATTTTAAATTTGCATCACATATTGTATGACCATCGCTTCTTAACGCTACCATCTGTAAGTAAACTCTTTCGTTTGGTAAATAGATGGATTTATTGGTGTTGATTGCCAAAACTCCCCAAGTGAAATCTTGTTCTAAAATATAAATTGCTTCATTTGTTTCAAATTCAAGCTCTAATCTATAAATCCCTGGCCGAAATTCTCTTTTATTATTTTTAGGAATTTTTACCTCAAATGTCTCCTTTTCATCTTCAGATAAAGGATGTATCTTAGACGAGGTATCAATTGTTGTTCCATCAGGAGAAAAAGTCTGTGCTTTAATTTTATTTATTTGAGCCTTAACTTCATTCGGCAAAATTTGTTGAATAATAGGCTCTATAATCGGCTCTAAAACCTTTTCCTCTAAAGTATCTACTAACCCTTCAATAAATTTTTCTGTTCGTTCTAAAAGACCCCTCTTTTCTTGAGTTTGGGGTATTTCAACCTCCTCTTTAAGAATTTCTGCTTTCCCGAGATTCACCAGTTCTTCAACCGGTAGCTCAGGCTCTTCAATAACAAAAATTGGCTCTTCATTTATCGAAAAGTTTTCTTGTAGCTGAGAGAAAAATAAGGAATTATCTTTAATTTTAATTTTTGGCAATTTTTTGGGGTTTTCTGGCCTTTCTTTTTCTTCATATTTTGCCTCGACCCAAACGCCATCTAAATAAGCAGTTAGAGTAGTTTCACCTCCAACTACTCCTTCAAATTTAATTTTAAGATTCTCGATATCTTGCCAGTTTTTTAAAAAAGGAGTGTCATATTCGAAATATCCGCCAACTTGAAAATTGGATAATGGCGAACTGGAAATAGTGTCTAACTGCCACCAAACTTCACCGTCAAAAGAGTACCAGATAATAATTTTTGCATCTAAATTCGGCATTACAATTCCTTCGACTGGTGGAGTAACAGTTTCGGGTGATGAAGCCACATTCTCAATTGACGGCAAAATAATAGTGTCAACTGGTGGAGTGGTAGTATCAATTGCTGAAATATATTCCTGGGCTTTAGCTATTGAAGCTCTAAAGAAGTTCTTAATTTTGTCCAAAAAGCCGATTGGAGGCGTTGCAGTTTCAATCGGCTCTATCTCTGGCAAACTTTCTTCGATTGTTTCTTGCCCGCCCAAATTTTGTTCCTCAAAACTTGGGAGGGCTTGCTGTTCAATCGGCAAAATATCAGGTGTTTTTTCTCCAAAGGAAAAAGAAAATTTAATTTTCGCTGACAAAAACGTATCATTATTAATTGGCGTTGTTACTAATTTCGTTGAAGGCGTGGCGGATTCAATCGAAGATACTGCTGATTCTATCATGGCTATCGCTGATTCTGTTGATGGAGTTGCATAATCAATTGAAGAAAAAATTACTGGGCCGGATTCCCCGGGAGGAGAAAGAGTAGTAGGCTCACCACCTTTAGGTTCTGTAGGCTCTGTTAATTGTTCGCCGTTTATAGTAAATTTCTCACAAATAAGATATAGTGGCCCATTTTTATAGACTGCTGAGTTTGTTTCAGAAAATAAATTAATATTTCCATCAGCTCCTACTTCCGGTGGTCCTTCAGCATTGTTTGGATTTTGCCAGTCACCGGTACAGACTGAAGTATACAGATTAACTGTTTGCTCTTTACCGCCAAGTGCCCCAACTAATTGTCGGAAAATCTCCACGGGATTGATTCCGAACAGCAGGAGCAAAATAAAAGTTGCTAAACTCAAACGCCACCCAACGCCAAAAAATTTAGTGATTGTTGTTTTAGGAGAGCTAAATCCAAAAGAGCTTTTAATTCCGCTTACCAAATATTTCAAAACGAAGGCGTTTTCTTTTTCTCTTTGTTTTTTAGTAATTAATTTTTGATAGTTTTTTATGGCTTTTTCGGTAGTTAGCCAAGAAACACCAGAATAAACTTTTTCGCCTTTGATTTTTCCCTGACGAATCAAATAACCAATATAATCAGGGGCGTAACCTGAAATTTGAGCCGCCTCTTTAAGAAACAAATATTTTTTCTCTAACAAAACTGGATCTGGAGTTATAAGATGATTGGTTTTTCGGCAATAGTTAATTATCTCTTCTGGGGCAATCTGCCAAGAAATATTATTGTAGATTTTTTTTCCTCTAATTTTTCCTTTGCGAATCAAATAACTAATATAATCAGGAGCATAACCTGAAACCTTGGCAGCTGTTTTAAGACTAATATATCTATTTTTTAGTACCATAGCGATTATAATAGTGAATTTTTCGATCTCGACCCTCGAGATTCTTCTATTTTAGCATATTTTTGGCTGTCAAGCTGTGGAAAACTCAAGATCTTATTAAGCAAGGTTTATAAATTAAGAAGGCGCCTGCGTAAACCAGGACAACTTAACGGAGGACCCGGGCCCTCCGTTTTATTTCCGGAGACCGGGTCTCCGGAATATCCGGAAGGCATGCTGCCTGCCATTGACAACGATTCTTGATCAGGATAAAATAAAATAATCGATTATAGCATAAGGTTTATTAGAGTTTTATAAAAATAAGGGTTAATAAACATTACTAAATTAAAAAATTGTGGCAAAAAAATATTTAACAATAAAAAAGGCAGCAGAATTATTAGGAGTCACTCCTTTAACTTTAAGAAACTGGGATAAATCTGGGAAATTAAAAGCTTATCGTAACCCTATAAATAGATATCGAATTTATAAACCTGAAGAAATAGAACTTTTTCTTAGAAAAATTGAATCGAAGGGAAAAATCTTTTTAGGATAACTTATTTAAATTATTACCAAAAAGAGCGAGCCTTGCTCGCTCTTTTTAATTTGTAAAAATCTTCTCTTAGATTTTGCCTTTTAAGTATATCTGTTTTTTGTTCACCGGAAATTTTTCTATTGCATATCGTAGCATTGTTCTTGGCATTTTTTTGCAATGTTCTCTTAAAAATTTCTCTTCTGTTTTCAAAGATTTTTTGCCAACTTCTCTTAACATCCAACCAACTGCTTTATGTATTAAATCGTGTTTATCATTTAAAAGTTTTTTTGAAATCTTTAAAGTTTCCTCAAATTTATTATTTTTTATAAATTGGAATGTCGCCATTATGGCTATCCTTCTTTCCCAAAGATTTTTCGACTGGGCAAGTCTGTAAAGCATCATCTTTGATTTGTCTGAAAGATACTCCCCTATCATCTTGTCTGCAGACAAATCAACTAAATCCCAGTTGTTTATATTTTTTGTGTTTTTTAAATAAAGATTGAAAATCTTCTTCTTTTCTTTTTCGCTGCCTTTTTGAAAATTATGAACTAAGATAAGTAACGAAATTAATTTCTCTTCGTGAATCTTGGAATGTAATAATTTCTCTGCATCTTTTAACGTAAGGTTATTATATTTCTTGGCAATTTCTCTTGTTTCAGGAACTGTAATTCCTAAAAAGATATCCCCTTCTCCGTATTCTCCAGGACCTGTCTTGAAAAATCTTTGTAAAATTTTTGCCTTCTCAGGATTCGCTTTGACCCTTAATTCTTTTTTTAAATTTGCAAGAGTTAACATATTATACAATTTTACACTATAAATCCATCTCAATGCAATCTTTATTCTATTAAAACAAAAAGCCCCCCACTACCAATATTTGGTGTGAGGGCAAGCCCGCAAGAAGCGGAACAAAAGAGGTTCGAGTCCAACCCTTAGTAAGCGAAAATTGAGGAATTTTTTAAGCTAAATCTGAGCAAAAAAGACTGTTTACACTGAGCTTGTCGAAGTGCTGGCATCCTCGGTCTAGAACCAGGGTTTTAAGGGGGTTTTCGGGGGTTTTGGGCGTGTTCCATTCACCCGTCTCGGTCGGGGCTTTTTAAGCTAAAATGAGACAAATGAAACACTATTTAAGGGTATATTTTGGTGTCTCATTAACGCTTTATACCAAGTATCTTCATTTTTTGGAGATTATTGATGGTTCTCTCGGAAGCCGTAACCGCCGAGGTTCTGCATTGTAATAATTCCGGAATTCGGCCGCCCGAAACCGTAGCCGCAGGCAGATTCGCCTACTATCCAATTTTAATGATAACCTATTTTGCTGAATGGTAAAAGCCCTCTGTCGCAAGCGACAAAGGGCTTTCTTGTCCATGAGCCAAGAGACCAAGCTCCCAAAGAGAGCCAAGCTTCCAAGAGCCCAAGGGCACTACTTGCGGGGGAGGCAGAACACCCACTGGCCGTCAGCACCCCAGAAGTCCGTAGGGCCGCCACTGTAGGTGTGAAGCCATAGTCCAGAGTCGACGTGCACCACGAGGAACACGCACGGGGGGCCATCCGAGACAACGATCGGATCCATGCCGATAAGGATCCATTCACCGTTGGGCTGGTCATTGTATTGCAACCGCAACTGAGGACCAACCTCGGTAGGACACAGCTCCAGGCCGAGCTCCTTGGTACGCTCACAGATCTGAGTATACCTGGCACCCTGTTTGAAGCCGAGCTCGGCAACCGTGACCTTAACCAGGTCCACCTTGGTCTCCTCGATCGCTACCGTGAAGGCGGGCTTTCCGAGGATTTCTGAGGCCAAGTCACCGATCCTGAATCCCCTTTCGCGCAAGGCACAACGGAAGTCATCGGCGGTCTTGAAACCGGTGCCCAGATTGATGGTCCTCCAGTCTCCGTACTTCACGATACACTCTCCTTTCTCGACTTTTTGCCGAAGAACTTCCCTCTACCCAAGGTTATAGGGGCTTAACTACCACCGTGGCAGTCATAGCCAAAAAACACCTGTTTATCAGCCTGTCTGCCGGCAGGCAGGTATCTTTTGGCTATGACTGCTAATCGCAAGTATTTAATATGGAAAAGAGCTATTTTTATATATTTAAATCATATCATATATTTCTTATTCTGTCAATGGTTTAGGGTATTAAAAAAACCGCCATTTTGGCGATTATTAGAATTCGTAAATAACGCATCTCGGTCGGGGTGTTTTTAGGCTGTTATTTCTTTATCTATTAAAATTATTAACTCGAAGATTTGGTCAATGTTTGCCTCGTCTAGTTCTTTTTTTGTGACAACATGAAATAAGGAATGAGTTTTATCGTTCGCATCTTTTGCAAATATAGCTGCCTTAGATGTCAATCTCCTTACGGCTGCCTGAATCGGCCCTGGAAACTGATTCGCCTTAAGGTTAAGATTTTTTAAAATAATCTTAAAATCATGGAATCTTCCACGAGCTTTATCCCAATATAACGCTGTTTCCTTCCCGCCAAATCGCTTTCGTAAAAGTTTTATAATTAAATTCTCAATAACCTTTCTACACAAAACATAAACAGCGGTGTAACAACCGCAATTATAAGCTTTATTTATTTCTTCAACGTGTTTTTGCTCGAATTTATCTTTGCTAGGATACTTTAAATATTCAAAGGGTTTACTGGGTCTTTTTCTTTCTTTTTTTATATAAATAGTTTTTGGAGGCATGGCTTGAATCTTTGCTTGATTAAGAGACTGTCTATCTTCAGGATCAAGCTTGAACATTATCGATTTGCCAAATTTTTCTGCATAAAGTTGTGCGGCCGCATTAAGTGTTAGTCCGCTGTATTTACGACGCAATTCGGAAATTCTAACCCTAACACTAGCCTCACTTTTTAAGGTTCCAGTCTTTTTTAAAAGCAATTCTAATACCCCTTTGTCTAAACCTTTTGCCATTAATATATATTCTTCTTATTTTTTCCTCTTACTCTTTCTTTTTTCTCCTGCAGGCAATATTCTCTCAATAGTTCTAGACGTAACTCCTAATAATTATCCTATTGTCGACGTTGTGGCACCATCCCGATAAAGCTGAAGAATAATTAACTTTTTTATTTCTTCTAATATTTTTTCTGCTTTTTCCATAATTACTTTTTGGGAATTTTTATATACTTAGCTATTGCGTTGACCGCGCCAATACTTATTCCAACAATCTTAGCAATTTTACCCTGTGGAACTTGCGCGATACTTAACTGAGTTATCAAAAGTTTCTTCAAAAGCTCATCGGTAGTGCTCTCTGCTTTTTTTATTTTTTTTCGCTTAGCCATATTGCTTAAATATCTAGTTAATTATCGACCTTTTGACCCGCCTCGGTCTCTCGATACCAAGCACAAAGTGGCTGCGGGTCTACGACTCGAACCGCCTCGGTCTAGTACCGCGACGGCACCCGGACTCGAACCAACTTTGTACGGGAATCGGTCACCCTCGATACTGAGTTGTGCTTGGCTGCGGGGCTAGGACTCGAACCTAGATTCGCCGGTCCAGAGCCGACTGTCCTACCGTTAGACGACCCCGCAAGGTTTTAAAAGAAAAGGAAGGGAATCTAGGTGTTATACTTTCAAATACTTCCTAATGGCTATCATACTGGAGATTATACTTAGACCAACACCGGTTAAAAGTTGAATTAAAAGAAGAATCCAGAAATTATTAAGGAGGTAATCAAAAAGACTAAAGCCTGGTAAAAGAGTTTCAAACTTTGAATTTAAAAATAAAGTGGCTAAAGCAAAAAGTAAAATGGTAATCAAGGTAGCTACTACTCCTCCCATTATTCCTTGAACCAAGAAGGGCCCTCGAATAAACCAGTTAGAAGCACCAACCAATCTCATTATTGCTATTTCTTCTTTTGAATTGTAAATTGCCAGTCTGATTGTGTTGAAAGTTACTAAAACAGCGATTATTCCCAAAATTAAACTGAAAATAATTCCAGTTAATCTAATATTAGAAGAAGCTTCAAAAATTCTCTCAATCACAGCCCTGTTCTGATGATAATCCACTTTGTTAATTATATTTTGGAAAGAAGCATTTTCTAAAAAATTATTAAGGGCTTCGTATTGATTTGCCTGCCAGGTTTTAATGTTCAGCGAAGCTAATAATGGATTTTCCCCTACTTCAGCTAATGCTTCCAGCAAAAGCGGGTCATCTTGATGTCTTTCTGTGAAACGGCTTAAAGCTTCTTCCCGTGAAACATACTCAATGCTTTTTACCTCTGAAATCTCGTTTATTTCTTTTTTGGCATTTAAGATATCTTCTTCAAAGGAATCTTTTTTAAAATAAACCGAAACATCAACTTTACCCTGAAGATCTGAAATTAAGCTATTGATAATGCCTTGGGAAAAATAAAGGAAGGTAATAAGAGAAATTGTCATTACCATAATGGAAACTAAAGCTACAGTAAGACCGCCTTGACGGTGAAAATTAACCCAACCGTTTTTAATAATTCGTTTTAAATCAACAAACATAATAAACAACATTTAATCAAATGGTAAACCTTCCTCTTTTCTGGTCTCTAATTATACTCCCTCCTTCGAAACTAATTACCCTCTTTGATAAAAAATTTACAACTTCTTTATTGTGGGTGGCCAAAATAACTGTTGTTCCCATTTCGTTAATTCTGGACAGCAGCTGAATAATATCCCGAGTATGATAAGGATCTAAATTGCCCGTAGGTTCATCAGCCAAAAGGACATCTGGCCTGTGGATTAAAGCCCTGGCAATTGCTACTCTTTGGCGCTCGCCTCCAGATAATTCTGGAGGGAAATTAGAGAATCTGTGCGAAAGGCCAACTATTTCTAATATCTGGGGGACGTCTCGACTAATTTCCAAATCTGAAGCTCCGGTAACTTCTAAGACATAGGAAACATTTTCATAAGCAGTTTTGGTTGGAAAAAGTTTATAATCTTGGAAAATAGAACCAATTCTCCGCCGATATTGAGGCAATTTCGAAGCTGGAATCTTGTGGACATCTTGATTATCAAAAAAGACCCTACCTTGAGAAGGTTTTTCCTGCGCTAAAAGCAATTTAAGTAAGGTTGTCTTTCCGGCTCCCGACCTACCAACTACAGAAACAAATTCTCCTCTTTCAATTTTAAAAGAAACATTCTCTAAGGCAGTAATATCTGATGAATAAGCTTTTGTAATATTTTGAAAATGAATCAATTTTAGGTTTTAGGTTTTAGCTTTTAGGTTTTGGGTTTTAATTATTACGCCCTATACGCTAATAATCTAATTTTATTTCTTTTTCAATAAATTCATCGAGGTTACCGTCTAATGCCCCCTCAACGTCTGAAGTTTCAAGGCCAGTTCTCAAATCTTTAACTAATTTATAGGGGTGGAGAACATAAGATCTGATCTGATTTCCCCAGCTAGCAGAAATTGCTTTTCCTTTAATTTCTTTGAGTTTTTTTTTCTGTTCAGCTTCCTTTAATTGATAAAGTTTTGAATAGAGCATTTTCATCGCTCTGTCTCTGTTTTGGCCCTGTAATCTTTCTGCCTGACAAGAAACGACAATTTTAGTTGGCAAATGGGTAATCCTGACAGCTGTTTCTCTGCGATTCACATGTTGGCCGCCGGGGCCAGAAGCTCTATAAAAGTCAATTTTTAAATCTTCTGGTTTAATCTTTATCTCTGTTTCTTCTTCTTTCTCGATTTCAGGCAGAACCTCGACTAAAGCAAAGGAGGTGTGGCGAAGTTTTTGGGGTGAAAAAGGTGAAATCCTAACTAATCTATGGACTCCTGTTTCTTTTTTTAAAAAACCGAAAGCGTAAGATCCTTTAATTTCCAAAGTTACAGATTTCGTGCCAATTCTGCCTTCCGGCCCTCCGCCCTCACCAAATGATTGATGCAAAACTTTTGTTTCAAATCCCCTTCTCTGGCAAAATCTTTCGTACATCCTAAGCAGCATTGTCGCCCAATCTTGTGAATCTTGGCCGCCGGCTCCAGCCTGAATTGAAAGAGAAGCTGAAGATTTATCATACTTCCCAGAAAGAAATGTTTTAAATTCTTCCTCTTTAATTTCCGCTTCCAGACGTTTAATTTCACGTTCAATCTCTCTTTCTTCTTTTCCTTTGGTTAATTTGCTTAATCCTTCTAGATCTTTTAACTCTCTTTCCAGCTTCTCAAATTTGCTTATCTCATCTCCTAAAAAAGCTATTTCTTGGTTAATTTTAACTGCTCTTTCTTGGTTTTGCCAAAAATCAGACTTTGTACTTTCTTTTTCTAATTCTTTAATTTTATCTTTTCTCTTTTCTAATTCAAAGACAGTCCATCAGATGATGGAGTTTTTCTTGTAATTCTTTTAATTTTAAGGCAATATTGGGCATACCCCGTAGAAGAATTTCGAATGCAAAATTTCTTCGAAATTTTCTTTTTGCCCCGTAGGGTATTTCGAAATTTCTCTACAGGGCATATTATCTCTTTTCAATACTATTTTAGCAAATTATGGCAAAAAGTAAACTGCTGTTATAAAAAAAAAGCGGAGGGCTAAATTACCTCACCGCTCTTATCATAATCCTCCTTGGCTCAATAAACGATCACAGAGATGTCGAAGATGAGGTATTGAAGAAAGATCCTCTAACTTTCTATGAGGCTGAGCCAACAACTTTGGGCCTTCTTTGCCACCCTTTTTTCGAGGAACAAGATGAATATGAACATGCATAGCTTCATCTAGATAATAAAGGTAGACTTTGTCTGTCTTATAGAATATCATCAACGCATGCCTTACTTCGAATACAACTCTCATTAAACACAGAAAGTCGTCTAGCTGTAATTGATTCAAGTCCCCTACATTTTTTCTCCAAACTACAACAGTGTGGCCTTTTGTAATGGGGTGAAAGGCCAAACAGGCATAGATGTCTTCATCTTCCCAGAATATCGACCCTTCCATCGGTCCAGGAAACCCTGGCATTTCCTCTGTCCCTCCTTTTCTGTGTTGTTAAAGAAACTGTTCCTCTGCAGTTGATATTATACAATTCAGTAAATAAAATCAAGCCCGAGAACAAAGTTCTCGGGCTTAAAGCGAAATATTAATTTTAATTATTCTTTAGCTTTTTTGGGCCAGCCTTTTGCTCCAAAGAAACCGAAAAAACCATAAAATCCATAAAATCCTGGGCCAAAATTTGGATGCAGACCGATTAGCCCCAGCAAGCCTAAAAACCCTAACTTCCATAAATCTTTTGGCTCTCCCCTTTTGATATAAGTTATGACATTGTATATGATCGATAAAGCAAATCCTAAAATTAAGACCAGAGAGGCCGTGAAAGATACTGGTTCTTCAATTTCGAAAATCCCGAAAATAAGATTGTGCAAAGCAATGGAAAGAATAGCCAGGCCAAATAATATATAAGTTATTTTTGTTTGTTTTTCCATATATTTTAAGACTTAAAATTAGCTACGGATTCAAAAGAACAAGTACATGGAGCATTTTTGCATACATGGCAATTATTAGAAAACATAGTAGAAAGTTCTTTTGCCACATTTATTCCTAATGAATTAAAAATTCCCATCAAGCAAGAAAAGAAGTCAGCGGCCTCTCTCGGAATTTTATCAAAATCAATTTCCTTGTGACCTCCACGATAAGTTAAGATTGCCTCGGCAAATTCTCCTAATTCCTCGGCCAAATGAATACCGGCCTGTTCCACCGTTCGAGTTTCTGAAGGATATATTTTGCTAAACATATTCTGAAAATCTTTAAGTGTTCTTTGGCGTTTTTTCTCATCTATAAAAACTTTTTGCCTTTCTCCTATGTTCGTTTCTTTACAAGAACAGGGGCAGGAAGCACAATAAGAGCATAAATAAGGGAATCTTTTCCAGACTTCGTCTTCAAGGTTTATACGAAACAGATTCGTTATAGAAATAAACCAACTGAGAGAGATTAATAAGTTAATTTTTATTTTTTCCTTGTCTCTCTTCCTAATACCCTTAAGGCCCCTCATCACAAAACGTTCCATATTGGTTGATATGTCCCGCAAATCATAATCTCTAACATTGGGTAATCCAAAAACTTCGTTAACAAAATTCTGATATTCTTTTATTGTGGTATCTTGTTTTACAGAAGCCATGTACTAGATCTTTTTATCTTACCATAATAAGTATTTGTTCCTTTATTCCAAGAATTTAAAGGTAGAAAATATCTGGACAAAGATCTTGGCGTATTCTTTGTATATTTCTTTATCTTTTCCTATGAATTTTCCTTCAAACCCTATTACTCCTTTGCCATTTTTATCTAAAACGAGATAAATAGCATATATACCTCCTTCATAATAAGTCTGGGTGGGGTAACTGGCACGATAATATATTCCATACCCCCTGCTCCCATCTACATTTATTTGCTGCCCTGCATACTCTTCAATCTTAAAGGAGGGCGTTGGGTTCTCTGCCGTGTCTTCTATAATCTTTTTCGCAGACTCGGATATTTCGTCAAACGATCTATTCTCTATATAATCTATATGGATTAATCCGTAATTTTCTCCTAATTTTCCCTCGTCTTCTTTCCCAAAGTATTCCTCATATTTATCTTGAGAAAATGTAGAAATTGCTGCAAATCCTAATTTTGTATTGTGATAAGCATGCCATAGCTTAGGATATTTTAGTTCAAACTTATATTCTTCGCTTTTAAAAGTATGCCAATCGGCCGTTTCATCTTTAGCTTCTTCTGACGGCTCTTCTGTTATTTTTTCTGGCGGCATTATATTTCCTTGTTCTGGCATCCACCAATAACACCAAGCTAAAATCCCTCCGCCAACAATGGCAGCTAAGACAGCAACAATTAAGATATATTTTAGATTAGCTTTATCGTTCGTAATAAAAGACATATTTTATCAAAGCCGGAGGAGAGATTCGAACCTTCACCCCGCACCTTTTAAGCCGCCTCTCGGGCTTGAACCCCGCACCAAATTTCGCAAATAACTCCTCAGCAATGGTCTCTCCTCCGGAAAGCCCTATTCGGGCCCGACTATTGCTAGAATTTCATAAAACTTATCTCTCAGCTACAAAAAATATAAATAAAATGGCGAAATTGGTGCGGGGCAGGCCGACAACCTACCCCGCCCTTTCGTTTAGAGCCGTCCGTCGGACTTGCACCGACAACCTGCACTTTACGAAAGTGCTGCTCTACTATTAAGCTAGGACGGCACAAGAAAGGGCGGGGTTGCTCTGCCACGGCTAAGCGGGATACGGGAGTCGAACCCGTCTTTCAACCTTGGGAAGGTTGCGTTGAACCGCTCAACTAATCCCGCGAGATTATCAAAAACCAATTTTTTCTAAAATTCTTTGCCAGAGACTTTTTTCTTCTTTAATTTCCTGCTTTTCTTCTTCTTCTGGCGATAAAATTGCCACCACTTCTTCGCCAGGCTTTTTAAGGTTAAGCTGCTCCCTGGCTACTTCTTCTAAATAACTCTCCTTGAAGCTTTCAGAAGCTGCAGCTTCTAACCCTTGTTTTTTCTGCTCTAAGGCCGTAATTTCTTTTTTAATATTTTCAATTCTTTCTGCAAGCTCTATCCTCTGTTTATTGATTTTCCAATTAGAAAATATTAGAAAACCAATTACACCGAAAATAACAATCGCTAAAAATAAAGAGAATAATATTGTTTGCCAGCGCTTTTCTCTTTTTGGTTTTTTTGTTATCATGTTTTAAGATGGCCAAGTTTCAAGGAAATCTAATTTTTAAGATAATCTGGATTGTTTTAGTTTCTATGGTAATTTTGAGTATGATTGGTTTCTTGTTTGCGCCCTTAATCCGTCGTCTTTATTAAAATATCACAAAAATAATTTTTAGTAAAATATGCCCCGTAGGAAATAATAGCGTGTTTTCTACGAAACGAGAGAGTCTATTTAAGTTAAAACGGAAAACACTTGATTTCCTACGGGGAGAATACTTTATTTCCTACGGAATATGCCTGATTTCATTAACTTAGATTTAATTTTAAAAATTTTAAGGGCAATCACTATTGTCTTAATTTTATATTTATTTTTCAGGGTTATTTTCCGCAGTGTTAAAATAAGATTTCTTAAAAAGGCCAAAACTAAAAAAGAAAGGTCAAATGTTGAAATTTTCTTTCGGGTAATTCAATATGCTATCGTTGTCCTTGTAATAATTTTTGGTTTTTTATTCTTCGGCGGCTCTTTTACTGGAATTGGCCTGGCAGCTGGTCTTTTGAGTGCCGCTTTGGGTTGGGCCTTGCAGAGGCCGATTTCTGGGGTGGCAGCTTGGCTGATGGTGATAATGAAACGACCTTTTGAAATCGGTGATCGAATAATTATCGGACCCATCAAAGGTGATGTTCTGGATATTACTCTCACCCACATCCATATTGGCGAAATTGGTGGAACGATAAATGCCGAGGAAAACTCGGGTAGGATCGTTCTCATTCCCAATGCCAAATTATTTGAAGAAGATATTATTAACTATACCAAAGAAAATGAGGATATTTTAGATGAAGTAAAGTTCTCGGTAACTTTTGAAAGCAATATTGAGAAAGCTAAAAAAATCGCCGAAGATTCAGCTAGTAAAGTTTTAGAAAAATTTGGAAAGAAAATTCAAGAGCCCTATCTTAGAACCTGGTTTCAGCCAAATGGAATAGATGTGGTTATAAGATATTTTGTTTCAGCTATACTAAGAGAAAATATTAGAAGCCAAATCACTCAAGAAATATACAATAAAATTCAGCCTTCAAAAGATGTTGAGTTCGCTTATCCTCATACAGAAGTTGTTTTTCGGAAAAAGAGTTAACACTTAGCCTTTGAGCATTTCTAAAAATACTTTGTGGGGAATTCTGACTTCCCCTTTTTCTTTTAATTCTTTTTTACCTTTCTTTTGCCTCTCCAAAAGTTTCTTTTTTCGAGTATAGTCGCCTCCGTAAAGCGGGGCAGTAACATCTTTTCTTCTAGCCCTTATCGTTTCTCTGGCAATAATTTTTCCAGAAATTACAGCCTGCAAGGGAACAGAAAATTGCTGGGGAGGTAGAATTTCTTTTAATTTTTGAACAACTTTCCTGCCCTCCTGATAGGCTTTGTCCCTAGGAACAATCCTGGAAAGTGATTCTTCTTTCTTGCCAGCAATTAAAATCTCAAATTTTACCAAGTCTGCCGGTCGATATTCTAAAATTCGGTAATTCAATGAAGCATAGCCCTGGGTCGCTCCTTTCAGCTTGTCATAAAAACCGGAAATAATTTCTCTAAAAGGAGCTTCAAAAGTCAAAAGAATCTTTTCTGGATTAAGGTGTTTTCTTTCTTTGTGTTTCCCCTCTAAAGAAGAAAGAATTTCCAATGTCTGCCCGAGATAATTTGAAGGCGTAATAATCTCTAATCTTGTCCAGGGCTCTTGAGTATTATCAATTCCTGAAAATTCTGGCCCGCCCCCCATCATTCGCTCGCCTGGCGAAACAGGCCAATCAGTGGCTGTTTTTACGGAAATTTCTTTCCCTTTTTTGTTTAAAACTTTGTATAAAACCTGGGGGGCGCTAATTATTAAATTTAAGTTAAATTCCCGTTGCAATCTTTCAATAATAATTTCAGCGTGTAAGGTACCTAAAAAACCGCACAGGTATCCTCTACCTAAAGCTCTTTGAGACTCTAATTCAAAAGTAAATGAAGGATCTGTTAGCCTTAACTTGGCCAAAGCTGACTTTAATAAGTCGAAATCATCAGTATTCTCTGGATATAAACTGACAAAAACTACTGGTCTCGACTTTGAATACCCGGGCAACGGCTCAACGTTAGAGATTAGAAATTGGGAATTAGGAATTTTTGTTATGGTGTCTCCCGCTCTTACTTTCCCTGGTTCTTTAATGCCAGTAGCAATATAACCAATTTCTCCTGTGATTAATTCTAATTGAATTGATGGCCCCGGACAAAAAAAGCCAATTTCTTTTATCTTTCCTTTGCTCTTTGCCGCCATTAAATAGATTTCTTCATTATTTTTTATTTGGCCGTCAACTATTCTGACATAAGCTATTACTCCTTTGTAAGGGTCATATTTTGAATCAAAGATCAAAGCTCTTAATGGTTTCTTGGAAAGCCCTGAAGGGGCTGGAATTTCTTCAATAACTCTTTTAAAAAGCTTTTCAATATTTTCTCCGTTTTTAGCCGAAATCTCCAAGATAGTTTCTGGCAAGATTTTTAACTGTTGACAAATTTCTTCTTGAGTTTTTTTTATTTGAGCTTGAGGCAAATCTATTTTATTGACTACGGGAATAATAACCAGATTATGTTGTTTTGCCAATTCTAAATTGGCCAATGTTTGAGCCTGGATGCCTTTGGTGGCATCAACTAATAAAATAACCCCTTCAACCGCAGCTAAAGAACGGGAAACTTCATAAGAAAAATCAACATGGCCAGGTGTATCAATTAGGTTTAGAATATAGGGTTTAGAATTTAGAATATAGGTCATTCTGACAGGTTGCATCTTGATGGTAATTCCTTTTTCTTTTTCCAGATCCATCATGTCTAAATATTGAGGCCGCATCTTTTCTTTTGGAACTGTTTTTGTTAATTCCAAGAATCTATCAGCTAAAGTTGATTTCCCGTGGTCAATATGACTCAATATCGCAAAATTCCTAATATTAGATTGATTTTCCATAATAGGTTATAATAATGGATTTTTGAATAAAATAAAAGAGAGACGCCTCTAATTGGAAACGTCTCTTCTAGGATATTTCGCCCTTCCTTTGCCCCTTTGGTCTTTTCGTAAGTTGCTGATCCAACTAAATGGATGCCTCATAGCTAAAGCAGTTTCAGTGTTGCCGACTTTGAAACACCTCTTTCCACACTTCTGGGGAAGACCGCCATGTTCTCTTATTCCTTCCTGAAGAGCTTTGAGGGCTCTTTCAACCGAACCGCATTCAAAAAGATTGGCTCTTATTGTTCCAATAAGTGGGCAAGCATAGAAAATATCGCCATTCGGCGCAACATAGGGAGCTAAAGTAGGATGACAATCAAATTCTTTGAAGTCTAGGATATGATCAAAGTAGAGAAAACTACCAATAATAGGGTAGCCCTTCCTTTTAGCTTCGATTATCTCTCCGACCAGTTCTTGATAATCTTTGTTGCCCATCAGCCCTGGATTTGGCCAACCACCTTCCAGGGCAACTGGAACTCCTTCGAACTGAATGCCGTGTTGGAAACAAAATTCCATAACCTCCCGAACGCTCTGTATGCTCTCTGGAGTAATGACACAATTTACCGTTAGAACAAAGTCTTTTTCTTTTTGCAATCCAGCACAAGTAATTATATTCTCTCTAACTTGTCGAGCCATGCTCTCGCTTATTTGGCAGACCTGGGCCCTTTCTCTGTCATCTACCTGATGGAAACTAGCGACCAAATTGGTGAAACAATCTAAAATTTCCATCTGATTATGAATCAGCCCCATATTGGTGTTTACTGTAATCGATTTAAATCTCATTCTTTTGCACTCAGCCAAGACTTCAGCAAGATCTCTTCTAACTAAAGGTTCCCCTCCAGAAATATAAATGTAGGAACAGGATTCTCTGATGATGTGGAGTAATCTAATTGAATCCTTGGTATTAAGTTCGTCAGACCCTTTCTTTGTAAGCCCACTTTGGGCAAAACTACAGAAACTACAACTAAAATTGCATCGTAAAGTGTTGTAGTAAGTGACAATTAACGGTCTAAGAATAGGGTCTTCGAAAAGCCTAATTCTAGCCGCGTTGGTAAAATATCTCCAAAGCAGATCTATTGAAATCTCCTTTCTGATTTCTGGTGGAAGCAGCCTTCTCAGCATTCTCAGCATTTTCAGCACCTCTTCTCCTTATTCACTTTTTCGTGTTCTAAAGATATTTTAGAACTTTTTAAACAATTGTCAATAGAAATGGACCATATTTTAAGATTAAGGCTCAAATTTAAAGAGTTTAATAAAGCAAAAGTCTCCTAACTGGCTGTTAAGAGACTTTAACTACAAGGAGCTACTCCGAGAGTCTCGGATTCGCCACCTTTTAGGGGCAAAAGAATGACTGTCCCCTTTACCAGGCCTGCGGCTTTCTCCATCCACCTTCCCATATCCTCGTCTGACATCTGCCAGCCTGACAAGGGAATCTCTGCCGTTCTGATGTCCCTCACCCTTTGCCTATCCTGCCTAATGTAGCTGCAAGGCAGGCTACTGACCCAATCTGCCGCTTCTTCTACTTTACGGCGTAGGTCTTCGGGGCTTGAGATTTGAATCACCGGGGCATTTCTCGTGAGCTGTCCCCACTTACTGACCCTATATTTCAGGGTCATGTAAATCTCGGTGTTAAGGTGGGGTATCCTCCACCCCCACTCTTCCAAGAAGGGGAAGATGTGCTCTGGACACAGGGCATCCTGGATGAAGTGGATGGCGTATCCAAGATGCTTCATTGCCTCCTCTTCTTTGCCTGCGGCCCAAGCTTCTTGGGCAAGGGCCAAGAACTCTGCTGCCTGCCACTCTGCCCCTTTGAAGCAACAAGCTTTGCCACCAAATTCCTCGAACTGCCGTTGATACTTCCCAACCCGGTGGCATGAAGATCGGGGATGCCCGTAAACCATATCCACTTGGCTTACGGCCTTTAGAATACTCCGGATCTGACTGGCGGTCAGACCGAGTCCAAGAAGTGCATCGCTGGTCATCCAGCGATGCTGAATGCCGGATGCCAACTCTTTCACCTCCTTCCTTTCTGTAAATCTTCTCCTGATGATATTGGTATGAAACGAACTTTTCTCCTCGTTTCTCCAAGCATATAGCTGGAGCCACGGATTACCGCGAATGCGAGGAAAGAGTTAGAAAGAATTTTTCTTTCCAATTCTCTCCCCACTTTTAAAATAAGAAAAGGCTCTTAGAGAGAGCCGTCTATAATTGGTTAAATATAAAAATTCTCGCTCTCTCCTCTTGCGCCTATATTATAGCATATCCTTAGAATCTGTCAAGAGTTAACCAAAATAAATCACGAACTCTAAAAATTGATGTCAGGAAAAATAGATTCTGACAAAAAGATACTCTTCTTTATATGGTTGAATGTAAGCCATAAAAGTAAACGAAAAGCCCTGAAATCTCAAGAGAAACTCCAGGGCTTAAGGCACGAGAACTTTCAGTGCCCCTTGGAAAGTGCTGATCTGATATTCCTGTTTGCCAGGCAGAACCTCTCCATCCATTTGGCAAGGGAGATTCTTAGAAGAACGAATAGTGAGAGAAGGAACCCTGAGCATCTCTACTTCAGGAAGATTGATATGAGTTCCTTGAATAATCCTGGGGATATTTGTCACAATCCTCAATCTTCCAGCTTCTCGAATCAAGCAGATGTCTAAAAGCCCGTCTCTCTCATTAGCCTCAGGAGCGATTTTGAGTATCCGGCCATAACGAGTGACGTTGGCCACGGCTATCAAGAGTTTTTTACCCAAAAGGCTCGTCGTTCCTGGGACGTCTATCTCCACTGGGAAATACTCCAAACGAGAGAGTAATTTCCCAAGAAGGGCGATTACGTACATTCCCTCGGGGGGCAAGAACCAGTATTTCCGTTTAAGCTCCAAGGCCCGTCGATTTACGCAAGCATCAAAGCCGAAACTAACCATGCTGGTGAAATACCTGCCATTTACTCTACCTAAGTCAACTTCGATGACCTTATCCCCCACTGCTACATTGAGCGCCTTTTTGGCACCTTCGGGAATTCCTAAGGCTCTGGCAAAATCATTGCCCACCCCTGCTGGGATAATTCCCAGAGGGACGCCGCTGCCTGCTATACCATTGGCTACTTCGTTAATAGTCCCGTCTCCTCCGACGACTACAATCCGATCAGTTCCTTGTTGAACAGCATTCTTGGCCAGACTGGTCGCGTTTTCCTCTCTAAATCGAGAGGTAAAACTGGTACTAATTCCTATCCCTCTTTTCTCAATCTCTCTAGCCACTTCCGTGCCACGCTTTAAGCCTAGCCCATTTCCGGCTCGGGGATTGACAATCAGTTTGACCTTCACTCCTGACCACCCTCCTTTCCTTATTGAATTTTCCCCTCGGTCCTTTAGCACAAGGCTTGGATCGAGAGTATCTACCTAAGAACCCTTAGACTCTAAGATATTTAAATTATACACCTATATTTCAATTTTGTCAAATAATTTGTTTGAGAAAAAGTCCGGAAATTGTTCCGGCTTCTTGATAAAGATTCTGGCGATATTCCTAAAGTTTAATGCTTAGGGTGTTTCAATTTCTTCGGGAGTTATATCTTTTTTAAATTGCTTTTTAAAAGAACTCATAATCGTTGTTAATTCGGGGGATTTAAAAATCGAAGCTATAGCAAAATAAAATATAATCCCTAAAAGTCCAGCCAGAATTGTTTGAGTCAAAAGTTGCCAAACTTTCTCTGTATCTAAGAATTTGGCAAAAAGATGAAGGCCAGAATAAGTTATAAGAACCATTAAAAGGCTGATTAAAAGAATCTTTTTAAAAGAAGAGATAATTTCTTTTCCTTTTAACCCTTCCAGTTTTTTATTAAGAAAAATTAAGAGAAAGATAAGCTGGAAAATTACAGCCAAAGAGAAAGCTAAAGGAAGCCCGGTAACTGAGATGTTTTCGATACCCCCAAGCCTTAAGATATCTGTCAAGAAAGCTTGAAGGAAATTAGGAAATCTTAAAAGCCAAACAAAGGAAAAACTTAAAATAACATTAAGGATGACTGATATGATGGCAATTAAAGTTGGGGTTTTAGTATCTTGAAAAGAAAAAAAGGCTCGGGAAATAAGAGGAATTAAGGCTGAGGCTAAGATTCCGATGGAGAAAATCCCCAAACAAGCAGCAGTTAACCTGGTATCTGACCAGCTAAATTGACCAGGACCTAAGGTTCCCAAAATCAATCTTACCAACTGGGCCCTTAGAATAAAAATTAAGAGGCTTATGGGAATAATCAAGAAAAGAATTTGACGGAAAATTGAAGAAAAGTTTTCCAAAAATTTTTCTTTTTTATTCTCTGCCCAATTGCGGGATAAAGCAGGGAAAGCAGCCAAGGCAAAGGGGATGCCAATTATCCCAATCGGAAAATAATAAAGATCATTAGCATAATTAAAAATAGCAATACCGCCGGCGATAGTAGAGGCAATAGCTGTAATAACTATCAGGTTTATTTGCTGGGCAGCTACAGCAAAAGAACGCGGTACCATTAAACTAAAAATTTTCTTTATTGCTGGGTATTTAAAACTAAAAAGCAGTTTATAGCGATAGCCGCAATTTCTGGCAGAAGGAATTTGAATTACCCAATGCAAAATAGCCCCTAAAATTACCCCGTAAGCTAATCCCAAGAGGCCAAAAAGAGGATAAAGAAATAGAATGCCGAAAATAATTCCAAGATTATAAAAAATGGGAGCTAAAGAATAAATGAGGAAACGATTAAAGTGGTGCAAAATACCAGAAAAAATGCTGGAAAGACCAAAGAAAATAGGACTCAAGAACATTAATCTGGTTAAAATAACAGTTAAGCCTTGATCTTCAGCTGAAAAGCCAGGAACAATAATTTTGATTAGCAGGGGGGTAAAAATAAATAAAATTAACGAACTCAACAGCAGTAAAAATAAAAAAACATTGAGAACATAATTTGTCATCTGCCAGGCATTTTTTTTATCTTTTGACAAATATTCAGAAAATATTGGTAAAAAAGAAACTGATAGTCCCCCAATAATCAAGAAATTATAAACAAAATCTGGAATACGGAAAGCTGCCAAATAGATATTTACTTCAGGGCCTGTTCCAAAATAACCAGCTAAAAGGCCATTTCTGATAAGGCCTAAAATTCGGCTAAAAACTGCCGAAAATCCAAGCAAAAGAGCGGCAAAGGTAATGGTTTTGGTCTGGGAATTAAGAATATGATTAAAATTCATATTATTTTATTCTAAAATTTTTCCTGATTATTTACAAATATCATTCATTAAATTTGACAAGGCTTATTTAAATTGATAAAACATAATTACCCTAGTAAGTCGGGTGATTGCTCTGCGCATAATATATTGTGTACGGAGAGGAAAGTCCGAACATCCACTCCATCTGTCCAGATGGATTAAAAAAGTAGCGGTTAACGACCGTCGGCCGTAAGGCTAGAGGTGCGAACAGAGACGCTGAAGCCCGAAAGGGCTGAAGCGCCGAGCACATATTTTGTGTGCTTGGCGAGTCCTAGGATAAATCCTAGGGGTGAAACGGCTAAATCCTTACTGGATGCAAGAACAAACCCTTCGACAGGCTCAGGGTAAACCAAGACGATGCCCATTCGGGTGCTTGGCCCGAGCTTGCGAGGGCAAAAGTAGTTCGCTTGAGCCTGAAAGTAATTTCGGGCCCAGATAGATAATCACACAAATACAGAATTCGGCTTATAGACTTACTGGGGTGCTAAAAATCCCACTTAATTCGTGGGGTTTTTAGTTTTTATTTTTAATCTTAAAACAATTTCTTGGCCCCTTCCTGACTGTCTAAGGCTTCGTTAACCAATCTATCTGCTTCTTTGTTTTTTTCTCTTGAGATTAATTTAAATCTTATATTTTTAAAATCAAATCTTAGATTCCAAATTTCCAGAAAGAGGGGCTGAATCTTTTGGTCTAAAATCTTGTATTTACCAGATAGCTGTTTTACTAAAAGCTCAGAATCTGACTTTATTTCAGTATCGGTATTTTTAGCTAATTTTTTTCCAAAAAGAGCTTTGAATTTCTTTAAAGCTAAAATACAAGCCTTATATTCGGCTTCATTATTGGTAAAATCTTCACCGAGATAATCTGAATACTTTCTTATCACCTGCCCTTTCTCATTAGTAAATACTGCCCCAACTGCTGCCGGCCCAGGATTGCCCCGAGAACCACCATCAATGTAAATAGTAATCTTTTTCATAAGTTAGAAAAATATTTAACTAAACATTCTTTAAATTTTTCTAAATTTTCATTTTTAAGCTTAAAACCTGCTGCCAGAGGATGACCGCCAAAAGTCTCTAAAAGTTTCTGGCATTTAATGAGAGCTGTCACTCCATTAAACCCTTTTGGCATTCTAACTGCCCCTTGGCTTTCTTCTTTGTTTTTCTTGAAGATAAAAGTTGGCTTTTGAAAACTGGCACAGACTTTTGAAGCTATAGGTCCGGTTAGAGCAAGAGGCCAAGCAGAATCTCCTTCAAAAATAACCACAGCCGATGAATTACTAGAAACCCTTTCCCCCATTTCCTGAACTATTTCTTGGACTCTCAATTTTTTCTGGATAGCTTTTTCAATAAGGTTTAAGGCTAATTTTTGAGCCTCTGCTTGAGAGGAAGCCGTTAAAAGTAAATAAGATTCGTGGAGGTGATTATGGTGTTCACCGGCATTGAGGGCAGAAATAATTTTCTGAGCAATTTGCCTTGTTGATCCTTGAGCTTTTATTGAGTTTATCCCAAAAAAAACTTTCAAACCTGGCCGCCAGCTCGATTCTAATAATTCCAATCCATCTTTAATAATGTCTTTGTTTTCTTCAATCTCTGGCATCATATCAGATAGGGTAGACAGAGCTGCAAGTTCCAAAAAGTTTTTCTTCAGGCTTTCTGGTTCTTTGTCTTTAAAAAGAAGTAAGGCAAGTTTCAAAGCAATTACAGCAGTAGAAAGTTGTTTGAAGGGGTATTTATCCCCCTTTTGTTTGGGGTCAACAATAATTGAAGCTTGGGGTAATTTTCCTAAAACCTCATGGTGATCAACAATAATAATCTCAAAACCTGATTTTTTTGCTATTTTTACCTCTTCAAAGTTACTTATTCCGCAATCTAAGGCAATAAAAAGGGCGGGAGCTGCGTTTGATAAAACATCTAAAGCCTCTTTATTAATCCCATATCCTTCTCTTTCTCGAGAAGGAAAATAAACATCTTTAACCTCGCCCCCTAAACTTTTAATCGTTTCTTTTAAGATAATAACCGAAGTTATGCCATCCAAATCAGCATCGCCGTAAAGAATAATATTTTCCTTTTTTTTAATTGCCTTTAAAATTCGCTGGGCTGCTTTTTTTAAATTTTTAATGGTTCGACTACGCTCACCATTAATCCTGAGCGAAGTCGAAGGATTAATTTCAGCTGGCATTTTTTTATTTTAAAGCTTCTAATCCCGGCAATTCTTCCCCGCTTAGAAACGCCAACATCGCACCCCCGCCGGTAGAAAGATGGTTAAATTTATCAGTTAAACCCAATCGATTAATAAATTCTATTGTTTCTCCCCCGCCAGCTGCTGAAAAAGCAGAGCTTTCTGCAATAGTCTCGGCCAAGGCTTTTGTACCTTGAATGAATTCCTCGTCTTCGATTTGACCGACTGGTCCGTTCCAAAAAATAGTTTTAGCTAATTTTATTTTCTTTTTAAAAAGTTCGATGGTCTTTGGCCCAATATCAAGACCCTCCACTTCGCCTGGGACAGGAGGAATAATCTTTTTAGGGAACTTTAATTCTATTTTCTTTTCATCAATTTCTTTTTTAATTAATCCGCCAATAAGAACAAAGTCAGAAATCTCTGAAATTCTATCAATGAGCTTTACTTTAGTCTCTACTTTTTTCCCACCAATTATCGAAACCATAGGATTTTTGGGCTGTTCGATTAATCTTCTTAAATTATCTATTTCATCTTTTAATAAAAAGCCGGCTCCAGCCGGTAAGTATTTGGGAACTCCAACGATTGAGGCGTGAGATCTATGGCAAGCGCCAAAAGCATCGTTAATATAAATATCTCCTAATTTTGATAATTTTTGAGCAAAATTCAAATCTCCTTCTTTCTCTTCTTTGTGAAATCTTAAATTTTCTAAAAGAAGAATCTCGCCAGACTGCATTTTAAAAGTCCGCTCTTCAATATCTGGACCTACGCAATCCTTGGCCTTTGTTATTGATAAATCCAAGTATTCCATAAGTCTTTGCTGAATATTTGTTAACCTTAAATTTTCAACAATCTTGCCTCCGGGTTTACCCAAGTGACTCATTAAAATTATCTTAGCTTCTTTCTTAAGCAAATAGTTAATTGTTGGGAGGGTTTTTTTAATTCTGAAATCATCTAAAATTTCCCCTGAATCTTTAAGGGGAACATTGAAGTCGCATCTGACCAAAATTCTCTTTTGGTCTAAGGGAAAATCCTTAAGAGTTTTCATTATTTTTATTTAAAGCTTCTCCTAAGGTCTTTTTTAGTTCTTCTAAGTTAACTTCTCTTCTTCTCTTTGGTTTATCTGGCTTTTTCTCTTTTTTAGAAGAAGAAAAAGAAACTGGCTCTTTTTCTAAAATCTCTTTAAGAGAGAGGGAAGGAGAAGGAGCTTCTTTGTTCTCTTTTGGCTCTTCTTTTGGCTCTTCTTTTGGCTCGCTTTTTTTCAATTTCTTCCGGCAGGATTTACAGTAAACAGGCCTTTTTCCGTCCGGAGGAAAAACAACCTTAGTCCGCTTGCCACATTGGGAACATTGGGCATCGTAAAGTGCTTGAGATTGAACAGCGAGAGGAGAAATTTCAGCTGGTCCTATCACTCCTGACCAACGAGCTATTTTATCTTCAACTTTAGCTCTGGGAGTACCGTATCTTTCTCTGGAGACTTTAATAATCTTTTCTCTGCTTGATTTTTCCTGTGCCAGAAATGGAGGCAAAGTTTCAGCTGAAAAGGGCCGACCAGCCAATCCATCAATCATTAATTTCAAATAAACATTGTACTTTGCTAAATTTACCAAGTCACCGGCTTGAAATTCAGGGAAAAATTCTTTTTCTAAATATTCAGCATCTTCTGCCCCCACCCGAAAGGAAACCAAGGTTCCGATATTGCCAAAAACAGCATCTCTAACTCCTTCCTCCATCTGGGTAATATATTGATGGCCCAAAATTAAAGATAAACGATATTTTCTGGCCTCAGATAAAATATTAATAAAAGATTCTGTGGCAAAGTTTTGAAATTCATCAACGTAAAGAAAAAAATCCTTTCGCTCTTCTTCTGCAATATCCACTCGAGACATTGCAGCTAACTGCAACTTGGTAATTAAAAGAGCGCCCAATAACCTTGAATTATCCTCTCCAATCCTTCCTTTAGATAAATTTAAAATGAGGATCTTTCCTTTGTCCATCACCTCTCGCATATTAATTGAGGATTGAACTTGGCCAATTATATTTCGAATTAAAGAGGCTGAGATAAATTGGCCAACTTTGTTTTGAATTGCAGCTGTCGCTTCAACTTCATACCTTTGAGTGTACCGAGCGAATTCTTGAATCCAGAAAGATTTAACTACAGGATCTGTAACCTTATCCACTACTTTCTTTCTGTAATCAGGATCAGCTAACATTCGATTTACCCCCAAAAGCGTAGATCCCGGATATTCCAAAAGAGCTAAAATAGCATTGTTTAAAATATATTCCATCCTGGCTGACCAAACATCAGGCCAAATTTTCTTAAATACGCCCATTAGGCCGCCGGCTACTAAATGACGGAATTCAGGCCTAACTTTCTCCATAACATTAAAAGCAATAGGATATTCTAAATCAGCCGGATTAAGATAAATAACGTCATTAACCCGATTATTTGGAACAAAATCAAGCAGCCTTTCAGCTGCTTCTCCATGGGGATCAACAAAGCCGACGCCCCTGCCCATCTGAATGTCCTGAATGGCCATATTTTCCAAAAGAACTGTCTTTCCCATGCCGGTTTTCCCAATAGCATAAACATGCCGTCTTCGATCATCTAATTTGATGCCGAATTTCTTTCGAATATTCCGAAAAGTGGTCTCGGCAAAAAGGATTATTTCGTTATTCATACCCCGTAAGAAATTAAATATTTTCCGTGGTTATTATATTTATACCTTTAAATAGTAAGTAATTCACAGCTCTATGGATAGTCAGGGATTTTTGATAGAAAATATCTTAGACATTCTTTTCTTTCACGAAAATCCCTCTTCTTTCTTACGGGGCATACCCCTTAAGAAATAAAGTATTTTTCGTTATTAGGTAGAATAGTCTTTGAAATAATATCTCGGTCTGTTTTTAATAAGTTTTTGTCAACTTCGGTCTGAAAAAATACTTTACTTAAATTATGTTTTAATGGTCTTTTTGAATATTGTTTCTAAAATTTATGTATAGTTTGTTACCTTTAAGGTTTCGGATAATGCCCACGTAAAACATAATTATTTCTTACGGGGCATAATTTAACTTTTAATTTAGTTTATTCAAGCGGCAATCCAGGAGGTGGTTCGCCTTTTTTAGCCTCCACCCGGGGAACACCTGGAGCAGGAGCCACAACACGGCTGGGAAAATGATAAAGAGTGGCCAACTCTTCAGTATTCAAAATAAACAATCCGCGTATCAGAGGAAAAAAGGGCGCCCATCTTCTTTGGTAATATCTAAAAATTCTCCTCTTTCTGATGTATAACCTTCTTCTTCTTAAAATCCACTGAATCTTGGTTCTGGTTCGATTGTCGGGCTTCAAGCCGTTTAAATTTAAAGTAGAAAGGGCCCTGAAAAGACTCATTGCTATTCTAACAGGGCTTGAAGGAAGAAAAACATCTTGTTTTGCTAAATAAATAAATCTTATGTTAGAGCTAAAGCCAAACTTTCCGATTTTTTCTTCAATAGCCGAAACTATTTCCCGCTCTCCTGGGGTCAACTTCATTTCGGGCGGGATTAATTCTCTTTCGACTAGACCAGCCTGTTGAGGGCCAAAAAGCACAGTTTCTGCTGCTTCTTGAACTATCGGCCGACTTTTAGCCGGCTCTGGCCTTCTGACTAATCTATCAACTATCTTCCTTCCTTGCGCAACCCAAGGAACTTCGTCAATAATCGGTCTAACCACAATTTGGACCCAGAGCTGCTCTCCTGGTTTTAAGGTTGACATCCCCTCTAATAGATTAGCTATAGGGTCAACTCTTTTTTCTTCTTTGGTCTCTCTCTCTGTTTCAAACTTCGGATAAGTCTTAATCGGATAAGGATCTTCTCGGGTCATCTTTAGGTCAGTGCCCCAAAGGTCCCAATCTCTGTTTGGAATGTCTTGAGGGATATTTCTGGTATAATCTTTAACTTGGGTAATTTCAGCTTCAGGATAGTGGGCGTAGATATTCGATTCTATCTGTGTTCTCCATCTTCGCGGTACTCTCATAAAAAAGCGGGGTTGGCCGTCAATGCCGACAATCTCAAACGATATGGAAAGCTGAAATTGTCCTTCAAGCCATTTTTCTCTAAAATTCGGCTTATCATGGATGCCGTGAATACCAGCCATAACATACTCCATGGCCTTGATTGGCTGGAGTATTTCTTTGGGAATTTTAATCTCAAGAAAAATCTTTTCCTGCCTTTGATCCCATCTAGACATTATCCAGAAATGATAATAGACCTTAAGAAGAGGAAAAAGAACAAAAGGCAAAATTACCCACCACCAGGTCTTTATAAATTCCCACAACATCACAAAAACCCCCTTTTGTTCTGGAGATAAATTTTTAAAAGATTCTAAAATAAAAGTGAGAGGATCCATCTTAATCTACTCTCGAGATGTATTTGTTTTTTGAGTTCTTTAAAAAGTATTTTTTATCCTGGAGATTTAATAAAATTGTGCTCTCTTTCACCAGTCTTTGCTTTGAAACTTCTTTAACAATTTCTTCTTTGCTTTGGGGTTTCTTCTTTTCTCTTAAAACTTTTTTAATTATGTCTTTAACATAACCTGGTATGTAGCCCCACTCAGAAAGAGCATAAATTCCTCGGCCAACTAAAACAAATCTTGGGTCTTTAATAAGTTCGTTGTGAACAGTCTGGGAAAGGGCTTTTTTTCTTTTTGCCAGCTCTCCTTCAAAATTCAGCCCATCAATAACCGAGGCTATTTCTCGAAAATGAAGAGGTTTTCCTTCTTCTTTTAGAGCTAAAAATGCCCGATCTTTTAATCCTCGGGGACGAATAGCTGGCCAAACTTTCAAGCCATAAAGATTATCAATGCCTTTTTCAATTTCTTTTGAAATTTCAACAAAGGAAACGAATTCTTGAGGCCTCAGGTTTTTTCTCTCTGGAGAAATTTTATAAAGGGCTTTTAGTGAAAGAGGATCTTTTTTCTCTGCCAGTTTTTTAACTAAGGAGTTGATAATTTTTTCAGCTGAATCTTGGGTTTTAGGAAAAGTGGCCCAAAAAGGATAAAGTTTCTCAGTTTCAGCAAAACGAGAAAACTGGTCGTGAATAGCCAAAAGAAAAGAAATATAAGGTTGAGATTTTTCCTTGCCTAACCGAGAAAGCAAAAGATCTTCTCTTTTTAGCCCCCCTGAACTTTTGAGGTGACTAATCAAATGATCAAAAACTTTCTGGTATTTATCTGTCTTTTTCTTTATTCGTGAAAATCCATCTTTCTCAATCTGGCGGATTCTTTCTCTGGTAACATTATAATTATTACCAATTGATTCTAAGGTTTCTCTTTCACAGGTCTTAAAGCCAAAACGGCAAGAAATGACTTCTTTTGTTCGAGGGGAAAGATCTCTTAATAAATCCTGACAAATTTTTTTGTAATTTAGCGAATTTGGCATCTTTTGTTTTTATACCATATTCCAAAAGAAAGAGCAAGAGCTATTGGGGAAAAATTAGGCCCTCTTTTGTTTAAAATTAAGCCAAGTAACTAAAAGGGGGCTGGCAAGAAGAAGCGAGGAATAAGTGCCGAAAGACACCCCCAGAATTAAGCTCAAAGAGAAATATCTTAAGGTTTCTCCTCCTAAAACGAAAATAGCTACCAAAACAAATAAAGCAGTTAGAGAGGTGTTAATAGATCTTACTAAGGTCTGGTTTAAGCTCTTATTCGCTATCTCTTCAAAATTTTCTCCTCTTTGCTTTAAAAGGTTTTCTCTCACCCTGTCAAAAACTACAATTGTATTATTAACAGAATATCCCAAGACCGTTAATAAACCGACGATTATGGGAATTGTTATCTGGACTTGATAGAACTTTCCTAAAATAGCAAAGACTCCCAAAGCAATTAAAAGATCGTGGAAAAAAGCTAAAGAAACAGTAATTATCCCGAATTGCCAAGAAGATAAGGGCTGAGAAATTCTTCTGAAAGCGAAAGTAAGATAGGTAATAATTCCCAATAAAGCCAAAATAGTAAAAATTTTGGTTTTTTGCCTTAGCTCCTGTCCAATAACTGGCCCAATTGACTCAAAGCGCAGTTCTTTTACCTCTCCTAACCTTTGAAGAACTGCTTGGTGAGTTTCCTCGTCAATATCTTTCATTCTCAAAATTACTGATCGCTCTCCAGCAGGTTGGACAATAATAGAACCCAAATCTAAATCAGTTAATTTGTCTTGAATTTCCTGATTTGATGGCCGTTCTGTTTGAAAATCTACTTCTAAAATACTGCCCCCGGTAAAATCAATGCCTAGTTTTAAACCAAAGAAAAGCAAGGCCAAAATACTCCCCAAAACTAAGAGAGTTGAAAGAAAATAATAAGATTTGCGGTATTTAATGAAAGAAATGTTCATTAGAAATATTTTAAGATTTCTTTGGTTTTATCTGTTTTTTCCCAAGTAAATTCTGGCTCTTCTCTGCCAAAATGCCCATAACAGGCAGTTTTCCGATAAATAGGGCGCAAGAGGTTCAACTGTTTAATTATGCCCCCTGGGGATAAATCAAACACTTTTGGAATAATTCTGGCCAATTTTTCTTCGCTAACTTTTCCTGTCTGAAAAGTATTTACGTTTAAAGAAAGAGGATCTTTGCCTCCAATAACATAAGCTATTTGAACCTCGCACCTTTCAGCTAAATTAGCGGCTATGATGTTCTTTGCAATATAGCGACCCATATAAGCTCCTGATCTATCCACTTTAGTCGGATCTTTGCCAGAAAAGCAGCCTCCGCCATGAGCGCCTTTTCCTCCATAAGTATCAGCGATAATCTTTCTTCCTGTCATGCCAACATCAGCTACTGGCCCTCCTATGGTAAAGCGACCGGTATTATTAATATAAAATTTGGTTTTTTTGGTTAAATAATTTGAACAAACAGGCTTTATTACCTCTTTGATAATTCCCTTTCTTAAAAAGCTTAACCTTACATCTGGATTATGCTGGGCAGCAATAACAATTGAATGAATTTTTTGGGGCAGACCATTTTTATATTCTATAGTTACTTGAGTTTTGCCATCGGGACGAAGCCATTTTAATCTTTTCTTTTTTCTGACTTCAGCTAATCTTTGAGCTAAGCGGTGGGCAAGAGTTATTGGCAGAGGCATAAGTTCTTTAGTCTCCCGACAAGCAAAACCTGTCATCATTCCCTGATCTCCTGCTCCCTGTTTTTTTGTTCCAGTTTTTTTAACACCCCGGGCAATATCTAATGATTGTTCGTGAATAACATTAAAAACTGATAAAGTATGGTAATCAAAGCCATATTCTGGTTTATCATAACCAATGTCTTTTACTACCTCCCTGGCCAGATTGCCGACATCAACCCAGGTCTTGGTAGTAATTTCTCCCCCAACTACCACATATCCCATTCCTACTGTCACTTCGCAAGCTACTCGACCGAGAGGATCTTCTGCCAAGACCTTATCCAAAACAGCATCGGATATCTGATCTGCTAATTTATCAGGATGGCCTTCGGTCATTGATTCTGAAGTAAAAAGAAAATTTTTCACACTTCGACTCGTCCTTCGCTTCGCTCAGGCCTTGCTCAGTGCAAGCAATCGAAGCGTCCTGAGTTTGTTGAAGGATAAAATTATTTATTATTTCCAAAGCCAATTTATTTTTCCTAATTTGGTACTAACGAAGAATTTCAAAAAGTGATTTGTGATAACAATAGCTGAAAACATGCTCATTAAAACTCCGAGCATTAAAGTTAAGGCAAATCCCCGGACAAAGCTGGTTCCAAAAAAGAATAAAATCAGGCTAACTAAAATGGTGGTTAAATTGCTGTCCCTAATCGAAGGCCAGGCCCTTCTGACGCCTTCTTCAATGCTGAAAATAAAATCTTTGCCTTCTTTCAGTTCTTCTCTCATCCGAGAAAAAATTAGAATATTAGCATCAACTGCCATACCAATTGAAAGAATAAATCCGCCAATCCCAGCTAAAGTCAAAGTAACGGGAATTAGTTTAAAAATAGATAAAATTAAAACCAAATATATCCCTAAGGCTAAAGAGGCCAAAATTCCAGGTAATCTATAAAAAATAATCATAAATATGATGACAGCTAAAGCCCCAATCATCCCAGCCTTTAGACTCTCTTTTAAAGAAATTGAACCCAAAATAGGGCCGACTGTCTGTTGAGAAATCAACTTGATTGGAACAGGTAAGGCACCAGCACTAAGATTTCGAGCTAATTCTTTGGCTTCAGTGATGGTAAAATTTCCGGTAATTTGAGCTCGACCTCCAGTTATTGTTTCTTGAACAACAGGAACAGAAATGGGCGCTTGATCAATATAAATTGCCAGAGGCTTGCCAACATTTTTTCTCGTTAGTTCTTCGAAAATATTTGCCCCCTCATCATCAAATTGGAGTAAGACCATGGGTTTATTAGTTGTCTGATCAAAACCTAACTCTGCTTTTTTTAGATATTTTCCAGTTAAAAGGGTTGGTTTAAAATAGGGATCTTCAAAGGCTAATTGCCAGTCAGGGATATTTTGAATTTCTTCTGGTGTTTTACCTTCTATCTCTTTTTGTTTATCAAGAATTGTTTGAGTTTCTCCTTCTGTTCTCTGCTCTTTAAATTCGAGATAAGGGGTTTGACCAATCATTTCAATAGCCTGGCCAACATCCTCTACTCCAGCTAATTCAACAATTAATCGATAATTTTCGCCTGCCATTTGAGTTTGAACAACAGGCTCTTTTACCCCAAAGAGGTTTACCCTTCTTTCAATAACGTCTCTTAAGCCCACCATTGCTTCCTCACGACCTTCGGATTCCACTTGGGATAAATCAGCCTCGTAAACAAGATGGCTTCCCCCTTGAAGATCTAATCCTAATTCAAAAGGTTTTTCCCAAAAATTAGGTAATTTTAAGCCAAGCTTAGAATTTAAAAAATCTGTGCCTGAATTAAAGCATTTTGGATAAATAAAGTTTCCAGCTAAAATAGCCAAAACAAAAATTAAAATGATAATTAGGCTGGTTTTCTTTTTTTGAAACATGTTCCTTTATTTTAACTAAATTTTTCTTTCTTGAAAATAGTTAAAATACTGTATGAATTAGCCCCGGCCATGGTATCCCTCACCAGAATAAGTTCGGTGCGGGACTTCGCTTCGCCCAGTACCGTGCTACGCTCTGGTGCTTCGCTTCACTCGCTTTTTCACTTTCCATGGCAATGCTTGTATTTTACTGGACGGCCATCAGGTTTTTTCGCCCCGCAAGGACAAGGGTCATTTCGGCCAATTTTCTTTTTATGGACTACAGCTGACTGACTACCGACTGCTGCTCTTTCTCTTTTTGGGCTGTAGTCTGTGGACTGTTGACTCTGAGCAGGCTTCAGTGAAGCTTTAAAGATTGTGTGGGCAATGTCAGAATCGATTGTTCCAAGCAGTCTCTGAAAAATTTTATGACCTTCTGTTTTATATTCAACTAAAGGGTCACGCTGGCCATAAGCTCTTAACCTTACTGAATCTCTTAAATATTCCATCTCCTCTAAATGATTCATCCATAAGGTATCTAAGATTCTTAAAGAAACAATTTTTTCAACCTGGCGCATATTATCTTCGCCCATCTCTTTTTCTTTTTTCTGATAATCTTCTTTTGAATAACCTTCCTTTAAAATTAAACTAATTATTTTCTCTTTTAGTTCTTGGGGAGGAGCTTCAAGGATTTCTTTTCTCTTTTTATAAATTGCTTCTCGGTGCTTGTTCATTACATCGTCATATTCTAAAAGATGATGCCTGATATCAAAATTAAACCCCTCAACTTTAGACTGGGCTTGTTCTATGGCTGAAGAAACTAAATTAGCCTCAATTGGCTGATCTTCAGGGATTTTTAACATTTCCATTAAAGACTTTATTTTCTCTGATCCAAAAATTCTTAAGAGTTCATCTTCTAAACAAACAAAGAATTGAGAAGATCCTGGATCTCCTTGACGACCTGACCTTCCCCGCAATTGATTGTCGATTCTTCTGGCTTCATGCCTTTCCGTGCCAATAACGTGGAGGCCACCGAGTTCAATAACCCTTCGAGTCCCCTCAGGGCTCAGCGGATTACCGCCGAGAATTATATCTACTCCCCTACCTGCCATATTGGTAGCAATAGTTACAGCTCCTACTTTTCCGGCTTGAGAAATAATTTCTCCTTCTCTTTGATGATTTTTGGCATTAAGAATTTGATGAAAAATACCCTCTCTTTCAAGTAATCTCCCTAAATATTCATTTTTCTCTACTGACCTTGTCCCTACTAAAACTGGCTGGCCCTTTTGATTTTTTTCTTTAATTTCCTGAATTAGAGCCTTAAGTTTTCCTTCTTCTGATTTATAGATTTTGTCAACGAAATCACTTCTAATCATAGGCTTGTTGGTGGGAACTACCGCCACTTCTAAGCCAAAAACCTTATCGAATTCTTCAGCAGAAGTAACTGCTGTTCCTGTCATTCCAGCTAATTTTTTGTAAAGCCTAAAATAATTTTGAAAAGTAATTGAAGCTAAGGTAACAGATTCCGGGCGAATCATTACTTTCTCTTTAGCCTCAATTGCTTGGTGCAGGCCCCCAGAATACCTTCTGCCAGGTAGTAATCTTCCTGTAAATTCGTCGACAATAACAACCTGCCCATCTTTAACTACATAATCTTTATCTTTTTTAAATAAAAAATCTGCCCGAAGGGCTTGTTCTAAATGATGCAAATATCTTATTCCTTTTTCTTGATAAATATTTTCTAAGCCCAGAATTTTCTCCACCTTCTCAATCCCCTCTTCAGTTAAAGTTACTGCCCTAACTTTCTCGTCAATATTGTAATCTATTTTTTCCTTTAAATGAGGAGTAATTTTGGAAAATTCGGTGTACATTTTTGAAGATTCAGCGTCTGGGGCAGAAATTATCAAGGGCGTTCTGGCTTCATCAATTAGAATTGAATCGACCTCATCAACAATAGCGAAATTATAACCTCTTTGGGCTTGATTCTCTAAATTATAAACCATATTGTCTCTCAAATGATCAAAGCCAAATTCATTGTTAGTGCCGTATGTAATATCGGCTGAATAAGTATCTTTTCTGGAACAAGGCTTCAGAAAGTCTTCAACGATTTTAAAACTCCCTAACTCGTCTCTAATTTGCTCTTCTTGCTCTTGCGGTTTTTTATATTCAGGGTCATATAAAAAAGCTTGATCGTGATTTAAGCAGCCTATGTTCAAACCTAAGGCGTGATAAATTTGACCCATCCAAACAGTATCTCTCCTGGCTAAATAATCATTAACTGTCACCACGTGGGCCCCTTTCCCCTCTAAGGCATTTAAATAAACTGGCAAGGTGGCAGCCAAGGTTTTGCCTTCTCCAGTTTTCATTTCGGCAATCTTACCTTGATGCAAAACTATTCCGCCAATTAATTGAACGTCAAAATGCCTTTGTTTTAAGGTTCTTTTGGATGATTCTCGAATTAAAGCAAAAGCCTCTGGTAATATATCGTCTAAGGTTTCGCCTTTGTTAAGTCTTTCTTTTAATTCTAAAGTCCGAGCACTCAAATCTTTAAGTGCTCGACCCTCGAATTCTTTTTCGAAGCTATTTATCTTTTCAACTAAAGGCTGGAGTTTCTTTAAGTACTTTTCATTGGCATCGCCAAAAATCTTACTAAGTATAGACATAATACGTGATTATTAAAATAATGCCTTTTTATTATATAAGAAATTTTCCTTTTCGTCCACCCAAAAACGGCCCCTTAAGGGGCCGTTTTTGGGCCTAAAAGTTACTACGAACTAAAGTCCGCAGTATTAACCGTTAATGAAAATATTAATTGTTTTTAACCAAGCTGTAAAATTCTTTTGGTTTTCTATCCAAAGATAATTTTTCAAAAGGGCAAAGACCATCTCCTTTTTTATTTAATATGTGAGGAATAGTTTTATTAAAATAAAATTTAATTTTATATTTTTTAAAGGCTTTGCTGGCTAATTTGCTCCCGGTTTTTCCATAAACTGCTTTAGCTTTTAAATAAACTGAAAGTAAAGCTACCCCCCGGCCAACTGTTTTATCAAAAATGATTAGATCTTTAAGTCGGCGGTTATGTTTTTTAATAAAATCGACCAGCCCTTTAATTCCTGCCTTTTTAGACCGGGCCACTATCTTTCCTTTAGATCGTATTTCAAGCCCGAAAGAACTTTTCAAAAATTTCTCAAAATGATTTTTCATTACTAGTATTAAAAATCTGTTTCTATTTATTTTAGAATGTAGCCAATAATTTTATGAATAAGCTTGGCGGCCAGAAAATCAGGGGCGATAAAACCTGGTATAGGACAGAGCTCAACAACGTCAGCTCCAATAATCTTTCTTTCTTTAGCCACCATCTGTAATAAATTTAAAGCTTCCTGCCACTGAATACCGCCTGGCTCTGGTGTGCCAACTGAAGGCATAATTGAAGAATCTAAGGCATCCAAATCAAAAGTTACGTAAACATTTTCTTTAAGGGTAGGTACAATTTTATCTATTGGTAAATCTGGGTAATAAAAAATATTATTAATTTTCTTGCTTTCAACATATTCAGCTTCTTCCTGGGACATGCTTCTGACTCCAACCTGAGTAACCGATGAAATCAAATTCCTCACCCTTCTCATCACACAGCCATGGTGATATTTTGTCCCTTGAAATTCATCCCTTAAGTCCGAGTGAGCATCAATTTGTAAAACTGAAAAGTTAAATCCTTTATTTTTAAAAGCTAAAACAGCTCCAGTACTAATTGAATGTTCACCTCCAAGCATCAGGGGAATTTTTTTATCTTCTAAAAGCCTATTTATAACATCTCTTATTCTGATGATGTTTTCTTTGGGAAGATTCTTGGACGGTTCCAAGGATTCCAGGGTAAAAATGTCGGTCTCTTTAATGCTCTTTTTGAGTTCAATGTCATAGAGTTCCATGTGCCGAGAAGCGTCAATAATTGCCCGAGGCCCATCTTTGGTTCCTGATTTATAATAGGTTGTAGAATCATAAGGCACAGGAAAAATAACTACTTTAGCTTTATTGTAGCTCTGATTGCTCATCCCACCGAAATTAAAAGATTCTGAAGTTTGATAAGAAAAATTATTCATCTTTACTATTTATTGTTGGTGTTTTTTATAAATCTCTTCAGCTACCCAGGTGGTAGGCTTTTTTTTGGCCTCTTTTTCTAAATTATAAAGCAATTTTTTGCGTTTTAGATAAAGATTCTTTTTTCGACGGGATTTTGCTTTCTCTATGGCATAACTAAAAAGAATGGGAACTGCTATTGTAACATCTGAATAAACTACCACTGTATTTTGAAGTTCCTGAGGGTTAATTTTCCCCCAAGAAACAGCTTCCTGGGGAGTCGCTCCTGAAAGCCCGCCCCAGTGGGGAGAATCCGTGGTAATTTGGATAAAATAATCGTGGCCTCCCCTCTCAATACCTAAACATTCCCATAAAAAAGGTTGAGTCTGCATATAAAAGTTTTTGGGGCTGCCGCCTCCTAAAATAATAGCTCCATTTTCTTTGGCTGCCATAACAATAGCTGCTGTCTCGCCAACATCTAAATTGGGATTGATATGTAAATCTATTTCTCCTCTTCTTCTAAATTTCTTGTTTATTGCTTTGTTATAAGCTGCCAAATCCATTCCATAAGTAGAATCGCCAGGGGAAGAAGTGTAAACAGGAATATTCAATCTTGCTGCCTGGGCTAAAATAGAAACTTGAGGATTAGGAGCCTCCCTTAAAAGCCTTTTTCCAATATAATAATGGAACTCGCTTGAAGAAATTGCTCCTCGAGGAGCTTTTTTGTCTAATAAAATTTTTTGAGTGAATTTATCTGTATTTAAAAGAGTATCAGTAGTCAAAAAAGTATCATAGATTCTAACTACGCCGTGTTTCCATAAAGTAGCATCATCTACTTGCCACATACCTTTATATAAGGGGAAGTTTAAAGCGAAATGAGTATCATGGTAAAGATTAGCTCCAGTAGAAATAATAAAGTCAATAAAGCCTTTTTTCATCATTGAAACTACCTGTCCAGAAAGACCAGCTGGCGTTAAGGCCCCGGCCAAAGTAATACCCAGGGTAACATCTCTTTTGGGATCAAGCATTTTCTCAACCAAAAGACGGCAAGCCTCCTGGAGTCTTGCCGCATTATAAGATTGGTAATAATCTTTCACTAATTCTGAGACTTTGAGATTCTTTTTTAATTTCTTTGCCTTGATTTTCTTTCCAGAAAGAAATGGATTTTTTTTCATTTTTCTTTAGGAGACAAAAACAGCTGCGGCCACCACTGACGTCCAAAGGCCATTTTTCTCTCCTCTTGCAGTTTGGGTAATATTGGAAGTATAAACAATTTTTCCGCTTAACTTATAGGCCTGCTTTCTGGTATCCCAGGCCTCATCTAAATTGAATTTAATTCCTAAAGTAGAAGCTAACATGGAAGCTGCCAAATCCTCGGCATAGTCTCCAGCTTTTTCTTCGGTTTCACCAAAAGAATGATGCTCAGAAAGATAACCGTATCTTTTTTGTCCAGCCGGTATGGCCGAACCAATGGCCGCCCCCACTAATCTGTTTGGTTCGTTAGTTTCATTTTTGGCCATTACGCAAAAAACAACCTCTCCTGGTTTTAAAGTGGTTATACCTTTGGTTCTTGGAATTTTTTTACAACCTGGTGGCAAAATACTTGAAACTGAAACCAAATTATATTGAGCAATGCCAGCATCTCTCAAGGCTAACTCAAAAGACGCCAGTTTTTCTCTGTGAGTTCCTGCTCCTTTGGTGAAAAAAACTTTTGACGGAATCATATTCCTTCTTCTCTTATTCTCCCTTTTCTCCAAAAACGAGCTCCAGAAGAAAGGCGAAGAGATTTTTTTAAAACTCTTGCTTTTCTTTTAGTCAAAGAGGTTAATTTTTCTTTATATTGTTTAATTTCTCTTTGTAGTTCATCTTTGGTTTCAGTTATTGCTGTTTTTAAATCTTTAGAAATTGCCTCAGATCTTATGCTTTTTTTTGGAAATCTTAATTGGACTTCTGCCCGAAAAATATTTCCTTTTTGATGATGTAAAGATTCTTTTCCCACCTCTACCCAGGCTTCCACTCTTGGCTTTCCCTTGCCAAAAAAGCTATTAAGATATATTTTCTCTTGAAAAATTTTTGAAAATTTTTCAAGAGAATTTAATTTTCCTTCAATATAGTCTTTTAAAGCTAGTGTTAATTTGATATTTTTAGTTTTTATAATAATCTTCATTACTAAATTTTTCAAAAAAAGAAATTTTTAAAAAGATTATTTCATTATTTCATTTTAAGAAACGTTGTCAAGCTTTCCTAAGTTTTTTTCTTGAAAAAATTCAACAAGGCAAAAGAAAAAAGTGGAAAATTAAAAACCCCGCCTCTAATTTTTGTAATAACTCTATCTCTAATTAATTTTTCTAATTAATTAGAAAGAAAATCTCACAAAAAATTGAGGCGGGGCAAAAGAAGATTTATCTTCCTCTTTTTTTCGTTGCTACCTTCTTCTTTTTGGCTTTTTTCTTTGCCATGTATCTAAATAATTTATTGTTTTAAAGGTTAAGGGCAAATAGTCGACCAGCTATTTGTAAATTTTTTTAAAAAAATTTAGAAAAATCTATTTCCTTACTTCATTATTTCATTTCAAGATATGTTGTCAAGCCCGCCCAAGTTTTTTTGTTGTAAAAAATTTGGGCGGGCAAGAGAAAAAAGAGAAAAAAGAAAAAATTGCCATTAATCTTAGCAAAAATTATTTTTTTGACGCATTAAAGTCCTAAAAATCTAATTTCTTCTTCTAAAATTATTCCAAATTTATTTTTTACTTTCTTTTTTACCAAACTTATTAATTTTTTAACATCTTTTGCTTTGGCTTTTCCTAGATTGACAATAAAATTTGGATGTTTTTTTGAAATCTCAGCCCCCCCGATCATTAATCCTGGTAGTTTGGCTTCTGAAATAAAATAGGATGCTGGGATAACTGGGAAAGGATCTTTTTTAATAACCTTAGAAAAATTTTTTCTTATTTTCTTTGGAATTTTTTTTAAATCTACATTTTTAAAAACACTTCCGGCGCTCGGATAATTGAGTGGCTGCCTTTTTTTTCGATATTCAACATAGTCTTTAGCAATAGTTTGAATTTTCTTTTTATTACCTTTTTTAAGTTTCAATTTAGCAGATAAAATAATCCAATTTTTTTTCTTAAAAATTGAATGTCGGTAAGAAAAACTACATTGTTTTTTAGATAACTTTTTAAGATTGCCTTTTCCATCCAAGATTTCGACTTCAAAAATATTATCTTTTGTTTCTTTGCCAAAGGCTCCAGCATTGCCTCTGATTGCTCCCCCAAGGGTGCCTGGAATGCCTGCAGCCCATTCTAAACCAGCTAATCCTAATTTACCGGTTTCTCGTACTAACTTTGACATCTTTACTCCTGCTTCGGCACACAAATAAGAATTTCGAATTTCGAATCTCGAATTTCGAATTTTAATTATTAGTCCTTCAAATCCCTTATCAGATATCAATAGGTTACTGCCTCCGCTTAAAATAAAAAAGGGAATTTTTAGTTTCTTTGCAGTTTTTACTGTTTTTATTATGCTTTCTTTATTTTTGGCAACAAAAAAATACTGGGCCTTACCGCCAATCTTAAAGGTAGTATAATTTTTCAGCAAAACATTTTTTCTTAAGCCTGGTAACAATTTTTGCAATTTTCTAAAATTTATTTTTCTCATCTTTTTATATTTTACACCTAATAACTCGGAAGCTAAACCCTAAAACCTAATAAAAAAAGGGCCAGGAGAGTTGACTCCAATTCTAAGTCTTTAGTGAGTGCTATCCTCCCGACCCAATTTTTATTATATCTTGATCAAAAAGAAAAATCAAACTCAATTTAAAATATTTCTAAAAAATCTTATATCGTAAAATAACAGCCATGGCAATAGTTTTACGTATTTTATAATTTAAAGGCTCTTCTTAATCCTTTGTCATTACCGATATTTTCCGCCAAAATTAATCTTATCTCTTTTTCTACCAATCCGAAAAAATCACTTAGTAATTCAATTTCTGCTCGACAATCGAAAGGATGAATCCAAACACTTTTTTGAAGTGGATAGAAGCCTAATTCTTTTAATCTCCCTCGAAGTGCCTCTCGATAGATTTTCTTTAATTGGGCAATGTCAAAAATAACTATTCTCCATTTTCTGTCCCATTTTTTTGGTTTTTTAATCATTAAACTATCTATCTGGAGCCAACCGGCCTTTTCCTTTCCCCTTTCGGTCAAGCCGATATAAATTTGGTGATTCTTTTTTTGAATTTCTATTAAGCCTTGTCTTTTTAGATTATAGAAAGTATCCGAAATTTTTTTCTTTGGATATTTTTTCAATTTTGTGTAACTCCTCAGAAGGTTTGTAAGAAAAAACGGAGAAGTTATCGCTATAGCAACTCCTCCGGTTGTTATTATCCAGTAAAGAATGTCTTTTACAATTACTGAACGCGGTTTTTTAAAATAATACTTATATTTCTTTAAGCTCATACCTTTAGCTTATAATACCGTAAAATCAATGCCATGGCAATATTTTTACGGATATTCGGCTAAAATAAATTATTGTAGTTATTGTAGTTGTTATCTATATTAAATGTAAAAGCAAAAGACCTCTCGAGGAGGTCTTTTGCCGACTTAGTAAAGTCCCCAAAAGGGAACACTCACTAATCAAATATTAACAGATATAAGCTATTGTGTCAATCCCCTCCTATCTCCCTAAAATCTCGTTAATCTTGTCTCTTGTCGTCTGTCCAACATAGCCTGTTCCTTCAGTTAATTCCCAAGGAGCTAAAACATCTTCAGCATATTTTTCCTGGAATTTAATCACAGCAGCCTTGGTCAAAGGGCCAAAGTAAGTAGTCTCTTCTCCTGGAGAGCCAGGCCCTGATTCGGCTAATTTAGTGTCTGGATCTGAATTCAGGAAAATCTGAAGATATTTAACATCATCTGAACTCTGGCCCTGTTTAAGATCTGTTTCGAATATATAATCAGCGGGAATTCCAGTAATTTCTGCGGGCTCTGTTAGTTGAGCTAAAAGCGATTGCAGTTGTTGAACTGCTGTCAAAAATTCAGCAATCTTTGCCTGAAGCTCTTGGGTTGTCATTTCAGAAACTGGCTTTTCAAGAGTAGGAATGCTAATACCTTCTAATGATACTTCCTCTTCTTCCTCCTCCTCCTCTTCTTCTTCTTCTTCTTGTTCACCAGCAACAACTTCCTCTTCCTCCTCCTCTTCTTCTTCAGCTACTGTTGTTGGAGGTCTTCCGGGCGCTCCTCCACCATCGCCACCTTCTGAATCGGTAGTAGCTGACGCAGTAGCAGACCAAGAAGAGTCACCGTTGGCATTGGTGGCTTTTACTCGATAGTAGTAAGTGGTTGAAGCGCTTAAGCTTGTATCAGTGTAAGAAGTGGCATCAGCTGCAGTAGTGGTTACTAAGGTTGCTGAACTCCAGCTGGAATCAGCAGAGTTTCTGTAAACCTTAAATCCTGTTTCATCGCTTGAGTTATCAGTCCAAGAAAGAGCAATGCTTGAGGTGCTGGCAGCTGAAGCTGATAAACCTGAAGGAGCAGTTGGAGGATCTTCACCGACTGGCCCACCTTCTGAAAAGTGGTCGGTTATTATAATTAACTGGTCATTTTCTGGATCACGAATTACTGTATCGTAGTTCTCCCAGGTCCCAGTTGTTCCGCTGTAGTATTTTGGCGTAATGCTGTCTTCTGAGTAGCCTGCAGCTTCAATAAGATCCTCATTATAAGGCATGGTGATTGTTACATTGCCTGCCAAGTCTGAAATCTCCTTACCGTCAGCATCTCTGGCAGAAAAGCTATAAGTTATGCCAATAGGCTTTTCCTTTGAATCAGGCTTCACCTCTACCGTAGGATTTACGGTTACAGTAACAGTACCTGATGTATCAATGCTGGCAGCCGGCATTTCAACTTTCAAACCGTCTGTCAAAGTAAGCGTCTTTGACTCAGAAGAATCAAATGAAGTTGTCTTTGCGTCAGGAATGGTTAATCCTGAGGAGACTAAGGCCAAGTTCTGGGTTTCAGAAGATGAATCCACAACTACTGTAGCTTCGTCTGATTCATAAAGGGTGTCTGAGATTTCTGCTGCAACTACTAAGTGCCAGGTGGTGCCCTGGGAAACATCTATGCTGTAAGAGCCGTCAGTAGAGGCGGTTCCATTGCCCTGACCGTTATCAGACCAAGCCCTGACATATCCTGCATTAGCTGAACCACTCAAAGTAACAGTTCCTGAAATTGTGGCGTCTGATTCTCCAAACTGCATGTCGTTGCCACTGGAAGTAGCTCCAGAAGCCACAGTTACTGAAATGAAGTCAGGATTAATCAAGGCTCTGGTATCCCAAGGAGGAAGACCCACTCCAATCTCGTAAGTGCCTCCGGTAACTTTCATTGAGTAGTTACCTGAAGCATCAGTAAAGTCTCCGATTCCAGGACCACCGGGTCCCTTAAATTCATCAAGCATGGCAGCTGAACCGTAGTTTGCAAAGACCCAAACGCCTGACATTACAGCTGCATCAGGACCTGTAATTGTTCCTGAAATGGTGGCATCTAAATCTTTTACCTCAAAGTTTAAGGCAGTGGTGCTGTCAGCCTCAATTGTTAACTTTTCGTCCGGTGACACTACCATATACTGGCTTTGACCTGCGCCAAACATCATAAAGACATCAATAAAGGCATCTACATACCACTCTCCTGCAGAAATACTAAGAGAGTAAGAACCATCTGATCCTGATTCTGTCATTTGCCAGCCGCCACCCACCTTGCTCGCATTAACCATTGATCTCAATCCTGAAACTGCCTCTCCAGAATCATAGGCGCCGTCGCCATCAGCATCAATAAAGAAGTAGCCTGAAATAGTAGCATCATTCTCAACAACAACTAAGTTAGCATTAGTGTAGCCACCGTCGGCAAGATTCGGATTAAGTGGATCACTGTCTGAAAGCACAGTAACTGTTGTGGTTTCTAAAAGAGTATAGTTTGATCCAGGAGGCATTCCAAGGCCGATCTCATAGGTTCCAGCAGGCACTTTCAACTCAAATGCGCCATTATTCACTCCGGTACCCATGCTCGAAGCTTCTCCTCCTCCCATGCCTCCACCCATTGGAGCTCCCATTCCGGTACCTCCCATTGCGTCTGCTCCACCTTCCATCATTCCTGATTTTTCCATCATATCATCCATAGGTCCTCCAAAGTCCAAGAAATCTTCAGCTAAAGTATCTTTTATCCAAACTCCACCCCAGAGATCAGTAACTACGTCCCCTGTTGCAGAATCCAGCCTTACCTTTCCCTTAATAGTGGCATCAGCCAAGCTTAAAGTAAAATCATTGTCTGCTGAAGTTTCATTATCTTCCACTGCGACGCTTAAGGGCCCTCCTGTATAAACATATTGGCTTGACATCGGCATTACCATAACGCCCCAGGTACCCGAAGCCACAGAAATGCTGTAAGCCCCGGTGCTGTCGGTAAAGCCCATGCCCCAGCCAGGAGCTCCGAACTGAAAGAGATTTATTACCACATTGGAAACAGCATTACCAGCATCATCATAAACCTTACCTGAAATAGTGCTGTTTTTAGCTTTTAAAGTAAGGGTGCCCGCATCAGCTGTTTCGTTGGCTGCCACCGTAACTATTTTTTCGTCAGGAGCACCAAAGGTGTCCATTAAGTCACCTGGCGGGAAAGCTGAAACTCTGTAGGTACCGGCAGCCACCTTAATTGAAAATCTTCCATTAGAATCACTGCTTCTTCCATTGCACATTCCCATATCCTGACAGACATCAACCCAAACATTACTAACTGCGGTCCCGTCTGTCTTTTTCACATAGCCTGTAATAGTAGCATTAGTTCCTTTAACTATAAAGTTTTGGGTTTCGGTTTCAGTGGTGGTATCGTCTGCAAATGTAATGCGGGTTGGAGGATCGGTGTAAGCCCAGTCAATATCAACACCCCAGTCAGGCCTTACTTCCACCCACCAGGAACCGCCACCAACTTTCAAACTGTAAGAACCATCTGTTCCTGTTCTTGCCTCAACAAAACCTCCGCCCATATCTTTGTGAACCTCCACCCTGGCATTAGTCACTTCTTCTCCAGAGTTATAAGTGAGGTTGCTGTTTGTATCTTTAAAAACTCGTCCTGTAATTGTTTTTGAGGGTTCAGTAAGAGTTATTTTGTTATTAGGTAAAGCTGTACCGTTCTGTTTTACCACCCCAATGTCACTTGCTATTGTTACAGAAAGACCTGAAGGAGCTATTAATCCTTCACCCCAGGGCATATTAACCTCAATACTATAGCCACCGTCAGATAATCCTCCGATTGAGAATTGACCATTGGAATCAGTGTTTGATCCTTTTGGCTGAACGCTCCAGTCAGAAGGATTATAAACCATAATCCAGGCATTCTGAACGGCAGTAGTACCGTCAGCTTTTACAACGGTTCCTCGAAGTTGTGGAAGCCCAACTCTAAGAGCTCCGCCGCTGGCAAGGGAAGAGGTGCTAAGATTAAGAGATTCTGTTCCGGCAGCAACTGCTGCTGAAATGGTTATTTCTCCTGAAACGCCAGAGAAAGAACTTCCCCAACCTGCTTCATATTCAATAACATAGGCACCTGCCTCTACTCCGCCAAACTGAAAGGTACCGCTGGCAGTAGTATTTGTTCCATACCAACCACCAGGTCCTGCCATAGGTCCTGCGGTATGCATATTTATCCAGCCCCATTGAACTGGCTGGTCAAATTCAGACTGGGCAATTCCCAAATCAGCGTAAGCAGAACTGTAAACCGGAGTCTTAACTGTTCCGATAATGTTGGGTGATGTTAATCTGACAGTGATATTCCTACTGGAATTATAGGTAAAGCCAGAATCGCTGCTGGAAACAGTACCATCAGCAGCCACGGTAATGGTGTACATTGCTCTGGCAAAGCTTGAACCCCAACCTGGCTGTACTTCCAGTTCGTAGGTCCCGGCATCAACTGAACCAAAAGCAAATTGTCCGTTACTATTGGTATTTGCCCACTGCTCTCCGCCGCCCATTGAAAATCCTGGCTCCCGAAGCATAAGATTGGCTTCTTGACCAGCGGTTCCGGTAGGACCGTAAACCACACCCACCAAACCACTTACTGCAGGATCAGCTAATCTGATAGCGTTTAATACGACATTACTTGCATTAGATACTCCATCAACAGTGGTTACTGACCCTCCAGAAACTACAAGAATCTTAGAGCTGGGAGCTGCATAAATACTGCTCCCCCAGATGTTAAACCTCATCTCCCAGGAACCATTAGGAACAGTACCTATGCCAAAGTCTCCATTAGAATCTGTCTGGCCCCAATAACACTGTCCTGGATTCATATAAGGACAAATATCAATTGAAATATTTTGCTGGCCAGTATTTTCAGCTGCTGATCCTTCAGGACCATAAATAGTTCCTGTAACATTAGGAGCTGACAAGGCAATGTCTCCCAAGTCTTTACCGTTTGTAACATCACTGCTGGAAATTGTGACAGCAGCGTTGTATCCAGAATAACTAGAAGAAGGTGAATCAATACCTAATTGGTATTCACCTGCCTGGCTTACGGTAAACTTAAACTTCCCGCTACTGTCAGTATTCGTCCCGCTCCAAAAACCCCCATTATTAAGATTTACCCAGGTACCAGTTATTTCCTCGCCTGAATCAAAAGAACTATTGCTGTTTGCATCTCCGTAAACCCGGCCAAAAACATTAGGGATTCCCAATCTCGGCCCACCAGAAATCAAGGTGTCAAGATTTGTTAGGGTAGCTTCAATAGTAAGACCAGTATAACTGCCTCTGCCATAACCGCCAAATGTATCATCTCCAAAAGGAGCTTCCACATCTAAAACATAGTTTGAGCCAGCCGCCACCCCCATTTTAAAGACTCCTGAAGAATCCGTATTAGTGCACATAGAAGTGCTCCAATCTGTCGTGTGGAGACAGACATTGGCATTAGGAACAGCTGTATTTGGAGAAGGATTAGAGTCAGAAGTGTCTCCGGTTGGAGTCTTTACTGTTCCTTGAACATTTAAGACAATCAAGCTTACATCTACTGTTGCCGTACTTCCTGAAGCAATATTTGTCCATGTCTCATTTTGTTGATAATTATTTGGATTTTGATAGGGTGCTTGAGCCTGTACTCCATAATCGTTATAATCACTGCTTAATGGAACATAAGCTTTATAAGCGCCGCTCTCATCGGTAATTGCCCTCTGGATGGTTGACCAATAATCATTATGAACAGTAACTATAGATCCCTGAACAGCATTACCCGAAGGGTCGGTGATGGTTCCTGAAACATTAGCTGTAGCAAAAGCTGAAGTACCGGCATCGGTTACAGAGCCAGCAGTTACTGTCTGGGAACCGACTTCGGTGGGGGCAGCTTCTGAGGCTCCTGCTGGTGTGGTAAAGAAAACATCAAAAGAACCGGTGGTGCAAGAACCACTGTCAACAGCAACAACTGCATAATAGCCATTATTATGACTTCTGGTTGAATCATACGCCATATTCCAAGATTCTAACCTAACGGGTACATTATCTTGGTCAGATCCGACGCTTGCGCCAGAATCAGTCAAGGCACCCTTAATGACTCCGCAGCTACCGGCGTCATAAGCGCCAAGATACTTTATATTTGAATAAGTATTGTCGTCTAAATTCCTAACCTTAACTTGAGCATTTCCCGTGGAAACATCGCCGGGAATATTCATTACAATTGTCTGGGCATCAGAAGGAGTAGCGGTCTGGGTAGTACCTAAACCACTTACTTGGGCTCCACCGGCGGCGACATTGAATCTTACTCCGGTAATGGTAATTTGTTCTCCGGCTTTTCCGCAAGGATAACCATAACAATCATTCGTTCCAGCTGATCCAGAGGTGTTTTCAATTTTGGAAATCAATGGATCGGTTGAAACGGCTACTGTTCCCGTGGCAGTATGGGGAGAAGGAGAAACAGCTTCAAGAGCAACATTGGTAACATCACTAATGCTCAAACTGAAAGACTCTCCTTGGGTTAAATCCAAACCAAAAATTGTCGCCACTCCGTCAGTTCCAGAAGTAGCATAATCTATAAAATTACCGTAATCCGCGTGCAATGGGTAAACAGTGCTGGAAGCGGTCCAGGTTAGTTCATAATTTGAGAAGTTCTTGACGCTTTCACTGAAATTGCTGCCACCAGAAACATCGGCAGTCATATCCTGGTCAAAAACAACCTTGACAGAAGATGTAGTGACAGTTACTGAACTCACAGTTGGAGCTACAGCCAAAACTGGAGTTCCTATCGACCAAAGCATTGTGGTTAAAACCACAAAATAAATTATAGATTTTTTTGCGAACGACTTGGCGTGTTTTTTTGTAAACATTTTACAAAAATAAAAAACCCTCCCCTTTAATTTAGTTTTGGGTTTTTTTATAGTTAAAATTTTTTAAACAAATATTCACTTTCTAATAACAAGTTATTCACTTATTTATTATACCATTTTATCGTAAATAGCTGTCAATTAAGGACTGTGGAAAACTAAAAACCCTTCAGATAAAGGGTTTTATGTAGCGGTTATTATGGTTTGGTAGGTATAAAAATTAGTTCAAGTCTTTTTCAAGAAGGGATGCTAACATTTTACTAAACATTACTAAACATTAATAAACATTACCCTCTATTCCGCTATTCTTTCCTCTTTTTAGCATAATCTAAGAGCCGATAACTATTATTGGTTCATAAGTTCATTGATTTTAGCCCTGGTTTTTGGGCCAACATAGCCTGTGCCTTCAGTTAATTCCCAGGGAACTAATATATCTTCAGTATATTTTTCCTGAAAACGAATAACAGCTGCTTTAGTTAAAGAAAGGAAATTGCCAGTTATTAAGCCATCTGGATAAATTTCTATCCCTTGGGATTTTAAAAATTCCTGCAAGCAACGAACTTCTGAATTATCCATTAAGCCGTAATATAAATTATTTTCAAATTTCTGACAGGAAGGTTTTTCTCCCCTGGCAGCCAAGATAGCATCGATTTGAGCCTGAACTTTAGCAATTTCAGCTTTTAAAAATTCGATTTTGGCTAAAAGATTTTTTATTAATTCTACTTCTTCTTGGGTTTCCACAATTGAAGCTGACCAAGAGAATGAATAAGACGGGTCGTTATCTGAAAAACCAGATATTCTATCCTGAACTAAAGGATTAAATATTATAGTGGTGATTTCAGTTCCAAATTCATCAACATACATTTCTCCCTTTTGAGACCGGTCAAGTTCTAAAAAGTTAAGAGAATAATTCCCAGCTGAATCTTTGGTTAAATAGGGAATTTTAAAAACAATAGTAGGATACCCAGTAAACTCAATTTTAAGCTTTCCCTTTCCTCCAATAATTTTATACCAATTACATGACCAATTTTTTATCTCATCAGTAACTGATAAGCTGCTTTTGCCGCTTGTCGGTAAAAAGTTAATTGAAGGCATAATGTGTAAATCTTTTAAATTTTGGTTTAAATAACAATATTTAGGCCCTAAATTACAATCATTAATTAAGGAAGCTACAGTCCAATCAGTGAAAATTTGGGAGAAATCAACCTCAAGACCGTTTTTTTCTAAAGCATCATTTATACTTATAATACCTGGTGTTGTAGTATGTAAAGAGTCAACCAAAATCTCAACTCCGTAGTGATCAACTAAATATTGAATAAAAAGATTGGCAACCCCATAATCAAGATTTTTGTTTTTCCATTCAGTTAACGAGTCGGAATGTCCCTCTAAAAAAATCTTAACCCTTCTTTCTAAATTGCTTCCTTCATAAATGTCATCGTAACCAATTAAGGTAGGAGCATAGTCAGCTCGGGCTTCGTTTAACCAAACCTGCTCTTCTACCCCATATCTTCTTTCTTTTTGATTAAAAGTGATAAGGTGAACAAATTCATGGGCTAAAAAACTTTTAGCGTAGGTAGTCCTGATATATTCTGAGTTAAGATAAAGCATTTCTCTTTCATTGGAATTTGTGAACTGGAGCTTGGGATATTCATCTTTGGGATTAAAGTATCCGCCAGCTTCTTTAATCATCGGGTGAATCAAAATAGTTACTCTTGAATCTTTATCAATTCCTGGCTTCCATTCCGAACCAAAGGTAGAAGTTAAGACAGGATAGATTTTGTCTCCGAATTCTTCTCCTAAATTACTTAGGGTCTGGTAAACTTCATTCTGAGGAGTAAAATTCCACCAATTTTCATCAGTATAAAAATAAAGTTCCGGGGTAATCTTTACCAAAACAGCAGTTAGTTCCTCTCTGCCTGACGAATCATAAGCAGGCTCAATATAAAAAGTCTCTTTCTGACCTACGGTTTCAGCTTGCGCACTAAATCCAATGAATAAAAATAAAATTAAAGTGGCAATAAAAAATAATTTTCGCATAATGTCCAATTTGGGTTGATTACTAAATCTTAACATAAAATATTAATTTTAACAAAGGTTTCAATAAAAAAAGCCTCTAAAAAGGCTTTTTGCAGCTGATAGTGTTAAAGTGGTATTCCGTAACTTAAATTTTTAATTTATTCTTTTCCCACCATTCTTTGCCAAAAGCTAAAAATATTCCAAGAAAAATTCCCAAGATACCGGCTATAGCGATATTAAGAACAGGCCTGGGACTTATTGGCTTTTCAGAAATAGTGGATTTTTTTACTATTTTGGTAATTTTGACACCATCCAATGAGGTTATAAAAGAATTAATCTGAGCCTTCAGGCTTTCAATCTCTCCCTCCAAAGCATTGATTTGAATATTCAAGTCTTCTCTGCCTTTTTTTAGGGAATTAATGCTTAAAAATAAATTCTCTATCTCTTGTTTTTTACCTGCGAATTTTTCTTTAGCATCGAATAAAGCGAATTGAGTCCCTGGGGTTTGTTCATAGACCAGAACCTTCTCCAGTGCCTCAACTTTTGCCTCCAAGTTCTTTTTTTCTTCCTCGGTATAGTTAATTTTGTTCTCTAACCTTTTGATATCGCTTTCTATTGGCTGTATTTTATTTCTTGTTTTTTCAATATCACTTTCTACTAAGTGAATTTTAGCTTCAGTTGTTTTTATGTTATGTTCTATTAATTCTTTTTTAGCTCTAACTCTTTCTTGGTGCCTTTCTAAGATTAAATTATTAATTTCTTCTAAGATTGTTTTGGCTAATTGAGGTTTTGAAGATTTTACCTCTATTGCCACCAAATTGGTATCTTTAGGGTTTTCGGTTTTTATTTTTGGATATTCTCCTTCTGAAATTCCTAATTTTTCTCTAACGGGAATTCCATAGGTATCGCCTTGAATTTTTCCTACTATCTGCACGGGATCTTCTATCGACCCTCCATCTATTCCTCCTACTTCCAAGACAGTATCAATTTTATAGACTTTAGGCATCAGAAAGCTAAAAGCGCCGGCTGTTATTATCATTACTAAAAACACAACCACAATCAGCTGTTTTCTTTTGATCATTACTTTAAGATAGTCCATTAAATCTATCTCATCGGAGCCTGTTGCCTGAATTTTTTCTTCTTGTTGATTCACCCCGTTAGAAATTTTTGGTGGATATTCCATATTTTAAATCCCTGTTAAGAATTCTCTTTGCTGACGAGAATTTCTAACGGGGTTCATGTGTTTTGTACTATAGCAAATAATTTAGTTTTGGGAAATATCTGGTTGGTAAGAAGGGATGAGTTCTTTTAATATGGTTTTTATTTTTTCTCTGTCTGAATCGGAATAAGCTAACTTTTTTAATTTTTCTAAATTTTCTCTTATTCTTTTTTTATTTACACCTGGGAGTTTTGCCATAAAAATCTTCTGATCTTGAGTGGCTATTGTTCCCTCTTCGGCCGTTAAAATCTCTTCAAAAAACTTCTCCCCAGGCCTAGATCTGGTAAAAACAATCGGGATATCTCTATCTGGTTCTAAGCCAGAAAGTCGAATTAAATCTTTGGCTAAATCTAAAATTCTAACTGGATTACCCATATCCAAAACAAATACCTCTCCGCCTTGCCCCATTACGCCTGCCTGCATTACCAAAAGTACAGCCTCGGGGATGGTCATAAAATACCTTTTCATCTCCGGATGAGTAATCTGAATAGTCCCTCCTTTCTTTATCTGCTCTTTAAAAATAGGAACAACGCTTCCTCGACTGTCTAAAACATTGCCAAAACGAACTGAAATAAATTTTGTTTTTGCGCTACCTGGTTTTAGCATAGAGCTACTTAAGGCCTGGCACATAATTTCCCCCACTCTCTTGGTTGCCCCCATTACCGAAGTAGGGTTAACTGCTTTATCCGTAGAAATAAAGATAAATTTTTCTATCTTATGCTTTAGTGACGCTTCGGCAAGTATCTTTGTGCCGAAAATATTGTTCTTGATTGCTTCACCGGGATGAATTTCCATTAAGGGAACGTGTTTGTAAGCAGCTGCATGTAAAATTATATCAGGGTGGAATTTGCTAAGAGTTTGATCAATTCTATCTTTGTCTTGAATATTGGCAATCAATGATGAGACTCTTAGGGCTGGGAATTTTTCTGCTATTTCTTCGGAAATATTAAAAATGCCTGTTTCGTCTTTATCCAACAGCAAAAGTAAAGAAGGGCTAAATTTGGCAACTTGCCTTGCAATTTCAGAGCCTATAGAACCTGCGGCCCCAGTAATTAAAATAGCCTTATCTTGAATAAATTTTTCGATTTGAGCTAAGCCCTGCACGATTGGCTCTCTATCTAGCAAATCTTCAATTTGAAATTCTCGAATATCAGGAAAAGAAACTTGGCCATTGATTATTTCTGACAGAGAAGGGATAATCTTTATTTTTTTTATACCGGCCTTCCTCCCTGTCTGAACCGCTTTTTTAACAGTCGAGGAGTCGGCTGAGGGTAAGGCAACTATAAGACGTTGAATTCGGTGGATATTCACTATTTCCGGAATATCTTTAACGCCGGCCAGAACTTTAATCCCATGAATTAAGTTTCCCTGTTTTAAAACATCATCATCGATAAATCCCACAGGAAGATAAGGACTATAAGAGGAATTCTGGATATTTCTCAAGATTTGCTCACCGGCATCGCCAGCTCCAATAATTAAAGTTCTTTCTTTATTTACTTGGGTTCTCTGCCTTGAAAATATTTGGAGATAAATTCTTTTTGAAAATCTAATTCCGCCGGAGAAAATAAAAACTAAAAAATAACTAATAATAAATGTAGACCGAGGGAATCCTTCCAAGAATGGCTGATCCCTAAAAATTAAAAGAGAGGCGCCTAAAAAGGAGAAGCTTATAGTGATAGCCTTAAACAGCGATATTAACTCGTTGGTGCTTACATAAACCCAGGAGAAAGAATAAAGTCGAAAAAAATAAAAGACAGGTAAGCATAAAATGATGGCAAGAATTATTCCCCCTTGAAGGTTGTAAAAATGCGCCGCAGGAATAACACCGTCGAATCTTAAGAGAAAAGCTAAATAAATCGCCAGCGAAATCAGAACAACGTCAGATATTATAAATAATAACATTCGGGTTTTAGGTGTCCTTCTAAAAAATTTTTGGAAAATATCTCTCATTTATTTTTTTTGAGCTATTACATATAAAACTTTATATTCAAAGTTAGGAAAATCCAAGGCAATTGGTAAGGGCTGATGACATTCTGTCATTCCTTCTTTTATTTCGGGAGGCGTCTCTAATAACTTGCCAAAAAATAGCCTTTTAATCTTCTCTTTGCCTTTCATTGTTTTAGGAATTAAATGAAACTTAACGGCTGTCTTCCTTATAAAAGATATAATTTTCCCTTTTAAAGAATCTGGGGCGATACTAAAGGCGCCAAAAATTCTCGCATCGAAGTTATTCTCCTTAAATAAATCCATTAATTCTGGAGCAGAAAAATATTTAAAACTATAAGGACTGGGGTTAAATTCTAGCCAATCTTTGTTAACCGTACAAAGAAGAATCAAACCATTTTCTCTAAGAACTCGATGACACTCTGAAAGAAAATCCTTGGGCTGTTTTAAATAATAAATGGCTTCAAATAATATTACTACATCAAAAGAGCTTGACTCAAAAGGCAGCTTGTGGGCATCAAATTGCAAAACCTCTACCCTTCCTTTATAATGGTTTTTGGCACATTTTACAATATCTTCATCAATGTCTCCGCCAACCACTTTTTTTGCTTTCTTGGCTAAGTATCCTAACCCTTGGCCTGCTCCGCAAGCTACTTCTAAAACATCTTTCCCTTCAGTAAATTGAGAGGCCCATTTATACCGAGTATAAAGCATATCTAAGTTCTCCTTGGTAGCTTTATTGCCTGGCATTTCGGTTACAGTAGTATATTCCATAGTATTGTAAAAATTTATTTACCCCGTTAGAAATTACAAGGCAAGAAAGAAGCACAAAAAGAACAAATCTCTAACGGGGTTTATAAAAATCTCGTAAAATGCTTATTACATATTCTATCTGTTCATTTGTCAATTCAGGATACATTGGGAGAGAAATAACCTCCCTGGCAAGCTGTTCTGTAATGGGAAGGCGGAAATAAGAAAGTGAAAGGCCTTTGTGTAAATGATTGGGAACAGGATCTTTAATTAAAGCTTCTACTCCCCTTTCCTTCAAAAATTCAAATAACTTATCTCTATTTTGAGCTCTTAAAACGTAATTTTGGTAAACATCGAAATATCTGGAATCTGAATTGGGGGCCGGGGGAAGCTTTATTCCTTCAACTTTAGATAATCCATCGTTGTAAATTTTAGCAATTTCTCTTCTTTTCTCTATCCATTTTGGCAAATATTTAAATTTTACATTTAAGATTGCTGCCTGAAGGTTGTGTAACCTACTGGTAAATCCGTAACAAAGTATTTTATTTTTATTTTTCTGTCCATGATTTCTTAAAAGACGAATTTTTTCTGCAATTTCTTCATTGTTTGTTATAACAACCCCCCCATCTCCAGCAGCCCCTAAAAGCTTTGCCGGATAGAAGCTAAAACAACCAGTAAGACCGAAGGTGCCGGCCTTCCTTCCGTCGAATGCTGCTCCGAGAGCCTGGGCAGCGTCTTCAATGATAACTAAATTATGCTTTTGAGCAATGGCCACCAATTTCTCCATATCACAGATCCTGCCGTTGAGATGAACTGGTATTATGGCTTTGGTTCTAGAAGTAATTGCAGGTTCTATACTCTCGACGTTCATATTAAAATCCTCCCCTACCTCTATTAAAATAGGTACAGCCCCCGAATGGACGATAGCTTCTATTGTTGAAAAAAAAGTATGCGAAACAGTTATAACTTCATCGCCCTGTTTTATTCCTGCCGCCATTAAAGAAAAAATTAGGGCATCTGAACAGCTGTTAACGCCGACTGCATACTGCGCATCCAAGAAAGAGGCAATATTTTCTTCAAACTCTTCGACGTCCTGACGTAAAATCAGATCGCCCTGAGACAGCACCCTTTTTATAGCAGTATCAATCTCTTTTTCTAAATTACGGTATTGAAGCGGGTAATTTACAAAAGGAATTTTGTAATCCATAGTGTCTGCAAAATCTCAGTTATTTAATAATTGTTTCCAATCAGCTGAAAATCTTTCCAATCCAGCTTCAGTCAGCTCGTGGCCAATTTCATAATCCTGCCAGTCTTTGTCCAATGATATTTCTTTATATGGAATAGCTTTAAGGTTTGGAGGGCTGTAGTTAAAATTTTCACTTGGTAAAATACGGTTTTTAGCAATCCACTCCTGAATTACTTTAAAAGGAACAGTAATAAGGGGTGAAGAAAGTTTTATTGCAGCTAGTAAATGGTCTAAGTTTCTAATACTAGCAGTCAGTAAAAGAACATGGCCATCTCCTTCTTGATACATTTTGAGAATATTTTCAATTAAATCCATTCCATTCTCTCCCCTGTCATCCAGTCTGCCAATAAAGGGAGAAACGAAAACCGACTTTCCTGTTCCTTTGGTTGCTGCATACACTGCAGCAGCCTGCTCTTGAGAAAAACAAAGGGTCATATTGACCGGAATATTTTCTTTGACTGCTCCTTGGGCTGCTTTTAAACCTTCTTTGGTAATAGGGATTTTAATATAGGCATTTTCTACCCATTCTCGAAGCTTTCTGGCTTCATTTAACATCTCTTCAGCTTTAGTATTCTGATCGGCATAAACTTCAATAGAGATTGGCCCATTTGTAAATTTAGCAATTTCATTAACTACGTTTTTATAAAACAAGTTTATCTCTTCTTTGCTAAATTTTTTTCCCTTTTCCATTCTTCTTTTAGCCTCGGGGTTTTTAGAAACAAGGGTAGGATTGGTGGTTTGACCATTAACAAAACCAAGAAGATCTTTTGTTTCTTTAGTTTCTTTTGGGTCGCCTCCGTCTATAAATATTTTTGATGGTATATTCATTTTTTTGCTATCAGATTTAACTTCTTATATCTTTACATTCGCTCAAGATGCGAGTTGTAATTTCTTCTGTATCAAGCTGATATTTCTTGCGAAAATATTCTGCGCTTCCTGTCTCTGTAGCATATTCATCAGGTATAGCAATGATCTTAAAATCTCCTTGCCAATCAGATTCAGCCAAGATTTCAGCCACTATTGAACCTAAGCCTCCTATAATACTGTGTTCTTCTAAAACAAAGATTCTCTTGATTTTTTTTATTTCTTTCAACAAAGATTCTCTATTTATTGGTTTCAAAGTATGTAGACTTATTAATTTAAAATCGAGTCCTGATTCCTTTAATTTTTCAACTACTCCCATACAGGGTCTAACCTGAACGCCGGTCGTTACCAAGACTCCATCTTTGCCCTCTTTTATAACTGACGGTTTTCCTATCTCAAGCTGAGGCTTTGTATCATATACTGATTTCTCTCCTTTTTTTGATAGTCTAATGTAAGTCGGTTTTTTTGTTTGGTAAGATTTTAAAATCAACTCCTCTGTCTCTATCGAATCAGCTGGACAAAGTACTGTCATATTTGGTAAAGCTCTCAAAATGGCAATGTCTTCAATTGCATGATGAGTAGCTCCTAAAGAACCATAAGTCAGGCCGCCCCCCACCCCTATTATTTTTACATCCAAGTTTTGGTAGCAAATATCGTTTTTAATCTGTTCAAGGCATCTCAGGGTTACAAAAGGAACAATAGAGTAAACGTAAACTTTCTTTGAGCTTAAAGCCAGGCCAGCTGCCACTCCCATCATGTTTTGTTCTGCCACGCCGCAATTCAAAAATCTTTCTGGGAACTTTTTGGCGAAATTTTCAAAAACAGAAAAACCTAAATCTCCGGTTAGGAGATAGATTTTTTCGTCCTTTTGAGCTAATTCCGTTAAGGTATTGATAAATGCTGTTCTCATGTTAGCAATCAGCTTAACTCCTGCAAAGCTGATTTATACTCTTCTTCGTTGAGGTTTTTGTAATGCCACTCCAATTTATCTTCCATAAAAGAGATTCCTTTGCCTTTGATAGTATGGGCAATCATTAAGCTCGGTTTTTCTTTTTGAAAAGGAATCTCTGAAAGAATTTTTTCAATTTCAGAAAAATTATGACCATCTGCTTCCTTGACTTCCCAGCCAAAACTTTCCCACTTTTTACCTAATGGCTCTAAATTTAAAATTTCACTTGTTCGACCAAAGGCTTGAAGCTTATTGTAATCTATAATACCAATTAGATTGTCTAATTTATGATGAGCTGAAAAAAGAGCAGCTTCCCAGGTTGACCCTTCTTCACATTCGCCATCGGACATTAAAACAAAGGTTTTGTAATCTTTTTTGTCGTGTTTTGCAGCTAAGGCCATTCCGGCTCCCATTGAAAGCCCGTGACCCAAAGAGCCGGTAGAAACTTCTACTCCCGGAACACAACCTTTAGTTGAATGGCCAGGTAATTTTCCGCCATCTTTGCAGTAATTTTCTAAAGTCTCTTCTGGGAAAAACCCCCTCTGGGACAAAGCAGCATATAATGCTGCTGCGGCATGGCCTTTGCTTAAAATAAACCTATCTCGGTTTTCGGATAGAGAATTATCTGGATCAATCTTCAATATCTTAAAATATAAGACAGTTAAAATATCTGCACATGACAAAGAAGAACCGATATGAGCGGTTTGAGATTCATAGGTCATTCTTAGTATCTTCTTTCTAATTCCTTTCGAAATTTGGCTATATTCCACTTCTGTAAATATTTTTTAAGATAATTTATTATAAATGAGATTATAAAAAAAATCAACCCGAGAAAAACTCGGGCAGATAAAGAAATTTGCTGCCTTAAAATTTTAAAAAATGGCAGATTTTACAGTTTTTAAAATTATTTTTAGGTCCAACCAAAAAGATCTTTTCTTAATATATTCTAAACCCAGTCTGATTTTCTCCGGCTTGATTTTTTCTCGATAAGCTTGATGAGGATCTGAGCTTCCCTTAAGGATTTCTTCTTCGTGAATATTAGCTAAAGTAGCTAAATCGGTCATACCAGGTTTTACACTCAAAATTATTTTTTTTGTTTTTTGGTCATAAGTCTCAATTTCTGAGGGAATTTCTGGCCGCGGACCGACAAAACTCATCTCGCCCTTTAAAATATTTATTAACTGGGGGAGTTCATCTAAATTATATTTTCTTAGAAATTTTCCAAATTTAGTTAACCTATGATCATCTGCAGAGGTGGAGGGTCCTCCAATCTTGTCGGCATTGATCACCATTGTCCGAAATTTAAAAATCCTGAACTGTTTCCCTTTTTTTCCGACTCTTATTCCTCGATAGAAAATCGACCCCGGAGACTCAAGACGTATCCGAACAGCAAAAAGAATTAATAACGGAAATGACATTAATAACCCCACGAAAGAAAATACAATATCAAATAATCTTTTCATAATTTCTGGAATAGTAAGAGATTTATTTTTTAAAAACGTAAAAAATCTCTCGGTCAAAAAGCCGATCACCAAAGATAAATCTTAAAATATCTTCGCAGAATAATACAGCTTTTGAAAATGATTTATTGTTCATTCTATAAAAGAAATCTGGAATCTTAGCAAAACCTTTAATTTCAATAATTTTCATGTTGTTTTGTTGAGCAATTCTTTTTATGTCTTCGATAATCATCCGGAATGGGCTTTTTGGTTTATGCCACCCTGTAAAGAAATATTTCTTTGGCATTGTAAAAATTATTATCCCGTCGTCCTCAAGTATTTCAAACAAATTTATTAAAATCTTTCTCCAATTGCTGTTGTATTTTAGAACCCTAATTGCGGTTATAAGGCTAAACTTTACCTTATAATAATCATTTATATCCTGAGAGTTTTTTACAACTTTTATTCCTTTTGCTTTTTTGTTCGCCCCAAATTTTTTACGGCAATATTTTGCCATTTCTTCAGAAATATCTAAACCATATATTTCTGATTCAGAATTCGTATTTTCCAGTAAAAGATTAAAAAATCTGCCGCTGCCGATTCCAAAATCTAGGGCATTTATTGTTTTAGAAGGTATAAATTTTTTTATAAATACCTGCTCTCTTCTTGAAAGATCCTCAAAAGCTAAAGAACTTCTCCAAAAATATTGGTATGACATTCCACCAACGTCATTCCAGTGTTTTTTAATATTATGGAATTCTGCCATGATTATGATCTATAACTTTTTTTTTAAAAGACACAATAAAAACCAAAAAGCAACTAACCCCGCATAGAAACTTGTAATAATGTAAGAAAATATTACTATTTGCCAATTGAAAATATTAGTTAAAACGATTAGCAAGGGCAAGATAAAAAGCATGACTTGAATGGAAAAAACAATACGAAAAAAGATCGCAAACCCTTTAACTTCGGTGTCATAGGCAATTTTTGTTCTAATAAAATCATCTCTGACATTTACCAAGACGTAGGAAACTAAGGTTGCAAAAATCACAAAAGCAATATTACCTGTAAAAGCGGCTAAAAGAATTAAAATGGCACAGCGAGAAAAACTATTTCCAATACCATCTAATCTTTCCCCTAACTTACTCGCTGTCCCCCTTGCCCGAGCAATCACCCCATCAACCTTATCAAGAATATGCTGACTGTAAAGTAAAAACACCCCTATAAATGGAATCAATATTTCTCCTTTAATTACGAATGAAATAAGATATAGAGAAATGAAAGCAATAAATATTCTGACAATACTAATAAAATTAGCTGATATCCCTATGTGATAAACTAAATATCCCAAATAAAGCCCGGCCCATCTATGCCATATATAAATTATGGTTCTTTCTTTATCGTCCTCAACTCTTAAATTTTCTGGATAAGCAAGTTTTAAAAATTGTTGCCACTTCATATTTATTTTGGTAATAATGCCTTCAGAAACCCCCAGATAGAGCCGAATCCATACCCAAAATGCCGAATGTCAAAAACTATTGGCATTAAAAATAAAAGCCTAGTATCTTTTTCTTCTATTGAAATTTTAATTGAAAAATAAATACTAATCAACAAATATAAACCAAATATGAATAATAACAGCCGCGAAGATAAGTCTAAAAAAAATGATAAGACGATAAGGCTCAATAAACCTAAAATGAATAAAAGAGGGATTAGATGCCTTAAAGAAAAAACTATTTTACTAAATTTTAAAGGGCCTTCCTTGTCTGCCGGCCCTTACCCCTCTATAAAAAACAGGGCCTGATGAGTCAATCTTTATTAATATTGTAAACAATAATAATATCGGCGCTACTACTACTAACCCTAAAAATGAAAAAAGAATATCAAATAAACGCTTTTTCATAATTTTTGATTATTGCTGCTTTTCCTAAGGCAAAGTAAAAGCCAAAGGGCAGCTAATCCTGCGTAAAAACTTACAATAATATAAGAAAATGAAACAATAGACCAGTTTATAAAATTACTGAAGACGATTGATAGGGGCAAAATAAATAGCATTGCCTCTATAGATAAACTAACACGATATAATAATGCAAGAACCTTAAATGTACAAACATTTGATACTTTGCCCCTGACTTCATCTCGAAAATTTATAAGTACAAACAAAGAAAAGGCGCTTATAATAATGACGGAAGCACTTCCAGTAAAAGCCCCAAATAAAACTAAAATTGCCCCTCGAGAAAATGAATTTACAATTCCATCTAATATCCCTCCTAGTTTACTAGTTTTCCCTGATGCTCGGGCAACTACTCCATCAGCGTAATCAAGAATATTCTGCCCAAAAAGCAGAAATGCCCCGATAAATGGTAACCATATATTACCTTGTATTGCCAAAGAAAGGAAATAAAGAGAAACAAGAGAAATAAATAATCGACCTATTGAAATGGCATTAGCTGAAATTCTAAGATGGTAAAGCAGGTAAGCAAAACGAAGTCCCAGCCACCTATAGCTTCGGTAAATAATATTTTTATGGGATTCTTCAATTGCCAAATCCTTAGGATAGGCAATTATTAGAAATTGTTTCCATTTCATTGTTTTTTATAATTCCATAACATAGACATAAAAATAGCAGCTATCACTGCCCCAAATAACCAGAAATAAAAAGCATAATCCCAGCCAAAATTATCTAATAAAAATCCGGTTCCCACCCCAGTTAAAGCTGCTCCAATGTATCCCCAACCATCAATAAAACCCGTGGCTGAAGATGCCATTTCTTTGGTGCCCAAATCCATAGGCAGAGCAGTAACCATCATCATGTGAGGACCAAAAGTAGTAAAACCAATTATGGCTAAGACTATTAAACTAAGAACCCATGAAGTTGTAGGAATCTGAGGAAAAAGCCAGACTGCTAAAATTAAAATCAGCAACATCAATACAGCCATAGGAGCTCGTCTGCTCTGAAATAATTTATCTGAAATCCAACCAGCGCTCAAAGCTCCTAAAGAACCAGCCAAAGGAAAGATTAAAGCTTTGTAAGCGGCCAAAGAAATAGCGGCTTTCTGAACTTCAAAGAAGTAAGTCGGCGCCCAATCTAAAAATCCATATCTAACTATATTTAAACCAAAAAGTCCAAAAGCCACTATCCATATTCCTCTGTTCTGCAGAGTTGACTTAAGTGTATCTCGAAGACCATTGGATTTCCTAGCCATCTCTACAGGTTCAAAACCATGATCTTCAGCTCTTTCTTTTATCCGTAAAAACCAGTTTATAGCCAAAAATGGCACTATCATTGCCGGCACCCAAAAGGCCCACCTCCATCCCAACGACCCAACCACAAGTCCGGCTAAGGCCCAGCTAACAACATTACCAATCTGATAAGAAGAACCTAAAATACCAGCTGCCTTTCCTCTTTCCTGAATTGGAAACCAACCGGATACTATTTTTACTGTCGGAGCCCAGCCCATCGATTGGAAAAATCCATTTAATGCCCAAATTAAAATCATGCCTGCCAAAAAATTACCAGTAAAGCCGAATATAATATTAAGCACTGCTGAACCCAACAAGCCTATCCCCACTAATTTTTTAGCGCTAAACTTATCTCCTAGTTGCCCGTTAATAAACTGCCCGGCAGCATAGGCTATAAAGAGAGCAGTTAGCACCCAGCCAATAGCCGTTTTTGAAATATCAAATTCATCTATAATTCCTGGAATAGCTACTGACATATTAACTCTCAGCAAATAAAAACTGGCGTAAGTAATCCAAGTAGTAAATAAAATTCTTTTTTGCCATTTATTAATCATATTAATCTAGACTACAATCCGTCTTTATTGATTATAATATTTAACAAATAAGACGATCGAAGAGACTATTTAATAATTAAATTTTTTTACAATTTTTATCTTATTTTTAAATAACTTTATTTTCTAATAACATTTTCTCTGCTTTTCCCAGATCCTGAACGGTGTCTATCTCAATCCACCCTTTTGCTATGATAACGCAGCTTATAGGTACTCCTAAGCCTATCATGTATTGAAACATGTCTGTTAAATAAGCATTTTGAAAAGTTTTTGCTCGTTGAAATAGTTTGTCCCAATACAATTTTTTTGCTTGGTGAAAGTGCTTTTTAAAAATTTCGGCTCCCCTCTTAGTAAATTTAACCATGCCAATAAATTCTCCCCAATTTACTTCTTTGGTAACAATAATTTTACCAATGTCTATTACTTGATTATTGGCATTAAAAATTACTTTTTCGGCTTCCTCGACAGGATGATCTGTTCTGCCAAAATAATAATCCTGCCAATTAATGTCTACAACAATAGAAATATCTCCTTGGCTTGTTAATAACCTCTCAACTACCTCTTTTCGATAAATAATATCCGAATATTGGGCTATAAAGGCATCTGTCATTTCTTCCTCGGCGTAAAATAAAGAGTTCAAAATATTATTATTCTCATAATCATCATTAATATAATATTTCAGCCCTGGATAATTTATTTTCTCTTTTTTATAACCTTTAATAACCGAAACATCTGTAATGCCACAAGATTTTAAAGTATCGATTTGATGCTCTAATAGTGACTTGCCAGCCATCTCTAACAAACATTTGGGCTTGTCATTGGTTAGGGACTTTAATCGACTACCCATTCCGGCAGCTATAATTATTGCCTTTGTTGTTGAATTTATTTTGTTCATAATTAATTAATTCCTGATTATTTTATAATTAAATCGTTGACTTTCTCCAAAATTGCCCTGAAGTTAATACTTTGACCAGTCCCCAAATTGAACCTAAGCCATAACTTATATGAAGTGCCGCAAAAATAATTGGCATAGCAAATAAATATTTTAAGCCTTTTTCATAAGAAATTTTTAGAGAAAAAAGTAAAACCAATAAAAGATAGCTTCCAAAAATTAAAAAAAATAGAATTTTACCCCAGAAGAAAAAAGAGGCCAACATCAAACTTCCTAACAATCCTACTACAAATACTAACGGAATTAAATGTCTCCAAGAAACAGGCGTATATTTAGTAAACTTAAAGGGAAGAATTGCCCAAACTCCATTTTTAAAATTATGTCTAAAAAAGTCTTTCAAATTAGAACGAGCGTAATAATAGCTTGTAATCTCGGGAACTAAAAGAATCTTACCACCAGCTCTCTTTAACCTTAAATTAAGCTCCATATCCTGCCCTCTTGCCAGATTTTCATTAAAAAATCCTACTTTATCGAAAATTTCTTTTTTACAACAAAAGAAAGGTACAGTATCAACCCATTTTGGTTCTTTGGGGGTAAATCTATAATAAGCGTTACCAACGCCAAAAGGATGAGATAGGGCAAAAACAATAGCTTCGCCAACTAAGGTTTTTTCTTGAGGGAGTATTTTCCATATTCCGCCTACATTGTCGGCATTGTATTTTTTTAAATATCTTAGACATTTAGCAACATAATCTTTTTCATAGGTAGTATGAGCATCCATTCTCGTAATAATTTCGCCTCTGGCATTTTTAATACCTATATTTAAAGCAACCGGAGTAATCTTTTTTGGATTATCTAAGAGTCTTACAAATGAATATTTTTCTGCGAATTTCTTAATGACTTCTCTGGTTCCATCTTCACTCAGACCATCGATAACCAAAACTTCAAGCTTGTCTTTGGAATAGCTGTTGGCAACTATAGAATCTAAACATTTACCAATGAGGTTTTTTTCATTCCGACAAGGAATAATAATAGAAACAAACAATTTATTTTCTTCCAACCCCTTCATAATAAAAACCTAATCTTTTTAGTTCTCCTGGCTCAAATTGGTTTCGGCCATCTAAAAAATAAGGATGATGCATTAAATTTTTCACTTTTTTCATATCAATTTCGGAAAATTCTGGCCATTCAGTAACTAAAGCTAAAATATCAGCATTTTTTGCTGCCTCAACTGCTGATTTGCAAAACTTAATATTTTTCTTTAACAATTCTTTTTGGGCATTCTTGGTGGCCACAGGGTCGTAAGCCTGAATTTTATAATCTTCTTTTTGAAGTTTTTGTATTATTTCAATTGCCGGTGATTTGCGAATATCATCAGTATTTGGCTTAAAAGCCAAACCCCAGATACAAACAATCTTTCCGTTTACCTTTTTTAAAATCTTTTTAATTCTTCTAACAAAATATCTTTGTTGATTTTTGTTAACTTCAGTTACTGCTTTCAGAAGCCGAAAATTATATTTTTTATGATCTGCCATTTTGATTAAGCCATCAATATCTTTAGGAAAACAATCTCCGCCATACCCTATTCCAGCACGCAGAAACTTACTGCCAATTCTCTTGTCGCTACCAACTCCCTCAGCTACTTTTTTAATATCTCCTCCTATTTTTTCACAAATATTAGCAATCTCATTAATAAAAGAAATTTTTGTTGCTAAAAAGGCATTGGCAGCATATTTAATTAACTCAGCACTTTTTATATCAGTTATTATTTTTGGTGCTTTAATTGAAGAGTAGATATCCAAAATTATTTCTTTCGCTTTATTGTCTCTTGCTCCAATCACTATTCTATCTGGCTCTAAAAAATCTTTTAAGGCAGAACCTTCTCGTAAAAATTCCGGATTGGAAACTACTGAAAAATCCCCTTTCCAATATTTTTTAATTTCTTTTTCCGTCCAATCCCCTGCCCCAACCGGCACTGTACTTTTATTAACAATAACTTTATAACTATCCAAGTGCTTGGCAATATTTCTTACAGCTTCTTTAAACTGAGCAAGTTCAATGCTCCCATCTTTTTTGGAAGGAGTGCCTACACAGATGAAAATGACTTCACTTTTGTAAACAGCATTTTTGAAGTTTGTAGTAAATTTAATATTTTTCTGATGTTTCTTTAAGATCTCATCTAAGCCTGGTTCAAAAATTGGAACGACACCTCTTTTTAACTTCTGAATCTTGCTTTTGTTTTTGTCAAGACAAACTACTTTATGACCCAAATAGGCTAAACAAACTCCGATTGTTAGCCCCACGTACCCTGTTCCTATAACTGCGATTTTCTTTTGCATATATATTTGTAATTTAGAGGTTTAAAAATTATATTTATCCCGTTAGAAAAGGCTCCACCTGCAAGAACAAGGATAAGATAGTCTTTTAAGTAAATGGCTTGGGAGAACTTTAAAACTCCCTCCAGGCCTTCTAACGGGGTTTACTTACTTGTTCTATTCTTTGAGACAATTTAGTTTTTTCACGATGCCAACCAAGTAGGAATCCAATAAGAACATTTGGCATAGCTGTAAAGCTAGCCTTGCTGTAAGTGTCAGAGATAATAAGTCCAATTACGATTAATGAAACGGCAATAGCATATGTGTCATATCTTATATTTGATGAGCGTAATACCTTAAGGGAAAATCCCATTGCGGCTACAAACCAAAAGATATAAGCGACTAAACCCACAATTCCTGTATCAGACATAACCTCTAATACTTTATTATGAGTACCTGTTTGGTAGGTTTGAATCGAAGATGGATCTAATTCTATTTGAAATACCTGAGGCAAGCTCTCTCGCTGCCTGGCAAAACCGCCACTACCTATACCAGTTAATGGATGCTCTAAAAATGTAGCTATTGCCTTGTCCCAGAGATAAAATCTATAGAAAACACTTCCCTGCCCTTTAAGTCCTGATTCAACCCTATTAACAAAAATGTCGCCCAGGGATGGAAAAATTACTGCTGTCAGCAAGCTAGCTATTATGACTAACACAATAAAAAATAAAATTGGTTTTAATATCTGTTTCCTCGTATATATCAAACTGGCTATTAAGGTTATCATTAGAAAAATTAAAGCAGAACGTGACAGGGTAGCAAAAACAGCCAGAACCAATACTAGAATGAATATAGCCATTAAAAATCTATGTTTTTTGTTTATAAAAGTCAAAATGCAGGCAAGAATAAGCAATATCTGTAAAATATAACTTGAAGTGCTAAAAAAATATCCCTTATTAACTGCAAAAACCATAAAAATTCCTCCAACGGTTTCAATAATAACTGCAATTATAATTCCTAAAATAAAAAGTTGGCGGTTTTTGAGATCGGTAAATAGGTTGGCAAAAACAAAAATAAGAATTAGGGCCTCAACATAACGAAATATACTAAGGATACTAACAGCTTCTAATTGAAGCGTTTCTGCAAAAAGCAATGATATTATCCGAGAAAGAATAACAAGAATAATCGATAAAAATAAAAATCGTTCATATTTTTTAATCCAGCTATATCGAAGACCATAATATATCAGTCCAAGATAGGCAAATGGAATGACTAAAACATCAAATAGACGAAATTGTAGGGAACTCGTAATAGGGACTGTCCAGTCCTTGAAAAATCCAAGAGCATAAGGCGCAAGAGATATTAAGAGCAAACCAACGGCTAGAGAAACTAACCTGTCCAGCCTTAAGCTGGGAAATCTATTGCTCTGATTTATTGTATTATCTAAGCTTCTTTCTGGCATCTTACCTTTGGAGATAATTTTAGCTGTTTATTAAATAAATCTTCTAACATTTTAATGGTATTTGAAAATTTCTTTAATTTTAATTCCTCTGCTAATTCTTCTTTATGTTTATATTCTTTATGATATTTGTTATCTCGAATTAATTTTAAAACATCAAGAAATTTTTCTTCTTTATCAATGTACTCGATTCCCTCAAAATCTTTATATGTATCTCCCAAGAGTTCATGACGGAAATCAAGAGATATTATAGGTTTATCCGGATACTGCAAAGAAGTAGTAAGTAGGACTGTGCTTACTGATAAAGGCAAGCCTATGACAAGATCGGCTATTCCAATATATTTATCTATTGGATCCTTAGATTCCGTAACTTTGACATTTCCAGAAAGAGATTCAAAAGTATTTTTTATCTCTTTGATATCTTGAATCATAGGATGCGGTTTTATAAAAATTTTCCAGCCCTTAAGAATTCTGACAACCGAACTAACTATTTCTACTCTGTATTTTTGCATTTCCTCTTTTGAAATTAATGAATGGCCATCTTTCCTAAATCCTATATTTTCTGGCGGCAACACTAATGTCACGATTCTTGTGCTGTCTTTATATCGATTTGTTGAACTTAAAAATGTTTTTTTAAAAAACCTTTTGGTCTCACGTTCCAATGGATGAGATAGAATGTAGAGTTTTTCAGCTGGCACTCCGTCTTTTAGGAAGAAATCGTAATCCCTTTTTGAAAAAACAATCTGGTAATCAGCATCTCTCATTCCGTCATTGCCTTTATGTATAATACGGCTTGATTTTCCAAAAAAAGGTACTTCTCCTACTAATAAGGGGAAAATCCAATAATAAAGCAGGTGACCTGAATACTGTCTACATTTTCTCAAAAAAAACCTGCTCCAGAATGGCAAAAAAGAAGGCATTCTTGAGTGGATATTTATTAAATCCATCCATAATGCTTGCTCTTTCATTTCTGATCCGAATAAAGTGGATTGGAGAGATATTTTAAGTGATTTTGTTCTTTTGGCAAATCTCATCAGATATAATTCGAGAAAACTATACATGTCGCTTGGCGCTATAATAATATCTGGCTTTTGGTGCCTGATAATATCTTTCGTTAATTTATAAAAATATTTATTTTGAATCGGTAAATTAATTTTTTGGCTGGCAAACTGCCGAACCGGTATAATCTTTTCCAAATTTGGAAACAATTCTTTATTATTAAGGATTTTCTCTGTCTCAAGGTCTAATTTCTCAGAAAGTAATACTGTTGGATAAACTTGGGAAATTTCATGAAGATGTCCAATTAATGTAGTGCGGAAAACTCTCGGTATGCCTGTGTAAAAGAGTACTTTTTTCATTTTTTTACTTTAAAGCATCAACATACAAAGATAGCTCTTCTGCTGTTTTGTCTATTCCTTTCTGGCAAAATTCATTAAACTTACTTTGTCTAGGCTGTGATTTTTCTATTCCTTTGAAACCGGCTTCTTCTAAAAGTCTTTTGACCTTTACAAAAGTGAACCAATTTCTATGATTGCCAGGATTTCTTTCTTGACTCTCGTTTGTAATTTTTTTTCTGTAATAGTCTAAATTTTTTGATTTGTCATATTTCATCTTTCCCACTAAATCCGAAGCAAAGAAGTTCATAAAGGCATCCTCGCAGTTCATTCCGGGAAAGTGTATCCCCCACCATTCTTTATCTCCATAATGCTGTAAAGCTAAATCCATGTTAGGTACAACTAATCTTAATCCTCCTCTCGCTTTTAAAACTCTATATATTTCTTTTAATGTGTACATTGCCGCTTCCTGGGATAAATGCTCCAAGATATGAGAACAATAAACTAAATTATAAGAATTATCTTTAATTGGCCATTTCCTCTTTTTTTCTAAGTCAACATTGTAATCAATTAATGCTGAAGGATGATTGTAATGCCTGGAATTAAAATCCAAACTTCTCCAATTATCTCTTACAATGTCTACCCCTCCTACATTTAGAACCTTAAAAGCTTCGTTGTAATTCTTGGCAACTCTTTTTTTCTTTCCAACAGATAAAATTAACTTAAATTTATCGTAAATATTTCTAGTATCTCTTTTGATTTTTCTAAGGACGTGGGACATTTTTTCTAAAAACTACTTTGTTGTTTATATTTTTGGGAGTTTTTAACTCTTTTATATATAGCTATTTTTCTGGACAATATTCTGCAGATCTATATTGGCTAATATTTCAACTATTCTCTGACTAGCGCCCCCTTTGCCATATAGATATTCGGGTTCGTATTTACCTCTTTGTATGGATTTTAATATAGCATCTTTAATTTCTGTTCTATCATAATTTACATCCATAACATTTCCGCCCCTCTCTCTTCCTTTCTGCCTAGCTCCAATATTTACAGCAGGAGTGCCAAAATAACAGGATTCACGAATGCCACTACTGGAATTACCGACAAGACAAGCAGCTTCTTTAAGTAAAGAGATGTAGTTTTCGAACTCAATGTTTTTATGAAGGGTAACGTGACCAATTTTTTTATTTTCCTGAAAGATCCTTATCTCTCTGGTTATATCCTTTGATCCCGCATCTACATTGGGATACCACATAAATGAATGAATTTTTAAATCAGATATTGCCTCTAGAGTTTCCCTAATTTGTTGCCTGCAAAAATTATATTCGGTAGTAACTGGATGCTGGATGACAAGTAGAAATGGCTCATTATTTTTTAGGCCGAATCTTGAATAAATATCTTTATTCTCTTTTTTTGCTTCAGACAAAATAGAATCTACGGAAGGACAGCCCACATTAAAAACCATGTCTGGATTTTCTCCCATTTTTATTATTCTTTCGGCACTCCTAGCAGTGGCTGGAAAATGAATATGAGAGAATTTTGTTATAGCATGTCTGATACTTTCATCTATCGTCCCGGTAACCTCTCCTCCTTCTATATGAGCTAATGGGAGATTCATAAGAGCCGCCGAGAAAGCTACTCCTAAAATATCGAAGCGGTCTCCTGATATCAAAACTATATCTGGCTTATAAAGATCGAAAAAGGTTGAAATTTCCAGAGCGCATAAACCAACAGATTTTACCATTGAAACTAATTCCTCTCCTGAAACCATAGTCTTTACAGCGGCATCTATTTTAAATCCATCTCTTTTGATGACTTCTATACTCCTTCCAAAATCGTCGAGAAGATGGGATGCTGTTACAATTAGTATCAATTCCAAAGAAGGATGATTGTTAATTTCTTGCATAACAAACTTAAGCTTGCTGTATTCAGACCTATTACCGGTAACAACGCAGATTTTTCTTATTTTAGATCGTTCCATTTTATTAATTGATTGGCTTTTATATTCTTCTTAGCTTTTAAAGAGACTACTTTCTCAAGATCTTTTGCTGGAATGCCTATTCCAGGACGCTTTACCCACACCATTTCTCTTTTAATAATAGTGCCCTTGGCGATATCAACCAATGATACAACGCTTTCCCTTGCCATCTTTTTAATGGGTTCTTCGTCTTTATTTATTCTTTTAACAGAACCTAATGCTTTTTCTACAGCTCTTATCCCTTGAACTAATTCTTTTAATTCCTTTGGCTCTATAGATGCCCCCTGGTCAGGTCCCGGCCACTTTCTGCTTATTGTAAAGTGTTTTTCCACTACGCACACGCCTAAAGCAATCGCCGCTAAAGCAGTGTATATGCCTATCGAATGATCAGATAAACCAATGGGCACTTTAAGTTTTTCTCTTAGGCTTTCTATAACTTTTAAGTTTATATCTTCATATTTTGTCGGATATGAGGATGTGCAATGAAGGATTATAAAATTATTATTAAATCTTTTAATAAAATTAACTGTTTCTTGAATTTCTTTGAGCGTGCTCATGCCGGTTGAAATAATCATTGGTTTCCCTTTTTTGGCTATATGTTTCAATAATGGTAAATTCGTCATTTCTCCAGAACCAGTTTTATATCCATTGACTCCTATTTCTTCTAATAAGTCAGCTGCTTCTCTGCTAAAAGGTGTTGATAAAAATAAAATTTTCCTCTTCTTAGCATATTTTTTTAGTTTTATATGATCTTCTTTTGACAGTTCAACTTTTTTTAGAAGATTAAAAAGAGAGCTGCCTACATATTTTGCAGTAAAACCATCTTTTAGCATTTCTTTTTCCGGTATATGTGTTTGAAACTTTATAGCGTCTGCCCCGCATTCAGCAGCTTTATCAATCAAAGCTAGAGCCTTCTTAATGTTACCGTTATGGTTGATGCCAGCCTCAGCTATTATAAAACAACGGCATTTATCTCCTATAAACTTGTTACCAATTTTAATTTTGTTTTTCATAATTGGTCTTAGCTAATTAATTATTGAAGTAATTATTTTTTTCTATAATTTTTTCGCAAATCCAAAGATCAAATTCTTCGTCTATCTCAAAAGAATTTTCTTCCGGCATAATATATAATCCAACTTCTCCGTTGGGTATAGTTTTCTCTTTCATAAGATTTTCACGTTCTAAAATATATATAGCTCCGTTTTCTCTGTATGCTGGCTTAATATCTTGTCTTCTTTGTCTTTTTTTAAAATCACAATTCACGGGAAATGCTTTATTCTCTTCAGTTCTATATATAAAAACATGCGAAGGGCATACACTGATTAAAGAATCATGTTTTCCCTTGAAAAATATTTCTATAGACTCATCGATATGACAAGCAAGGCGAAGGGGTGAAGTAGGTTGAAGTATAACAATAACATCTGGAATGTAATTCTCTCGCTTGAGAACCTCTAAAAGAGGAGGGATCAGTTCTATTATTTCTGATTTGTCTCCAGCTAACTCCCTAGGCCTTTCTATTACCTCAACTCCCCGTTCCCGAGAAATATTAGCTATTTCTTTGTCATCTGTAGAAACAATTACCCTATCTAAATATTTAGACTTCAACGCTGGTATTATTGTCCATGCAATTAATGGCTTTCCAGCTATTTCTTTTATATTCTTTTTAGGGATCCCTCTTGATCCTCCCCGGGCAGGAATTATAGCTATTATTTTTTTATTCTCCATAAGCTTTTGTGCGTCTTGCACAAGAAATAGTTTCTATGAGTTTTCTATTGTCCTCCAAATTGGATTTTTTTGTTTCCAGGTTCCAAATCTATCTTTTTCAAACAATCCACGGTTATACCATTTATCGGCAATCTCCCAAAACTCTCGATGACTCATACCAATAAAATCAAGGAAATCATCTAAGATATGTTGGTCAAGATGACGATCGTATTCCTTGACCAAATCTATTCCTTCTTTTCTGGTTATCGTTCCCGCCCTTATCCAACGAGAAGCCATCTCTGTTGCGCTGGCATGGCCAAACTTTGGGTATTTAAACCATTGACTAATAAGATAGCCGGCGCTGTCAATCTGATTGTACTGCTCAATTGCGCCTTCCCTTTTCCATTCGTGTCCGAGATGGTGAAAGCCGAATCGTTTAGCTATCTCATAATTACGGTGGCTATTCCAAGGCATAAAATAAGACATATAAACAGGCTCAAGCTCTGCTTTCTTCATCTCCTCGTAAGATGGAAATCTGGCACACTCTAAATCTTTCATTGATACCCCGTCCCCCAACCACTCTGAAAAATCAATAGGCTTTACAACATCATTTTCAAACTGTTTCATGGCGCTATACGTTTCCTCTTTTTGATAACCTCCGTATTCATAGCTAACGTTCTCGCCGTAAATCAATAATTTAAGGCCCATCTTAATCGTCATTCGATAAGGAAAAGCATAAATAGCAGCGTCAGCATACCACATAGGAGAGCCGAGTTTTATTAATGCCTTCTTGGCCATAATCTTAGATGCCTGCCTATTAGGAGAAAGGGAAACTATATCGCACCCAAAGGTTTCTGAAAGATTGGCGATGTTTTTTCTTCCTGTTTCTGTCCAGCTGAAATTACCAACAGTCAGAAGAAGAGGATTCATTTTCATTAAGTCTTTCATAATATAAACCTGAGTATGAGAGTCCTTTCCTCCAGATACAGCAATAGCGCAATCATAGCTATTGCCATTATATCCTCTGTATTTGTCGCAAAGTTTTTTCAACTCTTTCCAGCGTTCATCCCAATCAATGGTTTTTCTTTTTTCATAATTAACACAGGCAGCACACAGGCCTTCTTCATTGAAAGCTATCCCCGGTCTTGTATCTGGCATTACGCATTTTTTACAATATTTCATTTTTTTTGAATTAGCATTAATTTCTTACTTTAATACTATTCCCTTTAAGCTTATTATTTTATACTCTTTCGTAAATTGGCCTCATTATTCCCCTTAAAATAAATATGGAAATAATATATATTAACGCTCCAGCTAAAACGGCGAAAAAGACATTAAGGTTGTAAATTATAGGCTGGGTTACCGTAAAATACATTAAAATACTGGCAATGGCAGCGATAATAAAACTAAAAAGGAATCTTAAGTTCAGGGGTTTGATTACAGTAAATCTGGAGGTAAATTTAAAAAGTAAAAAGAAGACTACAAGAGAGGTTACGACTGTGGCCACGGCTGCTCCATATAGGCTAAATTTGGGGATTAAAATCAGGTTTAAAATAATATTAATTAGGGCCCCCAAAAGGGTGGTCCAGAAAATTTTTTTTTGTTGATTTGAGGCGATTAAAACGTCGTTTAAGGGTCGAGAAATAAAAATAATCCCGGTCATTATTATTAAAATTTGAAAAGCAAGAATAGAAGGAATAAAGTTTAAGCCATAAGTAAAATTAATAATCCTAGGGGCTAAGGTTATTCCTCCGACAACCAAAGGAATAGCCATAAAAATCATGATTTCTGTTTGATAATTCCAAGTGCCCTGAAGTTTTTCTTTTGATTCTTTGAAAAATTTACTTAATACAGGATAGAAGCTCCCGGAAATTAAGCCTACTGGAATCAAAGCCAGCGTAATAATTTTGTAGGCAGCATTATACCATCCAGTTTCAGTCATTAGCCCCCAATAACCCATCATCACCGAATCAATATAGGTATAAAGCGTGGCAAATAGGCCAGTAAGAGCTATAGGCCAAGACATTATTAAAAATTTTTTCCAAATTACTTTCGACCAGGAAATTCTTAAAGGGAAAATCTTGAAGTGAAGAAGCAGTAAAGCAAAAATTAAAGCCAGCAGACTTGAAAATAAATAACCGTAGCTTAAGTTTTCAATCGATGGAAATTTAAAAAGTATGAAAAAACCGATACCAGTTACTAATATAGTTTGTACAGTTGTTGCCCAAGCCTGATATTCCATCCGTTGGCGACCTAGAAAAAAAGCATAGATAACATTGGCAAAGCTCTCAATTAAACTAAAAAGGGCTAAAATCAAAATTACTTTTCGGATGGCAGAATCTGGAGTAACAAAGAAAGAACCTATCAAAATCAAAATCAAAGCTCCTAAGCTTAGAAGAATCTTTAAAGAAAGAACAGAAGAAAACTCTTCTTTTCTCTCCCGGGAAAACTCTCGAATAACAATTACTGAAAGACCGAAGTCATAAAAAATAACAAACAAGGCGACAAAGGCTAAAGCAAAGGTAAATTTTCCATAATCAGTAGCGCCTAAAATCCGAGCAGCATAAATTATTAAGAACGCCTTCAAAAGTTTGTTGCTTCCCATCCCAACAGCTAGCCAAAAAGTATTCTTGAAGATTGTCTGCCCCACTGTTCTATTTTCAAGTAAAATAGCTTTAACGTCTGTAAAATTTCTAATTTTCATATAATTTTACTTCTATTGGTTCAAGTATCTTTAATAACTCTTTTTTAATATTTGTTTATATATAAAGAAGTTTTTTTAGTTAATTTAGATTTTTTTTCAATCAAAACCCTAACCATCTCGTAAGCTCCGAAAAAGGCAGTTACATAAAATAAATTTCCCAATAGAGTATTCCTAAAGAAAGGTAAGGCCATTAAATAACACTGGATCAGCCCAGAGATGGTTTTGGTATACCAAGGGGTAAAAACCCAAACAGCAAAATTTGTGAAGAAGAAAAATAAAAGCGCAGACAATAAAGATCCTCCTAAAATTATTTGCCATGTCTTGCGTTTCTTTAACCAAAAACCAAGTAATACACAGAGCAAAAAACTTCCATAAACAAAAATCATTAAACCAACTTCATAATAACCGATAAATATATCGCCAATAAGCATTATTAAAATCGGTAAGATCAAGGCTATTTTCTTTGAGAAATAAACCCCTCCGAACAAGGCAATGGCAAAAATAGGAGTAAAATTCGGGGGATGAAAAAGGAATCTTAAGCTTACTCCTGTTAAAACAATAATTAAAATAACTGAAAATTCTAAAATTTTACTATTTTTATCTAAATTAAACATACATTATTAATTGTTTTAGGGCGTGACCTTTTGTCTGTTATATATATTTTCTAAAATCTTTGTATATTCCTGCAATTTTCCGCTATCATTCCATATCCCATCATTGGCCAATACACAAAGTTCATAAATTTTGAATAATTCATTTGTCAATTCTTTTCCAGCCTCATCATTTTTCTCTGAGCGTTGAATATGTTTGTAGAAAATATATGGCATTTTCACATATAGTGAAAATCTGTCAAGAAGGGCTATCAATTCCTCTTCGGAAATATTGGGAAAAGTTAAGGTTGGTTTATCTTGTTGAAATACGGCAGTAGAGTCTTTGTCAAGAAATCCATTTTTTATAGAGATTTCTCTTAATTCAGTATTCTCAAGAGGAAAGAAAAAACCAGGATTTGGATGGCGTATTTCAGCCTTCCTATTTAGCTCGATAGTTTCCATTACGGTCTCTCTGCTCTCAAAGGGAAGCCCCAACATATTAAAAGAAGAGGTGCGAATGCCTGCTTTATTGAATATTTTAGTTGCTGTTATAATTTCTTCTTCAGTTTCAGTTCTTTTAAGTACTTCCTTCCTCATTTTATGATTCCCGGTTTCAATGCCTAAGCTTACACTTACGCAGTTCATTTTTTTCAAAAGATTTACCTTTTCTTCGTTTACGTTTCTGGCATTTGCCATTATAGTAAATGGGATTCCCACTTCTTGTTGATATCTTTCAGCTAAATTACGGAAATAATCTATAGGTTTGAGACAAAAGTCTTCATCGTGAAATTTAAAAAATTCTATATTCCATCTATTTGCTAGGCATTTTAATTCTTTTATGATTCTATTCACGCTATAGCTTCTTAAGAAAGGCCCAGCTTTTGGTCCATAAAGTTTGCGATAAGAAGCATTAATACAATAAGTGCATTGATTAGGACAGCCCCAATATAACATATGATCGCCCCCTGTATAAATTTTTCCATCAAAAGGTTTAAGAAATTGACGCTTGTCAAAGATTGACCAATCTAAAAAAGGGAGGGAATCCAAGTCCTGATAATAGGGTCTCAGTTCGTTTTTTTGAATACTTCCGTCCTTATTTCTCCAAGCGATATTCTTAATTTTTTTAGGATCTTTATTCTGGGAAACATATTCTACAAATTCAGGCATAAACTCTATAGCTTCACCGATACAAGCAAAATCTACATCTGGGCAGCTTAAAACTCTATCAGGAACCATTGTCGCAACTTTATTCCCCCAAATAACCACAATTTTGTTATTCCATTTTTTAGCAATCCTGGAAGCCTCAAAACCAATATGTATTTCATCTGATAAAGCAGATACTCCTAATATATCAGGTTGAAATTCTTCTAATTTTTTAATAAGTTCTTGTTCAAAATTTATCTTTTTCTTAACTAAATCGAATTTGCTAAAATCAACCTCTTTAAAAATTCTAAGTTTGGTACGAACTTCGGTATTATCTCTAAAGCCAAAATCTATAGGAGTTGTATCAAATAAATCAACACTATGGCCTTTTTCTTTTAAGATGGCAGATAATAAAGCTAAGCTTATTGGCTTAAAGCCGAATTCGTCTTTGTTGGGCCATAAAAATAAAATTTTCATTTGATTTTTAAAAAGGTGATTTTTCGAACTTAAATTCTATTTTATCACCTGGATTTATTTCTTTTTTATCGGCTGCAACCATAGGTGTCTCTCCGTTAACGTAATATAGCCAATATTTTTCATCTTCTCCGTTTTCTTTATCTCCTATAGCTTCGATAAAGACTCCCATGTCGTAAGTTTCTGTTTTTAAGGCTAAGTTTAATTCTTCCGTTTTGCTCTTTAATAAATTAAAAGCAGTCATCCCATTTTTAAACTCGCTCTGAAAACTTCTTCTGTCTCCTTCGCCATAATCAATGATTAGAACTACTTCCTTTTCAATTTCCTCTTCTGTAATTCCTTCCTTTTTGGGAAGTTCCATGATTCGATTGGAGAATAGCAACCAACTACCAATAATAACGGCTAAAATAATTATAATTCCAATAATAGTTTTGTTGTTATATATTTTTTCAGTCATGGTAATAATTTTATTTTTATATTAGAAAACTCTCTAATCATCATAAGTTTATTAACTCAACTGCCTTAGCTAAATTTTCAACTATTCTGTCAGGCTCTACAGAAAATGACTTATCTTCTCCTGCATAGCCGGTTTTTACTAAGATAGTTTTGCATCCGGCTCGTTTTCCAGCCAATATATCGCTGGTTTTATCGCCGATGAAATAAGACTTTTTCAAATCAATGTTAAATTTCTTTTGAGCTTTCAACAAAAGACCTATTTCTGGCTTTCGACAACCGCATTTCTTTCAGGGTCTTTCTAAAATTGCAGAGATCTCAATCTTCTTCTAATGGAACGAAGTAATCTCCAGGGATAAAATAAGGAAAATTGGCTCAAAATTCGCCTAGGAAATTCTGGTTTTTTTAAACCTTCAGAAGTAAAAACCCAATTGGCATCCCTTAAATTCATCATATTTAAAGAACCACCAGCCAATCTGAAATTCTTTCTCTTTTCAATTTCAAAATAATTTTCTTTTTTCTTTGGATAATTATGATTTTGATGAACAGCTAAAATCACTTCTGTGGCATCTATTAGGGGTATTTTTAAACTACGAACCTTATAAATTAACCAGCTGTCCATCCCGGGCCTACCAATTACAAAAGGTGGAGGATTGACTTTTAAATTGCGAGGGAAAACCCAGTAGTCCAGACCAGACAGACCATGTAATTTGCCTTCTCTGGCTACCTTTTGACGAAGCTCCTCTTGCCAACCTGATTCATCAAACCTAACTGGCTCTTTTATGTCCAAATCCCAACGTCGGCCGACCATAAAAAAAGGACTATCCCCCATCGCTCGCTCAATCTTTCTAACTGCTTCCAAAAGGTCACCCATTAAAATAATATCGGTGTTCACCTGAACAATAATTTCGTTGGTCGCCATCTTTTGAACCTTTTTAAATACATCATTAAGCAAAGGGGTTCCAAATTCATTACACTTGACATCAGTTAGACAATGAACACCGAACTCTTTGGCTATTTTAGAAGTTGTACCCTTTTCATCTTCAAATAAAATGATTTCGCATTGAGGCTTAAGTAAGGTCCAACTTTTAATAGCATTTTGTTGAATAACATCAAGTGGGCCCTGAAAAGGTCTTGGGGTACTAAATATTGTTATCATACTTTTAGAAGTTTTTTTGCAATACTTTTTATAAATCGTTTCAAAAATTTTGGTATTGGCATTTTGTTAAAAACCTTGTTTAAATTAAGTAAAAAAAGTATATATTTATTTCTAATTTTATCTTTAGTAGATAGAGAGTTAGTAATTATTTTTTGAGCATAAAAAATAGAATTTACTAAACCTGAATTTTTAAAATTATTAGATTCGGAAACTAAATCACATATCACTCTTTTAACGCCAGCTTCTCCCGAATCATGAAAGGCAATTATCCCGCCCTCAATTAAATAAGGTGACCATAAGTCAAAATCTAATTTTGCCATTTCATAAGAATGATCTCCGTCAACCCATAAAAACTCTATGGGTTTGTTCCAATTCCTAGCAGCACCTTCAGAGGTTTTGACAATCGGTTCAACAATATCATCAACTTTGGCCATTTTAATATTCCTTTTAAACTCTTCAATGGTTGATTTATTACCATAAAAGATTTTGTGTTCTTTTTCACTAATATGAGGATCAATAGCATAAATTTTTGTGTTGCTACCCATTTTGGAACCTCTTGCTAAACAAACAGTAGATTTTCCCTTCCAAGAACCTATCTCAACAATCACGCCTTTTCCTTTGCAATTTTTAGCAGTCTCGTATAAAAATCGAATTTGTTTATTTGAAAGCCAACCATCAATTTTAGACACTATTTCTTTAGTTTTTTCAAAAGATATTTTCATAAACTTTACTTATTCCTTAATAAAATATATCTAAAGAAATTTATTAAATTCTCAGATTTCAATCTTAGTTTTAAACCTTCCTCTAAATTATATTTTGACTGCCATTCTAATGCCTGTTTTATTTTGGAACAATCTAAGCAATATCTTATTTGCTCCCCTGGACGATCTGGTAAATAAATCGGTCTTGGTTTTTTCCCCAATAATTCAGCAATTTTCCAATATAATTCATTTAAAGTTGTTTCAATACCAGTACCCACATTAAAAACCGGGTCTGGATAATTATCTGGGAGTGATAGAGCTAAAAGATTAGCTTTAACCACATCGTCAATATAAACATAATCCCGAGTTTTCTTTCCATCTCCCCAAATCTCTGCCTGTTGGTCTGCTGCTAATTTCCGAATATAATCTGCCATAGCCCCAGTCACCTGCCTAGGTCCATAAACTGCCGAGTATCTAAAAATTACATAAGGTAAACTATAAGCTTTATTAAAAAATCTCAAATAATTTTCTACTGTGTTTTTAGCAACTGCGTAGGGAGAAACTGGCTCCGTTGGTTCTGACTCTTTGACTGGTAAGTTCTTGGTGTTACCATATACAAATCCTGAAGAAGAAAAGATTATTTTTTTTGCCCCATATTTTTGAGCATTTATTAAAATATTAAGAGACCCAACAATGCTATCCATGTCTACAAGTGGGTTTTCAACTGATTTTGGGACCAAGACATTAAAAGCAAAATGATAAATAAATTCTGGCTTTTCTTTCTGAAAAATGCTTTCAACTTTGGGGTCTGTAATATTCATTTCATAAAATTTCGCTTTGGAGTTTAAATTTTCTTTCCGCCCAGTGATTAAATTGTCTATGATAACCACCTTTGTTCCTTTGGCAATTAACTTATCTACCACATGGGAACCAATAAATCCTGCCCCTCCTGTTACTAAAATTTTCTCTTTATTAAAATTTCTCATAATTTCTCTCATACCACTGAATAGTTTTTTTAAGCCCTTCTCTAAAATTTGTCTTAGCTTTAAAGACAAATTCTTTTTTAGCTTTTGAAGTATCTAAACAACGTCTGGGTTGACCATCGGGTTTTGTTTTATCCCAGCGGATTTCTCCTTTAAAACTCATTAATTCACAAATTAACTCCACTAAGTCTTTGATTGAAATCTCCATACCAGAACCCAAATTCGCAGGTTCGGGTTTATCATATTTTTCAGTAGCTAAAATTATTCCTTCTGCTCCATCTTCAACATAAAGAAATCCTCTGGTTGCTTTACCTGTTCCCCAGACTTCAATATAATCTTTATTATCTCTTTTGGCTTCATAAATTTTTCGAATTAAAGCAGCAATAACATGAGAAGATTTTGGGTCAAAATTATCTTCTTCTCCATACATATTTAAAGGAAAAAGGCAAATAGCGTTAAAACCATATTGTTGTCTATAAGCCTGAGCCTGGACTAATAGCATTTTCTTTGCCAATCCATAGGGAGCATTGGTTTCCTCCGGATAACCTGACCATAAATTTTCTTCTTTAAAAGGAACAGGGGTAAATTTAGGATAAGCACAAATAGTAGCAATTGCTACAAATTTTTCTACCCCAGCTTGTCGGGCAGCTTCCATTAATTGAACTCCCATTATAAGATTATCATAAAAGAGTTCTCCGGGTCTTTCTCGATTCAAACCTATTCCGCCAACCTTAGCAGCCAAATGAATGACTATTTGTTGGTTTTCTGCTGCTTTTTGGCAATTTTTCCACTTTCTTAAATCTAATTCTTCAACCGGTGGTAAATATAAATTTTCTTTAGGTACTTTTCTTTTTTCTAATAAGTTTTTTACCAAATGTTTTCCTAAAAAACCCTGAGCACCGGTAATTAAAATTTTCTTTTTGGTTAAATCAATCATATAAGAATTATGTTTCAAAACGATTTTTTATTCCAAAACCACCATTTTTTAAATGAACATCTCTTTTTGCTTCCTCTAAATCCGATTTTACCATTTCTTTTACTAATTCCTGAAAACTTATTTTTGGCTGCCAGCCAAGTTTTTCTCTTGCTTTAGTCGAATCACCAAGTAAAGACTCAACTTCTGCTGGCCGAAAATATCTGGGGTCAACTTCTATAAGAATTCTACCTATTTCCTTATCTATTCCCTTTTCATTTACTCCTTTTCCCTGCCATTCCAAATCAATTCCTATCTCTTTAAAAGCAAGTTCACAAAATTCTCTAACCGAATGCTGTTTTCCGGTTGCAATTACATAATCATCTGGTTCTGGCTGCTGAAGTATCATCCATATTGCTCTAATAGCATCTTTACTGTGCCCCCAATCTCTTTTGGCATTTAAATTTCCCAGATATAATTTATCCTGCAAACCTAAACTAATTCGAGCAGCTGCTCGAGTAATTTTTCTAGTAACAAAGGTCTCTCCCCTCCTCGACGATTCGTGGTTGAAAAGTATTCCATTGCAAGCAAAAATACTATAAGCCTCTCGATAACCAATTGTTATCCAAAAAGCATATAGCTTAGCTACAGCATAAGGACTGCGAGGATGAAAAGGGGTGTTTTCATTTTGAGGTACTTCTCCTGGTTTACCTGAAAACAATTCACTTGTTGAAGCCTGATAAAATTTTGTTTTCTTTTCTAATCCCAAGGCTCTGATAGCTTCTAATAATCTTAAAGTTCCCAGCCCGTCAGTATTTGCTGTATATTCAGGCATTTCAAAGGAAACCTTAACATGACTTTGAGCAGCAAGATTATAAATTTCATCTGGTTGAATCTTCTGGACAATCCCAAGTAAGTTAACAGCATCTGTCATATCTCCATAATGTAGAAAAAACCTCCGATCTTTTTCGTGAGGGTCCTGGTATAAATGGTCGATGCGCTCGGTATTAAAAGAAGAAGAACGACGTTTAATCCCGTAAACTTCATATCCCTTTTGAAGTAAAAATTCAGCCAAATAGGAACCGTCTTGGCCGGTGATACCTGTAACAAGGGCAATTTTTTTCTTTTTATCTTTTTGATCCATTGTTAATAATATAAGTAATTTACCACCTTTCAATGGTTCTTTTGGTTTTTTCTCTAAGGCGGCGATAAGTCTTATAAACTTTTGACTCAATCTCCGGAGAAACCAATTTTAAAATTTCGCTTCCTAAAATCCTATATGTACCACCTACCTTGTAAGCTTTAATAATTCCCCTCTTTAGCAACCTCTTTGTTGTACTGGTACTGATTTTTAGAAAGTCTTGTGCTTCTTTTGTTGTATAAACCTCGTCCGGGTTAATTTTTGCCATATTTTTAGAAGATGTATTACTATATTCATAATAAAACACCCAAAAAAGGGTGTCAAGAGGTGTCAAAAAGTGTCATCACGGGGAGGTAATTTTGGGACAGTTATGATTCCCTGTCAATTTTTAGTGACTTCAAAAATTTTTCTAACAACCAAGAACTTGATTGAATCTTTCCGCCCTTGCCAATATTGAAAACCATTTTACAGTTAATTGTTTTACATATTGCTACTTCGGGAACAGGAATATCTTTCTTGGTAGCTCTATCTCCCCCATTTGCAAAAATATCAGGTCTCAATTTTTTAAGCTCGTCATTCACGCTCATATCCTCTGGGTCGGGACCATGTCCGGTGATAATAACTCTATTAATCCATTTTAATGACTTAATAATCTGCTTGCGTTCATCTTGTGGTATAAATATAAAACCTTTCTTTTTCTTCAACCAATTATCATTATTCAAAATCACCACCAGCTCGTTACCGAGACTCTTGGCTTTTTTAAACAATTGGATATGGCCAACATGAATCGGATCAAATCCACCACTTACTGCCACAATAATTTTTTTCTTTTTATTTCTCATATTATAGATTAGACAAATTAATAATAAATTTATATCATAAAATAGTATGGAAATCAATACCCCAACCCAAATTAAATTTTACTGGGTTTATTTAATTGGATTTTTTTTGATTTTAGCTTTGCCTCTTTTAAATGTGCCGCCTTGGTTTTCTCCCCCAGACTGGGGAAAAACTATTGTTTTTAGAGTTATTCTTTCAATCCTTATTTTTCTTTTTATTTACCAAATTCTTTTCCAAAAAAGATATAACACGTTTTCTACGACCGTGAGAAATGTGTTACGGGGACCATTCGGGCTAAAATTGATTTTTGGGCTCCTGATCGCTCTTTTTTTGATTTTTCTTTTGGCAACAATTTTTTCCTTAGATCCTCATTTTAGTTTCTGGGGTTCGCCTTATCGCTCGGGTGGCTTTTTAAATTTTGCTTTTTATATCTTTTTTGCTCTTTTAGCTTTTTTAACTTTAAGGAAGTCGGATTGGCAAAGGATCTGGGATTTTTCTATTCTGATTGGTATTTTTGTCGGTTTAGTGGCCATTTTTCAATGGCAAGGCTGGTTAACAGATATCTTAATTACCTATGAAATCAGACCTCCTTCTACTATTGGCGGCTCCATTTTTTTGGCAATTTATCTTTTGCTTTTGAGCTTTTTGACTTTATCTTTTGGATTTCGAGAGAAAAATTTCAAAAAGAAAATATTTTATTTTTTTGCTCTTTGCCTATTTCTCTTCGTTATTTTCCTCACTATAAGCCGGGCGGTTTATCTTGGAGTAATTATTGGAATTTTATACTTTCTTTTCTTTTATCCGAAAAGGGTTATTTGGTTGAAGCTTTTTGCCTTAACACTTCTTGCTGGAGGAATTTATGGATATTTTTATATAACGGGAGTTTTCGGATGGTTCAATGTAATTAACACTCCTCAAGAGTTTCCTTCCTTCATTCGTAATAATGAAACAATAAGTCTCTTTATTTCAAGAGTTCCTAATATTGCCGATTTCGGAGGAACTTCTCGGGCATCTGGCTGGAAAGTAAGCATACCTGTTATAGAAGAAAGACCAATTTTGGGTTATGGCCCGGAAAATTTTTCTATCGGTTTTGATAAATATTATGATTCCACACTGCCTGGTATTAAGCGTATCTCTGGTGTTGCTGGCAGTGGCTGGTGGGATAAAGCTCATAATTTTATTTTAGACACCTTAGCTGCTGCCGGATTTCCAGCTTTAATTATCTATCTTTTGCTATTTGCAGTATTATTTTGGCAATTGCAGAAATTAAAATCCGCTGAAAATGCCGCCGATAACAACGATAGAACTACGAAGGAGTCCGACAGATCGGACCCTACGGGACAGGAGGCAACGCTGAATAATAAAGTAGTCTACCACGGAATACAGGCTGCTTTTATTGGCTACTTGGCTGCTAGTTTTTTGAGTTTTGATGTTTTCTCAACTTATCTTATTTTTTTCTTGTTAATCGGCTATTCTTTATCCCTGATGTCCCAGTACTCCGATAATTCTTCTCTTATCTCTTCTGAAACGGCAAGTAGGTCTTTCAAAGATAGAAGCGGATTCAGGCGGATAACTACGCGGATTTACGCGGATATTTTCAGATGGAGAGGATTAATAATTTTTCTTCTCTTTATAGGCCTAATTTGGTTTGTCTGGTCTTTTAATATAAAACCATTTCAAGTCAACAAGGAAATAAACTGGGCAACGAAGTATTATCTGCCTGAGAAAAATTGCGATAAAGCTTTAGCAACAATGGAAAATATCTTACCCTTGCATAGTATCATTGATCATTATTTAAGGCTGGGGTATGCCGATGTTATCAATGAATGCTTTAAGGAAAAACCCGAAAGAAAATTAGAATTAGCCCAAAAGCAAATCCAGATATTAAAAGAGAACATAAAATTAAGGCCTTATTACACCAGAAACTGGTGGTTTCTCGGGGCGACCACTAATTTTTTAATAGGCACTTATCAAAAGTCAGGGATTGAAGAAGAAATTATTGAAGGGTTAAAAAAAGAAGCTAACTTTTACCTTGAAAAAGCTCATCAACTTAGCCCTAAACGTCAAGAAATTCTAATTGAGTGGGCAAAAACTGATTTGTTAAGTGGGGAGTTTAAAAAGGCTGAAGATAAAGCTAAAGAATGTATTGAGTTAAATCTCAATAATGCTGAATGTTACTGGATAGCTGGGCTTGTTGATATTTATTTAGAAAATAAAACAGGGGCTAATAAAAACCTTGAGGATGCCGGGAAGAGAGGTTATGATTTAAACTCTGAACCTTCTTTACTACAACTTACTAACGCCTATGCTGCAGTTAAAAATTATCAAGAAATAATTAAGGTTTATCAAAAATTAATTGAAATGAAGCCTGCTGCCCCTCAATATCATGCCTCTTTGGCTGCTGCCTACAAAGAAATTGGCGACTTCGAAAAAGCCAGGGAAGAAGCATTAATTGTTTTAAAACTATCGCCGGAATACAAGGCGGACGTGGAAGAGTTCCTTAGAAGTCTTGAATAATCCGCTGATTTAACGCTGATTAATACGCTGAAATTACGCTGATAAAAATATGAAAAAAGTAAAAGATTTTTTGTATGAAGAAGAGTCCTATAGAATTCGAGGGGCGTGTTTCGATGTGTGGAAAGTCTTTGGAGGTGCGTTTAAGGAACGAGCCATTGATAAAGCTTTAACGAAGTCTTTAGAAAAACAAGGGTTGAAAGTTGAAGAACAAAAACGTATTAATATTTATTTCGATGGTGAGAAAGTCGGCATTTATGTCCCAGATAAAATTGTTAATGGCTGTATTCTCTTGGAAATAAAAGTAAAGTCATTTTTAACAAAGCAGGATATAGATCAATTTTGGAAGTATCTAAAAGGTTCTCAGTATAAACTTGGATTTTTAATAAACTTTGGGTCAACTAAATTAATAATTAAAAGAATTGTTTATGATACTGCAAGAAAAAGATATCAGCGTTAAATCGGCGTAGCTATCAGCGTGGAATCAGCGAAACCAAAAAGCCACTCGAGAGAGTGGGCTTTTTGGTTTTCTAATCCCTCGCACCTTCTCACAAGGAAGAAGTGAGGGGCTATTTCAACAATTATGAGCCTGATGTAACAAAGGACCCGCAATAAGTGTCACCGCCTGCTGTTCCGAAAATTTCATCAATCTCACTGTAGTCTCCGTCGTTATAATCAATACTCCAGTTCCAAGCTGTACCACCATCATTCAACCAGAGCTGAATATTGTCTCTGGCAGTTGTATAGGTACTAGTGTTAGCGTAAATAACAATCTGTTTGGTAACACCAGCTGAAACAACAAGGTCTTTGTTGGTAAAGTCAATCGCAAGGTTTGTATTGGTGGCAGAAGCAGGATTATCTAACTGGTTACCGCTTTGATCATAGACATCTATATCAACTGCTGTAATAGCTGATCCAGCAGCTCTACCGCTAACCTGAACATACATCGTGTCATCTTCATCACCGCCGTCTGTGCCAGCTGCGCCATCAAAGGTAACAGATTTAGTACCGGGGTTGGTAACATCTAAGACAGCCAATAACATCTGAGTGCCGGGCATTAAGGTGCCTGATGTATCGCCCCAAGAAGTATTACCGGTTTGGCAGGTAACCCTTGGATAACCCTCATAAAGGGTTTGAGCTTCAGCATACTGTCCGGTTTGAGTTGAGTCTACTTCCGCACCTGAACCTAAGCCAGTAGTGTCAATATCGCTAGCAGCCGAAACACCTACTTGGGCCACATCGGTATTCTGGATAGTAGTGCCATCAACATTCTTCAGATCAGCTTTGACTGTAATTAGAACGTAGCCGTCTGCTGGAACAGTCACTGTGCCGTCGGCAAGGTATATTTCAGCAGTTGCACCGCTTACGGCAGTTCCAATTGGAGTATCAGTTGAAACTCCGTCGGAACGAGAATTGCTGTAGAACCAGTAAGCAGATATAACGTCGTTAGTGCCGGTAGTGGCAGTAACCTTAATACTGTCTAAGTCTAAGTCTTCAACGTTATCAGCAGCTAATTTGAAGATTCCTAAAGCAACGCCCGCAGCACTGTCTAATACTAAACCAGTGTCTGGTGAAGAACCATCAACTGAAATAGTCAAAGTACCATTGGCTTTTACGGTCATTGCCTGACCAGAACCTGTTATGTGAGTGCCGTCAGTGATGGTAATTGATGTTCCGGTGTCAGCACCGTTAGCCGAAGCAGCAGAGATATCAACAGTATGGGTGTCATCAGCAGTTGCACCAGTAGCTAAGTCACCAACAACGGCAATCTTAATAAAGGTGCCTTTTGGAACAGTAATAACCTGAGTTAAACTGAAAGCCTGAGAACCAGAGCCAGTAGCTGTTGGATTCTTTGTCAAGCTAACCAAAGTTTCGTATATGTCGCCCCGGGAACTGTTGTCTGAAGTTAAGTCAGCCCAAATTTCAACATTGTCAATATCATCAAATCCGCCCGTACCAGTTCCTGCAATGGTATCATAGACTGTCATATCTGTAACCTCAACATCTTCACCGGAAATAGAGGCTGAAAGTGAAGCTGTTAACCAGATATAGTCAGGAGTGCCAATAGCCACGTTTCTAGCCGCAGGTTCAGTCAGGTTAGTAATCACCATACTTGCATCAGCTACGGTCATGGTGTTGGCAGCGACATTAGCAGCAGGAGTAGGCACTATGGAATCGTTAGTTATCATCCCTTTAGCTGTAATGTTGGTGCTTGGATCTAAAACTGTAGCAACTACTGTGTCGAGAGTATCAGCATCAGTGCCAATTTTAGCTTTCACTGTATATTCGTGGGTGCCAACCGGAACAATAAAGGTGTCAGTAAAGGAAGCATCATTGCTTGAATCAAGGTTTGCAGGTCCTGCAACAATAGTACCGTCCTCGTCATATACTTTGACGTTAGTAATGTCAGCGTAAGTAAAGGTGGCACCGGTGTAGTCGTTCTCAGTAATATCAACAACCAAGGTTGAAACTCTGACATCTTCACCTGTAGCAATAAAGTCAAAGACAGCTAATTTTATATCGCCACCTACGGCAATACTGCCTGTAGCTGGAGTGGAAGATGATTTGGCAATAGCCAGGGCTCCTGCGCCAATTGTTTGGTCAGTAGATCCCTTACCGTTCCAACCAGATTCTATGTCTACAGTGTTGTAGAAACCGTAAGTGTTACCTTTGGCTGTTAGCAGGGCATCGGTTCCATCAGTCAGGTCAGCATTAACTGTTAAACTGGAGCCGCTAGCGATATCCAGCATTACTTTGAACCTGTGGGTTTCTCCCTTATCAACAACAATGGCAAGGTTTGACCAACCGGCCTTACCTTCAGAGTCCCAGCTATCTACTGTGCCTAAACTCGCACCGTTAGTAACATCATAGAGCTCAATGTTGTTGGTATCAGAAAGACCACCTGTTCCATATTCCAAGACTGTTATTTGTTCGATGGTCACATCTTCAGTAGCTGAATTGGCAACCTTAAATTTATTTACCACTACATCAGTGTCGCCAATATCCGGCGTAACATTAGATACTGAACCATCTGCCTGTACTTCAACGTCAGCAATTGTAAGATTGACTGCTGTCATTGCGTTCCCAGTCACTGGAGCACCGGTAACCTCTGTGGCATTAGAAACAATGTCATCGTTTGAGGCAATGCCCAAAATGGCTGTATTGCCAGCTGAAGCTGCTGTGGTAAGTCCAGCTCTAATGTAGTAAGCTTTTGCCGTATTGGCCGGGATTACCAAATTGGGAATAAAGCTGATCATTGCTTCACTGTTGGTATTGAAGCTACCAATAGTTCCCATATGAACCCCAGTATCAGCATCAATAATTTTAACGTCCTCTACAACAGAATTAGTTGTCAAGCCGCTTCTGGTTACATAGATTTTGGAAACAGAAACTGATCCTTCAGAACCAGCTGTTAAGACGAACTTGGTGAAATTAGCATTAGCATCTAAGGCAAGATTGCCTGCAGCTGGTGTGTCAGCAGCTAAAGATACTGTTAGACCAGATGAGGGCTCTTCCTCTTCCTCTTCCTCTTCTTCTTCCTCTTCTTCTTCTTCTTCTTCTTCTTCTTGTTCGCCAGCAGCTAAAAGCTCATTTAGTTTCGCTCTGGTTGTTGAACCAACAAAACCGGTTCCTACGGTTAAACCCCAAGGAGTTAAAACTTCATCAGTGTATTTTTCCTGGAATTTGACAACTCCGCCTTTAGTCAAAGGACCAAAATAAGAAGTTTCCTCACCAGGAGAACCAACGCCTGATGCAGCTAACTGGGTGTCAGAGGCAGTGTTCAAAACAATTTGTAAGCAATTGACATCATCGCCTGACATTCCTTGTTTGAGGTTTCTGTCAAAAGAACTGACAAGGCAACCTTCAACAGTTGGAGGTTCGCCCGTCATAGCAACTAATTGAGCCTGCAAATCTGCTAATGTAGCCAACAGGGCATCAATTTGATCTTGCAAGTCTTGAGCTGTTACAGCTTGGGCTACTCCAGGACCGATTAGCCAGACTGAAACCGTTAATATAGCTGTAACGGCTATAATTTTTTTCATTATGTGTTTCATTTTTTTCTTTGTTATTTGTTTTTTGTTATTTAATTATTTATTGATCGTCATCGACCAACCTTGGCCTTTTGGATATAAACCATGATTTCTTGAAGTCTTCGACATCCAAAAAGTTAAGGTATAAACAACCTCACATAGTTAAGTTAGATTAATTATTAGAAATTAGCCAAATTTTTTCCAAGGCTGCAGAAAAATTTCCGTTTTCAAAATCTGCTTTCGCTTGTTCCAGCAGTCTCGTTTTCTCTTCAGATAAAATTTTATTTTCTAAATCTTTGATTTCTCTTTCAACCAATTGAGACAGAGTATTGTCGAATTCCTCTACTCCGCCAACTATTACGCCTAAGGCCTCGACTTTCTCTTGGCTCTCTTCTATTTTCTTGGTCTGCTCAACTATTTCTTCAGTTATCTTTTTTGATGCTTTTAAATCTTTGACCACTTGAGAAACGCTTGCCTGAACCTCATTGATGGCCGGGGCTAATTTTTGGATTTGATTATTCTCGGCAATCTTGGTTAACTCCTCTAATCTCTTGTTGGCTAATTCTAAATGCGCTTTTGGTTTATTTATTTCAGAAATAAAAACAACCCGGCCTTTCTCTGAAATCCTTTTTACAGAATAAAGAGTGTCTCCGGGCAGAGTATTCTGGGCTAAGCCAAGGGCAGCAATCGCTATAATTCCCAGAAAAACAAAAGTGGCTAAAACTGGTCTGTAATAATGGAACAGCCGGGGGAAGATTTCTAAAATAGAAAGTCTTTTTTCTATGACAGGATATTCTTCCCTGAAAATCTCTCTTTTGGCCAAAACGACCCAGTCTTTTCTGGGTCTAATTTTCTTGAGTTCTTGGATTTTTTTGATGAGCTCGGTTTCAGTCATTCTACTTAAATTATGACGGATTTTAAGCTGTTTTGTTACACCCGTTAAGCTATCTGCCCCATCTCATTTTTTAAGGCTTTTAAGGCCCGGTGAAGGGTAACCCTTATTGTTCCTTCTGGCTTCTTTGTAATTTTAGCTATTTCTGGAACAGGTAGGTCATCAAGATAATGCCAGATAATTACATTTTGATAATCTTCTTTTAGATTTGTTAGGCAATGCCTGACCGTATCTATGTCCGACCCTAATAAAGCTGCCTCTTCTGGATTATTATTAGGATCATTAATCGAAACAAGCTCTGGAGAAACCAGCTGGGCTTTGCCTTTTTCTCTATAAAAATCAACAACTAAATTTCTGGCAATTTGATAAAGAAAAGCTGAAGGATTGTCAATTTTCCTGTCTTGGTTCTGAAAAGTTCGCCAGCCTCGCAAAAAAGTTTCTGAGGTCAAATCCTCAGCCACTTCTTGCGAATTTACTTTTAAAAAAACAAAGCGGTATATTTTATCAATACATTGATCGTATAGCTGACTAAATTTTTTCTGGCAATCATTCATAAATATATTTTCAACCACTAAAATAATAGGGCCTAACGGCCTGTGTCCTACCTCCTACCCCTTTAATGTTAGCTTTAGCTTATTTGATAAGAAGTATTATTTTTCTCTCCCAGCCTGACAACCAGTCCTTTTTTTAACAATTGCTCAAAATCTCGGCGAAGAGTTCTTTTGCTTACTTCAGGAAATACTTCTTTCAAATCTTTCACTTGAAGTTTTTCTTTTTCTTTCAAAATTAATAAAATTTTTCCCTGGCGGGCAGGAGTTTGATAGTCGGGAACAGTATTATAATTCTCTTTAACAATATAACTATCTTTTTGGGGCCTATCTTCGGGAAGATTTTTTACTTCAGAAAGTTTTTTAAGTTCTTCTTTTAGTTTATCTCCTATATTACGATATTCTTGCTGCACTTTCAATATTTCAGCTGCTGATACCCAGTTTTGATTTTTTGCTACTTCAAAAAAACTATCCAAAATCTCTAAATCTTCTAAGGTTTGTAGAGAGCTGTTTTCTATTGTCTTTGAAGGATTTTTTGTATTCGTATATTCTCGCTGATTCGCTGTGTGTGAGCAGCGGGCAATTCGTAGGAAGTTAGCTAAAATATCATTAGATAATTCTCTTGTCTTAAATCTTAAAGGTTCTTTCTTTGGAAAAAGTGATGTTAAGCGATAAAGATTATTTGTAAGTTGGATGAGGTCTTCTTTGGTCATAAAGTACATTGGCTATTTTGAAACTTAGGAGTGCCGCCTGAATTTTGGCTTTTTCCCCAATTTTCAGCATCCTCTCCTGAAAGAAGAGGATTCTTCCTTTCCATAGTTTGTTTAGTCTCGTTTTCCCCGGCTAACCACTCCTCACAATTCCCCTCCTCATCTTCTTTACATATTACCCTATCAATCAAGTAATTATCAAGGTTGTAAAGCTCCAAGTTTTCCCCAGCATTTCCTAAGGCTCCTGTATAAATTTGGTCAGCTGAAATTTCAGGCAGGGTATTATCATCGGTTCTTTCTAAAAGATAATAACCTTTCTCGGGAACTGTTCCCGATAAGTTGATCTTTGGGGTGCCATCTTGGGCTAAAAGTTGCCAGTTTTCAAGATTTATCGGAGAATTACAATTATTATACAGCTCAATCCATTCATTATCATGAGAAATTTCAGTTCCCATCCAGGCAATTTCGTTAATAACCACTGGCAAATCATTAATTTCTATTGTCGTTTCTGCCCATTCGCTTTCGTTACCAGCTTTATCTTTAGCTTTAATCTGAAAATAATAAATTTCCTTATTTTCTCCCCTAATTTTGAGCTGATTTTGGTCTTTTCCAATTTCTAAAATTTCTTCTCCCTGCCAATCTTGCCAGTTATCATATATGTCTTGGTATTGAATTGCATCTAAATTACTAGGAGAAGCTGCCTCTAAGATATTGTGTCTGAGATAAAAAACATCTATTCCGCTCGAAGTTGTTGTTCCTATTGGATCTTGACCTTGCCAAGAAATTGTAAATTCAGGATTAATCTTTAAAGAAAAAATATCATCAAAAGCAACTAAAGGAGGAATTTCATCTTTAACTTCCTCTGGCTGGCTGTTTTCTTTTTTAGGTGTTCCCATAATATCCACTTCTCCTTCTCCAAAATAGGTTTGCCAAATTAAACCATCTGTTCTTTCCATTGATTTCCGTTCTTCTTTTGAACCTCCCGGCCAATCTAAATCAGCTAAAACTTCGTCAATTAAATTACAACTTTGATCGAAAAGCCGCAAAGATTCATCTTGATCTTCTAAGCTGCCAGTATAAATTTTATCAGCTGGAATATTGGGCACTGAATTATCATCTGTTCTTTCCAAAAGATAAAACCCATTACCGGAGACCCGGTCTCCGCCGCTGAAGATGATTTTGATTTCTTCATCTTTATCTAAAATTTGCCAGCCTTCAAGCGAAACATTATTTTCTGAAATATTTTTTAATTCAAGCCATTCATCTCTCCAATCTGTTAAAGTTCCCATCCAAGCAATTTCATTAAGAATAACCGGCTGGTAAGTTGGCTCAGATAAACTCTCTTGAGAACAAAATACTAGTCCAGCTGGCTCGGGTGGAGATGGTACTCCTCCTCCATTTGAAGGAAAAATAGGTGGCCGGCTATTTTCTTTTTTTGGCGTACCAAAAAGCCCATTTTGACCGGAGCCTTGATAAGTATGCCAAGTGAAGCCTTCTCCTCTTTCCATTGTTCTTCTCTTTGATTTATCCCCTGCTGGCCAAACAGGATTAGCTTCTGCTTTATCTTGAAGCTGACAATTTTCATCAAAAAGATATAAAACCTCATTCTTATCATTAAGGGTGCCTTTATAAATAAAATCAGCTAAAATATTCGGAACAGAATCATCATCAGTCCGCTCTAAAAGATAAAAACCCTGCTCGAGAACAGTTCCCGAGAGAATTATCTTAATTTGGTTATCTTTGTCCAGAATTTGCCAGTCAGATAAATCAATTCGCTCGGAAGAAATATTTTTAAGCTCAATCCATTCATCATTGGCTGAAGAAATACTACCCATCCAAGCTATTTCATTAATAATAACTGTATTTTTAACAGGTTGGATGCCTAATATTATTTCACAAATATCCTGTCCTACTTCTTGTCCTATCTTCTGTCCTATCTCTTCTTCCTCTAAATCCTCACTTTCTTCCTCTTTTTCTGTCTCTTCGGTTTCTTCAGTTTCTTTTTCCTCTCCTTCTTTAATTATTTCTTCTTCCGTTTCTGGTGCTGATATTTCTTCAAAAATAGGCTCTGCTTCTTCGACAAGGCTAATTATTTCCTGGCCTAAAATATCAATTTTTTCTGCAATTTCATCAATTTGATCCTGGGCTTCAATTAAGTTTATTTTAGGCTTAGCTGGCAGTGGCACCTGTGGAAAACTTTCTTCATTTGGCTCTTCCGGGATAAGTTCCTCCTCTTTTTCTTCTTTTTGTTCTGCTGGCTGAATTTTAGAAGATTCTTCTTTTTCTAATTCTGGAGTTAAAACTTGTACTATTGCTGCCTGGAATGGAAAATTTTGGTGAATAAAATTTTGGAAAATACTTTCTCCAAACCAGCCCAATATTCCAATAATTAAAATTAAAAAAATTCCGCCAATAACAATCTCTAACCCTCCAAATTTTCCAAAGTAAGATTTAGACGGATTTAAAAACAAAGGGTCGGACATTTTTACATTGTAAAATTTTTAAAAAAATTTTACAAATCCCCAGAAAACAATGTCGAACAAAAAAGAGGAACCTTCCGGTCCCTCCCTTGCAAATGGCTCAAGTTCTTTTTCGTAAAAAAAGGTCGATGATCTGTCCATAAACCTCCTCGTAATACCTTCTGGCTAAACCGAGTCCTGCCCCAAGCTTCTCTGTGCTTGGTTCTTTGGTATATAGAAGGCGCTGCCGGATTGTAGAAAAACGATATCCTCCGCCACAATCAGGCCGAATCCGAGGAAGCATTTGAAGATTCTCAAGGGTTGGCTCCAGCTCTTTTTGAAGCAACCAAGCCACTTTATGCTCACAGCCGTGCCATTCTTTAAGGTCTCTGTTTACTGTGTAAGAAACATGTATTGCCAATACAAAAAATATAATCGGGCCAAGAGCAACAGAAAGTTGTAAGAGTAAAGATATAGGAAAACACAAAAGCAAGATTATCCAACCGGGAAGAGCACTAAGAAAGTCTAAAAATATGTATGCCACCACCAATCCGGCAAAAACAATGAATTGCTTGAAAAAATTAAGCTTTAAAGAAAACTCCTTGCTGGTCCCTTGATGGAATGTTCCCTCAAAGAAGTGTGGAGTTTCTACTATAATACCTCTTCCTGCATCTGTAATTTGAAAGCCTTTCTCGTTACTGGTTCCGCCTCCCTTGGTAATCATCTTTGCCCCCTTCTGTAATTACTTAGTATAAACCATTCGCTTAACCTCTGTTTTAGAAGTAGCATATAGTTAGCGATTTGTCAAGTTAAAAGAATGCCCGGGGCTAAAGCCTCGGGCGTTTATTCGTGCTAAATTGTTAAAGTTATTTTAAAAGCCGGTGAATTGTCTAATTTTTTTGATGGGAATGGCTGCAATCTTGCCAGCCTCATCAACTGTCGCTAATCCAACCACTTCTCCTTCGATATCAAAAAGAGGACATCCTTGAATATTATTTTTTTCGACAATATTGGTGTTAATTAAATCTTCGTCAAAGCTTTGGATAATTCCTTCGTTTACTATTTTTTTTGTTTTTCCTTCTTTATTAAAAACGACGCTGACCAAAAAGACTCTTTGGCCTAATTTAATTTTTTCAAAGTCGGCAAAAGCAACCGTCGGCAGACTGGCTTTTTCTGCCTTTATTAAAACTAAGTTTTCTTTCGAGTCCACTTTTAAAATCTGAAAAGGTAATTTTTCTCCCTCCCAAAAGAAACTAAAATCATAACCTTTGGGTAAAATATCGCCCAAGGTCACTATGTAACCTTCGTTAGTTAAAATTAAACCAGAGCCTTCTAAAATTTTTCCTAATTTCGATTGAGCTCTCACTCCGACCACTACCCTATCAACTTTTTCAACTGCTTCTTGGAGGGCTTTATTTTCCTGGATAATAATTGTCTCTGTCGGATAGACGTTTACTTCTCTTTCAGTTAAAATTTTGATAAAGCCAAATTGCTGGAAATAAGGTTTGGTGGCCAAATAAGGCAAAATAAAAGCCTGAAAGATTATTCCTCCCAGGGCTCCCAAAATTAAAATAAAAATAATTTTTAAAACAAATTTTCCCATCGTTTTTGACCCGCCTTTACGGCGGGTCAAAAATTATTTAGTCAAAACTTTCTTGAGTTTTTTTGATTTAATTTTCAAAATGTCCCCTGATGTCTTAAAAATAATTTCTCCACCATCTGCGTCAACTAAAACTCTCTCTCCTTCTTTTATTTCTCCTGAAACAATTTTTAGAGAAAGAGGGTCTAAAACTTCTTTTTGGATAACTCTTTTTAACGGCCTGGCCCCCAGATTCGGATTAAATCCTTTCTCAGCTAAAATTTCTTTAACTTTTTCAGAATAATTCAACCGAACTTCTTTGTTTTCTAATCTTGAAATTACCTTTCCCATCTCTAACTCAACTATCTTTTTGATTTCTGTCCGACCAAGATAATTAAAGATGATAATTTCATCAATTCGATTTAGAAATTCTGGCCGGAAATTTTCCTTTAGGGCCTCCGTCACCCTTTCTTTGAGATTGTCTTTTCGGGATAATTCTTCCTCTTGAGCATCGAAGCCAAGTTTTCCGCCCATCTGGATTATTAAATCAGACCCAATATTCGAAGTCATAATCAAGATAGCATTTTTGAAAGAAGCTGTCCTGCCTTTAGCATCAGTCAGCCTGCCGTCTTCTAAAATTTGCAATAAAATATTAAAAACTTCAGGATGAGCTTTTTCAATTTCGTCTAATAGAACAACGCTGTAAGGCCTTCTCCGGATTTTTTCTGTTAATTGACCTCCCTCTTCGTAGCCAACATAACCAGGAGGGCTGCCTATCATTTTGGAAACTGTGTGTTTTTCCATATATTCTGACATATCCAGTCTTACTAACGCATTTTCATCATTAAACAAGAATCCAGCCAAAGCCCTGGCAGTTTCAGTTTTACCTACTCCAGTTGGTCCCAAAAACATAAAAGAACCCAAAGGCCTGTTTTCTTCTGCAATGCCGGCCCGAGACCTCCTTAAAGCATTGGCAATAGCAGAAATTGCTTCTGGCTGGCCAATCACTCGACGAGAAATAATTTGCTCCATTTTTTCTAATTTTTTGGCTTCCTCTTCCACAAGCCGGGTCACTGGAATTCCTGTCCAGCGAGAAACAACCTGAGCTATATCTTCTTCTAAAACTTCCTCTTTTAGAAGAGCTCTCTTTTTTTGAAAATTAGCTAATTTTTTCTCGGTTTTCTTTAATTCTTTTAATAATTCTGGGATCTTTCCATATTTTATTTCAGCTACCTTTTGTAAATTAGCTTGGCTTTGATATTTCTCAACTTCAAACTTGGCAGTGTCTATTTCTTTTTTCAGGTTCTTCATTTTGGTAATAAGCTCTTTTTCTATTTTCCAGCGAGTTTCAATGGCTCTCATTTTTTCTTTTAAATCAGCTAATTGCCTGGAAATAGCTTTTAACCTTTTGTTATTTTGAGGCTTTTCATTTTTTAAAGCCTCCTTTTCTATCTCTAATCTTTGAATTTCTTTTTTAAGTAAATCTAATTCAACTGGAGCTGATTCGATTTCTAATCTCCGAGCTGACATTGATTCATCCATTAAATCCACTGCCTTATCTGGTAAAAAGCGATCTGTGATATAGCGAGCTGATAATTCGGCAGCTTCAACTAAGGCTCTGTCTTGAATTTTCACTCCATGATGAAGCTCATATTTTTCTTTAATTCCTCTTAAAATGGCAAGAGTATCTTCGATTGAAGGCTCTGAAACATAAATTGGCTGGAATCTTCTCTCTAAAGCTGGGTCTCTTTCAATATATTTTTGATATTCTTTAAGAGTTGTGGCTCCAATTGCCCTCAGCTCGCCTCTGGACAAAGCAGGCTTTAACAAATTTGAGGCATCAATGGCCCCCTCTGCAGCCCCAGCCCCAACTAAAGTATGAAGTTCATCAATGAATAAAATATAATGGCCAGCTGCTCGATTAATTTCTTTGAGTAAAGCTTTTACCCTGTCTTCAAACTCTCCTCGGTATTTAGTTCCAGCTACCAAAGCTCCCAAATCCAAACCAATAATTTCTTTTCCTTTAAGGCTTTCTGGTGTATCACCCTTAATAATCTTTTGGGCCAAACCTTCAATAATAGCTGTTTTTCCTACTCCGGCCTCGCCAATTAAAACAGGATTGTTCTTTGTTCTTCGAGAAAGAACCTGCATTAGCCTCCTTATCTCATCTTCTCTGCCAATGACAGGATCTAATTTCCCTTGTTTGGCCAACGAGGTTAAATTTCTGGCATATTTTTCAACCACCTGATATTTTGATTCGGGCTCAGGATCAGTGATTCTTTGGCCCCCTCGAATCTGAGCTAACATTTTCAAGACTGTGTCGTAATCTAACTTGCCAAATTCTAAAGTTGAGGTTCCTCCTTCTTGTAAAAAAGTAGCTCCTTTGATAATTTCTTTAGCTTTAGTTTCAGTGTCTAATAGGGCTAAAAACAAATGCTCGACCGAAACAAATTCATCTCCCATTTTCATTGATTCTTGGCGAGCCCTTTCCAAGACCTTGGCCAAATCTTGAGTTAGATAAAATTGACCAAAAGTTGTCTGGGTAGAAATAATAACCGGGAGTCTCTCCAAAGAGGTCTTAGTTTTTCTTTTTAGATTTTCAATATCAACTCCTATTTTTTGAAGTATTGTCAAAATAACGCTTCCTTCTTGATTCAAAAGCGAATATAGCAAATGCAGGGCATCAATTTGTTGCTGCCCCTTTTCTGAGGCCAAAGACTGCGCCTTTAATATTGCCTCCTGTGCTTTGTGTGTAAAATTACCGCCGTTCATATTTCTCTTTTTATTTTATCGTATTTTTCCTTTACGGTCAAGAGTTTTATTTTTCTGAGCCGTAATATTTTTTCTTATAAAATCTTAAGAGTTGTTCAATTTCTAATAAAGTAGCTGGGTCGCCAATTCCCACTTTTAATCTTTTTTGTAAATCGTTAATGGTTTTCGCTCCTTCTAAAACCGCTTCTTCAATATCTTTGTCGGTAATGTTTAATTTTTTATCAATAACTCTTTCCCCCTCTGTAATAATTCTTTGGTGTTGACCAATTTTTCTGAAATAATTATTAATCGTTTTTCTGAAAGCTTTATCAGCTAAAACCGAGCAGTGAACTTTCCTGGCTGGCAATCCTCCTAATCTTTTCATAATATCTTGGGGCCGAACTTTTAAAGCGTCCTCAATTTTCATTCCGCCTTTTTCTGTTACTATCACAGAAAAAATAGAAGTGGTAGCAATAGCTGAACCGCATCCGAAAGTCCGCCATTTTAATTTTTTAATTTTCTCTGTTTTAGGATTAACTTTAATCCGCATCCTCATTACGTCTCCACAGGCCTCGCTTCCAATTTGGCCTTCAGCGTCAAATTCACCAGACTTTGGATCTTTTAAAAGTAAATTTATAGGATGAAAAAAATGATCCTTGACAATATCAGAATAAAGCCAGCCCTCACCAGCTGTTTCTGAAATAACGTCAGCAATTTTTAGATTTTTTCTATTCTTTTGCCTGGCCATTTTAGATTTTAATTTTAACTGGCGAAATATTCCTTAGTTTTTTTGTGATTTTTGGCAAAACCTTCAATAAATAATCAATATCTTTCTTGTTTGTTTTCTTGCCCAAAGAAAATCTTAAACTGCCGTGAGCAAATTCATAGGGTCTATTTAGGGCCAAAATAACATGTGAAGGCTCTAAGCTTTGGGAATCGCAAGCAGAACCTGTTGAAGCTAAAATTCCATACTTATCCAGCCAAAGTAAAACAGCTTCCCCTTCAATATCTAAAACAGAAACATTTACATTATTAGGCAGCCTCTTTTCTCTATCGCCATTTAAAACAACTTTTGGAATTTTGTTTTTAATTCCAGAAATTAAATAATCTCTTAATTTTGTTAATCTTGCAGATTCCTTTTTTCTATTTTTTTGAGCTATTTCCAGGGCCTTAGTAAAACCAATTATGCCAGCTAAATTCTCTGTGCCAGCTCTTTTGCCTTCCTCTTGGGCTCCTCCTAAAATCAAAGGTTTAATCGGTGTTCCTTGTTTAACAAAAAGCATTCCTATTCCCTTGGGGCCATAAATTTTTGAGCCGTTTAAGGTCAAAAGGTCAGCTCCTAATTTTTGAACATCAAGATTTAAAAATCCTGCTGCCTGGCAGGCATCAGTATGAAAGTAGATTTTAGATTTAAGATTCTTGGACTTTAGCAATTTGCCGATTTCGGCTATAGGCTGGATGGTGCCGATTTCATTGTTAGCATACATTATAGAAACTAAAAATGTATCTGGCTGGATGGCTTTCTCTAAATCAGGAACTTTAATTATTCCCTCTCTGCCAACTGGCAAATAAGTTACCTTAAAGCCTTGTTTTTCTAATTTCTGGCAAGGTTTTAAAATGGCCGAATGCTCGATTTTGGAAGTAATTATGTGGTCTTTCTTCTCAGAAAAGTTTTCAGCCGTTCCAAAAATTGCCAAATTACAGCTTTCTGTTCCAGAACCTGTAAAGATTATCTCCTGTGGCTGGCAATTTAAAATTTTAGCTATTTTCTTTCTGGCCTGATAAAGAGCATATTTTGCTTTTCTTCCTTCTTGGTGAATTGAAGAGGGGTTAGCATAAATTCCACCTTCCAAATAAGGTTTCATTGCCTTTAAAACCTCTTTATCCAAATAAGTTGTCGCTGCGTGGTCTAAATAGACTCTTGGCATAGACTTTTGTTATTTGAAAAACGGTAATCTAAAAATATTGCATTTGAGGCAGGAATAATTTTTATTCAAAGAATAGTAAACTTCTTTGCCAATTTTTTTTGACTTTAAAATTCCTGTTTTTTTCAAAACGATTAAATGGTGAGAGATTGTTGGCTGCCGAAGTTCAAATAAAGAATTAATCTCTTTAACATTAGAGCTTTTGTTTTTTTTCAAATAAAAAATAATCTTTGCTCGATTCTTATCGGATAGAATTTTCAAACATGTTGGACATTTTCTCATCATACATAGATGGTTATCTATATATTTTATGCTAAGGTTTGGGAAACTTGTTGTCAACCCCGTAGAAGAATTTCGAAAAATTATATTTTATTGAGCGAAGCTCAGTCGCTTAATTGCGTGGGAATTACAAGAAGCGAGGCTCATTCGAAATTTCTCTACAGGGTCAAGGTTTTTCGGAAAACAAAAAGGCGGTGCGATGTAATCGCGCCGCTTGAATTATAGTCTTGGCTCTAGTGAGGAATCATTCTTTCTGCTGCTAACCTTACGGCAACTTCAGGCAATATTCCTATTTTGGTTTTCCTTTCACCGCCAGGATATGGCATTATTCCTCCCATTTTTATTTTATAAATCGTGCCACAGTGATTGCAAGCTCTATAAATAGTTGCTTCTTCGAAAACTCCTTCGGGTTTTTTAACTGGAAGGATAAGCAATCCTGTTTGACATTCGGGACAGGTTCTTATTCCTGTCTTTTCTGTCATTTCAATTTCCTCCTTCTCGCTTGGTTGCAAATGAACGGTTCCTCCTTTTTTCTTTTTACTAGTTATCAATAAAAAATCAAGCCCTCCTAGGTTTCTTCGAAATCTTGGAGGGCAAGTCCAAAACAACAATCCTTTTTGAAAACAAAAGGCCTCTGGCGTTAGCCAGAGGCTTAGGCAAGGAGTTGGGAATGAAAAGCTGGCTATTTGCCAGATGTTGACCTTCTTCGTATCGGAGGGTCAACTCCTTCTATTTGTGCTCTAGAAACAATAAATTTCCCTTCGGGTGTGGTGACCCTGACGTCTCCATTCTTTTTTGGAACCACCTTGCTAGCCTGCAAGGTTACGCCGGTCTTTAGGAAAACCCTTCGTGGCACTTCTGGTGGCACCTCTGCCTCCTTGCTCTTTTTCGCGATTCCTTCGCGAACTAAGGTACGATTTAATAATATTATTACAACCCAAAACCCCTGTCAATACTAACTTATATTAAATATTTTCATTACTAATTTTGCCATTGAGCCAGCTAAGGGAGCGGAAATGAAAAATAATTATCCTGATTTTTCGCCCAGGTTCACTTGAAAAGCTTTCTGCTTTCCATCTCTCAAAACCAGTAAAACCACTTTATCTCCTGGATTATACTTCATAATAATCTCAGCTAAAGTGTTATCAAAAGTAATTTTCTCATTATTAAATTCTAAAATTATATCCCCTTCTCTCAGGCCTATTTTTTCAGCTGCAGAGCCCGGAGTAATAGCTGTTTGGCCGGGTTGGTCTCCGCTAACAATCAAAGCACCGTAATCTACTGATAGAAGATATCTTGTTTGAATATCATCTGTAATCATAAGATAACGAATCCCTAAAAAGGGGTAAACAATTTTTCCTAAGGTTTTGACCTGTTCGATATCTTTTTTGGCTTTATTAATAGGAATGGCAAAACCAATATTTTCTGCTTCCAAAGCTACAGCAGTATTAACTCCGATAACTTCTCCTTTAAGGTTCAAAAGCGGTCCTCCGGAATTCCCTTTGTTAATAGCAGCATCCGTTTGAATAATGTCGGTTAAGGTTTCAACCAATCCCCCGCCAGAAGCAGTTACTGTTCTTCCCAGGCCAGAAATTACTCCTACTGAAACAGTATTACGAAATTCACCTAAAGCATTGCCAATAGCAACTACGGTCTGGCCGATTTCTAATGCATCTGAATTGCCAAGCGTTAAAACTGGAAAATTGCCTCCTTCTATTTTTAAAACCGCTAAATCTTGGCCAGGGTCGCGAGCTAAAACTTCAGCTGGATATCTTTTGCCGTCATTAGTTAAGACTGTGTAATCTGCTCCTTCAGTCGAGACAACGTGTTTGTTGGTCAAAACTAAGCCTTTTTCTGAAACAAAAAAGCCTGTCCCTCCGCCAATTTCTTGTTTTTCAAATCCTTTTTGACGATATTGAGGAATTTTAAATTCAAAAAAGGGAAGCTCTTCCCAATATTCTTCAATTATTGGCAAATCTTTGGTTACAATAATACTAACTACTGACGGTGAAACTTCCTTGACCACTTCGATTACGGTTTTTTCCTCTGAAGTTTGGGGGAGATATTCAGGAATTTCTTCTTCTCCGCTGTCCTTGGTTATTTGGGATTGGGATAGCTTACTGCTTAATTTTTGGAAATATTCTTTTATTTCTGAAGAAAAAAAAGTTCCGGAAATCGCTCCGGCTAAAAAACCAAATATCGAAGATATAAATATGCTTAAAATGACTACCCAGACAATTTTATCCTTCCAAGATGTCTTCTGGGGTATTTGGGTAATTGGTTTTTTTGGTTCTGATGGCTCAAAAATTGACATAATTATATTTAAATGATAATTTAGCTTAGGAAAGGAGGTGAGATCCGCTGTCTTGGCAGCGGAGAACAGATCAATGCACTTTTCAAGGTGAGCAGCAAGCTCTCGGCCTTAATCTGTCAGAAAGGCAGGTTACCAAGGAGGTGAAAGGTATCGGTCGAGAGTAGCCATTTTATGTTATCCCTAGACACTTGACTGTGGATGATAGAGTTTGGTTTCTCAGCGGCGATTCTCATCGCTATCCTGTGGGCCAGACGTGGAGAGAAGAAGGACCACGAAGAGGATGTCCAAAGCAACCAACAGCTGAATAATGATATCCGAGCACTAGTGGGCCTTCTCGAGGCGTCCCTTCAGGAAACGGAATCAAATCCGGGAGAGGAGGAAAACGATAAATAAAACTGCTCGCCAAGGCCCCGTTCATTCATTGCGCGGGGCCTTGCCATTTTATCATAATTCAAAAAATTATCAAAAGTTTCCTAAATTTTTTTATTTTCCCCTGGAATGATAATCTTGGAAAAGACTTGATTTGATACTACCAAAAAAAATCATATAGATTCCGGCCAAAAGATAGCTCAAATAAATTTTTAATCTGCCCTTTTCCTCAAATCTTCTGGCTGAAGTCAGAAGGGAGGGTGTTAATAAAAAACCAAATTTACCAATTTTTGCTCCTGCTCTGGCATAAGCATGGTCTTCGCCAATTGTTATTTTTTCATCAAAGCCATTAATTTTTTGATGAATTTCTTTTTTAATCAAAATGGTCTGGGTAGCGTGGGGTAAGAATTTTTGGGTTGCCCAAGCAAAAAAATTATAAAAGCTGTATAGCATTTTATCTATTAAGTTCCCCTGGGGGTAAACCGGAAAAGAAGCTAAGTCTAATTTCCTCTTTGAAAATTCATCAATTAATTTATTTAAAAGTTGAGGAGACAAAACAGAATCAGCGTCAACAAAAAATAATAAATCTCCTTGGGCAATTTTTGCTCCCTCGTTTCTTCCTTTAGCGGGCGGGCCGCCTGCAATAATTTTACAGCCATAATTTTTGGCAATCTCAACTGTCTTATCTTTGGATCCAGCGTCAGCCACAATGATTTCGTATTCCCCCTTAAAACTTTGGTTTTTAATAGATTTCAATAAAGAGCCAAGGTATTTTTCTTCATTTTTAGTCGGGACAATAATGCTCAACATTTTTGAGATTAATTTGTTTTTTTAACAACAAATAATATCTGATGACTTCTGAAAAATGAATAATATTTCTTTTTATAAATCATTCTGAGACCTAAGGTTTCAAAGATTTTTTCCCATTCAGAAGTTTTCTTAAAATTAAATGGCATATTAGTAGTTTCTCTTGCTAATTTAGTTAAAAAACAAAAGGCGAGATTGATAACAATATCTTTAAAGCAAAGTAAAAATCTGCCCAAATTTGAATTTGGTATGTCCTCAATGATAATAATTTTATTTTTTGTCACTCTTGCGGCTTCTTTCAAAACTTCCAAAGGTTTTTGACAGTGATGTAAAACGCATATTGCAAAGGAGGTATCAAAATTATTTGTTGCAAATGGCATATTTTTGCCATCGTAAATAGTTAGTTTAAAATCAGTTTGATTAAAATCAATTACATCTAAAAGCGTTGTTTCCACATTCCTTCTTTTCTCAAGCTCTTTGCTAATCCATCCCCCTCCTGCGCCAATGTCTAAAACTTTTCCTCCATGATCAACGAATTTTTCAAAGACATCTACTGTCCTGACTACCATATCATTTATTATTCTATCTATCACAAATCTTAGCGGAAAAAAGCGATAATATTTATTTTTTAAGGCTAATTCTTGATTCATTGTTTTTTAAATAATAAATAAATTTTTAGCCTCTTCCCAAATTTCTGGCTGATTTTGTTGCACCTTCATCCAGTATAACCATTCGCCACCCCATAAGTAAAATTCTTTTAGGCCGGTTTTTTTAGCAAATTCAATATTCTCTTTAAACTGCTCTAAATTCATTGTCTTTTCTTGTTCTTCTGATGATGCATCATAGAGCAATTTTGGTCCCCAGGGTTCAGCCTGTAATTCAACACAAATTACTTCTTTGCCAAATAATTTTTTTATAACTTGGGCTTTCCGCCAATAAAAAGCTGGAGGGAAGGGATAGTTAATATAAACTCCCAACTGCCTAAACCAAACTTTTTGATACATTGTTGTCCCAACTATGTCGCCAAACCTGGCGGCATTAATCCATAACGATCCTTCTCCGCTATCTGAAATAATTACAGGGCGATTCATCAAATCTAAAGATTTCACAAGCTCTATTTCTTTTTTTAGAAACAGTTTATCAACCCAGGGACATTCACCAAAAGGAAAAAAGGGTTCGTTCTCTACCTGCCAATATTCAACAGCTTTAGAATCTTTATACCTTAAAACAACTTCTTTGAGCATTCTTAAAATTTTTTCTTGTTGTTGCTCTTTTTTTAAATTTTTTGCCCAATCAGGTATGTGACATTCTGGCCAACGAGGACTCTTCATGCCAATTACCAAAAGAATCTTGGCCTCTCTTTTCGCAGCTTCTGATGCTTGCCAGTCTAAATCTGCAAAATTAAAATTGCCATTTCCTGGTTCAATTAAATCCCAATGAGCAGCGACTTTTAAATTTTTTGCTCCCAAATCATCCAGCAGAGCTAAATAAGTTTCTTTCCAGTCCAATCCTAAGTTTTGAGCATGCTTTTGGGAAAAATTAACTCCCCAAGTTATTTCTTTGGCCTGGGGTGGTGTTCCAATAAAAAGATAGCCAAGAAAAACTAGAAAAAAAATAAAAATTACTAATAAAATATACTTTAAAATTCTTTTCATTCTATTTGAAGGTTAAAATAAATAACCCTGCGCCAATAAGCAAAATAGCAAAAACTTTTTGGAAAATGACTTTTCTTGAAATTTCCTCTTTTAAGATTTTAGGAAATTTCAGAGAAAGAAATATAGCAAAAATTAATATAAAGACGTATTGAACCCCTTGAAGAGCATTAATTATAGCTACATAAGCTAAAGGGGCTAAAAAAATTGCCCAATTTTGCAAGATAATTGCCGAAGCTCCGAGGCCCTGATTGGAAACAAAAAGAAGGGCGGTTCCTTTTTGGGCTTTTTCTTTCACTTGGGAAATCATTTTTTCAATATCTCCAAGAAAGGGAAGAAAGGCTAAGGCCATTAATACTCCTCCCAATCTAATCCAAATAAAGCCCGACCAAAATGTTTGGGCTAAATAAACATACTTAGTCAAGGCAAAAGATAAGGCAAGGAAAAAAGCTGCTACAATAGAAATTCTTAAGCATTTTAAAGAGATATCTTTTTTCTTTTCATAAGTAATTAAAACGCTTCCTAAAATTAAAAGCAAAAAAGCTATTAATGTCCTGGGGTCCAAAACGGCTTCTCCTCGGGAAAAAATAAAAGTAATTCCAAAAGTAAAAAGAGGTAAAATACCGGTTATGGCTGGCACCACCCGAGAAGCTTCAAAGATCTGCAATCCCTTATAAAACCAAAAGAGAGCAAAAATGTAAACAGCTCCTGCCAAGAGAGAAAGAAAAATCTGAAATTTTTCCGGGACTGAAAAGCCTACAAAAGGAATAAGTACCAAGGCTAATCCACCCAATAATCCAACCAAGAAGGTATAAACTTTAGGATTAGGAATTTTCTGGGTCAAAAGATATTTATCTACCAGGAAAACAACAGCTAAAATCAGATAGGTTGAAAGAGTAGCAAAAAGCCAGGTCATTTTGAGATAATTTTCTTAATATTAAAAGTTCCTAATTTTTCCCCTTCAATAAAGCCCTGCATGGCAGATTCTGCCAAATAACCTTTATTTAACCAGTTAAAAAGCCATTGATCAGTATAGGCCGGATTTTTCTGAAAAATTCCAAAGCCCGATTTCAAAAGCCATCTTTTATTAAATTCTTCTTGAGAACCAATTGGTGGAGCAATAATTATCGGCAATCCCAAAGCAGAATAGAAACACAGTTCACTTGGTTTTGTCCATAAAATATCAGTTTTTCTTAAAGCCCGATTAAAACTTTGAAAATAACTCTCAATATCTTTTTCAAAAATTACCTCCACCCCATCTTCCAAGCCTAATTCTTTTAATTTGTCTATAAAATATTCTTTAATGTTTTCCTTGATGCCAACTGCCAAGATTATTTTAACCTGTCCAGTTTTAATCTTTTGAGACAAGCTTTTGATAAGTTTTGAGCCAATCTCCTTTTGGGCTCCAGCTCCACCAATTACAAACATTATAGTAAGCAAGTGGTCAGGCTTTTGGGGCAATTCACCTAAATTACCTTCAACCAGTATCTTATACTTTTTAAAATATTCTCTTTGGGGATCTAAATTCAAAAGTCTTTGTCGCAAATCTTCTTTTAAGCCCTCCATTTGTTCTCCGTCAATAACTTCTGGCGGTAAAGGAAAGCCAGTTAAAAAAATATTTTCCGGTTTTACTCCATAAAGTTTTAATCTTTCGACTGCTCTCTCTGTCGGGGCAAAATATTTAATTCTGCTTTTTTTGGGATCTAGGGGCGCCCAGGCCCTAGAAATATCAGTATCGCAAACAACACAAAAAATTTCTCCCTGGTAATTAAAAAATTCAGCCATAAAGGCAGGAGTAAAAAAGGTCGATATTAACGGAAGAGGTTCCTCAACTTGTCCTGCTTGCCCCGTAGGGAACCGAGAGTTCTCCTTCGGGGAGCTAAGTCGAAGGATTAAATCGCTACCCCATCCCTTTTTAAACAAGGAATAAATATTTTTTAAAGTAAAATTTGGTTTTGATAAATCTCTTTTAGGATAAAAACTCAAAATATTTTGGAAAACATTAAAAATGGAAAAAGCAAAATTTCCAATTAGGGGGATTCTTTTGAAATTAGAAATAAATTCGTAAAATTTCCTTGTTTTCTCCCAGATTTCACCATCTACTCCAGGTATTTCCGAATAATCATTGGCATTAATGATTTTTCCCTTAAAGGCTAAATCTTTCAAGGCAAAAGCAGTTCTCTGGTGCCCGTAGCCCATGTTTATTGATATAACCCAAGCTTTTTCCATTATTTCATTTTACCCCCACACCAGATGAAGCACAAATTTCTTTAATTCGCGCAGAGCGCGGTGCTCCATTGGTGTGGGGTTTTAGCATATTTTGTTTTAATTTAATTATTTTTAAGGCAGGTTTATTAATTTTAGCTTCGGAAATTTCGCCAGTTTTTACTGCCTCAAGGAGGGCATTAAAAGCAGAAGATGGATCCTCGGGATTATCAAAACCAGCCACAATTAAAATATCTACTCCAGATTTTACTGCCAGAGTTATCGTTTTTTCTAAAGAAAATTCTTTTTTTAGAACAGGGCTGGAAAGATCATCAGAAATAATTAAAAAATCATTTTTTAGTTTTTCTCTTAAAAATTCGATGCTTTTTTGAGACAGGGTAAAGGGGGAATTTTTATCAATTTCAGAATAAATAACATTTGCTGCCATTATCATTTCAGGCCGAGCCTCAAAAGCCTTTTCAAATTGGGAAATTTCTGGAATTTCAGACAAAACAGGCAACTTTATCCTTTCTGGATTAAAAGATATTCCGCCATAGCCAGGAAAATGTTTAATAGCAGTTAAGATCCCGGATTCTTTTTGGCCGGAAATTAAGACCTTAGCTAATTCTCCAGCTAATTGAGAGTCTTTTTGAAAAGAACGTTCAAAAAGAAAATCACCTGGTTGGGCAATATCTAAAACTGGAGCCAAATTAAGATTAATTCCTAATTCTTTCAGTTCTTTTCCTCGGTTGAATCCAATCTCGAAAGATTGTTCAATATTTTTAATTTCAGATTGGGAGGTTTTTTCTTTAGTAAATTCAATTCTATTCATTGGCTCTCCTTCTTGATCCACAGCAATAAATAAGGGCAACCCTGTATCTTCTAAAGCTATCTTCTGGAGAGATTGAATGAAATTTTCTAATTGATTTTCATTTTTAATGTTTCTGCCAAGCAGAAGTATTCCTCCGGGATGCAAAGAATTGACTAATTCTTCAATTTCGGGAGTTATCTCCTGGCCTTCAATGCCAATTAGTAACATTTGGCCAATTTTTTGTTCTAAACTTAGTTTGTTTAAAGTTTTTTCAGCTTTGGACAGGGAAAGCGGGGTCAAAATTTGGTTTTTTTGGATTATTGGCCAAGGAATCTTATGAACCCCGTTAAAAATAGATTTATAAATAGAGTTTGTGCTGTTAATAATTAGATTTCTAACGGGGTGAATGACAAAAGAAAAAATCAGAATGACTAAGAAAATAAGCAATATTATTTTAAAAGTTTTACTCATGTAATATTAATAATTTAAAAATTTTAATTTTTGCCCTTCTTGTATCCTCCAAACAAAATAACCCAGGATTAAATAGGAAATTATTAACCAGAACCAGTGAACATTCTCAAGGGCTAAAGAAACAAAAGGAATTTTAGAGGAAAAATCAACAATTTTTGTAATGTAAGTTAGAGAAAGCCAAACAGGAAAAGAAAGCAAAAAGCCCAAGGGCCAAAAAATCATAGCTCCTATTCCAAAAACAAAGAATAAAATCGTAAAAGGAGCTAAAAAAGGAACGATTAAAACATTAGCAATTGGCGAGAGTAAAGGAATTCTGCCAAAATTATAAATTAAAATTGGGAGAGTGAAAATTTGGGCAGCTAAGGTTGCAGAAAGTGTAGTTCTAATAGGAAAGAATTTAGGATTTGGAATTTTCCTTAAATAGTTAGAAAAGGCTGGCTGAAAATAAACCATTCCTAAAATGGCTAAAAAAGAAAGCTGGAAACCAACATCTAATCTTAAAAGCAAAGGATTAAACAAAAGCATTGCAGTAGCTGCGAAAACCACTGCCCTTGAAGCTAAAGATAATCTACCGAAATATTGAGCTGTCATTAAAAGGGCTGCCATAATGCCAGCCCGAACAGCCGAAGCTGGGGCTCCAATCATTAAAATATAAAGTAAAAGAATGAAAAGTGATAAACAAAAGGCTTGCTGTCGCCAAAAGCCAAGACTTAAGGCAAAAGATAAAATTATAAAACCAATTATTGTCGTATTCATTCCAGAAACTGCTGTAATGTGGCGGGTACCAGTAATATTTAATTTATCTTTCCATTCTTGAGAAATATTATCTTCTTCGCCAAAGACCAAAGCTTCCAAGATTCCTTCTTGAGGGGGAGATAGGAACTTTTGGGCAGATGATTGGAATTTATTTTTAAAAGAAAAAAGGGTCTCCATTAAAGGATTGCCCAATCCCCTATCTAAAACTTCAATTTCTGGAAAATACATTACAGAATAAATCCCGTCTTTTTTAAGATAATTTCTGTAATTAAACCCTTCAAAAACTTGAGGAGTTTCTAATTGACCAGTGATTTTTATTTTATCACCATATTGATGTTCAGGATACCTCCAGGTCGTAACTAAAACCTTCCCAACAATAGTACGGGAACTGTTCCCGTAGTGATTGTTAGCTGCCCGAGACCCGGTCTCGGGTTCTAATGTTAAGCTGGCTATTGTTAATTTTATGCTTTTTTCTCGAATATCTGGCTCCTTTGTTATAATCCCGGTTAAAGTAACCTCTTCTTTATCATTTAATGTTCTTAATTCATTATTTAAAATTCTAAATTCTGTAATTTGGTGCCGCCAAATTCCTAAAACCAAAAACAATAAACAAAATCCAACTACGACTAATTGTTTTCTTCCGGTGCTTGCCCTGAGGGCTTCGACTGAGCTCAGCCGAATGTCCCCGCCGAAGGGCCAGAATACTGAAATAAGCATTAATCCAAGAATTAAAAAAGCCAGCATTATAAGCTGGGGAACAAAAATAATTGAGTTTAAAAAAATGCCAACAATAAAGGCGAGGCAGAAATAAAGAAGGACTTGCGATGCAGTCATTGTCCTATTCTACCTTATCTGGCAAACTTCAAAAAAGGGAGAAATGGCTTTTTGGATTTCTAAAAGATATTCTTGAGGATAAGGCTTTATCTTTTCAAACTTTGGGTCAATTGTTTTTTCTGGTAAAAAATTCTGCAAGAAATACTTTTTAGCTAGCGATATTTCTCTGGCGATTTGCAAAATATCTTCTTTTGAGTGAATTGTGGGAACCACGGTCGTCCTGAACTCATGGTCAATATCAGAATTTTTAATTATCTCAATGCTTTTTTTTATTCTTTTAAGATTGACTTTTACACCCGTCGCTTTTTCATATTTCGAAATTTGAGATTTAGACTTCGTTTCGGATTTCGAGCTTCGAATTTCGGATTTTAGCCCAAGCGGCGCCTTAATATCTAAAGCCACATAATCTATCAACTTTTTATCAATTAACCTTTCAAGCATCTTTGGATTTGAACCGTTAGTATCCAATTTGACCAAATAGCCTAATTTTTTAATTTTTTTAATAAAATCTGGCAAATCCTTATGAATAGTTGGTTCTCCGCCGCAAATAACTACTCCTTCCAAAAGGCCTTTTTTTTCTTTTAAAAATTTAAAGAAATCTTTTTCTGAAATTCTTGGCTGCTTTTTGATTTTTTCTGGCAAAACTAATTCTGGTGAATAGCAAAAAGGACAGCGAAAATTGCAACCAATTAAAAAAACCGTGCAAGCTAACTTGCCCGGGAAATCTATCAAGGTTAATTTTTGAAGGCCGCCGATCTCCATTTAGATTTTAGATGTCAGAAGTTTAGGTCCCACCAAATTACTATTAGCTGCTATTTTACTAACTTTAAAATTTTTTCTCTCCTTAAATTCTATTTGTTTTCCTTTATTCCATTGCTGAACTGGTCTTAAATAACCAACGATCCTTGAATAAACCTCACAGGGCTGTTTTATCGTACATTGGGGGCAATAGAAATTCTCGCCAGGTAAATAACCGTGAGCAGGACAAATTGAAAATGTCGGAGTAATAGTAATATAAGGCAAATGGAATTTACTAAAAACTTTTCTAATTAGATTTTTAACATTTTGGATATCAGAAAGTCGCTCGCCTAAAAAGAGGTGGACGACAGTTCCTCCTGTATATTTACATTGTAATTCATCTTGAAGTTTTAATGCTGCGAAAGCATCGTCAGTGTGGTTCACTGGCAATTGCGAGCTGTTGGTATAATAAGGGGTTTTTTGGTTTCCGGCAGTAGTTATATCTGGATATTTTTCTTTATCTTTTAAAGCCAATCTGTAAGCTGTTGATTCAGCCGGGGTGGCTTCTAAATTATATAAATTTCCATTATCTCTTTGATATTTTACCAATCTATCTCTCATAAATCCTAAAATTTCATTGGCAAATCTTGTGCCTCGCTTAGAACCAATATTTTCGCCAATAAAATTTAATAAAGCTTCGTTCATTCCAACCAGACCAATTGTTGAAAAATGATTGCCAAAATATTGCCCTCTCATTTTCTTTACCCCCTCCAAATAACGCTTCGAGTAAGGATATAGTCCTTTTTCCATAAAATCCTCCAATGTTTTCCTTTTAATCTCTAAGCTTTCTTTGGCTAAATCCATTGCTTTAATCAGCCGTTCAAAGAAGTCTTTTTTGGTTTTAGAAGTATATCCTATCCGGGGTAAATTTATTGTCACAACGCCTATTGAACCAGTTAAAGGATAAGAACCAAAAAGTCCTCCTCCTCTTTGATAAAGCGCGCGGTTATCTAATCTAAGTCTGCAACACATTGACCTGGCATCTTCTGGCTTCATGTCAGAATGAATAAAATTGGCAAAATAATTAATTCCATATTTAGCTGTAGCCTCCCACATCGGATCTAAATTAGGATCCTGCCAATTGAAATCTTTGGCAATATTAATGGTTGGGATAGGAAAATGAAAGGGCCTGCCGCGAGCATCTCCCTCTAGCATTACCTCGTAAAATGCCCGATTAAAAGTATTCATTTCTTCTTGAAATTCACCATAAGTCTCTTTTTGGGGCTGACCACCAATAATTACAGGCTGCTTGGCTAAAGTTGGCGATGGTTTAATATCTAAAGTTAAATTTGTAAAAGGACATTGAAAACCTACCCGGGTAGGAATTGAACAATTAAACAAAAATTCCTGCAAGGCTTGTTTAACTTCGCGATGGGTTAAACCATCATGTCTAATGAAAGGAGCAAGCAAGGTATCGAAACTACCCACAGCGACAGCTCCCGCGCACTCGCCCTGCAAAGTATAAAAGAAATTAACTAACTGGCCTAAGGCTGTTTGCAAATGTTTGGATGGCTTGGATTCTGTCTTGCCAGCAACTCCGCCAAATCCCTTCATTAACAAATCATAAAGATCCCAACCCATGCAGTAGGGACCTAAGGTGTCTAAATTATGTAAATGAAAATCGCCTGATTCAACAGCTTCTCTGATTTCTTTTGGATAAATTTTGTTTAACCAATACCTTTTAGTAATACCCGAAACTCCATAATGATTTAATCCTTGTAAAGAATAAGCCATATTAGCATTTTCTTGAACCTGCCAATCAATTTCTTCAATGTATTTGTCTAATGCTTCTATTGACTCATCGACCATTCCCACTGCTTCTCTAGTTTGTCTTCTTTTTTCTCGATATAAAATATAGGCCTTGGCTGTTTCAACTAGTCCTTCTAAAATTAAAATCTCCTCAACGATATCTTGAACTTGTTCAACGTGAGGAGTTTCTCCTGGTTTAAAACGACGATTTAAAATTTCGACTACTTTTTTAGAAAATCTCTTTGATTTTTTTCCATCGCCTTGGCCAGTAACAGTTAAAGCTTTAAAAATAGCGTCAGTAATTTTTTTTTGGTCAAACTTTACAACCTGACCGTCTCTTTTTTGAATTTTTTTGACTTTATTCTTAAACATAAAAAGTAAGAGATAAAAAAAACGCTATAGAAACACCAAAATAATAAAAAATTATATAGCCTATTTCATTTTAAGGCAATTAAAAAGAGGGGTCAAACCCCTCTTTAAGTTAAAATCTGTGGATAACTTTCGAACGAAGTGAGAACCGAGCACATAACGCTTTATGTGCTAGATTTCGCGACCCCATCATCTATATAAAAAGAAATTCACTGCAATGAACGACGGGATCGCTCAAACCCAGTAATAATAACCATTATTTTTGCTTCCCCTATTGCCAAACCCCTGTCTTGGACGGCTCCGAAGATTACTTTAGCTTCGGGAGCAACAACATTTTTTATAATTTGGGCGGCTGTATTAATTTCAGTCAAAGTCAGGTCTTTACCGCCACTGATATTAAAGAGAACCGCTCTTCCTCTCTTTAAAGAAGTGCCATCAAGCAAGGGTGAATTAATAGCTGAGTCAAGAGCCTTCTCAATTCTTTTTTCTCCATCAGCTTTTCCGACTCCCAACAGAGCCGGTCCCGAATTTTTCATAACGGATCGCAAATCAGCAAAGTCAACATTAATAATTCCTGGCAGAGTAATTAAATCAGAAATTCCCTGGACAGCTTGTCTTAGAATATCATCACACAACCAGAAAGCAGAAAAGACTGAAGTTTCAGCATCTGTCATTTTCATTATTCTGTCGTTAGGAATAACTAAAAGGGTATCAACTTTACTTTTTAAATTTTCCAATCCTTTCTCTGCAATTTTCTTTCGAGGAATACCTTCAAAAGAAAAAGGCTTTGTTACAACAGCTACTGTTAAAACTCCTGCTTTTTTGGCAAGTTCTGCAACGACAGGGGCAGCTCCTGTTCCGACTCCACCTCCCAAGCCACAAGTAATAAAAACCATATCTGTTTCTTTCAAAGTTTCTTGAATCTCTTTTTGATTTTCTTTGGCAGCTGCTTCTCCAATTTTAGGATTCATTCCGGCTCCCAAACCACCAGTTGTTTTTTTACCAATCTGAATTTTAAAATCTGCCTGGGCTTTTTTTAAATCTTGGACATCAGCATTAATAGCAATCAAATCTACTCCTTCAATTTTGACAGCGGCCATTCTCGATATGGCATTCATGCCTGATCCTCCTACTCCTATTACTTTAATTTTTGTTGTAGATTGCATAAGTTATTACGGTATGAAAATTCGAAAGATTTTTTTAATTTTTGTGCCGAATCTTTCGCCAAAAATTGGCTGTTCGTGTCCAGTATCCAATCCGTTTAAAACTAAACCACAGACCAAAGAGAGCGAAGGATCATCCTCTAACCCTGCAATTCCTTTTGGATGGCCAATTCTGCAAGGTAATTTTAGTTCTTTTTTAGCTAAATCTTTTATTTTTGGCAATCTCGCTCCCCCGCCAGTCAAGACAATGCCAGCTGGTAATTTCCCCTGGCGAGCAATTTTTTTAAGTTCTTTATTAACTAAGTCAAAAATCTCTGAAATTCGAGCTTCAATAATCTTCCCTAGCATTTTTGAAGAGAAAACCAAGGGTTCGTCTTCGCCTGTTTTTTTAATCTTTTCTCTCTTTCCTCCTTTTAAAAAGCAAGAGCCATATTCTAATTTTACCCTCTCTGCAGTATCTATATCACATCTTAAACCAATAGCAATATCATTGGTAATATGGCCAGATCCAATTGGAAAAATAGCAGTATGGATTAAATCTCCTTCTTCAAAGACAGCCAAACCAGTTGTCCCGGCTCCAATATCAATTAAGGCTACCCCTAATTCTTTCTGCCGAGGAGTTAAAACTGCTCTTGATGAAGCTAAGGGCGAAACAAATCTATCTTGAATCTGAAGGCCAATATTTAAAACGGTATTGTTTAAGTTTTTAACATAAGGTGAAAAGCCGCAAAGGGCTAAAATTTCTGCCTCCAATCTTATTCCCTGCATTCCCAGGGGTTCTTTAATACCCTGCTCTCCGTCAATAATAAATTCCTTGACAATAGTATCTAAAACTTCTTTATTAGAAGGCAAAGAAAAAGTTTGAGCAGCCTGTAAAACTCTGTCAATATCTTCTTGGGAAATTTTTTGGTCAGCCCGGGAAACAGCAATTGTTCCCCGAGAAGGAGTAGAAAAAATGTGACTGCCGCTAATGTTAACGATAACTGAATTAATTTTCCGACCGAGGGAATTTTGGAATTCATCTAAAGCTGAATAAAGGCTGCTGGTGGCTTGATCAACATTAATTACTGTTCCTTTTCTGATGCCAGCTGATGGAAAATGAAAAAATTTTAAAACTTCAGGCTCTGAATCCCTCTTTCTTTTCTCTACTGTTAAGATTTTTATATTTTGAGTGCCAATATCAAGGCCAGTAATAATATTAGACCTTAACATAAATTTAATTTAAAACCTTTAAAAGGTAATATTGTTGTTTTTTCTCCATTTTTTTAGCTTCTTTTTTCAATTTTTCGTGTTCGTATCCCAAAAGATGCAAAACGCTATGGATTAAAGCTCTAGCCAATTCTTTCTTGAAGCTAAAATTAAATCTTTTGGCATTCTTTTTAACTTCTGCTGGACAGATAATTATTTCACCTATGCTCTGAATTTTTTGGATAGGAGCTATTTTAAAATTTTCTCTTAATTTCCTTGATTCAGGAAAAGATAGAACATCAGTAACCTTGTTTTTTTTCCGATATCTCCTGTTAAATTCCTTTATTTTGGCAGGATTTAATAAGGCAATGGATAAATAAACTTTTCTTTTTATTTTTTCACCTTTTAAAACTTTCTGGACAATCTTTTTTAAATTTTTTTCATCTACCCGAATCTTGGTAAGATTATTAATTTCAATCACGATTTAAACTATATTCTTTTTAGAAAGTATTGCAAATCTATTATGAGCCAAGAAACTTTTTAAAATAAAAATTAATATTTAACTTAACAGCTCTTTAGCTGTTTTGCTTACCAGGCTACCGTCAGCTTTGCCTTTAACCTTGGGCATTAGCTCTCTCATTACTTTTCCCAGATCTTTGAGGCTTGATGCCCCTATCTTTTCGATAGCTTCTTTAACTAATTTTTTAATTTCATCTTTTGAAAGCTGTTCTGGAAGATATTTTTTTAAAATTTCCAATTCTTTTTTTTCTTTCTCTACTAAATCTTCTCTCCCTCCTTTTCCAAATTCTAAAATAGCTTCTTTTCTTATTTTAATTTCAGAAGAAACAACTTCAATTACCTCTTCGTCGGTTAAATGGCTTTCTTTTTCTAATTCTTCTTCCTTTATTTCGTCTTTCTCTTTTTTTAATTTAATCCTCTTTTCTTTTTCTTTATTTAAAATAGCTGCCAACAGCTGCCTTAAAGTCAAAACCTCCACTTCTTTTTTTTCTTTTAGATTCTCATTAAGATCTGCTTTAATTTTTCCTTTTAATTCCATAGTATTATTGAGGAAGGTAACTTTGGATTTTTTTAACTAACTCCTGAGGGGTGAAATCAGTCTTTAACAAGTAAGCTTCAATTCCAAGGCTTTCTGCCTCTTTTCTTGTTCGTGGCTCATCATAATTAGAGAAAGCCACCACTGGAATTGAAGAAATTTCTTTCTCTGCCTTTAATTTTTTTAAAAAACCAACTCCGTTTTCTTTCGGCAATAAAATATCAAGCAAAATCAAATCTGGCTTTTCTTTCTTGGCTAATTCTATTCCTTCTTCTGAAGTAAGAGCTAAAAAAACTTGATAACCCTCTTGACTAAATCTATCTTGATACATTTCAGCTAAAACATTTTCATCTTCAATGATGAGGATTTTTTTCATAGTTATTTAAAATGATTAATTTTTATTTATCTTTTTAATTTACCTAATTTTTCGTTTTTTTTGTATTGTTTTTTTAATTCTTCCCTTCTAAGGGCGGCTGCTTTTTTCGCCTGATGGCTCTTGGGACGTTTTCGAAAACGTATATTTCTTGCCCGAAACAAAATTCCACTTTGTTTCACTCTTTTTGAAAAGCGGTGAGCTAAACTTTGACTAGTTTCTTTGGGTCGTCTCTTAACCTTAAGGGCCATATTTTTATATGCTTTTCGTATTTTTTAGTTAGGGCATCTCTTTTATTTCTCCACCAAGCAAATGCAAATGTAAATGGTCAATTAATTGTCCCCCTTTTCTACCAACGTTAATTGCTAATTTATAACCTTTTAAATCTTTTTCTTTTGCTATTTTTTTAGCTGCCAAAAATAGATTGCCCATTAAATTCTTATCTTCTATTTCTAAGTGATTGACCGACTCAATATGTTTTTTGGGTAAAATTAAAATATGGATTGAAGCTTTTGGTTTAATATCTTTAAAGGCAACAATCTCTGAGTCTTCGTAAACAATGTCTGAAGATATCTCCTTGTTTGTAATTTTACAAAAAAGACAATCTTCCATCTTAAAACTTTTAATTAATTTATTTTTTGAGCCTCTTTTGTACCTCTTTCAGCACTCTTCCTAATTTCACTGTTTCTTGTTTACCTGTTTTCATATCTCTTATCAAGACCACTTCTTCTAAGGCTTCTTTTTGACCAATAATTAAAGCATAATCTGTTCCTAGTTTATTAGCCAGAGAGAGTTGGGCTTTTAAAGAATCTCGCCCAAAAGATTCAGTTAGGGGAATCTTAGCCTTTCTAAATTCTTCAAAGAGTTTAAGGCTTTTTCTCTTACCTAATTTTCCTAATTGGGCCAAGAAAATCCGTGGCTTAACTTTTGAAGGAAATTTCATTCCTTTAATTTTCATTAGATTGACAATTCTTTCAACGCCTGCTGCCCCTCCTACAGCCGGAATATCTTTTCCGCCCAAAAGCTTAACTAATGTATCGTATCTCCCGCCGCCAGCTAAAGCTCCTTGTCTTTCTCCTTCTTCGCTTTTCTCAGTTATTTCAAAAACTGTTTTTGTATAATAATCAAGGCCTCTTACCAGGTAAGGATTAAGATAATAGGGTAAATCTAACTCATCCAAAAATTCTAAAACTTCTTTAAAATGACTATGGCATTCTTGGCAAAGCTGATCAATTATTTGAGGAGCTTGACTTTTGATTCGCTGGCATTTCTCATCTTTACAGTCTAAAACCCTCAAGGGATTCTCTCTAACTCTTCTTCGGCAATCATAGCATAAACTATCTGCTCTAGATTTCAAATAGCTTACTAAGAGTTTTTTGTAATAAGGCCGGCACTGGCTATCACCAATACTATTAATTTCAATTGTCAGATCTTTAAAGCGGAGGTCTCTTAAGATATTATAAAAAATTTGGATAATTTGGGCATCCAGGGCTGGGCTTAGCTCTCCAAAAGTTTCAAATCCAATTTGATGAAATTGGCGATATCTTCCGGCTTGGGGTCTTTCGTGGCGAAAAAAAGGACCATAATGCCACAGTTTTACTGGCTGGGGAAGGTTAAACATTCCATGCTCAGCGTAGGCCCTGACTATCGATGGAGTTCCTTCGGGTCTTAAGGTAAGCCAATCACCTCCCTTGGTCCGAAGGGTATACATTTGCCTCTGGACAATATCAGTGCTTGGACCGGTTCCTTTTTCAAAAAGAGCAGCTTCTTCTAAAATAGGTGTTTCAATTAGTTTAAAATTATAGAAATTAGCAATACTTTCAGTCACATTATAAACTCTCTGAAAATATTGTTGCTCTTCGGGAAGAATATCGTGCATCCCTTGGGGAGACTGATATCCTCTTTTTCTTTTTTTGGAAGGACTTGAATCCATGTTTTAAGGTGTTTGATAAATTGGCAGGGCGATTTTGGCAAAAGCTTGAGGGGGCCAGGCCCTAAAGAAAACTCGACCAATAATATAATTTTCAGGTAAGGATCCCCAATACCTGGAATCAGAAGAAAAAGATCTATTATCTCCTAAAACAAAATATTCTGACTCCTCGAGGGCAAGGGAAACATCTCCAGGGGTCTTAACAGATTCTGTTAAATAAGAAGATTCATCTAATACTTGAGCTTCTCCTCCTTTTGAAATAAATACCTGGCCATCTTTTATCTCAATTGTTTCTCCAGGAAGACCAACGATTCTTTTAATATACCGCTGAGTTGGGGCTTTGGGGTATTTAAAAACTACTACCTCCCCTCTTTGAGGTTCCCAGAATCTATAGGAAATTTCATCGATAATTAAATAATCATTGCTATGAAAATTAGGCTCCATGGAGGCTCCCCTAACAATGAAAGGTTGAAATAAAAAATAGCGGATAGGAACAACTATCACTAAGGCAATAATGACTATTTTCGAAATCTCCCAGAAGAAGGATAATATGTTTCGCATAACTATCTTATTATAGCCAAGGTTTTCTAAAATGACAATAGAGGTGATATAATAAAAAAACATGATTTTGATTGTAGGTCTGGGTAATCCTGGCGAGAAATATGAATCAACTCGCCACAATATTGGAAGGCAAATTGTTAGCTACTGGCGCGAAATTATTGGCTTTCCTGATTTTGTATTTCAGACTAAATTCACCTCTCTAATCACGAGAGGAAAGTTTAACGAAGAAGAGTTGATGCTTTCTTTGCCTGAAGCCTTTATGAATCTCTCAGGGAAGACGGTAAAGCTGCTTGTTAAATATTACAAAATAAAAACCCAAAATGTCTGGGTCTTTCATGACGATATAGACCTACCTTTGGGTAAAATCAGAATTGCAAAAAATAGAGGAGGAGCCGGCCATCGAGGAATAGAGTCAATAATTGAAGAATTAAGAACAACCGATTTTGTTAGGTTTAGAATAGGAATTAGACCTCCAGAGATAAAAAAAGTTGAAAATGTGGAAAGTTTTGTTCTCCAAAAATTTTCTTTTAAAGAAAGGAGGATTGTCAGACAAATCACTCGGGAAATAATTGAAGCAATCGAAACAGCTCTCAGAGAAAATTTAGAAAAAGCAATGGAAAAGTATAATAAATAAAAACTGGCCTGAAAATGACCAGCTGCTATCCTCTGGTCTGTCTGCCAGCACTAGGGACTTTGGAAGATAACTTTCAAACCCCTAGACTCTCGGCTACTTTAGGCTAAGGAGGGATTGCCTAGAACTTCGCCACTGACAGACAGGCCAGAAGATAAAGATTTGACTCTCTGCAAATACTTTATTATAATTCAATTAGATGAATTTGTCAACCTCGCACCTATTTTACCAATCAATTTCACTGCTCATCAAAATAAAAAAATAAAAATGAATGGAAATTTAGCGACACACTCTTATAAATAGTGAGGCCCGCCTTCGGTGGACTGGGCTATTTGCCCACCGTGTGTCGCCAGAATATTCCCTAGTAAAATAGGTGCGGGGTCAAGTATCCTTTTATTTAGTGGCCTTGCTATAGTGAAAAATATATCAGAGATAAATTCAGCTTTGGTTGTTAGTCTCACCCCCTATTTTTTAGAAAGGGAGAGTTTTTGGTTTGAGAAAAATCTTTCCAGAATTTTAGAGGCCAGGAAAACTCAATCATTTTTTGAAGACAATACTTTGTTTTTAGAAAAAGGGCAAGTTTTGAATCTCTCCCAGTTTTTAAGAAAGCTAGATGAAATGGGTTATGAAAAAGTATTGACGATTGAAAGCCCCGGAGAATTTTCTCAACGGGGAGGCCTAGTGGAAATTTTTCCCCTAAATTCAAATCAGGCTTTAAGGTTTGAATTTCTTGGCAATAAAATTGAGAATATTGAAAAATTGGAGGTTTTTATTAAAGAAGGAAAAAAAGCAAGAGAAATTTTAAAAAAGAAACTAAAGTCTCAAAAATTATTTTCTGATTTAAAAGGATTGACATCAGGGGATTATTTGGTTCATTTAGATCATGGTATTGGGATTTATAATGGACAGTTGTTAATTAACCCCGAAGACGCCTCGCTATCGCTCGGCGACGGGGCAGGCAATCATCAATATTATCAATTAGAATATGCTGCTGGTGATAAGTTATATGTTCCAATAGGCTTGGAAAGAAAACTCTCTCGGTATGTTGGTTTCGCTGAGCCTAAAATTTCCAGGTTGGGAAGTTTAGTTTGGCAGAAAACAAAAAGAAAAATAAAAGAAGAGGCTGAAAAGTTAGCTAAAGAACTTTTGGAAATTACAGCCAAAAGAGAAATTGCTACCCGAGCCCCATATTTACCAGAAGATGAAATAGATTTACAATTGGCTTCTGGTTTTCGATACCTTGAAACTCCAGACCAGGCCGAGGTAATTGGAGAAATAAAAAAGGACTTAGAAAACAATCGGCCGATGGATAGAATTGTATGTGGGGATGTTGGTTTTGGAAAAACAGAAGTAGCTTTAAGATCTATGATAAAAGTAGTTAAATCTGGCTATCAAGTAGCAATGATTTGCCCAACTACTATTTTAGCTAATCAGCACTTTCAAAATTTCAAAGAAAGAATAAAAAAATTACCAATTAAGATTGAACTATTGTCTCGCTTGCAAACAAAAAAAGAACAGAAAGAAATAATTAAAAAATTGGGAGAGGGAAAAGTTGATATTGTTGTTGGTACTCACCGAATTTTATCAAAAGATGTTGAGTTCAAAAAATTGGGGCTTTTAATTATAGATGATGAGCAAAGATTTGGAGTAAAGCAAAAAGAAAAATTAAAAAAAATAAGAGCATCTCTTGATATTTTATCACTTTCTGCTACCCCTATTCCCAGAACTTTATATTTAGCCATGTCTTCTTTAAAATCAATAAGTTTAATACAAACGCCACCCGTAGGAAGATTGCCAGTGAAAACTTTTATTTCTCCTCTTAGAGAAAAAATTATTAAAGAAGCGGTCAGAAAAGAAATTGAAAGAAAGGGCCAAGTTTATTATTTACACAATCGAGTAAAAACAATTGAAGGAGTTAAGAATTTTTTGGAAAAATTAATTCCTGAAGCTAAATATGGAATTGCCCACGGTAGACTTAAGGAAAAAGAATTGGTAAAAGTAATGAATAGCTTTCAAAATAGAGAAATTGATGTTTTAATAGCCACCACTATTATTGAAAATGGCTTAGATCTTCCCAATGTTAATACTTTAATCGTGGCTGACGCTACAAGATTGGGCTTGGCTGAAGCTTATCAAATAAGAGGAAGAATTGGCCGTTCATCTGTTCAGGCTTTTGCCTATTTTTTTCACCCGCTAAAATTTTCTGAAAGAAAACCTAGGCGGGCAAGCAACCCTAAGCTCTCAGAAAAGGTTTACTCGCCTAAGTTGTGTGAAACAAAATTTGGGCGAGCCAAGCTTAGGCTTGAAGTGCTTAAAAAAGCCGAGGCTTTAGGCTCTGGCTACCAAATTGCTCTAAAAGATTTAGAAACCAGAGGAGCTGGCAATATTTTAGGAAAAGAACAATCTGGCAATATAAACCAAGTCGGTTTAAATCTTTACTGCCAAATACTATCCGAAGCTGTTGAAAAATTGAGAATTGCCAGACCTGCCCCGTAGCCCGAGCACATAAAGCGTTATGTGCTTCGGTGCTATGGAGTGTTATCTGGAGCTATTGAGAAATTTAAACTAAATGAGCCAAATAAAAACTGTTAATATCCAAAATAAGGACTATCCGGAACTTCTCAGAAAAATTAAAGATCCGCCAGAAGTTCTTTATTTTAGAGGAGAAATCTTGCCCCGAGCGGAGTCGAGGGGTTTGCCCCAAGAAAATTGTTTTGCTATTGTCGGAACAAGACGTTTTTCTCCTTACGGAAAGCAGGTTGCCTTAGAAATTGCCGGAAACTTAGCCGAAGCAGGGCTTACTATTGTTTCGGGACTAGCTCCAGGGATTGATACTTTTTGCCATCAGGCAGCTTTAGAAAGAGGCAGGAGAACGATTGCTGTTTTAGGAACAGGGCTTGATGAGAAAATTATTTATCCCCAATCGAATCTTAAATTGGCTCAAAAAATTATTGAAAAAGGAGGGCTTTTAATCTCTGAATATCCGCCAGAAACCCGAGGAACTCAATTTACTTTTCCCCAAAGAAATAGGATAATCTCTGGACTCTCCTTGGGAACATTAGTAATTGAGGCTAAAGAAAGATCAGGAGCCTTAATCACAGCTAACAATGCCTTTTCGCAAAATCGAAAAGTATTTGCCATTCCAGGGCTAATTCATTCTTCAAACTCTCGAGGATGCCACGCATTAATTAAAAAAGGAGCAAGGTTGGTTGATAATGTAAATGATATTTTAGAAGAATTAAATCTGCCTGCCAAGGAAAAAGATAAAATAATAGCTGGCGAAACCAAAGAAGAAAGCTTAGTTTTAGAGGCTTTGGAAGAAGAATCTTTATATGTTGACAAAATTATTGAAAAGACAAAATTGCCAGCAGCTACTGCCTCCGGTGTCTTGGCAACTTTAGAAATAAAAGGTAAAATAAGGAATTTGGGTGGCAATGTTTATGCGCTATCGCGCTAATATATAAATACAATATGAATTTAGTTATCGTTGAATCGCCAACTAAATCTCGGACTATCCAGCAATTTTTAGGCCGGAATTATAAAGCCTTATCTTCTTATGGCCACATTAGAGACTTACCCAAGAGTAAACTTGGAATAGATGTAGAAAATGATTTTGAGCCACAATATATTGTTATTCCAAAAACAAAAAAAATAATTCAAGAATTAAAAAAAGAAGCTAAAAAGGCAAAATCTGTTATCTTGGCTACTGATGGAGACAGAGAAGGAGAAGCTATTGCTTATCATTTGACCCAAATTTTAAGTTTAAATGGGTCAAAGCCGTATCAAAGAATTGTTTTCCATGAAATTACAAAAAGAGCTATTGAGGAAGCCATAAAGAGCCCAAGAAAGATTGATATGAACTTAGTTGATGCTCAACAAGCCCGAAGGATTTTAGATCGGATTGTTGGCTATAAACTATCGCCCTTTTTGTGGGAAAAAGTAGCTAGAGGATTATCAGCTGGAAGAGTCCAGTCTGTAGCTGTTCAGTTAATAGTAGAAAGAGAAAGAGAAATTGAAAACTTTGTTCCTCAGGAGTATTGGCAAATTGAAGCTTTACTAAAAAAACTAAAGAATAAAAAAGAATTTGAGGCCCTATTGATAAAAAAAGACGGAAAAGTTATTCCAAAACTTGGTATTAAAAATAAAAAAGAGGCAGATAAGATTATTAAAGATTTAAAAGGTGTTGAATATAAAATAACAAAGGTTGAGAAAAAAGAAACAAAAAGAAATCCCCTTCCCCCTTTTACTACCTCTACCTTGCAGCAAGAGGCCTGGCAAAGATTCCGGTTCCCAGCTAAATTTACAATGCGAATCGCCCAGCAACTTTATGAAAGGGGTCATACGACTTATCACAGGACTGATTCTCTGAATTTATCTAATCTTTCTTTATTTGCTGCTAAAAAATTTATTATTGCAAATTATGGTAAAAATTATTGGGCAGGGTTTTTAAGAAAATACAAAGCTAAAGGCAAGGTCCAAGAGGCCCATGAAGCAATAAGACCTACCTATCCAGATAGAATGCCTGAAAAATTAAAAATAAAAGCTAAATTGGATAATAATCAGTATCGTCTTTATGATCTTGTCTGGCGAAGATTTATTGCCTGCCAGATGGCTCAAGCCATTTTCGATTCGACAAACGTTGAAATCCAAGCTAAGCCCTGCACCAGAACAAGTTCGGTGCGGGGCAAGAATTATACTTTTAAAGCTACTGGCCAAATTCTAAAATTTGACGGTTTTTTAAAAGTCTATCCCGTCCAATATGAAACAGCTGAACTTCCCCAGCTTAAAAAAGAAGAAGTTTTAAAGCTTATAAAATTAATCCCCTCTCAACATTTTACCCAGCCACCGTCAAGATATAGCGAGGCCACTCTTATTAAAGCCTTAGAAAACAAAGGCATTGGTCGTCCCTCTACCTATGCCTCAATTCTTTCTACGATCCAAGAAAGAAATTATACCAGGAAAGATGAAAATAAAAGATTTGAACCCACTAGAATTGGCACCTTAGTAAATGATCTTTTGGTTGAAAATTTTCCTAGAATTGTTAATATTAATTTTACTGCCGAAATGGAGGATGATTTGGATAAAATTGCAAATGCTGAGGTAAAATGGGTGCCAGTAATTAAAAAATTCTATGATCCTTTTATTGAAAACTTAGAAAAGAAACGAAAGAAAGTTTCGAAAAAGGGATTAGTTGCGGAAAAGACGGATAAGATCTGCCCGAAATGTGGAGCTGGCTTGGTAATTAAAATAAGTAGATTCGGAGAATTTTATGCTTGCTCTAATTATCCAAAATGTCGCTACACAAAAGATATTCCCAGGTCTCTAAATATTAAGTGCTTAAAATGTAAAGAAGGAGAAATTGTCGAGAGGAGAACAAGAAATAAAAAACTCTTCTATGGTTGTTCTCTTTGGCCAGATTGTGATTTTGCCTCCTGGGACAAACCTACTGGTGAAAAATGCTCAAAATGTGGTTCACTCTTGGTCATAAATAAGTGGAAAAAAATAAAGTGTTCGAATAAAGATTGCAACGAAAATTATGCAGAATCTTCTAAATAAAATCAAAAAAAAGAGCGCTGATCCAAATTTGGTTGAGCGAGCTTTCGCTCTTGCCAAAAATGCCCACCAAGGACAAAAAAGATACTCGGGAGAAGATTATATTTTCCATCCCTTAAGGGTGGCTTTATTTTTAGCTGAAAGAAATTTAGATCCAAAAACTATTGTTGCCGCCATCTTGCACGATGTGCCTGACGATACTCAGGTTTCTTTGGGTGAAATCGAGAAAGAATTCGACAAAGAGGTTGCTCTTTTGGTTGAAGGAGTTAGCAAATTAAGCAAGCTTCGTTATCCTAAGTATTACAGTCTCCCTTCTATTTTTACCTTTTCTACCAGTCCTCAAGTTGAGAATTTAAGAAAAATGTTTTTTGCTATGGCTGATGATTTAAGAATAATTTTAATAAAGCTGGCTGATCGTCTCCATAACATGGAAACAATAAAATATATTCCCAAAGAGAAGCAAAAAAGATTCGCCTTAGAAACTTTGGAAATTTTCGCCCCAATGGCTGACAGATTAGGGATGGGCGAAATGAAAGCTCAGCTGGAAAACTTAGCTTTTCCCTATCTTTATCCTAAAGAGTATAAATGGTTAATAGATAATGTCAAAGAAAGATATGAAAAAAGAGAGAATCATCTTAAGAAAAAAGTTGAGCCTATAGTTAGAGAAATTTTAGAAAAAGAAGAAATACAACCCCTGGATATTCATTCTCGAGCCAAATCTTATTGGAGCCTTTATCAAAAGCTTTTAAAGCACGACATGAACTTTGAAGAGATTCATGATTTGGTTGCTTTAAGGATCATTGTTAAAGATTTGGATTCTTGCTATAAAACTTTGGGCATTATCCACAAACACTTCAGGCCCTTAGTAGGTAGGGTTCATGATTTTATTGCTCTTCCCAAGCCTAATGGTTATCAAAGTCTGCACACTACTTGCTTTTGTTTAGAGGGTAAATTAATTGAAATTCAAATTAGAACCCCTAAAATGCATGAGGCTGCCGAAAATGGAGTCTGCGCCCATTGGGCCTATAAAGAAAAGGTGGATTTAAAAACCCGACAAGAAAAATTCTTTTGGGTCCAACAATTAAAAGAATGGCAAAAAGAAATTTCTGGAACAAAAGAATTTTTTGAAGGATTAAAATTTGATTTTTTCAAGAATAGAATCTTTGTTTTCACGCCCAAGGGTGATGTGATTGATCTTCCAGAGGGCGCCACGCCAGTGGACTTTGCCTACCATATTCATACCGAAGTTGGCAATCACTGTACCGGAGCTAAAGTTAATGGAAAAATGACTCAGGTTTCTTCGCCTTTAAAAAATGGCGACGTTGTTGAAATCTTGCTTGATAATAATAAAAAACCCAGCCGGGATTGGTTAAAATTTGTCAAAACCAATTTAGCTCGCTCCAATATAAAAAAAGAGGTAAAAGGTAGCCTTCTGGATGATATTAAAACAAGAATTTCATCAATTAAAATAGCCAAGAGAATATTTAAAGAGAAAAAACCTCTAATTCCATTTAAACCTAAAAAAGCCCCTCGGGTTCTTTTAGTAGGAGGAGAAACTGGTATTTCTTTTTCTCTGGCCAAGTGCTGCAAACCAGAACCAGGAGATGGAATTATTGCCCTCATTACTAAAGATAAGGGTGCTTCAGTTCACAAAATTACTTGTAACAACTTAAAAAAGTCTCAATTAAAGTATCCCCAGAAAGTTCTTCAAGCTTCTTGGAGAGAGTCTTAATTTGTCGAAAGTAAAGATTTTTGATAAATTAGAATTGAGCCGCGGTGGCGGAACAGAATACGCGCACGACTCAAAATCGTGTGAGGGAAACCTCGTGTGGGTGCAAATCCCACCCGCGGCACCAAAAAAAACATGGACCCCTTAAAACAAGTTCAAGAAACCCAAAAAGCTGTTAAAGAAAAAATGCTAACTTTAATATTGGGAGCTTTTGCTTTAGTAGCAGCTTTAGCCTGGAACGATGCCATTCAAACTTTGTTTAATACACTTTTCCCAAAAAGCAACGGATTAATCGGGAAGTTTATCTATGCTTTAATAATAACAGTGATTGTTGTGGTTATTTCTTTAAGATTAAAGAAAATTTCTGAAGAAAAAGAGTAATTAGCTTTAAAAAATTAAAAAACTGGCCCAGAAAAACTCAAGGTCAGTTTTTTGTTACAAACCAAGACTTATTCTTAAATATATTTTACTAAATTACAAAAGCCCTTTGTCGCTTGCGACAAAGGGCTTTCTTGTCCATGGATCAAGAGACCAAGCTCCCAAAAAAGAGCCAAATCTCCAAGAACCCAAGGGCTGAACGAAGATTACTTGCGGGGGGAGACGAAGACCCACTGGTTGCCAGCAACCCAGAAGTAGTCAGGATTGCCATAGCCAGAGTAGAGCCATCGCTCCGAATCATAACGCTCCACATGGAACACGTGCGGGTAGCCGCCAGAGTCAATGATCGGCTCCATACCGATAAGGAGCCACTCACCGTTGGGCTGGTCCTTGTGCTGTAACCGCAGCTGAGGGCCAACCTCGGCAGGACACAGCTCCAGGTCGAGATTCTTGGCACGCTCATAGATTTTCTCACGCCTAGCACCCTGCTCGAAGCCGAGCTCTGCAACCGAGACCTTGATTAGGTCCACTTCGGTCTCCTCGGTAGCCACCGTGAATGCGGGCTTCCCGAGGATATCTGAGGTCCTGTCACTGAGCCTGAGGTTTCCGTCGCGCAAGGCGTGGCGGAGGTCATCGGCGGTCTTGGGACCGGTGCCCAGCTTGATGGTCCTCCAAACTCTGACCTCGGAAGGTGGACACAGAGCGCTCTCAAGAACCTTCCGGAGACCCCTCGGATTCTCAATCCAACCCTGCATCACATCGATGGGGATGTCCGGCATGTTCTCTCCGACTACTGCGAGGAACTTGGCGGTCTGATGGTCATAGGTCTTCGTTTGCATGGCGTTTTCTCCTTTCTTTAGGTATTCGCCATTTCTTCTGCTTAACTACCCCGTGGCAGTCATAACCAGAAAACACCTGTTTATCAGCCTACCGGTAGGCAGGTATCTTTTGGCTATGACCACCTATCGCAAGTATTCAATATGGAAAAGAGCTATTTTGTATATTCAACTCATAGCATATTATATTATTTCTGTCAAGTTTTTGATTTGCCTTCATGTAATCTTACCAAATTCTCCAAAAGACAGGCTACGGTCAAAGGGCCGACGCCGCCAGGAACCGGCGTAATATAGCTTGCTTTTTTAGAAAGGCTTTTAAAATTTACATCCCCTACTAACTTTCCTTCTTTATAGCTAGTGCCAGCATCAATTATTATTACTCCTTTTTTAACCATATTTGCTTTAATCAAATTTGGCTTACCAACTGCAGAGATTAAAATATCGGCTTTTTTAATAAAAGAAGAGGCATCGCGGCTCCATTTATTTAAAACCGAAATAGTAGCTTTTTCTCTTAAAAGTTGAATGGCTAAAGGGAAGCCAACTAATCTTCCGGCGCCGACAATAACGATATTTTTTCCTCTCAAATTTATTTTATAGTTTTTTAAAAGTTTTAAGATCCCAGCTACGGTTGGCGGCAAAACTGGTAAGGTACCCTGATAAAATTTACCCAAGCTTTGCTCGGATAAAACATCGATGTCTTTTTCTTCCGGAATTAAATTTAAGAAATCTTCTGGAAAAAACTTTGCGGGCAAGGGCAATTGAATAATTATTCCTGAATCAGCAGATTTTTTTATAATTTTTTTAATTTTTCTCTTTAATTCCGAGGTTTTGATGCTGACAAGAAATTTAAATAATTGAAATTTAATGCCTGCGTTCTCGCAGGCTTTTTTCTTTTGGTTAATAAAAATTTGAGAAACTTTATTTTCTCCAACTGAAATTACACCTAAGGCTAATTTTAGATGTCTTTTCTTAATCTCTTTTTTAAGGTCTGCCAAGATTCTTTCTGATAGTTTTTTACCATTCAATATTTTAGCCATTAAGGTATAGGGAATTTTTTGCAAAGTTTTTTAACTTCTTCTCTGATTTTATTTATCTTTTCATTCTTTGCCATGTCTTCTCTAAATTCTTTAAGATAATTTCTTCTTTCTTCCTTATTTTCTGGCAATTTATAGTTCTTTATCTCGTTTACAACTTGGGCTATCCAATGGGCTATCATCTTCATCTCTTCTTCTTTCATGCCTCTTGTGGTGATGGCTGGTGTGCCAATTCGAACTCCGCTAGGATAAAAAGGCGTTGAGGGATCGCCAGGAATAGTATTTTTATTGGCAATAATGCTTGCTAAGTCTAAGGCATCTTGCAAAAATACGCCTGCTCCCGGTCCCAATGACGTTAAGTCAATCAACATCATATGATTATCTGTGCCCCCAGAAATGAGCTTAATATCTCTTTTCATTAATTCTTCAGCTAAGACCTTAGCATTTCTTGCAATTTGTTTTCCGTATACCTTAAATTCTGGCTTCATCGCCTCACCTAATGCAACAGCAATTGCAGCTGTTTGATTATCGTGAGGTCCCCCTTGAACACCTCCCGGGAACACAGCTTGATCTATTTTCTGGGGAAGCTCTGAATTCTTCTCTAGGCCCTTTTTTGTCACCATAATAATAGCTCCTCTTGGGCCGCGAAGAGTTTTATGGGTTGTAGTTGTAATAATATGAGCGAAGTCAACTGGGCTTTTGTGCGCCCTAGCAATAACTAAACCAGCAATATGAGCAATATCTGCCACAAAGTAAGCTTTTACTTCATCGGCTATTTTCGATAATTCTTCAAAGGGAAACTCTCTAACATAGGCCGTAGCACCACACCAAATTAATTTTGGCTTATTCTCTCTAGCTAAAGACCTAACTTCTTCTATATCTATGTAGCCATCTTTTTTAACGTGATATGGAACGCTTTTAAAAATCTTTGAAGTTATATTAACTTTCCAACCGTGGCTAATATGGCCTCCATCTGGAAGGTTTTGCCCCATAATTACGTCGCCAATATTACAAGTTGCTAAATAAACCGCGAAGTTAGCCGGGGTGCCAGAATAGGGCTGAACATTGGCATGGGGAACTCCGAAAACCTCTTTTGCCCGTTCAATTGCTAAAATCTCAACCTGATCAATAAATTGATTGCCTCCATAATAACGTTTCCTGGGATATCCCTCTGAATATTTATCATTAAGAATAGAACTCAAGGTCTCAAGAACAGCTTTTGATGGATAATTTTCTGAAGCTATTAAGTTTAAACTTTCTTCGTGGCGTTTTCTTTCTTCTTCAATAAGGCTGGCAACTTTGGGATCTATTTTTTTAATTATTTTTATGTCCATGTTTTTATACCTCAAGATTAGCTTCAGCTTTTATTTCTTGCCAGTCTTTTCCTTTAGACCGGTGAAAATAAGCTGCAATAGCTGTCATTGCTGCATTGTCGGTACAAAATTTAGTAGCTGGTATTAAGTATTTAGTATTTGGTATCTCTTTTTTAATGCTTTTTTTTAATTGTTTTCTTAATTCTTGATTTGCAGCCACTCCCCCGCCCAAAATTATAGTTTTTACTTTGCAATCCTTAGCTGCTTTTAAGGTTTTTTTAATTAAAACATCAATTATTGCCTGTTGGGTTTCGGCAGACATTGCATGAATGTATTCTTTTGATTTTCTAATTTTGGTTGGCTGATTTTTATAATTATATAAAACTGCTGTCTTTAATCCAGAAAAGCTGAAATCGTAATTTTTCTGATTTATCATCGGCCTCGGCAGCTTAACGGAGGCCCGGCCTCTGCTGTGTGGGAACGGTGGGTTCTTTGTTTTTTGAGCTATTTTGGAGATAATTGGTCCACCGGGATAACCCAAGCCAAGAATCTTAGCCACTTTGTCAAAACATTCTCCAGCTGCATCATCACGAGTCTCGCCTAACAAATTATATTTACCAATACTCTTCATTAAAATCAATTGAGTGTGTCCACCACTAACTATTAAGCAAATCGCCGGAAAATTTTTTTTGGAATTTGGAATTTGTAATTTGTAATTTTTGCTAATTGATGGTAACCAATTAGCAAGGATATGGGCTTCAATATGATTTACCAGAACAATCTTTTTCTCCCAAAGACTAGCTAAAGCCTTGGCAAGATTTATTCCGACCCATAAAGCGGGCTCTAATCCTGGTCCAATCGTTACAGCAATTAAATTAATTTTTGGTTTTTGATAATTCGTTAAAAATTTCTCTAATTTTTTGCAAAGATCCTCTTCTCTCTCTAATATTTCTTTTATTTTTTTTAATTTTAAATTCTGTATTCTATATTCTGGACTCTGAATTCTCTTTAATAAACCAGTCTTTCTCAAAGCTTTTTTTAAAACTGGTAATAAATTTTTCTGATGCTCTCTTTTAGCTAAAGTCGGCACTACTCCTCCCCATTTTTTGTGAATTTTAACTTGGGAAGAGACAATATTGCTCTTAATTTTCAATTCCTCATTTCGCGCTTCTAATATGGCAATAGCTGTTTCATCGCAAGAAGTTTCAATGGCTAAAATGATCATAGTGCTTAGCGATTAGATTCTAAGGATTTTGGGCGGGGAGGTTGTTAAACCTAAGACAGTTGATGGTTTTCTTTTTGGCAAATTGCCGGCATCAATTACTAAGTCTGGCTGATGTTCTTTATTTTGAAACTGGCTTAGAATTTTTTTAATATTGCCCGAAGGAGATTTCCCCGAAATATTGGCCGAAGTACCGGTTAGAGGAAAGTTCAGTTTTTGGAGCAAAAGGTTCGCTGTTTTATAATCTGGCATTCTTAAGCCGATTGTACCTTTGTTAATTCCATAAACTCTCATTTTTGGCTTTTTGCTTTTAAAAATAATAGTTATTTTCCCTGGCCAGATTTTCTTTAAAAATTCTTCTTGTCTTCTATCTATTCTGGCTAATTTTTTAGCCATTTTTAAATCTTTAATGAAAATTGGGATGGCTTTTTCTTTCTGTCGTCTTTTTATTTTAAAGATTTTTTCAACTGCCTTTTTGTTTGTAGCATTAGCTATTAAACCATAGACTGTATCGGTTGGGCAAACTACTATTTTTCCTTCTTTAACTGCTTTTGTTGATATTTTTACTACTTCTTTAAAATTTTTCTTGCTTATTTTCAATATTCTCATCTTTTTAGTATATCATAAAAGGATAAATTAAATAAAAATAAGGCCTATTAAGGCCATTGGTTTTTTGAGAAAAATAAACTAGGCTCCTATTTGATCAATAGCTAATTTTACAGCTCCAGCCGCTGATTTGTTTTTAGGCTGAATAAATTGAACTTTGAAAGCTACCTTCTTAATCTTTTTTTGAACTTGATTTAAAACAATTTTTGATTTAAAAATGCTACCTATTAAAACTAATGGAAACTTTTTTCTTTGGAAATTTAATTCTTTAATTACTTTTTTAGCCATTAAGGCTAATTCATTTCCAGCCTCAGTCATTATTTTTTTAGCTACTTTATCTCCTCTTTTGCTAGCTTGATCACAAATTATTGAAAGTTGAGGAATAGTTTCGGTTGGGTTTCCTGAATAAATTTTTTTTAAAAAATCTGTTATGTTTTTTACTCTAAATTTCTGAAAGGCCAGCCGGCTAAGAATAGTTTTTTCTCCCCTTCCGTCTAAATCTTTTAAAATTTTCTGAAATACTTTTTGGCCAATCCAGATAGCAGATCCTTCATCAGTTAACCAACCCCAGCCGCTGGCTTTAGCTTCTTTTCTTCCTCGCCAGCCGTGACAAACAGCGCCTGTCCCGGCAATTAATAAAATTCCATCTTTTTCGTTTGTTCCGGCTCTAAAATCGGCTTCTTGGTCTGATCCAATCATTACTTTTCCTTGAAAAATTTTAGATATTTCTTTTTTAGTACGAAGGAGTCTTAAAATTTCTTTTTTCTTGCCACGATACTCCTCTTCAACGGCTGGTAAGGCAATAAAGGTTGAAAGAATTTTCCCGTCTTTTTTAGCTTTCCTGCAAAGTATTTTTACAGCCTGGCTTACATTAAAAACAGATTTTTTTATGCCTATATTCCGGGGATTAGATGGCCCAGCTTTAGTTTTCGTCAAAATTTTGCCCCTTATATTAGCTAAGACAGCGGTAGTGTCTGTACCGCCGCCGTCAACCCCAATTACATATCCTTCGACAAGCTCAGGACAAGTTCTTTGGTTCTTTGTCATTTTTTTCTTTTTTTTACGTTTTTAAAAGTCGTGAAAAAAACTGTATTGTCTTTAATATTTTCCATCACCAAAGAATGAGGACCAACAAAACAATGAGAACCAATTAAAACTCCTGGCATTAAAGAAGAGTTAACGCCGACTTTACTATCCTCTCCAACGACTACTCCCAAATAGTTGTGCCCTGTATCTATTTTTTCTCCTTTTGCTTTAACTTCTATATTCTGGCGATCTAATCTTCGATTAGCTGTAACTGTTCCTACGCCAACTCTACATCCTTTATCAAAAAAAGAATTGCCCAAATAGTTACTATGGGAATGGAAATCTTCTTGTAAAATTGAGTTTTTTATCTCGCTAAAAGAACCAATTAGAGCTTCATTTTCTATATTTGTATAATCTCTAATCACGGCATTATTTCCGATGATGCAATTTGAGCCAATAAAAGCTGGCCCCTTAATTATGGCTCCATCAAGAACCTTAGTCTTTGTTCCGATGAAAACCCTTTTTTCGATTATGACATTTTTGCCAATAAATACTGATGAATCAATCTTATTTTTAAAGTTTTTAGACTCAAATAATATATGGAGTATCTTAAAAATATCCCAAGGATATTTTAAGGAAGCAGGCTCTTTATTTAGTAAAACAAAATCAGCTTTTCCTTCTTTAATAAAAAGATTGATGGTATCTATTAAATTTTCTTCTCGCTGGGGAACTTTTTTATAATAATCAAGGAATTTTTTAGGGAAAAAGTAAGTTTCGGTTGCCTTAATGTCTGAAGACGCTCTTCCCTTTGGCGGATTTTCAACAATTTTTACAATTTTATTTCCTTTAAGCTTTAAAATGCCAAAATCCCAAGGGTGAGAAGTTTTGACTCCAACTAAAAGTAATCTATTTGTATTCTTTTTAAATTTCCTTAAGAGTTTTGGAAAATAATCGTCTAAATCAACCTTATGGGGGCCGGTCAGGAAAAAAGGCCCCTTAATAAAATTTCTTGCCTGCCAAAGTGCATCACCGGTTCCTTTTGGTTTATGCTGAATAACGTAATTTATTTTAACCTGCCTTGCTTTCTTTAGGTAACAACTGTTGCTCTCTAATTCTTTCTCTATATCTCTTTTTGGCCCCTGAACGATAATAATGTCCCGAACTCCTCCCCTCTTTAGTCCTTCAATCGTATAACAAATTAAAGGCTTGCCCATTATTTTAATAAGGCTCTTGTGTTTTTGATTTAATGGCCAAAAACGAGAAGATTCGCCTGCGGCCAAGATTACTGCTTGCATAAATACAGTTTAAATTTATTCACTTAATACGCGTGTTATTACTTTAGCTAATTTTTGAGGGTCGTGGCGGATAAAGCCTTTTTTTCTCAATAAATTTCCTCTGATTATTTTCAACTTTTTCCCTTTAAAATTGTTTTTGTCGCATTTCACAAAGGCTGCTCCCTCTTTTTCATATTTGGCTATTCTGTTAGGAGATGGTTTCTTGTTATTAAAAATAACATAATCCAGCAATTTTCCCTTTAGATATTTTTCGATTTCTTTTATAAAATCAGAGCCTGTAAAATTATTTGTTTCTCCAAGTTTTGTCATTAAATTACAAATAAAAACTTTTTTAGCCCTACTCTTCTTTATTGCTTCGGGAACTCCTTCAACTAACAGGTTTGGAATAATACTGGTATATAAATCTCCTGGCCCAATCACAACTAAATCAGCATTTAAAATGGCCGATTTTGCTTTTTTATTTGCTTTAGCTTGGGGCTTTAAATAAACTTTCTTAATTTTAAGATTGGGGTCATGCTTTGGAATGTCGATATTGGTTTCCCCTTCAATAATTTGACCATCTTCTAAAAGAGCATAAAGATTGGTATTCTTTAGGGTTACCGGAATTACTTCTCCTTTAATGTTTAAAATTTTTCCTGCTTTCTCGATTGCTTTTTCAAAATTACCTTCTATTCTTTCTAGGGCAGTAATTAAAAGATTGCCAAAATTATGACCATTTAAGCGTCCTTCGTTGAAGCGATAATTAAATAAATCAGAAAGCAATTTCTCTGATTGGGAAAGAGCCACCAAGGCTCTTCTAACATCACCGGGTGGTAAAATTCCAAATTCTTCTCTTAGTATTTTAGTTGATCCTCCGCTATCTGCCATTGAAATAATGGCTGAAAGTTGAAGGGGATATTTTTTTAAACCAAAAAGGACAGTAAAAATGCCTGTCCCTCCACCAATAACTACTATCTTTTTATTTTTCATATTTTAGTTTCTATTTAAATTCTTCAATAATTTTTTCCCAATCTACTTTTCTTTTAATGGTATACCAAGGCATTTCTGATTTTAACCGTTGTTCTCCAAAGGTTGGCCTTTCTGCTTTATAAAAAATACCTATAGGTACTTTTTTGTCTTTCTCAAAACAATAATCCCATTCTCTAGCCACCTCTAAGGCCTTATTAAGGTCGTTAAGGTCGTGGTTTTGCTCCTTTAATTTATAAATATTTTTTTGAAAATAAGGAATTGTATTGTGAAATATTATACAGGGCTGTAAAACATCAACGAATGAGAAACCTTTGTGTTCAATTGCTTGTTTAATAATATTTTTTAAATGCAAGACATCTAAAGCATAGCTTCTGGCAACAAAACTAGCTTGGCTTTCTAGGGCCAAGGCAATGGGATTGATAGGTTTCTCAATTGTTCCATAAGGAGTTGAACCGCCAATAAATCCTTTTTCTGAGGTTGGAGTGGCTTGACCAGTGGTCAGAGAAAAAACCTGATTATTGTGAACAATCATTGTGAAATCTGCGTTATTGCGGTTGGCATGAATAAAATGAGAAATTCCTTCAGCATAAGTGTCGCCGTCTCCCCCAAAACCAACAACAGTTAATTTGGGATTGCCAAGTTTAATACCTAAACAGACAGGTAAAACCCGGCCGTGAATTCCATAAAAACCATTAACATTTACATAGTCAAAAATCTTAGCATGGCAACCGATTCCAGTAACAGTTGCCACATCTTTGGCTTCAATTTTACCCTCTTTGGCTAAATCAGTTATAGCTCCCTTGAAGGCTTCTAAAATCCTAAGATTAGAACAGCCAGGACACCAAGTAATTTCTTCTTTTGTATCTAAATCTCGTATTTCCATATAATTTATTTGATTTTTTTAATTATAAACTCGGGGGTGAAGGGCCTGGCATCATATTTTAAAACCTTGTCTGTAATGTTTATAGCGGTTTGTTCTGCAATTACCTCGCCCAAAAGCCCTGTAGCATTGTTTTCAACCAAGATAACTTTTTGGGATTTTTTAACCTCATTTATTACTTCTTCTTTGGGAAAGGGTAAAATATAAGAAATTTGCAAAAATCTAAAACCTTCAAGTTCTGGCAGAGCATCAATTACTGCACCTTTGGTTGAACCCCAGCTAATTATTAAATTTTTTCCTTTCCCATAAAGAGAAACAGGATTTAATTTCTTAATCTCTTTGCTAAAATACCCAACCTTCTTTAAACGTTTATCGTTCATTTTAACAATCTCATCAGCCTCTTCTGTTGTGTGGCCATCTTCTTTATGTTCGTAACTATTAACTAAGGTAACGGGTCCTTGGCCGGGAACTAACCTGGGAGATACGCCATTTTCTGTAATTTGATAGCTTTTATAATCTTTTGAAATATTTTCGAGAATGAATCTTTGATTGTCAGTTTTTGATTTTTTTATTTCATCAAAAGTATAATTGCTCTCTCCCAAATGCTTGTCGCCTATAATTATTACCAAATTTCTATATTTTGACGATAAATAAAAAGCTTCCTGGGTTCTAACTATGGCTTCTTTCGGGTCTCCTGGAGCAACAACAATTTTGGGAAATTCGCCATGGCCGCAATTTAAGGCAAGTTTTAAATCACCCTGGCCAGTATAAGTTGGTACTCCAGTTGAAGGCGCTGTTCTTTGAGACAAATAAACCACCAAAGGCAATTCGGTCATTCCTGCTAAGCTTAATGCCTCTGCCATTAAGGCAAATCCGCCACCTGAAGTACCGACCATTGATTTTGCTCCGGCAAAAGAAGCGCCCAAGGCGGCATTAACAACCGAAATTTCATTTTCCAATTGTGAAACTAAAATATTATGCTTTGATTGTTTTTTAGCTAAAAAATGCAAAACCGGAGTAGCCGGAGTCATTGGATAAGCAAAATAAACATCCATTCCGGCAGCTAAAGCTCCAATGGCTATCCCTTCGTTTCCAGAAATAAAATATTTTGGAGAGCCTATCTTCTCTAATTTTTCTTCTTCTTTGGTCAAATTATATCCCTCTTCAATTGCTTTCTTTATCAAATCAGCTTTTCCTTTAAATTCTTTATCTGAAGCTTCCAATAAAATTTCTTTATCAGTTCCAAAATACTTAAAGAGATAGCCGATTAAAATGTCGTTCTCTAAAATTTTAGGGCCTTTTAATTCCTCTAAGATAGCTCCCATATCAAGAGAACGCATTCTTTCTGCTTTTAGGTTTTTGTCGCCAACTATAAAGCCATCTTTACTTAAATTTTTCTGGTGCAGATCAATGGTTTTTTGATCTAAGGCCAAAATTATATCGTATTGATTTTTGTGAGAATAAACTGGCTTGTCAGAAATTTTTAAAACATTAAAATTATGGCCCCCCCTAATTAGAGAAGGGTAATCTCGATAATTAAAAACATAGTAGCCTAGGCTACAAAAAATTTGTCCGATAAAGTGAGAAGTAACAGCTGATCCTTGGCCAGCTTCTCCTCCAATTAAGATTGTTTTTTCCATTTTGTAGTTTAATATCCAACCTTATTCTACTGTCACGCTTTTGGCGAGATTCCGCGGTTTATCCACGTCGCAGCCACGAAGTACGCCCATATGATAAGCAAAAAGTTGCAAGGGTATAACGCTTAAAATTGGCGTCAACATTTCCAAAGTTTTTGGAATATAAATTACATCATCTGCTAATTCTTGAATCTTTCTGTTGCCTGTGGTGGTAAGAGCTATAATTTTTCCATTTCTAGCTTTAATTTCCTCCATATTGGAAATCATTTTTTCATAAACTGAATCTTGGGGACAAATGGCTATTGTCGGAAAATTCTTGTCAATTAAGGCAATGGGGCCATGCTTCATCTCGCCAGCTCCGTAGCCCTCGGCATGAACGTAAGATATTTCTTTAAGCTTTAATGCTCCTTCAAGGGCTATTGGGAAATTATACTTTCTGCCAAGATATAAGAAATTATTATATCTTTGATATTTTTTGGCTAATTTTTCAATTTGGCCTGATTGACTTAAAATTTTCTTTACTTTGGAAGGGATTCCTTTTAACTCCTTGGCAATCCTTTGGCCTACAACCTGAGAAATCTGCCTTTGTCGTCCTAATAACAAAGCTAAGAGACCTAAAACTGTAATTTGAGAAACGAAAGTTTTTGTAGCTGCTACTCCAATCTCGGGACCGGCATGATTATAAATTCCAGCGTCAACTTCCCTGGCTAAGGAAGAGCCGATTGTATTAACTATTCCTATAGTTAAAGCTCCTTTTCTCTTGGCTTCTCTTAAAGAAGCTAAGGTATCGGCTGTTTCCCCCGATTGAGAAATTGCCAAGATAGCTGTATTTTTTGATATAATTGGCTTTCTATACCGAAATTCTGAACCGTACTCAGCTTTTGCCGGGATTCCTACGTATTCTTCTATCATATACTCGCCAATTAAACTTGCAAAGTAAGCGGTTCCGCAGCTAAGAAGAATTAGATTGTCAATTTTTGCTAATCTGTCTTCGATAGCTCCTAATCCTCCCAGTCTAGTAATCCCCTCTTTCTCAATTAACCTTCCTCTAAAAGCATTTTCAATTACTTCTGGGATTTCAAAAATTTCCTTTAGCATAAAGTGAGGAAATCCGCCTTTCTGAGCCTCTTTTAAATCCCAATCGATTTCTTCGACTAATTTTTCTTTTTTGTTTTGCTTAAAATCAGTGATTAAAAAATTATCGGGAGTAAGAACAGCGATTTCGCCATCTGAAAGATAAACCACCTTTTTTGTTCTTCCGATAATAGCTGCTGGATCTGAAGCCACAATATACTCTTTATCTCCCAAGCCAATTAAAATTGGCGAAGAATTTCTCGCAACGACAACTTTATTAGGATCATCGCGAGAAATTATGGCCAATCCATATGTTCCCTTTGCTAATTTTAAGGCTTTAATTACTGCTTTCTCTAAATTGCCCTCAAAGAATTTTTCAATTAGGTGGCATAAAACTTCGGTATCGGTCTCTGAAGAAAATTTATGGCCTTCTTCAATAAGTTTTTCTTTTAAGATTTTGTAATTTTCAATTATGCCGTTATGGACTAAGAAAATGTTGTCCTGGCAATCTGAGTGAGGGTGGGCATTCTTGGCCACTGGAGAGCCGTGCGTTGCCCATCTTGTATGCAAAATAAAAGGATTGCCAAGAGTTTTTAGATCGCAAAATTTTTCTTCTAAATTTTTAATTCTTCCAACTGTTTTTAAAACAGGGATCTCTTTCTTTCTAGGATTAAAAATGGCAATGCCCGAGGAATCATAACCTCGGTACTCCAAACGTTTTAAAGCTTCCAAGCCAATTTTGGGGTCGTTTTGTTTTCCGATATAGCCTACGATACCGCACATAAGATTAGATTTTAGATGTCAGATTTTAGATATTAGATATGGTTCAAAAGCTATTTTTTATTCTACATTGAATTTTTAAAAAATAAAAGGCCTCGGCCTTTTTAAAAACAAAAGAGCGGCATCAGGATACTGCTGCCGCTTTAGCTTTGCACAGGTTCGTCGAATATTGGCTTAAGATAATAGGTCACATAAATTATCCGAGGACCGGAATGTTCTATATAGGCTTTTAGGACATCATCGGGATCGGTGAAACCCTGAAAAGTACGCTCTCCATCTCTGTGTACTAAGGCAACGATATATGAATACTCCTCACTCCACAACAAAATGAAAGGATTGTCTTTCTCTGTATATATTTCAGATACCTTTTTTTCTGCCATCTACCACTCTCCTCTTTTCTGAAGCTTCAGCTAACTCAAGATATGCTCAATTAAAGCTACTGCATAAACCCCTATCCCCTTGCCTTGGCCAATAAAATCTAATTGGGCTGAGGTGCTCGCTTTCACGTTTATCTGGCTTATTCCAATACCAAGCACCTGGCTGAGTTGTTGTCGCATCTGATCGATGAAGTTTCTAGGTTTTGGCTCTTCAGCAACAATGGTGGCATCAATATTATTTACTTGCCAGCCATTTTCTGTCAATTTATCTCTCACCTTTTCAAGAAGAACTAAGCTGGAAATATCCTTATATTGAACCTCATTAGACGGGAAATGACTACCTATATCACCTAAACCAGCTGCTCTAAGTAAAGAATCAATGATAGCATGAGTTAGTACATCGGCGTCACTCCAACCACTAAGCCCTTTATCAAATGGTATATTTATTCCTCCCAATACCAATCTTCTTCCTTCAGTTAAAGGGTGAACGTCATAGCCTATACCAACACGCAACTTACTTCCCTCCTCCGTTTTTAGTGTGCTATGAATACTTAACTTTATTACGGGCTTTTGTTTTTGTCAATGAAAAAATCGCCTTCTTGCCCGCCCAAATTTTGTTTCACAAAACTTGGGCGGGTTTGGCGATTTTCTTTAATAGAATTATCTATATATTCCTCGGCAATGCCCAATACGAATTATAAGAATATTTAATTCTTTCTTATAAATTTTATAAATAATACGATAAACCCCGACTCGTAAAGAATAATAATCTCGAAACTCCCCTTTGAGTTTTTTCCCAGAATATGGGTCTTTTCTTAAATCAAATAAAGCCGCAAAGATATGCGGCCTATATTTTTTATCTACTTTATTTAGATCTTTTTCTGCGCTTTTTGATAGAACTACCTGATACATATCTATTTTTTGATTTACCAATCAAAACAAACCCTTCTTTTGACAACACTTCTTCAAGGGTTATATACTTACCCTTTTTATATTCTCTTTCAGCCTTCTTTATATCTTTTTCTAAATTGGGGAAATTCTTTGTTATTTCCAAGGTTTCCTGCCAAGACTCAAATTCTTCAGCAGACATAATAACAACCTTGGGTTTTCCTTTTTCAGTTAAAGTATAACGAGTAGCTGGCTTTTGTACCTTTTTAGCTATCCCAAATATTTTTTTTCTCGCTTCGGAAATAGGCAAAGTTGTTTTAGTATCCATAAATTAACTTTTATTTAATTTATTAATTCACGTACCCTATGTACATTATAATGTACATCATAATACCTTGTCAAGCCCTACTACTTCGACAGGTTTAACATATCCAAAAAATAATTTTAAGATTTATTTAAAGTAGTAAAAGGATTATATGATTTTGCCGCTAATTAATTCAACAGCAATTGTTATTAAGCTCACCAAAACTCCGATTAAAAGTAAATGCCTTGCGATTTTAAAGAGATATCTTTTAGGCCGATAGTAATATTGAGAAAGATTATAAAGCTCGAGGGCGTACTGTTGAGTGATAGTATCCAAGTCTTGAGACACCTTAAGTAATTCCTTTCCGTATTGGAGAGGCGATTCGAATTCTGTAATTTTTTTATTATACAATAGACTTTCCTCTTGCCCTTTTTTTCGCATAAACCAGGGTGGCAAAACTGAAAATAAGGCAATTATCGCAGAAAAAAGCGAAAATATAGCTAAAATTAATAAAGAAATTAATAACGAGCCATCTTCTGTTCTGATATTAGAAGCAGAAAGAATGAAAATTCCAGAGCTTAGCACTACCAGGATATTTGTTTGATTGTCCATGTGCCTTGAAAAATCGCTTACTTTTTGAAGAGCGCTATCGAGGAAATCAATTACAGCTTCGGCATTAACAGGAGTGGAATTAGATGTTTTTTCATTGTCGTTCATGTTGTATTATTATACCTCCTTCTTTACTTGCCATCCATAGCTTTCTTGTCCGCCATAGCTTTAGCGAAGGTGGAAGCGAAGGATGGCAAAATAAAAAGGCCTCTGAGCGAGAGTCAGAGGCGGGACAGCGACGGGCCTTCTTAGTCAAATGGCATTTCGGGTGCTGTCATTCTTTTATATAAAACTTAACAAAATCATCAAGTCTTGATTTTAATTCTTCAATAGAAATATTATCATTTTCTAATATAAAAATATTTTCTAATTCGATTTTTTTATTTTTAAGCAGGCTCTGTTCAATATCATCCGTTTTATAATAAGATTCCATTATATTTGGCAGCACAATATGGTCATCAATATCCCTTTTCCTTTTAAATCTTTCCTCGTTCCTTTTTAGGCAGGTTTCAAAAGATGTTTTAACATATAAAATAACAGAGTTTTTTAATATTTCTGAAGAAAAATTTTTAAATGCTTTTTTGTAATTATCCCTTGCAAACTCTATAAAGGTAATCTTTTTAGGCAGGGTGGTTTCAAGTAGCTTTTTGTTTATAATCTGCAAAGTTTCATCCAGGATACTCCAGTCTGTTATAGTAAATCCTCCGTTTTTCCTTATATGCCTTTCGAGCTTTTTATCTTTGTCAAGCAACTCTTTTAATATATGAAAATCATCTATCCTTTCAAGTTCTTCTGTTATTGCTTTTAATCTGAATTTTTCAGCAAGAATATCGGAAATAAAAGACTTTCCACATCCAGGACGCCCCAAAAGAAAAATATATTTTAACATGACAATTATTTTCTAATTAGACAGAGAAAAATTCTAAACCACGATGTTGATTAATTTTCCAGGGACGAAAATTACTTTTTTAATATCTTTTTCTTTTAGCCATTTTTTGATTTTTTCTCGAGAGAGGGCAAGATTTTTGGCTTTTTTTTCTGAAATATCAGCTTCAACTTCTATTTTGTCCCGAACTTTGCCATTTATCTGAACAATTAAAACAATTTTTTCTTCTTTGATTAACTTTGGATCATATTTCGGCCAAACCTGTGAGTGGATGGAATTTTGTATCTTGCCTGCCCCGTTAGAAATCTTTGATTTCTTTTCGGGGTATTTCGTATCTTGTATAAAGTATTTTTGATATAGTTCCTCGGTTAAATGAGGGGCGAAAGGAGCTAATAATAAAAGTAAAATTGTTAATTGTTGATTGTTAATTGCTGATTGCTTTGACATTTCATTAACCAATATCATCAAAGCTGAAATTGCCGTATTAAATCTTAGATTTTCAATATCTTCTGTAACCTTTTTTATGGTTTTATGTAAGGTTCTTTCTAAATTATAGTTTCGAGCTTGTTTCGGATTTCTGATTTCGGATTTCGGATTTTCAAAAAGTCTATCGACTTTTTGGAGAAATCTGTCTATGCCAACTATCCCTTTTGGCTGCCATGGCCCGCCCTGGTTGTAAGGACCCATAAAGCAAAGGTACATTCTAACCACATCTGAGCCATATTTTTTAACTTGCTTGTCAGGATCAACAACGTTCCCTCTGGATTTTGACATTTTCTGGCCATCTTCACCCAAGATTATTCCCTGATGGCGGAGAGCTAAAAATGGTTCTGAAAAATCTAAATAACCAAGATCTCGCAAAGCTTTGGTAAAGAAGCGAGAGTATAAAAGATGCATAACTGCGTGTTCTGCTCCGCCAATATATATGTTAACTGGCAGCCATTTTTTCATTTTTTCTCTCGAAGCAAATTCTTTTTCATTTTTGGGATCGGCGTAGCGAAAGTAATACCAAGAAGAGCAAACAAAGGTATCCATGGTATCTGTTTCTCTTTCGGCTGGTCCTTTACATTTTGGGCAGATAGTATTAACAAACTTTTTTGATTTAGCTAAGGGCGATTTTCCTAAGCCTGTCGGCCGGAAATCTTTAATATCGGGTAGCAGAACTGGCAAATCTTTTTCTGGAACTGGCTGCCATTTGCATTTTTTACAAAAAATCATTGGAATAGGAGCTCCCCAATATCTCTGTCTGGAAATCAGCCAATCTTTTAAGCTATAACAAGTATCTTTTTGGGCTTGCCCATTTTTAGCTAACCATTCAATAATTCTGTCTTTAGCCTTTTCTGATGGCATTCCATTAAACCTGCCAGAATTAACTAAAATTCCCTCGCCGGTATAAGCTATTTCATGATCGCCAGAAATTATTAAAGAAGGTTTAAAAGATTTCTGTGATGGTCCTTCTGGTTTAATCACTTCAATAATTGGCAAACTATACCTCCTGGCAAAATCAAGGTCTCTTTGATCATGGGCCGGAACGCCCATTATGGCGCCGGTGCCGTAATGAATTAAAACATAATCTGCAATGAAAATCGGGATTTCACGATTGTTTACTGGATTGATAGCTTTAATTCCCTGAATTTCTACGCCGGTTTTTTCTTTTATTTCCGATATTCTTTCTCTTTCTGTTTTCTTTTTAGTTTTTTCAATGTACCTTTTAACACTATCTAAATTTTCAATTTTTGATTCTAATTTTTTAATTAAAGGATATTCTGGAGATAATACTAAATAGGTGCAGCCAAACAGAGTGTCTGGTCTGGTAGTAAATACTGGTATCTCGTATTTTGTATTTTGTATTTGGAATTTAAGTTCAGCTCCCGATGATTTGCCAATCCAATTTGTTTGCATTATTTTTGTAGTTTCTGGCCAATCCATCTTTTCTAAACATTTTAATAATTCTTCAGCATAAGCTGTAATTTTAAAAAGCCACTGTTCAATATTTTCTTGAACAACTTCTGTCTCGCATCTCTCACACCTGCCATCTACTACCTGTTCGTTAGCTAAAACTGTTTTACAGGAAGGGCAAAAATTAGCTGGAACTTTAGCTTTGTAAGCTAATCCTTTTTTGAAAAGCTGCAAGAACATCCATTGGGTCCATTTATAATAATCAGGGTCGCAAGTTACTACTTCTCTCGACCAGTCGTAACAAGTACCAATCGTTTTTAATTGTTCTCGCATTTTATCTATATTTTTATCAGTCCAAGTTCTGGGGTGGATTTTGCGTTGAATTGCAGCATTCTCAGCAGGAAGACCAAAAGCATCAAAACCAATAGGAGGCATTACATTAAATCCTTGCATCCTTTTTAACCTGGCGTAAATATCAGCTGGGGCGAAATTATACCAATGACCAATATGAAGATCGCCCGACGGATAAGGAAACATTACCAGGTGATAAAAGTTTTTCTTTCCCTTAACCTCGTCTAGCGCTTTATAAATTCCGTTTTCTTCCCAGAGTTTCTGCCATTTTTTTTCTATTTGCTGTGGGTTATGTGCCATTTTGTGTTTTTAAAACAAATCTCCAGTATTTTTTATTTTAGATTAAAAAAGCGATTTTATCAACAAAAGTCTCGCTTTATCGAGAGAAGTACAAAACAAAAACCCGAAAGAAGAACCTTCGGGCTAAGCTCATTAGCTATTAGAGGGAACAATTCTATTCTCCTATATGGTTTAGAGCCTGTTTTACTCTTTCTTCTACGGATCCAGAAAGGACAATATATTTCACTCCAAACTCGGCTAAACACTCCTTAAAGCGAAGGTCAATGTCTCTTTGGAATCCTGGATCAGGACTTCTTACTCCATCTTCCTCCATTGGAAATTCAATCGGAAGATAAAAAACAAAATCATAGCGAGCATTGCGTCTAACAATATCCCTAATCACGCCCTTGACATTTTCGTCTTTCAATACTAATTCTCCGTAAACAATATAGTCAAAAAGTGATTTATCAGCAACCCAGCCTTCGGGAGTGGTTGTCTCTAACTCCCACTGTCGGGCCACAAGCCATAACTGAACTTCTGGAGGAGTATCTTCATTGATTATAAATCCTTTTTTGGCAGCCTCTTCTCTCACTATATCGTGAATATAATTAAATCCCAAGCTCTCAGCCAAGGCCTTTGTAAAGGTAGTTTTCCCTACCCCGTGGGAACCAGCAACTGTTATCCTCATGTCCTTGTCCCTCCTTTGATGAAGAGAGCTTTAGTTGTTCTTCTTTAGAATTAATTGAATTAACCGAAAAAGTCAAGCCTAAGTTTGGGGAAGCTTTCTATTTTCTAGATTCTGAACAGTGTTTTGGCATTTTGGGTAGTAATTTGAGTTATTTCTTCAAAGCTAAGATTTTTAATATCGGCTATTTTTTGAGCTACATATTTAACGTGCAATGGTTCGTTTCGTTGGCCCTCATGCTGGGGTGGAGTTAAATAAGGGCAGTCAGTTTCAATTAGAATTTTTTCCATTGGTAATTTTTTTATAATCTCCTGCCAATCTGGCGCTCCTTCAACTTTTTTAAAAATTAAGCCATTAAAACCAAAATAAAAACCCATTTCTAAATATTTTTGAGCTTGTTGCCAATCTCCGGTAAAACAGTGAATTGCTCCGTTTAATTGTTGATTGTTAATTGCTAATTGCTGATTGAGAGCATCTAAGAGATCTTCGTGGGCCATTCTGCAATGCAAGATAATCGGCAAATTTAATTCTTGAGCTAATTTTAATTGTTCTAAAAATAATCTTTTTTGTTTTTCTTTAAATTCTTCTAATTTCTTTTTCGTCTTGGGTTTGTAGTAATAATCTAAACCAATCTCGCCAATAGCTACCACCTTCCCTCCTTCGCCAAGGCTTCGGAGGGCAAGTTCCTTATACTTATCATAATCAAATTCTTCAGAGCGAGTTTTGAAAATAATTTGAGAATCAACTTCGGAATGATCAACCTTTCTTTCTTCCAAATGAATAGGATGTAGGCCAATTGCAGCATATATTCCCCTGTCATATCTTTGGGCAATCTCTACTGCTCTTTCGCTGGTTGAGTATTGGGAGCCAACATTTATAACCCAAATTTCATTTTCTAAAGTTCTTTTTATAACTTCATCAACATCATCTTTGAAGGCGCTAAAATTTAAATGGGCGTGGGTATCAATCAACATAAATTTAAAAAATACTTTCGCTTACTTTTGTTAAGCCCCTATTCTGGGGAAAAGTATTTCTGATTTTTTTGTTTTGGTTTGTTTTAAAATCTTTTCTGAAGTTTCCGGCAAAAAAGGCTTTAGTAATTCAGCTATATTGCTAATAGCAAATAATAAATCACTAATTACAAGCTCCTGGTTTTCTCTTTTTTCCCAAGGTTTTTCTTTTTCAATATATTTATCGCAAAAACTAATTAGCTCCCAAACCGAAATTAAGGCTTCGCTAAATTTAAATTCAGATAAAGCATTATGATAGTCCTCCCAATCTTTATTTATTATTGTTTGAAATTTCGAATTTGGAATTTGTTTAGGATTTCGAATTTCGAATTTCGGATTTGACTTGGCGGCCATCGTAATTACTCTTGAAACAAGATTCCCGATTCCAGCCGCCAAATCACCATTGTATCTTGCTTCAAATTTAGCATAAGTAAAGTCACCGTCTTCAGCCGGCAGAATTTCTCTCAAGAGAAAATATCTCACAGGGTCTGTACCATATTTCTTTACCAATTCAAAAGGGTCAATAATGTTCCCTATGCTTTTTGACATTTTCTGACCGTCAACAGAAATAAAGCCATGAACAAAAATTATCTTTGGCAGCTCAAGCCTTAAAGAAAGAAGAATGCCGGGCCAAATGGCAGCGTGAAATCTCAAAATATCCTTTCCAATGCAATGGACATCAGCTGGCCAGTATTTTTTGAACTCTGGGGATTCTTTCTCATAGTTAAGAGCAGAAATATAGTTAGTTAAAGCATCTGCCCAGACATAAATAGTTTGGCTATCATCATCTGGCACGGGGATGCCCCATCTTAAATCTTTTCTTGGCCTGGAAAAGCTAACATCTTCTAAGCCTTTCTTAATAAAACTCAATATTTCATTTTTGCGGGATTCTGGAACAACCTTAATTTTATCTTCTTCAATCGCTTTTTCAATTTCTTTTGAATATTTTGAAAGTCTAAAAAAATAGTTTTCTTCCTTTACGATCTCAGGATTTTTTTGGTGTAAGATACATTCTCCATTGACCAAATCTTTTTGGGTGATAAAAGCTTCGCAACCTGAACAATAAAGGCCTTTATATTTTTTCTTATAAATATCGCTGTTTTCCTTTAATTTTAGCCAAACTTTTTTTACCGACGGCCAATGTTTTTCTTGGTCGGTGGTTCGAATAAAATCATCATTTGATAAATTTAAAATTCTTTTTAAGTCTTTGACTTTTTTTGAAATATCATCAACAAATTCTTTTGGGTTTTTGCCTTCTTCTGCTGCAGCTTTAGCTACCTTAGCACCGTGTTCATCAGTACCAGTTAAGAAAAAAACTTCCTCGCCCAAAAGCCGATGATATCTAGCAATAACATCAGCCTGAATAGATTCTAAAGCAAACCCTATGTGAGGAGGGGCGTTGGTATAGACTATGCTAGTTGTCACATAAAATTTCTTTTCCATAATTTTATCTCTGCGTTAATCCGCGTTGCTATCTGCGTTTATCCGCTTCTACAACTACTACAAATTCTCCTTTTATTTCATCTTTTTTAATACCTTCAATAACCTCGTCTATATTTCCACGATAAACAGTTTCGAACTTTTTCGTCAACTCCCGGCAGACCACTACCTTAGGGTTTAGGTTGCAGGTTTTAGCGTTTAGTTGTAATTCATTGAGGGTTTTTAAGATGCGGTGGGGAGATTCATAGAAAACGACTGAATGCTTTGATTTTAGTACTTCTTCAAAGAATTTCTGTCTTTTTCTTTTGGCTGGCGGGAATCCTAAAAATAAAAATTTATCCATAGCAATACCAGAAATTGAAGCTGCAGCGGTAATTGCTGATGGCCCTGGAATAGAAATAATCTTTATTTTGTTTCGGGGCGGGAAATGGTTAACTCCTAAAATCAGCGATCGCTTATTTTGAGAGTAGCTTTGGAGAATTGCCTCGATTAATTTTCCTCCTGGGTCAGAAATACCAGGAGTCCCAGCGTCAGAAACTAAAGCTAAATTTTTACCCTGCTTTAAGAGTTCAATGATATAGTTAGTTTTTTTAAGTTTTGAATGCTGATGATAGCTTAAAGTTTGGGTATTTATATTGTAATGATTAAGTAATTTTTTTGTTACCCTAGCGTCTTCAGCTAAAATTAAATCAGCCTCCTTTAAAATTCGGAGGGCTCTAATGGAGATATCTTCGAGATTCCCGATGGGAGTAGCAACAATATAAAGCGTAGGCATTACTATAGCACTATTGGTTTTTCTTCTCTTCTCTTTGCTAAGAAATCTTTTAAAAATTCAGATAAAATTGCGACCAAAGGAATGGCTAATATTGCCCCTAAAATTCCAAGCAATTTTCCTCCAACAACCAAAGAAATTAAGACAACGACTGGCGATATATTAACAAATCTCTTGGCTAGAAGAGGGGTAAGAATGTTATTCTCAATCTGCTGAATTAAAACAAAAGCGACTAAGGCGAAAAATGCTTTCAGCGCGCTATCTAAAGAAATTAATATAAAAATTAGAACGCCAGTGATAATAGGGCCAATGACCGGAATAAAGTTTAAAATTCCGGCTAGTAATCCCAAAGTTAAGGGATATTTTATACTAAGGATTAAAAAGGTCAAATAAGATGCTGCCCCGACAAAAATGGAGGCCAATATTCGGCTAAGAAACCAGCCGCTCACCCTTTGCTGGCATCTTCCCCATAAACTTAAGACATAAATCTCATATTTTTTAGGGAATAAAAGGGCTAATGATTTTTCTACTCCTTTTTCTTCTAAAGAGAGGAAAATAGCGATAGTCACAACATAAATGGTCGCGAAAATACCGCCAAAAATAGCTGAAACAGCTCCCAAGAAGCTGGCCGCTATTGTTTCTACTGATTTGTTTAGCAATTCAATAAAACTTTCTATGTCTTCAAAAGCTTTTACCCCTAAGCTTTTGAGCGGAGGAGAAACCCGCTCAAAATACTCTGGAAAAACTTGAGAAAACTTCTGAACCTCAATGATAAACAGAGAGGCAAGAGAATAAATGAAAAAGCTTATCAGCCCGAAAATCCCGATATAAACAACAATAACGGCAAAACCTCGGGGAATTTTTCTTTTTTGAAGAAAGTCAATTATTGGTGTAAATAAAATAGAGATGATTAAAGCAAAAATAGAGAGTATTAAAATGTCTCGTACCAGATAAATTATATAAAACAAAATAGCAATGGTTGCTGTTTTAAAAATTGCTCCCCAAGAAATATCTAAAACGCGGTTTCCGTTCATATTTTCAATAATTTTTTAAATTTATTTTTCTCTTTAAACGGCCCAATTAAAGCTAAATTTAATTTTTGGGGCTGGAATATATCTTGAGCAGCCAGTTGAAGGTCTTTAGCTGTTACTTCGTCAATTTTCTTTAATTTTTCTTTCAAAGTTAATATTTTTCCTTCCAGCATTTCCTGGCCAGCGTAAAAACTTGCTTGTGAATCAGAGGATTCCAAAGATAAAATTAAGTTTCCCTTTAGATAGTCTTTGGCTTTTCTTAGTTCATCTTTGCTTACTTTTTTATTTTTCAAAGATTTATATTGTTTTAAAATTAATCCAATAGCCTTTTCCATATTTTTGTGCTCTACTCCGCTTTGAGTGACCAAAGAGCCGGTGTCAGGATTACTTTCGGGAAATGTCCTAATATAATAACACAAGCCCGCCCTTTCTCTAACTGAGATAAAAAGCCGGGAACTCATATTTCCGCCCAAAATGGTGGAAAGAACTGTCAGGGCATATCTTTTCGGATGAAATAAGTTGTAGGATCTAACCCCTAAACAGAAATGGGTTTGGTCCGTCTCTTTAAAAAAGACTAAATTTTGAGGACGATCTTGTTTTTCCGTCACTCTTAATTTTTCCCCGGGAGATCCAGTCTTGATTTTCTTGAAGTATTTTCTGACTTTCTTTTCTATAATCTTGGAGTTAATATTGCCTGATACACAAATAATAGTATTTTTAGCTAAATAATGGTTTTTGAAGTAATTTAAGAGTTGAATTCTGCTTAATGCAGCGACAACTTCTTTTTCTCCAGCTATCATCCAGCCAGCAGGTTGTGATCCATAAAGCAATTTTTCCCAAAGGTCCTGAATATAGCTCATTGGAGTATCTAAATACATATTTATCTCTTCAGCAATCACCCTCTTTTCCCTTTCCATTTCTTTGGCTTCGAATTTTGAATTTAAAAGTATGTCTGAAACCCAATCTAAAGCTAAATCTAAATGTTTAATACTTGTTTTTGCCCAATAACCAGTTAATTCTTTGGAAGTAAAAGCATTATACATTCCTCCCACCCGGTCAAGAGTCTCGGCAATTTTTAAAGTGCTCGGTCTTTTTTCTGTTCCCTTAAAAAACATGTGCTCTAAAAAATGGGAAATGCCATTTATCTCTTTTCTTTCGTATTTTGAGCCAGTGCCGACTAATACCAAAACAGTTACTGCCCGGCTATTTTTTGAAGGAACAGTTATGACCCGAAGACCATTTTTGAAGGTAATTTTCTTGAACATTTTAATATGTTGGTTAATTATCTAATTTTAGCAAATTTTTTAATTAAAAACAAAAGCCCGCCGCACTCAACGCGGCGGGCAATCTTTTATTTCGTTTATTGTAATTTTTCCGTTAAAATCTCCGTCAAATCCTTAATTTTCACTCTTTCTTGCTTCATTGTGTCACGATCACGAACGGTTATATCGTCTTGTTTTAAACTTTCAAAATCAATAGTTAAAGCAAAAGGTGTGCCAATTTCATCTTGGCGACGATATCTTCTACCGATTGAACCTAATTCGTCATATTGGCAGACAAAATGGGGTTTTAGTAATTTATAGACTTCTTTTGCTTTTTTAACTAATTCAGGTTTGTTTCTGACCAAGGGCAAAACTGCTACTTTAATGGGGGCTAGGGATTTATTAAGCTTAAGCAAAATTTCAATCTCCTTGGCGGCTTTAGTCGTTTCTGTTCTGGCTCCTTTTACTTCCGTGTAAGCATCGCACAAAAGCGCTAAAAGCGTTCTTTCTATTCCCAAGGTTGGCTCTATAACGTAAGGATAGTATTTCTTTTTTTTCTCTTCATCGTAGTAGCTTAAATCCTTTCCAGAAAATTGACTGTGCTTTTTTAGGTCGTAATCTGTACGATTAGCTACTCCTGCTAATTCTGACCAACCAAAAGGAAATTTATATTCAATATCAACTGTTCTTTTTGAGTAATGAGCGAGGGCTTTTTTCGGGTGTTCATAGCGGCGGAGTTTCTCTTTTTTCAAGCCTAAATCTAAAAAGAACTTTTCCCACTCGTTTATCCAAACATCAAATAGTTTTTCGTCTTTCCCGGGTTCTACAAAATATTCAATTTCGGCAATATCAAATTCCCGAGAGCGAAAAGTGAAGTTACCTGTAGTAATTTCATTTCTAAAACAGCGACCGATTTGGGCAATTCCGAAAGGAATCTTCAATCGCTGGGATTCTTGAATAAGTTTGAAGCCAGTAAACATTGATTGAGCAGTCTCTGGCCGCAAATAAGTTATATGGGCTTTATCTTCAACTGGCCCTAAAAAAGTTTTAAACATCAGATTAAACATCCGAGGTTCTGTCCAATTATTTTGGCCACAGTTCGGGCATTTCCTTGATTTTAAAAGCGTGTCTTCCCTAAAACGGGAGTGGCAATTTTTACATTCAACCAAGGGATCAGTAAAACTTTCTAAATGCCCAGAAGCCTCCCAGGTTTTAGGGTGCATTAAAACCGTTCCATCAATCGAAACAATATCTTCCCTTTCTTGGGCAAATCTCTTCAGCCACTCTTTTTTAATGTTATCTTTAAAAAGAGAACCTAAGGGACCATAATCCCATAAGGCTTCCACCCCACCATAGATTTCAGACGAGGGAAAAATAAATCCTCGCCTTTTGGCTAAAGATGTAATTTTCTGCATTAGATTTCCCATAATTTTGTTTACTCAACTATGCCGTCTTCTTGAGAAATTGTTGGGTCGTCTGGTAAAGTTGTATCAATCACTGAATCAAATTTTTCAATTGTTAGTTCTGTCCAGATGTCATCGGCTATTATCTTAGCATCAGTTACAAGGTCGGCAACTTTTCCTTGTTGGGCTGATGTGGGTTTAAAAGAAATTTGAAAATTAATTTCTTGACCATCTTCTCCTGCTGGCAGATCGCCGATATCCCAAATAATTTCTCGGCTACCAGGATCAAAAGATAATTCTGTTTCTTTGGGAGCGATTTCCCCAGTCAACTTCACGGTTGGAGGTAAAAGAGCTTTAACTTTTACATTTTTTGCGTCATTATAAAGACTTTTAGCTTGCCAAGAGATAGCATAAGTAGTCGTAGATCCTGCCTTGGGCGGAATAGGTCCTTTATTTTCAAATGGCCCCTGTCTGAAAAATCCTTTTTGAGCAATAACAAGTTTTGAGTTAATTTTGGTGGTAATCTCTTCTTCTATCTGATTAAGATTAATAATTGCTCTAATCGAAGGGTTTCTCGTAGAAGAAGAAAACTTTTTCTTAACCCTAACCCAAAACTCAACCTTCCCTTCTTCCAAGGAAGGCAAAAGTCTAAGTTGGGGAAGCATTGTCTGATCCCAAAAAATAACCCCGGTATCTTCTTGAAACTTGCCAGAACCCGGCTGAAGACTGTCAAAATTTAAAGTATTTCCTTCTAATTTCACCCTTAGAAATAAATTCTCTAAAGCGTTATCGCCGATATTTTTAAAAGAAATTTCGTAATGCAAATAATCGTCAACATCGGCTGTATATTGAGGAGAACCGTTCACCTGCCAAGAAATATAGACTAAGGGTTGAATTAGTTCTACTCCTTTGGCAACCTCTTTTAAAACAATGGCTTGGTCTTTTTGCCAGGAAATAAGTCGGGCCTGGAAAACTTTTTGAGAAAAAGGTTCTCCTTCGAGCTTCCCTTGGATCTCTATCCTTCCCCCTTGAGCTTTATTTAAAAGGCCGATATCCCATTCGTTCTCGGCCAAGCCTTTTGGTTTGCTATCTTGAAATTCAAAACCAGAAGGATAATCAACTTCAACCCTTAGATTAGAAAGCGGGAAATCTACGCTCGAAAAGTAGTTGAGCCTTAATTTGATATCCTTGCCGGCTTCCAATTTGGAGGGAAAATCAAATTCAAAAGTCAGGGGGGCAAATTTTATTAAAGCAGTATGAGAAGTTTTTGATTCAAAACGAGTATTTAAATTTTTAACTTTGTAACTTAACGTAACCTGGGCCTTCTTGGCTTCGTTTTCCTTGCCTAAAAGTCTGGCCTTAAAGGAAGTGGTCTTTTCTTCGCCAGGATAAATGTCTTCAAGCTCTATTTCTTGTCTTAGGCTCTTTTCCTCTTCAATGGCTGAACCTTCAGCATACTGAAAGGTAAGACGGGGTTCTTCTAAAGTAAAATTACCAATATTTTTATATTTAACTAAATATTCAAATTCTTGACCCAGCTCTACCTCAGTTGGGGCTAAAATTTCCAATCTTAAATCGTCCCTTCCTATGATATTCCTCTGGTAGTACCAAGCTGCCAAACCTAGTAAAACAATGGTTAAGATTATAAATATGATAATAATTTTCCTGCGCATTGTACTCTAAGATTAATAATAGCAGAGAGACTAAGAATCTGGAATATCGGGCTTTGCAACATAAGGCAAATAAAGATCTGAAATTTCTTTGAGAAGCTCTAGCTCTTTTTCTGAAATTTTAAGCCTGGAGATTGCCTGCCAGTCTTTGGCAATGATAAATCTCAATATCTTTATATTTTCTGGAGAAATTTTCTCGCCTGTTTTTACTTTTTTTAAACAATTATTACAAATTACTCCCCCTTCTTGGGGATTAAAGAATAGTAAACCAGGAATTAACTTTTTTTGACAAACTGGGCAATGATGAAGTTCTGGCTTGTATCCTGAAATGGTAAGGAGTTTCCAAAGAAAATAATGATAAATTAATTGTGAGTTTTCGATAGATAGCTTTAGATTATTTAAGGTTCTGAAAGTTTTTAAAAGCAGGCTCCAAATCCTTTCGTCTCTCTCTTCAATTCCTGTCAAACTATCTAATATTTCCGCAATCTTATTGCCAATGATTAATTTTTCTGATTTTTCTCTAATTTGGGAAAATTTATCAATTAAGATGGCATCAGTTAAGGTTTTATGGGTTTTACCCTGGATAAATTCAATATCAGAGAGATAAAAAAGATCAGCCCCTGATCTTAATTTTGACTTAATTTTTCTAATTGCCTTCCCTAAAATCTCTAATTTGCCATAATCTTTTGTATAAACTGTAAATAGCTGATTAGCTTCGCCGCGATCTGTTTTTCTTAATATTAAACCCTGGGACCTGTGATGAATAAACATATATACTATTTCTTTATCCGTATTCTAACTTTGGGTTCCCTTGCATCAATTTCAACTTCTTCTTCGTAATCAAAACTGTCACCAATTCCTTCTCCAGCTTTAATTTCTTTAGCCCCAACTTCTCTTTTTATATAATCTTTATTTTCTTTTAAGATTTTACTTATCAGATCAGATGTAGTGTCGTAGATGAATCTTTCAACCTTATCTCCTGGTTTTAAATCCGTTTTCTTCCGTATTCTTTTGCTGTGGCGAGAGATTTCCCGAACTATCCCCTCTTCTCTCAGTTCTGGGGTAATTTCAGTATCAAGCTTAATTTTAGCTTCTAATTTTTTGTTCAAAATTATTTCTTTAACATTAATTTCTTCTTTAATTAAATTTAGAAGTTCTTTTTCTGGTATTTCTTCTTTGATTTCTAATTTCTGGAGGGTTTGGCGGACTCTAATTTTTAGTTTAGCTCTTTCGGCTAAAACTAAGGCAACAATCTCTCTTGTCTTCGTCATCTTCTCTTCTAATTTCCTGTCAATTAAATCTTCCTTTGGCCTGGGATAATCAGCCAAATGAACTGACTCTGCTTTATCTTTTAATTGTTGGTATAATTTTTCTGAAGTAAAGGGGCAAAAAGGAGCTAAAAGTTTTGATAATTCTAAAATAATAAGATAAAGAACTTGAGAGGCTTCTGATTTGTCCTCTTTGTTTTCTGGCTTTTGAAATCTTCTTCGCGACCTTCGAATATACCAATTGGACAAGTCATCAACAAAATCTTCAAACAATCTTGCAGATCCCACTGTGTCATAATTATCTAATTTCTCAATAACTTGAGAAATTAAACTTTGTAAACGAGAAATAATCCAGCGATCAAGTAAATTGTTTGGCTTAAAATCTCCAACTGGTTTCAAATCTTTGTCCACATAAGTTGAAAAGAAATTTTGAATATTCAAAAGAGTGTCAAAAAATCTTCTATAAAGAGATTGGACATCTTTAAAATCAAACTTTTTAGGTTCAGCAACCTGGTTTACGGTGTAAAAGTAAAATCTGGCAGCGTCAGCTCCGTATACTGAAACAACATCTTTGGGCCAAACCACATTCCCTTTTGATTTTGACATTTTTTGGCCTTTAGCATCTAAAACAATACCATTGGCAATAACATTTTTATAACAGGGTCCGAAATTCAAAAGAGTTGAAATGGCCAATAATGTATAAAACCACCCTCTGGTTTGATCAATTCCTTCACAGATATAATCTGCCGGAAAGGAAATATTCTCATCGATTCTCTCTTTGTTCTCGAAAGGATAATGCCACTGAGCAAAAGGCATCGAACCAGAGTCAAACCAGCAGTCAATAACTTCTGGCACCCTCTTCATTTCCTTGCCGCATTCGCATTTGAAAGTAATTTGATCAATATGGGGACGGTGTAAATCATTTATTTCTTTCCCTGATTTTTCTTTTAGTTCCTTAATGCTGCCAATGCAAATTCTTTTATCGCATTCCTGACAGTACCAAATTGGCAAAGGTGTTCCCCAATATCTTTCCCTGGATAGATTCCAGTCTTTAACTTCTCTCAGCCATTCGCCAAACCTTCCTTCTTTTAAATATTCTGGCACCCAGTTAATTTTCTGATTATTTTTAATCAAATCTTCCCTAACGGCTGTCATTTTAATAAACCAGGAAGTTTTAGCACAATAAAGCAAAGGTGAATCACATCGCCAGCAAAAAGGATAATCGTGGCTATATATCTCTTCTCTGTAAAGTAAATTTCTCTTTTTGAGATCTTCAACAATTAAAGGGTCTGCCTCCTTTACAAAAGTTCCTGCCCAAGGTTTAACATCTGCTTTGAATTTTCCTTCTTCGTTAACTGTCATTAAAATGGGCAAGTCATTCTCTTTGCCAGCTACCATATCTTCTTCGCCAAAAGCCGGGGCGATATGAACCATCCCTGTTCCTTCTTCCATCGAAACGAAGTCAGCTAAAATTATAAAATGGGCTTTTTTAGTTAATTCCCCAAATTTAAATAAAGGCTCATATTCTAATCCGGCTAATTTTTCACCTTTAAATTCTTCAATAATTTTGTATCCTTGTTTAACAACTGAAAGCCTCTCTTCAGCTAAAATGAAATAATCTTTTCCAGCCTGAACTTTCACATAAGAAAATTTCGGGTTTACAGCTATGGCCGAGTTTCCTGGCAAAGTCCAAGGGGTAGTTGTCCAAACTAAAAAATAAGTGTCTTTTTGATTTTTTATTGCAAATTTTATATAAATTGAATTTTCTTTTATTGTTTCGTAACCCTGGGCTACTTCATGGGAAGAAAGAGAGGTGCCGCAACGTGGACAATAAGGAACAACCTTATAGTCTTGGTATAAAAGCCCTTTTTCCCAAATCTGCTTTAAAATCCACCATAAAGATTCGATATATTCGTTGGAACAGGTTATATACGGATTTTCCAGGTCAAGCCAGAAGGCAATTCTTTCTGTAAATTCTTCCCACTCTTTTTTATAAGTAAAAACGCTATTTTGACACTCTTTGGTAAACTTTTCTATCCCGGCTTTTTCGATATCTCTTTTCGTTTTGATGCCTAATTTTCTCTCAGCCTCTACTTCTGTGGGCAGGCCATGAGTATCCCAACCAGCCTTTCTCTCAACGTAAAATCCCTGCATCGTTTTATAACGCAAAATTATATCTTTTAAAGCTCGGGCTAAAAGGTGATGAATGCCAGGTAGTCCATTAGCATAAGGAGGCCCTTCGTAAAACACAAATTTTGGGCCTGTTTTGGTTTTTTCTAAGCTCTTTTCAAATATTTTCTTTTCTTTCCAAAATTCTAAAACCTTTTCTTCTATTTTTGGTAATAAAAGCTGAAGTTTCATACCCCGCAGGAAATTAAATGTTTTCAGTTGTTATTATATTTGGACCTTTATATATCTTTATAATCATTGTTATCTATGTAATCAAGGTTTTTGAAGAGAAAATATTTTGAATCTATACCTCGTAGGAAATTAAGGTTTTCTTAATTTGCCAACTTTTATATAATTACCCCTTGAAAGATCTTCTATTAATTTTTTGTTAGAAAATCCCTTAATTATTCCTTCACAAAGCCACAGGGGATCGCCATGGCTAATAATCAGGATTCTCTTGTTCTTGTGTTTTTTTTCAATTTCCCTTAAAAAACTTATCAATCTTCTTTTCAAGTCATTCCAGCTTTCTCCTTTTTTGGGTCTCTTTGAAAATCTTTTTACCCCAAGCGTGAAATCACGAAAGAATTCTTTCTTTGGACGGCCATGATAAATGCCTAAATTAATATCTCGCAGTCTTTTGTCAATTCTCACCCTTAATCCCAATTCTTTTACTACAATTTTTGCCGTTTGTCTTGTCCGATAAATATCTGAGGAATAAATTAAATCAATCTTGCTTTTTCTAAGTTTTTTAGCTGCTTGCCCAATCTGCCTTTCTCCTTTCCTTGTTAACTTAACCGGGGGAGCATCTGGCCACCGATAGGTAAATTTTTCTCTTTTGGTTTGTTGAGTTGTTTGGCCATGCCGCAAGATAAAATATTGATTATTAAACTTTTTCTTCATATTTGAGTTAAGTTCGTATTCTTTAAATTATCATTTCTGGGGTAAAATTTCAATCTAAATTGTTTCGCCAAAATTTTTCAACAAAAAAGAGGCTTTTGCCTCTATCGAAAAGCTTATTTAAATCTCAATAAATAAAATCAGCAAGGATTCTAAAATTTTAATATCGCTATCTATCAATGCGCTTATCTTGCGTAGACTGAAATTCCTACGCCAACAACAACCGCCACAATCAGCACAACCAAGACATATCCCCAGTTGGTTCTGGGATTTTTGAGAAGATTGTTAAGACTTTGATTTGGCATATTTTTATTCCTCTTTAACTATAGCACAAAATAAAAATTATCACTACATCCTTTCTGGAGCAGTAATGCCCATTAAATTTAAAGTATTCTTTAAGACTATTTTTGCAGCCAAAGCTAACCCCAAACGAGCTTCTGGCGGAGGCCCGTCCTCCGCCAGAACGCGGCAATCGCGGTAGAATTGATGGAAAGAGGTAGCTAGGTCTATGGCATATTGGGGAATCCTTTGGACCTGATAATCTCTGGCAGTATCTTCAATAATTTCTGGAAATCTGATCAATTGTTTTATTAATTTTAATTCGCTTGGATGATTTAATGATGTGTAGTCTTTGGCTTGTGGCTTGAATTTTGGAGCCTTCTTTAAGATACTGCAAATTCTGGCATGAGCATATTGAATATAATAAACTGGGCTTTTGGCTGACCTTTCTTTGGCCAACTCTACATCAAATTCCATTTGAGTGTCCAATGACTTTATCAAATAAAAAAATCTAGCCGCATCCAATCCTACTTCGTCAATTAGGCTTTCTAAGGTGATAATCTCGCCTTTTCTTTTTGAAATTTTCCCCTTTTTTAGCCTCACCATTTGAGAAATTAAAATATCTAATTTGCCTTTGTGGCCCAAGGTTCTACCAATAGCCTTGATTTTAGGAATATGTCCTTGATGATCAGCGCCCCAAATATCAATTATTCCCTCGAATTTCCTTTCAAATTTATCTTTGTGATAGGCAATATCTGATAAAAAATAAGTGGGTTCTCCGGTTTGGCGCACGATTACTTCATCTTTTGGTGCCCCAAAATCTGAAATTTTAAGCCATCCTGCTCCTTCCTTTTGATAGATCAGTCCTTTCTTTTTTAACAATTGGTAGATTTTTTTAATTTTGCTCTTTTTATAAAAATCTTCTTCGGGAATCCAATTGTCAAATTTAATTTTTAATTTTTTCTCAATAAAATCTTTATTGTCTTTTTGAATTTCTCGAGCTAATAAGCGCCCGGCCTCTCCTTCGTCAGTAATCTTTTTTAGTTTTGATTCTAAGTTCTTAATTCTAAATTCTAAATTCTTAGTTAGATAGGTTATTCCCTTCCCTAAGGCAGTTTTGCCAAGCAATTTTATTTGCGTATTAACCTTGGCGTCGTTTATAAAATATTCCCGAGTTACCTTATAACCTGCTTTTTCTAAAACATTAGATAGGCAATCGCCAAAAAAGGCTCCTCTGCCATTACCTATGTGTAATGAGCCTGTGGGGTTGGCCGAGATAAATTCAACATTAGTTTTTATATTTTTACCAACATCTAATTGGCCGAATTTTGCTCCTTCCTTAAGAATCTTTTCTAATTCTTTTTTTAAGCTTTCTTCTGAAATGAAAAAGTTAATGAAGCCTGGTTTAGCTATCTCGATTTTCTCAAATAAGCTGTCGGCTAAATCGGTTATCTTATCCGCCAAAATTTTAGATATTTCTAAAGGATCTTTCTTGGCAATTTTGGATATTTTAAAACAAATATTGCTTGAATAATCACCGTGAATTGCTTCTTCTGGCTTTTCGATCAAAATTTTAGGGATATCAAAAAGCGACAATTCTTTGTCTTCTTGAGCTTTTTGGATAGCTTTCTGAATTAAGTTGTTTATTTTGCTTCGCACCATTTTAAGTATTTTTATTCTACCAAAAAATTTACCCCGCATAAAGCTGTGCTTCTATGCGGGGCCGCCTTCTTGCCCACCCAAGTTTTGTGAAACAAAATTTGGGCGGGTTTGCCCACCTAAATTACGCTTTGCGGAACTTGGGCGGGCTTGGCGATTAAATCCCCCTTCTTAGATAATTAGTAAACCATTGTCCATGATTTTTCTAAAACATCTCGATGAAATAAGAAATCAGTGGTAAACTGAAATTAGTGAAGGTATTGTCTGAAAACAAAAAAGCTTATTTTAATTATTCAATCCTGGAGAAATTTGAAGCAGGCTTAGTTTTAATTGGCCAAGAAGTAAAATCAATTAAGGGAGGGAGAATAAACTTAGCTGGCTCCTATGTGGTTTTTAAAGATAATGAACCCTATTTAATTGGGGCTAATGTCCCCCCTTATCAGCCCAAAAATGCTCCTGCAGATTATAATCCAGAAAGATCCCGAAAACTTCTTTTAAAAAAATCAGAAATCAAATATTTAATAGGTAAAACAAAGCAGAAAGGCTTGACCTTAATACCATTAAGGGTGTATACTAAGAAAGGAAAAATAAAGTTAGAGTTTGGAATAGCTAAGGGTAAGAAAAAGGCCGATAAAAGAGAGGTAATCAAGAAAAGAGAGACAGAAAGAGAAATGGACAGAGAATTAAAATTTAGGGGATGAACGGTATCGATGAGAAATTAAACTAAAATAGGCAAGCCGAGCATTGCAGTCAACTCGCCAAACTGCCTGCAACCAGAATAAGTGCTAACTTATTCAAGAAACCCGCATTAGCTTACGTCTAATGTCATCTGACCTAGCGATTCTCGATAGCTAGAATCAGGTGTTATATTATCGAGATAAATAGTTTTTCCAGAGACCTAGAAAACTATTGAAAAAATTAGGTCAAGGGTAGAAAGATTTTGCCCAATTCAAACTTTCTACTTATTCAAAAATTGGGTTAAGCTTGTAGAACTGTTTTAGAAAAATTACTCAGACGTGGGTTCAATTCCCACCATCTCCACTCCTTCGCTCCTCGCTTCCTTTCAGAGCTTCGGAGTGCAAGCACTATCATAAATCTAATACCGGCTCGTAGACTTATAGAAGTGAAGGAGTGTCCTCCATAGCCTTATGTGAAGGAGGACGTATAAATACATAAACTCTGACCAAAAAAATTTTTATCAACAATGGAATATGGGCTCCGAAAGTTAGGGTAATTGATGAGACTGGAAAACAGTTGGGAATTATGGATACAAAAGAAGCGCTCCAATTAGCTCGGGAGCGCCATTTAGATTTAATCCAAGTAACAGAAAAAGCAGAACCGCCAGTCTGCAAGATAATGGATTACGGCAAATATGTTTATTCAGAACAGAAAAAAATGAAAAAAGCGGCCCAGAAGCAAAAAGGTGGCGAATTAAAGCAGATAAGGCTTTCTTTCGGTATATCGGTTCATGATTTAGAAACCAAAGCAATGCAAGCAGAAAAGTTTTTAAAAAGAGGAGATAAGGTAAGAATTGAGATGCGATTGCGGGGAAGAGAAAAGAGCCTTGGACAATTTGCGAGAGAAAAAATGGGTAAGTTTCTGGAAATTTTAGAAAGTTCGATTTCTCTAAAGATTGAACGAGATTTAAAAAAAGAACCCAGAGGGCTAACAATGATAATATCTGGCGATGCAAAGCATAAATAATTTATTTTTGTCCTATGAGATTAAAAACAAAAAAGGCAATTTTAAAAAGATTTAAGATAACCAGAAGGGGCAAGATTTTGCGTCGAGCAGTCGGTCAAGACCATAATTTAGCAAAGAAGTCAGGTAAAAAGAGAAGGCAAAAACGAAAATGGGTTAAATTGTCAAAAAGCGAAGCCAAGAGAATAAGAAGATTAATTTAATTTTTATGGTTCGAGTTAAAAGGGGAAAAATTGCTCGCAAAAGAAGAAAGCATTTATTAAAATATGCTAAGGGTTTTCGTTGGGGAAGGAAATCAAAATATCGGGCAGCCAAAGAAGCTCTAATGCATGCTTGGAGCTATGCTTATAGAGATAGAAGAACAAAAAAAAGAGAATTTAGAAAATTATGGCAAATAAAAATTAATGCCGCTACCAGAAATTTAGGTTTGCCTTATAGCAAGTTTATAAATTTACTGAAAAAAAATAAGATTGAACTTGACCGAAAGATATTAGCTGAATTGGCTATGAAACGGCCAGAAATATTTGAAAAAATAGTTAAGAAAGTTAAAAAATAAATACTTTTAAATCAGCTTAAAAAGTAACAAAGAGCCGCGTGGTAGCCCGCGCGGCTTTACTTTCTGGAAGGCTTAGCCTCCTTCAAACGGGCTTCGTCCCGTAAAGCAGTAAGTGCAGAAATCTTCCATCTTTAACGGGTTCTTGGCCCTTGCCTCTTCACTTTGGGCTGCAATTATTGCCTTCAAGAGTGTCGTTAGAGAATTAAACCTCAAGGTTGTTGCTCCGATTCTTTCTCTTATATCTTCTTCGTTATGATCAGCGGCAATAAGCCCCCTTCCAATTCGATTAGGGAAATCAAGAAAACAAGAGTATTTTACTGGAGGAACCGCAATTCTACAGTGAACTTCCCGGGCCCCCATAGCTATCAATCTGAAAATCCATTGCGCGATTTGAGTTGATCCAAATATAGAGTCATCTACCACAACAATAATCTTTCCTCTTATTGTTGCTTCTATTATCGAAAGCTTTTCTTCGGCTGTCTCGTCGCTTACTTCTTGTGATGGAGGCGTCCAACTTCTATCAGAATAACGATTATATTCAAATACAGAAGTAAAGGGGATTCCTGCAGCAATTGCCGCAAGATGATATCCCTCGGCATGGGCCATCCCTGAAAAAGGAATAGGCGAAACAAGATCAATTTCATCGTTTTGGAAAAGCGCTGCTCCTGTATTATGTCTCGCATCTACTACGGGTATTCCTTCGATAACTGAACTAACTCTAGCAAAATAAGAGAACTCAAACGGGCAAAGGGCTCTCCTCCCTGCCCAAATTTGATCTATAATTTTGAATCCGTTGCTCTCAATCAAAACAATTTCTCCTGGTTTTATATCTCGAATTAGTTGCATTCCGGCCTTCTCTAATCCAGGTGATTCTGAGGAACAAGCACAACCGTCTAAACTTTTACCTAAAATGAAAGGTTTGATTCCTAAAGGATCTCGAGCAGCGAAGACTCCATTAGGGGTAAGCATCGTAAAACAAAAAGCACCTTTGGCATATCGAAGAATATTCTTTATCCCGTTAATATAGTTTCTTCCTCGAGCAATAAGCATTGCCAGAATTTCAGCATCTGAGCCAATCTGAAGCGGAGGATTTCCTAGTCTCTTTAGGCATTCTTCTCGATTAATTATCCTCCCATTAAGAGCAAATGAAAACGGGCCAACCTTCGAACTTTCTATCTGTACAGGTTGAGGATCCGAAAGGCTCACATGGGCGATGCCTATTTGACCTTCAAGAAGTTTTGGTTTTTCCTGCCGTACCCTTGCAAACGTCGGCTTAATCAACCCTGGCGCAACTTCATTATTAATTTGCCCTTGGACAAATATGGACAATCCTCCATGCTCTTGTCCTCTATGCTGAAGATTAAAAATCCCTTTCCCTAATACATCAAAGCAACTTCCAGCACAATTTATTCCAAAGACACCGCAGGCTTCTTTCATCTTGTACGCCTCCTCTCAGTTGTTAAAGTTCAGTCCCTCCAATTTTTGATTATCATTTTTTTACTTTTTAGTAAAGTGGAGTGGTTTAATATCAGCTTCTTCTTGAAACTCTTTTATATTTTTAAATCCTTGTTTTTGTAAACTTTGTTTAACGCCGGCTATAAGTTTTGGTAAAAAATCATAGCCCGATCCTCGATAGGGCACTTTAACAACCTTACCTTCGGCAATCTTTATTCTCTCTTTTTCAATCCCATACCGCAAAGCTCCTCTTTCTTCCATTGCCTCAAAAGATCCCATCCCTCGATATTTTTTGACCATTCTATTCTCTTCGTAGTCAAATTCTTTTTCACCGGGTGATTCATCAAGCCCTGCCAGCAACGAACCCATCATCACTGCTTGGGCGCCAAGAGCCAAAGCCTTGCTAATATCTCCTGGCCTGACAGCATCTTGCCCTTCAGTATCAGTAATTCTAATGCCGCCATCTGCAATAATTGGGAAGAATCCATATTTTGGCTCCAAGTCCTTTGCAGCTCTTGCGCACTCCCACACAGCTGAAGCTTGAGTCCTGCCCGTTCCAAGCTCTTGTTGGGTAATACAGGCTGCTCCCGGTCCAATTCCTACTTTTATCGCGTCGCAATATTTAGGTATTTCAGTAATTATCTTTCTCGCCATTTCGGCTGAATCAACATTTCCTAAAATCACTTCTAATTGGGGGAAATTTTCTTTTGTCCATTTTGCGATTTCTAATTGCGTTTTAAAAACAACCGATGCATCCATAATGATGCCATCAATGCCAATTTCTGTGCCCTTTTTGATTCTATCTTTTGCCGGCTCTAATCTCGATTCAACAGCAATAAATACTTTTAATTGTTTGTTTTCGTTCTTTGTTGCTAAAGGATACTTTGAATTCTTTTTCATGTCACTGTCTGTTACCAGGGCCGTAACCTTATTGTCTTTATCAATGATTGGCAAAGTGTCGAGGTTTTGCTTTTTTAGAATTTCGTTGGCTTTGTCTAAATCATCTTTATCCACTGTTTCTTCTTTCCTGGCAACAATTAATTTTTCTTTTGGCGTCATAATTTCGGATAATTTTGTTTTCATATCTGTTCTGTATCTGACATCGCGATGGGTAACAATTCCTATTAATTTTGTGTTTAGAGTCCCGTCTTCGGTAACAGGAACGCTAAAGAAACCATACTTTTCAGAAATTTTATAAACATCTCCAATGTTGTTTTGAGGTGAAAGTACTATGGGTTCAAAAATGAAACCTGCTTCAAATCTCTTAACTTTTTCAGCTTCTTTAATCTGCTCTTCGATTGTAGGAAAATTATAATGGATTACTCCGATGCCACCAAAAAGGGCCATTAAAATGGCCATTTTAGATTCGCAAACTGTATCCATTGAGGCTGCAACCAGAGGGGTTTTAAGGATTGTCTTTTTAGTAAAATAGCTGGTTAAATCAACCTCCTCTCTTTCAAAATCGGGAAGTCGATTAGGAACCAGGGTGATATCTTGATAAGAAAATTCTTTATTTTTTAAATCGGGGTGTAATCTTGGCATTATTGTTGAATTTAATTCCTTCTTTTTAAAGTAGGTAGATTTTTCTTTTGGCGCCTTTATTATAACCGCCGACTTTTCCATCTGACCTAATCACCCTGTGGCAAGGAACTCTAAAATCTCTATTTTTATTCAAAATATTGCCTATTGCCCTAAAAGCTCGAGGCCGGCCTGCTTTGACAGCCACTTCTTTGTAGGTTGCTACTTTACCTTTAGGAATTTTCCTAATGATTTGATATACTTTTTTCCGAAAGGAGGACAAGGCTGGGTGAGTTTTTCAAAAAGTTTTAAATAGTCCCTTAAAAGCCTGGGCATTAAAAAGTTTTTTCTTGCGGAATCCCGAGCTTTTTTGCCAATTTTTTGAGCCAATTTTGGATTTTTAAAAAGCTGAACAATTCTTTTTGCTGCTTCTTCTGGGCTTGAAACTAAATATCCGTTTTTGCCGTTTTTAATTTGGACTTTAATTCCGCCAACCTTTCCTCCAATTACTGGTTTTCCCTTCCACATAGCTTCTGCTACAGTTAATCCAAAACCTTCTCGAAGTGATTTTTGTAAAATAACATCAGAACCCGTCTGAAAAGCATTAACAAAAGTATCAACCGTTATACTTCCCAATTCCTGGGGGCTGGAAAACAAGAAAATATCGGGGTCACCCACAGCTGCTTTTTGGGTTTCTCTAAATATTTTTATGGCTTCTGGGTCGTCAACGGCCAAAAAGAGTCCAACCAAGGCTAACTGTAAATCGGGAATTTGTTTTTTAGCTAACTTATAAGCCTGAATAACTCCTAAGGGGTCTTTCCAGGGATCAAAACGAGAAATCTGAGAAACTAAAGGTTTGGCAGGATTTATCCTAAAGCTCTCTATGATGGTCTTTGCCATATTTGGCTCTAAGGGCTTATTCTTGTCAGTAAAGGGATTAATGGCTGGGGGGAAAATAACAACTTTTTTCTTGGGAAGAGTTTTGGCAGCAAAGTCCTTAGCGCTGAAAACAACCCGATTGTACATTGAAAGAAAAGGTTCAATAAAACGCCAAGCCTCTCGATTAGGACTGGAAGTATCAATGTGAATGTGAGAAATTGAAGGGTGAAAATTCGGCAAATAATGAATAATACCCAAAGGTTGAGGATCGTGTAAAACCCAAACGTCAGAATTCATATCCAGCATTAATTTAGCAGCTCTTTCCATGTGAAAACGATAAAGCCTCCTCGAATGAAAGCTTAAAGTATATTCTTTCCCTTGGAGAGCATTATGGATTTCTTTAGTCAAACCAAAAAACTTTTTTCCTGGAGGAATAACATACCAATGAGCATCAAGGCCCACTCCTTTCATTAGGGGCACTAAATTTGCTAAAATTTCAGCCACTCCTCCGCCTCGAGGGGTAGAATTTATCATTGTCACCTTTAGGCCCGCTAAATTTTTGGATAATCTTTGAATTTCCTTAAATAAAATATCAGGGATAACGCCCCAATATTTTTCTAATGAATGAATTGGAGTTTCAACGAATGGCAGCATGTTTTAGTGTTTAGTTTTTAGTGCTTAGATATTAGTATTTTCTTCTAAAAATTGACCGGCCTTTGTTAAAATGTCTTTTGCGTTCTTAAATGTTAATTGTTTTAAGGCCTGTTCGTATGGAAGCCACTTGTAACCAATGTGTTCTCCGGAAATTTTAACTTCTTTTGTTTTTGTCTCAGCTAAATAAAAAACAACTGTTTTAAAAATAGTTTTTCCTTGGAATTTAAAAAAATATTTAATCAATTCTTTAAATCCTTCGATAATCTTAATATCTTTCAATCCAGTCTCCTCTTCTACTTCCCTAATAACTGTTGTTTTCTCTTTCTCATTTTTCTCAATATGGCCTTTGGGTAAGTCCCAATACTCCTTCTTAGCTTTTGCGTTGGATGGATAATGTAATAATAAATATTTTATTTCTTTGTTTCTTTTAAAAACTATTGCTCCGGCTGATTTTTCTAATGGCATCCCCGTAGAAGAATTTCGACCGATTATTTTTTTGCTGCCTCGCAGCAGTCGAAATTTCTCTACGGGGCAGGTTTTCCCTATTATACCAATTTTAATAAAAAATCAAAATGCCCGCCTCTTTGGCGGGCCATTTTAGAAATTACTTTGTCTTTTCTACTCCAAAAATCTGAAGGTCGAAAGCATTTGGTCATAAATTTTTCCAACTCCTGAACCACTAATATCTATAATAAAATCATCTTTAGCAAGTAAAGTATGCCTGGGCGATCCCATTGATTCTGTTGTAAATTGAAGTCCTTTTATTCCATTAATAGAAACATCAACGAGGTCAATCAACAAATCTTTATTAGAGGGAAGACCTAAATATACTGAAAGATTTTCATCAAGCCATTCTTGTGGTTCTAATTTTTTATCGTTTCGGTTGATACGAACAACAAAAGCAGTAAACTCACCCATTTGTTTTTCTCTGACAATCTGAAGCTGTTCTTCATTTGTAAAGACAATATTTTCTATATTTTCGGGATAAAGTATTACATATCCAGGTGGATACTTCACTTCGTATCCATATTTTTCATTCCTATAACTCTTCCAATCCTCCTTCGCTAAAGCTTCGGCGGACAAGTCGGCGGTTTCGTCTTTGATCTTTTTTGGAAATTTTATCTCTGGAAATTCTGTAAGTCTGGCTTCATGTTTTGCTATCCGCCAATTGTAATATCCCAAAATTCCTCCGCCAACAATGACAGCTAAAATAATAACAATTAAAATATATTTTAAGTTAGTTTTACCTTGAGTAATGAAGGGCATGTTATATTATTATACATGTTTAACTCCCGATGTTAAACATTGATTATTGGAAATATTTTAGGAGTTTATCTAAGGGTTGAGTATTGACTATGTCTTTTTTTTCGGCCCAGCCGCGGCGAGCTTGAGCTATGCCATACTCAATATAGCGTAAGTGGTCTTTACGGTGAGAATCAGTGTTGATTACCATTTTTACTCCCACTTCTTTGGCTCTTCTAATGTTTTGGTCGTTTAGGTCTAATCTTTCAGGGAAAGAATTGATTTCGAGAACAGTTCCCGTGGTTTTAGCTACTCTAAAAATTTTATCTAAGTCGATTTGGTAAGCATCGCGTCGTTGAATTAATCTTCCTGTGGGATGAGAGATAATATCAATATGCGGGTTTTTCATTGCTCTTATCATCCTTTCTGTCATCTGCTCTTCTGTCATCTTAAAATTGGAATGGATGCCAGCTATGGCATAATCTAATTTAGCTAAAGCTTCATCTTTAATATCAATTGAACCATCATTTAAAATATTAGTTTCTGCTCCCTGTAATATTTTGAATCTTGTATTTTGTATCTTGTATTTTGTATTTAACTTATCGATTTCTTTTCTCTGTTGAGAAAGCTGCTTCTCGTTTAATCCGTGCTCAATTCTTAAAAACTTTGTGTGATCTGCAATTCCTAAATATTCATAACCCATTTCCATTGCTGTTTTTGCCATTACTTCAATGGAATTAGCCCCTCCATCCCAACTAGAATGACAGTGCAAATCTCCGCGAATATCATTATAACCAATAATCTTTGGTAATTTCCTTTTTATGGAAAGTCCAATCTCTCCCTGATTTTCTCTCATTTCAGGCGGAATCCACTGCAACCCTAAAGCTTTATAAATATCCTCTTCTTTTCTGCCAGCTATCATTTTTTTACCCCGAAATAATCCATATTCATTTAATTTTAAACCTTTATCAATGGCAATTTTTCTTAAAACAATGTTGTGCTCTTTGGAGCCTGTAAAATACTGAAGAGCTGAACCGTAACTTTTTTTCGGAACTACCCGAATATCCATATCAAATCCTTCTCTCGTCCTGACCGAAGACTTGGTTGAGCCTTTACCCCAGATTTTAATAACCTCCGGCATAGAAGTAAAAAAATCCATAACTTTTTGCGGCTTTTTTGAAATAACTAAAAAATCAACATCGCCAATGGTTTCTTTCATCCTTCTAACAGATCCGGCCGTAGATATTTCTTCGGCTTCTTTTAATTTTTTTAATTTATCATAAACTTCTTTGACGCTGGGCATTATATCTCCTAAAAGAAACCTTCCCTTGTCTCTCTTTAAGAACTCAATTCCTTCTAAAATATTCTTTTCTGTTTTTTCGCCAAAACCAAAAAGAGGGGCAATTTTGTGGGCCTTGGCTGCTTTTTCCAAATCTTTTAAATTTCTAATCCCTAATTTTTGGTATAAAACTTTGACTTTTTTTGGCCCCATTCCTTCAACCCGAATCAATTCCTCCATATTAACTGGCGTTTTCTTTTTTAGCTTTTCATAATCTTTTATCTTTCCGGTTTTTAAATATTCTTCAATTTTTTCAGCTATATTTTTGCCAACTCCAGGAATTTTTTCTAAAGCTCTAATCCCCCTTTTTTTATAAATATCGGCTATATCTTCTTCTAAATTTTCCAAGGTAATAGCCACCTTCTGATAAGCATAGGGTTTAAAAACTACTCCTTCCATTTTAAGATAGTCAGCTATTCCGTAGAATATATTAGCTAATTCCTGATTACGCATAAAAGATTAATGTGGTTTTGGTATGGGGAATACTTTTTCTTTAGGGATTAAATCTTTAGCAATTAAGAAAAGTAAAAAAGTAGCAATTAGACTAAGGACACTTACTCCAATAAAAATCGGCAAGAATCCGTAAACTTTAGCAATTATTCCTCCGACAATTCCAGCAATTCCCGTTCCAAAACTGAGAGAAGAACTTTCCAGTCCCCAGCTCATAGCTTCCTTGCCTTTATCGACATGACGCATAAATATTCCTCCCCAAGCTGGAATTACCATAGCCATACCTACAGCGTGAATCGCTTGAAGAACATAAACATGCCAAGGTAAGGTGGTAAAAATAAAGCCGAGTGGCACCAAGGAAATAACTATCATACCGAAAATCACAAAATAATAGTCGTCTTTTTCTCCGGCTGTTTTATCTAAAAACCGACCAATAGGAATTTGAACTAAAGCTTTCAGAAACCAATAGATACCAATAGCGATGCCAGCTACGCTGGCATCTCCTCCCTGAATTTTGTTAAGAATAAAGATAGCTAAAATCGGGGTAACCAAACCCCAGGCTGCCATCAAAAAGAAATCAGATATAATCAGAACCTTAATTACTTTATTGATGTATTTAAACATTATTATTTCATTTTAGAACACCGGGGGGTCTTGACAAGGTTTCTTGGTTGGGTAAGATAAAACCCGTTAAGCTTATAGCTTGGTCTTGACCTATCACTACCTATTAATAATAGGTGTGAGAGTTAGCCTCGCACCAATAGAATTGGTAGTTGGGGGCTTGACAAATTCTGCAAGAGGGTGTATAATAGAAGTGTTGTAGAAAGTGAATTTCTACCTTCCTCTTTGGACTCTATCAAAATAGAGTTTAGAGAGGAGGGGTACATTTGAATCTGTGGTTTGTCAGAGACTCACATCTGCGATTCTGACTTACCCCTCCAATCTAAAGAAAGGGGGTACCGAATCTTGGTTGTACGTCGGTACGGCTTGATTAGCTCCTCGAAGTAGATCTGCGCCGGCCCGCCGTGGACGAGACGGTACTACCCGAGGAGGCGCGACCTGCGCCTCCTCACCGAGAACAAAGACCCTGTGTGTTCGCTCACACAGGGCTGTTTTTTTATTAAAATAATTTCTATTCTCTAACTACCTTTACTGTTATTTCTCTGGTCCTGGCTCGGTTGTCGAAATCAATGAGAACAATTTGCTGCCAAGTACCAAGCAATGGTCTATTATTTTCAATAGGAACAGCTAAAAAAGGTTTCAATAGAGCTGATCTTATGTGGGCGTATCCGTTGCAATCTCCCCACTTTTTACAGTGTTCGTAATCTTTTGTCATCGGGGCGATTTTATCTAAAACTTTCTGTAAATCTTCAACTAATCCATCTTCGTATTCAATAGTGGTTAGCCCGGTTGTAGATCCAGGGCAAGAAATCAAACAAATCCCCTCTTTAACTTTTGATTTTTCAACAATTTTCGCAACTTGATCTGTAATATCAATAATATCGTTAAATCCCCTAGTTTGAATAGAAAATCTCATAATTACTTTATTCTACCAGAAAATCGCCTTCTTGGCGATTTTCTGGCTAGGATTAATTGGGTATAAAATTATTGAGTTAACGCAGATGCACAATCGGGAACCAGCATAAGTTGCTGTAATGTTTCTTGGCATCCCTGGATCATTGCCGCACACTTTACCTGAGCCGCTGCTTGTATTTGGGGTATAACTTGAGTATCTATATTTGCCTTACATTCTGCTTCTGCTTTTTGGGGAGCGCTTACTGTAAGCGTATAATAAGTCCAGCCAGCCAGAGCAATTAAGATTACGACTAAAATTACAATAATGATATTTTTCGGATTTCCCATATTAAAGTTTGTTATTAATATTTAAAAAACCAGCCGACCTTTATATTGATTTAGTTATTCTATCATTAAATCATCTTTTAAAGAAGCTAAAGCCAAGGCTCTTCAGCAAATTCAAGGTAAACCAACTCTCTTTAAAAACAAAAAGCTCCATCTATAAGATAGAGTTTCTATTCACTTTCTTAAAAAGAAACAGCGGGGCATGGACTAGGTCCAGAGGCCCCGCTTTCAGGTGGTGGGTTTGCGGAAAGGGCTTTTCAGCCCAAACCCACCCGGTACATTAAATATCTCAGAATAAGATAAAAGCTTTACCGTTATAAAAACGCTGTATGTTTTGCTGTGCCCCGTAGTGAACTCTGTTCTACTGCTGGGGTGGGTATAATAGATCCTTTAGTAGAGGCCTTAAATTTCATTTCTCGTTGGCGGCTTTATTTAAGTCTTCTAAAAATTTTTCAAGATCAATTCGGTGGAGCTTAACAGCTTCTTCAAGGGTCTCCTCTTGGGCCAAGGGACAGCCAACGCAATGTAAGCCATAATCAACAAAAACAAAAGTAGCTTTGGGATGTTTCTGAATAACCTCCTTTATTGTCATTTCTTTGGTAATTTTCGCTTTTTTCATGACTCACTATTATAATATCTGAATTATTTTAAAAGTAAAATCTGCTATTAAGAGCGGGGTTTGCAAAGTTTTAAAAGTTTTTTAGCGTTTTCTATCGCATATCCGCAAGCATCATTATTAAAGTAAACATAAACATCTTTTTTTTGCTTCAGCCATTTTTTTATTTTTTGAGCCAAGGAGCTAAGCTCCTTTTTGGTATATTTTGAAGAAAATAAAACTTTTGAACCATGCATTCTGACATAAATAAAATCTGCAGTAATTTCTTCGACTTTAGGGTAGTGAGGCGAATCAGCAATAACCCAGGCTGCTTTATATTTCCTTAAAAGCTTGTAGGTCTTCTCATCACACCCCATTAGATTTTTATTATCTAACGGGGTAAACCAGGTTTTATGACGAAATTCAAAAGCGTATTTTAGTTTAAGCTTCTTGCCTTTTGTAATTAGCTTCAAAAAATCCTCTAATCTTTTAATATTTTCTTCTGTTGCCTTAAAAGAGGGTGGAAATTGGAATAAAATGGGGCCTAATTTTTCTTTTAAATTTAATGCGTTCTTTATAAACTGTTTCCAAGCTTCTTTTACGCCTTTTAATCTTTTAATATGAGTAATAAATCTGCTAGTTTTTATCGCAAACAGAAAATCCCCAGGTGTTTGGCTATACCAATTTTGGTAGGTAGCCGGCCGGGGTAAATGATAAAAAGAGTAATTTATTTCAGTAGTTTTAAAATATTTTGAAAAATATTTTAATTTGTCTTTAGATGATAGATTTTTAGGATAAAAAATTCCATCCCAATCTGAATAAATCCAGCCCGAAGTTCCTATGAATAATTTCCTTTTCAGCATAGAATCTTCTTAAAAAAAAGCTTTATCTCCTTTGGTTTGATGTTTTTAATAAATTTTCCCTTTTTAAAAATTGCAGCTTTCTTATTCTCCATTCCAACAACTGCCAAATCAGCATCTCTGGCTTCGCCCAAGCCATTAACAATACATCCCATTACGGCAATTTTAAGAGGCTCTTCTCCAAATCTGTCAGAAAAACCCTCGATATATTCTGCGATTTCAGCTACCGGGATTTTAGTTCTGGCACAAGTTGGACAACTAATAATAGTCAGTCCTCTTTCTCTTAGTTTTAAACTTTTTAAAATTTCCCAGCCTACTTTCACTTCTTCAATAGGCGGACCGCTTAAAGAAACACGGATAGTATCTCCAATACCTTTTATGAGCAAACTTCCAATGCCAATTGAGGATTTAACAATTCCAGCTCTTGCTCTTCCGGCCTCGGTAATTCCCAAATGAAATGGCCAATCCCCTTTTTTAGATAAGATTTCATAGGCTCTAACAGATGTTAGAACATCACTTGATTTTAAAGAAATAATTATCTTGTTAAATTTAAAACTCTCTAAAGTCCTTACTGAGCAAAGAGCAGATTCAACTAAAGCTTCGGGAATAACTCTTTCTTTATATTTTTTTAACAAATCCCATCCCAGAGAACCACTATTTACCCCTATTCTAATTGGTATGTTCTTTCTCTTGGCCATATCAACAATGGCTTTAATTTTTTCTTTGTTTCCGATATTACCAGGGTTAATCCTTATTTTATCTGCTCCCTGATTTATTGATTCAATGGCTAATTTATAATCAAAATGAATATCAGCCGCTAAAGGAATTGTTATCTGCTTTTTAATTTTTTTTATTGCTCGAGCAGACTCCATGTCAGGCACTGCCACCCTTATTATCTCACAGCCCGCTTTTTCTAATTCTTTAATCTGCCTCACCGTTGCCTCAACGTCTTTAGTGTCGGTATTAGTCATTGATTGGATAGAAATTGGATTATTTCCGCCAATTTTCACATTGCCAACTTTTATTATTTTGGTTTTTCGTCTAATTATTTTTTCTTTAAGAAGCATAACTCTTTAATTTTTTAATTATCTCATCTGTCGACCAGTCGGGAACAGAAGTACCGGTAGCCACTCCTACCTTTTTGGCATTCGAGAACCATCTTTTCTCCAACTGGCCAGCGTTTTCAATATGATAAACGGATTTTCTGCTGGCTCTGACAATTTCTACTAGCCTTTTAGTATTAGCGCTAGTTTTTGATCCAATAATTAATAATAAATCTACTTTTGAAGCTAATTTTTTGACCTCTTTTTGGTAATTTTGAACAGTTGGACAAAGGGTATTATAAAATTTAACTTTTTTGAATTTATTTTTAAGTTTTCTTATAATTTTTTTTACACTTTCTGGGTTTTGGGTGGTTTGGGCTATCACAGCTAAAAGTTTCTTTTTAGCTTTTAATTTAATAGGGTCTTTTCCGCTTTCAATGATAATGCCTATACCTCCTATGGTAGCCTGAATTGATTTTACTTCTTTATGGTGCCTGTCTCCGATAATAATCACTTGACAGCCCTTATTTCGAAGAATTTTTGCTAAATTTTGAACTTTTTTTACCAATGGACAGGTGGTGTCAACCATTTCAAGGCCTATTTTGCCTATCTTTTCAATAATCTTTGGATCTTCGCCATGAGCAGAAATTATTACAGTTCCTGCTTTTAATTTGTTTAACGAATTAACAAGTCTTATTCCTTTATTTTTAAGCTCTGCCACTACATATTCATTGTGAACTAAAGGGCCTAAAACCTGACAGGGTCTCGGCTTATTATTAAGAGCTTGGAGGCTCATATTAAAAGCCCGTCTTACTCCAAAACAAAAACCAGTTTTGGGTGCTAAAATTATTTTCATGGAAAAGGGGAGTTTATTTTACACTTTGATCTTTTAAAAATTTCTCGAATGAGCGGTCGTAGGTTTTTTCTGCTTCTTTAGAAAAGCAACAAGCTGGCAGCTCGTTATTTTCTAAATGGTACTTGATACACTCGCAACAAATCCCCTTCCGCGAACAACCAGGATAAGTGCAAGGGCAAGTTTTTAAGTTGTTGTCTTTTTTACATTCCATGCACTTTCATTATAGAATAAATAAAGAGTTATTAGTAATAAAAAATTTATGAATAACGATTTAATTAAAATTGACGGCTCAACTGGCGAAGGAGGTGGCCAGATTTTAAGAACATCTGTAGCCATGGCAACAGTCACTCAAAAACCTTGTCGGGTTTTTAATATTAGAAAGGATAGGCCAAAATCAGGTTTAGCTGCCCAGCATCTTTTAGGACTTCAAGCTTTAGCTCGCCTTTGCAACGGAAGATTAGAGGGAGATTTTATTAGCAGTAGGGAAATTAAGTTTTGGCCGGGCGAAATTAAAACACAGGATCTTCATATAAGGATTGAGACAGCCGGAAGTATTACTTTAGCTTTACAGGCTTTAATCCCTCCTTCCTTGTTTGCCTCTCCTTCGACAAACTCAGGACAAGAAGCGCCAGTTCAAATAGTTTTCAGCGGCGGAGCAACTGATACTTTTTTTTCGCCAACTATCGATTATTTTCAATATGTTTTTTTAAAAATCTTAGAAAAAATGGGGATTAAGGTAGAATTAAATATTTCAAGGAAAGGTTATTATCCAGAGGGCAAGGCAGAAGTTGGAGTTCAGGTCTTTCCCTCGAAGTTAAAAGCTCTCAATTTAACTGAAAGGGGTAAACTCCAAAGGATTTTAGCAATTTCTGGTGCTTCAGAATCTTTAAGGGAACAAAAAGTAGCTGAAAGACAATTAGCTGGAGTAAGAGAGGTTTTGGGGAAATTAAAATTGCCTCTCGAAGAAACAACAGAATATCATTTCACTCTTTGTCCGGGAAGTCAGATTTTCTTGGCAGCTGAATTTGAAAATACAGTACTTGGCACTGATAATTTAGGTAAATTAGGGAAAAGAGCAGAGGATGTCGGCAAGGAAGCTGCAGCTGAGCTTTTAAAAGAAGCTAAATCCGAAGCTTGTTTAGATAGACATATGGCTGACCAAATTTTGCCTTACTTAGCTTTAGCTTCAGGCACAAGCTCTATTACTGTTTCTGAAGTTACCGGCCATTGTAAAACAAATATTTGGGTGATAGAAAAATTTATTAATGGAAAATTTAAAGTAATAGGTAATTCAATTTCCTGGATTCCTCAAGGATAAGGGTTGACAACTTAAAAAATATCATTTATTATATTCTTTATTCAGCCTATCAAAGGAGGAAAGCACCTTGACAATCAAATCGGTCTTACTTTTTGTCCTGCTTAGCGTATTAGCAACAGTAGCTACGGCAACATTTGCGGAAAGCAGAGGTGCTCAAAAGAATCTGCCTGTTTCAGTACAAGCAATTAGCAAGGGAGTCTCAAGAACTGTTCACACGGTGGGGCTATTCGCTCCTACGCCATCTGCAGAAAATACCATAAAGCTGCCTCCCCCTCCTCCTCCGATTGATCCTAATTTTCTTGTTTTGAGAGATAATCTTCAGCAAGTAATTGATGAGGCTTGGTTTGATGTGGCAGTATCAGTCACTGATCTTCAGACCGGCCAAACTATCGATGTCAAAGGCGACCAGCCGAGATTACCTGGCTGCACGATGAACTTTTTTGTTCTTTTCTCTGTTGTAATTGACTTGCAAAATGGCTTATATTCTGAATCTGAGGTTGGCCAGCTAATTTCAGATACTATCTGGGGCAGTAACGCGGTTACTGCTCACACCTTATTAATAAAAACGGGTGGTGGAAATGTATTTCAAGGAACAAGCAAAGTTAATGAGCTGCTGTCTTCCCTGGGACTACAATCTGGTCCTAGCCCAGCTTTCTTTGATCACCCGCCAGGCTACCCTAATGAGTCGTGCTGTGGGAAAGATAACACGATTACCGCCAATCAGGCTAATCAGGCTCTGTCCCAGCTCTGGGGAGAATTCTTATCTCCTCAATGGCGAGATTATTTCCTGGAAAAGCTAACTGGCGTGAAGGGTGGCCTCAACCATCTCATTCCAGCTGGAGTTGGCCAAGCCATAGTGTCTCACAAAAATGGATTTTTCCCTTATTCTGGAGGCTGGGTGGATAACGACATCGGAATTGTTGTTTTTGAAAGAAACGGAAAGCAATATGCTTACGCCATTTCCATCTATATGGAGGCGATTCCAACAAAGTATGCTGATATTCCAACAGGACAAAAAATCTCCCGCTTAGTTTGGGAGTATTTCAGCAACAAGTATCAGTAGTAAGCGTCAATAGCCGCCACAAAGTGGTGGCTTTTTAATTGACGTAACCTAAAAGCCCGCGTTTAACGCGGGCTTTTTCACTTCTCAGCCATTTCTGGCTGGCCCCGTTAGAAATTTGCCATCAGTGCTTTAATCAAGTAGGCAGAGCAAAAAATTATTCTTTATCGTTGGCGGCACACTCGTTTATCGGCTTTTGCTAAGTGAGTTATTTTTCTACCGTGTGCCGCTGCTGAATTCAAGGGCGAATTTCTAAACGGGGTTGAAAATATTGGTTGATTTTGATATCAATCGGGATAACTTCCTTTATCTTAGCATCTTCTACGACAACTTTTAGTAATAGACCTTCCATTGTCTCTTTGGAAAATCCTTGGTCAAAAACAAAATTTCCCAAAGAATAGGCAATGTATTTTCCTTTATAGTTTTCTATTCCCTGGACAACGTGAGGATGATGACCGACAACTAAATCAGCTCCAGAATCAATAGCTAAATGAGCAAAAGTTTTTTGTTCTGAATTCGGTTTTGGCTGATATTCATCGCCAAAATGCATTGAAACTACAACAATATCTGCCTTCTCTTTAGCTTCTTTTATATCTTCTGCTAATTTTTCTTCTTCTAACCAGCCAATGCCAGAGTTATCTCCCTTGGCTGCCCAATGTTTTGAGCCTAAATTATTATAAGCCAAAAAGGCAAGCTTTGTTCCTCTGAGGTTTTTAATAACTGGTGAATGAGCTTCTATTTCGTTAAAACCGCCACCGACATAAGCAATTCCAGCTAATTTTAGTCTTTTGAAATTATCTTCCATAGCTAATCTTCCATAGTCAAAAATGTGATTATTTGCAACGGATAAAATATCAAAGCCAGCAAAAGTTAGGCCTGTAATTGCTTTTGGGGTTGCTCTGAAAGAGTAAATACTGCCCACTTTGACTCCCTTGTCTGAAATTGGGCTTTCTAAATTACCGAATAAAATGTCTGCCTCGTTCAACCCATCAATTATTTTTAAAAAGGGAAATTTCCAGTCTCCTTTTCCATATTGATTTACTGACCATTCCACTCCCCGATCTAGCATAATATCTCCAACAAACATCAAGGTGACTTGCTGTGGCATCTTTATGAAAAGCATTGATGCTTGAGCTAAAAGGATTTCTCTTTCAAATTTTTGGAACTCAAAAAAAAGGAAGCTACTGCAAAGGAGAATTACCAAAAATATAATTAAAATAAAAAGATAAATATTTTGATGACGTTTTTTGAGGAGATGAAGCATTATTCTTTATATAGTCTTTTTAACCCAAATCCTTTAGCTAATTCAATGGCTTGACGATATTCTTTCTCGGTAATCATTCTCGAAAGTTCAGGATGATCTTTCGCTTTAAAGTGGGGAGAATATTGATCCATAATATTTAAAAAAGTGTTTTTAGAAATTTCTTTAGCCAAAAACTCAAAAACTTTTTCAGAGCCAGCTAAATTATTTGGCAAAACTAAATGTCTAACTAAAAGACCCTTAACTGCTATTCCTTCATCATTGATAATTAAATCTCCGACCTGGCGATGCATTTCTTTTATGGCTTTCTGTATTGTTTCAGGGTAATTTGAAACTTGAGAATATTTATGAGCAATCTCACTCTTTGAATATTTAGCATCTGGCATATAAATGTCAATAGTGCCATCCAATAATTTTAAGGTCTCGACAGAGTCATAAGCGTTGGTGTTATAGACTAAAGGTATCTTTAAGCCTTTCTCAATAGCAATCGAGAGAGCCTTAACAATGGCTGGTACTTGAGGGGTGGGGGTAACAAAATTGATATTATGGCAGCCAAGGTCTTGAAGATTTGTCATCATTTGAGCTAATCTTTCAAAAGAAATCTCCTCTCCTACTCTTAATTGAGATATTCCATAATTCTGACAATAGATACAAGCTAAATTACAAGAAGTGAAAAAAATAGTTCCGGAACCGCCTCGTCCTGAAGACATTCGGCTGAGCTCAGTCGAAGCCCCTTCCGAAGGGCCAACTAAAGGTTTTTCTTCTCCAAAGTGAGGATGGTGGGCATAAACTCTTGGTTTTTTCCCTAATTTGCAAAAACCTTTTTCGTTTTTTAAGCGATTAATATGGCATTTTCTAGGGCAAATTTCGCAATCTTCTGCAATTTTAGATAGCTTATTTACTCTTTTGTCTAACTCTTTTTTGGAAAGGCTTAAGTAAACAGGGTCCATATTCAATTTCATTATAACAAAAAAGCCCGCGCTCAGCGCGGGCTTTTTTTATCTTGGAAATTGACTTCTCTTCTTCCGGTGACATTCTCTACAGTAAATTGGTCTATCAGGAGAAGGCTGAAATGGAAGCTCTGTTATCTTTGCTCCGCATTCAGCACAAGCCCAATCACCTTGAAACATCTGACGAGGAGGAAGATCTCTTTGAGGACGATCAAATTTTTGGAAGGCCATAAATATTACTTTACTAGTAACGAATTAAAATGAAAGCGACCTTTTGCCCTCCAAAATTTTTCGCAGAAAAACTTAGGAGGGTTTGACTTCTAAGTCGCCTACTTAACTTGGGCCTTCGCTAATTGTAATCTCCAAAATTGTTTTGCAATTTTGGAGTGTTAACAAAGCTTAATATAAGATAATACGACTTATTTGTCTACGTCTATTTTGACAAATATTCTTAATAAGTCAACAAGTTAAGTGAAATAGGCCAATTACCCTATCCTGTTCCCCTTCTTCTTCTTCAGATTCCTCACAAATTATATTAAAGGTTTTAGTAGCTTGTTCAGTAAGATCAATTATCAATTTAATTCCTTTATCTTTTATAAATTTTTGAGCTTCTTTGGTTACTTTTGCTGCCCCAGACTCTCCCGTCCCAATAACAACAGTATCTGGATTCTGTTCTACTGCTCTTTTTACGTCTTCAACATCAACAATATGCGATTCTCCTCGCCACCATTTTAAAACCTCTCCTGTCCATCTTGCTTCAACATCGTGATTATAATTCTTGCCATCAATGGTAATTTCGCCAAACTTGTATTCTTTAATCATATTTTTATCTAAGTTCTATCAATGTAATTTCTGGCGGAGCATTAAATCTTAGTGGTAAAAAAGTTGTTCCTATTCCTCGGTTAACATAAAGATAGGTTGATTTTTCCTTGAAAAGACCACTTTTATATTGTTTATCATATTTTAAGGGAAGGAAGAAATCAGTAAGAAAAGGAATGTTTATTTGTCCTCCATGAGTGTGGCCAACCAGAACCAAATTAATGCCCTTTCCTTTGACTTTTCTAAAAATTTCAGGGGAATGAGCAAGTAATATCTTGGGTGCTTGATTTTTTATTTCTGCTACTGCCCTCTCAAAGTCATCGTAACCCTCGTGCGGATCATCAACGCCAATAAGATAAAGAAAGCAATCATCTTTTTCAATTTTTTTCGTTTCATTCTCTAAAATTTCAATACCACTTTCTTTCAAAAGATTTCTTAAGGTTTTAAATTTTGGATGGCGGTGATCATGGTTGCCCAACACTCCAAAAACTCTTTGGGGATAATTTGCAGAAAGCTCTTTCCAAAAACTTTGGCAAGATTCTAAATCCTGAGCTATCCAATCTACAAAATCGCCAGTAATAAAAACAAATTCAGGGTTTAATTGTTTCAAATTCTCTAAAATCTCTCTTTCCCTTTCTCCAAAATTTTTAGAATGTAAATCTGAAAGATGAACTATTTTAACGCCCTTAAAAGAAAGAGGCAAATTATTTATATCAATTGAAACTTGCTCAGTTTTAATAGTTTTTGGTTCCACAAAAAAACTCCAAAGTCCTAATAAAATAACAAAAATTAAAATACCAACAATTACCTTTATTCTCATTCGAGAATTTTTAAAATTGCCTGGTCATTATTGAGGAGTCAGACTTGAGTATTTACCACAACGGTCATTCCATCTGGCAATTACTTTATTTTCAATTCGAGCTTCAATCACTTCGCATAAATTAGGACATCCCTTGCACTGGAAAGAAGTACATTTAATATTTTGGTCAGAAACTTCCCAGCCTCTAAATTTAGTTTTACCCTTAATATTCTCTCTAACCAAGAGAGCGACCCCCAAAGCCCCCAAGACTGTATTATATTTGGGAACAATAATTTTCTCGCCTAAAACCTCTTCAAAAGCTTTTCTCATCCCTCGATTTTCTGACACTCCACCTAAAAAAACAATAGGAGGTAATATTTTTTTACCCTTGGCAACATTAGCTAAAAAGTTCCTAGCCAAACCATGGCATAAGCCAGCTACAATATCTTCCTTGGAATGACCTATTTGTTGTTTGTGAATCATATCTGATTCACAAAAAACAGTACAACGGGAACCTATAATTGTTGGTTGTTTTGATTTTAGAGCGATTTCTCCAAATTTTTCTACTGGAATTCCTAATCTAAAAGCTTGAGCATCGAGAAAGCTGCCAGTACCGGCAGCGCAATTATGAACAGATAGAAGGTTTACGACATAAGAATTATCATCTTTGACTTTTAAGTTATATACCATTCCATTAAATTTATATTTCTTAATTTTTTTAATCGGTTCAAAAAGCCAATCAGAATAAATAAAAGATTTATAAGGATTCTTTTGTGTAGTAATCAATTTCTTGTCTTCTAGTTTATTGGCCTCTTCTCCATGGATAGAAATGAAATAAGCATATTTTCCGCCTTTAGTTTTTGAAGATGATTTTCTTATAGTACATTTAATTTTATTTCTCAAGAGTAGCCAATATAATTGATTAGCTAATGTTTCAGAAACAGTAGAGGCTACATATCTATTCCCCATCTTGTTTAAACCAGAAGTATTGTTTAGTCTTTTTTTTAATTGGCCATCTCCTCTGAAAAATCCTTTCAGAATTTCTTTTTGCAAAGAAGGCTCTAAATTCAACAATTCAGAGCTTAATCTTTTTTGACCTGCTCTTGCTCCACATAGATATTTAATATACTGAGCTAAGCTTTTACTAGATATTTCAACTATTACTGTGTGAAGATGGGGTTTTTCTCTGAGAATAATATTTAAATTAGGGAAATTCTGGGAAATAATTTTCTTAATATCCTCTATATAATTTTGCTCTTTAATATTGAAAACCAAAACAATTCCAGCAGGATATCTAACTTTCTTATCCCAGCGGGCCCGATTGTATAAAATACATCCTTCAGCTAAATAATAGCCTAACAACCTAAATAAATCGGGCTTAAAAACAAATTCATTTATTTTTTTAAATGGCCTTTCTATTAACTGCTTAGTTTCAACCTGGGAATAGCTTATTGAGGTTGGGGAATTCCTCTCAGTAGGTAAAGGCGTAGCAATAAAATCTCCTTTTTTGAGCTCTTTAGCAGGAATAAATTTGGGCTCAAAAGAAAAATTCTTCCATTTAGCACATTTCTTTTTGCAAGTTCTTTCTTGAGGTGGTTTACAAATAGCAATATTGTTGCGTGAAGAACTTTGATAGCATTTAATATCTTCTCTCTTTATTCCTGAAATTGGGTGCTCAGGGGTAATTTCTAGTTTCTTTAAATTTGAAACTTCTATTTTTATCATCTCCCCTTGATATTTTCTTTCAAACACTTGTTCTACTGGTTTAAAGCTTCCAGTATGAGTTAAAACTTTCTCTCCTATTTTTATCTCTTGAATTGGTTTTTGAGAGAAGAGGTTACAAGTTATAGGAGAATCTTTCTTTAGGCAAATTAGATTCATGGCAAAGTCTACTGCTACTCCGTTTTCTAAAATAATGATTTTTGAATCTTGGCCTCCAATCTCAAGAACTGTTCTAATATCAGGAACAAAAAATCCCACCCCTTTGGCATGAGCAGAAATTTCATTTTTAATTAAATCAGCTCCGGTAACAACCCCGGCCAAATATCTGGCAGAGCCTGTTGTTCCCACTCCTGCAATTTTAATGTTTTTTGGAACTTCTTTTCTTAATCGCTTTAACCCTTTTTGGATAGCTCCAATGGGGTTTCCCTCTGTCCGAAAATAAAAAGTCTTGAGAACATTATTTTTCTCATCAATTAAGGCTAATTTTGTTGATATCGAACCAACATCAACACCAAGATATGTTTTCATATTAATTGGTTAAATGGTTAGTTGTTTTATTGTTTCTGCGGCTCCAGAGAAGATCAGTAAAGGCCTCAATCCTTGTCTGAAGGCCGGTTTCGGCTGTTTGTTCATCTAAAGAAACCGAAAGGAAGGGTAAATTATTTTTCTGACTAATTTCTTGTAAAATTGGGCGGACAGTGATCTCTGGCATGCAACCAAAGGGTAAAAGTTGAATTACGCCGTCAAATTTTTCTTTAGCAAAATCTAACATTTCTTCAACGGCTTGACGTCCATGGCCGCCTACCGTTGATTTCAAATAAGGATCTATTTTCTTTTGAAGCCGCCGTTCTCTCCAGGGTAAAAATCCTCCGAGTAAGTGTTGGGTTAAGTTTAATTTTCGATGAATCTCAATTCCCATTCCTCCTAATTTTCTTTCTAACCCAAAGTTAATGGCTCCGTCAACGATTGTATAAATTTCCCCGATTATTCCTACTTTTAGAACCTTTTTATTTGAATCTATTTCTATCTCTGATAATCTCTTCTTGGTTGTCCTACGAAGGTCAGCTAATTCTTTTTTATGATTAATTTTCTCTAACTTCTCAAAAGCTTGAAATAAAATCTGATCAGCTTGGCCGTATTTCCTTTCTCTCGGTCGAATGTATTGAGCTTTTTGTTCCATCGCTTCAATAAAGCTAATCTCTCGGAAAAACAAGAGGGCAGCTTGAAGAACTGTCCAATAAGAAATTTGACATTCTTTTTTGATTTCTTTAATTCGAGAAAGGAGATTTCTAGAATTGAAATTTAAAACTTTTATATCAAAACCCGCTTCTCTGAGAATCTTTTCCTGAATCATCCAGTAGTATCTCATTCGGCAAGAACCTCCGATATTTTCCCACATAAAAATGATATTAGCTCCTTTTCTTAGGGCTGGAAGATAATTGCCAATATTAACTTTTAACGGAAAGCAAAAAAGCTCAGGGGAAAGCTTCGCCCCTTCTTCGATGACTTTAGGATTTGTTCTTTCCGGAGGAATGACCTCTAAACCAAGCTTTTGAGTAAGGGCCTTAAAAGCAACGGTATAGTTCCCCCAGTCTGCAAAAGTAACCTTCATAATAGTCGTTTGTTTAAAAAAGATTTCTATTTAATGTAATGTATCGAAAAAAGCTTCTAATCTGGTTTGAAGGCCGGCTTCGGCTGTGTGCTCGTCGATAAGAAGATAAAGAAAAGGAATCTTTTTTTGTTTAAACTCTTTTTCAACAAATTCTTTTAAAACTGCGTCGCAGCCACATTGAAAAGAAGATATCTCAATTGCGCCTGATATGTCTGATTTAATAACTTCTTTAATTTGGGCCAATATTTCTTCTCCGAATTCCCAGTGCAATTGAGGTAAAATGTTTTTCGTGCTTTCTGATGAATATGGGGTTGGAACTTCGTCAATAAATATAACCTCTCCTCCTATCTCCTCAATCTTATTTTTAATTCTTAAATTAATATATTCATCGTACAGATTATAAGGATGGCTGACAAGAACTATTTTTTTCTTTTGAGAGTGGATTTTTCTTGAATAATCTTCAACGGTCCTTAATTTTTCTTTTTCCTCTTTTAGGAGGGCTGCCTTCATTGCTTTTTTAATGGATTGCCTTTCTTTGCCGATTTCTTTGCCATATTTCACCAGGGTATTTTCCAGATTATTATTAGACAGATCAATCCAAGGCGATAAAATTGGAGTTTTTATCAAAAAAGAAAATAAATCAGGTAAGGCAAAAAATTTAGGGCAATATTCTAATTTTGACTCAACGCGTTTTAACCTTGGAATAAAAATAAAGTCTGCCTTTCCTTCCAGCCATAAGATATGGCCATAAAGAACCTTAACGGAGAAACAAGACTCGGGGTCAGCTGCTTTTACCCCAGCTTCAATAATTTCTTTGTTACTTGGCGGAGAAAATAAAATTTTAAAGCCGAGCTCTTCAAAAAAAACCGGCCAGAAGAAGGGTCTTTTCCAATAAAATAGAGCTCTTGGTAGCCCAATGGTCGCTTCGCTCTTTTTCATATTAAAACAGTGTTTTTTGACGGAAGGGTAATTTTTTTTCTTCTTTTTTAAAAATTCCAACTTTTCCGTAAACACCATCGTAACCAGGTTCAACTTGAACCCTCCCCTCTCTTACTCTTATTATGCCTTCTGCAACTTCAGGCAAGGTTACGGTTTTAAGTTCTGATTGAGGAACATCTAACAAAATCTTGAATTCGTTTCCAAACTTGCTAATAAGGTTTCGAAATTCTGCAATACCTTGTTTTGTCCTGGGTAAAGTTCCTAAAGCCTCGGCAATGATTTCTTCTAAAGGAACGAGGCTTTTAAAAGGAATGGCATTTTTTGGTTTAAATCCTTCCTCTCTGTCAGAAAGCTGTCCAACTCGGTTCAGAACTCCAATCGTTAAGGGCCTGCCGCAATTTGGGCAAATATTGTTATATTTCTCTGATTCCTTAGGAGAGAGATTAACTCGGCACTCTCTGTGGCCATCATAGTGGTATTTTCCTTCTTCTGGAAAAAATTCAATTGTATAAAGAAATTTCTGGGGATTTTTTGATTTTATAGCGTCAATAATTGCCGAGTAGCTGATTTCTGCATCGAAAACGTTGGCTTCTCGGCCTATTTTCGGTGGTGAATGTGAATCGCTATTTGAAATCAAGGTAACTCTGTCTAGGGCTGAAAGCCTCCAGTTCATTAGAGGATCAGAGCTAAGGCCTGTTTCAACTGCAAAAATATGTTTTGAGTACTCCTCAAAACATTCTTCGATTGAATCAAAGCCAGACTTTGAGCCAAATAAAGAAAACCACGGGGTCCAAAGATGGGCTGGCACTACTAAGCAGTCCCTTGAAGCATCTAAAACAATTTCCAAGAGCTCTTTAGCGTCTAATCCTAAAATTGGTCTCCCGTCAGCCTTTAGGTTGCCTATCCAGCCAAGGTGGGTGTTGATTTTCTCAACAATTTCAAAAGAAGGAGCAAAAACGATAATGTGAATTTTCCGAACTCTTCCTCCTTTTGAGTAAACGCAACTAATTTCAGTGGTTAAAATAAATCTTGTTTCAGAATTGTTTCCGGCACGATTCTTTTTAAATTGGAACAAGCCTTCCTCAGCTGGCTTTAATTTCTCCTTTAAATTTTTAAACCATTCGGGATGAGTAAAATCTCCTGCCCCTAAAACCTTAATCCCTTTTATTTTTGCCCACTTGTCCAAATTCTCCAAGTCCATATCCTTGGAGGTTGCCCGAGAATATTTAGAATGAAGGTGAAAATCAGCAACAAATTTCATACCCCGTAGAAAATTAAATATTTTCCCCGTAGGAAATCATGTATTTTCCGTTTTAATTCAGATAAACTCTCTGGTTTCGTAGAAAATACCCTACTATTTCCTACAGGGCATAACTTTTCCCTCTCTCATTTATATCATTTCTTTGACAAAATTGAAATAAATAAACCCGTTTAAATAACGGGTCGGAAAATAGAAATTTGCTTTAGATTATTGAGATTCTTTGGCTGTTTTTCCTTCTAATTTTTCTTCAAGCAGTCTTAAACCAGCTAAAATTACAACTGCCAAAAGGGCGGCAAAGACGGCCGTCCAATAAAATTTAACAGCTACAGCTATTCCAATGCCAGCTGCCATCCAAAGTCCAGCCGCAGTAGTTAAGCCTTCGATGTGAAATTGCCGATAAATAATTAAGCCAGCGCCGATAAAGCCTATTCCAACCACAATTTGGCCAATTATTCGCGAAGGATCAAAACTAACCCCTGGAGCATCTAAAAGAGAAAAATAAACTTGGAAGGAAGTAATTGTAAATAAGGCTGCTCCCAAAGAAACTAAGCTATAAGTTCTTAACCCAGCCTCTTTTCTTTTGTATTCTCTTTCCAAACCAACAAGGCCCCCAAGAAAGGCAGCTAAGAACAGCTGAAATATAATTTGAATCTGAGTATTATCAAAAAACTCCATCAATTTTCCTACGAATTATTAATCTAAACTAATTACGCATTTATAACATTTAAAAATGTTATTCGTAATTCGGAGTTATTCGTACTTCGCGGGACTATACTATGACCTTATAAACTGAATATCCTTCGCGAACTTTTTGATCAATCTTTAGGCCAACCGAGTCTCCAGATTTGGCTTCTTGAACCTTTTGGTGGTCAACCTCCATTGATTCTACATTTTGATTAAAATCTGCCTCTCCCCCAACTATTCGGATGGTGTCTCCGACTTGTAAAGCATCTGAAAGTTCAATTACGGCTACTCCAATTTTCCCAAAATAATGAGTAATTTTACCTATTAATTGGCCTTCGATTTCTTCTGGCATATGAATTAATTGTTCCAAAAATTTTTAATTCTTGGGAACCTCTTTTTATTTTCTGGCCCGTCGACCGCGGGCTCTATGCTGTTTTTTTTCTTTTTCGATAAACTTAATCAATTTTGTAACTAATTTCTGCGGGTCTTTATCATATACAACCCTTTTAACGCCGCGAAAGGGACCCTTAGCAATAAGCTTTATTTTATCTGCTGTTCCTCCTGTTCCTTCTAAAACGCCGATTGGCTTTTGAATTTCAAAAGCAGTGGTAAACTCATGAAGGGTTCCCATTCTGCCACAAATAATGATTACCCCATCTGCTGATTTTGTCATAATCACATTTCTCCCTGTATAATCTGCTCCAGTATAAATCATTACATTAAAGGGTTCTAGAGGAAGTTTGTAAGTTTTTAAGTGAGCTTTTTCCGAGGCTGCTGGAGAAAAACCTATAATAAAACCTTTTTTTTCCTTGCAACCTAAGGCAACAAAATAAGGGGCGCCAGTTGTTGCTCCAGTAACTAAATTACACCCCTGGCGGGCAATTTCTCGGCCAAGCTCTTTAGCAATTTCTTTTATATTTTTGCAGCAATGGTTAATTTGGGCAGCCCCTGAAACTACAATTTCGTATTTTTCTTTTCTCATTGCGCCTTTATTTTAGCACAATTTTCTAAACTAAAAAAGAGGAAAAATTCCTCTTTTTTAGTGAGGGGGAGCGGTCCTAACGAACTCAGCTTATACCTTAGGCTGACTGGACAATTGGCCAGGGATATCCTAACAATAGCCTCCTTCATTAAGTTCCGCCTGTCCTTTGAGAATACAATCTCGCACCCCCTCACTTTTTAATCTTAGTTTTCCAAAAACATCTGTCAAGTATCATTTTAAGCTATTTTATCCCCATCATATCCACATTATTTCCAGAGTTAATATGTCTTTGAAGGATCCCGCCTCTAAATTGTGCCCCTACCAGGAGTCGAACCTGGATCAATGGCTTCGGAGGCCATCACTCTATCCATTAAGCTATAGGGGCTCTTTTCTATTATAGCTTAATGAAATTATATTCAAAAAGGCCCTCAGATTTATGCATTATCTTCGGGCCCTTGTTGGCTTCAGTATCGCTGAAGCCTGCCTAAGAGCATCTTCATAAGCTCCGGGAGGAACCCACAGTTGTTCTTCGCCTCTGCCGTGAATTCTTGCGCCATCTTTTTTCATTCTACTTGTTTCACACAACTCTCCATTCTCAAGTATAAAAGAAATGTTTATATCTCCAATCGGAATCGTCACTTTCACTGCTTTCCCGTTTCTTCTTTCTACTGGCACTTTTGGTTGCATCGTTCTTCCCTTCCTTATATAAAATCTTACGTACTTGTCTATTCTAACTTAATTTTTCTGTTTTGTCAAGGTTTTCCGGCTATTAAAAAGATGTTATAGTGCCCGGCAGATCGTTTTAAAGATTCAACTTTTTTAATTTTAAATCCTGCCTTCTGGATTATTTTTTTTAATTCTCTTTTTGTAAAGCAACGGAAATAACGTTGAGCGTCTTTTCCTTGAGAAATTTTCCAAGGCACAAAGATATCTCCGAGATCCAATTTTGACTTACCAATTAATCTTAAAAGTGCATACTTAAATAACAACCTCCAGGAAGTTTTTCTCTGTAATAAATCCCAAACAGCTACAATAAAAAGTCCTTTTGGTTTTAAAACTCTTTTAGCTTCTTTGATAAATTGAAGCCGTAATTCTTCTGAAGGAATGTGATGCAACACAGCAATGCTAATAATTTTATCAAAGAAATCAGATGGAAATGGTATATTTAAGGCGTCTGCAACTTGGAATTTCCCATAAGGGTATTTCTTTCTTGCAATTTTAATCAATTTTTCAGAATTATCAACGCCAAAATATTCTATGTTTTTTTCTTGAAACAGCTCGACTAATCTTCCGTTTCCACACCCCAAATCTAAAATTTTCTCTCCAGAAGATACATAATCTTTTAAAAATCCAAACTCTTTCCACATCTTTCCTCTTTTACTTGAAAAATCATCAGCAATTAAGTTATAATCTTCTTTAGTTTTTGCTAATATATATTTTGCGTAATTTAAATCCATGAAAGTTAAAAAAATGGCAATTCAATGGATTCTTTTTCGTCGAATCTCTGATTTGGCTAATTTAGCTTTTTTAAAAAGAAAAGCAGCTAAAAAATTTAAAGTTAGAGCGCCGAGCAATACTGAACTCTTAGAAGAATACCACAAATTAGTAAAAGTTGGAAGAATTAAGAAAAATAAGAAATTGGAAGAATTATTAAGGATAAGGAAGATTCGCTCTCTTTCTGGAATTGCTGTAGTTTCTGTTCTAACCAAACCCTATCCTTGCCCAGGAAATTGTTTATATTGCCCAACTCAAAAAGGAATTCCTAAAAGCTATTTAGACAATGAGCCGGCAGTAATGAGGGCCGTTCAAAATGAGTTTGATCCTTACCGGCAAGTCAAAACGAGGTTGAAAGCTCTTAAAAATATTGGCCATCCCACAGATAAGATTGAGTTAATTGTCATTGGTGGCACCTGGTCTTATTTACCCAAAAAATACCAAACTTGGTTTGTAAAAAGATGTTTTGATGCCTGTAATAATAAAAGCAGTAAAAATTTACAAGCTGCCCAAAAATTAAATGAAAAAGCCAAAAATAGAATTATTGGCTTAACTTTGGAAACCCGGCCAGATTTTATTACAGAATCTGAAATTAAAAGAATGAGAAAATTAGGGGCTACTCGGGTAGAAATAGGGGTTCAAAGCCTTTATGATAATGTTTTGAAGTTAAATAGCCGCGGCCACAATGTCAAAGCCACAATCCGAGCTACTCAGCTTTTAAAAGATGCGGGGTTTAAAGTTTGTTATCATATGATGCCAAATTTGCCAGGCTCTGATACTTCTCTGGATAAAAGAATGTTTGAGGAACTTTGGTTATCTGTTAACTTCCGGCCCGACCTCTTAAAGATTTATCCTTGTGCTCTTTTGAAAGAATCCCCTCTTTATCAATGGTGGTTAAAGAGGAAATATCAGCCTTACTCTGAAAGAAAATTGATAAATCTTTTAAAATCAATCAAAAAAAAGATTCCTTATTATTGCCGAATTCAACGTTTAGTTAGAGATATTCCTTCGCCAAGTATTGTTACTGGGCCTACTAAAATTTCCAATTTACGTCAAATTTTAGCTGAAGAATCAAAGGAAGAAGGATGGAAATGTAAATGCATAAGATGCCGAGAAGTAAAAGAAAACTACAATCCTAAAGAAAAACTGGTCTTATTTCGCCAAGACTATGATGCTTCTGAAGGAAAAGAAATATTTTTAAGCTTTGAAGATAAAAACCGGGAAAGAATTTACAGCTTATTAAGATTAAGGATTCCTTCCCAGATTTTTAAGAGCGCTAAACATTTTATTCCGGTATTAAGAAATGCAGCAATTATTAGAGAAGTCCACACTTATGGTCAATTAGTACCAATTACTGAAAAAAGAATAGCCCCTCAACACAAAGGTTTAGGAAAAAAACTAATAAAAGAATCAGAAAAAATAGCCAAGAATGAATTTGGCTTTCACCCTGTTAAATCCACTAGGGGTGGTGCAGGGCAACTTAACGGGGTAAAAAAAATAGCAGTGATTTCCGGCGTAGGAGTAAGAGATTATTTTTCTAGATTAAAGTACAAATTAACAGAAACCTATATGGTCAAAAAATTAGCCTAAGACAAAGGCCTTCCCGTGGGAAGGCCTTTTCAGGCATTGCCTGACTATGGCAGGATGGTAAGCGACGCTTCTTGATCTGCTTTCATGGTCTCAGGCCCATGATATTCTCCAGCTGATCTTCCTGGAGCAAACTCCATATTGGCCCGGTCCAGAACTAGCTCACCGTCTTCTTGGTAGACAGGAAAGACTACTCCCTGAGACGGATCAAGGTAAGATAGGAAATGAATTCCATCCGTTCCTTCCTTCTCCACGATAATCTCAGCCCCAACTGCGCTTGGGATATCCGAGACATCAAACTCGGCTATCCCTGTTGAATCGACTCTTTGAGTCTGGACTGAGCCAGGAATTTCTACCTCCTCCTGGCCTCTCAGATTTGGCATCTCAGGCGGCGGAGAAGGATGAGGCACCCACTCCCACGTCCAGAACTTCAGGGTAACCTCGGCCCCTGGCAAGGTCTGTACGACAAGCCTGTCAGGAACTTGGGATGGCACGATGGCTGGAACCGTGGAAACCTGTTGGTCACCGCTCTTGCAGGCTACCAGAATTAGGGAAAGCGCAAGAAGAGCACAAATCAGCATCTTCACGGAAGTTACCTCCCTTTGTCATTTTGTCGCTTAACAGCTGCCTTAGGAACTACCTATATTTTACACCTTATTAAGGATTTTGTCAAGAGTAAAAGGTATGGTATACAATCATATCTGACACCTCCTAATATGGAGGTAATGACACACAACACCCAAATATTAATAGCTACAGAACGTGAGAGGTGGTTAAGACTCCATTTGAAAGATAGTATGAGTATCTCAGAACTAAGTAGGCGGTCAGGGTTCTCTCGAGATACTCTCCATCGTTGGAAAAGATCCTATCTCTCTCAAGGGCTTGATGGCTTAAAGGAACGCTCGAGAGCACATCATAGTCATCCCAGAGCCACTCCACCGGAGATTGTAGAACTGATCAGAGAACTTCGTATGGAGAACCAGAGAGTAGGAACTAAAAAGATAGCTATTCGGTTGAAGAAACGTTATGGGATTATTATGCACTGGCAAGGAGTACATCGGGTTTTAAAGAGAGAGAAATTGGTATCAAGGAAGAAGCGAATAGTAAAGAGGGATAAGTGGCAGCCCAAGGTAACCTTTCCTGGTGAGTTAGTAGAGATAGATGTAGCCTATGTACGGAAATTCAAGGGAAACTGGCTCTATCAGTTCACAGCAATAGATTCTTGTACCAGATGGAGATATGCCTGGGTAATAAGTGAACAATCAAATCGGAATGCTATTGAATTTCTCCGTAAACTGGTTGCTATAGCACCTTTTTCCATTAAAGGTATCAAGACAGATAATGCTTCTATCTTCACCAACTACTATACGGGCTACAAAAAGAGTGCAGACCCTATGCATCCCAGACTACATGCTTTTGATCTTACCTGTAAGGGGCTTGGTATTGTTCATTACCTCATTGATCCTGGGAAGCCTCAACAGAATGGAAAAGTAGAGAGATTACGTAGAACAGATAGAGAAGAGTTCTGGAATCAGATAACATTCCGTTCTCTCCAGGAACTTGAAGAACATCTTTCAACTTATCTGAAATGGCATAATGAGGAACGAGAACATCTGGGAATTGACGGCCTAACACCATCAGAAAAGCTACAAAAGTGTCAGATATGATATTGTATTATTCAAAAACCGTGCTTTGGGCACGGTTTTAAAAGTTAAGAAAGTAATTTTTAATTATCCTTATCTAATCAAGTATAGTAAGCGAGGCTGCTTGGTCTGCCTTTAAGTCGCTATGATAATCTCCAGCTGGTACTCCTGGCGCAAATTCTGTATTGACTATGTCTACTATTAATGTCCCTCCGCTTTCGGGAACTGTGAAAACTGCCCCGTAGGAAGGATCCATGGCGGCTATAAAATGAATGCTATCTGCCTCCTTCTCAATAATAACCTCTACCTCAACATTATTGGGAATACTGCTAGCGTCAAATATAACTTGACCCGAAGAATCAGTAGTTTGAGTCATAGCTAATCCAGGAATTTCTATTCTTTGAAGAATACGAAGATTTGGCATCTCAGGCGGCGGAGAAGGATGAGGCACCCACTCCCACGTCCAGAACTTCAGAGTAACTTCAGCCTCGGGTAAAGTCTGGGCAGCGATCTCTCCGGGGGTTACGGTTAGGGGAAGAGGAGTAACAATCGGTGGGGCAGGCGGCTCCGGAGGAGGTTTTATACTATAAAAAAGGAAAATCATAACTCCAATTAATACTAAAATCAGTAAAATTAGGGGAACTCCTTCTTGGACAATGCCTTTTTGAAAGTTTCTCTTGCCCATAATAATTTTATTCTTCAAAAAATTTATTAATACCTAATTAATCGCCAGCTATTTGAATGCCCTGCACAACTAGACATTCTTAAGTCAAGCCAATGGCGAGTAATACAGCCAGTGTCTCTGACTATGGCATTAGAATGAAAAGCCGGAACATTTAGATGGCTTTCGCAAGCAAAAGTCGTTAAATCAGTAGCCACTGTTTGTCCAGCTATCAAGGAAGTCCCACAGGCTCCGCTGGCGCCAAAAGAATAACAAGTAGTCCAGACAACGGCTAATCCATCTGGAAGTCCATCAGCTAAACCTTTTAGGCCATTGGCTCTCCAACATCCGCCATAATTTGGATTACATATTGAAGCCTGGCCTGAAGAGGTACAAGCTCCGGATACAGCTCCTTGGGCAAGAGGATTTCGAGGCGAAATTCTATATTCGTTAGGCAGGTATGAACCGCTTGGTAATGGGCACTCCCCTAGTAACCTACAAACTTCATCTCCATCTAAAATATGCGGGTTAAGGGATTTTAAAGCAGCAGTTGGTAAATTTTCTCCAGGTGGAGCACAAGCTGGATCAGAGAGACATCGACGCTCAGGATCACAACCAGAAGGAGTACAAGGCCTTGTTTCTCCTCTCTCGTCTGAAGCACAACCTGCTCCTCCACAGCCCTGACTTGCCCAAGGATCACAGATACAAGCTGGTGGAGCACAGGATACATCAGGTACACATCTATATTCACTATTACAGCCAGAAGGATTGCAAGATCTAGTCTCTCCTCGGTGGTCTGAAGAGCATCCTGCTCCTCCACAGCCATGATCTGTCCAGGAACCACAATCACAAGCAGGTGGAGCATTATCTACTGTAACTGTATAATTTGGATCTGGAGTCGCTCCCCAATTGTTAGCACCATCTTGGGCCCAGGCATGAAGTTTGTAAGAACCGTTGCTGTAAGTAGTAGTATCCCAAGGATATATATAAGGAAAAGTGGTGTCTATGTGTACTCTATTATCGTTAATATAGAACCTTACCTCTCTAATGCCGCTGGCATCAGAAGCACTGACTCTAAAGTTCACTGTTCCCAAAACAGTTTCTCCTTTAGAGGGAAAGGCGATACTAATTGCCGGTGGAGTAGTATCACCTGGAGCACAAGCTATATCAGAAAGACAGGTATTCACATAATCGCAACCGCTAGGAGTACAAGTCCTTGTGTAGCCTCTCTTATCAGGAGCGCATACTCCTCCACCACAACCCAAGTCTACCCAAGAGGTACAACTACAAGGAGGTGGTGCACAAGCCGCATCAGAAAGACAGGTATTCACATAATCGCAACCGCTAGGAGTACAGGTCCTTGTGTAGCCTCTCTTATCAGAAGCGCATACTCCTCCACCACAACCCAAGTCTACCCAGGAGGTACAACTACAAGTTGGTTGAGTACAGCTTACATCAAGAACGCATCTGTGTTCATCCTCACAGCCAGAAGGGTTACAAGATCTTGTGTAGCCGAGGTGGTCTGCAGGGCAACCTGCTCCACCACAACCATGGCCTGTCCAGGAACCACAATTACAAGTTGGAGCAACTTGCTTGAAATGGGCCGAGGCTATCTTGTTACGGTCTAGGTAAATCGGGCTGGGCACACGGCTTGTCCCCGACGCATCACCTGCCCAATAATCAAACTCCCAACCAGATGCCGGGTGTGCTGTAATGCCAATATAGTCGCCACAGGTATACCAATGATCGCCTCGGGATGGTTCAGTACTACCAGAGCCTGATGGGCTTACCTGCATAGTTAAAGAGCAAGAACTCGCATAAACGTTTCCTGGGTCAGAGAAATAAGAGAAATAAATAAAAACAGCAGCCAGAATAAAAAGGCCGAGAAATATAATTGATTTCTTTTTTAAGAAAATATTTCTTAAAAAATGGAGTTTTGGTTGCATTTTTATTTAAGATACCAAAAACAAAATGATTGGACAAGAAAGTTTTACACAGATTTCAGAAAACAAAGAGCCTTCCCTTAACTTGGGAAGGCTTTGGCATGGCTACCTTTCTACTTTGGGAATGCCCTGATTCTATAGGCAATTTCGCAACCTAGATTTTCAGGGTCATATCCTTGAGACCGAATCCAATCCAGAGCTGCGTCTCTTGCCTGCTGGAAGTCAACAGCTGCATCTATCTCAATCAGGATTATCTCGTCTGGAGAGGTCGGCGGGTAGATAGCAAAAGGTTCGTTGTCCGGTAGACCTCCATAAGGAAGAATATTGGTTATGGGACACTTTCTTGCCACTTCTGCCATTTCTGCTTTAAATTGTTCAGCAAACTCCGGTGGTATGCCAACTAAGGCAGTAGAGGCTGCCGGAGTCACAGCCGGCTTAGCTTCCGGCTGAGGCGAAGGGTAGATTTCTTCGGTTGGCACCGAAGTTACAACAATTGGGATTTCAGTCGGTGCTGGTTTTTCGATTAAAATCGGACTTTCAGTTGGTGTTATAATTGGACCTTCAATCACTTCTTGGGTTTCGGTAGGACCTGAAGTTATCGATTGGCTACCTTCCTCGTTGCAGGTAGCTGCTAGAATCAGAAACACTCCAAGTAAAAGAACACTAACTACTCTCTTCATTGGGTTTCACCTCCACTACAGGACTTACTTTCAGTATTCTGTTGTTTACGTCCTATGTATATTTTACCTCTTATTTAAAATTTTGTCAAGCAAAGACCCATATTTCGGTATGGGTTTTTAAAATTAATATTATTTAGTTTTGCGCTGCTTTTTTTATTTAGGGAATGCCCTTTTTTTAAATACAAAATTGTAACCTTCCAGATCATAGCCTTGAGCCTGAATCCAATCACGAACTTGCATTTTTACTTCATTTTCATCTGTCCCTTCATCTACCTCAACCAAGATTGTCCCATCTTTTGTCGGAGGGTAAATAGCAAAGGGTTGATTGTCCGGTGGCCCTCCGTAGGGAAGAACTTGAGCGAGGGGATAATTTTCCGCTGTCTCTGTCAATTCTGCTTTAAATTGTTCAGCAAACTCCGATGGTATACCAACCGAAGCAACAGGAGGAGGGGTAGGAGGACCTTCCGGACGACGAATCAAGAAAAAAATAAAAACTACTAAGGCTATTAAGAGCACTATCATTAAAATTCCGCCTAATGCAGCCTGCCCATTTTTTTTGCTTTTTTGGCTAAACATACTTTTTAACTTAATGTGTAAACTTATCTAAACTAAATAATATTTTAATCGATTTAATTATTATTCTTTGGGCTTAAGGAGGAAGAACCGCTACGGCATACTGAATATTAGAAAAGTTAGTCATTTCAGTTTCCTTTACATGGTTAGGATCATTAATATATAAGGCTGTGACATTGTCTTGAGCATCCTTTTTATACCCTATGGCTACCACAGCATGATCACCTAGTCCAGCAACCATTATATCAAGAAAAACAGGTTGGCCCATATCAATATGCCAAGCTATCTTTCGTAATTGTTCAGATAGGATTGGAGCATTTACTCCTCTATAAGGCAGGCCTATCTCATCGTGTAACATCGCACAAGGAAACCATCCACCAAAAGCAGAATAGGGACGATTAGGATCAGGGCAATTTCCTTTAATTGGATGGCAACCTTTATCTGTAAAGCCGCTAGCTGTATTGATTACTATATCCCTACCTCCAAATTTCGTTATGTTTATTGAATACCCTTGATTTATATAATACTGTACCACCATTGCAGTGGAAACTGGGGAGCAGCCAGCAAAAGCAATAGTACATTTTAGCTGACAAGTTGGTATATAGGCAGATTTCCTTGCTCCCTCTGCTAACACATGAAAGTCGTCGTTCTTATAATCGAGTTGCTGAAAATGAGGTACATCAAGCCTTTTCTCTCCGGGTCCTCCAGTTGTGGTTATTGTTACTACTAAAGAATCACTCCAAGCAGATTCTCCTCCTTTGGAATCTTTGGCTTTAACTTGAACATAATAGGTGCCGGCAGTATCCCAAGAATGGGGACGACTATCAGATATCCCTGAAGGTTTAAAGTTTGACCATTCGTCAATAGTGCCATTGCCGTCCCAGTCCCAGCCATATTTTATTTGGTCTCCATCGGGATCAGTAGTTGAGGTTGAATAGGTATAATCAGTGTTGGTCTGGCCCGAAGTTAAGCCTGAAGGTTTAAAAGGAATATTGGGCGGTTGGTTAACATCGGGTGGAACACCAGCCACGGTAAAACGCCCTCCTCGAGATATCCCTGAGAAAGGACATTCTCCATCAGTGCAGGCCCAGACTAACCAATAATAGGTTTTACCAACAGTAAGGGTTGAGGGTGGCGAAGGAGCACCCTGAACTCTTAACCATCCACTGCCATGTGCCCAACCGGTTGAGCAAGAACCACCTGAACAGCTAGCTGGATAGACGTTCTTGGCCCAGAAAGGAGAAGTAGAAAGATAAGGACTTTTTCCTAACCAAACTCCATACCTGCTAGCTCCAGAAACTTTTGACCATTTAAAGATTGGGTTATTGGAAACATTGGTTGCTCCATAAGGAGGTTCTTGAAGAGTAGGTCGACCAAGGGTTGGTGGTATCAGAGGACAATCAATGCGACAATTGAGGTAGTTTTCTCCAGATTCGCATACTCCGTTGCCACAGACTGGACCTGGAACTTCACAAATGACAGTCTTAAAGGTTTTGGCTTCACTGGGATACCATTTTCCTAAGATTTTGGTATTTATTCGCCAATGATACCAGGTTTCTGATAAGAAGGGTTTGGTAGCATAGGCGCTGGTGTGATATTGGGAAAGGGCAATTGTGTTTCTACCATAAACATTATCACCCACAGTTGGCCAGGGATCTCCTTGTTTTCTAGCATCTAAGAATTGTTTCTCATGGGGATTAGGTGAGGGAGTCCAAGAGAAAGCAACACTCACTACATTGTTTGAACAGGTGCTTGATTGCTCAAGATTGGCAGCCGGAGTAGGAGTTGGCGCGGCGCAATCTTTAGCTACAAAGAAGGCAGTTGGAGAGTGCCTGTCAATCTTAGGATCAAAAACTCTGACATAATAAGTACTATCACCGTTTAAGACTAAAGAGCCACTGGCTCCAAAAGCAGGATTGAAACCGTCAGGAGCAGTAGTTGATCTTGAACTAACCTGCTTGTTCCAAAAACCATTCCGCCAATTGGCATCGTTATCAATGTCAGCCCAAAAACCGCTTGACCCATCTCCTCCTGTCCAGGAAATAGTTGCTTTGGAAATAGTACCTGAACAGAAGGGAGAAATTGTAGGTTTTGAGAGGCCAGGAGATATACAAGCTACATCAGGAAGACAGGTGTTCATATAATCGCAACCGCTAGGAGTACAGGTCCTTGTGTAGCCTCTCTTATCAGAAGCGCATACTCCTCCACCACAACCCAAGTCTACCCAGGAGGTACAGTTACAAGTTGGGGCAGCGTTGTTTACTGTCACATTAATCTTGCGGGTATTTTCTCCTCCACCACTTTTAGCCCAGGCAGTGATTTTATGAGAACCATCACTAACAGTTGTCGTGTCCCAATAGCATTCATAAGGAGAGTAGTAATCTGTACAAAGACGAGTATAATCAATGACAATTTTTACCCACTCAATAGCACTCTCTGGGTCAGCAGCATGAGCTTTAACTTTTATTGTTCCAGAAACAGTGGCTCCAGCTAAAGGTTCAGCGATATTAACTGCCGGTGGGGTAGTATCGCCTGGCGCACAAGCTACATCAGGAAGACAGGTATTCACATAATCGCAACCGCTAGGAGTACAGGTCCTTGTGTAGCCTCTCTTGTCAGGAGCGCATACTCCTCCACCACAACCCAAGTCTACCCAGGAGGTACAGTTACAAGTTGGAGTACCAGTAATTTGGAAACTGGCAGTTGATGAAAAGGAAGTTTCATTACAACCAGAATCAGCACAAGCTACTACTAACCAATAGTAGGTAGTGCCTGGTGATAAATTTGCAGGCACGGGATCATAATCACCAAAGGTAAACCAACTACCATCACCCCAGGTTTTAGAAGTTGAGTAAGCTTTTGCTGCCCAAAAACCACCAGGAGCAGTAAAATTATTGTCATGTCTCACCCAAACACCATAATGATGAGCCCCAACACCATTCCAGCTAAAAGTAGGAGTAGAATCAGAGGTGCTACCCATTGGAGACTTAAGAGTTGGAGAACCAATAGCTTGAACTGAAGATTGAGGAAAAAAAATAAGAAGGCCAGCCAAAATACAAAAACTGGAAAAAACAATGGTTTTTCTCTTAAAAGGAATATTTCTTAAAAAATGGAGTTTTGGTTGCATTTTTATTTAAGATATCAAAAACAAAATGATTGAGCAAGAGGTTTTTCCACAGATTTCAGAAAACAAAGAGCCTTCCTGTGGAACAGGAAGGCTTGGTTGGTTCCTTTACTTTTGAGAAAAGGGCCGGGTCGAAAACTCGATATCATAGTCTGCGGGGTTATAACCCTGAGACCAAATCCAGTCTAGGGCTTCGCCCTTTACTTCTTCAAAGTCAACAGCTGAATCTATTATGATTACGATTTTCCCCTCGCTAGTTGGTGAGTAGATAGCGAAAGGTTCGCCATCAGGTGGCCCGCCATAAGGAAGGATTTGAGCAATGGGAAACTCTCTTGCTGTTTCTTGAGCTTGCTCTCGCGCCTCTTCGAGAGCCTCTTGGGTTAGCCCAGTGAATTCTGGGCCAGGCTCTGGAGTTTCAACCGTCTCAACTTCAGATTGGGATGGGGGAGTATAGCCTTCTTTCCCAGAAGATTCTGGGGCCACTGGTGTTTGGACAGCTACTGCTGACGTAGGAAAGGTTATTTCCAGCCTCAAAGCTGGAGTTTCAGTTGGTGTAACGATTGAAATTTCAATTGCTTCTGAAGTCTCAGTAGAAGTTGGGGTTACTACCGATTGATTATCACTGCGGCAGCCAACTACTGAGATTAAGAGAAACAAGCCAAACAGAAAACCAACAAACACCTTTCTTTTCACTGACGTTCACCTCCTATTTTGTTGTTCGCGAGCTATCTATATTCTACCTTTTATTTTAAATCTTGTCAACCCTGCACCAATCTTTGGTTGTTCTATTAAGATTTAAACAGCCAGAGCCGGTAGGCGGCTTCGCCTTACGACCTTTGAAAATTCACTATATCTACGCTGGGGTTGGTACGGGGTCAAGAGAAAAACCCATTTTATATGGGTTTTGAAATTAATATTGCCAAATCTTATCTCTAAAACTGCCTTGTCTTAAATTGAATATCGTAATCTGCGGGGTTATAGCCCTGGTCATTAATCCAATCTAAGGCTGTACCCTTTATTTCTTCAAAATCAACAGCTGAATCTATAAAAATAAACATTCTTCCTTCATTTGTCGGTGGATAAATGGCGAATGGCTCGCCATCAAATGGCCCGCCATAGGGTAAAACTTGAACAATTGGAAAGTTTTGCTCTCTATCTTCAGCTTCTGCTTCGGCAGCTTCTAGGGCTGCATCTGGTAGACCGGTAAAATCAGTAGCAGGTGGAGGCGGGACCGGAGGTTCTTCGGGACGCTGAATTAAGGAAAAAATAAGAATTACAATACCGATTAATAGAACTAACATTAAAACTCCACCGAGAGCTGCTTGACCTTCTTTTTTAATTTTTGGAGTGAACATATCTTTAGAATAATAAATAAAATCTAATTTAGAATAATTTAATCATTTAATAAAACCAGCAGCTGCTTTAATGCAGTTAAATTTTGACTCAAGAATGACCCCCCAAGCACCCCAAGGATCGTTGGTAAGCAGTTTATATACTTTCCCCGTCTCGTCTTTCCTGTATCCCTTAGCTATCATCATATGGTTAGCACTATAACAGTCCTCCTGGAGTGAAGGCCCAGCAACCCCAATAAAAACAGGGCTTCCCATATCAATATACCAAGCAATATCTGATATTACCTTTGATATATTTCCGGTAAGATCTACAATAGTTAAGCCTTTTTCTGCAAATACTGAGGGGCATTTTCCCGGGGGAAGGCCACCCCCGGCAGAATAACGTCTAGGGTCTTGGCAAAGATGCATTTGTTCATCTATTGAAACGCAACCATGATCTGTAAAAGAGTTAGCTGTATTCACTACTCCCATATTTTTGTCATAATAATCAAAAATCATGGCAGATGAGACAGCGACACAGCCTGCTCTGGCAATAGTGTGTGGTACTTCGCATCCTGGCACAGTTTGAATTGCAAATGGTGACACATAAGCAAGTGCCCTCGTTCCAGTCATTGGGTCTTTAACGAAAAATTCATCGTTTGGATAATCGCGCTGGATATAGCGAGGTACATCAAGGTCTCCCCCAGGTGAAGGAACGCAAGATGTATCTGATATGCATCTTTCTTCGGGCTTACAATCTGAAGGGTCACAAGATCTTGTTTGCAGCCTTTGCGTTGAAGTACAACTTCCTTCCCCACATCCACGATCTATCCAAGAACCACAATTACAGATAGGCTGATCACAAGCTGGGTCTGAAAGACAGCGCTGCTCTGATTTACACCCACTGGGACTACAGTATCTCGTCTGTCTCTTTTTATCTGAAGGACAACCTGCTCCATCACAGCCACGATCTATCCAATCTGTACAATTGCAAATTGAAGCACAATTAGCAGTTTTAAAAGTTTTGGTTTGACTGGGATACCACGTGCCTGATATTTTAGTATGTATCCTCCAGTCATACCAAGTATCCTGTAAGAAAGGTAAGGTATACCATATACCAACGTTATACCTTAAAAGGGTGATTGTGTTTTTGCCATAGACATTATTGCCATAGGCTGGCCAGCTATCTCCTTGTTTTCTGACATCTAAGAATTGTTTTTCATAAGAACTGGGTGAAGGTTTCCAAGAGAAAGCAACAGAAACTGTGCTAGCCGAGCAAGAGCTTGATTGAGAAAGATTAGTGGCTGGAGTAGGAGTTGGCACGGTACAAGCTGCATCAAATACGCATCTATGCTCAGCTTGGCAACCAGCAGGGGCACAAGACCTTGTTTCACCTCGTTTATCTGCGGGACAGCCTGCCCCACCACAACCATGGCTGGTCCAAACAGGGTCACAGGTACATACTGAAGGCGCGCAATTTTTAGCTGGGAAATTGGCAGTTGGTGAATGCTTGTTGAGTTTTGGGTCAAAAACTCTTGTATAATAGGTTTTGCCACCCTGAAGAGTTAAAAAGCCTGCTGTTCCAAAGGCTGGATTAAAACCATCGGGAGCAATAGCTGATCTTGAAGAAACATTTTTATTCCAGAAGCCGTTGCCCCAATTGGCATCATTATCAATGTCAACCCAGAAACCCTGAGAACCGTCACCGCCTGACCAAGAAATAGTTGCTTTGGAAACATTCCCGACACAATTAGTAGAGATTGAGGGGGTAGAGAGAGACGGAGCGCCACTACAACTTTCCCCAAGGCATGTCTGACCAGCTGGACAAGCTATTGGTGAAGACCAATCCAAACAAGTGTCTGTATCATATTGCCCACAAGTTCTGTAGTGGGTAGAGTCTATGCATTGTTTAGCTCCTGAAGCGCATTGGTCAGTGCAAGCTCCACAGGTAACATCAGGGACACATCTATGTTCATTTTTACACCCAGGAGGGGTACAAGATCTTGTGTAGCCAATTGTATTTGAAGGACAGCCTGCTCCGCCACAACCTTGGCTTTGCCAGATAAGACAATCACAAGTTGGACCTACATTGGCCACTGAAACTCTAACGTACCGACTCCAAGTTAACCCCACGCCGTTTGTGGCTTCTGCATAAACCCAATAGCCGCCGTCAGGAAAGTTATTGGTATTCCAAGAACAGCTATAGGGAAAATAAAAATCTGTACAGATTGTGTTGGTTGTCCCAGCTGATATGCTCTGAACTAGAAATCTAACCTTAGAAACGCCGCTCTCAGGATCAGCAGCATGAGCCTCAATGCTTACTGTTCCGGACACAGTAGCTCCTTCTGAAGGAGAAACAATATTAACTGACGGAGGAGAGGTGTCTATTGGCGGTGGAGGCGGCGGAGGAGGCGGAGGTGGCGGTGGCGGCGGTGGCGGCGGTGATGTGCCACAATCTGGTGCCGTGGCTGAATCTTGTGTCTGGACTGCTCCGTTTCGTAAAAGCTTGACTGTCCAAGTAACGCCAGCGCTTGATCCGCCATTACCTGAACCCGAAGTGAAGGCATTAAACGTAACATCCATGCCAACCGTATTGCTGAGATTCCATTTCCAAGTGGCCCCATCGTTGGGCCTTGAATAAGTATAATGGTAATAAACTTGACTACCAGTACAATCAGCCCAAACATCTACAGACGCTGCTAATGCTTCTGCCGATAAAAAGAGTAAAAGAGGAAATGAAAATAAAAGGCCGAGAAATATAATTGATTTCTTTTTTAAGAAAGTATTTCTTAAAAAATGGAGTTTCGGTTGCATCTTTGTTTAAGATACCAAACCCAAGATGAATCAACAAGAGGGTTTTCCCCAGCATTTTAAAAAATAAAAGGCCTCCCCTATCTCTAGAGAAGACCTTAAATTTCCCTGATATCATTTATTAAGTATGTCTCGCCCTTATTCTATCTTTGAAAGTAAAATCCCCTTCCTATCTCTTAAGATGATTA
>Ga0114930_10000020_pt1 | contig 193064 bp, 192 predicted proteins | sample AnhtaG_FD_87300 | JGI IMG/M metagenome (GOLD analysis project Ga0114930, IMG submission 87300) | Deep subsurface microbial communities from Anholt, Denmark to uncover new lineages of life (NeLLi) - Anholt_01485 metaG | ecosystem: Environmental > Aquatic > Marine > Oceanic > Sediment | place...
AAATTTTTCTTAGACTATGCGGAGCATTCAAGGTTCTGCCGAAGGCGGGCGAAGTCCCGCCGAAGGTAGGTTCTTATTTTAGGGAACCTCAGGCCAGCAGCTGGATGATAGGTAGGGAAATATAACTTCCTGTCCTTTTTGATCCACTTCCCTCGAAGATTTTTTAGTTTTTCATCAGGGAAAAATATTTTAAAGGCTACTCCGCCCAGTAGAATGAATTTATGAGGATTGATTATTTGAATTTGCTTTTTTAAATAAGGCAGACAGCTTTCAATTTCGTTTTTGGTGGGCTTTCGGTTTTTCGGCGGAAAACATTTTATTGGCGAGGTTATAAAAACATTCTTTCTTTTGATCTCGGCTAAATCTAAAAGCTTATCCAAAAGCTTCCCAGCTCTTCCAATAAATGGTTTTCCTGAGCAATCTTCCTCTCTACCCGGGGCCTGGCCAATTATCATGATTTTAGCTCTTCCCGGTCCTTCTCCAGATACAGTATTTTTCCTGGTTTTCCATAGGTCACACTTTTTACATCGAGTAATTCCTTGATTAAGTTTTTTTAATCGATCTCTCTTCACTTCTTTTTAAGATTTTGTTAAAATGAACGGGGTCGAATAATTAAGGATTAAATAAGATTTTAAAATTCGCTATGGCTTCTATTATTATATATATCTTAGCCTTTCTATTTATCTTTTTTGGTTTAGGCGGGCTGAGAGTAATCAATCAATACGAAAGAGGTGTAATTCTAACTTTTGGCAAATATACCGGAACCTATAATCCGGGAATTCGTTGGATATTAAATATTGTTCAGAGGATGATTAAGGTTGATATAAGAATTACTACTGTCGATATCCCCCGGCAAGAAGCAATTACCAGGGATAATGTACCCGTAGGAGTTAATGCTGTAGTTTACTTTAAAGTGGTTAGGGCAGAAGATGCAATATTGAAAGTTGAAAATTACTCTTATGCTGTTTCCCAATACGCCTTAGCAGCCTTAAGAGATATTATTGGTGGAGTCGAACTGGACACTTTGCTTATTGAAAGAGAGAGAATTGCTGCCGATATTAAAAAAGTAGTTGACGCTGAAACTGATGTCTGGGGAATTGATGTAACAGCTATTAAGATTCAGGATATTGAATTGCCAGCCGGAATGAAAAGAGCAATGGCAGCTCAAGCTGAAACAGAAAGAGAAAAAAGAGCTATTATCATTAAAGCTGAAGGTGAAGTAAAAGCTGCTGAAAACTTGCAAAAAGCAGCCGGAATTTTAGGTTCTACCCCGGGAGGAATGTCTTTAAGAACATTGGAAACAATAGATAAGCTTCAGCCTGACCCTTCAAAAACAATAATTTTTGCTTTACCGGTAGAGATTTTAGAAGGAATTAAGGCTCTAATCTCTGAAAGAAAAAAGAAAGAATAGGCTTATCTTATCTCTTTTAGAAATTGTTCAGCTAATTTGGCTGTTTCGGCTGTCCCTTGATAGAAAGATTTCCAAACGACAACGATATCAGCATCATTAAACACTGCTCTCTGAACCTCCTGGAAGGTATCACCACCAGCAATTGAGATTAAAATATCGTAATTGCTTTTAATTCTTTGGATTTCGTGAAAAGGAATTTCCTTTTCTAGATTAAAAGATTCTTCATCTACCCCACGATGTAAAATGACTACCTGGGGTAGTTTTTTTAATTGACGGAGGATATTTAAAGGAAATTCCACATTCATCATATCGATCATTGCGTCCAAATTACGTTTCTCGCATTCTTCAATAAAAGTATCTAAAGTCTCAACGGGGGCCTGGCCTAAGGCCACTGCTGCATCAGCTCCTCCTTGAAAAGCAACATTCACTTCTCTGACTCCCCTGTCCATACACTTTAGATCAGCAACGATATAGGGGGTGAGGACTGTTTCTTTATCTCTCATAGTTTTTCTTCTCTGTTTTGAAGCTACTTTTTTCTCTAAAGATTTTGCTAATAAATTTATCAACATAGGATTGCCTCCTTGGGGTTGGAAAACTTCGGGGCCATAGCCTAAAACTCTCTGCTCCCACCAGGTCCTTATATTCTTAATTGCCTCAGCGCCATAAGCTTTAATTAAAGGAGTCCCAGCCTCGAGAATAATTCTTTTGTCTAAGGGAATTTGGCTAATAATTCTTTGAGCTTCAGCCAAGGTGCTATTTAAGGCTATTTGTAAATATTTTTGTTTTTTGTCTAACATTATTTTAGTATAGCAAAACTAAGGATTTATTTCTTTTTTGTTTTCCGAAATTTATTTCTTAAGACTAATTTATATCTTATGGAGCTTGGTGTTCTGTAAGCTACTCTTCCCTTGTGAGTTTTTCGCGAAGAATATTTTTTCATACATTGAATTTACGTAGTCTTTGCTGGGCTCCAATTTTTTCTTTTTGCGAAATTTTACTTTTTTTAATTCCTTTTTCGATAATTTCAAGGGTTTCGTCATAAGTATCTTTTTCAACAAAAAAGGGAGTGCCGTCTTTTCCGCCGTGGGCAAAGGTATAACGAGCCGGATCGTCATAAGAAGGCTTAGCTCCATAGATTATTTCTGAAACCAGAGATAAAGCCCTAATTGTTTTTGGGCCCACTCCTTTAATTGACAAAAGCTCTTCAAAGTTCTGGGGGTTTTGATAGGCTGCAGAAAAAATAGTTTTTTCTAGTCGCCTTAAATCGAACTTTTCATTTAAAACTGGATGCCAATGAAATTCAACATTATTTAGCTCCACCTCCGTAAAGTTGCCCAGTTTTCTTTTTTTAATTAATCCATCGGACCCTGCACCAGAAGAAATTCGGTGCGGGGCAGGTTTTTCTAAAACCTTTTTAAGTTGTTTTAAAAATTTCTCTGGCTTTTCTCTTGCCAGACCAGCTGAAATTTCTCGATTATCACTGCTTTCTTTGGCAGTTAAATTTAAAGGTTTTACTCTAACTTCAGAGGCAATTCCGGAATGAGGCTCTTCAATAAAGTCTATCTTGCCCTGAGCTTGCCGAAGGGTTAAAGAAAGCCAGTGGTATCGTCTGGCTTGAGATAGTTGCTCTGACATTCCTTGCTGCAAAACCGTCCATTGTCCAGATTTGGTAAATATTAAATTATGGTGATAAATTTGGAAGCCGTCCTGGAGAGCTGAACTATCCACTTTAGCTGCAGTCTTGGAAGCATAAACTAAATTATTAATTTTCTCTAAGGGTAGGCCTAAGAATTCTCCCCAATTTTGGATTTGCTCTGGGGTTTTTCTTGAGGTTTTTCCTTTCCCTCCGCAGACAAAAATACCTAAATCATTTTCTAATCCTCGGAGGCTCTCTTTAAAAGCTCCCATAGTGGTTGTGGCCAAACCTGAGCTATTCCAGTCGAATCCTAAAACACAGCCAAAGCTTTGAAACCAAACTGGATCAGATAATCTTTTCAATAACTCTTCTGGGCCAAACTCTTCAACAATAGCTAAAGTTATCCCTCGGGATAACTTTTTCATCCTCTCAAAAAGCCAATAAGGGCATTTTCCATAATCTAATGGAACTGTGGCAATTCCTGTTCTCATACCTTTATTGTAATAAAAAACTGGCCTCTTTAGCCAGTTTTTTCCTTTGTTTTCTCTTCGATTTTGTTAGGCGTTTTAAAAAATTTCTGGTAAAGCTCTGCAATTAGTTCTTCTTGTTTTTTAAAATCTAAAACTTCCCGGCGAATTCGGGCTTTTTCTGTTCTGATATGTTTGCGAAGTGATTTTGGCAACCTTTTCGTTCCCATAAATAAAAAAATAATTTAACAATTTAGCCATTTAGCAATTTTTATTATTTATTCTCCTTTGATTACAGCTAAGGGTATTAGTTTAGCTACTTTTTTAGACAGCCCAGCCTGATGAACAACCTCAACGACATTATTAACATCTTTGTAAGCCATTGGAGCTTCTTCTGCAATTCCCCTTAGCGACCAGCATTTAATAATAATACCTTTTTTTTCTAAATTATTAACTACTTCCTGGCCAGAAATTTTTCTTGTTGCTTCACGTCGCGACATTGTTCGGCCTGCTCCGTGACATGTAGAATACCAGGCCTCTTCTCCTTCTTTTGTCCCAACTAAGATATAAGACGCAGTTCCCATCGAGCCTGGAATTAAAACTGGCTGGCCAACTTCTTGGTATCCTTTTGGAATCTCTGGATTTTCTGGCGGAAAGGCTCTGGTCGCGCCTTTCCTGTGGACGCAAACTTCGACTTCTTTGCCATTAATTTTATATTTTTCAATCTTGGCAATATTATGAGCAACGTCGTAAAGCGAAACCAAGGGTAAAGCTTGCCCTCCTAAAACTGATTTCCAGGCTTTTCTAATATAGTGGGCGATCATTTGACGATTAGCCCAGGCATAATTTGCCCCACAAGACATAGCAGTAAAATACCTTTGGCCTTCTGGCGATTTGAAGGGACAGGCAGCTAATTCCCGGTCAGGAAGATTGATATTATATTTTGGCATAGCCTGCATCATCGCCCTGATATAATCTGTAGCTATTTGATGGCCCAAACCCCGAGAACCAGTATGAATCATAACAACAACTTGGTCTTTAAATAAGCCAAACGCTTCAGCTATCTTTTCGTCAAAAATTTCGCTAATTTTTTGAATTTCTAAAAAGTGGTTGCCAGAACCTAAGGTTCCTATCTGGTCTCTGCCTCGATTTTTTGCCCGGTCAGAAACCATTGAGGCGTCGGTTTGCTCTAATTTTCCGCCAGCTTCACAATTTTCAATATCTTCTCCCTCGCCATAGCCTTGCTCAACTAACCTTTGGGCTCCTCCTTCCAAAACCTTATTTAAAGAAGAAATATCAACTTTCACTTGTCTCCCTCTGCCCAAACCAGACGGTACTTCTTTTTGAATTTCTGTCGCTAAATTATCTAAATGAGATTTAATATCGTTTTCTAAATAATCAGATTTTAAAAGCCGCATTCCGCAATTAATATCATAACCTACTCCGCCAGGTGAAATTACACCATCTGATATTCTGGTAGCAGCTACTCCGCCAATGGGGAAACCATAACCCTCATGCATATCAGGCATAGCCATACTGTAATTTATAATTCCAGGCAGAGTTGCCACATTAACCAATTGGCCAAGAGATCTGTCTTTGAAAGCCTCTTCCAGCATTTTTTCTGAAACATAAGCCCGGGCCGGAACTCTCATATCTGGCCTAAAATTCTTCGGAATTTCCCACAAATAGTCGTTTATTTTATTAAAGTCTTTTTTCTGTGGCATACCCCGTAGGAAATTAAATATTTTCCGTTGTTATTATATTTAAAATTGTGGAAATTTCTATGATATTGCTATTTACTTAAATAAGAGTTCTTTTTGTGAAAATATTTTAAGCATGCTATACGTCCCGAGGAAATATAATCCCCAACGCCGTATCTCGTTTAACTAACGAGAACTCTTTTTTTTCCTACGGGGCATGTCTTATTATCTTAGCTGATTTAAGTAAAAAAGAAAAGCCGTATCTAACACGGCTTTTTCTTTAAAAAATTTAACTAAATGCTTCTTACTTCATATTCTCTTTCTCCAATGCCAAATTCAATAGCATATTTTAAATGCAAAATATCTTCTGGTGCCTTGTCTTTTAAGTCAGGGTCAACTGTTTTTAATAATTTCAATCCTTCGATATCTAAGCTAACTGGATCTTTGCCAGCTAACATATAGCCTAATTCTTTAGCTTTTCCACCATGCCTGATTTCATTGGTAACAATTACAGTTTGGACAGCATCAACTATCCAAAAATTAGGCCTGGCAATTAAATTAATTTCAGCTATTGCTTTGTGAATGTCTTTCCAGGGCGCAGCATGAAGCATTGTTCTGTCTTTACCAAATAGTAAACCAAATTGATTTTTTAGAGCGCCCGTTATTCCGCATTCACTATGAGATTTAAGCACTGGCAAAGAAATTACAAAATCACATTCAAAAGGAATGGTTGAAATCTTCAATTTGGAAACTTTTGTTTTTATTTCTTTCATGGAACCTGCACAAAGGTCAATTAGGGGAAGCTGAAATTTGTCGCAAACCTTTTTCAGGGGATGATTCTCGATTATCTTCTTTGAATTGCCAGCATCTGGTGCTGGGCCATCAGCTACTAAAACTTCCTTCTTAAGATTTAAAATAAATTCTAAACAAGTTTCTAAAAGCTCTGGATGGGTAGTAGTTGGATAAGGTTCAAAAGAAACAATATTTGGTTTAAGTAAAATTTTCTTGGCTCCAAGCACCTCTTCTTTGATGTGTTCTAGGGCTTTGGCAGCAAATTTTTTCCTGTTTTTTGTTTTTTGAAGGTAAACTAAGCTCATATTTTTCTTTAAATATCGAAGAGTACCGTAGCTTCCCAAATTCCGTCTTCTCTTTGGTGAACATCTAACTCATGATAAGTTACAGCTTTGATATCCTCGCCAAATCTTTCTATTTTTTGACCTAAAATTTCAGCTTCAATTTCGACTTGTCCTGAGCTTATTGAAGGATCAGTAAATTTTTTAAAATTTGCTTTGGAATAAGCCTCTTTATTTATTTGGCTCAAAGAAAGAATTTCACTTAGAAAATCAACCAAAAGGGCAGCTAAATCAGGAGAGCTTATTTTAATTATTTTTCTTGTTTTTTCTTCTCTTAGTTCTGATTTTTGAGATTCTGTCATTCCTTTTAGCATATTCAAAAAAAGTTCTTCTTTTGCTTTGCCAAAAGCCCTAATTCTCAAATCAGCCTTATGCTCTAAAACTTCATACTCTTTCATGGTTCTGTTTTTTTTAAATTCCTCTTTGACAATTTTTCTATCATCCCAGGGAATTTTTTTGCCTTCAGCTACGCACATCCAGGGCTCTGAACCTTTGCCAGTAATTATAACTGTATCTCCTGGTTGGGCCAATTTAAGAGCCGAGTTTATCGCCTTTCTTCTGTCTAAAATCTTTTTTGCCTTGCCTCCAGTTCCCTTGCTTACTTGCTCGATTATTTCCATTGGGTTTTCATCATAGGGGTCTTCATTAGTAACAATTACTTCGTTACAGTGTTTTGCTGCTATTTCGCCTAAAACAGGCCTCTTCCACTTATCTCTTCCTCCTCCACAAGCCCCCAAGACACATATCATTCGTTTTTTTTCTGGTTTTAAAGTTTGGTAGACTTTATCTAAGGCTGCAGGGGTAAAGGCGAAATCAACAAATACCTTAAGGGGATCCGTAATTACAATTTCCATTCTTCCGGGAATTCCTTTAATTTTTTCCAAGGCGCTTTTTAAGGTTTCTAAATCAATCCCCTGAGATAATCCAACACAAATTGCAGCTAAGGCATTGTAGATGTTAAAACCGCCCAACAAGGAGAGATTAAATTGAGCATTCTTAGCTAAAAATTTTATTCCTGAAGAATGAATCTGAATATCCTCAGCCTTAATGTGTTTAATGTTTGGTTTTTGATTCTCGGCACTTATCCCATAACCATACTTTTCTTTGGATTTGAAGTTCAAAAAGTATTCTGAATTTTTATCATCAAGGTTAATGATGTGAATTTCTTTTGTTGCTCGAAAAAGCTTTCCTTTGGCTAATCTGTAATTCTCGAAAGAACCATGAGCTTCAATGTGTTCTGGGGTTAAATTGGTAAATACTGCTACTTCAAAATTAATAAACCTATGGCGATGCTGCAAAATTCCCTCAGAAGTCACTTCCAAGACTGCGTATTTGCATCCAGTCCTTACGGCTTGTCTTAAAAATTTTTGCAACTGAAAACGGCCAGGCATTGTCATTTTTAAATCATTGCTCCATTCTTTATCTCTAATTTTAAATTTAATAGAAGAAAGAGAAGCTACTTTCTGGCCAGCTTCAGGGGCCCGCTCGCGGAGCGAGCGGGAGGATGCGGTGGGCGGGTTGTAGTCTAAAATTTTAGCTGTTAGTTCTACAACTGTTGATTTGCCATTAGTGCCAGTTACGCCGATAACAATTATTTTTCGGGAAGGAAACCAATAAAAAATTGCCCCTCCCAGGGCTAATAAAAAATGGTACCAGCTTATCAAAAAAGAAGGAATATTTTTTTTGATAGTCTCTTTAATCATTAGGTGGTTTATTTTAAAATTTTTAGAGCTTCTTTAACTTTCTTTTCCGGATCTTGGATTTCTTTTGGTATTTTTTCTAAGGCTGTTTTTATTTTTTGGCGAGAGAAGCCAAGATTTGTCAAGACTTGGAAAGCTTCATCTTCTGAAATACTTTTTTCTTTAGGCGGAGTTTTTATTTTTCGAGATAGCTCCAGAATAATTATTTGAGCTTTTTTCTTGCCAATACTAAAGATTTCTTTAATAGTTTTTTCATCTTCTTTTTCTAAAGCTGTTTTGATTTTCTCGATTGATCCAAGAGAAGAAATCTCTAAGGCTGCCTTAGGGCCAATACTCGGGAGGCCAATTAAAGCCTCGAAAGATTCTAGTTCTTTCTGATCTAAGAATCCATAAAGCTCTATGGCATTTTTTCTGATGTTTGAATAGCAAAAGAGCTTGAGTATCTCTGCTCTTTGTGGTATCTTATTTAATGCTTTTTTAGAAAGAAAAATCTTATAACCTACTCCGTTAACGTCTAAAATTATGAATTTTTCCCCTTTAAATATAATTTTTCCTCGAAGAAAAGCTATCATATTATTTAGTATAACATATGTTTAAATTAGTATCTAAATTTAAAAAAACGGGTGACCCCAGCACTAAATTTTGCAAGAAAATTCGTCGGCAATCCGCTTCGCCCATAACGGGGTGTGCCTATCCGGCACTCGTGGATTGCGAGAGTTTAACTAATACATTTCTTAACGCACCAAACAGAAATCTTAACACGTCAAAATTAGTGCGGGGCGAGCCAACTCCATTCCACGGTTAAACGAATATGGTCAAAAAATTCAAGCTCCATTCGCAATATCGACCTAAGGGTGACCAACCTCAGGCAATCGAAAAATTAACTAAAAATTTGAAAGCTGGGGTAAAAGACCAGGTGCTTTTGGGGGTGACAGGTTCTGGAAAAACCTTTACTATGGCTTCTGTAATTGAAAAATTACAAAAGCCGACTTTGATAATTTCTCCCAACAAGACCCTTTGTGCCCAACTTTACCAAGAATTTAAGGAGTTTTTTCCAGAAAATGGTGTTCATTATTTTGTTTCTTATTATGATTACTACCAGCCCGAAGCCTATATTCCCCAAACAGATACTTACATTGAAAAAGATGCCAAAATTAACCAAGAAATTGACAGGCTAAGACATGCTGCAACTCAAGACCTCTTAACTCGAAAAGATTGCATTGTTGTAGCTTCTGTTTCTTGTATTTATAACATCGGTTCCCCCGAAACTTACCAAAAAATATCTTTGGAAATTAAATCTGGTAAAAAAATCAAAAGAAAAGAATTTCTATCCCGTTTAACCAATCTGCAATACCAAAGAAATGATGTTGGTTTTGATCCTGGCACTTTTCGCGTTCGAGGAGAAGTTGTTGAAGTCTGTCTGGTCACTGGGAAAGAGATTCTAAGAATAGAATTTACCGGAGATAAAATTGACAAGGTTTTGGTAGCTACGACCTCTCTCACTCCTAAATTCAAAGTGCTAAATTCTAAATTCCAATTATATCCTGCCCATTTTTGGGTAACACCTCAAGACAAATTAAGTATCTCTATTGAAAATATAAAATTAGAGCTTCAGGAAAGATTAAAAGAATTAAGAAAAAGGAATAAAGAAGCTCCCGCCCTAAAAGGGCGAGGCTCGCTCAATTCGATTGAGCGGCAAAGATTAGAGCAAAGAACAAATTATGACTTAGAGATGTTACGAGAAGCAGGCTATTGCCATGGCATTGAAAATTATTCCAGGCATCTTGAATTTAGAAAACCAAACGAGCCACCTTATACTTTAATTGATTATTTCGTTTACCCTCCCAAATTTTTGGAAGGAAAACTTGGGAGGGCGAGGGATTTTTTAATCTTCGTTGACGAATCTCATCTAACTATTCCTCAATTGAGAGCAATGGCAGTTCAAGATAGGGCAAGAAAAGAGTCCTTGATTGAATATGGCTTTAGGTTGCCATCTGTAATTGATAATCGACCCCTAACATTTAATGAATTCAATAAAAAAGCTAGCCAGATAATTTATGTTTCAGCCACTCCTGATCAATACGAGAAAGAAAAAGCCGGAAAAAAATACATCGCTGAACAATTAATTAGGCCAACTGGTCTCTTGGAGCCTTCGATTGAAATAAGGCCAACTAAAAATCAAGTTAAAGACTTAATCGAAGAAATCAAAAAGAGACTACAACCCACCCACCACCCACACACCTCCCCCAGTCAACCTGCATTAAAACCGGCCAGAACCTTAGTCTTGACTCTTACCAAAAGATTAGCTGAAGACTTATCAGATTATTTGGCTGAAAGAGGAATTGCGACCAAATGGCTCCATTCTGAAGTTAAAACCTTAGAAAGGCCGCAAATCTTAAAAAATCTAAGAGAAGGAAAATACGATGTTTTAGTAGGCATCAACCTTCTGAGAGAAGGCTTGGATTTGCCAGAGGTAGCTTTGGTGGCTATTTTAGATGCCGATAAAGAGGGGTTTTTGAGGTCAGAAACAACCTTAATCCAAACAATGGGAAGGGCGGCCCGCCACCTTGAGGGGCATGTAATCTTATATGCTGATAAAAAGACTTATTCAATGGAAAAAGCAATTCAGGAAATAAAGAGGAGAAGAAGAATTCAAGCTACCTACAATAAAAAGCACAGAATTAAACCCAAGCCCATTAAAAAAGAGATTAGAGATTGGCCGTTTGCCTCAAAAGAAAAAGAAATTTCTTCTGAATTTTGGCTGATTAAGGATATCAAGCTCTTGGAAAAAGAAATGAAAGAAGCTGCTCGAAGTTTGGATTTTGAAAGGGCAGCTGAAATTAGAGACATTATTAAGGGTTTGAGGGTAAAAGATGAAAAATGAAAGACATTGGACATATTTTATAAATAATGTTATATTGATTTTATCTTTTCAATTTTTAACTTAATAAAAGTGTATTTAAAAATATGGCTATAACAAAATCAGCTAAAAAAGCTCTCCGCCAAAGTTTTAAAAGAAGAGACAGGAATCTTGTCTACAAGAATAAAATCAAAGGTATTATTAAAGAAATTAGAAAGCTTGTTTCCCAGAAAAAAAACGAAGAAGCTAAAAAGCTTCTCCCCCAAGCCTATAAAGCTCTTGATAAAGCTGCCAAAAGCGGAGTAATTAAAAAAGGGGCAGCGGCTCGTAAAAAATCAAGAATAACTAAATTGATAAATAGAAGTTAAGGGGGGTTTACCCCGTAGAGAAATTTCTACTCGCTCCGCGATTATAAAGGTTTTCTTTTAGAAAACCTTTTGTTGAAATTCTTCTACGGGGTTTACAAAATTTTTCTCTTATGCTAAAATAGAACTGCGGTGGAGAGACTAAAAGGAGGACTCAGTGTTGACGACTATCCGATGGTCAGTGGGAAGTGGCTTGATCCTCTTGGCGATAGTGCTGGGAGCTTCACTTTTCGCTGACGCAAAGACTGTCGCCGAACCTGGAGAAACCTCATTAGGTTTCTCTATAACAAGGTTGAAGCGACACCTGGTAGAGCCAGCTCTCGAAAGGGCTATCGAGAACATCGAAGCCAATAGGGAAAAAGTCCCTACAGAGCTCGCCCTGCCAAGTGGTTTGCCAGAAGGCTCACCACACACAACTCCTCAAGCAGCGCAACCTCCCGGGATGACAACCCAGGAAGAAATCGATTTCCTGGTTCATGTCTTCGCCCTCAAGTATGGAGTCGACCCCTCGACCCTACGAGAAGTCGCCAGGTGTGAATCAACTGATAATCCCTGGGCTAATGGAAAGGAAGGCGAAAGGGGTCTCACTCAGTTCCTCAAGTCAACCTGGGAAGATACCCCGCTGGAAGTATTCGGCTGGGACGCTGCCTATCACCCGGCCGTCAACCTCGAGGCAGCAGCCTGGATGTTGGCAGAGGGAAGGATTGGCGAATTCCACGCCATACCTTGCCGTTAAGGGCAGCATTACATCTCTTCGCCGCGACCCAAAGGGCCGATCCACAGGATCGGCCCTATCTCCTATAAACTCTAATCTTAAATTTCAGCAATAAATAAATCTAAAGCCGTTCCCCCGCTTAACTTGCCGGTTTTAATTGCTAAATCAAATTGAAAAATTTTCTGATAGATTTTTTTTAATTCCTCCAGAGAAAATTTCTTTGACTGTTCCAATGCTTTCCTTGCTGCGTAAGGATGTATTCCTAATTTTTTTGAAAAGATTGGCAAAGGATATGCATTAAATTTACTCGACTTCATTATCAATAAGTTCCGGAATTGAAAGTTAATCATTGAAAGAAGATACAGGGGAGAGTCTCCTTTTTCTAAATGCCTATGAATCAAAGAAAGAGCTTTTTTTTTGTCCCTATTGGCGATGGCGTCAACGGTATCGAAAATAGCTATTTCGACTTTAGGTCGCACTAACAACTTAACATCTTTTACTTCAATGTCTTGTTTTTTCTTATAATTAATTATTTTTTTAATCTCATTGCTAAGTTGCCAGAGATCGTTGCCAGCAAAATCCAAGAGTGCGTTTAAAGCTTTAGCTTCAATCCTTGTTTGATATTTTACTAATTCTTTTTCTGCCCATTTTTTTAATTTTTCTCCTTCTAAAAGTTTAAATTCTTGCGCTTTCCCATGTTTTTTAAAAAATTTGAGTAGTTTGTCGCTTTCTGGAATTTCTTTCTTTTCAAAAAATAAAATTGTATCTTTTAAATCTAAAAGTTTTTTAGCATTTTTAAGAAATTTTAATTTAAAGTCTGTATTTAAAATTGTGTTTTTTAGAATTAGCAGTTTTTTCCCGGGGAACATTGAAACAGCCCGAACTTCGTCTTGGAAGTCTTCATAACTATCTTTTTCGAAGTCAAAATATTTTAAATTTAATTCATTTTTATGAATTTTTTTATAATGCTCAATGATTTCATTAAGTTTTTGATGCGATCTATAAGTGTCCTGACCGTAAAGAAGAATAAACATACGCCCTACGAATTACAAATTATTACGAATATACGAATAATTTAAAGTTGCTGGCATTTGGGGCAAAAATGAGCGCTTCTGCCAGCTAATTTTATTCTTTTTATCTTCGCCCCGCATTTTGGGCATTTCTCATTTTCTCTTCGATAAACCTTTCTTATTTTATCAAAATAACCCTTTTTCTCTTGAAGATCTCTAAAATCAGAAATTGATTCGCCCCTAAGCTCAATTGCTTTTTTAAGAATTTCCTTGGTCGCCCGATAAATTCTTCTTAATTCTGGCTTTGTTAGTTTTGGGACTTCTCTCAGGGGATGAATTTTAGCTGTAAATAATATTTCGTCAGAATAAATATTGCCAATTCCAGAAATTACTGTTTGGTCCATTAAAATTTGTTTAATTTTCCCTTTTTTCTTTTTTAGAACTTCTTGAAGCTTTTGAAAAGTAAAGGACTTCTCTAAAGGTTCAGGCCCTAAGGCCTTCAACTCTTTAGAATCTGCCAATTCTTTTTTTCTCCATAATTCAACTTTGGCAAATTTTCTTAAATCAGAAAGAGCAAGCTGTTTTCCATTGTCTAACCAGAAAATTAAATGCAAGAATCTATTCATTGGATCTTTTAAGGGTCCGGAATTTTTTGATTGCCAGCCTTTGTTTTCTTTTTGCCAATTCCCTAAAAGTAGATGGCCGGTCATCTTTTGATGAATCAAAAGGACTCTTTCCCCAGAAAGCCAAATAAGAATATTTTTTCCTCTTCTTCCTATCTCTTCAATTTTTCTTCCTTTTATTTCTTTTTTAAATTTCTGAAAATCCTTTGGCCTCTTAATCATCTTTTTCCAATCGGTCCAAACATCAACAAAGGCCCTATTAAGGACCTTTTTATTCAAATCTCTGACAATTGTTTCTACTTCTGGAAGCTCAGGCACTTTTCATTTTAAGGCTTTTTTAATTTTCTCAATTATCTCGCCGGGGGTAAAATGGGCTTTAATTAAATAATCTATAGCTCCCAGTTTCAAGCCTTTTTCAACGTCCTCTTTCTGGCCAAGGTTGGAAAGGATAATAACAGGTATTGAGGCTAAACTTGGATCCTCTTTCATTTTTGATAAAACTTCAAAACCGTCAATTCCTGGCAAAATTAAATCAAGTAAAATTAAATCTGGTTTTTCTTCTTTGATTTTCTTAATCCCCTGTTCGCCGTCAATAGCTTCGGAAACCTCATAGTTTTCCTTAATGAGCTTTTGAACAATTAATTCTCGCAGAAATTTATCGTCTTCGACAATAAGAATTGTTGCGGGCATAAATTCGGTGAACAGCAAACAGCGGACAGAAAACAGTTTTTTTAATTTATTGTTTTGTTCTCTGCTCTTTGTTTTTTTGTTCTTTTATTTTCCAATTTGCTTTAGAACCTTATCAATTACCTCTTGGGGGTCAAATTCGGTTTTAATCAGCCAATCTTTTGCCCCTAATCTTTTGGCTCGATCAAGCTCTACTGGCTGGCCAGAATTAGAAATAACAATTATGGGGATTTGCTTTAATTCGTCATCTTTTGTCATTTCTTCCATAACCCCAAATCCCCCCATCCTCGGCATAACAATATCAAGCAAGACAAGGTCTGGCTTTGTTCCTCTCATTTTTTCTAATCCCTCAACGCCATCTTTAGCTACTGCCACCTCATAGCCTTCTTGGATAAGCTTTTTTTCCAAGAGCTCAATCATCAATTGCTCGTCTTCGATTAGTAATATTTTTTTAGCCATGCGAATAATCTTAGCCTTATTATTGAATTATAACACTATCGTTATTAAAATTATGACGCTGCCGCTATTAGCATTATAGCATTACCAAGAAAAGGCCTCAAGTGCTTTTTTTGATAGGCAGGGTGAAATAGAATGTAGAACCTTTTCCTTCTCCAGACTCAAACCCAATTTTTCCACCATGAGCTTCAATGATATTTTTGGTAATAAAGAGCCCTAAGCCCGACCCTTCGGTTTCCATTCTTATAGCGTTAGCTCCTCTGAAAAATTTAGTAAAAATTCTATCTTGTTGGTCTTTAGGAATGCCTACCCCCGAGTCCTTAACTGAAATCTCTATTTCTTCTTTAGCATATTTTAAAGTAACTGTCACCTTCCCTCCGGGAAAGGTATATCTTAAAGCATTATCAATTAAATTCTCGATAGCCAGGCTTATCTTTTCATCGTCAACCTCAATTTCGGGAAGCTTTGCCTTTGGTTTCTTAAATTTGAAGGTAATCCCCTTTCTTTTCATTTCCTCTCGGTAAGATTTAATTATTGGTTCTATTGTCTTTTCAATCCTGGTTAAGGCGGGCCTGAAAAGATATCTCCCCTCTTCAATACGGGCAACGTTTAAGAGATCGTTAATCAAGGCAATCATTCTTTCGTTCGATTGATAAGTTTTTTGAAGAAAATCTTCTTGCTCTTGGGTAATTTCACCGAGGTCTCTATCAAGAATCATCCTCAGGGTCCATTTAATTGCTGAAAGCGGCGTCCTTAGTTGATGGGCAGCTAAAGAAACAAATTCTGTTTTCATTCTTTCAATCAATTTTTCTCGGCTAACATCATGCAGAATGACCGACATTCCTAATTTTTCTTTTTCTCTCAAGACAGGAAAGGTAGAAACCTCTAAAATCAAATTTCCTCTAATTTCCAATTCTTCTCTAGAAATCTCCTTGATCTCTTTATCAATGGCAAGAGATTTACTTAAAAGCCCGATCAAGGATTTTAAATTTGGGAATTTTGTTAGCTTAGTTATTGATTGACCTATTATTCCTTTTCCTTTAATTTTAAAAAGGGCCTCAGCTTGGGGATTAACCAAAGTTAAGATGTTTTCTTTATCAAAAACCAAAAGGCCATCAACAAAATTGGCAATTATCGCCTGAGTCTTGCTCTTTTCTGCCTCAGCTCTCACCCTAGCCTCCTCGACATCTTCTAACATATTAATTAAAGCTCGCCTTGTCTCTTCTAATTCCCTAGTTCTTTTTTCTAGTTCCTCAGCTTTTATTTCATTTTCTCTCCCAAGCTCCTTTTTATTTTTGGTTTTTCTCATCTATTTTCGGGAAATTATAAATTCCTCAAAATAATTTTTCTTGGAAATATTTTATTTTCTATTATTAATCTTTTCCCCTAATTCGGCTTTTAGCTTCTTAATCTCTTCTTTTAACTCAATCATTTTTAATTCTCTTCCAACAGCTAATTTATTAAATTTTTCTAATTCTTCTACCCTCTCCTGAAGAGCTGTTCTGGCCTCTTCAACGTCTTCTAAAATATTAAGAGTAGCCAGTCTTGTTTTGTCAGCTCCCTGGCCAGCAACCTCTAATTCCTTAATTTTCTCCGTTAATTCCAAAGACTTTTCTTGAATCTTTTTAATAAGGTCTTTTGTCTCTCTAACGTCTTTAGCTAAAATTACCAACCCCATTAGATTATCCTTATCGTCTTTTAGAGAAGAAAGAGAGAGGAAAACAGGAATTGATTTTTCTTCTTTGGTTAGAAAATTTGTTTCTAAAACAGGAGGGGGTTCTTTTATTTCTATTTTAGGAATAACCTCTTTTTTAAATTTCTCCCAATCTGACGAAGTAAAAAGAGATTCTAAGGGCTGGCCAATTAATTCATCTTTTCTATAACCTAAAATTTGGGAAGTAAAATTATTAAGAAAATCAATCTTGAGGTCGGGGTTCGTTAAAATTAAAGCATCTTTCATTGTTTCAATAACAGTGTCGGCTGTAGCGGCCGGAGTTAAAGCAACAAATAATCGGTATTTTAAGGTAGCGTAGGCCAAGGGCCCTACTAAAATTAAAGAAGAAAAAGCAAATAAGATTTTGGAACCTCTCATTATTTCTTCGCCAACCTTTAGTTGGGGGAAAATAAACCCAGCTAATAAGAAAAGGATTAGAGGGATGGTTCCGGCAATGACAATAAAAAGAGATTGTTTTTTCTCTAAAGGGTCTTCGGTCTTTTGCTGAAATTGCCAACAAAACCAAAGTCCAATTACCATAAGCAAAGCCGCCCAAAAATTCTCTCCAAAAATGGCAATAAGATCAAAGGGTTTTTCTGTTTCCCAGCCCCAGGGCATTTTTATCATTTCTTCAAGTGGAATGGGATGAAGAAAGGTTAACCAGGAATAAAAAAAGAAGCTAACCCCTAATAAAAAAATGTGGGTAAAGAAATTATTTAATAATTTATAGTTTTTGATAAAGGCAAATATAAATAAAAGAAACATTGGCCCAATTAAAATCCCACCTATTCCCCCAATTCTTCCCCACAATTGAGCAATTTCTGGCCTCAAAGCTCCAGCATCTATAGCTGAACCAAAGGCCCACAAACTCACGCAAAAGGCAAAAGCACCAAAGAATTTATTAACAGGAGAATAGGAATTTTTCCTCAAAACAAAAAGGGCCAATAAAAATATTATGAGGCTTGCACTCAGAGAAGTAATAAAGTGAATATTTGTAAAATCCAGGTCTCCCATGTTTTTTGATAATCTTTATTATTTTAAATTTATCTCCTTCTGACCTTAGGCTCTTTTTCTAGCCGAGATATTTCTTTCTTAAGTTCAATCATCTTTAGTTCTCGACCAACAGCTGCTTTCCGAAATTTCTCTAACTCTCCAATCCTTTTTCGAAGTTCTTGAGTCCTTTCTCCAACTTCTTTCTCTAGCTCAGTTTGAAGTCTTTTAAGTTCACTAATATCAGAAAAAGCTAAATAGTAACCGATAATATGACTTTTGCTATTTTCTCGGCTACTAGCTGAAATATTAACAATTTTCTTTTCGCCATCTTTAGTTAAAATCTTGCCCTCTTCGCTGATAATTTTTTTTCCTTTTGAAATTTTTTGATAGATTTTTTGAGCTTGGGATTTATCAACAAAAAGCTTTCCTATTTTTTCTCCAATTAATTCTAAAGAGTCCCACCCTAGAAAATCCTCCAAAGCTAAATTAATATCAAGAATAATCTGAAAGGGATTAACATAACAAAGGGGTAAAGGTAAAAATTGCCAGAGATCTTTTGTATAGGCTTCTAAATCTTCAAGGTTCTGAGAAAGTTGTTGGGCAATGATTTTTCGAGAATCTTCTTGCTTCATCTATTTTTCACCAGGTGATTTTGAATCTATGAATTTTACCTCCATCAAAAACACATTCTATTTCTCGAACTTCTAATTTTTCTTTCGGAGCAACATAAGAAATAACCTGCCAGAAATATCCTTCCAAAATCCGGCATAAAAGAGGATGACCGGTGAAATCTCTTAAAACCAAGATAGCTGAATGCTCTTTTTCGTTAAGCTCTTCTGCCTTTAGGTTGCCAATAGTATAGTATTTCCGCCAAAAATTTCCCGCTTCAGCAAAACAGCGTCTTAAAGAAATAAAATATTTCATCATAATTCTGGCAATTAAAGAAACCTTTGCGCTGAAACGGCCGTTTTCTCGGAAAACATCGTCTTCCCAATTAAAGATCTTTCTAGCCACTACTAAATATAAAAAGTTAAGGCTTAAAGGATACCACTGGAAGCTCCTTATTTCTTTGAACTTTGAAGAGTAGCCCAATTTTTTCATTTCAGCTTCCAATTTCCTTAGGCCCTCTTCTCCTTCTTTCTGACGAATAAACTGAGCATCTTCTTGAAAACTTGTTCCAACAACCTCTCCTTTAACTTTTTTGATTTTTTCTATTTCTTCTTGCGAAATTATTGTCATGGTTTAAATTAGATAAATTAACCCGACCTTTTTATTAATTCTTTTTTTAGTCTTTCTATTTCCTTTTTAAGTGTAAGCATTTTTAATTCTCGACCAATGGCTAATCTATTTAGCTTTTCTAATTCTTTAATTTTCTTTTGGAGTTCTTCCTCTTTCTCTTTAATCTCGGTCATATCTATAAAAGCGAAAAAATAACCAGTAATATTTCCTTTTTCATCTTTTCTTGTCTTGGCTGAAAGGCTAACTATGATTTCTTTTTTCGCTTTTGTTAGGAAAATTGCTTCTTTACCAAAAATTGTTTTCTTTTTAATTAATTCTTTTTTGATGCCTTTGAAATTCTTTAAGAAATCTTCTAAATTCTCCCCGATAATTTCAAGTCCTTTATAGCCGGAGATCTCCTCAAGAGCCTTGCTTGCGTTGATAATATTAAAACCAGGGTTTAAAAAACACACAGGTATTGGCAAAAAATGCCAAAGTTCCTGAACATAATTTTCAAGAATCTTTAGGTCCCCTATCAATGGCTCAATCGTCCTCTTCTGATTATTTTTTTTACTTATCTCCATATAATTTTATGACCAAGTGAAAAAATACTCGTGATAAGGCGCATTCTTAAACATGCACTTCGTCTCTTCCACTTTTACTCCCTTTTCTACGAACAAGAGCACTCTTTCAAAATATCCCTCAAGATATAAGCAGAAGATTGGATGAACTTTAAAATCTTTTAGATCGAGAATCATCTCTTTATTTTTTTCATCAAACTTTGTTACCTCAAGCTTGCCTACAGCATAGTGTTCTTTCCAGTATCCGGGTATTTCTTTAACCAATTTTCCAGCCGGAGCAAAAATCTTAAAAATAAACTTTACGATAAAGGAAAATTTCGGGGCAGTTTTACCCATTTCTCGAATCTCTTTATCTGACCAGTCAAAAGTATCTTGGATAACCAAAAGAGAGATGATTCTTAGACCAATTGGATACCAGTCGGTAGCTCTAGCCTTTCGATAATCTATTTTACATCCTAAGCCTTTTAGTCTATCTTCTAATTTTTTAAGCCCTTTTTCTCCTTCTTTTTCCAAAACATATCTGGCATCTGTTTGAAAAACCGCCCCTCTGACTTCGCCTTTAATTTCTTTTAAACTTTCTAATTCTTTTTTGCTAATTTCGGCCATTTTAAAAGATATTTTAGATTGTTTTATTTTTTAATCGACCTTTATTTTAATTTTCTTTTAAGTTCGGCCATTTCTTGTTTTAATTCCTTCATTTTCATCTTTCTTCCCAGGACGACCTTTCCAAATTTCTCTAATTCTATCATTCTTTCTTCGAGTCTCTTGTTTTCTTCGTTAAGTTCCTTTCTCCTCTCTTTGACTTTTCTTTCTAAACTTTCCTTTTGTTCTTTAAGCTCTCTTCCCCTGGCTAGAACCCTTACTTCTAAAGATTCTTTTTTTTCTTCAAGAGTCAGATATATTCTTTTTAATCCATTAATTCTCCCGGTAATTATTCGATAAAAATCATAACACCGAACACCTAAAAAAGAGAGGGTAATAAGATAAAGTGACAAAAGAGTAACCACATAAGCAAAGTTTTGGGGACTTGTTTCTTCTGGCGAAAAATATATGGCCGGTTGGAAAATCTGAAAATAATGCAAGAAAACTAAGCCCAAATAAAAACCAAAAACCCAAATTGTAAGGTAAATTGCTTTGTGGCGAGGTAAGGTCATAAAAGCCAAAAGGATATAAAAGGGGTAAAGAATGTAAAGGATTATACCCAGAAAACTAATAATAATAGTTATTAAAAGAATATCTAATAGAATCAAGAGAAAAAGGGTGTTAACGAGGGACTCTGGTTCTATTATATATCTATGCACCAAAAAAAAGACAATTAATGCATAGATAATCATAAGAAAAATTGCAATAAGGACAAAAGAAGGAATAGGAACAAACTTTATATTGACTATAAATCCTAATAATAAATAGGAAATTTTAATCAGGATTGTTCGCTTAATGTAAGTATCTAAATTCTCTAAAGCTTCAGTTAGGCTTAATAAATTATTAGGCATTTCTTTTTTTAGTTCGTAAATTAGCAATTTTTTCTTTTAGTTCGGACATTTCTAATTCTCTTTCCACAGCAAGGCGATGAAATTTTTCAAGCTCTTCAACTCTTGCTCGGACAATTCTTCTTCTTTCCTCAAGTTCTTTAGTCCTTTTTTTTACTTCTTGTTCTAAGTTTTTTTTCTCATTTTCCAAGTCTTCTGTTTTTTTATGAATTTCTATCTCAAGATTTTCTTTTAATTGTTTAAGTCTCTCTTCTGCAGCTTTAAGTCTTGTAATTTGCTTGTCTAAAACTCGGCGATAAAGATCGCTAGAATAGCTTAAGAAAAAAAGGACAGCTAAAGATCCACTGACCGTTATCACGACATAATAAAAATTTTGCATATTTGCTTCTGCCGGCAAGAAAAGATAACGAGCATCTAAAGTTTCGAGGTATTGTAAGCCAACCAAGGAAGAAAGAAAGAAGAAAGAGAGCAAAATTAAGAAAATGGCTTTGTTCACTGGCATTAACCAGAAAACATTTATAATAACCAAGCTGTAAAAGAAAGGGCCTATCCAGGTTATCCCGCCAAGAAGATAAATAATTATCGTAAGGAAGACGACATCCAGGCAAATGCTTAAAAAGTAAAGGTCAATTATTAATCCCGGGGAAGTCTTTTTAAATTTGTTGAAAATAAAACTCATTAGAAAAACATAAAAAAGTATTACAAAAACTATAAGAATTATTAAGGACGGGAAACTTTCTTTAAAAACAGCCTTAAATAAAATTGCTAACAAGAAAAAACTAACAATCATAGGAATTCTCCTTTTGATGTCAGCTTGAATTCGGGGCAGATAATCTTGGAACTTGTTGTTATAGCTTTTTTTTACCATTTCTTAGTCGCTTTTCTAATTTTTCTTTTTCTTTTTCGAGATCTGACATTTTTATTTCTCGGCCTCCAGCTGCTTTTTGAAATCTTTCTAATTCTTTAGCTCTTTTTTCTAATTCTAATCTCTCTTCTTCGATCTCTTTCTCTCTTTCCTGAACTCGTATCTCTAAGCTTTTTCTTTCTGCCTCAATGTCTCTTTTTCTGGCCTGGACTCTAATTTCCAGCGATGCCTTTTCTTCTTCAAGAGAACCCTGGGCTTGTTTTAAAAGGATTATCCTTCTGGCCATCATTTTGTAAAATCCGTAGCTAAAATATCCCAAAAAGCTAAAAGTGAGAATAAGGGTAATGATAGTGGTAGAAAAATAAGGAAAGAAGGAAAAAATCTGCTCTTCTTTGGTAAAAACCGAAAGAGAGATAGGAATAATTTGGAAATAGCGCAGGCCAACTAGGCTCAAAAAAAGAAAAACTGTCCAGGCAGTAATAGCAATAGCTTGAAAACGAGGAAAAATAATAAAGCTCAAGATGATATAAAAAGTGTAATAAATAAATTCAATTCCGCCTAAGTAATAAATCAGTATAGTTAATAAGAAGAGGTCAAAAAGGGTACTTACAAAAAGAGCGTTAATAATAGTTTTTATTTTCACGGAAAATTTTTCAAACCAGATCCCGATAGTTAGAGAGGTCAAAGCCATTAGGGCAACTGCTATAAAAACAATGTCGGGAGCCTTGTATATTTTTAATCCTTGGAGGATAAAAATTAATAAGAGATATCCTATTTTGATTACGATAGCCCGATCAATGTAAGTATAGAATTTTTCAATTGCCTCTTCGGGGTATGATAAAGTATTTTTCATGATTTTGGTTTAAAATTCTTAAGCTTGGCTATTTTGTTCTTCAACTTAATCATTCTTAGTTCTTTGACTACGGTAATTTCATGAGATTTTTCTAATTCTCTAACTTTTTCCTGAACAATCTTCCTTTCTTCTTCAAGCTCTTTGGTCCTTTCTCGAATTTCCCTTTCAAGATTTTTTTTGCCCCCTTCTGCCTCCTTTGTTCTTTCCTGAACTTCAATCTCTAGAGATTTTTTTGCTTCCTCTAATCTTTCTTTAATCTCTTTAAATTCTTCAATCTTGTTATTCAATAAGGTGTAAAAGGTGTTACTGAAAAAACCAATAAAAAACAAAACAGTCAAAGCTCCGACAGTTGTTAATAAAACGTAGGGGAAATTTTGAAAATTTTGTTCTTCTGGCCGAAAAATATAAATCCCCGGCAGAATTCCAAAATATTGCAAGACCGTTAAAGAAATCAAGAGAACACTAGACCAACCAAGGATTAATAAGGCCAAGCTCTTAGGATAAATCCAAAAAGCATTAACAATGGCAAGGGTGTAAAAAAAAGGAACAATCCAGGTGATTCCTCCTGCGTAACAAGCAATGACGGTTAATACAGTTATTTGCCAAAGATTAGAAACAAAATGGAGCTTAATGATGGCCTCTGGTTCTTTTTCTTTAAGTTTCCGGAGAAAAAACCTAAGAAAGACCGTTATCAAAAATATAGGCAAGAATAATAAAAATACCTCCTTAGACAAAGGAACTTTTAGCCATAATTTTAATGCAGCAAGGAGTAGAAAAACCCCAATAACCGAAAAAATTGTTCGTTCAAGATCAGCTTTAAGCCGAGGGATAAAATCAGCAGCTTCAATGGTAGAGTTTTTTACCATGGTCTTTTACTTTATTTTAGCAGAAAAATTAAAAAAAACTAACCTAAGGCAGCCTTTTGATTAAACTATAGAATTCTAAGTTTTCTAATAATTTAGCGACCTCCTTCTTGCTATAATCTTTCCATTGGCAGTCTTTGAGGTTGAATTCAAGCGGAACGTCTTTTTCAATTGTTGCTAACAGTCTGCTGAGAAAAGCTTGCTCTTTGTTTTTGTTTAATGTTTCTTTTAGCTTGGTTTTTAATTTTTGGGTCTTTTCAGTATCGTCAGCTAATTCCTGGTATAGATTCTCAAGGCTGTCAAATTCTTTTAAAATCTTAATTGCCGTCTTTTCTCCTACCCCTGGCACCCCTGGAATATTATCTGAAGGGTCTCCTTTTAAGGCCTTGTAATCAAGGAGTTGTCTCAGAGAGAGACCCTGATATCTTTCTCTAGCCTTGTTTTCGTCGTACAAAATCACTTCTTTAATGCCTTTTTTGGGCATATAGACCTTAGTTTGAGAATTAATTAGCTGAAAGGTGTCCAAGTCGCCGCTTAGGATAATAGTTTCTATTTTGGGAAAAATTTGTTTCTTTGAAATTTGAGAAGCAATCGTTCCAATAAGATCGTCTGCTTCGTAGCCTTTTTTTTCAAAAATAGGAACGTTAAGGCTTTTTAAAATTTCCTTTAATTTGGGGATTTGAGAATAAAGTTCTTCTGGCGTTTTTGGCCGGGTAGCTTTATAAGCTTTGAATTTTTCATGCCGAAATGTAGGTCCAGGCAGATCAAAAGTGGCAACAATATAATCTGGCCGAAGCTCTTTTAAGGTTTTTAAAAAAACTAACAAAAATCCGTAAATGGCTGAAACTAACTCGCCTTTTTTGGTGGTTAAGGGAGGGAGAGCGTGATAGGCCCGATGCAAAATTGAATTTCCGTCAATTATGATAAAACGTTTTTCCATTTTTGTTACCTCAAGAGTTGAGAAAAATTATTGATCTAAATTATCTATTGTAATTTCTCTGTTATTTTGATTAACAAACTTAAAGCGTAAAAAAATAGTCTCTAAGGGCATGATTTTGGAAATTCGATCCGACCATTCTATAGCAACAATATTATTAGGATTGTTAATTATTTTTTCAAAATTTAAATCTAAAATTTCTTTAGCTATTCTAAGACGGTAGCAGTCAAAATGATAGAACATCTGAAAGTCACCGGTAGAGAGTTTAAGGTTGAATTTTTTCATTATAACAAAAGTGGGGCTTAAAATTTTTTCTTTTATCCCCAGTCCTTTGGCAAATCCCTGAAGAAAGGTAGTTTTCCCTCCTCCCAAATCGCCTTCCAATCCTAGAATAAGGGCCTTTTGCTTCGGCGTTTTGTGTTTTAAAAATCTTTCAGCCAAACTCTCTCCGATTTTCTTAGTTTGGATTGAGTTTCTTGTTAAATGTTTTCGCCTGATAAAAATTCTTGAAAACAAAGTTGACTGTTTAAAAAGAATGGTATAAAGTTAAATAACGTTTTAAATGCCTCCCTTGTTTTACTTTAAATTAAGAAGAAAGAAATGTAAAACTGGCCTCATTGTTTTTAAAGTATGAATTCTTCTAACGCAAAAATTACAGGCGAAGCAAAGATTACCTCAGAAATTATGGCTGATCTCCAAAGTAAGGTAAAGAATATACCCAATTTTAAAGATATAATTACGGCCAATCTGGAGGTAAAGACAACTGAATTATCAGAAATTCTGCTGGGGGGAGGAATATTATTGGAAGCTTCGGATCTTCATATCGAGCCAGAAGAAAAGCGAGCTAAATTAAGGCTAAGGACTGATGGCATCTTGCAAGATGTTATGTTCCTTGAGCAAAAAATATATAGAGCTCTTCTCTCTCGAATTAAGCTCCTTTCTGGTATTAAGTTAAATATTAGTGACCGCCCCCAGGATGGGCGATTTTCTATTTTAATGCCAGCAACTAAAAGCGGGAAAGAGGAAACAATTGAAATTAGGGCCTCAACTTTGCCAGCAGAATATGGCGAATCGATTGTTTTAAGGATCTTAAATCCTAAAAGTTTAATCAAGATGGCAACTTTGGGTTTGAGAAAGGACCTCTTGGAGCTTTTTAAAGGTGAAATTAAAAAACCAAACGGAATGATTATTGTTACTGGCCCTACTGGCTCTGGCAAAACAACTACTCTCTATGCTTTTTTAAAGGAAATCCAAAAGCCAGAAATCAAAATAATTACCATTGAAGATCCTATTGAGTATCACTTGGAAGGGATTTCCCAAACTCAAGTTGCTCCAGAAAAAAAATATGATTTTGCCAATGGCCTTCGTTCAATTGTTAGGCAGGATCCCGATGTTATTTTAATTGGTGAAATCAGGGACTTAGAAACCGCCCAAATCGCCCTTCAGTCTGCCTTAACCGGCCACTTAGTTTTTACAACTTTACACACCAATGATGCAGCCGGTACAGTCCCCCGGCTTCAAGCTTTGGGAGAAAAATCAGTTAACATTTCTCCAGCTATTAATATAGCTATTGCCCAAAGGTTAGTTAGGAAAATTTGTAAAAAATGCGGGAAACTCACCCCTCTTTCTTCGGCTGTTTTAAAAAAAATAAAGGCAGGGGTCGCCAAAATTCCCAAAAATATTGAGATCCCTAACTTGAATTCTAAATTGAAGGTCTCCAAAGTTAAAGGTTGCGCCTCTTGTAATTATACAGGCTACAGGGACCGAGTTGGAATTTTTGAGGCCTTCGTAGTTGATGATGAAATGGAAAAATTTATTCTAACCTCGCCCTCAATCGCCGCCCTTAGGGAAAAAGCAATAAACCGAGGGATGATAACAATGTATCAAGATGGATTAATTAAAGTTCTTGAAGGAATAACTACTTTAGAGGAAATAGAAAGAGTGGCCGAAGAATAAAACCGAGCACATAATTTGTGTGCTCGGTGAAATTAGCCCGGAGCTGGGGGCAAGACTTTAGTCTTTGAACATAAAGTTTAAAATCTTTCCGAGGAATAACCCAGAAAAAATCCAGTCTATCCAAGCTAAGAAAGATTCCAGCCCCCAGCTCCGGGTTAACGCTTTATTCTAACAGATTGTTTTAAATATGTCAAGAGCAAACAAGAAAACCTTTCCTGAACAATCTCTTCTCCAAAAGAAAACTACCGAAGAAGATAAGGTTTTAGATTTAACTTTGAGGCCAAAAAGGTGGGAAGAATATGTTGGCCAAGAAAAAATAAAAAGAAACTTAAGAGTTATTCTTGCGGCTGCCAAAAAAAGAAGGGAGATGCCTGAGCATCTTTTGTTTTATGGCGCTTCAGGACTGGGCAAGACCTCTATTTCTTACATTGTTGCCAAGGAATTGGGAGCTAATATTAGAGTTACTTCAGGACCGGCCATTGAAAAGGCTGGCGATTTAGCAGCTATTTTAACCAATCTTTCAGAGGGCGATATTCTTTTCTTAGATGAGTGCCATAGAATTAATAAAATCTGCGAAGAATATCTTTATCCAGCTATGGAAGAATTTAAGTTAAACTTAATCATGGGAAAGGGCCCAATGGCCAGGACCATGGAGTTGAAACTTCCTCGTTTTACCTTAATTGGAGCTACCACCAGAATCGCTCTTTTGTCATCTCCTTTAAGAAATCGTTTTGGAGCCATTTTCCAGTTAAATTTTTATGATATTGGAGATATTGAAAAAATTATTCAAAGATCAAGCCAGCTTTTAGCAATAGAAACAGACCCCGAAGCAATAAAAATTATTGCTCAACGCTCAAGACTTACTCCAAGAGTAGCTAATCGTCTTTTAAAAAGAGTCAGAGATTTTGCCCAGGTTGAAGGAAAAGGAGTAATTACTAAAAAAATTGCAGAATCTGCTTTAAGGCTTTTAGAAGTTGATAAGGAAGGTTTAGAGCCAGGAGATCGAAGAATTTTAGAAACAATTATTAAAAAATTTGATGGTGGACCAGTAGGCTTGCAAGCCTTAGCTGCTGCTACTTCTGAAGAAGAAGACACAATTTTGGATATTTACGAACCCTATTTAATGCAATTGAGTTTTATTGAAAGAACTTCTCGCGGTAGAATCGCCACCAAATTAGCTTATCAACATTTGGGGATAAAATATAAAGCTACCCAAGCCTTGCTTTAAAAATTGACAACTTATTAAGCTTGGGTTTTCACCCGAAAGCGTTATTTCGGGTTTTTTCATAGACGGAATATTATTAATTTGTTAAAGTTTTAGTAGAATTATGAAAATCGGACTCTTAAAAATCGTTCTTTTTTCTTTATTTTTCCTTGCCTTTACAGCGACTACACAGGCTACTGCTCCTTTGGATGTTGTTATTAATGAAATCGCCTGGATGGGAACCGAAACATCTTACAACGATGAATGGATTGAGCTTTATAATAATACTAATCCTTCAATAAGTTTCGAAGGTTGGATATTAAAAACTACTGACGACACTCCAGAAATTAATCTCTCGGGAACAGTTCCCGGGAAAAGCTTTTATCTTTTGGAAAGGACTGATGATACTACTGTTCCTGCAGTAACGGCTGATCAAATTTACAAAGGCGTTTTAGGTAACGAAGGTGAACATTTAAAGCTTTTTGATAATCAGGGCAATTTAATTGATATGGTTAATTGCAGCGAGGGTTGGCTTGCCGGCGACAATTCAACCAAACAAACAATGGAAAGAATAGACTCTAATTTGCCTGGAACAGTTCCTGGAAATTGGCAAACAGGCCAAAATCCCGGCGGCACACCAAAATCTAAAAATAGCTCTCCCAGTAAAAGCGCAGAAATGGCGGAGGACGGGCCTCCGCCAGCTGAATCTCACGAGGGTCAACCTCATAGAATTTATCCTTCGGGTATTATTATCAACGAACTCTTATCTTCCCCTATCGGAGCTGATGCTGAAGGAGAATGGATAGAAATTTTTAACTCAAATAATTTTGAAGTTGATCTTTCGGACTGGCAAATTACAGATAAAGTTGGTTCGGTTGTTACTTATACCCTCTCGCCGGGAACAATAATTTCTCCTTTTGGATTTTTGGTTTTATATCGGCCAGAAACTAAAATCGTTTTAAACAATGACGGTGATGGAATCTCTCTTTTTTCGCCTGACGGAGAATTGTTTAAAACTATAAATTATGAGAAAGCTCCCTTGGGACAATCTTATGCCCTCCAAGATAATAGTTGGTCCTGGACATCAACTTTAACGCCAGGCAAAACAAATGTTATAACAAGGGTAGAGATTAAAACCAAAGAAGAAACGGCTGAAGGGGAAAAAACAGAAACAATAGTTTATCCTTCTGGCATCTTGACAAATGAAATCTTGCCTTCTCCTGAAGGTCCTGACGCTGAGGAAGAATGGATAGAAATTTTTAATCAAAATGAATTCGAAGTTAACTTGTCTGGCTGGCAGCTTCGAGACACAACAGGCAGGACGAAAACTTATACTTTTCCTCAGGCGACCATTGTTTCTCCTCAAGGATTTTTAGTGCTTTCTCGGCCAGATTCAAAAATTACTTTAAATAATGACGGTGACGGTTTAGAGCTTCTCTGTCCAAATGGTGAAATTATAGATCAAGTTTCTTACCAAAGAGCTCCAGAAAGCCAATCTTACAACCGAACCGAAACTGAATGGATTTGGAATGATGATTTGACCCCCGGCGCTTCAAATAGTATTCCCATTAAAGCTGGTGAAAAAGAGAGCAAAGGAACTTTAGAAATTCCAGAAAAACAAATAGCTGGCCTTGGTGATTTATTTCCGAAATCTCGTTCTTTGTTTGTTCCACTAATTGCCTTAACTATTGCCATTTCGTCTGGAATAATAACCTTAACCCTTAAAAAGAAGCTTAAATCAAGTTAAAAATTATGTCAGGGCATTCTCATTGGAAAAAAGTGAAATATAAAAAAGGGGCTACTGATGCTAAAAAAGGGAAAATTTTCTCTAAGGTGGCCGGGTTGATTTCGGTTGCCGCCAAAGAGGGGGGAGGTGATCCAGAAGCTAATTCTAAGCTACGACTGGCAATTGAACAAGCAAAATCGCTTAATATGCCTTCTGAAAATATTGAACGAGCAATTGAAAGAGGTACTGGAGAGTTAGAAGGGGCAAGGTTAGAACCGATAACGGTTGAGGCTTATGGTCCAGGAAATGCAGCTCTTATTATTGAGGGAATCACCGATAATAAAAATCGGTCCTTGGGCGAAATCAAACAAATATTAGCTCAAAATCAGGGAAAGGTGGCTGGCGAAGGTTCTGTTAAGTGGCTTTTTGAAAGAAAAGGGGTAATTGAAATACAAAGTATGAAGTCTGAAGAAAAAAAGAAAGAAGAATTAGAAATGAAATTAATTGAGGCCGGAGCAGATAATATTTATTGGCACAATGAAATCTTGGATATTTATACAAAAATTGAAGATTTGGATAAAGTTAAGAAGAGATTGGAAAGCCAAGGAATTAAAATTGAATCAGCTTCTTTGGACTGGGTAGCCAAAGAACAGATTATCCTTAAAGAAAAAGATAAAGAAAGCTGCCAGAAGCTTTTTGAGGCCTTGGACGAATCAGATAGCGTCCAAGAAATATATTCTAATTTAAAAATATGATTATTATAGGCATAGATCCGGGATTAGCCAAGGTGGGATACGGCGTGGTTAGAAAAATCAAAAATCCAAAGTCTAAAATTCAAAATAGATTTAGGTGCTTAGGTTATGGAGTAATCCAAACTAAACCCTCTTTCCCTCCGGCTGAACGTTTAAGAAAAATAAGCAAAGAGCTAAATAAATTAATTAAAGAATATCAGCCTGCGGTTTTGGCTGTCGAAAGTGTTTATTTCTTTAAAAATTTAAAAACGGCCTTACCTGTTTCTCAGGCTAAAGGAGTAATTCTTTTAAGCGCCGCCAATAAAAATATTCCTGTTTACGAGTTCACCCCTCTTCAGGTTAAGATGGCAATGGTCGGCTATGGAAGAGCTGAAAAAAAACAAATTCAAGAAGCAACTAAGGTAGAGCTTGATCTAAAAGAATTGCCGCGCCCTGATGACGCAGCTGACGCCTTAGCTATTGCGCTTTGCTGTGGAAATTTACTCGAAAAAAGAGGTAAAATCCTTTCTTAGCTTGATAAAAATAATCTTCCTGTCCATTGGTGGATCTTGACAGGCTTTTTTGAAAACTTATAATATCTTTAAGCCGCTGGGAAAGGCAAGTAGAACAATGATAGACTGCAAAAGCTTTATTGGTTTATCAACAAAGCGGATAAAGGTCGAAGATTTATTTATAGAAAAATTGTAGAAACTATGGTTTACGAAGAAGAATTTTTTGCTCCTCTTGGCCAAGAAGAAGGAGAGACTGCCGGAGAACCAACCGGAGAACCAGCTGAAGGAACCGAAGGAGAAGAGGAGGTTGAGTAAATAAAGCCCCGTTTCAAACGGGGTTTTATCTTTCTTAAGAATTGCCAGAAAGGGAAAAATTTAGTAAAATAAGGCAGTTGATGATGGTTCAGAGAAAATATTATCGTCACACATTTCAAAAGAAACAAAGGGGGAGATTGATTTATAAGATTTTCGGAACCCTCTTTGTTTTCTTTTTCCTCGTTTTTTCTGCAATAGTTTTTGTTTTTATTATTTATGCAAAAGACCTGCCAAGGCCTGAAAAATTTACCGAGAGGCCCTTTGTTGAATCTTCGAGAATATATGATCGTTCGGGCAACTTCCTTCTATATGAATTTTACGGCGAAGAAAAAAGAGAGGTTGTTTCCTTAGAGACTATTCCCGATCATCTAAAAAATGCTGTAATTGCCGCCGAAGATTCTAATTTTTATAGCCATTTCGGTATCAGCTTTAAGGGTATGTTTAGGGCACTTTTTGCTGATTTAAAATTAATGAAACCTCTTCAGGGAGGTTCTACTATCACTCAACAGCTTATTCGCTCTTCTTTTTTAACTTTGGAAAAAACCGCAGAAAGGAAAATTAGAGAAATTGTCTTAACTTTGGAGCTGGAACGACGTTACTCTAAAAACCAAATTTTGGGATTTTACCTAAACCAAGTTCCCTTTGGGGAAAATGCTTACGGAGCAGAAGCCGCCAGCCAGTCATATTTTGAAAAATCAGTCGGCGACCTTTCTTTAGCCGAAGCTGCTACTTTAGCCGCTCTAATCCAGGCGCCAAGCCGTCTCTCTCCTTATGGCTCGCACAAAGAGGATCTATTAATTAGAAAAAATTATGTCTTAGGAAGAATGGCAGAGGAGGGTTTTATCTCATACCAGGAAGCTGAAGATGCGAAAGCAGAGATTTTAACTTTTGCATCTCCCCAATCAATTAAGGCGCCTCATTTCGTTATGCACGTGAGAGAATATCTAATTGACAAGTATGGAGAAGACTTTTTAAAAGAGAAAGGGTTGAAAGTCACAACTACTTTAGATTGGGACCTCCAAAAGTGGGCAGAAGAAGTAGTAGAAGAAGGCGCTAAGGGCAACGAAGCTTATAGGGCCTATAACGCAGCCCTGGTAGCAATTGACCCCAAAGCTGGCGAAGTTTTGGTTATGGTTGGTTCTAAAGATTTTTGGGCAGATCCTTCTCCTGAAAATTGCATCCCGGGTGAAAATTGCCTTTTTGATCCTCAATATAATGTAGCTACTGGATATCCTGGCCGTCAGCCGGGATCAGCGTTTAAGCCTTTTGTCTATATCACTGCTTTCGAAAAGGGCAGTTCAGATAAAACAATTGTGATTGATGAAGAAACCGATTTTAACGGTTACAAGCCCCAGAATTATGATGGTATTTTCCGAGGTCCAGTTAGTCTAAGAACAGCTTTGGCTCAGTCTTTAAATGTCCCCTCGGTTAAGGTTTTAGCTAATTTTGCTGGTATCGAAGATTCAATCAAAACTGCCAAAACCTTTGGTATCACCACCCTGAATGCTCCTCCCTCCTATTATGGTTTGTCTTTGGTTTTGGGGGGAGGCGAGGTCAGACTCTTTGATATGGTTTCAGCTTATGGAGTTTTTGCCACTGGAGGATACAGGCTATCTCCTTCAAGTATATTAAAAATTGAAGATTCTGAGGGAAACGTTCTCGAAGAGAATAAAAGTAATATCCCCAGAAGAGTAATCGAAGCAGAATATGTTGATTTGATAAATAGTATCCTCTCTGACAATGAAGCCAGGGCCCCAATGTTTGGCTATAATTCCTTAATGCATTTCAATGATTATCAAGTAGCAGCTAAAACTGGCACAACTCAAAACTATAAAGATGGTTGGATTGTTGGCTATACGCCTTCTTTGGTAGCCGGTGTTTGGGTAGGAAACAACAATAACTCTCCGATGTATAAAAAGCCCGGAATTTTTGTTGCCGGACCTATTTGGAGAAAATTTTTGGAAAAAGCTCTTTTGGAGTTTCCTAACGAATCTTTTTTTATCGCGCCCTGATTTATTTCTCCTTTTTCTATTTATTTTAAACCCATCTATTTAAAACCTTAAGAAGCTTTAATTGGCATCACGATATAGAAATAACTTTCATCGCCTACTGGTTTTAAAACAGCCGGACCTTCTTCTCCACTTAATTCAAAAATAACTTCTTGACTTTTAATATTAGAGAGCCCATCAGCAAGAAACCGCCAATTAAACGAAACTTCTATTTCTCCGCCTGTTATCTTCCCTGGAAGGGAAGCTTTGTTTTCTCCGAGGTCGGGGTTCTGGGAAAAAATTTCAATTGTTTTCTGTTTCGGTGATAATTTTAATTTTACTTCATTGATTTTTCCGCAAAAAAGGCCGGCGGTTTTAATCTGGTTGAAGAAAGCTAATCTCGGGATTGTAAGTTGGCTTTCATATTTTTTGGGGATAATTTCTTGATAGTCTGGGTAGTCGCCTTCTATCAAACGCGAAAAAACTTGAATTCGAGGTTGGGTTATCTCGTCTATTAAAAACTCAAAAACGACATGATTTTTTGAAAAATAAAGAATCAATTTCCCCTTTTTGTCGGCAAAAATATTAATTAATTCACGGGCTGTTCTTTGGGGTAAAATAAAAGAAATTCCTTTGTTTTCCTTTTTTTCGAAAAAAAGAGTTTTTTCGGCCAATCGAAAGCTATCAGTTGCGACTAATTTAATTAAATCAGGTTGAATTTGAAAAAAAACACCTGATATTTCTGGTTTTGTTTGGGAGATAGAGACTACTTCAGCCACTTGTTTCAAACCTTCGATAAAGGGAGAGGTGTTAATTTGAATTCTGTTTTTTTCATCAAAAGAAGGCAAAGGCGGGAAATCTTCGGTATCGGCGGTTTTTATTTTAGCTTGAAAAGTTTGGTTTGCAATATTTAGAAAATTTCCTTCTTTTTTAAAAGATATTTTATCAAAACTTAATGAACTAATATAATTTGAAAGAAACTTAGCCTGGACAGTAACGTTTCCTTTTTCTTCAATTTTAGCTAAAGTCCAACACTTAATAGCTGTTTCAAGATCGGTCGTTGAAAGGGTAAGGTAATTTTTTTCTGTCGACAATAAAACATTTTCTAAAACCGGTAAGTTTAAATTTTTAATCGCTACCCTTTCAACGATACGAAGACTGTTTTTTAAATTATCTTTTAAAATAAGAAACTTCATTAAAGTAATTATTTATTTTTATAGTTGTAGTTAAGTAGAATAAAAACTATTTCGAATGAACTAAAATAAGGTGGGGGGAAACAGTAATTTTAAAGAGGAAAAGAAAAGGGAAAAAAAGAAAGAAGTTTGGGGATAATTTTTTTTGCTGTTTTCTTCCCTTTTTACGCACTAAAAACCCGCTGACAAATTAAGTTGATTTCCTCTTTCAAGTTCTCATTACTACCTAGCTCTTTTCTAACTTTTTTATAAGAATGAATAGCGGTTGTGTGGTCCTTCCCCCCTATTTTTCTGCCAATAAAAGGAAAAGAGCTTTTGAGTTCTTCTCTTAATAAATAAATAGCAATTTGTCTTGGCCTAACAATCTCTCTTTTTCGAGAAGTAGAAAGGATGTCTTTTTCTTTCAAATCATAAAACTCAGCCACTGCCTGGATTATTTTCTTTGGGCTAGCCATTTTCTTCGGCGACTGAATAAGGCTTTTTAAGAGATTCTTAGTGATTTCTATGTCGGGTATTTGTTTATTTAACCTTTGAAAAGCCACTAACCTATTAAGAGCTCCTTCGAGTTCACGGATATTTCGTTGGATATTATCCGCAAGGTAAGCTAAAATTTCTTCTGGGAAATTTACTTTTTTCTCTTGGGCCTTAGTTTTTAAAATAGCTATCCTTGTTTCAATGTCTGGCAAGCTAATATCAGCTATCATCCCTCCTTCGAATCTCGACCTCAATCTTTCCTCGAGAGCAGGAATAGCCTTTGGGGGGCGATCAGACGAAAGAACTATTTGTTTATTCTTTTCGTACAAGGCGTTAAAAGTATGAAAAAATTCTTCCTGGGTTTTTTCTTTGCCAGCTAAAAATTGGACATCGTCCAAAATTAAAACGTCTACCTGACGATATTTTTCTTTTAAATTTTCGATGTTGTGATTACGGATAGAAAGCACCACTTCGGAGGTAAATTTTTCGGCTGGAATATATTTAACTTTTTTTTGAGGTAGTTTTTTTGTAACTTGGTTGCCAATAGCTTGCAAAAGATGGGTTTTACCCAAACCCACTCCACCATATACAAACAAAGGATTGTAAACTAAACCAGGTTCTTTAGAGACAGCGGTAGCTGCAGCATGCGGTAACTCGTTGAAGGAAGCGACAATGAAATTTTCAAAAGTATATCGAGGGTTAAGATTGGTTTCTTTGTCAATTTTAAATTCTGAAAACTCAAGCTGGTCAAAGACTGGCAGGCTGATCTCTTCTTTTGGTTGGCGAACTTTTAAACCTGAAGACTCAACTAAATATTTTACTTCCTTGGTCTCTTCGTCGAGACTATGAAGGGTTGTTAAAATTAATTTATGATACTTGTTCTCTATCCATTCTTTTGAAAAAGAGTTAGGGACGGCAATCAAAATTGTACCCCCGTTTTTAGAAAGGATATTAGTATTCTTAAACCAAGTTTCAAAATTAGCCGGAGAAGTATGAAATTGAATTTGGGCCAGAACGGCTTGCCAAAGCTCTTCTTTTTGCATACCCCGTAGGAAATTAAATATTTTTAGCTGTTATTATATTTAATTATTAAATAATTATACAATTCACGGCCTGATAGATAATCCTGGATTTTTGATAGAAAATATTTTAATCTATACCCTATGGGAAATATAACCTTGAATACCTCACCTTGCCTTACCAACGAAAACCCCTCTTGTTTCCTATGGGGTATATTCTTTTTGACTTTACCTCTCCTTAATTATATCACCAAGAGAGAGGGAAATGTCAACCACAACAAAAACCAGCTAAAAAGCAGAGGGTTTGTTGATAAAATGGGGACAATTTGGGGATTCTGGAATTAATCTTTTTTTGTTGACTAAACTAATTTTTTTTGGTAACTTAATTTATATACTGCAAAAAAGAGTTTTAAAATGTCAATTACTTATCAGCCCAAAAAGAGAAAAAGGAAACGAACCCATGGTTTTCGAAAAAGAAAACGCTCGAAAGGCGGCAAAAGAACGCTTGTCAGAAGGCGGAAAAAGAAAAGATGGGAATTAACAGTCTAGTTAAAGTATGAATTACGAAGTACGAAGAAACGAAAACATTTCGGATCTTCAAACTTCTTACTTTTCTTTTAGTGCTACCAAAAAAGAATCGTCTCAACAAAAAAAAGGATCTTCAAAAAGTTTTTCGAAAAGGGAAAGGGATAAAAGAAAGCTTATTAACGTTTAAATGGATTTATAATAATTCAGGAATAAGTCGCTTCGCTTTCGTTATTAGTAAAAAAGTTTCAAAGAAAGCCGTTTTAAGAAATAAAATCCGGAGAAGACTAAGGGAAAAAGTCAGATTGATGCTGCCTTATTTCAAAGAAGGAATAGACGGAGTGATAATTGCTAATTCAGGAATAGAGAAGCAAAAAAAAGAAAAGCTTATCGATAATTTAAATAAAATTTTATTCAGAGCAAAGCTGATCAAAAAAAACAAAAAGAATGGTTGTTAAAATTATACAATTTTACCAAAAGTTTATATCACCAAACTTGGGAATTAATTGCCGTTTCTGGCCCAGTTGTTCAGAATATACAATCTGGGCGATAAAAAAATACGGGATCTTAAAAGGTCTTTTTCTTTTTCTAAAAAGAATATTAAAATGCCACCCCTGGCACCCAGGGGGAATAGACCTTCCCTAAATCCTTATGGACTTTATAGTTAATTTTTTCAATGTAGTTTTATATCAACCCCTATTTAATCTTTTGGTTTTGTTTTACCAGTATTTGCCCGGGAATGACTTTGGGATAGCGGTTATTGCCCTAACTGTTCTGACCAGGGTTATTTTTTACCCCTTAAATCTTAAAGCCATTAAATCGCAAAAGCTTCTTCAAGAATTACAGCCCAAAATTCAAGAAATTCAAAGAAAATATAAAGCAGATAAAGAAAAGCTAACTAAGGCCACTATTGAACTTTATCAAAAAGGGAAAGTTAATCCTCTTTCTGGCTGCCTTCCAATTTTAATTCAATTCCCAATTTTAATTGCCCTTTTTTGGGTGCTTAGAAAAGGCTTACGGGCTGAAGAAATAAATTCTCTCTATAGTTTTATTCCTCACCCTGGCTCAATTGACCCTTCTTTTTTGGGAATAATAAATTTGGCTCAATCATGTTCTGTTAAAATAAGCGAGACTCAGAGTTTACTGATTTGGCCGGCTATAGTCTTAGTAGTTCTAACTGGGATTTTTCAGTTTGTTCAAACAAAAATGATTACCCCTAAAGCTCAGACCAAAAAAGGCAAGGCTGATTTCTCGACAATAATGCAAAAACAAATGCTTTATTTTTTCCCGGTTTTTACTGTTTTTATTCTTTGGAATCTTCCCTCAGCCATCGCTCTTTATTGGCTGGTCACTTCCCTTTTTTCAATTTTCCAACAGTATTTAATTTTTAGACCCAAAAGTAAAACTTCGTTTGCTGCGGGGCAAGAAACCTAAAAAGATGGCTTCACGAAAAGACTTAGAAACAATCAAAAAAATTACCGAGGAATTTTTTGAGAGAATGACAATCAAGGCAGAAATTGAGGTTAAAAGACAAAACGACCAAACTTTTGACATTGATTTGGAGACAGAAGACCCTAAGGTTTTAATCGGCGAAGGGGGCAAGACCCTGAATGAAATTCAACATCTCTTAAAAATAATTTTAAGAAAAAAAATGTTTCCGAAAGAAGAGACGAAAGAACCATTTTTCATTAATCTTGATATCGCCAATTACAAAAAGAAAAAATATCAATATTTAAAAGAATTAGCCCGCTCTTTGGCTGATGACGTGGCCCTGACTAAAAGAGAAAAGATTTTATCTCCGATGTCAGCTGCAGAAAGAAGAATCATTCATTTGGAATTAGCCGAAAGAAAAGACGTCACTACAGAAAGCATTGGCCAAGAGCCAGAAAGAAGAGTAGCCATCCGCCCTTATCCCTAATGAAAAAGACAGCTTTTCTGTTCTAATAAAAAAACTATCTATCTGATAGTTTTTTTTAATTTTTAAAATAAAATTTAATCTCGCGTCTGAGCTATAGGAATAACTAACATATAACGAGCCTCATCGTCTCCGATGTGATTATCTTTTAATCTTTTATCGCCTTGTTCAAAAACTTCACCTCGGCCATCTCCCCAGAACAAAACAGCAATAAAATTCCCATCAACTTCAATTGAAGAGCCTTGGGGATCGCCAGCTCCTCCCAAGACATAGTTACAATCTTCGCACCTAACTTCTTTACCCTCTCCTCCTACACAATCTGTTCCTTCGCCATTTGAATCTTTAGTTACCCAAAGAGGCTGTTGTGGCTTAAAGGGGCCACAATAACGATTATTATCTTTTGGATCGTCTAGGTCATTATAATCATAATTAGCATAAAGGGTTACTCCATCCCCTACTGATGCTTCACCTGGCCGACGTTGTTTAAAAATGGTAATAGCTGAAGATCGAGGCTCATTATGGTTAACGCGTTCTTGACAGTAAGGGCCCGGCCAAACATTGGGGCAAGGACCTCCTGCTTCTGATAAATTTATACAAGGAGGAGGCAAGTCGTGGAAATCTCCGCCAAAAAACACTTCGACATCACCATGAAAATCACTTTGCTCATGCAAAATAGCTCCAAATTTCTCAGTAACAGTTAATAGTTCTGAACGGCAATCCGGTCTGGCCAGACACGCATCTGGAGATATTCCTGGACATTTAGTTAAATCGCATTTCCAACTTTTCTTTACCCAAGGCAATATCTTTAAAGATTTTGCTTTATCATGGAAATTGCCAAAGTCAGCTGTATCCCCAGTATAGGCTAAATGTTCATGAAATTGCGGAGTTGTTTCACAATCTGTGCCAGCATAAAGATAAACTCCAGGAACCTTCCAGCGTAAGTCAATAGATTTAATTGCAGCAAGCGGTATCCCAATTGCATTTAACATTTGGAAAGTCCAGCATTGGTTAGCCTCTTGGACATCAATTTTAAAAGCTGTTCCCTGATAATCTTCTTCAGTATAAAATATGACCATTAATTCCATACCACTATTGATAAAATAAAAAGAGGCAAGACTTCTCTCGTCATAATTTTCTCCCATCAAGTCTCGGAGACTAGAAGTATCTCTTCTTACTCTGAGAAAATCTGTTCCCTCTTCAAGGCCAGCCCCACCAGGATCAGGCGTTCCTTCGCAAGAGCCAAAAGAAGGTCCCGCCGGAGAAGCAGTAAATAAGATCACCCCCTTGGCAACTGTAAGCTCCCCTACTTTTAAAATAGTTAATTGGGGATTAATGGTTGTTAAAAGCAAATAAGAGCCCAAAATAAGCAATAATCCTAAAATCCCAGCTGTAATCTGCGATTTGGCATCAGATATAGCTACAGGACTACCAGCTGAAACCAAATATCTTGTTCCACCATAAACTAAAGAAACGAAAGCTACCAGGCCAGCAAGGACTATGGCGAAATTGAAAAGGTATCTAATATATTCTGGCAAAAAAGTCTTGGTAGTTCTGGGGGTAACTGCTCCTGGAATTTCCGGGTATTCTATCTCTACTTCTGCAGCCAAGATAAAATCACTCAAAAGAAAAAATAGAAAACCGGTCAGGAACAGAATTAAAAAGATTTTTTTAAAACTTTTTACTTTCACTGGCAACAAAAGAAATTATTTATGTAACAACTTTGACCTTCGGCTAAAAGGCGGAGATATTTGGCTTCTTGGCAAGTAACCAGTCCTTTCATCTCTTTAGCTTCTTCCTCTGAAAGATAAGCTTCAGCTGGATTGACGCATTCTTCTAATCCATTTCTGGCTTCATTTAATTTATCAACAATTGGTTGTCTGTCTTCGTCAATTAACCTTCTTATTTCATCGTTAGCAGCATTTACCTGGTTATAATAATCTTGGATTTCAGCTAGTATTGTGTCAAATGGAGGGCAAGGCTGGCCCGAACAAGACGATATACATTCCTCGCGAAGACAACCATTATCTGGGTCTGGCTCAACACATTCTAAATGGCAATCGGCAGTACAATTTGTCGCCTGGCATTGTCCTGGAATTTCAGCTAATCGCTCAGCAGCATCAACCTGAGCCAAAGAAGAGCTAACTACTATCTGGGATTGTTCCAAAAGGGCTAAAGCAAAAGCTAAGGTTTCGTCAACGGCTTCTCCCAAAGGCATTTCCTCGCCGCATTGGATACTTCTTGCCTCCTGGGCTAAGATCTTCTTATTGTGATTATACAATAATGCAAAACCAAAGAAAAGGAGAACTAAAAATAGCAGGAGGAAAATCTTTTGATGTTTTCTAAAAAGTCTCATAAATTTAATTTTGTTATTACTTAGATTTTTGGCAGAAACTTAGATAAAAGGTTTGGCCGGCTAAATCAGGATTGGCAAAAAAAGGAGTGGTGATTATTGTATTTAACTGACAGGCAGTATTTTCATTAGCTTGAGTTATTTCTAAAAATTTTTGTTCTGCTTTTTGCCTCATTTCTTCAAAAGGACTTTTTAAAATAGAAATTAGAAATTGACCAAATTCTTTTAAATAAAGAATCTGATATCCTGGCTGATTTATTATTAAGGCATTGCTTTGATTATTTATTTTTAAGACATTGGGAAGAGCGTTCTCTTTAGCTTTCTCAATGTCCGACAACTGTTTTTTATTTAACCAGATATAAATCATAGCCGCTAAAACACTCAAGCTTAATAAAACCAAAATGATTATCAAGATTTTTCTCATATTTAAACACTACCGGCAGAGATTACAGTATTGAGGCGCAGCTGAACTCCAAGCACACCAATTGGTTCCACCGCCAGAAATTTCATAAGCTTTTTGAATATTAGTGTCAGCATCTCCTAAACCGTATTCTGATTCGCATCTATCAACTTCAGCATGGTTAAGAATTTCACAGGTGCAAGTCCAGGTATTAGGATTATAATCCCAATAATTGAGGCCAGCCGGACAACGAACCAATAGATTAAGCTGGAAAAGCCCAACACTCCAGTCGCAATAGTTAACAGAACAACCCGCTGGAGGATAGCAACAATTGTTTAGAGCCCCCTCATTGCCACCGCTTTCTTTATTACAAATTCCTGAAGCTTCCCAAGCATGGGCGCCAAAGGTGTCCATTAAGTATTCAACCGAACAATATCCTGTTCCTAAAGGACAACGGAGAGGACCAGGGATTGGCGGGCCATCTCCTGGCCCAGGGCCAATGGGAGGAAGAGGCAAAGGAAGAGAGAAAATTTTCTCAATTATAGTTCTATTTGTTTCAATGTCAAGATAAAAGGTAGCTGGGTCATCTTTAGTGGGCCTGACAATCTGGCCCATGGTCGAGAAGGGAGTAACTGTTGATTGCCCCCCATATTCAGCTGTTATCTGTTTTAATTCTAAGAAATTGTCATAGTTTATTGGATAAAGAGTTTCAGTCAAGAGAAGTTTAGCTAACTGAAGCTTGGTAGCTTCTCTATTAAATTCAGCCAGTAGAGCCAATAAAGGTCCGTTCCTTAGCCAATTATTAAGTTCTTCATAAGCTGATATTAACTCATCTCTTAGTCGGTTAATTTCGAGTCGGTTAGGACAGGGATCGCCTTCGCAATGGCCATTTGTGCAGCCTGGATCACAGACAGTAGTAAGGCGCTCACATTTGCAGTTCCTGAGAGCTGTTGCTAATTCTTCAGCTCTATTTCTTACTTCGTCTGAAAGTCTTCTTGTCTCCTCAGTAGCTGCTTGAATTTCATTTAAGCTTTCTTCGTCTAATATTCTTTCAATTAAAGTCCCGATGGGAACTTCCAGATATTCAGTAGTGGCAGTTAATTCAATTGGTGGAATTTCAATTTCTGGAGGTTCAGGGATTGGAGGCTTTTCCACCTGGAAAATAGCTAATTGAGGATTGATAGTTGTTAAAAGTAAAAAAGATCCCAAAATAATAGCTAGGCCAATGATTCCAGCTGAGATTTGCTCTCTGGCATCAGCCATAGCCAAGGGCTGGCCAGCAGAAGTTATATAGCGAAAACCGCCATAAACAAAAGCAAAAAAGGCCACCAGGCCAGCAATAACAACTGAGAAATCATAAAGATATTTTATATAATCTGGCAAAAGAGGATTAACGTCTAAAGGCGGTATCCCAGGAATTACCGGATAATCAACTTCGAGAGCAAGACCTTCTTGAGCCAAAACTAAACCACCAGCAAAAAGCCCTAAAAGAATTATGCTTAAGGAAAAGAATTTAAGTTTTTTACCTCCTTTCATACCCCGTAGGAAATTAAATATTTTCCGTAGTTATCATATTAAAGTTTTTATTATTTCTTTAGTCATCGCTATTCATTTAAACAAGGGTTCTTTCGAGAAAATATTTTAAATATAGCACATGTCCCGAGGAAATATAATCTTTAGCTTAGATTCTAATTCAATCAACGAGAACCCTTTTGTCTTCCTACGGGGCATAAAAGTTAACTTTTTAATTCAAAATAAACAACTAAAATCCAGCAAGGGAGCATTCCAACCACAGGAATAAATTCAATAACGACTAAAAGAGGCCTTAGCCACCTCATTCTTCTTGCCCATTGGGCTGCTTTTCCTAATCTGGCTGCTGCCCCCTTGGTGACAGTCACCCTTTGAGAATGGAAATAAATCCAAATCCCGATTGTAAATATAGCAACAATGTCTAAGACGAAAAAGCTCCCGATTAAAAAATCGATTATATCTATTACAACAGCGATGGAAAGCATTATTGCTCCTTCCGGACTAAAAAGGGCTCCCATGCCTTGAGTCTCAGCTGCCTCTTCTTCTTTTGCCGCCGCTTTTTTAGCTAATTGGGTTCCTATTCGTCTAGGTGCTTTTTTGGCTGCCTGGCCGGCTCCTCGAGTAACCCTGGCTCCTGCTCGACCTACCGCTGCTCCTGCCCGAGCTGCTGCCGCGGCTGCCGGAGCAATTACTGGTAAAGGCATATTATTTCTCTGCTATTTCTTTTTTAGCTTTTTTGATTTTTAAGACTTCTTCTGGGGTGGTGGTAATTAACTGGTCTTCCCCGTAAGAAGCGGCAACTTTTATTGCCACATGCTTTTGGCCGGCAAAAAACAATCCTTCGCCAACGGCAGCTTCCAGTAATAAATATTTTTCTTCTTCGGTCAAGTTAAAAGTTTTTTTAACAATATCAATTGTGGCCGGACTTTGTTTCATTAAAATTTGCAAAGAAGAATTAGCAATAATTGGCTGGCCGTATTCTGATTTCATAAAATCACTAACATCCTGGGTAATAGTGGTTATGCCTAGCCAATACTTTCTGGCCCGTTTGGCCGTTCCGTATAAAAAGGAAGCTCCATCTTCAGTTTGCATCAACCACCAGGCCTCATCCACCACTAAAATTCTCTTTTTTAACTTAGAACGAACAGTATTCCAGATATAACGCAAGATTATAAACATTGCCATTGGCCTTAATTCTTCTTCCATATCCCTGATGCCAAAAGCAACAAATTTATTATCCATTTCAACATTGGAGGGCTGGTTGAAGAAACTACCATAAGTTCCCCGAGTAAACTTTCTAATTCTTCTAACTAAACTTGATGCCCCTTCCATAGTTTCCAAAACTGCTTCCAAATCCTGCATCAAAGGCGGTTCAATCTTAGAGAAGTCAGATTCTGGAGTAATGTCTTTGGCAGCATAAGTTTCAACTAAGGCCTGATCAATAATAGCATCTTCTTCTGGAGTTAATCCCCCCAGCATAATCCGCACGAGCCCCACCAAGTTAATAATATTTGACCTTAGAACATCTTCTGGTCTTTCATCTTCTCTGGGGATGGGCAAGTCAAAGGGATTTAAATGATGAGGAGAAGTTAAAGATATTTTGAAGTAAGAACCGTCAACAGCCTCAGATAAAAACTGATATTCATACTCAGGATCAATGATAATAATATCTACGCCTTGTATTAAAGAGCGAAGGGCTTCTAATTTGATACAATAACTTTTTCCAGAGCCTGCTTTGCCGAACAAAACCTCATTTGAGTTTTCTAATCTAAAGCGATCAAATAAAATTAAAGAATTATTATGACGGTTGATTCCATATAAAATTCCTTCGCTCGAAGAAAGATCAAAAGAAATGAAAGGAAAACAACTGGAAAGAGGGCCTGTATTCATTGGAGTATAAACTTGGATAAGGTCTAATCCGATAGGAGAGGAGGAAACAAAGCCTTCTCTTTGCTGGAAGATAGCAGGTTTTATATAAATTAAACGGGATTCAAAAATTGAACGCAAATTATTTTCAATTTCCTTTAATTCTTTTTCGTTATCACTGTAAATAGTCAGATAAAGCCCAAACTTAAACATTCTTTCTTGAGCTGACTGAAGTTTATCTCTTAAAGTTTCCAGGTCCCGATAGGCCGTCTCTAAAGCAGGATCTCGAACCAATCCTTTTTCTTCCCTTTCAATAATTTCAGCTTGAACTTCAGTGACTTTTTTTCTTAATTGCTTTAAGACCTTCTCTGTTTCAATGGGATTGATAAAAATTGAAATATCGAGGGGAGTCTCTAGGTTAATAACTGGCGAGAACCAACCAGTACCAATATATCTGGGGAAAGAAAAAATGAAGAAAGACCTGGCTAACCTTTCTCCAAATTTTAGATAAGTTTGACCAACTTCAATTGAGGCCGGGGCAATAATATCAACAGCTGTAATTGCTTCGGCTTCAAAGATTTTTTCTGGAACCTTTATTTTCTTTTTTAGAAAGGGTATTTTCATCGTCCTACGAATTACGAATTAAGATTATATAGCTAACTCTGGAGGGATTTCGGGATAATAACCAAATTCAGCTTCTTTGGGATGGTGGGTACTCCAAAAAAGCTCAATTAACTCTTCGGTTGTTAAAGGGACAGCTCGAAGGCCGCTTCTTCTCAAACCCAAAGCAATGAATTCCATTCTTTGCCAAAGTTGAGATTTACACCTTTGAAAGCTTTCCTCGCTTAAAGCAGGCATCTTCTGGGTTTTAAATAATTGAGTGGGCATTTTCATTCCTTGAGCTTCAAAAAGAGTGAAAGGAACAATAACAAAAAAGGACTTTGACATTATAGAGCCGGTTTCAACCAAGCTTTTGATGAAATTATGATATTCAGCTGTCTGGATTTTAAGCAATTCGTTTTCTTGCTTTTTCTCTAACTCTTTTATTTTTTCTAAGTAACCTGTAATATTTAATCTCCTTGATTGAACTAAAATTTGGATTGGGAAATCAAGCCCATTTAAAAAATTTTGAAATTGATAGATAATAGCATTCTGTTCTTCTGTAGATTTTAAGGCAAAATTCACAGAAGAGACCATTAAGACTCCTCTTAGGGCTTTATTTCTTAAAACAATTATCCCTTCTCTAATTTGTTCGATCTCTAAAAATTTTTGAGTAGCTTGACGAGCCATATTTGTGAGAAACTCGAATTTCGAAGTTCGAAACTCGAAATAAATTCGAAGGTCTAAAACTATCTTTTTATTTTCTTCTGGTCATTGAGCCAAAAATAAGATTTAACTCTTGTGCTTCTTTCCACAACTCCCTTGCCTCTTTTTTTAATTTCGGAGCAGCAGTAACAACCATCCTTAACCAATATTTTACTTCCCGAGATTCTTTTTTACAAATGCCGACCTTATGTAAAAAGTCTTTCTTTGAATGACAATCGCTCGCCTCGCAATAATTTGCCCCTACACTAGTTCCAGCCCTAATCAGTTGGCTGATAAGAGGAAAGGTCTCTGTTCCTTTCGGTATCTTCTTTGCAAATTTAATAATATCTTCACCAAACTTAGCTGTTCGTTCTTCAAGATCATACTTCTTAGCGCTTAACTGTTTTTCCATTCTCGATTTTTAGAATTTAATACTCGAATTTGCTTCGAATTTCGGATTTCAAGTTTCGGATTTAATTTAATTGGTTATTTAGTTCTAAGTTCAACTTGGGTTGATAGGTCTTTTAAACGGCTTTTTTCAGCGATTTTCAATGGAAGAGTTTCTTCAGTTTTTTCTTCTTTTTTAGGTTTTATTTTCTCTTTCTTATAAACAAAAGTAGACAAAATTGGTTTTTTCTTCCAGATAAAAATTTTTGAGGAGATAGTATAGCCCAAAAAATGCAACAAAATATAGGGCAGGGGGCGGCCGCCAATTTTGATTAAGGCAAAGCTTAAGGCAAAAGCTGCTAAAAATACTGCGATAAGAATAAAAAAGAAAGTGTGCCTTATAATAAAGTAGAGAAAGAAAATAGCGACTCCAGCTCCGCCAATAAAAATAAACTGGCGCCAAGTAAAGGGTCCAACAATTTTAGTTTCAACCTCAATAAATTGTGGGACAGAAAACTCCATATTATTGCGTTTTAAAGTCTTAACTTATTTAAACGGTTCACGGTAGGTATCTGTTTTTTTCGGCTTTTTTTCTTCTTCAGTTTCAGCCGTTGGTTTTTCTGAGAGTATTTCGGCAGAAGCTCCTTTCGGTCCAACCAAAGGAGCAATTTCAATCTCGTAAAGCTGGAAAAGAACCTCTTTGATTGGGAAAAAGATAAAACGAGTTATTTCCCGGGCAACATTCTTTGCTGTTTCTGCTTTTAATTTCACTTCTTTAACCAAAGCCCCTTCAAATTCATTTGGGGGCAATAAACCCATCAAAACTCGGCCAGTATATTTTGCAACTTCTGGCACATTTTGTTCTGATACTTTATTTTTTTGGCAAACATCACCAATAGCATCTGCTGTTTCTACAGAGAAAATAGTTTCCTGCAATTCTTCTGGCAGCTTTTCGTAAAGCTTCCAAAGTTGGTCTCTTAAATGTTCTTCGGGCATAGCGTAGTATAGGCTTAATAATTATTGACCCTTGTTCTATTTTACTACAATCTCAAATTTTTTAGTAGGCAAGGTTATTTAATTTTAGCACAGAACTAAAGAGAGAAGGATAGATAAACTAAAAGGTTTACCCCCATGTCAGAATTAGGTAGGGGCGAATTGACAAATTAAAAATTTATTGCTATAATAAAAGAGCCAAGGAAAAATTCCTTGACCCTTGGATAATTCCAAGGTAAAAAAGCTATTTGTAAACTTCAGAGGAGGTGAAAACGTGCTAGTAACAGGAATCGTTTTGGGTTGCATTCTCGTGGTGGCGATCGTTCTTCTCATCCTCAGTTTCAGGGGGTTTGCCTCTGAGCAAGAGCGGTTCGCCATTGAAAGGTTCGGAGGGTTCAGCAGAAGTGTTGGTCCAGGTCCAGTCTTTGCCCTCCCTCTCATTGAGAGGATTCGGGCAATTCTCAACGTTTGGGAGATAGAGATCAAGCTGTTTGAAGAGCCGGTCATGATTGACTTTCATGATGGCTCAGCAGCTCCCAAAGATGCCCGGGCTTTCGTTAGAGTCCACAGTCCAGACCAGCCCTATGATGCCAGGGACGGAATATCAGAAACCGGCGTTTACCGGGCAATCTACATTGCCGAGGACTGGAGAACGATGATCGGAGACCGTGTAGAGAACGCTCTCCGAAGCTATCTGAATGGTCTAACGATCGATGAAGGGATCACCGCTGCCAAGGCTGGTTACGACCTGACAAGGAGAAAAAGAATCCCCAGAGGAGAACTGAATGGGCTCAAGGGAGATATTGCAAGGTGGGGGTTTGACCTGAACACGGTCACTGTCGGCGACTTCGATCTCGATCCAGAACTGGTTAAAGCTCGAGGAGAGCTTCACCGGGCACAACGTGAAATGGAGGCAGCTACACAGGTCAGAGTGACACGGGCCAGAGAAACAATGGGCACCCTGATTCAGATGATGGCTGAGGTCACTGGTCGGACATTCGAACAAGTTCAGCAAGAGGTTGCAACCAACGATGAGCTTCAGGAAAGGCTCCGGCAATTCGCAGAAGAGGTCGTTACTCGTCGCATGAGTATTGACGGTAAGGCCTTGATGGACATCCGTACCTCAGGCGGCGGCGATATTGAGCAGGTAGCCATGAGACTGATTGCTGCTACTCGTGGCGCAGCAGGGGGCAGACATGGCAACGAGAGCTGAGCGTCGCCTGGAAAAACGCCGATCTCAACTCAGCCGCGCTCTTGCCAGAAGGCTTGACCGAGAAGAAGAGGTAGAAAGAAAGACTGAGCAGGAGAAAAAGGAGGAAGAGGCAGGAAGAAGGATAGAGAGGTTAGAGCGCCATATTGCAGAGACGCACAGAGCAGCAGCTCCTTCTGAAGCTTCTCTTGATACTGGTTCAGCCAGAGCAAGAAAAGACCACGACACCGGCATAGCCGGAGCGAGACGGAGATACTCTGATACTGGTGCAGCCAGTGCAAGGAGAAGAAGGTATCCCGACATCGGAGGGTAGGGATATCAATTAAGAGCGGGCCAATTGGCCCGCTCTTATCTTTGGGAAATATAACATTTAAGTAATTTTCAAGAATAAATTCTTTTTAACTTCTTTAAGTGGCGAATCCTGCTCCTCGTCCAGCCGATGATCGCATATATGTTAACAATCTTTCATTATTATCTTTCAACCACTGTTCGGAAGTTTTCTTTTCAGCCAATGCTAACTTTCTGACTGTTTTTTCAATGGCATTCATCGCTTCTGTGCCATGAGCGCGAACAAAATTACCTGTCGGACGACCATCCCAAGTTCTAATCATGCTTTCTAATATTGGAGCATATTTATATGTATCAGTTTTCGCATCATACCTTAAAACTCGTCTTGAGAGCTGACCAGCTCTTTCTGGTTTGCGCATGATGCGATCAGTAATTTCTTTATATTTTTCGACTAAAAGCTTTCTATCAGCTGGCGAAAGTGGAGTTGGCGTAGGAGGAACACCAGCAGCTTCTCTCATGTCGTCTTCTCTTAAGATAGGCAAGGCACTATCGATTTCTTTGTGAAGGTCGTACTTCACGGCTTGAGCTCTTATTTGTTCGATTTCATCAAGGGTGATTGCTCCTTTGTCTAATGCTTCATCAAGATCACCAGGTTGTTTTATTAGCCTATTAACCAGGCCAATTTTTTCTGCCCAAGAAGCAGCGCTCCTAATTCTTGAACCAACCATAGTTGGGGTTTGCTTCTCCGATTCGCTTTCGGCCTTAGTGGCTGTCTTTTTCTGAACTTCATCCCATCCTGGGCCAATCGTTCTTCCTGTTGCTCTAGCGCCAGCCCAGAGAGGTGCGGTAGCTGCCCTTGTTCCCCAAGCAGCTCTTCTTTGTGCCCAAGCAGCTATACCAGATTTTCCTTCTCCTTCTGCCGTTCTTCCCCACATAGGTTCTGGTGTTTTAGCCTGAGCAAATTTTGCTGCTTTTTCCCTGAATGCCTTAGCTTTTTCTGATTCTTCCCATCTTTGTCTTCCCCAAGTGGCTGCCCTCCTTCCTACGAAGCCGGCTGCTGCTGCTCCAGTCATTTTAGCTACCCCTCGGGTAGAGGCAGCTCCAAAAGCCGAGCTAGCATTTAAAGCAATAAAGAAGCCGAAAAGGAGAAAGAGCAAAGCTACAAAATAAGGTAAAACTTGGTTTAGAACATCGACTACATGTTGCGCCATAAATCCTCCAATTCCTCCGGGCGGAACTTCAGCCACAAAACCTCCGTGAGCAGCAAGCATTATCATTTGCTCTCCCAAATACAAAAAGAAAGCAGCAAAGAGCCCGATTATTGACCATTGGGCAAATTGATTCCACCACATTGTCCAAATTCTTCGAGTATCTGGCAAGACCCAAGAGAGAAAAGCTAAAGGAGAAAAGATAACTAACATCCAAATGACAACTCGTCTTACTATGAAAAGAAAAGCGAACATCCAAAAGAGGATAGCGGCAAATATATCAAATATAGCTATAATCAATATTTTGATAATAAAAGTTATGTCCTTAAGAGGATCGAGAAAGTTAAATCCACCCAGATCACTAGCAATCATTGAGCTTACAGCCGTAAATTGATTAGCGATAAGTTCAAGCCCGGTTGTTTCTTCCAAGAAAAACTCCATTAAAATATTTGTAGCATCAACAATAAAACCTAAAATGACTGGAGTAAAATTGATTAATAAGGCTACGATAATTAAGCGGGGTAAAGTTTTTCTGGCTTGACGTTCTTCTAATCTTAAAGCCGTGGCTAAACCAATAACTACTAAAGTTAAAACGATTCCCATATTGGCCAAATCCCTGACTATTGGCCAGCCAATCTCGACAACTCCGCCTGAAGTATAAGGCATCCTAATAAACCAGGGGTCCATTGCCCAACCCAAAATTACACTGGCTATACCCAAAAGGGCCATAGGGATAGCTAACATCATGCCAGCGACTAGATGACCAATAGCTTTGCCAATACCACTAGCTATATCACCGAAAGGCCAGAGAGCCTGGGCAGCAAAAAGAGGAAGAGTTAACCCTAAAATTATCAAAACCGAAAAAACAACAATTAACTTTCTTTTCCTAGAAAGAAAATTGAGAAATTTTGTGAATTTAGATCTTATTTCTCCCATTTGAAGTAAAGCTTTTAATAAATTACTTTATTATAACAAAGACAAAATTATTTGGAAACAAATGTCCTTGTCAATCCTGTCCAGTCTCTAAGGCTTAAAGTTTCAGCCCGTCTTTCTGGCCGGACTCCATTTTTTTGGAGCCAATTTTCTATTTTTTCTTTTTCAATTTTCAAACCCTTGGATAAATTATTAATAATTTGTTTTCTTGGTTGAGAAAAACCCGCCTTAACAATTTTAAAAAATCTGTGTGAATCTGTTTTCTTATCTGTGTGAATCTGTGTAATCCGAAGGATGGCTGAATCAACTTTCGGCTCTGGCCAGAATGATTTTTTTGAAACAAAAGAAACAATCTTGGGCTTTGCATAGAATTGAACAGAAACTGCTAACAGATTCATGTTAGGCGGTTTAGCGCAGATCCTTTGGGCAACTTCTTTCTGGGTCATTAAAATCATCTTCTTCGGCGGATTTTTGCTTTCTAAAAATTTACGCAATACCGGCGATACAATGTAGTACGGTAAATTAGCCGCCACTTTATAGGAATTCTGAATTCTGAATTCTGAATTCTGAATTCTTAAAATGTCGCCTTGGACAATCTTAACATTTTTAAAACTTTTCGTTTCTTTTTTTAAAATTTCAACCATTTTGTAATCTTTTTCGACAGCAATTACTCTTTTTGTCCTTTTAGCTAATTCTTTGGTCAAAATACCGGTGCCGGACCCAATTTCCAAAATAATATCTGTTGGCAGAAGATCAGCAGCTGCAATAATTTTTCTTAAAACACTCTTGTCAGTTAAAAAATTCTGGCCAAATCTTTTTTGAGGGCGGATTTTGTATTTTTTTAACAAACTTTTAATCAGTTTTTTTGAAGATTGATTCATTAAGACATTATAGCAAGGACTAAGCTGTGCCCCCACACCAATCAAGAGAAAGCAGGCTTTTTGGGGTGTGCCCCGAACCAGAACAAAGTTCGGTTCGGGGCTACAGGGTACTGAATTTTATTCTAGTACCCTGTGGAAAAAGACCTTGACTTTTTTGTTAGAACAGGTACGTTAAGAAACAGATGGTCGTTTTTAGGAAAGGGCCTTAATGTTTCTTCAAAATACCAAATATTTTGAAGGACAGACTAATATTTCTAGTTTTTTCTTGGTCAGACAGTTAATATCTGCCTGGCCTCTAATCCAAAAAGGATTCTGGGTTTTTCCCAAAATAGCCATAAAGGGATTTAAGAAGAATTTCAGGGGATCTTTAAAAGACCCCTTTATCTATTTGGCGATTGTCGCTCTTTTTTTGTTTGGCTTTACTTCCCTGGGGTTTTCAATATGTTTAGGCTCTCTTCCAAGTAATGCTTCCTTTTTTTCAATTTCTCATAGTACTGGCAATCTGAACAATAATAATCTTTTTTTAGGACAAGAAGGAGCGGGGAAATTTGATTTTCCTCCTTTTAACACCCTACAGAAAAACAGCTTCATCGGTCTTTCTACGCCAATGAATATCTCCCCGCAAGTTTTAGGAGCTTTAAGCGGTGAAATACCCGATAAAGATCTTGCGGGAACGAGAAACGAGATTATTGAGCATACTGTTCAATCAGACGACACCCTATCTTCTTTAGCTGAAAGATTTAATATTTCATTAAATACGCTGCTTTGGGCTAATGATCTCTCGAGTAATTCTACACTTAAAATTGGCCAAAAACTTGTTATTTTGCCAACCTCCGGACTGATTCACCACGTCAAGAGAGGAGAAACAATCGGCGAAATTGCCCAAGTGTATCAAGTAAAAACCGAGGAAATTATCTTTTTCAACGATCTTTCGGCAGCTGGAGAAATTGTTGTTGGTGACATTTTAATTATTCCCAACGGCAAAATGCCTTCTCGGCCAAAATATACCAAGATCGCAGCTCCGGCTCAAGTTCCTTTGGCTTCAAGTTATTTTATCTGTCCTATTTCACCACCCTGTACAGTCAGCCAATGGCTTCACTGGTATAATGCAATTGACTTTACTCATGGAAAATGCGGAGAGCCAATTTATGCTGCAGCCCAAGGAACAGTTTTAAAAGCTAAATACGGCTGGAATGGAGGGGCAGGAAACTATATAACTATTTTGCATCCAAACGGAGTGGTCACGATGTATGGACATTTAGCTACAATGTTAGTTAATTCAGGTCAGGAAGTTTCCCAGGGACAGCAAATTGCGACAATGGGCGGTAAACCTGGAACGCCTGGAGCTGGGATATCAACTGGCTGTCATGTTCACTTTGGGGTAAGTGGAGCATCAAATCCATTCTCGAGGTAAAAAAATTAACATTAGTTGAATAAAAAAGCCGCCTTAGCGGCGTTTTTTAATTTTTACTTGGGGCGTATTAGGAAAGCATAGCTAACTTTCCCTTATTCTATACATTAAAGCTTCAGCCGTATGGTTGGCTAAAACATTTTCTGAATTAGATAGGTCAGCGATAGTTCGAGCCACTTTTAAAACCCGGTGATAGCCGCGAGCCGAAAGCTGGCCAGAATTCACCGCCTTTCTTAAGAGATTTTCTGATTTTTTATCAACTTGGCAATATTTTTTAACTTGTGGAATCCCCATTTCAGAATTAGTTAAAATTTTCTCTTCCTTAAATCTTTCTTTTTGGATTACTCTGGCCTCCTTAACTCTTTTTCTTATTTTTGAACTACTTCTTTCTTTGTCGTCCTGAACTAATTTTTCGTATTTTAATTGAGGAACCTCAATAAAGAGATCAACTCGATCAATTAAGGGACCAGATAACTTTCTTCTATATTTTTGAATTTGAGAGCTTTGGCATTGACATTGTCTTTCTGGGTCGTTGAGATAACCGCAAGGGCAGGGGTTAGAAGCTCCAACTAAAATAAAGCGAGCTGGCAGAGTTAAGGAATGCCTTGCTCTTAAAACCGCAATTTCCCCTTCTTCGATGGGCTGCCTTAAACTTTCTAACACGTCTCTGTGGAATTCAGGAAATTCGTCTAAAAATAAAACACCGCGGTGAGCCAAGGTTATCTCGCCAGGCCGAGGAGGGTTTCCTCCACCGATTAAAGCCACCTCTACGGATAGCCAACTGCTACCCATAGAGTTTGAAAACCTAATAAAGGTATAGAAGTGGCTTTAGCTTAAAGAGGGGTTTGACCCCTCTCTTCTTAAAGGGTTTAATTAAAGAGATATTATACTTCTCTGACGCAAGAAAGGTTAAGATTATAGGGCATATTCCCTTGCCTGCGATAGCTGAAAAGGAAAAGCAATTAGGATGGCAGGAAGCTATGTCTCAATTTAGGATAATGTATTCGCCCTTTTGGAAGCAAGGACTTTATACTGGTAATTATATTCCTTTCCAATTAGAGGTTAAAGTTTAACATCTGTTGCGGAGGTTAAAGACGAATTATCCACAGATTTTAGCTTAAAGAGGGGTTTGACCCCTCTCTTTTATAGATTTATAATAGAGTAATTTAAAAGACTAAGGAGGAGAAGGCGAGAACTATATTCGCTCCCTCCAAGGGGAGTTTTCTTTTAAAGTAAAATCGTGGAGCCTCATCCTCTCTGCGATATAAAAAAACCTCCCCATCGGGGAGGAAAAACCTGGTGTGATAATTGGTTTTTATTTAGCCCTTTTTTATTCAGGTTTAGGGCGAACCCAACATCCTATCTTTATTTTCTCTTGAGCCAGAGTGTCTGTCAATAGGGGATAAAATAGGGTAGCTGGGGCTTATATAATTGAACAATAAGGAGGAAAAAGTTGATATTATCCCTCATAAGGATAGATTTATTTCAATTCCAGAGCCTTTAGAGGATTTAGAAGCGGATTTAAGATTTCCAAAAGAAAAACAAATTTCTAAGCACTATAATCCGATAGGTAAGTGGTTTAAAGTTCCGTTTCCAGAGGAAAAGTATAAAGATTTTAAGATTATTTACCTTAATAAATGGTTCGCTACTGGCGAGAAAAGAGAATGTAAGAGGCACGCTTGGATAATCTTAGAAACAGATGATAGATACGATATTTGTGCTAATTGTGAAAAGAAAAGAAAAGCTATTAACATTGATTGGAAAACTGGAAAAATATGGAGAAAGACAAGGGTAATAAACTTTTCAGCTCTATCTTCAATAGACCCTGAAACAGGAGAAGAAATACCCTTTGATATGGGCGATAAAGGAAAGTTCGTTGAGGATTTACAATCCCGAATTCAAGTTAATTTTATTCTTGATAAATTGTCTCCTCGTCAGCAAAAGGTTATTGAAATGAGAATGGAAGGCTTTAAACCTCAAGAAATAGCCAAACAAATGAAACTATCAACCCACGCAGTTTATTGGCATATTAAAAAAGCCAAAGAAAAGGTAAAAGACCTACTAAAAAAGCGATAAAAAAGCTACATAATAAGTAGGTGGGTAAAAACTATGGAAGATGAAAATTTAAGGATAAACTTGAAAGAGGCGGTTGATATGATTGCTGAACATCAGCAAAAGCCTGACAATCTAAGTCAGGAAGATTTTAGGCAACAGATAAAAGAAGGACTATCTAATGGCAGGGTTGAGATTGTAGTTCGAGAAATAGGATTTAGAGGGGAAATAACTCCTGCTTAAAATATGGCAGAAGAAGAAAAATATCAAAAACGATTACAGGTAATAGAAAACTTGGTAAAAGACATAAGCCCCAGATTGAATAAAGTCCTCAATAGACAAGACAAGATAAACATTATTGATACATCAACCCAGATAGTTAAAGAAAACTTAGAGATAATCAAAGACCTTCTGAAAGACGATTTAGACCAAGAAAATTAGTTTAAATATGGTAGAAAAATCCCAATCAGTCTCTTTTCAGAGAAAGAAACATCGGGAAAAAACTTTAAAATACCAAGGGGTGTCGGTAGGTTTGATAGAACGACTCCCTCGATTAAAATTAGCCACTTCAGGACTAAAGTTAAAAGATACGGTATTCGAACATATTATTAAGGCTGTTGAGGAATTGAAAAATTTATAAGTGTTGAAACTTCTTGCCCTTTCGGGCTATGGGACAAAACCCTAAAAATGAATTGTTAAAAATGACAAAGGAGTTTCGGAGTCTTATCATAGACTAAGGACAAAACCTTCAGAGCTTGTAATTCTTAATTAGGAGAACTTCAAGCCTTGAAGGTTTTTTTATTTATATGCCAAAACATCAAATCAAAATCAATCAATTCGTTCCAGTTCCCAACAGGGGGCTATTTCAGGGTTTTATCAACCTAAAGCTCAATAATGAAATAGAGCTTAATAGCATTGGAGTTTATTTAAATACTGATGGTAGTTTTCGAATCACCCAACCAGGCCGAAAGTTAGGAAGCGGGTTATTAAAGTTATATTTCAAATTTGATTCAGAACTAAGAGAGGAAATTACTAATGAGATTAAAAAATATATTGAGGCCACTAAGATGTGGGAATTTAAAATAAAAGAACCTAATGAAGCAGAAAAATAAGAAACCAGAAATTATCGTATCATTTGAACCTGACCCTGACTATGAGGAGAGATTTCTTGAGTTTGTTGAAGATGTCTTATTTTGGCCTGACCTCGAAGAAGATAACAAAGATACAAAAGCCGAAAAATAAAAATAACTACAAGGCTTTACCTCGGAGATATGTAGTTAATCCTGCCTATCTCTGGGGTAAAGCTGGCAGGATAAATGAAGCAAGGATATATTAAACTTTATAGGAAAATCAAAGGCAAGAAATGGTGGAGGAAGCAGAGATTTACTTGGGGTCAAGCGTGGATAGATTTACTTCTAAGAGCCTCCCATAAAAATACTGGAATAATTCTTAATAACCAAGAATATAAAGTTCCTAAAGGCTCTTTTATAACTTCACAGAGAAAATTAGCTAAGCATTGGAAGTGGGGAATAGCCAGAGTTAATCGCTTTTTACAATTCCTTCAAAAAACGGAACACTCAATCGAACTCAAAACGGAACACCCCTCTGGGCAAAAAGCGGAACACCTCTTTTCCCATATTTTTATACTTAATTGGGACAAATTTCAAACTAAAACGGAACAACTACAAGAAAAAAAACGGAACACAAAGCGGAACGCCAAGCGGAAACAAAACAAGAATGTATATAAACAAGAATATACTTCTTCTAACAGAAGGACTATAACTTTTAAGAAAGAAGATTACGATTTAGTCCTTAATAAGTATCAGCTCCTTAAAAGTATTGAATTACAAGGGCAGGAGTTCTCTCCAGTAAGGCAGGCCATCAAGTCTATGTTTATGAGCCAGAGAACGCCAGAGCAGATTATTGGTTGTATGGAATGGCTGGCCTCCTTAAAAGCAGATTGGGCTTCAAGGTGGACAATAAATACAGTTCAAAAAAAACTACCAGAGTTTGTCGCTGGCAAGTTTACTAAAGATAAATCTTGGCAATATGCAAACTAAAAAACTCAAAGAAAAAATAGAAAACGAAATCGAGAAAGTCGAAGCCCAACAAGAAACTGACAGCCTTTTAGATACCTTCTTGAGTTATGAGGGCAAAGACGAGGTTATTACCAGTAAGGAAGCCCTTGAGGAACTAAGAGAGGAAATGAGGAAGCCTCCGATAAAGATGATGAGTGGCCTTCCAACACTTGATAAAATTTTAGATGGCTTCAGGGTTGGAGATTTAGTAGTTTTGTCTGCACCGACAAAAATGGGCAAAACAACCTTTGCCCAGAGTTTAACCCACAACTTTGCTCAAAAAGATATTCCTTCCCTGTGGTTCTCTTACGAACTGAGACAGCAAGACTTTCTGGCCAAGTTTGGAGAGCCAATCCCATATTTTACCCTTCCTAAAAATCTAACCAACACTTCCTTAGGGTGGATTGAAAAAAGAATTGTCGAATCAATCGCCAAATACGGAACGAAAGTAGTTTTTATTGATCATCTGCATTACTTAATCGGCTTGGAAAGTATAAGCCAGCGAGCCGGTATATCGCTTTTAATAGGGGGGTTGATGAGAGAGCTAAAGAAGATTTGTATAAAGTGGAATCTTTGCCTGTTCTTAATAGCCCATACTACCAAACTAAAATATGACCAGCCACCAGAATTATCCGATATTAGGGACAGCTCTTTTATCAGCCAAGAGGCCGACACTGTTCTTTTGATGTGGCGCTTAAAAGAAAAAAAGAGCAACATCTTTACAAATGAAGCTCGGTTGATAGTGGGAGCTAACAGAAGAAATGGACAAAGCGGAGGAGTAAATTTAATTTTTAAAGACAACAGGTTTTATGAAAAAGACAATAGTTAATCAAAATACTTTAGCCTTAGCTCATAGAAGAATGATGTCGGCCTACAAGGAGAGCTATCTTTTATTACAAAGATACTTAACGAAATGCTTGGATTGGGCTACTGGCGAAGAAGAAAAAAAGGAACTTAAAGGAAAAATAAAAGAGATAGGCCAAACCTTTAAAGATACCTTGTGCCAAGAAAAACACTAACAGAAAAACAACAAAAGACAGCAGAATTAGTAGGAGCTGGTAAAGAGCAACTGGATTCAATCCAAGAAGTTTATCATTGCAACAGGCCTTGCGCCTACCAACTTTCGCATAAGTTAAAAGAGAATGAACTATATCAAAAAGAAGTAAATAAAATACGAAATATCAAGACAGGAATTATAAGGGACGAAGGCAAACGATTGGCTCAAATAATAAACGAGTTATTCCCTCCAAGAGAAAGAGCAGAACTTTTAATCAAACTGGCCAGAGAGAGCAAGAAAGAATCAATCATAATGGAGGCTTTAAAAGAGATTTCAAAACTTAGCGGTGAATATCCTCAAGTAGAACCAGAGAAGATTGATTTAGGAGGATTACACTTAACTATGATTCAGCCGGCTGAAGAAATAAAAAGGCTCAAAGGAAAGATAATAGAACAAAAATCGGCTCAAGAATCGGCTCAAGAAGAAAGTAAAGATAGGTAAGAGAGATAGAGAGATAAAAGGATAAAAGGCTTAATAATTCTTAATGGGTCTTGTATATCATACACAGAACACTGCAAAACAATCATTTTCCCTTAAAAGTAGCTAAAGAAGGTTAAATCAAGATTAAACAAAGGGGGCTTAAACAAAGTAAAGGACTTTAAAGGAGAACACAGGGTTATTATCCCTTATAAACATAACCTTCGTTTGTTTAGCTCCAAGCTATCTAAAGCCCCTATAAGCGATTATAAGGTATCTCTAAGTTATTTATCTGCTTGATCTGATATATACCTTAAATAAGGCTAAAATACCGAACAAATACCGAACATTCGAGCATAGGGGGGGGGAGTGTCGAGCCGAGTTTCTTTGCGATTATTATATATATACAACCCACACATATTTTTATGAACTGCTTTAATTGTAAAAAAGAATTTGAGAATAAAAGGAAAACAGCTAAGTTCTGCTCTGATAAATGTAGGGTTTATTTTAGTCGTAAGGAAGTTAGCGTAACACCAAAACCCCTTAGCGTAACAGATAGCGTAACACCAAGTTTTAATACCGAGTGGTGTCCAAAACATTCAGGTTCTATGAAGGGCAGTTGCGGTTGCAAGTAAGGTTTTCAGTTTTTTCGGGAGCAATTCCAAGCACCTATGTTGGAAATTAAAGGTTTCACCTCCTTCCTTTTCCAGTTGCTCTCGAGAAAATTGGAAATCTATGACTAATCAAGAACTAACAAAACATTTTAAAGAACTTGGAGAAAAGTGGCTTAAAGGCTACCAGATTACCGAATGGACATTTGGAGGCCGTAGATATGAGTTCTTTCCTCAACAGATAGAGTGGCTTAACAGCAAGCAACGCTATCAATTAGGAGCTGGCGGTTTAGGTTCGGGAAAAACTTTAGTGATGATTGCTAAAATGCTTTTGCTCTGCTGGTTCTTCCCTCAAAGTGAGTTCCTTTTAGGAAGAAGGTATATGGCCGATTTAGAGAAAACAGTTCTTCCGATTCTCTGGGAGCTGATACCTCCCAAATGGCACAGGCACAAGGTTAGAGAACAAACAGTTGAGTTTTTTAATGGAAGCAAGATTATATTTTTCGGCTTAGACGCCTTACAGAGTGGAAGCCAACAAGACATCAAAAAAGCCAACCAGAGTTTAAAAGGTTTAAATCTTTCGGGGTTCGCCTTAGACCAATGCGAGGAAATTGAGAAATCAGTTTTTGATACCCTTAGAGGCAGGTTAAGAAGGACAACCTCTCCGATTCAATGCGGTTTGCTTACCTGCAATCCAGCTAACTTCTGGAGCTATCCATTTTTTGTTCAGAACAAAGAGAAACGAAAGGACATAGGTTTATTCCAGTTTTCAATGCTTGATAATCCTTTTTTGCCGAAAGAATATATCGCTGACCAATTAAACAACAGCCAAGATTATATTGACCGCTATGTCAAAGGAAATTGGGATTTAAGTTTGTTATTGAAGGGAACAGTTTTCGATACTGAACAGATAAAGAAGCTGGAAAATATGATTAAAGAGCCGAGTCATTTCGAAGAAGGCTTTAAGATTTTTAGAACACCAGATATTGATTTACATTATAGAATTGGCGTTGATGTGGCCGAAGGATCAGAAACAGGCGACAATTCGGCTATTTCAGTTGTTGCTTCTGACGGAAGTTTAGACGCTACCTTCTGCGGAAAGCTCCCCATTCCTGCCTTAACAGAAAAAGTAAAGTTTATTTATAACCGCTATACCACAACCCAAAAGCCTTTGGTAATTCCAGAAGCTAATGCCTGCGGTCAAGCCCTGATACTCGGTCTTGGTGGATTACGAATGTATAAACGGACTGTATTTGACACCGATAGCTGGGGAAGGAGAGAAACAACCAAGCTCGGTTTTAAAACTTCGGCTCAAACGAAATCTGCCTTAGTCAGTAATTTTCAAAACTTTTTAAGGCAAGGCAGAGTTAAGATTTACGATAAGGATTTAATTACAGAAATGAAAACTTTTTGCTGGAATGATTCAGCAAAACAAAGTGGGTGCGGAGCAAGCCGAGGATTTACAGATGACTTGCTTATTAGTTGCCTCCTCGCTTATTTTGACTTTCGCCCAGTAGTTATAAAGACAGCGCTGGACAAACTGCACGAAGATATGGCCATTGAGGCCAAAAGAAAAATAGTTAGGAGAATGAGAAATTTCGAATAGGGGTCGGCATAAAAAATATAAGAAATAAAACAAGGAAATAAAATGGCAGTAGAAAAAATACTAAAAGTCTTCTTTTCTCAAGAGAAGAAAGGGAAAAGAAAGAATCCCTATGTTGCGGTAACCGATAAGAGAAAGACCAAAAGAATCGGTGTGCCAATGGGCAGTTTTGATAGGAGGAGCAAATAAAAGGTCGATAATTAGCTTTGCAAAGCGAATTAAAACAAGGTAAATAAAATGAAATCTGTTGGAGAACAAATAGGCGATAGGCAAGAGGCTCAAGAAAAAGTTGACAGAGCGAAAATGTATAAAGAATTGAAAGAGAGAGAAGCCTTTACAGAGGGCTTAGCAAAAAGAGATGAGGAAGATGTAAAGAAAAAGAGAGAAGCTGAAAGAGAAAGGATAAGAGCAAGCGGAGAAGCCGCGTAATTAAGAATTGAGGGAGGTTGAGTGCTTCCTTGTGAGGTAAGTAAAGAGATTGTCGAATCCCTTTCCTGCCCTAACTCGGCCTCCCCTGATTGAATTAAACTTATGGAAACAAAACTACAAGAATTATTAGAGCAATACGAAGTAGAAAAAGAGAAGCGGATTACAAAACAAAAAGCTAAACAGGAAACCAAAGAAACAGAAGAAAAAGAAAACTCTTTTGAGGAAATAAAAAAAGCCACAGAAGAAACTGAAAAAGAACAAGTTGAGAGGTTAGAGAAAGACCCTGATAGCTTTATGTATAAAGACCCGAACCTTCCCAAGCGAGGGAAAGGAAAAGCAAAATATGAGTAAAGGCCGAGATAATTAAAATAAAAAATAAAAATTATGGTTAAAGAATACTTAGTAGATAAATTAAAAGAGGATTTGAAAGAAGTGGAAGCTGAACTCGAATATGCCGAAGGTGATGAGAAAGCGGAATTGAATAAAAAGGCGGGTCAACTTAAAGAAGCAATCTCTACTCTTAAACTTCCAGAGTTATCAAAACACGAAAAAGTCTTGCAAGAACTTAGGTCAAAAACCCCCGAAGAAGTAGCTGAAATGAGTGAGGCTGAACACCGCTTGCATTTTGAGTTAATGAATCAGGTCTTACAGGAGGAAAGGGAAGCAAAAAAGGTTGCAACAGATAAAACAGCAGAAGGCATTTTAGACCAGCTTGCAAATGAGAGAAAGTGGCAGAAAGAATTTGATAAACTTGAGGAAAAAGACCAAGCAGAGTTCGAGAAGCGGTTTAAAGAAAAAAAAGCTGATAACTCCGAATACCAGCTTTAAAATTTATGATTGATGAACCAAAATTCAAGATAATTAAAATGGCAATCAAAGAAATGGAAGACGAGGTTTCGAAAAAAGGCATTGAAGGTGGTGGAACGCCAGAAGAAATTGACTTGGTCGTTTCAAAACTAAAGGAAAAACTTTTAGAAAAAGTAGGAGTTTCGATTGAGGAATACGAAAATTGGTTATTAGGAAAATCCGCAAAGTTGGAAAAGATAATGATAAATGAAGCTGTAAAAATTAAAAAAGAATCCCAAGAACAAAGTGCTGGAATACAAAGACAGGCAGAGGAAATAAAAGAAAAAGCAGAAGAAATAAAGCAAGAGATAACTTCCATCAAAGAAACAAAAGAAGGCTTGGGAAAGAAAATTGCGGAAAGGTTTAAGGCTGAAAAATCATTACAGGAAAGAAAACAAGAACTTTCTGATTATAGGGCGAGCATAAAGGAAACCGAAGCACAGCTACGAAGGACAGCTTATTTGGGCAACGAATTTGATGACGATGACCGATACAATCAAGAAGTCATAAGAAAGTTTCGAGAGGGAGGAGAAAAAGAGTGGGAGCAGAGCTTAGAAGATAGCGAAAAAGAATTAGAAAAATATGATGAAGATTAAAAAAAATGGACTTTGAGAAAACCTTAATTCACCTGCAAAACATAGCTTCCTACTTCGCCCCAGATGTAAGAGTGGAGTGGGGAGATGAAATGGGGGAAATAGCTGGCCGTTGTAATTGGGGAAAGAAAGTCATTACCCTTAATAAAGATTACTACAAGGATAAAAAATTAGAAAATATAATTTCTGTGCTTTTTCACGAAATTCACCATCTTCTTTACTACCCCGAATATGCTCAAATTATAAAGGAGTGGGATAAATCTTTGAAAACACTTTTTAGGATAACCGACAAAATAGGAGGCCTGCCGAGAAAACTTAGAGATGATGCAGAGAAAAACGCTGACAAATGGACAGAGAAGCTGGTAAAATTTTTTAACGAACACGATAAAGAAAACTTGCTTTCAAATATGAAATCTGTCCCCAGAGATTATTATATTCCCCCCAAAGATAGAAAGGAGTCTTGGAAGTGGTATGCAAAACAAATGGAACTTCTACAAAAATTAGGAGCTTCAGAAAAAATATCAGATAAAATAAATAAATAAAATGTATTCAGGAACAATAAAACATCTTAGGCCAGAAGGCTACGGATTTATAATTTCAAATGGTGGAGAAGAAAAAAGCAGAGATGTCTTTTTCCACGCAAACGAATTGCAGGGAGTTCAGTTTAACGAATTAACAATCGGGCAAGATGTAGAGTTCGAGGAAATTGTAAAAACTTCTAAAGGCTATCAGGTAAAGAAAATAAGAGTTGTATGAGGCACTTGCCAATTAAAAGAAATCCAAAACAGAATTTAATCGTTGAGGCAGTTAAAGATTTTTACGGAGTAAATTCTAAATCAATCTCCAAGCTATCTCTATGGTTAATGAATCGTAGGAAAGGATTAGAACCCTTAACGGAAAAAGAAAAGGAGGACTTGTTGTGTATTAAACAAAACATAGTCTAACCCCCCTTCTAAAAGGCCACCAGACGCATTTTAGGGTCAGTTCGCCGAACAAAGTTTAGGCAACCCCCTTTGAGAGGTGGTTTGATACCTCTGGAATAAAAAAGCCCCATTTTAAGGGGCAAAAAGAATTATATAAAATTAGCTTAAAGATTAGAAGAATCTGAAAATGGTTTCTTTATTATCTCTGGATAGATAGCTTTACCTACTAAGAAAAAGATTGCAATAAAACCAACGATTCGAATTAACAAGTTTATTTCAGGGTCTTGAGAAGAAGCCATATAACCAACAAAGATTATAATAGCCCAAAATAGGATTACTTTAAATAAAAATATAAGAACTTTCTTAATTTTTTCTTTCATAGATTAACCTTGAAACCAAGACATAAAAATAAAACAATCAGGGAAAAAACGATAGAACAAATAAATTATTGTAGCAAGAGTTAAAAACCCAATAATTATTTCTATGGCCTCTTTAATTCTTTCCTTCATAGGTTTATTTATTGCTCATATAGAAACCCACACCTAGAACATCTAATAGATATTCCTTTTTTGGGCTTAGACTTCTTTTTGGGAAAATAATCTTCTTTCATTCTTTTTTCGCATTTTTTACAAGGCTTCATAAATCTATTTTACTTTATGCCTTTTTAAAAATTGAGTTAAATCTTTTTCAACAATTCTAACAATATGACCCTTACTTATACTAATGGCTTTCAATTTCTTAGATTCAATATAGCGATAGATTGTTCGCTGGCTAATCTTCAATCTTTTAGCGACTTCTTGAATGGTTAAGAGTTTCATCATTTTAAAATTAGCACTTTAATAATATATTGTCAAGGATTGCCATCATTATCAAGAGTCCTTATTTTCAAGAAAGGAGTAGGAAAGGTGAAAAATCTGGTAATTTAGCAAAAAACAACGCAGTAGGTTAGCTTCTAAGGGACGTTTGAGAGTTAAGCTGATGTCTAATACCTCTTTGTCAGGGCTTGACAGGCCTCTTTGCCTGGCTTATACTGAAGGTGTTGAGGAAAACAGCGAGATTCCAAGAAGTTATTTTAATTACTATAATACACTTGGAGACGGACTCGCTATCCTCAACAAATAGCTTCTTGTTCCGTCTCCTTTTGTTTAAAAACTATGACCAACAAAAAAACAGTTCTCTATATGAGGGTCAGCAAAGCTGACGAAAGCCAAAATCCAGAGAATCAAAGAAAGCCATTAGAAAAGGTCGCTGATTCTCTTGGATTAGAAGTTATCGGAGAATATAAAGACTATGCTTCGGGAGGAAACTCTAACAGACCGCAGTTCCAACAAATGTTAAGGGACGCTAAAAGAAGGAAATTTGATATTATATTGGTTTGGTCTTTAGACAGATTTTCCAGAGAGGGAATCTCTAACACCTTACATTACTTGGAAGTATTGAAAAGAGATGGCGTTGCTTTAAAGAGCTTACAGGAAGGTTGGTTGGATACTTCAGATGAAGGAATGGGTCAGTTGCTAATTGCTATTTTCTCTTGGGTAGCAAAACAGGAAAGAGAAAGAATTTCAGAAAGAACTAAAGCAGGTCTCTTAAGGGCTAAAGCCAACGGAAAGATGTTAGGCAGGAAGCAGGGAGCAAAGGACAAACGAAAGAGGAAAAATAGTGGCTACCTCTTAAGGTGGGAAAGAGAAAAAATAAAACTTTAATAAAAAAAAATATGAAAACAATAGCTATTTATTGTCGGGTCAGCACCCAAGAACAAAACAAACAAGAAACAATCGAAACCCAGCTTTCAAAATTGAAGGAAAAATACAAAAATCCCATTAAGATTTATAAAGATGTTAGCTCTGGTGCTTACCTTCAAAGACAAGGCCTAAGCCAATTAAGAGAAGATGTTAAGAAAGGTTTATTTGATAAAATCTGTGTTTATGCCCTTGATAGACTATCAAGAAAATTAGGTCATCAGATAGCTCTTATCGAGGAGTTTGAAAAATACGGAGCTAAAGTAGAGGTGTTGGGTGAAAGCTATGAGGATACAGCAGAAGGTATCCTAAATCGTAATATGAGAGGAGCTTTTTCTGAATACGAAAGATATAAAATTGCTCAAAGGATGCGAGATGGAAAATATAGAAAAGCGAAAGATGAATTTATATGGGGAACTGCCTCTTATGGTTATCAAATCGTAAAGAATGACGGAAAAAGACATTTGGTAATAAACCCGAAAGAAGCTAAGGTTGTGAGGTTGATGTTTAAGATTTACTCCGAAGAATATGGTTTAGGAAAAACAGCGAACCGAATTTATAAAATGGGATACAAGGCCAGAACAAAAAGAAATGGGACTCATATTGCTCTTAGCAGTTTTATGATAAGCAAGATTTTAGATAATGAGACATATTTAGGAAATTTCTATTATGGAAAGACTTATCCCTGCGAGCCAGAGAAACCAATAAAGAAAAATAGAAAGTATATTTTATCAAGCAGAGGACACAGACCGAGGGAAGAATGGGGACTTCTTAAAGTGCCATCAATTATTGATAAGGCAACCTTTGAGAGAGTTCAAGAGGTAAAGAAAAGGATGGCAAAACATTCCTTAAAACCGACAAGGCATTATCTTTGTCAGGGCTTGATTAAGTGTGTTAGTTGCGGATATAGATACATAGGAAAAATGCGGTCAAAAAGCCACAGAAAAGAATCTCCAAATGGCTCTCACTTTTATTATGTATGCCCTAAAAGAGCTTCCAAGAGGAAACCTGATGAGCCAATCTGTATTTCAAGAGAAATAAACACAAAGCGATTAGATGAGCAGGTTTGGGAATATGTTAGCTCCTTAATTAAAGACAAAGAGAAAATAAAAAAAGCTATCAAAAATTCAAAAGAAAATAGAGAAAGCAAAAAAGAATTCAACCAGAAAGTTTATGATAGCTTAATAATACAAAAAGCAGAGATTAAAAAAGAAAAGTCTCGAATACTAAGTTTATATGGCAAAAAGAGCTTCAAAGAAGAAGATTTAGAAGAAAAAATCGCAGAGCTTAATTCTCAACAAGAAGATTTAGAGAGGCAAATAAAAGAAGCAGAGAAGGATATTGCCAAAATTGATGAGATAGGGGCGATCGAAAAAGAGATTGAGCAATCTTGTTTGGAGTATCGAGGCAAACTTGAAAACGCAGGATTTGAATTTAAAAGAAAGGTTCTTAAAAGATGGGTAAAAGAAATAAACCTTCCAAAGGAAGGGAATATCTCAATAATAGTTAGAATACCGCCCCCAGAGAAGCCTATTGCCTTTCAACCTCCTCAAGGAGTAGTGCGGACATATACCTCCGTATCAGAAGAGGCATGATGTGGAGAGCGAAAAGGTGGTAAATTTATTAAAGGCTTTTCTTTGGGCAAAAGCCCAACAATGCTGTAAATTTTAGTTACTTCTAAGGCTGCTTGAAAAGAAAGCGGAGGTAGAATAGAAGGGATGGCTTTGGCTAAAATAGTTTTTCCAGCTCCTGGCGGGCCTATCATAAATAGATTATGGGCTCCAGCTGCTGCAATTTCCAAAGCCCTTTTGGCGTATTCTTGACCTTTAATCCAGGCCAAATCAATCGGATAATCTATTTCCTTTGAAAATTCTTCAACTTTTGCCTCAGAAGGTAAAATTTCTTTTTTGCCTTCTAAATAATCAATCGCCTCTTTCAAATTTTCCACTCCAATTACTTTTACTTCTTTTACCCCGTTAGAGGTTAACTCTCTAACGGGGTTTACTAAAGCAGCTTCTGGAGCATTATTTTTAGGTAGAACAATTTCTTGCCAACCTTGCTCTTTGGCTGCCAAGGCAATAGAAAGCACTCCTTTGACCGGTCTTAGCCTCCCATCCAAAGATAACTCACCCAAGAAAACCTTATTTTCAGGGTTAAATTTAGTTTGTCTTGAGGCCAAAAGATAGCCCAAAGCAATGGGAAGGTCATATAATGAACCCTCCTTTTTTAGATCAGCCGGAGCTAAATTGACTAAAACGCGATGAGGTTGCTGATGAGGAGATGAAAACCTAATGCTTTTTATTGCAGCTCCCACTCTTTCTTTTGATTCCTCTACGGCCTTATCTGGCAAGCCAACAATAGAAAAAGAACGGAGGCCGTATGAGACATCCGTTTCCACTTCAATAATTTGAGCGTCTAAACCAACAATTGCTGCAGAATATACTTTGGAAGGCATGTTGTTTTAGTGTAACAAATAGTTGACATTTTGAATAGGTTTTTTATAATAAGAACATGAGGCAATTCTCGCCTCATAACCTTGATTCCTTCGGAATTAAAATTGTATGACCAAGACAGCATTACGAAATAGAAAATTAAATAATCTAATTCGTCAAACGGTTATTGAAACAGTCAGGGAAGTTTTTAATGACCCTGATTACGGCTTGCCCTTAACTCCTCAAACGATCAGACGCCTCAAAAAATCAACGAACTCAAAAAAAGCTGGTCGGGTAATTAGCCTTGAAAAAGTTTTAAAAAAATACTCTAAATAATATGCCGCAATGGAAAGTTGTATTTACCATTGAGGCAGAAGAGGACTTAGATAGACTAGACAAACAAGTTAGAAGACGAGTCATTGAAAAGATATTATGGTTAAGAGATAGTTTCAATGAGGTACTCCCCTTGCCCTTGGGTGGTAAATGGCAAAGGTTTTTTAAATTAAGAGTTGGCGATTGGCGAGTTATTTATGAAGTAGAAGACCCAAAGAAACAAATCACAGTTCATCGGATAGACCGAAGAGATAAAATTTACAAAAGACGGTAGAAAGCATCAAAAAATCAAAACCTGGATTAAAGAAAAAAAGCCCATCGCTGGGCAGTTTTTATTTTATTAAGTTCCTCCCTCTACTAAAAAACCGCCTTCTTGGCGATTAGTTGGGGTGTAATAACTAGGGGTATTGAGTTATGTTCGGACCTGATTGGTCTGTTAGGCTTTTTTCTCGAACTCTACGGTTTCTATCCAAAAATGTTTCCAATCAAGGTCTTTTATCAATCCGTTCTCTATTTCATCTAATTTTTTGGGAGTTAATCCCGTATCACCAATTATTTTAATACATTTTTTGGTTTCTTTACTAAAAACCTTAACCTCATAGAGCTTATTTTCCATAATTTGTACCATTGATTAATCATAACATTCAACAGGAATAAAAGCGAATAGCAATACTCTGCTTTAAATCTTTCATTTCTCTATCTTATACCTTCTCCAACTCTTTGTAACAGATGGTTCAATGGTGTTTAATTCAGTAAGAATCTTTTCTTTGAGCTCTGCTGTGGCGATTTCCCTCTTATATTTTTAGATCAATAGAATTTCTAATAACATAATTAAAGAACCCAAAATAAGAGAGATTAAAATTACTATCCACCATTTTATTTTCTTATTAAGAAAACTCATATCTTTTTACGCTTTTATTCTATCAAAAAATCGCCCAAAAGGCGATTAAACCTTCACTTCCATCTCAAACTTGAGATAACCCTTCGGTAAACTCAGGGCAAGTTTATTGGACCATTGTTCATGCTTTCTCTGGTATGAGGCAACCATTTAACAAAAATCTCGGATGAAATGGTTTTTCCCATTGACAAGGCTTTGTTGATTTAATACATTTAAAATAGCACACCATTCTTCCGTGCGGGGTGTGTCGTTCGTTCTCTAAGGAAGGAAAGCGGTAGCCTATGAGAGTATTTTGCCCAACCCCCGCCGCTTCCACCTTCGCTAAAGCTATGGCGAACAACAAAGCTATGGATGACAAGCCATCCTTCGTCCCGTAGGACGGGACTATGGATGGCAAGCAGGGAAGGAGGTACAATAGACCAATGAAAGCTATTAAAGAATTTCTAAAACCGAATTTAATTAAGATATTAATTACTTTCCTATTTGGAATAATAGTTTTTTTGATTGGAGCTCTTTGGTTCAATAATCCTGTTTTTTTGAAAGCTGGATGTGCTCCTGATCCTGGATGCCCTGATTGTTTAAGCTGTATGTCTTGGGGTTTCCCTGGAATAATAAATTTTACAGCCTTATTAATATTTATTCCTTTGTATCTATTATCTTGCTTGGTTTATAGAATTTTCAGAAAAGCTAACTAAAGTTAATTTTAGTTTTTCGACGCCTCTGGCTCTCGCCAAGAGGCTTTTTGTTTTGTGGGGGAGGAGGTATAATAGGGGAAGATGAACAACACTCAACTATCAAAACCTGACCCAAAAGGAAAAGCTATTGCTTCATTTGTATTGGGATTTATAAGTGTTGTACTGGGATTTTTTGCCTCGATACCTCAAAGCCTAAACCCACTGATAGGGCCTGAGTGGTTAGATGGTAGAACAGCACCTCCCCTTCTTAAGATACTTATATTGTTTTTATTCTTTTCTCCGCCATTAATTGTTATAACTGGGTTGATTGGAGTAATTTTCGGAATAATTGGACTGAAATCAACGAAAAAGACTTTTGCTATAATTGGATTATTGTTGGGCGCAATTAGCTTCCTATGCGGACTTCTTCTTCTCTTTTTTCTTTTGTTCTCTGCTGGGCTATAATCTTCTTTTCGATTAAAATTATCGTTAACTCTAGTCTTCTACCACTGTCTCATAAGCGTGGTTTTTGTTTTCCCCATTGACAGAGTCTTATCGATTTAATACATTTAAAATAGCACGCTGGTTTCTGGTCGGGTGTGCCTAGTCGAGAAAGAGAGGCAGAGGAAAGCGTATGAATGTATTCAGCCAGACGCCAATTTCGTTCATCTTGTCGCAAGGCGACGGCCGACTGCTGGCCCACTGAACCACACCGAGGTCAGATAGCCGGCAAGGGGCTCCCATCATGGTCCTATTTCGGGAGCCCCTTTCTAATTTTCAAGATATTCGTACTTAACTTAAAACCCCGTGCCCTTTCAGGGCACGGGGTTTATTTTAAATAGGAAATTATTTACATTTTAAGCAAGTTTTAGCTTCAGGATAAGCTTTTAATCTTTCCAAAGGAATATCTTTTTTGCATTTTTCGCATTTCCCGTATTTTCCTTTTTTAATTTTTTTTAAGGCTGAATTCACTGCCTGAAGTTTTAATTCAAGCGAAGCTTCAATTGGGAGTAAGGTTATATACTCTTCCACTTCATCGGCTCCTTCTTCCAAAAGCTGGCCGCCGCTTCCCCCATTATAATGAGGAAATTTAGTTTCCCAATCTCCGCTGGGTTTATCGTCTTTTTTGGCGAAAGAAGATAATTGTTTTTCGATGCTCTCTTTGTCTTTTTTTAATTTCTCTTTTAACCCTTTAAAGATGTTTTTATTCATCAATTTTAGCCAATCAGCTAACTTTCTATAATAAGCTGGTCTATTAATTGGATCATGCTTTCAAAAGAATAGGTCAAAATTAAATATTGGTCAGCGACCAAATAGCAAAGCCCCAAATCCTGCTGGGAAAAAGTCTGGCAACGAGAGGTTACGCCTTTGTGCTTTAGGTCAACAAAATCTTTCCTGTAAGCCGGTTCAGTTTTCCCTAATAACATAGAGAGTCCTTCAAAATTTTCTTCCATTTCTGGTTCCCATAAAATCAAAAGATTTTCCAATTTTTCCTTGTTCTCAATTTCGGCCACAAAACCAAATCTTTTTCCTTCTGCTTGGGGCCGGATAAAAAATACTTCGTTGCCGGCTATTTGAGAATAAAACTCTGACGGAGAGCTAATTCCAAAAGCAGAAAACAATCCCTCAAGGTCAATTAGCTGGTCGTTTTTAACGTCTCTAAATACAATCCTGGTAAATTCTTTATTTGCTAAAGTTAGCCCTAAAACCTTTTCTAAGCGAGAAGGAATCTCGTCAACCTCAAAGATTTCAAAAGTTTTTGTTTCAATAACTGGGAAAGGAGATAGGGGTATGGGCACTTCTGGCGGAGGCGGTACTTCTTCGGGTGGAGGCGAAGGCGGAGGTTCAGTTGGCAGAGGAGGTTTTCTTATCAAAGACCAATAGCCGAGAAAGAGGGAACCAACCAAGATAACCGAAACTAAAATTATAACCAAAATGCGGACAAAGATTTTTTCATAAGAGGAAGGTCTTCGCGGAACAGGTTTTAAAATTACCGAAGGAGGCTCTTTTGCCTCCATTGGCTTTCTCTCTTTTTCTTTAACAACCCCAGGCTTCCTCTCTTTTTCAGATTCAATTCTCTCTAAAAATTTTCTTCTTTCTTCTTCTTCTCTTTCTCTCATTTCCTGGGTTTTAACCTTCTGCCTTTCCCCTTCTTTCTTTTCTGGCCTTGGCACAAAAACAGGCTCTTTTTCTTTGAAAGGTTCTTCTTGGGGCGGCTTGGCAGGTTTAGTTGGCTCGACCGGCAGGGCTGGCTCGATTGGTTCACGCGATTCAAGGGGCCTGGGTGGTTTGAATGGCTCTGGCGGCTCGATTGGTTTTTCTATTTTTTCTGCAGGCGTTGATGTTTCTTGTCTTAATTTTTCTAATCTTTTTTGAGCCTTTCTAATAAGTTCATCTCTAATTAAATCTTCTTTTCCCTCGCCTTCTTTTTCTTTAGCCTTTTCTTCCACAACTTTTTTTTCTTTTTCCTCTGGAATCCTCTCTTTTTTTTCTAAAATATTTTCAATTTCTTTTATCCTTTCTTTGAGACGGTCCTCTTTACTTTGAATTCTTTGATGTTTGAGACTCGTTTCTTTTATTCGGAGATTGATTTTATTTTTTTCTTCCTCAATAACCCACCTTTCTTTTTCTATTTCCGATCTTTCTTTTGCCGCTTCCCACCTTTCTTTTTCTATTTCTCTCCTTTCCTTTACCGAAGGAGCTTTGGCTTCTCTTTCTTCGATAATTTCTATCTCTTCTTCGATAGACTCTTCTTCTCTGATAATTCTAGATAAATTCACCTCTACTTCCTTTCTCCTTTTTGAAAGACTGCTTAAATCTTTCTCTAAGGGGTCTTTTTCTCCCTGAATCTCTGCCAGTTTTTCTTCTATTCTGCCTTGTTCTTCTTCTAAGGCTATTTCTTCCTGCCTTTTGGCAATCGCTTTATGCCGTTCTTTTAGATTCTTTTCCTCTGAGAAGGTTGCTTCAAGTTCTTTTTCGGCTTCCTTTATCTCTTCTTCTATTTTTTCAATTTGTTCCTCTATGTTCCATTTTTGCTTTTCAATTTCTTCTCTCTCTTTCTCAGCTTGCCATCTTTCTTTTTCAATTTCCCTCCTTTTTTCAGGCGAAGTTTCTTTTTTTTCCTTAGCTTCTATTGTCTTTTTTCTTTCCTCAGTCCCCCTTTCTTTTTCCAGGATAGGATTGAGGTCTGTTTTAAGTTGCTCAATTTTGTCCAAAAGATTCTTTTTTTTGTCTCTAATCGGCCTCCTTTTTAAAGGGACTTCTTGAACTAAATTTTCAATTTGGGTTTTTTCTCTTTCTAAATTTTTCTTTTCTTCTTCTTTAGCCAGCATTTTTTCTTTAATTGTTCTTTTCCTTGCCTCTTCTTCCCTTTCTCTTTTTTTTCTCTCTTGGGCCCACCTTGTTTCAACTTCTCCAATTAGTTTTTTTTCTTCTTCCTCTTCTTTGCTTCTGTTTTCTTCTTGCCTTTCGATTTTTTCTTCTTTGGGCTCTTCCTTTTTCTCGATTACCATTTCTTTTTCTATCGGTCTTTCTTCTTTATTTTTTTGTTCCACTTTTTCTTTCTCAACTTCTTTCTCAACTTCTTTCTCAATTTTAACCTCGGGCCTTAAAGCCGCCACTTCTTCTCTTTTTCCTTTTGCCTTTCCCTCCCTCGACCTTAAAATATCCTTTTGCATTGTTCTGATTTCTTCTCTTTTCAGAAATTCCTTTTTCTCTTCTTTGTTTTGACTTGATTTATTCGCCATTTTATTCAATTTTTCTAGGGCGAGTTTCAAATTTAACTTTCCCCAGAGATAAATTTATTCTTCCTTGTTCATCAATATTAATAACTTTTACAGGCAAAATATCTCCTACTTTTATTATCTCCTGAATGCTCTTAATCTGCCAAGGCCTGAATTGTGAAATATGCACTAAACCATCTTGTCCCGGCAACACTTCAACAAAGGCGCCAAAATCAACAATTTTTTTAACTTTTCCTTGAAAAATCTCGCCGACTTTAATTTCTCGCGTTATATTTTTTATCCAGGCAATTGCTTTTTCAGCAGCTTCCTCCTCTTCGGAAGTAATAAAAATTAAACCACTTGGCTGGATATCAATCGCCGCTCCGGTATCGGCAATAATTTCATTAATTATTTTGCCGCCCGGCCCTATTACCTCTCGGATTTTTTCTGGATTAATCTGCAAGGTTAAAATTCTTGGGGCGAAAGGAGAAAGTTCTAATCGTGGCTTTGACAAAATCTTTTCCATTTCAGCTAATATCTGCGTCCGAGCCCTTTTTGCCTGCTCTAAGGCTTCCTTAAAGATTTTCTCTGTGATTCCTTTAATTTTAACATCCATCTGGATAGCTGTTATTCCTTCTTTGGTTCCAGCTACTTTAAAGTCCATATCGCCATGGAAATCCTCTGGTCCCTGGATATCAGTTAAAATTTTGTAATTTCCCTTCTCGTCTGTCATTAAACCCAAAGCAATACCAGCTGCCGGTCTTTTTATCGGCACTCCAGCATCCATTAGAGCCAAAGAAGCGGCAGAAACTGAGGCCATACTAGACGATCCATTCGAAGAAAGAATTTCAGAAACCACTCTCATTGTATAAGGGAATTGATCGAAGTCGGGGATTAAAGGTAAAATAGCTTTCTCAACTAACATTCCGTGGCCAATGTCTCTTCTGCCAGGCCCTCTTATCGGTCGTATTTCTCCTACTGAGTAGGGAGGGAAATTATAGTGGTGCATAAACCTTTTTTTTCCGACAATTTCCATTCCTTCCAGTAGTTGTTGGTCGCCGGGAGCTCCCAAGGTTAAGATGGATAGAGATTTAGTTTGGCCCCGGCAGAACAAAGCTGAGCCATGGGTTCTCGGCAAGAGTCCGACCTCTATTTTAATTTCCCTTATTTCGTCTGGCTTTCTACCATCTGGCCTTCTTTCTTTAGAGATAGCATTTTCATGGATTAATCTTTCGACTTCTTTTTCGAAAAAATCTAGGGCGTAACTTATCTTATCCTCTTTTTCAGGGCATTTCTCTTTAATAAAAGAAGAAAGTCCTTTTTTGAGCTCATTTGTTTCTTCTATTCTCTCTGCTTTTTGCCCCTGGAAAAGAGCCTTTTCTAATTTACCTCCCAAGGATTTCTTTATTTCTTTTTCTAAGCCTAAATCAGGAGATAGAGGAGAGAGGGGGACTTTTTCTTTCCCGATTTGCTTTTTGATCTTTTCCTGAAAGTCAACGAGTTTTCCCAGATCATTCTTGGCGAATTCGAAAGATTGAAAAATTAAATCATCTTCTACCTCTTCAAACTTACCATCAATCATATTAATTAAAGGCTCTTTTTTTGACTTTCCTCCAGCCAAAACTAAATCCATTGAACTCTTTTCTCTCTCTTCGTAAGTAGGATTTAAGAGGAACTGATTGTCTACCCTGCTTATCCGAACTGCGCCTATTGGTTCTGACCAAGGGATGTCAGATATTGAAAGGGCAGTAGAAGTAGCGATTAGGCCCAGAATATCAGGGTCGTTTTTAGCATCCCAAGATAAAACCGTGACGATTATTTGGACCGCTCGATTTAGACCCTTGGGGAACCTTGGTCGAATAGCCCGGTCAATTAATCGGGCGTTACAGATTGCTTCATCAGATGGACGGCCTTCTCTTTTGACATAGCGGGAACCTCTAATTTTGCCAGTCGCATAATATTTTTCTTCATAATCAACAGTTAAAGGAAAAAAACTTAAGTCTTTTTGCTCTTCTTTTGACATTACAGCCGTGGCCAAAACTAAGGTTTCTCCACAGCGGACCAAAACGTCAGCATTAGCTTGCTCAGCCAAATTGCGGATTTCTATTTTAAGAGGTTTACCCTCAAGTTCAACTTGAAAAGAATGGTTTTCCATTTCTATTTTTTTAAGAGATATTTTTCGGTATCTTTATCTAAGTCAATAAATTCATCAGCTATTTCCTTTAAATGGCCGGAAGCCGATCTGCCAAAAGCAATGACTTCTACTCTTTTGCCTTGATTCTTTAAATATTCTACCAAAGAAATAAAGTCTCCGTCACCGGAAACTAAAACGATAACATCTATTCCCGGAGCTGTTCTGACAGCATCGATAACAATTCCCACATCCCAGTCTGCTTTTTTCAATCCGCCAAAAAATTCTTGCAAATCTCTAATTCTGGTTTCAATTCCCAATTTAGTCAAAGCCTCAAAAAATGGTTTTTCCTCTCCGGTTTTTGTTCTGACAACATAGCCAAAGGCCCTGATTAATTTTCTTTGAGAGACTGCAGTTTTTAAAATTTCCCGAAAATTGACCCTGCCCTTATAAAGATTTTTGGCCGAATGATAAAGATTTTGGGCGTCGATAAAAACGCTTACCCTTTGTTCTCTATGCTTCATTGCCTTCATTATTTTTTTAATCCTATTTTTTTCAAAATACTATTGTGCCTTCTTATATCTTCTTCTTTCAGATAGCTTAAAAGGGCCTTTCTTTTGACCACCATTTTTAAAAGCCCTCTTTTAGAATGGAAATCTTTAGGGTGTTTTTTTAAATGCAAAATCAGTCTTTTAATTTCTTCGGTAAAAAGGGCAATTTGGACTTCAGGAGAACCGGTATCAGCCCCATGAAGTTTATATTTGGATATAATCTTATCTTTTTCCTTTTGGGTTAGCACAATGAGTTTTTATTTTATTTTTAGAACCTCCTTGTTTGACCTACCTTAAGCGTGGGCGGTGGGAGGGGCTGTGGCAGCTATTGGATATAATTTTATCTTTTTCTTTTTGGGTTAGCATGCCCCGTAGGAAATTAAATATTTTCAGTTGATAATATATTTAGGCCTTCAATAATACGTAATTCACGCCCCCGTAGATAACCCGGGATTTTTTGGCAGAAAATATTCTGGTTATTCTTATTCTTCCACGAAATCCCTCAGGTTTCCTACGGGGCATAATGATTCATCTTTTTTGATTATAGCTTTTTTTCGACAAAAAGAAAAGGCGGTCAAAGGCCGCTCAATTTACTAGTGCCCCGTGAGGGAGTTGAACCCCCAACCTTATCCTTAAGAGGGATCTGCTCTGCCAATTGAGCTAACGGGGCAAACTTTGGTGCGGGGCCTGTTACTTGTCCTCCGGAGCTTTAGCCAAGGAGGAAGCTATGGGTGCCTAATGGCTGGTGCTACATTCTATGGTGAAGAAGCCCTCGTTCCACCAACTTTCATAAATGTTTTCTGTCCAATCAGATAGGCCGATCGATGCTAAAAACATACCAATTACAAGAAAAGCGCCATAAACAATTATCAAGCCAATAACCGTGGTGGTGATTACTGATTTAGCCCGGGATAAATTTGCAGGATCTCCGGCTGCCAGGAAAAACATTACACCGCCAATAACCAGCATCAAGACAGCCACAGGGGGGACAAGCTTGAATAAAATAAAATCAAGAATATTCTCAATCAATTCAAAAAAATGGCAGAGAGTACAAGGACATCCTTCCGTTCCGCAAGGCACCAATCCTTCGGTTGGACATTGGGCTTGAATTGATTGTATTCCCAATAGTAGGAAGCCAAAGATTAGGCTTGTTAGAATTATTTTTTTCATATTTTTTATACCCTCGCCAGGACTCGCCCCGTACCGAGCTCCGCTCTGGTACGGGGTCTCCGCTTCGCTTCGAAACCCTTATGCCCTCGCTCCGACTCGAACGGAGATCTACGGTTCCGAAGACCGTTATTGTGTCCATTCAACTACGAGGGCGCCAAATTTATTATAGTAAAATTATTGAAAAAAACAAGTTTTTAGTTTAAAATAAAGCTGATGCTAATTCCAAAAGAGGTAAAATCCGCTATTTCTCAATTGAGAAAAAACAACTTCGAAGCTTACATAGTTGGAGGTTGCGTCCGGGATTTATTAAGGGGAGCAGCCGCCCAAGATAAAGCCTTGGGCGAGCCTCGTCCCGCAGAAGCGGGGCGGGAGCCTGAAGATTGGGATTTAACCACCAATGCCAAGCCAGAACAAATTAGCAAGATTTTTCCGAGAAGTTTTATTGATAACAAATTTGGGACAGTAACTGTTTTAACCAATTCAAAAAATCCAAAATTAAAAGAAATCGAAATTACTCCTTATAGAATTGATGAAAAATATACCGATAAAAGGCATCCAGATTCAGTAAAGTGGGCAAAGAATATCAAAGAGGATTTAGCTCGAAGAGATTTTACAATTAATGCCATGGCCCTTGATATTAAATCCGAAATCCGAAGCTTGAAACCCGAAACAAATTCTAAATTCCAAACTCTAAACTCTAAATTCATTTTAATAGATCCTTTTGATGGTCAGAGAGATCTTAGAAATAAAATAATTCGAGCAGTGGGAAAACCAGAAAAAAGATTTTCAGAAGACGCCTTGCGAATGATGAGAGCAGTAAGATTCGCTACTATTTTTGGCTTTGAGGTTGAAAAGATGACAAGAGAGGCCATTAAAAAAAATGCCCCTTGGATTCAGGCAATTTCTAAAGAGAGGATTCGCGATGAATTAATAAAAATTATTATGGCAGATAGAGCTGCAGATGGCATCGAGCTTTTAAGGAAGCTGGGGCTTTTGAGATATATTTTACCAGAATTAGAAGAAGGCTATAAAATTTCCCAAAACAAACATCACATTTACGACTGCTATGAGCATTCTATTTTATCTTTAAAATACGCTGCAAAGAGAAATTTTAATAAATATGTTAAGGTAGCTGCTTTATTGCATGACATTGCCAAACCCCGAGTTAAAAGAGGCGAGGGCCTTGATGCTACTTTTTATGGGCATGAAATCTTGGGAGCGAAAATGACAGCCCAGATTTTAAATCGTTTAAAATTTCCCAAGAAAGAAATTGAAAAAATCAGCAAATTGGTTCGCTATCACCTTTTTTATTATAATGTTGATGAAGTTTCCGAGAGTTCAGTAAGAAGGTTGGTTAGGCAAGTAGGGCCTGAAAATATGGACGAATTGCTTCAGGTTAGAATGGCAGATAGAATAGGATCTGGAGTACCCAAGGCTGAACCCTACAAGCTTCGTCATTTAAGATATGTGACAGAAAGAGTTTCCCAGGATCCAATTTCGGTTAAGATGTTAAAAACTACAGGAAATGATGTAATGAAGATTTTAAAAACAAAACCAGGGCCTAAGGTGGGCCAAATCCTCGATGTTTTACTGGGAATTGTTCTTTCAGATCCCAAGAAAAATAAAAGAGAATTTTTAGAAAAGGAAATTAAGAAATTAGGCAAATTGCCAGAGAAAGAGCTTAAGGATTTAGCCCAAGAATCCAGGAAGGGGCGTGAAAAATTAGAAACAAAAAGAGACGGGATGACTAAAAAAAAATATTGGGTCACATAACGGGGTGTAGTATAATGGTAGTACACAGGCTTCGGGAGTCTGTAGCCTGGGTTCAATTCCCAGCACCCCGACAAAAATTAAAAAACCCTATAGTATGGGGAAAAATATTTGACAAGGAAGGGAATAAATAGGCTATAATAAAAGAACCTATATGGGTCCAAAATTAATAATAGGGTTATTAGTTACAATCGCCTTAGTAGTTTGGGGAGTTTTAGGTTGGGCAGTTTTTGTTAAACCTTCTACTAGCTTCGATACTGGTTATTTTAAAACAATAGGCATTAACACAACAGATCCTGAATATACACTAGATATTGAAGGTGATGTTGGATGGAGCGGGAGTTTACAATCTGGAAATGTTCCTTGGACAAGATTAAGCGATTTCCCAGAAAATTGCCAGCTTGGTCAATTTATCCAAGGAGTCGGAGAACAATTAATTTGTGAGGTTCCTTCGTTAGCCCTGCCAGGAACAATTACTTGGACCAGCTTAGCTGATTTCCCAACTACCTGCCCAGCTGGACAATTTGTTAAAGGTTTGGGAGAAGAACTTGTCTGCGAGGCTCCCTCTCTCAGCCTTCCAGGATCAATTTCCTGGTTAAGCCTGGCTGATTTTCCAACTACCTGCCCAGCTGGACAATTTGTTCAAGCTATCGGCTCTGATCTAACTTGCGCCGCTCCCCCAGCAGGCGGCGGAGGCGGCGGAGGACTTTCAGGCAGTGGAACAATCAATCATATTGCCAAATGGGCAGGAGCCAATACTTTGGGAAATTCCATAATTTATGACACAGGCGTAAATGTCGGCATTGGCTCAACTCACCCCAGCACCAGGCTCTCTATTCTTAGCAATGTTGACGATATCTTAAAACTCGTCCGCACTGGCGCAAGCTCCAGCTATCTTTGGGCTTTGGGCACTGATGGCAAATTAGTGCTTAAAGATCAAGAGAATAATGTCCGGTTTGCCTTAGATACTGATGGCAACGTGGGCATTGGGACCGTGGATCCTGATCAAAAATTAGAAGTGGCAGGATATGTTAAAGGAACAGGGCTTTGTATCGGCTCTGATTGCAGAACAGACTGGCCATCAGGTTCAGGCGGGGGTGGCGATGGCGACATTACAGCTGTCTTACCTGGCACTGGCCTTTCTGGTGGAGGAACATCAGGTAGCGTCACCTTATCATCTGATACTGATTATTTGCAAAGGCGGATAACAGAACAATGCCCAGCTGGTTCTGCCATCAGAACTGTTACTGACGACGGAACAGTTATTTGTCAAAGCGTTGGAGATGGAGGCGGCGGCATTGGCGGCAGCGGAACAGCTGGTCGTCTTACTCGCTGGATTGGTTCTACTACTTTAGGAAATTCTGCTATCTTCCAAATCGGGAGCAATATCGGGATTGGGATAGAGTCTCCCTCATACACTTTAGAAGTTAATGGCACTGCCCAGGCTGATATTTTTTATGCCAATACTGGGATTTCTACTTTTGATTCAACTGTCAGCCATGGAACAATCGAGGCCTCTCAATTCTGCCTTGATAATGGCACAAATTGCATTACCAGCTGGCCAGCAGGCAACGGCGGTGCTGGCGGCGGTGACATCACAGCTGTCTTACCTGGCACTGGCCTTTCTGGCGGCGGAGATTCAGGTAGCGTCACCTTGTCGGTTGATACCAGCTATTTACAGAGAAGAGTTGCAGATTCTTGTACTCAAGGTTCTGCCATAAGGTTAATTGGAGCTAATGGAGCAGTAATTTGTGAAAGCGTGGGCGGCGCAGCCGGCGGGACTGTAACCCAAATTAACGAAGGAGAGGGTATTACCCTTTCACCCAATCCAATTACGACAACAGGTACTATATCAGCTGACACCACTTATTTACAGAGAAGAGTTAGCGGTACTTGTGCTGATAATTCAGCTATTAGAGTTATAAATTCTGATGGAACAGTTACCTGCCAGAGTGTGGCAGGCGGAGGCGGAATTTCAGGCAGTGGCACAGCCACTCAAATTCCCTACTTCGTTGGTAATTATGGAAGTCTTTCAACAACTCTGACTTCAACCATCAACCTCGTTTGGGTTGAGCCAAATACCCTTCTCGTCGGAAATGTGGGTGTCGGTGGTAAAATTGCTAGTTTCGGTGACATTTGGGCTCAAAATCAGATCGAGGCGCAGAGTATTTGTATCGGCACTGATTGTCGTTCAAGCTGGCCGAGCGATGGTGGTGGCGGATTTTCCTGGAGTGCATCTTGTGAAATGAAGAATAGGGAGTGCCCCAACGATAATAGCTGCTACGTTTCTTGTTCTTCTGGTAAAAAAGCTACTGGCGGTGGCTGTAGCGCCGGGGCTTCGGCGAGTAACCTACGCTCCTCACTCCCTGACTATCCTGCAGGTCAACCACCCATTGGCTGGGAGTGTGTCTACAATAGTGCTGTTCCGAGACTCTTTGCCTGGGTAATTTGCTGCACGCAGTAACTTAAATTCAGGCTTTCTTTCTACCTACGCAATCTGTTGCAACCAATAATCCAAGAATACTTTTTTCCTAAGGGAGTTATTCTTATTTAGCGGTCAAAAGAATTGGCCGTTTTTGTTTTCAACCCTGTTTTTTATTGAATTTTTATGCTATTTTTAAATAGATCGGGCCTTTTGGGCCTATAGTATAACGGTAATATACCGCATTCGCATTGCGGAGATATGGGTTCAATTCCCATTGGGTCCACTCCTTCGCTCCCTCGCTCAGCTCGGAGCTTCGGAGTGCAAGCATTTCTAAGAATATGTTTATTTCTTGGATTTTAATAAGTTATCTTTTAGGGTCTTTCCCTTCGGGGTACATATTCTCTAAAATATCCGGTAAAGATATTTTAAAAATTGGCTGGCGAAAGACTTCAGGTTCCAATGTTTTTAAAAATGTTGGCTGGTGGCAGGGAACCTTAACTGGCCTTTTTGACCTTTTTAAGGGCTATTTGGCTGTTTTTGGTGCCCAGAAATTAGGGTTAAGCGCTGAAATTCAAATTTTAGCCGGGGTAGCAGCAGTGACCGGCCACAATTGGTCTATCTTTTTAAGGTTTGCTGGCGGTAGAGGGGTGGGAACTTTTATTGGCGCTTTTTTAGCCATTTCTCCACAGATTCTTGGTTTTTCTCTAATTCCTCTTGTTCTTCTGGCCTTAATTTTTAATGCCTCCGTTGGAACTTGGATTTTTTTAATTACGGCCATTTTACTCTCTCTTTATTCCAACCAACTTGGGACAACTGGTCTTTTTACAATAATTTCCTTAATTCCCCTTTCGATTAAAAGATTAAGCCCAATTGAAGAAATTTTTCAGGCAAAAAATAAAATGAATTTGATTAAAAACCGGCTTATTTTCGACCGAGACGAAGCTGCCAAAGAACCAAGAATAAAAAGAATAATCAAAAGAATCTTTAAGAAAAAAAACAAGAATAATCCCGGAGGCTCGCCCCCTTTGAAAACAGCAAAGAAACTTCTATTGTTATCTAAGCTTGCTTTAACCACTCCTCTTTTGCTTCCTCCAAAAGCTGCAAAATACGGGGTGAAGTACGGAGCAAAATATGGGATTAAAGCAGCAAAGGCTGGAATGGCAGTAGCTAAAAAACCAATTGACCCCGTAAGAAAAGTTGTTTCTTACGGGGTTGAGAAAATTATCTTAAGAAAACCAGAAAAAGTTGTTTTAGAAATTAGAGTTGAAGATTTAAAGCAAATGCTAATTTCGTCAGCTAAAAAGATAGTTTTTCACCAGGAAGAAATCAACAAAATTAATGTTTTTCCGGTTGCTGACAAAGATACCGGATACAATTTAGCCGCCACTTTATTGGGAATAGAAGGAGTAATTTCTCAAAAAGACTATCAATCAATTCTTGAGTTATCCGAAGATATTAAAGAAGGAGCAATTGCTAATGCCCGGGGGAACGCCGGCATGATTTTCACTGGCTATTTAATTAAGTTCTTAGACGAGATTAAAAATTTTGACGTGATTAGCGGAAGAATTTTAGTTAGAGCAATGGTTAAAGGCAGCAAAGCTGCCTTTACTGCCATATTAAATCCAGTTGAAGGAACGATTTTAGATACAATGGTGGCTGCTGGCCAGGTGGTTGATGAACAGGTTAGGGTCAAAGGAGAGAAAAACCTTATTAAAATTTTAGAAAAAGCTTTAGAATTTAGCGAAAAAGCCTTGGCAGAAACTACAGGAAAATTAGAAGTTTTAAAACAAAATGACGTGGTTGATGCTGGCGGCCTGGGCTTTGTTAAAATATTGGAAGCCTGGCTTGAATCTCTTGGAGGTCTAATGCCCGCCCCAGAGCCTACTATTTCACCGAGAGAATTCAAAGAGATATTCCAGCAGCCCTTAAAATATCGCTATTGCTTTCAATTCTCTTTTCAGAAAGAAAAACCGGATTTAAATTGGTTGCGAGAAAAAATAAAAATTTTTGGGGAAAGTATCGAGATTATTAAATCTGAAAAACTGGCCAAAGTTCACCTACATACCAATCAACCAGAAGTGGTTAAAAAAGAATTCCAACAGCTTCCTGGGTTTGAATGCAGGATTGAAGACATGCTTTCTCAAGTAAAAGAAATTGAGAAAAAACCTTTAGGATTGGTGGTTGGGGAAACAGCTGATTTGCCAAAAGAGTTTTTAGAAAAATATGGGATTGAAGAATTCCCTTTCCAGACGAGATTTCCCGATGGTGAGATTTTGAGCAGAGAGAATCTTTATCAAAAAATAGAAAAGGCTGTAAAAACTGGCCGTCTCCTACCCACCGCTTCAGCTCCTCCCTTTGGAGATTTCATCACTACTTATCGGAGAGCTTTAGAAAAATTTGAAAATATTTTAGTTATTACCTTGTCTTCTAAGCTTTCTGGTACTTATAGCTCAGCTCGAATCGCTCGTTCGCTTTTGGAGAACAAAAAAAGAGTAACAGTTTTTGATTGTTTCACAGCTGAAGCCGGAGAAAGTTTGGCAGCAATTAAAGTTCAAGAATTAATTTCTCAAGGCAAAAAATTAGAGGAGGTTTTAGAAACAATGAAAATCTATTGCCCAAAAGTAAAGATCCTGGGCTTGCTGGCAGATTTTAAGTATATAGCAAGATCTGGCAAAATTAAATTACCTTACTTTTTGTTTCAATTAACAACTTTATTTCAAAAAACGGGATTTCAGATTTTGATTGGTATTAAAAAAGGTAAAATAAAGTTTTTTGGCATAAGGTTTGGCAAGAATAGAGCTAAAATTTTAGCTGAAGAAATAGATCGCCAGAGAAAAAATAACAAAATAAGAACCATGCCTCGCTTTGCTCGGCAGAACCTTGATTCCTCGCTTCGCCCGGAATTAAGGGTAACTATTGCTCATGCTAATTGCCCAGAATTGGCCGAAGATCTCAAAAAACAACTAGAAAAGAAAGAAGAGATAAAAGTTTTATTCATTTCTCAGGTATCTCCAGTAATTGGAGTTTATGCCGGGCCAGGAACTTTAATTGCCGGATTCGCCCCAACCTAAATAATGGATTTATCTTCAAAATAGTTAGGCAGGGCAGGAGAAATTATTGCTAAAAATTATCTTCAGAAAAAAGGCTATCAAATTTTAGCTGAAAATTATATTCCCAAATGGGCCAGCTTTGATAGAAAAGAAGTTGATATTATTGCCAAAAAAGCAGATATAATTTGCTTTGTTGAGGTGAAAACTGTTTCTGAAAACAAAGGATTTTTGCCCGAAGATAAAATTAACTTTTTAAAACAACAAAAAATAAAAAAAGTAGCTGAAAGTTATCTTTTGGAAAAGAAGATTCCATTTAATACCAAATGGCAAATTGACACCATTTCAGTAAGAATAGACCCCGATTTTCAAAAAGCCAAAATCCGCCATTTGGAAAATACGGTTACCTAAAATAGATAATCTGGCTTGACAAATTTTTGTATTGGTGATACAATTAAAATAATTAGTCGCGCCAAGACTAAACGTTCTTTACTAATCTTATCTCCGTCTCGAGTAGAATTGGAGGAGTTCCATGTTGAGAAGAGGAGGTAAACAAAAGGAACGCCCAACAATTAGGGTGCTTATAGAGTGTGATCTTGAGAACATCTGGCGGAATCTACCAAAAATGCCTCCCCCAGAAAGGCTTTCTCTTGTGGCTGGATTCGATCGTTTGATAAAAGAAATCGCCGAACAAGTCGGCGAAATTATAAATGTCTTTATATTTGTCCCACCTCACCTCGCAATCCCTTTCGGCCCGGATCTGCATAAACTTGGATTTACTACCATCTTATGCCCTAAGGTGGAAGAGAAAGCCACGGGAGCAGAGGTAGATACTGTTGATGAAGAGTTGATCAAGTTCGGCCAATGGGCACTCGAGGAGCTGGAGTTCACTCATCTTTGTTTGATCAGCGGCGACAGAGACTTTGCCCCTTTAATTCGCCAAGCTGTCAGAAAGAAGAAAGAGATAATTGTTGCGGCCGCCGATAGGCGGTCATTGGCGATAGAACTAATTCAATTGGTTCGATTGGCGAAGGGAAAAATCTTCATCTTCTCGCCAGTCAAGGATTAAGCGCGCAACTAAGTTAAGCAGCGAGAGCAATCTCGCTGCCTTTTTGTTGTTAAATTACTGCGCTCTTGACAAAATTTTTCATTTTTGTTATAATTAAAATATAGCACATTGGAAATTCGCTACGGGTTTTACGGTTTTTTAGGAGGCATAAACGGAAATGGAAGGCAAACACATCACTTCACTGCAGGACCTTGGACCAACTCTACAAGAGAGAGGGATTATATTGCCAGCGGACGGAGGAGTAGACAGGGTCGGAGAGGACGCGGCAAAGCCCGCGTCCCCATCTCAAAAGGAGAGCCAGGAAACGGTCGCCGAGGCAGAAGAGGAGCCAGGAATAGGGCTGGTACCTGTCCCTGAGCTTCCTGAGCTTGAAGGCCTGACTGCTGATAAGGCAGTGGGCGAGAGCGTCAGGAAGGGAGCCGAGGAGATCCGGAAATGGATGGTTGTTAACTTGCCCATCCTGGAAGGGATTTCCAGAGCTGACCGGGAAGTCCAAGAGGCCAACGCCGAGAAGGTGGCAGAGGCAAGGGCGCGCATCCGTCACTACCTCAGGAACGAACCTTTGCAATCCTACAAGAGGGCAGCCTGGCTAGGCCTGCTGGTCTTTGAGCTCTCTCGAGATCTCAAGACCCAGGCCCAAGTTCAAGATCTGCTCACTCGTCTCGTGGACGAAGGCCGTCTTCAAGAGATCGAGGGCAAGGGCCACCTGGTAGCCGTCGGCAAGTCCTACGTCTTTTCCTCTACTCCGGAGTTCGGCAGCCCAGAGGTTAGAGAGCTGCAGAAACTTTTTCTGCAGCTTCTCAACCGCGTCTGGTATGCGGAAAAAGAGGAGAAGATCAAGGCGTCTCAGCCTCTGTTCAGTAGGAGCGAGCTTTCCTTGAGGCAGTTCCTGTCCGAGGATCCCAACGAGCTGGGACCATTCGCTTTGGGCATTCCGCCAGAGCCAAAGGTAAACGACGCCGGTGACCCCGTGATCGGTCGTGACGGAAAGCAAGAGTGGAGAAACGGAGGCGCTCTTCTCGTCAAGATAGCCTTCGACGGAGACGAGAAGATAGTGGTTCCCCTGGCCGCCCAAGGCAACATCCATGCGTCCGTGGAAGAGGCCATGAGCCTTGGAGTCGCCATCCCGCACAAGGCCATCCTCCAGACAGACCCTTCTTTCATCGGGAAGCTTCCTTGGAACAAGCGGCCGAAGGCTAAGTTTCTCTACCATGCCTTGCTTCGAGGTATCGAGGCCGGAATGGTCAGCGAGCAGCGCCAGGCCGTCAAGGAAGGGATGGCCCCGAGGGCCACAACAACCTCTAAGGCCTTCTTCCTGGAGGGGGAACTAGGCGTCTGTCTGGCGGAGTTCAGCGGACTCTGGGAAGAGAGATCTCCTGAAGAGGTCATCTCCCGGATCCGCGATCTCTTTTTCCTTGTTACAAGATACACCCAGGAGGGAGAAGAGGAAGAAGAAAGGCAGACCTTCATTAGCCTAGTAGACGTCCCGGAGCACGTCGCCGAATACTTGGAGGAATGCATGGGCGATTACCGGGAAGGCAAGCAGTTCGAAGACGTTCCCGCGCCTCTCGGATCAATCCTCCGGGCTATATATGGGCAAGTCGATAAAGACGCCGAGATAGCCCGGATGGTCAACGGCGGCAACGTCACATAGTTACCAGCCAGCAGACAGAACCCGTAGACCCGTAGCGAAGAAGCCCTGGCGTGGCACTCACACCGGGGCTTTTCATTTTTAAACACATTGAAATTTTATAGAATTTCTGTTATACTCGAGAAGTAATGAAAAAATTACTCCAAAATTTTTTATTGATTATTCTTTTTTTTCTGTTTGTTTCGGCAGTCTTTGCTTTGTTTTCGCAGCCTTTTGAAAAAATAGAGGAAATTTCTTTGAGCCAATTAATCCAGGACATAAACCAAGAAAAGATTAAAAAAATTACAGTTGCTGGAAATAATGTTGATATTTTATACAGAGACGACACAAAAGCTAAAACAAAAAAAGAGATAGAGTCGAGTTTATCCGAAACCCTGATGAATTTAGGGATAGATCAAGAAAAGCTGAAGCAAATTGAAGTGGAGACAAAAGAAGACAGGGGGCTTTTGTTTTGGTTAGGGCCAATATCTCTGCTTTTATTCCCTCTCTTGCTTTTTGCATTCTTTTTTTGGTTTATCTTTCGGCAAGCTAAAACCGGGGCGATGCAAGCTTTTGATTTTACCAGGGCTAAAGCCAGATTGTTTGGAGCCGAAGGCTCTCCTAAAGAAAAAGTTACTTTTAAAGATGTGGCCGGCCTTCAAGAAGCCAAAGAAGAGTTAAAAGAGGTTGTTGATTTCTTAAAAAATCCCAAAAAATATTTAGCCATAGGAGCTCGCATTCCCAGAGGAGTTTTATTAATGGGTTCTCCAGGAACAGGAAAAACTCTTTTGGCCAGAGCTGTGGCCTCAGAAGCTCACGTTCCTTTCTTTTCAATTTCAGGTTCTGAATTTATTGAACTTTTTGTTGGTGTGGGAGCTTCCAGAGTCCGGGATTTATTTGCTACTGCAAAAAAAAATCAACCAAGTATAATTTTTGTTGATGAACTTGATGCCATTGGCAGAACAAGAGGGGCAGGATTTACCGGCGGCCACGAGGAAAGAGAGCAGACCTTAAATCAAATTTTAGTTGAAATGGACGGGTTTGAAAGGGAATCTACTGTTTTAGTCTTCGGAGCGACCAATCGTCCCGATGTTTTAGATACAGCCCTTTTAAGGCCGGGTCGTTTTGACCGGAGAATCATCTTAGACTTACCAGACATTAATGATCGGGAAGAGATTTTAAAAATCCATTGCCGAGGAAAACCCTTAACTTTAAATGTTAACTTAAGAGAAATTGCAGAACGCACCCCTGGTTTTTCTGGAGCTGATTTGGCTAATTTGGTTAATGAGGCAGCAATTTTAGCTGCCCGGAGAAACAAACAACAGGTTTACCAGCAAGAATTTTTAGAATCTATTGAAAAAGTCCTCTTGGGACCGGAAAGAAAAAGTCATGTTTTATTCAAAAAAGAAAAAGAAATAGCAGCCTACCATGAGGCAGGCCATGCTTTAGTGTCTGCCTCATTGCCGGAAACTGAATCTGTAAGGAAAATCTCAATCATTGCCAGGGGACCAGCAGTAGGCTACACCTTAAAGATGCCAGCAGAAGAAAGAAGAATAAAGAGTAAGTCTGAATTTTTAGCTGAATTAGCTACCTTACTTGGAGGCTATTGCGCAGAAAAATTAAAATTTAAAGAAATTACTACCGGCGCCAGCAATGATTTAGAAAAAGCCTCCTTTTTAGCCAGAAAATTAGTTAAAGAATATGGAATGTCATCTTTAGGTCCTATTTCTTTTGGCGAGAAAGAAGAGTTAGCTTTTTTGGGGAGAGAATTTGGCGAGAAAAGAAATTATTCTGAAGAGGTAGCAGCAAAAATTGACAAAGAGGTGGAAAAATTTGTTGACAATGCCCAAAAAACAGCTTCGAAAATCTTAAAGAAAAAGAGAAAATTATTAGATAAAATTGCCAAAACCCTTATTGAAAAAGAAACAATAGAGAAGGAAGAGTTCGAAAAATTGATTAAAAAAGAGAAGAAAGGAGCAGATACAGAAGTTAGAAGGATAAAGAAACTTGCCACTCCATATTTAAAAATAAAAAAAGTGAAATAGAGAAAATATGGGCATGTAGCTTCCGCCTTCGCTAAAGCTTCGGCAGACAGGCAGCAGTTGGAACAAGGGCATGTAGCTCAACGGTTAGAGCAGTTGTCTTATAAACAACAGAATCAGGTCCGATTCCTGACATGCCCACCAAGGGCACTTGGCGCAGTGGTTAGCGCGTCTCGGTGACATCGAGAAGGTCGGGGGTTCAAATCCCTCAGTGCCCACATGAAAATAATTTTTGAAGATGAGAATGTTTTGGTGATTGATAAACCAGCTGGTATTGTTGTATTTCCAGAAGATGAGATTAAAAGAAAAAGTTTGATAGATTATCTTTTAGAGAAATTTCCAAATTTAAAAAATGTTGGAGAATCTCCAAGATACGGAATTATTCACCGTTTAGACAAAGACACTTCAGGAATTCTTTTGGTGGCAAAAAACAATAAAACCTTAAAATTTTTACAGCAAGAATTCAAAGAGGGCAAGGTTTTTAAAAAATACCTTGCCTTGATTGTTGGTAGGATGGAAGGCAAGGAAGGTGAGATTAAAACCCTTATTGGAAGGTCGCCTAAAGACAGAAAAAGGCAAAAAGCCTTTTTGCCGCACGAACCTCAGTCGAAAAAAAAAGGATTAAGGGTGGCGATTACGAAATATAAAGCTTTGAAATATCTAAGTGATGAAAGAAACAAATATACCTTAGTTGAAGTTTCCCCCAAAACAGGCAGAAAGCATCAGATAAGAGTTCATTTGGCGTATATTGGTCAGCCAATCGCAGGGGACAGAACTTATGGATTTAAGAGGCAACCTACGTTCAAGGGACTAAATCGCCATTTTTTACACGCTTCAGTCCTGAAAATTCAATTGCCAAACAATAAAGAAAAGGAATTTCATTCTCCCCTGCCAGATGATTTAAAGGCGGTATTAGATAGGTTCAAAGAGAACAAATAAGCTTGCAAAAATCAAAAATAGCGGTTAAAATTAGACCATGGAAAAATTAAAAAATTTTTTGCAGCCCTATCTTAAAAATATGCCGGATGTCAAATCGGGCGATACAGTTAAAATTTATCAAAAGATAAAAGAAGGAGACAAAGAAAGAATTCAGGCTTTCGAAGGTTTAGTTTTGGCTAGAAAACACGGAAAAGAGATAGGGGCAACAATTACTGTTAGAAAAGTTGTTTCTGGCATTGGAGTAGAGAAAATTTTTCCTATTCATTCTCCAACCATTGAAAAAATAGAAATTTTGAAGAGAGGGAAGGTAAGACGAGCAAAACTCTACTATTTGAGAGAGGCCAAAGGAAGAAAGGCAAGACTCAAAAAGAAAGAATTTGTTGAAATAATGCCTACAAAAGATGAGCTCCCAGAAGAAATTAAAGAGGAAGAGGCAGTGGAGGTTAAGTCCGAAGAAGAACCCAAAGTAGAAAAAGAACCAGAAGTAGAATCTAAAGAAGAGCCCGAAAAAGCCCATTAAAGATATTTGTGGGCGAGTGATGGAACTGGTAGACATCTATGCTTGAGGGGCATAGGGGATTATTCCCGTGGGAGTTCGAGTCTCCCCTCGCCCATTGTGAAATTAGTTTCAGCTTGCCTTATCGGAATAAATTGTAGATACGATGGAAAGTCAGCTTTAAATAAAAAATGCCTTAAGTTTTTTAAAAAAGGCGAGTTAATTCCTGTTTGTCCAGAACAATTAGGAGGCCTTCCGACTCCAAGAAAACCTGCCGAGATCCAAAAATCTGGCAAAGTTTTAACTAAAAACGGAAAAGACGTAACAAAAAACCTTATTAAAGGAGCTAAAGAAAGCTTAAAAATTGCCAAAAATTTAAAAATTAAACAAGCTATTTTAAAGACAAAAAGTCCTTCTTGCGGTTTAGGCCTAACATATGATGGTTCATTTTCTGGAAAGCTAAGGAAAGGAAATGGCGTAACAGCAACTTTATTGAAGCAAAATGGAATTCAGATTATAACGGAAAGAGATTTATAATTGGGGCAGCTAGCTCAACGGTTAGAGCGCATGGTTTACATCCATGAGGTTAGAGGTTCGAATCCTCTGCTGCCCACCATAATTGAAAAGGGCGGGGAGGTTACGGGTCCGCCCGGTGGTTAACACCGGGCATCCCGTGTTCGTCACGGGGCGAACTCAGCACCGCCCAGGCCGCGGTAGCTCAGTGGTAGAGCACTTCTCTGAAAAAGAAGGGGTCGAGGGTTCGATTCCCTCCTGCGGCACCCACAGTATAAATTTTCGTTTTCGCTAGCTATAATAAATGCGGGCTTGCCCGCCGAAGCTCGCGGAAACGAGCGTAGGCGGGTGTAGTTCAGCAGTTAGAACGTCTCCTTGCCAAGGAGAAGGTCGTGGGTGCGAATCCCATCACCCGCTCCAAAATAGTATTGACAATGTCTTTTAAATAGGTTAATATGTTACAACCCCTTTAAGGGGTTTTAAAATGAATAAACACCTAAAAACCTTCTCTTTGTTTATAAAGAAAGGCGGGGTAGACAGCCTGATTTTCTTAGCGATTATTGCAACAATGGGGTTTTACCTGTTTTTGGCTTATAGCCAAAAAGTAGAAGCTGATTTTGAAAAGTTTTCAGAAGAAAACTCCGTTCTTTCTAATGTTGTTATAATCCAAGAAAATAGTATTTTGCCTGTTTCAGGCCCTATCTTGAGCGAGGAAGAAATTAAGATAACGAAAAAAATAAAGGTTGTAGTTACTGGATATTCAAGTTCTCCTTGGCAAACAGACGATACCCCGTTTTTAACAGCCGCTGGAACCCAGGTTAGAGATGGAGTTGTAGCCACCAATATTTTGCCTTTTGGGACAAAAATTAGACTTCCCGAAATCTATGGTGATAAAATTTTTGTTGTCGAAGACAGAATGAGCCCTAAAAAGGGTTATCAAATTGATATCTGGTTCTCCTCTTACTGGGAGGCAAAAAACTTCGGAGTTGAAATGGCAGAAATGGAAATAGTTAGCTGAAGAAATAACATTTTGGATTAAAAACCGCCGCGTCTGACGCGGCGGTTTTTTTTGGTGCCGAGGGCGGGACTTGCACCCGCAAGGAGGGATTACCTCCACAAGATTTTAAGTCTTGCGTGTCTGCTAAATTTCACCACCTCGGCAAAATTTTGAGGCCTGGGCGGGAATTGCACCCGCGTATAAGGGTTTTGCAGACCCTCGCCTTAGCTACTTGGCTACCAGGCCGTAATTTATTTTTTTCAACTATTATTCTTAATCTCTTCCAAAATCTCTTCAATTCTATCTGCCTCTTTAGTTGTCTTTTCTTCAATGAACTTTATTTTTGGAACCTTTTTTATTGTTAAAAGTTGATTAATTCTTTTTTGGAGAAGCGGAGCATTATTGTTCAATATTCTAAGAATTTTTGAGAAATATTTATCTGGAATGACGCTAATATATATTTGAGCTTGGCTCAAGTCAAGGGCAACCTCAGCTCTGGTAATAGTTGCTAAAATACCCTTGGGAAATTCAATTTCTCGCAAGATAACCTGCGAAACCTCCCTTTTTATTAATTCATTAAGACGCTGAATACGTCTAGACATTATTTAAGATTATAATTCTCCTTTTTTTCTCTCTTCGGTATAAATTAACAAAATATCCCCTTCCTCGATTCTGGCATTTCCTTCAAAGAGGATTCCGCACTCTTCGCCCCTTAGGCTTTGATCAATATCCTTTTTATTTCTTTGAAGATTAACTAATTTTCCTCGGCCAATTTTTTCTTCGTTCCGGAGAATCTCGATCAAAGAGCCTCTTTTTATTGCACCCTCTGCTACCTTCCCTCCGATAATTTGCCGGTTTTTTTCTGTCCTGAAAATAACTAAAACTTTGACCTTCCCGAGATCGGTTCTGATTGCTTCTGGAGATAAGGCCTTTTCCATAATTTCTCTTATTCCCTGCGACAATTCATAAATGATTTCAAAATTCATAATTTTTATCTTTTCCCTCTCGGCTAAATGTTGAGCAATGGGACTCACTTTTATTCGGAAACCTAAAATCCTGGCTTTAGCAGATTTTGCCAATTTAACATCAGACTCTGTAATGTTTCCAACCTCTTTTTTTAAAACTCTCAAAACTACTTTTTCTTGAGGAAGGTTCTTCAAAAGATCAGTTATTGCCCCAAGAGATCCCACAACATCAGCCTTTAAAATCAAGTTTAAAACTTTTTTGTCTGGAGTAATAAAAAATAAAGATGATTCTTCTTTCTTCCTCTCTTTCTTCTCGAGATACTTTTGAGCTGATTCTAAATCAGGGAATATTTTAAATTTTTCTCCTACCTGAGGAACCTTTTCAAAACCCAAACAAATAGCTGGCATTGAAGGATGAGCTTGATTTGTTGATTTTCCTTGAAAATTTTCTAAAATTTTAATTTTGCCTAAGGCAGAGGGAGTAGCGATAATATCACCCGTATTCAAAAGGCCATTGTTTAAAAGTAAAGTTGCTACAGGCCCCCTTCGTCCATTTAAATAAGCTTCAATTATTACTCCCTCAGCTGACTTGTCTAAGTCTCCCTTTAATTCTTCCATTTCCGCCACTAATAAAATTACTTCTAAAAGTTCTTCAATGTTTTTACCAGTTTTAGCTGAAACTTCAACTGAGGGAACTTTTCCACCCATTGATTCAACCAATACATCGCTTTGGGCCAATTCTCTTTTTACTTTTTCTGGGTTAGCTTCTGGCCTATCTATCTTATTTAAAGCTACAATCAGCGGAATCCCAAACTTTTTTATCCAGGAAAGCGCTTCTTTAGTTTGATTTTTTACTCCTTCTGCAGCGTCAATAACCAAAATAGCCAAATCGGCCACCTTAGCTCCCCGTGACCTCATGGCCGAAAAAGCTTCATGGCCTGGAGTATCAATGAACGTGATTTTCTTGCTGTTTTTTTCAATTTCATAAGCTCCGATATGCTGGGTAATTCCTCCTGTTTCTTTTTCGGCGACATGACTTTTCCTAATATAATCTAAAATCGAAGTCTTACCGTGGTCAACATGGCCTAAAATAACTACTACTGGTGGACGGGCTATTAAATTCTTTCTCTGTTCTTTAGCCATAAAAAAATGATTTTTAACTGTGGATAACTGAACTCTATTCTTTGGTTGCCAATTAGCTGTTGCGATTGACTTATTAATCATTGGCTTTCTGAGCCTTTTTGATTGCCTCTTTTTCTTCTTCAGAAAGTGAATATTCTGATTTTCCACCCCCTATGGGTTTGGCATAAATTCTATTTTTTTCCCGGCTGTAAATTGACGTTATAACAAAACCATTATTATCTAAATCAAGCAGGGCTATGGAAAAGCTTTGGTCACCACCGGCATTTTTGAAAGGGTTAAACCTAATTAATCCAATCCTTTGGAAACTTTTTTGAGAACTCTTTTTCAATTTGGCGATTTCTTCGAATATCTTTCTTATCTCCTCCTCTTGCTTGTCAGATCCTTTTATTTGTTTTACTAGGAGTTTTTCTATATCTTTATCGCCTTTTTTAAAAAACAAATCTATTCTTTTTTTGAATTTAGAGAAATAAACAATTAAACCGAAGATAGTAATTGCCAGCAATCCAAAGGGTATTCCAATTAAAACATAGATATTCTCTATCATTTTATGTTAACTATATCTTATTTTTCCGACTTTTTCAAGAGAAATTGACCGCCGAAAGCGGCCAAAAGAATTAGCGGAGAGGGTGGGACTCGAACCCACAAACCTATAAAATAGGTTCTGGTTTTCGGGACCAGTGTCTTGCCAATTCGACGCACCTCTCCCAAATTCAAGGTTATCCTAATAAAAAATCATTGTCAATTAATACCTTTTTAGGCAGAAAGAAAGGAGAATTCTTTCCTAGAAAATGAACTAAACGATTCGAAATTTTGCCAAAGAAAATTTTTGGTCCGAAAAATTGCTTAACTTCTTTTCGATATCTATTAAAATCAGGAAAATTCTTAATTAGAATATCAGCAGCTGTCAATTCCCAGATTATCCCGCCACCTGACCAAGGCTTGGTTAAACCTGAAGCGTCGCCACAGAGGGTAACATTTTCCTTTTTCGGTAAAATTAGGCCTCGAGGAATCAAAGCTGATTTCAAAATCTCTCGGCCAAAAATTATTTTCTGATCTTGACAAAACCTCTCAAATTCTTCTTTGATAGAACTTAAAGAGCCCAAAGCCCCATATTCAGTTTGAGACCCCCGAGGAATTTTCCAAAAAAATCCATGATTCCCAGGCCAAGTTTCAACAAAGTTTGAGGAATTTTTAATTGGCAAAAAAAACTGAAGACCGAGACGAAAAGAAGGTTGTGGCAGAGAGAGGTTTTCTCTCATTCTCGATAATGCTCCATCGCAGGCAATAATTTTATCGAAATTTTGGGGAATTTCTTCAATTGATTGGTCAAATAAAACTTTGGCTCCGGATTTTTTAGCTAAATTGTCTAATTTTTCGTTTAATCTTTGGCGACTAACAACAAGAAAATTAAACTTAAAATTAAGAGCGATTGTTTTTTTGGGGAAATGAATAAAGGCGGAATTAATCTCATTTTCAACAAGAGCCTGATCGATTGGAATAAAATTTTTTAATCTTTCAGATATTAAACCAGAACAGGGCTTTTCTTCAATTTTGGTGTTTTTCTCAAAGACAGTTACATTATGCCCGGCTTCAGATAATTTCCAAGCCAAATAAAGACCAATTGTGCCCGCTCCAACAATAGCAATTTTTTCTTGCTTACTTTCCATTAAACTTAAATTTTTAAGAGGTGGAACGTACGAAATTATTTTGTAATTTCTACGTTCCTACAACGTAAAAATCTTCGATTTTGTACGTTGTGGACCCGAGGAGACTCGAACTCCTGACCTCCTCCATGCCATGGAGGCGCTCTACCAACTAAGCTACGGGCCCGCAAAGAGGGCAAGAATTGCCCTTTATTGGTCTGCTAATTCTAAAAGAGCTTGGGTGATTTCTTGGTTAACTTCTCCCAAGGAATTCTTTCTTGAGAAAGACATGGGCTGGCCGATTCTAATTTTAACCGGAAGTTTCCGGAGATCGGGGAACGAAAGTTTCTCATTCTGCCAAATGCTGTCCGTTCCTTCAAACCAAGCCGGAACAATGGTTGCTTCAGAGGCTATTGCAAGAAAGCTTGCGCCTTCCTTTAGCCTCCCCAGGGCTTTTCCACCATTGCTATAGACAACGTTATTATTCCTTTCTGCCTTAAAAGTCCTGGTGGCCTCAACAAAGAGAATGATTATGCCGCCTCTTTTAAGTATTTTCAGCATTTTGACTGCTGCCGCTGCTTGACTTTTTCCTGTATCAGCCCGGTCAATGGGTATTGATATGGGCCTGAAAAACCAAAACCACCATTTTGTATAATATTCGTTTTTATCTGGCGTACACCAGGGAATAAGCCTTATTGGGTGTTTAAGATATCCTGGGAAAAACAAAAATGGCGCTAATCCTGGATCAAGCCTTGAAGGATGATTGCAGGCCAGAATTAAGCCATTTTCTTGGGGCAATAGCCTCTCTATGTTTTCTACTTTAATTACCCCGATTGATCTGAAAAGTCTGAAAACACCCCCCAGGAAACATCCAACAAATGGGTATAAGAACCCAAAAAACAAAACTTTTTCGCTCAATTTTTTCATTTCTCCCTCCTTACTTCCAGTAAGATATTGAAAAAGAACAAATCTCCTGTGCCCCTGATAGGAGTCGAACCTATATTTGCGCCTTAGGAGAGCGCTGCTCTAATCCATTGAGCTACAGGGGCCTTAAGCTATAAAACATAATACCAACAAAAATCCCTTTTGACAAGATTTTTTTTATGTTAAGATAGGTTAATGTCAGAGAAATCTCCAATAATTGAAATTGCAAAAAATGTCTGCCCGGCCGTAATTACTGTTGTCGTCTCTAAGGATTTGCCAAAGATCGAAGGATTTTTCCTTATGCCTTATGAAGGCGGAGGCGTCATTATGCCGAAATTGCAAAAAGGTAAAAAAGAAAAAACTAAAATAGGCGGCGGATCAGGTTTTATCATTTCTCAAGACGGTCTTGTTCTAACCTCCCAGCACGTAGTTTCAGATCCTGAAGCCGAATACACTATTGTTGTAGAGCCAACCAAAAAATACCCAGCTAAAATTTTAGCTAGAGACCCTATCAATGATATTGCTATTTTGAAAATAAAGGCCAAAAATCTTCCCTGCTTGGAGCTTGGCGATTCAGGTAAAGTTGAGCTTGGCCAAACAGTGGTGGCAGTAGGTAATGCTTTGGGAGAATTCCACGACACCATAAGCACTGGCATTGTTTCTGGCTTGAGCAGATATATTACAGCCTTTAGCAGTATGAGTCCGCAAGCTGAAAGATTAAGGGGATTAATTCAGACAGACGCTGCCATTAACCCTGGCAATTCCGGCGGTCCTTTAGTCGATATTGAAGGAAAGGTTATTGGTATTAACACTGCTATGGTTATGGGGGCCCAGAATATTGGCTTTGCCATTCCAATTGATTGTGCTAAAAAAGACCTGGAACAGGTTAAAAAATACGGGAAAATCAGAATTCCTTTTTTGGGAGTAAGATATATTATTTTAAACAAAGAAATCGCCAAAAAAAATAAGCTGTCAGTAAATTATGGAGCTTTTGTTATGCGGGAAACTTTAGGAGAATCGCCAATTGTTAAAGGATCTGCAGCTGAAAGATCCGGCCTTCAAGAGTTTGATATAATTTTGGAAATGGGAGGCAAAAAAATTACAGTTGACAACCCTTTGTCAGATATTTTGCAAAAACATAAGATTGGAGATGAAATAGATTTAAAGGTTTTAAGAAAAGGCAAAGAAATAAATCTTAAGGTAAAATTAGAAGAGAAAAAATAGAAATGTTTAACTCCCGATGTTAAACATTTTAATGTTAAAATTAAAATTAGAAGAGAAAAAATAAATTAAAATGAAATTTTTCAGGAAAGAAATTTTGATAATTGCTATTTTGGCGCTCTTAGCAACAGTATTGAGTTCGGTTATGATTCGGAATATTGATGAGCCTTGCCTTGCATGTGAACAAAATCCTCTTTGCGACCCTGCGTACCCTTGTATAACCTATGGCTTTCCCTTCCCTTATCGGTATGCGTCGTGGGATTCCGATTTTTCTCCTTTTAGTATTGGTAACAACTATTTTTTCATTCTTGATTTTCTCTTTTACTTGGTCATATTCTGGTTTGGCTGGAAAATAACAAAACTAATAGCCACAAAAATTAAAAGATAAAATCAAAATTTTCTTTAACTAAAAAACAGCTTTTGGGCTGTTTTTTTGATTGGGTGGTCTATCGGATGAGATTACCTGCCCGCCGAAGCTTTAGCGAAGGAGGAGAACCTGTTTTAGTCTAGGAACTTGAAAGTAGCAAGCATTTTATCAACTATTTGACTCTGTTGTTCATTGTTTGTTGTGCCTGCGATTGCAAGTAATGACTTTTGGTCTCTTCCAAAGATAAAGATAATAAAAATTTTATAATAGGGGTGAGTTTGCTCAGTTTTAAATTCGAGTTTATATCCTACCTTCCCTCCAAAAAAGATCTCTCTCTCCTCGTTACAACAATCAGGATAGAGAAATGTTTGGATAAACTCCGCCTGTAGCTTTGGGTCGGTAACCTGTAGTGTCGGATAGGTCATCCTTGGGTCTTCAATATTTACTGCGTTTTCAATGCCAATCCCAGCAACACCTGTCTTTATATCATCTGGGAAAAGGAACGAAATTATTTCATTGAACTCGCCAAAGGGCAAAAGATCTTGCCCTGATTCTTCCACTTTTACAGTCATTTCTGGCGGATAATTAATTTGAAAACCACCATTTAGGTTTTGATAAATCTTCCAATCGGCGGTTTCGTCTTCAGTATCTTCTTCTGGTGGCAAAGAAAGAAGCAATTCGGCAGAACTCTCTTTAATGGTAAACTCATCGTCAATCATTTGTTCTGCTATGGTTTGAAATCCGTTTTTTTCTGCAGTCACCTGTATATTCAAAGGTGCACCAAGTTTATCAAAGATTACTTCACCATTAAAATTTGTTTCTAAATTCCATAGCTCTGGTACGCATTCATTACCAATAACTTGAGCTGGTGAACAATTATGATAACTTTCAATAGTAATTTTTGCTCCAGCAATTGGTTGATTAGTGACGCTATTTGTAACTTTGATATTAACCGTCTTTTTTACGGAGATTTGGTAAGGAAATTCTTTGGGCTTAGTTTCCTCTTTCGATAAATACCAATACTGATACGCTAAAATCCCTCCGCCAACAATAACAGCCAAAACAACAACAATTAAGATGTATGCTAAGTTAGTTTTACCCTGGGTAATAAAGGGCATATTATTGCATTATTATACATGTTTAACTCCCGATGTTAAACATTTTAATACCTATTGACCGTTACCTAATTATACCTCCTTCCCTGCTTGTCATCCATAGTCCCGCCATGCGAGATGAAGGATGGCAAAACAAAAACCCCGCAAGATGCGGGGAAGTTAGCTTGCCCTGAGCTTGTCGAAGGGGTGCTCGACCGGATTTGAACCGGCAACCACCGGGACCACAACCCGGAGCTCTAACCAGTTGAGCTACGAGCACCATGCGTCCCCGGCAAGACTCGAACTTGCAACCCCCAGCTTAGAAGGCTGGTGCTCTATCCAGTTGAGCTACGGGGACCTGCCTATGTGGAAACTTCGGCGGACAAGCAGTTTAACCTTAATATTATAGCTGAAATAGTTTATTCCGTCAATTCTTCTTCTTCGGGCGTTTTTTCAATAGGCGATACTCTCGTGAATGGGTCAGGATATTGCTTAAATTCAGTTTCTTTTAATTCTTTTTCTACTTCTTCAAACTTTTTTAAAATTTCCTGGATTCCTTTTTCATCAAATTGGAGAGGTTTTTCCGTAATTTCAGGTTGAATTTTCTCTATTAAAAAAATATATTTGTAGAATAAAAAAGCGCTAAAAATTAAGAAAACAACCAAGAGACCTAAAAAAGTTAAAAAAGCCCTTTTTCCTAAGACTCTGGGCAATTTGGCCAGAAAACCTCTTACTTTATTGAATTTTATTTTTTTAATTTTCATTTGGCCAAGACCATTAATTCTAAATTAGCTGTAATATTATTTGGCTGCTCTTGGGTATTTTTTTTAAAATTTAGACTGACAAGCTCGACTACATAAGGAGCATTTTCTAATTTATCAATAAACTTGAAAAGGTTAGAGGCTGAGCCAGAAAGAGAAATATTGAAAAATAAGATAGGCTCTGGTTCTGCTGTTGCTCTTGTTGACGAAACCTTTATTAGGGCTTGTGAATCTGAGGCAGAATTTTCCAGAAAACCAATAAATTCAATTGGCAAAGCAAAGTCAACAAAAAGATCATCAATTTTGTTTATACTCTTTTGATATGTTAAATACCTTTCCTGAAGGTTTTCAAGATTTTTTTGCTTTTGCTCAAATACAATCGATTCTTTCTTCTGGCCAATTAATTTTTGAGAATCCCCCTGAATTAAATATAAAAGAAAAAAAACTACCAATATTAAGAATATAGGGATTATTCCTAAAATATAAATTTTTTTACTTGACATTTTTATTGCGAAAGATTAATTTGAACTCCGGTAAAATTTACATTAATAGGTTCAGTCCAATTCGAGGGCGGAAAATATATTTCTTGAAATTCTTCTTTTTCTTCAAGATTCTTCTTGAATTGAACTAATAATTCACGGGAAGGGGCGAAACCAGCTAAAATCATTTGAGAAGAAAGCTTGGAATAAGAAAGGTCTGCCAGGTATATTCCTTCAGGGATGGTTTTGGTCAGCTCTTCGATGGCTTCTATTAAATTAATTTTCTGCTCATAGAAATCAGTTATCCTTTCGAGCTTTTGATTAAAATTTTCGACTTTCTCTTGAATAATTTGAGCTTGAGGATCTTCAGCTTGTTTTTTAATTAACTCAAGATTAGTTCTTTGGAAATCAATCTGAATTAAGAGATATATTTTTAAAAAAACTAAAATTATAATTAAACATAAAAGAGAAAGCGAGATGACGGCCACTAAGACCAGAGTTAATCTTTTTGCCTCTTCGGCAAAAAGTTCTTCTTTTTCTTTTGGAGGCAAAAGATTAATCATTTATCAGAGTTTAAAAACTTTTTATGTTTATTTTAACCCTCTTAAAGCTAACCCCAAGGCGATAGTAAAAGCTAATGATTTTTTGTAAGGCAATGCCGGAATTTCCTTGAGCGAGGGGTCGAGAATGTTTGCCCAGGGATTTCCTAATTCTACTGGCATTTTGAGAGATAAAGAGAGAAATTCTGGCAGTCCTTTAAGATTAGCCCCTCCGCCGCAAATTAAGATTTTCTTTATGCCTTTACCGTCAGGGGGTAAATGCTCATGGAAAATATGGGTCTGATAATAATCAAGTGATTTTTTTATTTCTTTAGTTAGGTTATCCAAAAAGGGGGCAGCGATGTTAAATAATTTGCCTGGGGCCGTTTCTTTTTCTAAAGTTTTATCTTTTATTTTTATACGATATTTTTTTTCTAACCCAAACTTTAACTTTAGCTCTTCAGCTTGCTGAAGAGAAATATTCAAGTCTTGCGAAATAGCCTTGGTAAGGTCTTGGGCAGGAATAGGGATTGATCGAGTAAACTGAACAGAATAACCAGAAAAGATTATTAAGCTTGTTTTATTGGCCCCAAAATCAATCAAAAGCAAGGGATGGGGGCTTACTTCATTTTTTACTAAAGCACGGGCAATTGATAAAGATTCAATTTCCAAAGCTTGAGGTTGGAGACCAGCTTTTTTGAAACAAGAGACATAAGAATCAACAGTCTTTTTAGGCAAAGCAACCATTAAAATATCAAGATGGTCAAGATGATCATAAAGGGGTTGGATAACTTGAAAGTCTAAATAAACATCCTCAATTGACAGGGGAACATAGTTTTCAGCCGCTAAGTAAACAGCATCTTTTAAATCCTCGGTACTTATTTTGGGCATTTGGATAATTTCTAAAAAGGTCTCCTCTTCTGGCAAGGCAGCTATTACATAATTTGTTTTTAGTTTTTCTCCTTTAACCTTAGCTAACGATTGCTTAATAATCTTAACTAAGGATTCTTCGTCTTGAATTTCTTCTCCCTTGATTATCCCAGGCGGAATATCTGTTTTACCAAAAGAAGCCAACGATAAAAAGCCATTTTTTTTCTTTAGCTTCGCTATCTTTAGAGAAGAATCAGACAAGTCTAAGCCAAAAGCCTCTGGTTTTAAGGTTAGAAATTTCAGCATACTTTTTCAATTTTATTATATCACCCCGTTAGAGGTTTTGCCATCTTTTATTTTTTTCGGTTTTTAATAAGTGCTTCTAACGGGGGGTCGCTTATAACGCCAAATAAAAATGGCCCTTTGAGCCATTTAAAGTTTAATACTTAAATTTCAATTAATGTTGATAGTTTTATTCAACCTCTGTCCAGTCGCTTACTATCCAAGCGCCTCCTGTCCCGCTAGAAAACATAGCGTCTTCTAAACCGCTTTCATACCAAACTTCTGCATTGTTTTGTATTTGTACTTTATATCCCGTAATTTCCCGAGCACTCATATTATTTTTAAGATAAATCAGGCCGGAAGTAGTGTAAAAAATTGATCCACCGGCATTATTCCTGACATCAATAGCGGGATTCGCGGGATCTAAAGAGTTATTGGTGGAAAGAGCCAAAAGATAGCTGCCTGCCTGTCCGGAGCCGTTAACTATTGCTCCATTTTCCACATATATCGTTCCATCAGCAAAGATAACACCGCCATATGAACCGTAAGAGCTATCCAGGCGCGTTGTGCCGTTAAAAGTAATATTCCCTGTTACATAAATGGTTCCCGTAATATTAAGCGTGCCGTTAACAGTGAGATTTTTCGGCGAAGCGGGTGTCCCAATCTGAACTGCGCCCAAAGATTGCGTTCCGCTAATAGTAACATCTGTTGCTATTGGGACGCCACCATTGCCAGCCGCCGCCTTAGTCTTCCATTCATCAATCTGGCTTTGGGGAATAGGCAAAGAAACAGGGTCAATTTCGTCAGCCTGCTGTTGAATCGCACCACCAACCGTACAGCTGTTTGAATTCACATAAGTTAATTTGCCGGCAATATTGGCTGCCGTGCAATCGTAAACAAGCGCGTCTCCTCCAATAGTCCCTCCGCTGATATTTATTTGATGATGACCAGAAACAATAACGTTATTATCAATTTGGCCTTTGTCTCCGCTAATATCTCCGTTAGAAAAAATATTGCCATGTATCTTGGAATTATTAGCCATAACTATTCCGCCGTCGCCCGCTTGGACTCCATAATAAAAAGAAACTTCGTCAGTAGAAATTTCATAAACAGCCTGAACTTTTCTTATTCTGTTTAATAAATCTCCGGTCGTCGTAATTGTTCTTGCCCCGCCAATTGCTTCTGAGATTTCTACAGTTGCTGAACTGTCTCCAACGCTAAAAATATAGGGGCTTGACCAATTTTTAACTTTAACTAATCTTAACAGGGCATCTTCCATGCCAGCTTCGGCTGTAAAATAAGCTTGGGTTGATTTGGTGATATTGCCGACAATGCTTTGCTGGCCCAAAGTTAAAAGGGTGATGCTTAATCCAATAGCAAAAATTAAAGCTAAAACCAAAATAGCGATAAAGAGAGCGACAAAACCTTTTTGGAAAAATATTTTCCTCATTTTTATTATTAGCGCAAAGAGGCTGATGATTTTAAATTAATTGATGATTGGTATTCTGGCTTGCCAGTTGAATCTTTATAAATAATTTCCAAATCAATTTGGACTGAAGGTATTTGATCGGTGACAACCCGTTCAAATATTAACTTTTGGATCTCTACCCTTTCCGAGGTTAGAGCAATGGGGGCTTGCGACTCTTTTTTCAGACAAAGACGGTTATCGCAAATGTAAAAATCAATATAGGTTGAATTTTCTCCCTCTGGCGAATATTCTATTGTTTCCAAGGATAACTGGCCGGGATGAGAACCAAAGACACTGGTTGGTGTATAAATATCTCCTGCTTCTCTTGTTTCGTAAACCATTATTTCCATGGCTCTCCTGGCATTATCTAAAGTTTCTCGCATAACCTTGGTTTTAGCATTAGCTTTTATCGCCCAGACAACAAAGGATGAAATAACCATAATTACAATTACCAAAACAGCGATATAAACTAAAATTTCAAGCAAAGTAAACCCTCCTAAGTTTTTCTTCAAAAAATTTGGGAGGGTGAAACCTTTTTTCATTTTAACGCCAATTAGTAAAGTAAGTAATAATCTCTACTTCTTTGTCTTTCCAGGAAATGGTAATTGTTGTCTTTCTGGTATCTGGATCGTTTATTCCTCCGCTTTCAGCAATGTCATCATTAACGTTTCTTTGAACCCTCTCAAAGACAATCTTTCTTGAGAATCCATTAATTGTTTCTTGCCCCGCAGCCATTGTCCATTTTGGGGGAAGATCTGCTGTTTTTCCTGGATGATATTCTGTGCCAATAGTTAGAGTCCCTAAGCCATCAGTGTCCCAAGTAGTTCCGTCGCGGAAATTGCGGATAGCCTCGATTGCATCCTGGGCCAGAAAATTAGCCTGAGTGGTTTCTTTAATTAAGGTAGAAACTTGCAAAGAGAAACTTAAAAGGCCGAGAATGCCAACAAAGGCTGTCAGCAAAACAGCAATAACCACTAAAATTTCGACTATCGAAACTCCTTTTTCATTTTTCAAAATTTTTGGCATAGATTTTAACGTCCTAAATTTTTTAAAAAAACTTGGGAGAATTTATTGGACTTCCATAGTTCCTCCATAAGCTCCCTTAATAACTGAATCTGCAGAGTCTGCTAAGTAATGGGCAATATCTTTATCTACCCCATCAACAATATAAACTGTTACTTTTTGATCAGTTTTCCCTTGGTTTCTGTCACGGTGAATACAAAGTAAAGTATTAGAGGCTGAAAGAGAATGGGTGTGAATCCTGAATGCCTGATCTGTTCCTCCGACAGAAAATGTGCCCTGCCAATCAAACTCTGTTTTACCAACATCAAAATAATCTGCCATGTTAACTTGTTCTGTTTGGGGAATGGGAATATCAGGAAAGTAAAATTTTAAATTAGTAGCATTCTGAATACTCCACCCTAGATTAAAATGAACATGGCGGGAGTCTACTATTCTGCCATTAGTAGGAGATTGAGGGCTACTTAAAGTTATTTTGCCAGAATTTGCTACATAAATTGCTATGGTCTCGCTCGGGTTACTTATTAATCTTAAGCTCAAATTTCCAGACTGAGAGGTACCGCCAATTATACGATTGAAAACCACCTCTGATCCCCCATTTAAGTTCGCCTCATAAATTTCAATTTCTTTTGAAAGTTCATAAATTCTATCAAAAGCTGTATCTCGGAGAGCGTAGCTTTCTCCTTTGAATAAAGTATATTGATTTGGGCTGGCAGCTTGGTCAAAATAAACCCCGTATTGGATAGCTCCTTCTGAGGCCAAAGTTTTATTTTGGGCCAACCTTAATGCATTAATAACCTCTTCGGCTGTATTATTTAAGTCTGCTTGAGACCGGAAAAGATGATAAGCAGGCACAGCCAAACCCATCAAAGTCAACATTATTCCAACAATGACCAATATTTCAACTAAAGTAAAACCTCTCGCCATTTTAACATTTAAACACCTTAACATTTAAGCAAAATTATATTTAATGTTTATATGACATTACTTTATTGCTCCCAGCATACTATACATTGGTTGGATCATTGAGACAGCAAAAAAGCCGATGGCTCCTCCGATTAATAGCATTAAAATGGGTTCAATGATTGAAGAAAGGTTTTTGGTAGCATTTGTCACCTCCTCTTCGTAAAAATTAGCTAATTTAGCTAAAATTTCTGATGTTTGACCAGTTTCTTCGCCAATCTCAACCATCTGAACAACCATTGGCGGATAAAGATTCTGGTAAGGCTTTAAGGTTGCCGAAAGTTTTTCTCCTTTTTGAACTTTTTCTGCTGATTTTATAATTGCTTCTTGAAAGTAAACATTTCCCAATGCCCCAGAAACAACATTTAAGGCTTGGATAATAGGAACACCAGAAACAATAAGAGAGCTTAAAGTTCTTAAAGTTTGGGCCGAATTGGTTTTTTTAACGATCGGAGAGATAATAGGAATTTTTAAGACGATCTTATCAAAAACCCTTTTTCCCTCTTTAGTTTTTATAATTCTCTGGAAAACAAAAAATAAAATAAAAATTAAGATTAAAAGCATATACCATTTTGTAGCTAAAAACTCTCCCAGGCCCATTACAAATTGGGTGGTAGGGGGGAGTTCAATTCCTAACTCTCGAAAAGTTTCGGCTAATTTTGGAACAACCATTATAAGCATTAAAGCTCCAATGCCAATCATTGCGCAAATAACGACAGCAGGATAAATCATCGCCCCCATTACTTTTGATCTTAAATCATGCTCTCTTTCCATTTGAAAGGTTAAATTTTTTAGAACATCTTCTAAAGTTCCCGATTCTTCTCCAACCTTAATCATGCTGACAAAAATTTCCGGAAATATTCTCGGATGTTTTTTTAAAGCATCAGAAAAACTCCCTCCTTTATTAACCATTTCCAAAATTTCATTAAGGGATTTTTTTAAATTTTTATTTTTACTTTGAGTTGATAAAATTGATAAACTTCGAGGCAGAGAAACTCCAGCCGAAATCATTACCTGAAGATTTCTGGTGAACATCATTTTTTCAACCAAAGAAACCCCCCTGCTGAAAGAGAAGGAGGTTTTGAATCTTCCCTTTGTCTCCGCTATTTCGGGTTCGGCTTTAAGCAAAGTATATCCTTCTTGGTGAAGGATCTTTGACAGTGCTTTTTTATCTTCAGCCTCTAAAGTACCCGTTTTAAGATCTCCTTTAAAGGATTTGGCAGTATAAAAATATTGAGGCAAGTTTGAAGTATTAGGAAATAATTACCCTTAAAACTTCTTCAATTGAGGTTATTCCTTGGGCGGCCTTTAAAAACCCATCCTCAACCATTGTTCGCATTCCCTCTCTTCTGGCCTGTTCTTCGATTTTGCCGGCATCGGTTCTTTTAATAATAAGTTCTTTAATTGATTCCGTAATTGGCAATGTTTCATAAATTCCAATTCTTCCTTTGTATCCTTCGGAACATTCTTTTGAAGGTTTTGGGCGGCAGAATTCAACATCTTGAATACTGCCTTTTTTCTTAATAATGTTTTCTTCTTTTAAAATTTCTAAAATTTTTTCTAAATCACAATTTTTTTCTAAGTTTTTAATTTCAGATGAGCTTAACTTATATTTTAATTTATCTGGGCAAAGTCTTCTGACCAATCTCTGGCCCAAAATAACATTTAAAGTCGAGGAGATTAAAAAAGGCTCAGCCTTCATATCGATCAGACGGGGAATAGCGCCAGATGCTGTATTAGTATGGATGGTGGATAATACCAAATGACCAGTTAAGGCGGCATTAATCGCCAAAGAGGCTGTTTCTTTGTCTCGGATTTCTCCAATCATTAAAATGTCTGGGTCTTGTCTGACCAGGGACCTAAGGCCAGAGGCAAAAGTTAGTCCAATTTTAGGATTAACTTGGGTTTGGTTAATTCTGGGCATTCGGTACTCAATTGGGTCTTCAACAGTAGCAATGTTCACATCCGGGGTATTTAAAATTTCCAACATTGAATAAAGGGTAGTTGTTTTACCAGAGCCCGTAGGGCCAGTAACCAAAATCATCCCTATTGGTTTTCTTAAATTATCTTGGATTTTCTCTAAGCCCTCTCCCCTTAGACCTAATCCTTCTAAAGTAAAAGCCCGAGAAGTTTCAGGCAATAGCCTCATTACAATTTTTTCGCCATCGAAAACAGGCAAAATCGAGACTCGAACTGCATACTTATAATCTTCAGTTTCTACCTTAAATCTTCCATCTTGGGGCAAACGATGCTCATCGAGCTTTAAACTAGAAAGAACTTTGATTCTAGCTATAATTCCAGATTGGACAATTTTTGGTAAAACCATCGCGTCTCTTAGAATTCCATCGATCCTGTAACGGACAACTACTTCTTTCTCGGTAGGCTCGACATGAATGTCAGAAGCCCTTTGTAAAATTGCGTGCTTCAACAAAGTTTCGACAATTCTGATTATTGGTAATTCTTCTGCCGCTTTCTGAAGCTCAGCCTTCTCTTCTTCAACCATCTCCTCTTCCTTAATTGGCTTGATTCCTTTGGTTTCTTTTTTAATAATTTCGCCGAATTCAGCTTCTAAAGTTTTTTGATATTGAGATAAAACATTTCTGATACTTTCTGGGGTAGTTAGCCTTGGCAGGATTTTTAGATTAGATTTTTTTCTAATAAACTCAATGGTTCTTAAATCTTCTGGGTCAAGCATGGCAACTTCTAAATCTTGCCCTTTTTTTCTGAAGGCAACGATATTATGAGACCTGGCAATTGGTTCTGGGATAATCTTTAAAATTTCCGGTGCCACCTTTTCTTTCTCTAAATCAATAAAAGGAATACCCAAGATATAGGCCTCAAGCTTTATCAGTTCCTCTTGATTTATTAAGCCTTCGGAAACTAAAACATCACCAACTTTCTGTTTGGTTTTTTGGGCTTTCTTTTCAGCTTTATCAAACTGGGCTTCAACAATTAATCCAACATCTAAAAGAAAGGCTTTTAGTTGTTGCGGCTCAATTTTCACTTTTTGTAGAAGCGGATTTACGCTGATCTAAACGCAGATTAATGCGGATATTTTTCCGCGTCTTTCCGCGTAACTATCCGCGTTGTTCCGCTTCTATTCACTTAGGGTTTTTTTAATTTTTTCTAATACTTCGTCTAAACTATAATTTTCCTTTACCAAATAGGTAGTGGCGCCTAATTCAAGGGCTTTTTCAACATCTTCTGTTCCTTCTAAATTAGTCAAAACAATAACTGGAATTTTTTTTGTTTCAGGGTTATCCATCAATCCTTTTAAGACTTCAAAACCATGGAGCTTAGGCAGAATTAAATCTAATAAAATTAGATCAGGTTTTTCCTTGGAGGCTAATTCTAATCCGACTTGGCCATCCAAAGCTGAAACCACTTGATAACCCTCCTGGCTTAAAACTTTGCTGAAAGTCTTTTGAAGAGCTGATTCGTCTTCAATAAATAAAATTTTTTTCATAAAAACATTTAAACATTTAAACACTCTAACATTTAAACATTTTTGATTTATGGTTAAATGTTCAGATGTTCAGATGCTCAGATGGAATTATTTAATTGGGAGGGTAAACCAAAAAGTAGTACCTTCTCCCTCTTTTGATTTAAAACCTATTTTCCCCTTTGCCCTATCAATGATTGATTTAACGATATAAAGGCCCAAGCCAGTTCCTTGGGTTTGGTATCTTAAAACGTTTTGAGCTCTAAAAAATTTTTGGAAAATATATTTTTGATCCTGTTTTGGAATTCCGACCCCATTATCTTGTGCTTCAAAATAAATATTGTTTTTTTGTTTTTTAATCTTTATTTTAACTATTCCCCTATCTTCTATATAACGAATAGCATTATCTAAAAGATTTTCAATTACTAATTTTAATTGCAAAGGATCAGTTAATATTTTTGGTAAATTTTCTTCTATTTCTAATTTTATTTCAACATTAGAAGCTTTAGCAAGGGGCATAAGATTAGAAATTAAATCTTCAGTCAATTCGGCTAAAGGAACTTCTTTTTTCTGGAAGGGAAGTCTCCCCTGTTCAATCCGAGAAACAATTAAAAGGTCTTTAACTAACTCGCCCATCCTGCCGCTGTTTTCTCTTAAAATTTTAAAATATTCCAACTGCGGTTCTTCAATTGTTCCTAATCTTCCCGACATTAAAAGTTCAATTGACCATCTTAAATTAGAGAGGGGGGATCGTAATTGATGGGAGACAATGCTGACAAATTCTGATTTTAAGCGGTTAGCTTCAGCTAACCTTTCAAAACTCTGGGTAATAGTAAAAGTGATAATTAATAAAAATGCTGAAAGGGCCAAGACAATGAGAATTACAACTTCCGGCTCTTCAATAAATTTAATACCAACGCCATAGGTGGTCAGAATAGCTACGATTGTAATTATGCCCATTATTAAAAATAGAAATTGAGGGTACTGCCAAAGAGATATCCCGTATTTCCTGCACTGCTTAAGAATATTAAATTGTTCCAGAATTTTTTTGAAGTTCATAGCTTTCTCAATTATATCACAAATTGACCAGAAAGGAATAAGATGATATATATTATATGAAGCGGGGTATAGTGTAATGGTAGCACCCCGAAGGAAAGCCGTCGGCTTCCTACGGGGCACAGCGAGTCCTTCTTGCCCCGTACCTTTATCCCGGGGATTAGCACAATTGGCTAGTGCGCCTGCTTTGGGAGCAGGAGGTTGCCAGTTCGAGTCTGGCATCCCCGACAAAAAAGGTATGGGGTGGGAGCCTGCCTGCCGGCAGGCAGGGATTTAGTTTCGGTTCGAGTCCGAGTACCCCGACCCTTCGGCAAGCTCAGGGTCTTCGACACAGAGCGTAGACGAAGGGCCCTGAGTTTATCGAAGGGCAATTTATCAAAAATAATCCTCGATGTACAAAGTATACATTCTTCGTAGCCCGAAAAACCACCTCTATGTTGGTGCAACCGGTGATTTAGAAAAGAGAATAAAAAGGCACAAACGAGGAGATGGTGCAGAATTTACGAAACGTACCAAAACTTATAATGTTGTCTATGCCGAGAATTTTCTAACCTTGCGAGAGGCAAGGAAAAGAGAAGCGCAAATTAAAAAATGGCGTAGAGAAAAGAAAGAAAGCCTTATTAAATTTGGCAAACCAATTATTATGAAAAACGCATTTCAAAATAAGCGGGTGTAGCTCAATGGTAGAGCACGAGTCTTCCAAATTCGGTACGTGGGTTCGATTCCCATCACCCGCTCCAATACTCCAAAACAAAAACGACGGAATTCCGCCGTTTTTGTTAATGTTTAACCTGGAAGATTGAACAGGGTTATTTAGCGTACTCAACTACTCGAGTCTCTCTAATAACATTGACTTTAATTTCTCCAGGGTATTTTAGTTCCGATTGAATTTTGTCGGCAATTTCCCGAGCTAATTTTTTAGCTGTCAGATCATCAGCTTCTTCAGGTTTGACAAAAACCCTTATTTCTCTGCCAGCCTGTAAAGCCCAAGCCTTTTCAATTCCCGGGAAAGTCAGAGCTATTGCCTCCAGGTCAGCCAATCTTTTCAAGTAATTTTCAACTGTATCTTTTCTGGCCCCTGGTCTGGCGCCTGAAATCTGGTCAGCTACCTGAACAACTACTGATTCTAAACTATCATAAGGATATTCTTCATGGTGAGATTTCATAGCATCAATCACTTCTTGATCTTGCCCAAATTTTTCTAAAATTTTAATTCCGATATCCACATGAGAACCTTCAATCTGATGATCGACGGCTTTTCCAATATCGTGCAAAAGACCTGCCTTTTTAGCAATTGTCGGATTCGCCCCCAATTCTGAAGCTAAAGTAGAAGCCAAGTGTGCAACTTCGATTGAATGAAGCAATACATTCTGGCCATAACTTGTTCTAAAATTCAATCTCCCCAAAAGCTGAACAATTTGAGGAGCTAAACCAACAATGCCCACTTCATAAAGCGCTTGGTCTCCAGCCTCTTTTATTTTTTTGTTAATTTCTGCTTCTGCTTTCTGAACTTGCTCTTCTATACGGGCTGGCTGAATCCTGCCATCAGCAATTAATTTTTCTAAGGCCATTTTGGCAACTTGCCTTCTAATTGGGTCAAAAGCAGAAATTACTACTGCCTCTGGAGTATCATCAACGATTATTTCAACCCCGGTTAATTTCTCTAATGTTTTGATATTTCTTCCTTCCTTGCCAATAATTCTTCCTTTAATCTCGTCAGAGGGAAGGGAAACAGTGGTAGTAGTTAACTCCTGGGCTTGGGAGATAGTGCATCTTTGGATTGCGGTAGCTAATATTTCTTTTGCTTTGGCTTCAAATTTTTCAGCGCCTTCTGCCTCCAATTTTCTCATTTTCTCTGAAATTTCTTTCTGGTATTCTTTTTCTAAGCCTTGGAGCAACTCTTTTTTCGCTTCTTCCTTCGGAAGTTTTGCAATCCGCTCTAAATTTTTTAAAGCCTCTTCTTTCAGATTGTCTAAGTTTTCTTTTATCTTCTTTAATTTCTGAACCTTATCTTGAAATTCTTTGTCTCTTTCTTCCAAAAGAGAAAACTTTTCATCTAAGGTAGTTTCTCTTTTCAGCAATAACTGCTCAGATTTTACTAATTCTTCTTGTCTTAGTTCAAAGTCTTTTTTGGTTTTCTCTAAAAACCGGGAGGCCCTTTCCTTAGCTTCAGCTAAAATTCCTTCACTTTCTTTTTTGGCCTGGGAAACTCTGGTCTGGATTTTCTCCTCTAAAGTTCCAACTTGTTTTTTGGCTATAGATTGGCGGGCAAAGTAACCCAAAACAGATCCTATGATTAGGGCAAGAATGCCCACCAAAAGTAGGATAATTTGACTCATGTTTTAGAATGAAAGATTGGCTATTTAGCATTGTTTTTTTTGAGTTGATGTTAAATATCACCAAAAATTCAAATTTTAAATTTAAGAATTTCCTAATTTTATTTTAGCAGGAAGACTCTAAAATGTCAAAAACCCCGCCGCGCTCAGCGCGGCGGGGGCGGTAGCTTAAAACCAGTGAAAAAATAAGCTTATTAGATAAAATTAAAAATTTCTGCCAAATTAGCTAAAAACTTACCAATCCAGCTAATTGGCGCAATTTCTTTCCATTGCGGCAGCAGGCTAACAGGAATTTCATACATTGTCCAACATTGTGCTTCGGTATTGGTACATTTTTGTCCAGGGGCGGGAATAATGGAATTATCTGTAATTATTAATTTAACCTTATATGTTTTAACTCCCGGAAAAGTGGTTGTAGTATATCCTAAATCTCTACAACTGAGATCAGAGTCACTGTCGCAAATAGAACCATTATCAAAATCCCAGAGGTAGTGATTATCAAGATCAGCATAACAGTCGCCAGAGTAACATTCGGACTGATCGGTAAAGGTGACTATTTCTCCTACTCCAGGATACTCAGGATCATAAGTGAACTCAGGATCCGGGAAGGCGTGAATAGGGGTGGTAAAGGAGTCTGGCGTCCCATTGCCATCTGGGTCGTATGCGAACCATTCAGACTCGTCATTGTTTTCGTCTAGAACTTTTACTCGCCAATAATAAGAGCCTCCCCAATCGATATCAGAACCTACCTTAACACCTGTAGTGCCAAAACCGCCCGAATTGACATGTTGGTAAGCACCCTTTTCAAAGACTATATTGTTAAAACCTGGATCAGTATCAGTGGCTACCTGAAGCGTATAATACTCTTGAGGGTCAGGGGGGACGTCACCATCTTTATAAGTCCAACCAAGGCTTATAAGACGAGAAGCAGAGCAAAAATCCGGGCACGTTAATGTGAGGTCTTCTAAATAAGGAGCACTTCCGGCACACCAATCAGTTTTAACTAAGTAATATGGGATTTGGCCTACAGGACACTTATCATTCGCCCAAGGATCTGACCACCCGTCGTCATTGATATCACAATTTTTGTGGCTAAAACTAACCCAGCCAACAACATCACTCCCCCAGGCCCAGCCAGAGAATTCACAGGTGGCAGCGTAATTAACGCCATAATCTGGACCAGTATCTCCATCGTCTGTTGTGTTTTTTCTCATTTTTATCCAGCCGTCCCAGCCGCTAGTCCCTGCAAATACAGTACAGCTCGCTGGATCCGCACTTCCGGCACAAGCTTTGGCCCAACCTGAAACCTTGTTTGTCCCCAGATCTAATTTTGCTTCAAAAGTAGTTCCTGGGTAAAATCGTATCCAGCCGATATTTTCTGACCAGGCATAGCCAGAAAAAACACCAGTTACAGGATCAACATATACGCCATAGTCATTTGTACAACGAGGCTCTGGTAATGCAGAATTGTTACAATTAAAACTAATCCAGCCGATATTTTCTGACCAAGCCCAGCCAGAAACATTGTCTCCAATCCCAGCTTTAATTTCTTTGACCGCAAAAAAGCAAAACATTAAAACAACAGCCAAAACAGCAAAAGCAGCTAAAAAAGAAAGCTTGAAAATATTAGATTTTTTGCCCATATTTTTATTTGTTTAACTCCCGATGTTAAACATTTTTATTTATTTTATCACTCGGATTTGGCTGGCAACAACCTCTGTTTTTCCTTTTATATTTTCAGCTGAAGTAACTGAAATATTATTCCCGACTTTAATATCAGAAAAGCTTAAAATCTTTTCTGGAGATGGTTCTCCGGGCAAAGGAATCATTCCTATTTCAAATTCAGTGATTTTTGTCTGGTCAACAACAATAACCTTGATATTCTGCTTTTTTGTTTCGGCTCCGCCAGGCTTTGGAAAACGGCTAACCCGGACTAAAGCTTCCATTAAAATTGTTTTATCTTGGATATTAATTACTTTTCCAGAAAGAGTATAAATTTTCTCTGGCAGAGGAGGATAAAATGGTTCTAAAGCAGATTGTAAAAACCCAATTTCTTCTTGTTTTTGGCTAATTTCTGCCTGGCAGGCTTTATTGATAGATGATTTCCCCAGCTGCCAACTGGCTGAAAGCAAAACCAAAACGATAATGATTAAAGCTAAGGCAAGATAAATGTTTTTCCGAGACATATTTTTAAATTAGATTTAATATTTCTTATTTTAATTTTCAATACAGAGAAGAGGAAGGGAAACGCTGCATGGCGAACCCGGAAGCGGCGCTATTATTTTTCCTACTTTTCCGGTGGGGCTAGTGTCTAAGAAGCCCTTAAAATGTCCGGACTGGCCAAGGACTAAAATGGAGTTGGTGTTCCAAATTAGACCACCGCTCAAACAATTATTGGCTCCAGTGAAATTTATCCAGAACCCAGCAACGCTATCTGTGTATGGACTGCCTGAATTACCATAATGTTTATTATAATAAAAGACGGTATTTATTTGCGATATTGATTCGTCCCAATAACCAGGGCTAGGGGTGGAAGCAAAGTGATAAGATTTTCCTGGAATGGCGTTGGCATCGATATTGCATAAAGCGTCACCGCCACCCAAGACTGTGAGATTTCCATTATACGTTGTATCAGTTAAAAAATAGTGCTTCCAGGTGAGCGGTCCCCCTATTACTGCCGCAGAACACCCCTGAATCTCGCCACTATTGGTATCACTGCTGCAAAGTAGGTTTGTTGAAGTTCCTTGAGGAATATTATTAACCCAAAGATTACCAGCAACATTCAGTTTGTAGGCTCCGGGATTCGTCGTCCCGATGCCAAGATTACCGTCAACCAACACATCACTGTAAAAATGCGCCTTATCTATAATATGTGACTCACCAGCTGCGACATAAAGCCCCCAATTATATGATGCCCCAGAAGATTCGCCATAAAGACCGACATTTATAAGCGCGGTTCCTAAGGCCTTACCAGCTACCCCAACTACCGTCCCGGAGCTAGGAGCCGTATTCTCGCCCAAAATGGCGTAGGTCTCCGAATCGTTAAACACGCGAAGTTTGGCTGTTACGGGGCTTGTTGTCCCGATGCCGACGTTGCCAGAAGAATCAATATATAAATCTGTTGCGTTGCCGCGGCCAGAAAGAGCAAGCCCGCTGGCCCCTAAAAGATTTAGATTGGTAGAGGAATATACTCCCGGCCTACTCCAGGCAGCTCCCAGCCTAACTTCTCCAGAAGAGCCCTCTGCATTATAGACCTGGACCCCGCTGGTATCATTTATGGTGGTATAGCCGCCTGAGTAGTCAAAACGGGCATTCCCTTCAACATCCAATTTTGCATCCGGCGATGAATCCCCGATGCCGACGTTGCCATCTACAATAAAGCTATCACCTGTCCTAACAACATCTTCATCATGCCTCCAAAAGCCTTCATCGTCACTAACTCTTAGACCGCCGTCGGCTCTTAGCAAGCCCGGAGTATAAATTCCGCTAGCAAAGTGTCCTGCTGGGTTTAATCTTAACCATTCATCGGTAGCTCTAATCACCTGTTCTCCGTCATCATAAAAATAATCGTCAGCAAAAGACCAGCCCTGAAGATTTACTTCGCTGGGCCAAGCGGTTTTTCGAACTCCGCCTAGAACAATTCCTGATTGGGCGGTGATGTCTCCGGTTACTGTTAAATTGCCAGTAGGAGAAATGCCCAGAAGACCGGTATCTCCACCGCTGACATTACGCAAACAAAGACTCAAATTTCCAGCGCTGCCACAAGTACGCAGAAGATATTTTGCAGCACCTCCGTCATACCAATAGATACCCTTATAATCACTCGACAAAGAAAGATTTTGAGTTGCAGTTACCGGACTATCAAGCCAGATAGTAGCTGTCTTAGCGCTATTTCCATAAAGCCTTAAATCATTAAAGCCCTGGAGAACATCCAATCCATAAATATCCGCATCGTCTGTAATTTGAAGGTCTCCATCGTCTTGGATTTGCCATGAGTTGTTTACGTTATTGGGCCAGATATAACCTGCCTCATCAGTCCAAAGGCCTGCTCCGCCGGCTTGATCCCATGCAGTAATACAAGCAACCTCAGCATTTCCCAAACAGAGCTTTCCGGTTTCAATGGTGTTGTCAGAAACGGTAGCATCATAAGTTGAGATACCGCCAGCCACTGTCAGGTTGCCGGGATTTACAGTAAACCCATTCTCTGCATACCACATATTTGCACCGGGGTCGTACCCAAACTCTCTACCCCATTGCCAGGCAGCATCGTCATAAGGTGCAAAATAAAAGCGGCCACCTCCAGAAGCAAAATTAATTTGTTGCTCTTGCCCCGATGCAGTATCGGTCAGCCTAATCTTGGCGCCGTCGCTAGAAATATGAAGCGGGTTCGCTGGGCTCGTCGTCCCGATGCCGACGTTCCAACCAGTATTATTAGGATAAAGATTGCTGCCAAAAAGAGTCCAAAGGCTTGTCCCGGCAGAAGACCAATCGTCGATACAGTCTATTTCTCCGTCACCAAGACAGAATTTAGAGGCCTCGATGGTTCCCTGACTCACGGAGAATGATGCTGGAAACGTAGAGATTCCGCCTCCGTCAATAAGAAGATTCCTTATGTGAAGATCTCCGAAAGCCCCCGCTGAAGTAGACCAGAGGGTAAACCAATCTCTATTACCCACAATCCCTACCCAACCGGAAGCACCTGCGGTTTTGAGATCAAGAACATCATTCCCAGGAAAAGGAACATCAATACCTAAAAGGCCAGTTTTGGTCTGGGGAGTTGGGCCTACATTAATAGGAGCATCACAACCAGGAGCGCCAGGGGTACAACCTGGTGGAGCTTGAGAAGGTTCTGACCAGGCTAAGATATACCAGGCAAAGAAAAAACTCATTACGACTAAACCTAAAACAATAGTGATTGCTTTGTAGTTTGGTTTTGGCATATTGTTTGTCTTATTAACTATCTTTTCTTATTTTAACAGGAAAAAGAATTGTCAGTAATAATAAAAACACGATTATTTGGACATCGCATGTCCACATGTCCACTACTGGCAAATAGACCTGGGCCTATTTTTTATGGATTAAGAATAATGAATACTTGCCCGAGCTTACAAGATCAAACCTGGACAGCTAATCATGACTGTGATGGTTTGTTAATGTTAGGTTATCTATACCACCAAGTATAAATCGCGTCACCGGTCATAAAAGGATCTATCCCCCAAAAAGGATCACCAGGATTATACTCAAAACGGAAATGAAAGCGAAGGTGTTTTGTTGACATATCCAGACATAAGGCCCCTTGATTACATGCACCAAGCTTTCCATGACTTGTTAGGCCTATGGGTTGACTCCAAGCACTAGGAGGAAAAACATGATAAGCACCTGACATGATTGGGTCTATCTCTATGGGGCCGCTCCAGATAAGATCAGGAGGTAAACCAGCATAGACTGTAGTGCCAAGATCAGGAGAATAATAGCATATTGGCTTTTGTGCCGGTATTGAACCAAAGAGATTAGAGGTGACTGTTACTGGGCCAGCAATAGTAACCAAAAAATGTTTTCGCTGTGGGTCTTCACTTATAGGCATCTGAATAAGATCAGCATCATCTTTTATTTCCCAACCTGGAAGTAGAGTATATTCTGGGATATCGCAAAGAATAATCTCTGAAGCTCCAGCAGGAATATCGCAGCTTCCTGAACGGTGAGGCGTATCCAAGCAGTCATAAACATTAGTCAATGTTCCGTGAGTGGTCCAGAGGCTTTCGGCCTCGGCTATGGTTGTAAAAAGCTTAATATAACCACCCCAAGTCCATTGGCCAGCTCCGGCCGGCGCTGCAGCACATTTTTGAATCTCACCGCCACCTCCTGGAGCAGTTCCGGTAGTGCAAAGATATTCTGTTGAGCTTCCTGAATCAATATCCCTAAGATAGGTTTTACCTTGAGCTACAAAGAGACCGTATTGAGCAGGGTCGGTGTTGATGATACGTAGCCCAAAAATAGAGCTGGAAGTAATATCAACAGCAGGGTCAGTACCTATTCCCGTTCCAAGGGTTACTGTCGCCAATGGCGACTCAAAAAAGGAAATACCAGAGGTTTTAATACCTAAAGGATTTGCCGAAGTACCAACAGTTAGGCCATAGTTTAGATCAAGCCACTCAGCAGGCAAGGGAATAGCAATTCCTAACTTCCCTTCTTTAACTTGTTCTGTATCTCCTACATTCAAAGGAGCATCACAGCCAGGATATCCAGGGTCACAGCCAGGCGGAGATTGAAGAGGTTCTGACCAGGCTAAGATATACCAGGCGAAGAGAGAGCTCAAGACGACTAAACCTAAAACAATAGTGATTGCTTTGTAGTTTGGTTTTGGCATATTTTTTGTGTTATTAATTATCTTTCCTTATTTTAACAGGAAAAAGAGTTGTCAACAACAATGCTTATCAACAATAAAGCCCGCGCCAGAGGCGCGGGCTGTTAATTATTTTATAAAATCTTTATCTTTTTATTATCCCTTAGGCTTAATGACTTCGTCTATGATTCCGTACTCCTTAGCTTCCGGGGCTGACAAATAAAAATCACGGTCAGTGTCTTTTTCAATTCTCTCTAAGGGTTGGCCGGTATGATAAGATAAGACTTTATTTAACTTATCTTTAATTTTAATGATTTGCTTAGCAGTAATCTCAATTTCCACTGCCTCTCCGGTAACACCACCTGCTACCTGATGAAGTAAAATTTCAGCATTGGGCAAGGCAAAACGTTTCCCCTTTTCGCCAGCTGCCAAAAGCGTCGCTCCCATAGACCCTGCCAAACCAATACAAACTGTGGAAATTGCAGGCTTTACATATTGCATAGTGTCGTAAACTGCCATTCCGGCTGTGACCGAGCCTCCAGGAGTATTAATGTAAAGTTTAATTTCTTTGTTCTGATCATGGCTGGCCAAAAATAGCATCTGGGCAATAACCGAGTTAGCAATCGGATCAATAATAGGGCCTGCCAAAAAAATTATCCGGTCCTTTAAAAGCCGAGAATAAATATCATAAGCCCTTTCCCCATATTGAGACTTTTCTATGACTGTAGGTATTAAATTCATATGATTACTAAGATTTTCTTGCCCCGTAGAGAAAACGAAGTTTTCTTCTACTGGGGTCAATAACCGTTGGAATTAAGTTCATAATTCTGAAAAGCTTTCCAGCTTTTCAAGGGTTTTTTCGTTTTTTAGTTCATTTTCAATATATAACTTTAATTTTTCTAGGTCAAGCCCACCTAAATTTTGGTTTCCAAAATTTTGGCGGGTAAGTTCTTTCTCAGCTTCTTTTGTACTCGGGTATTTACTTAAAACTTTGTTGACTTCTGCTTTTACTTCATCTTCTGAAACCTGGATATTTTCAGCTGTTGAGATTTTATTTAAAGCTAAAAATCCTTTAATCCTTGTTTCTGCCTCTGGGGTAAAGGATTCTTTAATTTCTTTTTCTGTTTGGCCGACTTTTTTTAAATAGTCCTCGAAGCTATTCTGGGATTTACTCTGGATATCTTTTTTAAAATTCTCAAAAATCCGATTTTTTTCAGCTGTAATCAAAACTTCCGGTATCTCCCAAGCAATATTATCAATTATCTTCTTTAAAATTTCCTGGCGAAGCCTTTGTTTCTCTTGCGCTTCCTTTTCTAAATTTAATCCTTGATTAATATTTCGTTTCAAAGCTTCCAAGTTTTCAAACTTTCCCAAGGACTGAACAAACTGATCGTTCATTTCCGGAAGTTCCATTTTCTGGACAGAGATTACTTTGAGTTCAAAATCTATTTTTTTACCAGCCAAGTTTTTTTGAAAATGTTTTTCAGGAAACTGCAGGGAGAAATTTTTTTCTTGGCCGGCTAGTGTACCTTCTAAGTTTTCTTCAAAACCAGGAATTAAATAACCTTGGCCCAAGACAAAAGCATCTTTTTGCTTTTTGCTTTCTTCAATATCAGGAGAGAAAAATTCAATTTCAATAAAGTCTCCTTTTTGAGCTGGTCTTGAAATCTGACTAAATTTGGCTCTCGAGCGTTGGAGCCATGAGATAATTTCTTCAACTTCCCCGGCTTTAACTGAAATTCCCCCTTTTTTGCAGCTGTCAGCAATTTTTTTATAATCTGGCAAGCTAATCTCTGGCAAAACCGAGACCCTTACCTTAAATAATAATTCGCTTCCAGTTTCAGGTTTAGATAAAATTTCAACCTCTGGACTGCCTATTGCCTCTATGCTATTTTGGGAAACTATTTTGAGATAATTATCTTTAATTGCCAGCTCGGTTGCTGTTTTTGAAATTTGCTCTTTCCCTATTTTTTCTTCTAAAAGCTTTTTTGGGATTTTACCCTTCCGAAATCCTTCAATTTTAATTTCTTGGCCCAGCTGAAAAGTTGCTTTTTCGACAAAATTTTGAAATTCTAAAGAAGATAATTTAATTTCAATTTCAATTTGAGACTTTGGCAACTTTTTAATTCTATTATCCATAACTAAAAATCTGCCGAGAACAGTTCCCGGGAACTGTTCTCGTTGTTATTGGCGTTGAGAGTTTTATACCAAAAAACTAACAATGAGCAAAGCGACAATATTCAAGACTTTAATCATTGGATTTATGGCCGGGCCAGCAGTATCCTTGTAAGGATCGCCGACAGTATCGCCGGTTACTGCCGCCTGATGGGCAAAAGAGCCCTTGCCACCTAAATTTCCTTCTTCAATATATTTTTTGGCGTTGTCCCAGGCTGCCCCTCCTGAAGTCATAGAAATTGCGACAAAAAGACCAGTAATAATTGAACCAATTAGCAACCCGCCCAAAGCTTCTTTTCCTAAAAGTAAACCAACCAGAATCGGAGCTAATAAGGGCAGTAAAGCGGGCAAAAACATTTCTTTTAGAGCAGCCTTGGTAACAATATCAACGCATATTCCGTATTCAGGCCGAGCTTTCCCTTCCATTAAGCCCTTAATTTCTCGGAATTGTCTTCTTGCTTCCTCAACCACTTTTGAGGCAGTTTTACCTACAGCTTCCATAGCTTGGGCAGCAAAAAGATAAGGTAAGAGCCCGCCGACCAAGAGACCAATTAAAACCTTTGGATTATCTAAAGAGAATTGAGCTTTTAATCCAATATTTTGAAGCTCTTGGGTATAGACAGCAAAAAGAACCAAGGCAGCCAAACCTGCTGAAGCTATAGCATAGGCTTTAGTTACAGCTTTGGTCGTATTGCCAACAGCATCTAAGGCATCTGTAACTTTGCGAATTTGAGATGGCAAACCTGACATTTCAGCAATTCCCGAAGCATTATCGGTAATAGGGCCATAAGCGTCTAAAGCAATAACCATTCCGGTTAAGGAAAGAAGGCTTAGAGCAGCTAGAGCTATGCCGTAGAGGCCAGCTAGCCAAAAACTAATTAAAATTCCCAGAGAAATTAAAATGACGATAGGAGCCGTAGACCTCATGCCAACAGCTAAGCCGGCTATAATATTGGTAGCATGCCCGGTTTCAGAAGCTTTGGCAATTGTTTTTACCGGGCGATATTTTTTGGAAGTAAAGTAATCGGTAATTGAAAAGACAAGAGCCGCAATTGCCAAACCGATTAAAACTGAAAAATAAAGAGACCAATTAGAAAGAGAAAGTTGAGCTTCTGCCTCCCGAATCACAGGATAAAAACCAACAGCTGAAATAATCCCAGCTCCAATTAATCCTTTGTAAAGAGCTGACATTATATTTTGATTCTTCCCTAATTTAACAAAAAAGATGGCAATTACTGAAGCCAAAAGGGCAATAGCAGATAACAAAAGTGGCAAAATAATGGCTTGGGGCTGGCCGAGGAAAATTAAATTACCCAAAATCATCGCCGCAATCAAGGTAACAGCATAAGTTTCAAAAAGGTCAGCTGCCATCCCAGCACAATCGCCAACATTATCACCAACTTGATCTGCAATAACAGCCGGATTGCGAGGATCATCTTCCGGGATACCAGCTTCGATTTTTCCTACTAAATCAGCGCCAACATCAGCAGCCTTGGTGTAAATTCCACCTCCCAACCTAGCAAAAACTGAAATTAAACTTCCCCCGAAACCCAGGCCAACCAAAGCCATTAAATCTTTAGTTAAAAGGTAAAAACCAGAGACACTCAACAGCCCAAGTCCTGCCACTAAAAGGCCAGTTACTGATCCTCCTTGAAAAGCTAAAGAAAGGGCCGGATTCAATCCCTTTTTGGCAGCTTCAGCTACCCTAACATTGGCTTGGGTGGAAACGAGCATTCCTAAAATTCCAGCCAAACCAGAGAAAATAGCTCCGACCAAAAATCCTAAGGCTGTTGTAAAACCAAGGAATATCCAGAGAGCAAAAAATAGAATGACAGCTACAATGCCAATTGTTTTATATTGCCTTTTCAGAAAGGCTTTAGCGCCCTCTCTTATAGCAGATGCTATTTCTATCATTTGCTTTGATCCGGAAGGGTTTTTTTGAATTCTCCGAATCAGAAAAAGAGCAAAAATGATGGCGAAAAGAGAAGAAATTAAAGGAAAAAAAAGGATGGCCATAAGTTTTAAAATTTTTAATTATTAATTAATCCTCTTTAGAGGATTTCTCTTTTTTCTTCTTTATTGCTTTAGTTTTGGGTTTTTTTTCTTTTTCAACTTCTTCTGCGCTTCTAACGTCAATTTTCCAGCCGGTTAATTTTGCTGCCAATCTTACATTCTGGCCATTTTTACCAATAGCCAAAGATAGTTGGTCCTCTGGAAGGATAGCTAAAGCTTTGTTTTTGGGAAGAATTTTTATTTCCTGAATTTTAGCTGGACTTAAAGCATTGGCGATATACTTTTCTGGATCTTTTGAATATTCAATGATATCAATTTTTTCTCCGCCCAATTCTGAAATTACAGATGTTACCCTTGTTCCTCGCTGCCCCACAGCAGAGCCAATAGGGTCCACCCCTTCGGCATTAGAAAAGACAGCAATTTTTGATCGAGATCCTGCCTCTCTGGCGATTGATTTGATTTGAACCTGCCCCTGGCTGATTTCTGGAACTTCTAATTCAAAGAGTTTGGATACTATTTTTGGATAGGCCCGAGAAAGCAAAACAGCTGGTCCCTTTGGAGTTTCTTCTACTTTTAAAATATAAACCTTGAGCCTTTGGCTCGGTCGATAGAATTCGCCAGGAACTTGTTCCTCTTTGGTTAAAATACCCAAAGTCTTGCCAATATCTAAGAAAACATTCTTTCCTTCGATTCTCTGGACTATTCCAGAAATTATCTCTCCTTCCTTGTCTTTGTATTCCTTCAAAATAGCCTCTCTTTCAGCTTCTCTAATTCGCTGCAGAATAACTTGCTTTGCTGTTTGAGCTGCAATTCGGCCAAAATCTTCTTTAATTTCTAAAGGAATTAACAAAACCTCTCCAGTTTTTATTTTCGGGTTTTCTTTTTTGGCATCCTCAAGAAGAATATGCTTTTCTGGATTAAATCTTATTTTCTTTTCATCTTCTTTGGCAGGCTCCTTTCCCTCTTTTCTCTCTTCTAATTCTTTTTCTGAAAGAATCATTGATTTTGTAACTACTAATTTTTCCTGCCAGAATTTAGCCTTACCAGTTCCAAAATTAATCTTGGCTAAAACCTTTTGGCCCTTCATCCCGTAATCTTTTTTATAAGCTGCAGCTATTGCTTGCTCGATAACTTCTTTAACTTTTTCTTGAGAAACACCTTTCTCTTCAGCGATTTGAGAGATAGCCAAAGTAAAAGATCTAATATCCATATTTTACAAAAAATGTCCGTTTTCCAACGGACAAATTTTCCTCAGCAGATTAACTATTTTAGCTTAGCAAAATAAAAACTATCTGTCAATATATGGGTTTTTTTCATTCTTTTTGCAATTGAAGAGTCATCCGATGCTCTTTAGGTTCAATCAGGAGAATTTTAAAATTATATTTTTTTCCAATTTTCAAGGTTTCTTCCATTTTCTTTTGAGACCCAAATTCAGAAATGTGGCAAAGCCCCTGGATTTTAGGAGCAACCTGAATAAAGGCGCCAAAAGGATTAAACTTAGTTACTTTGCCAGAAACAACATCTCCCTTTTTATACTTTTCTTCAATCTTTTTCCAAGGGTCTTTTTTCAGAGCCTTTAGAGAAAGAGAAACCTTATTATTAGAAATGTCAATAATTTTCGCCTTAACGACTTGGCCAACCTTAACTACTTCTGAAGGGTTTTCAATAATTTTCCAGTCTAATTCTGAGATATGGATTAAACCTTCGAGAGCGGAACTTTCGTCTCCTTGAGGGGGCAAGAATTTTATAAAAACTCCAAAATCAACAATTCCGGTAATCTCTCCATCAACTATGTCTCCTGGCTTATAGTCTTTTAGGGCCTCTTTTATTTTTTCAGCTTCTTTTGCTTTCTCTGATAAAATAAGCTGATTATTTTTTTGGTTCAAATCAAGAATTTTAACTTCTAACTCTTTTCCAATAAACTTTTGGAGTTCTTTCAAAATTTCAGCGGTTTCTCCTCCTGGTATTCTTGGATAGTGCTCAGGAGCTAACTGGGAAACGGGTAAAAAAGCAGGGATGCCCCTTATCTCAGCTATTAAGCCGCCCTTGTTGGCCTTTGAGATTTTGGCTTTTATTATTTCTCCTTTTCTCTTTTTTTCTAAAAGTTCTTCCCAGGCTATTTCCTTGCCTGCCTGGGCTATTGATAACTCAATAAAACCATCTTCATTGTCCAAATCAATCACTTTGGCGTGAATCTTAGCGCCAATTTTTTGGTTTTTTAAGATTTCTTTACCCTCAATAAGTTCTTTCCCGTAAATCAATCCTGTTCCCCAAATGCCAAGATCTAAAGAGACGCCTGATTTATCTATGGCAATAATTTCTCCTTCAACAATCTCGCCTTCCCTTAAAGGACGAAGCAAATTGTCTCTATCTTCTAAAGCGTTTTTCATATCTTAAAGATTACAATATTTTCAATATTTTTTCAATAGCATAGCCGTTTTCTAGTCAATAGCTTGACAAAATAAATTAACCCATTAATATATTTCTAGGTCCTTAAGTACTCTATTCTAGCTGCGAAAGGCAGGAAGGAAAGTAAGCGATGGAAGCCCATATACTATTTAGCCAAGGGACTGAAGAGATTGTCGAAGATCAGACCTTCTTCCGACTTCCCTTTCTCGGTGTGATTGATGGGTTAAGCAGCCCATTCCTTCCTTCAGAAGGCCCTAGGCGCTTTTCTGGGCAAACCGGAGGACAGCTGGTTACAGATGCCATCCATTTGGCTTTTGCTTCAGCTCAAAGAGGTGACTCATTATCAACAATCGTTCGCCGAGCAAACGGTCAGGTAAGACTAATCCAGGCTAGTTGCGGAATTTCCATTGAAAGGTCTGATCTTCTTTCTGGGGCAGCATTTGCTGTTGCGAAAATAAGGGAGAAAACGGTTGAGATATTGCAAGCAGCAGATTGCCTTGCCTTCTGGCAACTTTGCGACGGAACTATTGGGGCGACCCCAAATCAAGTCTTTTCTCATGACATGGAACTGAGAAGCATTACAGCCCGGTTAATGGAAAGACACAGAGAAGATCGTGAAAAGATGCGGCGGGATCTTGCCCCTGTTCTCGCTCGGATGCGTTTCGAACATGTTAACGCGCAAGTTGAAGATGGTTACGGCGTCCTCAATGGCCAGCGAGAACTCGAAGATTGCTGGCAAAGGGTTTCTCTACCGCGCCACAACCTTTCTGTTCTTCTTCTTTGCACTGACGGCTTGATTCATTATCCTGAAAGTGGCGACGAAAAGAATCTGGCCAAAGGGATCCTAGACACCTTTCAAAGAGACGGCCTAGAGGATATCCTGACCAGAACCAGAATATTAGAAGCACAAGAAAAGAAAGTCAGCCATATTGATCACGCTGAAGCTTCAGCCATAGCAATAGAGTTCTAAGTTAGCGAACAAGCTCCCGAGAAGGTCTAAGGGAGCTTATTGTTTTATTGCGACAATCAATCTGCTTTTAGAAATTTGTAGATTTTTAGTTTTTTAAAAAAATAATACAGTTGAATGAAAAAAAATTTTGTGATAATATGGAAGTAGTATTTATTATTCACTGCTTAATCTAAGGGGAATTTATGCAAATTATTTGGCATGGACATGCCTTTTTTCAAATAATTACCAACAGAGGAAAAGAAGAAAAGTTAACTATTGCCATTGATCCTTTCTCAAAAGAGATTGGCTTGAGAGTTCCTTCTTTTGAGGCCAATATTTTGTTGGTAACTCACGACCATTACGACCATAATAATGTAAAGGCAATTAGAGGAACTCCTTTTTTAATTGATAGCCCTGGCGAATATGAAATTAAAGGAGTTTTTATTCAGGGAATTCCGGCCCATCACGACAAAAGCCAAGGAAAAGAAAGGGGAGGGGTAACTATTTATACTATTGAGGCCGAAGGGATAAAATTGTGCCACCTGGGAGATTTTGGCCAAAAAGAACTAAGCGCAGATCAAGTCGAAAAAATTGGCGACTGCGACGTTTTAATGATACCGGTTGGCGGAGTTTATACAATTTCTGGCCAAGAAGCTGCAAAAGCTATTTCTCAAATTGAACCCAAAATAGTTATTCCTATGCATTATCAATTGCCAAAATTAAAACTAAAATCAAAACTGGAAAGCTTAGATAAGTTTTTAAAAACAATGGGCCAGAAAGGAATTGCCCCCCAGCCAAAATTAGTTATAAAAGGAAAAGATTTGCCAGATGAAAAGACTAGGATTATTGTTTTGAAATCTTAGCGAAAATGACTTTTCTAAAGAAACTACAGGAACAGCCAAAGACCGTTAGGAAAATTATTTTTTGGGTAATTGTTATAATTTTAGCAATAACCTTTTTATTTACTTGGCTCGGCAGCACAAAGACAAGAATAGAAACAGCTAAGCAAGAAAAAATTTTCGACCAATTTAAACCCCCAAACTTTGAAAGTGTTCCTAAGGTCGAAGTGCCAAAATTTCCAGAGCTCAGCGAAGAAGAATTAAAGCAATTGGAGGAAGAATTTCTTAGAGCAATTGAACAAGAGAGTTCTGCCACAGAAACTCCTCAATAATTATTTGAATCTATGGCAAAAAATCTTCACCCCGTTAGAAAAGGATCTTCTAACGGGGCAAGAAAATTAAATACTGAGATTGGCTATGTAAAACCCCAAGAAATCACCGAGGAAATGAAAGAGTCTTATATTGATTATGCAATGTCGGTCATTGTTTCTCGAGCCTTGCCAGATGTCAGAGACGGCTTAAAGCCTGTCCACCGCAGAATTTTATATACCATGCACGAGGAAGGACTTAGCCATGGGGCCAAATTTAGAAAATCAGCCATGGTCGTGGGCTCAACCTTAGGTCGCTATCACCCTCATGGCGATATGGCAGTTTACGATGCTTTAGCCAGAATGGCCCAAGATTTCTCTTTAAGGTATCCCTTAATTGAAGGCCAGGGAAATTTTGGCTGTTTTACAAAAGATACTAAAGTTAGATTAACAGATGGCAGAGATTTAAATTTCGAAGAGTTGATAAAAGAACAAAAAGAAGGCAAAAGGCTTTGGGCTTTTACTTTTAACACCCAGGCTAAAAAAATCGGGATTACCGAGATAAAGAATCCTCGGAAGACTCGATTAAATGAGAAGATAATAGAGGTTACTTTAGATAATGGAGAAAAAATTAAATGTACCCTAGATCATCGATTTATGTTAAGGGATGGAAGCTACAGACAGGCCAAAGATTTGAGACCGGGAAATTCTTTAATGCCCTCTTATATAAAATCCTACGACGGAAAAGAAGATAGAAATTTAAAAGAATATGAAATAGTATACCAACCGATAAAAAATGAATGGGAATTTATTCATCATCTATCTGATAGATGGAATTTAGAAAATGGAATTTATAAAAAGAGCGCTGGGAGAATAAGACACCATAAAGATTTTAATAAATTAAATAATAATCCAGATAATGTTGTTAGGATTCAATGGCAAGATCACTGGCAATATCACCGGGAGATTGCTTCTTCTCGACACAAAAATAGTCCAGAATATATTAAAAAAATTTCAGATGGCAGGAGAAAATTCTGGCAGAGCAAAAAGAACAGAAGAATATACTCTGAAAGAATGACCCAAAGAAATCTAGAAAATTGGAAAAGCAAAAATTATAGAGAAAAAATGATTAAGACCCTAAGCGAAGTTAATAAAAAATATTACAAAGAGCACCCAGAAGCCATTGAGAGGCTTAGCAAAAGGGCCTCGGCAACATTAAGAAGATTATGGCAAATTCCAGAATATAGAAGATTATTTCATGAAAAGATTGTAGCTAGCAATGAAAGAAGACAAACCAATTTAACTGGCAAAAAGAAATTTTTAAAGATATGTCAGTATTTAATAGATAATAATATTCGGCTTACTGAAGAAAACTTTGAAAGAACCAGAAAAGAAATTTTCAAAACAAAAAGTTTTACTAGTTGGGATTTAGGGATTAAAAAATATTACCAGTATGATCGAAACTTACTAATGTCTGAGATAAGTAGCAATCACAGAGTATTAAAAACAAAAATTCTTCAAAAAAGAGAGGATGTTTACGATTTAACTGTTGAACCTTGGCACAATTTTGCCTTGGCAGCTGAAGTATTTGTCCACAATTCGATTGATAATGATCCGCCAGCAGCTCAAAGATATACTGAATGTCGGCTTTCAAGAGTTGGCCAGGAAATGCTTTCAGACATTGAAAGAAATACAGTTGATTTTGTTGAGAATTATGACGGAACAAGAAAAGAGCCTCAGGTTTTGCCCTCGCCCTTGCCTCAATTGCTTTTAAACGGCTCTTTAGGAATTGCTGTTGGCATGGCTACTAATATTCCCCCTCATAATTTAGCCGAAACTATTGATGCTTTAATTCATTTCATTGACCATCCTAAAGCTACCACTGAAGATCTTTTTAAGTTTATCAAAGGACCAGATTTTCCGACCGGGGGCATGATTTATGACCGAAAAGGAATAATTTCAGCTTATTCTCAAGGCAAAGGCCCGATCGTTGCTAGAGGAAAAGTAGAAATTATTGAAGGAGAAAAAACTAAAAAATTGCAGATTGTCATCACGGAGATTCCTTTTCAAGTCCAAAAATCTACCTTGATTGAACAGTTCGCTAATTTAGTTCAAGAAAAAAAGATTGATGGGATAAGAGATATTCGCGATGAGTCAGACAAAGAAGGGTTAAGAATCACTATGGATTTGCAAAGAGACGCTTTTCCCCAAAAGATTTTGAACCGTCTTTATAAATTTACCGACCTGCAAAAGACTTTTCATTTAAATCTTTTGGCCTTAGCTGAAGGAATTCAGCCCAAAGTTCTAAGTTTAAACGAAATCTTAAATTACTATCTTTTACACAAAAAAGAAGTTGTCTTTCGGAGAACCAAATTTGATTTAGAAAAAGCCAAAGAAAGAACTCATATCTTGGAGGGATTGCACAAATGTTTATCTAAGATAGACGCCGTTATTAAAACAATAAGAAATTCTGCAAACCGAGAAGAGGCTCATAAAAATTTGATGCGGCGCTTTAAATTGACCCAGATTCAGGCTACAGCCGTTTTAGATACCAGGCTTTCAGCCCTGGCCAAATTGGAAAGAAAATCAATCGAAGAGGAGCTTTTGCAAAAAAAGAAAGAAATTAAAGAATTAACAGCTATTTTAAAAAGCCCTCAAAAGATAAAAGAAGTAATCAAAAAAGAGCTGAAAGAAGCAAAAGAAAAATTCGGCGATGAAAGAAAAACGAAATTAATACCCCAAAAAGTTGGAGAATTAGCCTTGGAAGATTTAATTCCTCAAGAAGAAACTATTATTACCTTGACCAAAGGTGGCTACATCAAAAGAATTAATCCTTCTGCCTATAAAATTCAAAGAAGGGGCGGAAGAGGGATCGTTGGAACAAAAACGATGTCAGATGATATTGTTGAACACTTTTTGGTAGCAAAAACCCATGATTCTTTATTTTTCTTTACTGACTCTGGAAAAGTTTTTAAAACTCCTGTTTATGAAATTCCCGAAGGCCAAAGATTAGCTAGAGGAAGAGGCCTGTTAAACTTTTTAGAAATTTCTCCCCAAGAAAAGGTTTTGTCTTTGGTTTCTTTAGGCAAAGAAGATCAGGAGCTGGGGATAAAATGCTTAGCTATGGCCACTAAAGAGGGTATAATAAAGAAAACTAAGCTTGAAGAATTTGAGAACGTCAGAAGGTCAGGCATTTTCGCCATTACCCTTAAAAAAGGAGATATTTTAGAAAAGGTATCAAAGATAGGAAAGGATGATGAATTAGTTTTGGTAACAAAAAAGGGCCAGGCAGTCAGATTTAAAGGGAAAGAAGTTAGGGAAATGGGAAGGCAGGCTTCGGGGGTAAAAGGAATCAGGCTTAAGAAGGGAGACGGAGTGGTGGGAATGGAAGTTATAGAAAAACGAAAAATTGAAAGCAAGGAACAAAAACCAAAAGAATTTTTATTGGTGCTTACTGAAAACGGGTTTGGAAAAAGAAGCGACTTGAAAGAATACAGGTCGCAAAGCCGAGGAGGAGCAGGAATTAAAACTGCCAAAGTTAATCAAAAAACCGGAGATTTGGCAGCCTCTCGTATTTTAACTGGCGAAGAAGAAGATTTAATTGTTATTTCCCAGAAAGGCCAGGTGATTAGAACCAAGATTAGTTCAATACCCAAGATTAACAGATCTACCCAGGGAGTAAGAATTATGAAATTAGAACCCGGAGACAAAGTAGCTTCGGCCACCTGTATCTAGATAAAATCCGAAATTCAAAATACGAAATCCGAAACAAGCTCGAAATTAGAAATTCGAATTTTAAGATTTGAAATTTGTTTCGAGTTTCGAGTTTCGGAATTCGAGTTTATCTATGGAAGGTTTTCTCAATCCAGAAGAAGTTTTAAAACAACTGGAATTAGGCAAGGATATGAAAGCTGCTGATTTTGGTTCGGGCTCTGGAGGCTGGGCTATTCCTTTGGCCAAAAAATTGGCAGAAGGCCAGGTTTTTGCTATTGATATTTTAGAAGAACCTCTTTCAGCCTTAAAAGGAAAAGCTGCGATTACTAATCTTTCTAATATCGAGACGATTCGCGCTGATTTAGAGCAGAAAGAGGGATCAAAAATTGAGCAAGATTCCTTAGATTTAGTCTTAATAACCAATCTTTTATTCCAAGTTGAGGAAAAAGAAGAAGCTTTAGAGGAGGCAAAAAGAGTTTTAAAAAAAGGAGGCAAGATCTTGATTGTTGACTGGAAAAAAGATTCATCTTTAGGTCCCAAAGAAGGCAAGATTTCTGAACAAGAGGTAAAAAAAATAGCTAAAGATCTTAATTTAAAATTTGAAAAAGAGATTGAAGCCGGAGATTATCACTACGCCTTATTATTTGAGAAACCTTGAAACTATAAATTCCAATAACTATAATAGAGTAATCATTGGACAAAATAACCTTAAACCCTTTTTATGAAAATTTTTAAGGTATTTACCGTTTTCTTCATTTTTTCTCTTTTTTGTTTAATCCCGAACCTTGTCCAGGCAGATGTAACAATTACAAATCCTATTACCGCGACCTCGGTTGAGGCATTAGTTGAGGGAGTCACTAATTTTATTTTTTGGGTAGCTACTGCTTTAGTTCCTTTAATGATAGTTATCGGAGCATTCTATTTTGTTACCTCGGCTGGCAACCCTCGCCAGATAGATACAGCTAAAAAGATAATCCTTTACACCTTAATTGGTTATGCTATTATTTTAATAAGCAAAGGTTTGATTATCATCGTAAGAGATATATTAGGCGTATCTTCGTAAGAATAAAAAGGTCGAGCCTTTAACGTCAAAACTAAAAGTAACTAAAGATGAAAAAAATTTTATTAGCTCCAGTTCTTCTTAGTCTTCTCATTTTACCAGCATTTGTTTTAGCTCAAGGACCGGACGAGGAAATTCCAGACATAATCACAGGGCCAGGAGATATAATCTTGATTATTGAAAGAGTTGCTAACTGGCTTTTCGCTATTCTTTTAGCCGTAGCCTTAATTTTCATTATTATTTCTGCTTATCAATTTTTAACTTCAGGCGGAGATCCAGCCAGAGTGACTCAAGCCAGACAAGCCCTTATGTATGCCTTAATTGGAGTAGGAGTAGCTTTTTTAGCCAAAGGATTGGTTATGTTGGTCAGATTTGCCCTTGGGATTCCAGCTTAAAATCCGCTGAGATAGTTAGAAAAACCGACATAGAAGAGTTAAATTTATTTTGTATTATCAATAATAACAATCTCTCTTCTACTTAGGGAGGGAGGTTGTTTTTTTTAATCTAAGATTATAGAATAATTAAGAGCGGATGTAGCCGAGTTGGAATAGGTATCTTCACTTTTGCCCTCGTGGTGAAATTGGTACACACGCATGGCCTAGGACCATGTCCCGAAAGGGTTGCAGGTTCGAATCCTGCCGAGGGCACCAAAAAACCGCCGCGTTTGACGCGGCGGTTTAGTATTTTTCAAAACTAACTACTATATTATTTAATCTCAATCTTTCTTGTTTTACTTCGTTGGATTCGAGGGATTCTTAGGGTTAAAACCCCTTCTTGCATTTCAGCTGTAGCTCTTGACGGGTCTCCTTCGTCTGGCAGAATAATCTCTCTGGAAAATGGACCCCAATAACATTCTTGGTAAAAATAAGTTTTTTCTTCGTTCTCTGATGGTTTTTCTCTATTCCCCTTGATTACGACAACATCATTTTCAATAGAGATGTCTAAGTCTTTTTTTTCTACCCCAGCGATTGGAGCCTGAATAACAATATCAGAATCAGTATGATAAACATCAATAGCTAATTGGCCTTCTTGTTCTGGCCAATCTTTTGGTTTTTCTTTGCCGTTGACCTTAATCTTTTTTGCTTTTCTTTTTGGCTTTTCCTCGATTTGGGGTTCTTCTGATGATGAGTTGCCTTTTAATTTTTCGAAGAAAGATGGCATATTACTTTATTTTGCTTCCTGGCCTTCTGGCTGTCGAAGGTAGATTAGGAATACAAACGCTAGCTATTTTTTTTAAATTTTTAAAACCTAAAGTTACAAAAATGGCTAAGCCGACTAAAATAGCCACTAAAAGAGTTAGATGAGAATAGAACACTTGGGAGTTAGCTATAGTTATAGTTCCTGCTTTTACAATTAAGCTCTCTCCAATCTTTATTATAGAAAAATTAAATAAACCATGCAATATGGTAGCCAAGCCAAAGCCTACGAATAATAATAGCCTCTTTTTTTTAGGATGAAAAAAAGAACGGGCCAGGAAGTATCCAATTGTTCCAGAGCACAAGGCGTGTAAAAAAGTAGCTCCAACAAAACGGAAAGCAGTAATAACTGAAGCCTCTTGAATCAAAAGGGGCTTTTCAGGAAAAAATAAAACTAAGATATTTTCAATTGCTGCAAAACCTAAAGCGGCAATTATCATATAAAGCATGACATCTAAAGGTTCATCAAACTCTGGGTCTCGGAGAACTTTGAACTTTACAACCAAATATTTTCCAACTTCTTCAATCAAAGCTATTCCTAAGAACATATAAAGAAGGCCTCCCCAAGGAGATGGGAAAAAATTTTCAAAAAACCAAGGTAAAAAACAATCAAAATCAAAACTAATTGGAAGGCATTCGGCTATAGCTACTAAAGGAACGATTGCTATTCCCAGCAAAAAAACCAAAATAATCATCCGGTTAGATTCTGGATGAACGTCTTTCCTTAAAAAAAACAAAAGCCAAATAATGCTGGGAGCTAAACCGAGAATGAGATAGAGAAGATATATCATTTATAATTGGGCCATTCCTCAATCATTAAAGATTTCTTTTTGTTTTTTGAAGGCAGTTTTTGGTAGATTTCTTCTGTAATAAAAGGAATAAAGGGATGTAAAAGTTTCAAAGAAGTTAGCAGGGCATACAATAGAACCTTTTTTGTCTCCTCTTTTTTAATTCGAGATTTAGATTCTTCTATATATTTGTCGCAAAAATCGTGCCAGAAGAAATCATATAGCCCGTGAGCTGCCTTGCCAAAACGAAAATTATCTAAATCATTGTTTACAGATTTTGCTGTTTTCTCTAACTGATTGATTATTTTTTTATCTGCGCTTGTCAAATTCTCATTATTTAAAACCGGAATGCCAACATTATTAATAGGCAAGGGTTTATTCATTAATATGAACCTTGAAGCATTCCAAATCTTATTACAGAATTTTTTGCCCATTATAATATTATCTTCAACAAATCTTATATCCTGGCCTCCCATAACCTGATAGGCAATGCCAAAACGAGTGGCATCTGCCCCATATTTTTCAATGAGATTTACAGGATCAATACCTGTGCCCAAAGATTTTGACATTCTCTTTCCCTCTCGGGTCAAGACAGTAGCGTGAATGTAAACATCTCTGAATGGAATTTTTTTCATAAATACTAAGCCAGAAAAAATCATTCTGGCTACCCAAAGATTTATAATTCCTCGGTCAGTACTCAAAACATCTGTCGGATAGTATTCTTTTAAGTCTTTTGTTTCTCGCGGCCAACCCAAAGTTGCAAAGGGCCAAAGAGCAGAAGAAAACCAGGTATCTAAAACATCTGCCTCTCCTTTTAAAGGAATTTTATGGCCCCACCACAATTGCCGGGAAATACACCAATCTCTTACATTCTTTAACCAATCTAAATAACCCTTTTCAAAACTTTTAGGATGGAATCTTATTCTCCCCTCTTTTATCGGAAGCTTTGCCATTTTGGCTAATCTATCCATTCTTAAAAACCATTGTTCAGAAGGCAAAAATTCAACCACTGTATCGCATCGATAACAAGCAGGAACTTGGTGAGAATAATCTTCGATTTTTTCCAAGAGTTTGGCGTTTTTTAAATCTTCAACAACTTTTTTTCGAGCTTCCAAAACAGACAACCCTTGATAGACAGGAGGAGCTTCTTCTGTAATTTTTCCTTTCTCGTCAATAACCTGGAAAAGAGGAAGTTCGTGGCGCAAGGAGATTTCGTAATCTTTTAAATCGTGGGCCGGAGTTATTTTAACAGCACCGGTGCCAAACTCTGGGTCCACCAAAGAGTCAGTAATGATTGGAATTCCTCTGTAAACTAAAGGCAAAAGAGCTTTCTCGCCGACTAAATCTTTATACTTTTCATCTTTTGGATTAACAGCTACTGCCGCGTCCCCTAACATTGTTTCTGGCCTGGTAGTGGCAACTGTAATATAGTTTGTTTTTAATTTTCGGTTTTCACTTTCAACCAAAGGATATTTGATAAACCAGAGATTTCCTTTTTTTTCTCGGTATTCTAACTCTAAATCAGACAAACTTGTTTGGCATCTTGGGCACCAATTTATGACTCGCTTTCCCCTATATATCCAATCCTTTTGATAATAGTGCAAAAAAGTTTTTTCAACAGCTTTGACATAATCTTTATCCAAAGTAAATCTGGTTCTTGACCAGTCACAAGAAGCGCCCATTTTCTTTAGTTGGTCCAAAATAATATTTCCGTATTTGTTTCTCCATTGCCAGACTCTTTTGACAAATTTTTCCCTGCCCAAATCAAACCTTGTTTTGCCCTCTTTTCTCAATTCTTTTTCCACTACATTTTGAGTAGCAATGCCAGCATGATCTGTTCCTGGCAGCCAGAGCGTTTTAAAGCCCTGAAGCCTTTTCCAGCGGATTAAAACATCTTGAACAACAGTGTTTAAAGCGTGGCCCATGTGAAGTTCGCCGGTAATGTTGGGTGGCGGCAAAACTATACAATAGCTTTTAGCTTTTAGCTTGTAGCTTTTAGGTAGTTTATCAGGATTAAAAAAACCTGACTTTTCCCAAAGTCTGTAAATTTTACTTTCCACCTTTTTTGGCTCGTAAGCCTTTGGTAGTTTCATATTATAGTAGATTTATTTTAACTTTTTCTTGATTTTTTGTAAATTTTCCAGTAGAATGAAGAAGCTTTTAGGCCCCATCGTCTATTGGCTAGGACATGTCCCTTTCAAGGACAAAAGAGGGGTTCGACTCCCCTTGGGGCCACCCATTATAAAAAATCGCCTTTTAGGCGGTTTTTTGATCTGTAGCTTTTGTTTTCGGAAAAATGAGGTTAGAATAAAGCAATAAATGACAAAAGATTACTACCTTAAAATTGGAAGGGCCTCGGATTTAGAAAATTCAAGGGAAAGATTTATTTATCGTCTTTTGGAGATTTTTCCTGGAGCTATTGCCTGGTTAACATTAATTTTAGCTGTTTTGCTTTCTTGGTTGGCGCCAGCCTTGATTGCCGTTCTTGTTATTATTTATGTTTTATTTTGGTTTTTTAGAACAATTTACCTTTCTTTTCATTTGAGGTCAGGCTATAAAATAATGCGAGACAATGAAGAGATAGATTGGATTGGAAAACTGAATCAATTGGAGGCAAAAAATTGGAAGGGAGTTTATCAGCTTATTGTTTTGCCAACATACAAAGAGCCTTTAGAAATTGTCAGGAATAGCTTTTTATCTTTGGTTGATTCTGATTACCCAAAAGAGAAAATGATTGTTGTTTTAGCTTGCGAGGAGAGAGCCAAAGAGCACACTCGACCGATAGTTGAGGCTATTGAAAATGAATTCGCTGATAAATTCTTTAAATTTTTAATTACCTGGCATCCACACAATCTGTCAGGAGAGATGGCTGGAAAAGGAGCAAATGAAACCTGGGCAGCCAGAAAAGCCAAAGAACTTGTTGATGGATTAAACCCCGTTAGAGATTACAAAGGCGAAGAAAAAGCTCAGAGAGAACAAATCTCTAACGGGGTAAAAATTTCTTATGAAAATATAATTTATTCTTCTTTTGACGCGGATACAGTAGTCTTTCCTAAATATTTTAGCTGTTTAACTTATCATTATTTAACCTCAGAGAGGCCAACCAAAACCAGCTTTCAACCAATTCCTCTTTTTATTAATAATATTTGGCAAGCTTCTCCTTTTTCTCGAATTTTTGCCTTTTCCTCAACCTTTTGGCACACCATGAACCAGGGAAGGCCAGAAAAACTAATCACCTTTTCCTCTCATTCAATGAGCTTCAAAACTCTGGTTGATGTTGATTTCAGGCAAACCAACGTTGTTTCTGACGACTCTCGAATTTTTTGGCAATGTTTTTTTAAAAAGGACGGAGACTATAAAGTTCAGCCAATTTTCTATCCAATTTCAATGGATGCCAATGTGGCTAAAAGTTTTTTTAGAACTCTGATTAACATTTACAAACAACAAAGAAGATGGGCCTATGGCATAGCTGATATCCCCTATTTTATTTTTGGATTCTTAAAGAATAAAAAAATCCCCTTTTCCAAAAAAATATCTTTGGGACTCGAGTTAATTTGGGGGCATTGGACTTGGGCAACAGCCTCATTTTTAATTTTCTTTTTGGGGTGGCTGCCCCTAATTCTGGGCGGAGCAGAATTTTCGCAGACTCCTCTCTCTTACAACTTGCCAAGATTTACCAGTTGGATTTTGACTATAGCCATGATCGGCCTTGTTAGCTCGGCTTATTTTAGTATTCTTTTGCTTCCGCCAAAACCCCCGAAATACGGCAAATTTAAATATGTATTATTCTTTCTTGAATGGTTTTTACTCCCTTTCACAATGATATTTTTTACTGCCTTACCAGCTTTGGAAGCCCAAACCCGTTTGATGTTAGGAAAATATATGGGCTTTTGGCCGACGGAAAAAATGCGGAAATAAACTTCTCGGGAACTGTTCCCGAGAAGTTAGGGTTTTTATTCCAAGTGGATTCTCTTTCGAAGCTCCTCTACTTTTTGAGAAAGCAGAGGATGCTTTTTTAATATTAGATCTTCTTCCAGCAACTCTTTAGCTGCTTGTTTAGTTTTTTCAACCAAACGAATATCTTTTAAAGAAGACATAACCAAGTCAGGAATTCCCCATTGCCTGGTTCCTGTAAAATCGCCTGGCCCCCGAATTTCCAAATCCTTTTCAGCCAACTTAAAGCCATCTTCTGATTCCAAAAGAGCTTTTAATCTTAGTTTTGTTTTTTTGGCTGGAGAATCGGTAAACAGAAAACAATAAGATTGAAGCTTTGACCTTCCTACCCTTCCCCGGAATTGATGAAGCTGGGCCAATCCGAATCTTTCTGCTCCTTCTATCATCATTATAGTGGCCCTTGGGACATCAATGCCGACCTCAACTACAGAGGTTGAGACTAAAATATCTATTTTTCCGTTTTTAAAATTTCTCATTAGTGTTTCTTTCTCTTTTGGCGTCATTCTGCCGTGCAACATCGCCACTTTTAGGTTGGGGAAAATGATTTTTGATAATTTTTCATACTCTTCCTTAACCGTCTTAACCTCAGCCCAGCTCAAAATATCTTGTTCCTTGTTTTTTATTCTCTGTTCCTTGTTTGCCGCCTCAATCCGGGGACAGATAACAAAAACCTGCCTTCCCTTTTTAACTTCTTTTTTGATGAAACTATAGATTTTTTTCCTTTCATCGGGAGAAATAACTTTGGTAATTATTTTTTTTCTTCCTTTTGGAAGTTCGGTAATTAAAGATAAATCCAAGTCTCCATAAATAGTTAAAGCCAGCGTGCGAGGGATAGGGGTGGCTGTCATTGATAATAAATGAGGAATAAGGGCCTCTTCTTTCCCTTTACAAAGCTTAGCTCTTTGTTCTACTCCAAAACGATGTTGCTCATCTAAGATAACCAAAGCTAATTTACCGAATTTTACTTTTTCCTGAATTAAAGCATGAGTCCCGATCAAAAGGTTCAACTCTCCTTTAACCGCTTTTTCTAAAAGTTTTCGCCGGGAAATTTCAACAACATCATTTTTTAGTTTTTTTGAAATGAATTTATCTTCTTTGCCAGTGAGAAGAGCGATGTCCAAATTAAAGTTTTCTAAAATACGCGAAACTTCTTGAAAATGTTGCTTAGCTAAAATTTCAGTCGGCGCCATAAAAGCTACCTGGAAACCTGTTTTCATTGTGTTTAAAGCAGCAATTGCAGCCACCACTGTTTTGCCAGATCCCACATCTCCCTCTAAAAGCCTGTTCATTGGCCTGGGCTTTTCTAAGTCTTTTAAAATCTGCCAGGCTGATTTTCTTTGAGTATCGGTTAATTTAAACGGCAAAGAAGCAACAAATTTCTTAATTAAAGGCAGATTAAAAGGAATTTGGTAGGCTTTTTTTTGGGTTAACCTAATCCTTTCTTTTAAAACTAAAAGCTCAATTAAAAAAAGCTCTTCAAAAGAAAAGCGCTTTTTTGCTTTTTCAGCTAAATCCAATGAATCTGGAAAATGAACCTGCCAAAGAGATTTTTCTAAAGATAAAAGATTATTTTCTTTTTTTATTTTTTCTGGCAAAGTTTCTGGAATTTTATTCTTTAGATTAATCAAAAAGGGCCTGATAATAAATCTTAACCATCTGGAGCTTAATCTTTCGGTTTCTGGATAAATAGGAACAATTCTGCCAGTATGAGTTAGTCCTGCCGCCTCTGATCTAGACAGAGGCGAGCCTCGCCCCTGGCGGGTCTTTTGAGAGATTTTCTCATAAGTTGGATTCGATAGATAGAGACCCTTATCTCCTATAGTTGCCTTTCCGGCAAGGCAGACTAAGTCTTGCGGCTTTAAGATTCTAGTTAAATAAGGTTGGTTGAACCAAATTACTTTGATTGCCCCAGCTCTGTCTGAAACGATTGCCTGAGTTAAGATCATTCTTTTTTTCCAGGTTTTACTATTTTTAATTTCTAAAATTTTTCCCTGAACACAGCAAGATTCACCAGGCTTTATTTCTGAAATTTTAATTATATTTGAAAAATCCTCATAACGATGAGGAAGATGAAAGAGGAGGTCAGAAACTGTTTTAATCCCTAATTTTTTCAGCCTTTTTTGATAGATAGGGCCAATATTAGGGATTCTTTCAATGGGAGTAAATAAATTCATGTGCCCCCAGAAGGAATCGAACCTCCATCTCAACCTCCGCAAAGTTGCGCTTTATCCATTAAGCCATGGGGGCAAAAGCTCTTTTAATTTATCATAAAATTAACCCAAAATCAATTGACTTAAATAATTTTTAGAGCTAAAATAGGAATATCCGGAGGAGTCGCATAATGGTTAGTGCACGAGTTTGCTAAACTCGAACGGTCTAAAAAGCCGTTTGTGGGTTCGAGTCCCACCTCCTCCGCCACGTAATAAATTTTGCCAAAGCAAAATTTAAACGTGGCTGGGACGTGTAAATTTTCGAAAAAAATTTATTACGTCCCGCAACGTACAATTTTATAATGTATTATATTTATGTCTTAGAGAGTTTAAAAAATAAGTCATTTTATATTGGATACACCGCAGATTTAAAGAAACGATTCAAAATACATCAAACGGGGAATTCAAGAGCAGCAAAGTTTAAAAGGCCGTACAAGCTAATTTTTTATGAGGCTTTCTTAAACATCAAAGACGCAAAAGCAAGAGAAGAATATTTTAAAAGTGGATGGGGATGGCGATCCATAAAGAAACTCTTAAAAAATTATCTTTCTAATTAATTTAATCTCCTGGCGGGATGCCAGAGCGGACGAATGGGACTGTCTTGAAAACAGTTGTACTCGCAAGGGTACCGTAGGTTCGAATCCTACTCCCGCCGCCAGTTGGAATTTTGCAAGGCAGAGGAAGTCGCCTCGCTTCGCTCGGCGGCTAATTTATATTCATTTTTGGGCGAAAACGAAAAGGATTTATTAATAAGGGTAAAAGAAAATTTTTTCATAAAGGTCAAGAATACATTAATGCTTCAAAACAATTATCAATTATGAACAGCAATAAAGGCTTCTCAAATTTAATAATTATCGGCCTTGTATTGGCTATCATCATTGTCGGTGTTGTTGGATATTTTATATTAATCCCTAAACCCACAACCTCTCCCCAGGGAGACCAAGGAAAACCAGAGCCGCAAATGGCACTTGCTCCGTATGTAGACGTCGAAGCTACAGTTTCTTCATTGTTCCTTGATAACTTATATTCAGATTGCAACGCACCAGAAGTATGCCCTAGAGATAGAGTGACTCTTGAAATGGATAAAATTGACAGAACAGGTGACCCCAATAGTGTTATTAACTTGAATATTGGCGATCAAGTTGAATTTCATCTCAAGTATAGTGCGAGAGCTGCTAAACTCAGAGCAGACATTCTTCCGATTTGTAGACAGGGAGAAGTTTTCAAAGCGGGTAGTTGTGTCACCGAGGGATGTGAAGGTCCTGAATGTGTAGTATCTTCGCCAAGCTATGCCGAAAAACCGGCAGAGATGGAAGACAGCTACATCGTCTACCATTTACCCAAGCGAACAGATGAAGTGACTGAAAAAATACTTCTTGGGCTAGCGAAAAATTCAAAAATCATGATTAGAATTTGGCAGCCAGCTTTAATGGACAGAGAAATTGGTGAATACGAGATAGTTCCTTAATTTCTTGCTTTTTGGGTTTGACTTTTTATTCATTGTGAAAAGAATTTGCCGCCAAAGAAAAACTTGAAATTGTCCAATCCGAAAGGGTCGCTTCTGCGGGCGGGCGGAAGGGGGGTCTGGGGGGAATTCCGCCCGCCCTACAAATTTTGGGCGAAATCTGTTCGAATTTTTTTAAATGCACACCGTCCTATTAATTTCTCCGGGTTTGACACGGGGTTTTTGTTTTCTGAAAATTTGATTCGCGATAATTAGGCCATGGCAGAATTAGCGCGAATAAGAATAGCAAAGACAGCTTGGGGATTTTTGTTTTTTAAAGAAAGAAGTATAATGAGAAAAGATGAAATCAAAAGATTATACTTATTTAACTACGATCGGGGAAGCAGAGGCTAAAATGATTCAAGAGTTATTACGAAAACAGGGGATACCTTCTGAATTACATCCCTCTCCTGTTGCAGATGCTCTTTCTGGCCAGGCCGTCCACGGCAATCTTCCCTATCAAATACGTGTTCCCAAAGAATCTTTAGAGGAAGCTAAGAAGTTATTAAACCTTGAAGAAACCAATAAATAATTATGAAAGCCATTAAAGAATTCCTAAAACCGAATTTAACCGCCATAAAGATTAAATGCTTAATAGCTAAATAATTTCTTTACTGAAATAGATTTTAATAAAAAATCCGGATTTATATCCGGTTTCTTTATTCACTAAGCACTAAACGCTAAGAACTAACCCCTAGCCTCTGGCGACAGTTGCTCCCCAAACCTCCTTAGCTCCAGTTTCTTTTAACACCCTCGCGCATTCTTCCATGGTGGCTCCGGTAGTATAAACATCATCAACCAAGAGAATCTTTCTGTCTTTGATTTTATCCTTATTTTTTACCAAGAAAGCCCCTTTAGGGTTTTCTATTCTTGCCCTTTCCTCTAATTCCACTTGAGGCAAGGTTTCTTTGATTTTTAACAAAATATCATTAACCAAAGAAAGGCTTAATTCTCTTGATAGTTCTTTGGCAATTTCTTCTGCTTGATTAAAACCTCGTTGTCTTTCTTTTTTTATATACAGAGGAACAGGAATTAAAATCCAATCTTGGCTAAATTGAGGAAGGTTACTGGAAAGTTTAAAATGGGCTATAATTAGAGAAGCTAAAGATTGAGATAGTCCTTTGACATAAGGTTCGTATTTAAAAGAGTGAATTAACTTTTGTAAAAACTGGTTTTGATAATCCATTGAAGAATAGAGGCCATTGAGTTTTTTATAACGACAGAATCGGCATTTTCCAGCCCGAAAGAGTCTTGGGGGTCTTTTACAAAGGCAATATTGATACTCTGAAATTTCAAAGGTTGAAAAACAATCCTGACAGAGATAACTTCCTTCTTTCTGGCAACCCAAACAAAATCTCGGGAAAAAGAGATTAAGAATAGATTCTTTTATAAAAAACAAGGGTTTCATTAAGTTGACTGGGGTTGGACAAATAGTTTTTTTATTTTTTAAATGGTATAATAGAAAACAGAAAAAGTAAACTTTTGATATGATTAGACTTCCTTTTAAAATATCCTTTCCAAAAATTAAAAGGACTCCCCAGAGCTGTTTGGGCGTGGATATCGGGACTGCTTTAATTAAGATTGTCGACCTTGGGAAAAGTGGGGGAAGAATAAAATTAGAAAATTATGGCGATACTTCAGCTAAAACTTTATACGAAAAACAGTTTAGGACATTTGAGGAAAATGCCCTTTCGCTTTCCACCTCAGAAATTGCAGAAGCAATTAAGGCAATTTTAGCTGAAGCTAAAATTCAGAGAAAAGATGCAGTTTTTTCTATTCCAGATTTTTCCAGTTTCTTTACTACTTTTGAGCTACCGGCAATGACAAAAGAGGAACTTCCTCAGGCAGTTCAATTTGCTGCTCCCCAGCACATTCCTCTCCCCCTTTCTGAAGTTACTACTGACTGGCAAATAGTTGAAGGAAATATAAAAGACAAAAAGAGAGGCAATCTCAAAATCCTTTTAATGGCTGTTCCCAATGAAGTTATTTATCAATATCGAGAAATTGCCAAAACTTCCAATTTAGAGATCCAAGGATTAGAAGCCGAAGCCTTTAGCTTGTCACGGGCAGTAATGAAAAATATCGATGAGAAGGATTTGAAAAGTACAATCTCAATAATAGACATTGGCGCTCAAAGCACAACTTGTAGTATTATAGATAAAGGAACTCTAAAATTAAGCCATAGCTTTGATATTGCTGGTAATGAACTGACCCAAACCTTGGCCAAAGGCCTAGGCATTAATTACGAAGAGGCTGAAGAGTTAAAAAAGAAGTACGGATTAAAATTTCTTAGTGAAGCCTCGAACGAAGAAAATCCTAAAAAAGTAGCCAGGACGCTTGCCACGGTAATTGATTCAATTCTAATTGAGACTGAAAGAATCCTTCAAGGTTTTTCCCAATTAGAAAACAAAAAAATTCAAAAAATTATTTTAGCCGGAGGAACAGTTTTGATACCAGGCCTTCGAGAATATTTTTCATCTCATTTCAAGATAGAAGCAGAAATAATTAATCCCTTTGCTAAAATTTCTTACCCCCCAGCCTTAGAAGAAGATTTAAAAAAAATAGGGCCTTCCTATGCAATAGCTGTGGGATCTGCCCTGCGATACTTAGAATAGCTCAAATATGGTTGAAATTATACCTAAACCAACAAAAAAAGCACCCTTCTGGCAAGATATTCTATTATATATTTCAATAGTAGTTGTTGTTTTGGCTATTGCTGCTTATTTTCTCTTGGGCTATTTTATTGGAGAGAATGAAAAAGTCTTAAGAGAAAAGGAAAATATTTTAGCCCAGTCTATAACCAAAGAGGAAAGAGACTTAGAGAAAGCAATTTTTCAACAGAAGCAAAGAATTGATGACTTTGCCTCCTTGATTAACCAACAAAAAATTAGTTCTAATTTCTTTACCTTCTTGGAAGAAACAACCCATCCTCAGGTTTGGTTTTCTAAATTAAGTTTAAATCTCCCAAAAGCTCAAGCTGAACTATCAGGAGAAGCAGAAAAAACAGTCCTGGGCCAGCAACTTCTGATTTTTAAAGAAAACGAACAGATTTTAAATGTAAGTTTAAATGACATTCAACCAAAAGAAGGAGAGATAGTAAGCTTCGCCATTTCACTTTCTTTTAATCCTGGAATTTTAAACCCTTGAAACAAATGCCTAGAATTTTTATCAGCATTATTTTAATTGGCCTCGCCCTTATTTTGGGAGTAATTTTCCTTTGGCCCAGTTATCAAGAGCTAAACAACCTCCAAGTCAAAATTGCGAACAAGGAGATGGAAATTAGATATGAAGATGAATACTATGAAGAGTTATCCTCTATCTCTGAAACATTAAAAGAATATCAAGGAGAATTAGAAAAAATTGATTCGGCTTTACCAACTGACCAGCCCCTACCTTCTTTATTAAGATATTTACAAAAGGCTACCTCCGAAAACGGGATAGGCTTAACGAATATTGCCCTTTCAATTGAACCTGTTAAGGCAAATGCCAGAATTAAAGAAATCCAAGGCTCTTTATCTCTTTCTGGTTCCTACCCTGCCCTGAAGAACTTTTTGAAAGTTTTAGAAAAATCAGCCCGCCTGATCAAAGTAGATAGTATTTCTCTCTCGGCCTCTGCTTCTCCTTTCTTCCCTGGCTTTCCTTCAGGCCCTGGAGAATTAGAAGGTGGAATTTCAGAAATCTTCAATTATCAATTATCAATAATAACCCATTCTTATTAACCCTTCGACGTTGCAGTTCGGCCTTGAGCGGTTCAGCCCTGAGTTCACCGCAGGGCTCTCTGCCGAAAGGCTCAGGGTTAAAGCTGAGGACTTCGAGTGAGCACTTCGGCCTGAGCTCAGTGGAAGGCTCTCAGTCGAACTCCTTGTCGAATGCCTTTAATGGCTTTACTTTTTCCAAAAGAAAGAAAAGGACGTAAATATTTAAATTGGATTTTTTTAATTGTAATTTTAGCTGGCCTTCTTTGGTTTGGCCGAAGCTATTTAATTAAACCCTCTCCCCAGCCTCCTCCGCCGCCTAAGAAAAAAACAATAGAAATTAATCTCGAAGTTCTAAAAAGCCCAGCCATTCAAGGGCTTCAGCCTTTTGACGAAATAGCTCCTTTTGAAGGGGAGATCGGTCGAGAAAATCCCTTCCTTCCGTACTAACGTTTAAACATTGAAGCATTTGAACAAAATTAAACTCAATGTCTAGGTGCTTAGATGTTAGAATGTTTATATGAATCTGGTCCAACAATTAGTTAAAAAGGAAGTAATCGACAAGGAGAAAGCTACCAGTTTAGAGTTTGAAATTAAAAGCTCAGGGAAAAAAGAGGAAGAAGTGCTTTTAGAAAAAGGAGTGGTTGATGAAAAATTTTTATTTAATTTAAAAAGCGAGAACCTTAAAACTCCTTTAAAAGAAGTTAATATCGAAGAGGTTACTTTGAATGTCTTAGAGCTCATTCCCGAAGAATCAATTAGATATTATAAAATGATTCCCTTGTCTAAGAAGGAAGACACCTTAGAGATAGGAATGGTTTATCCTGAAGATCCGGCTGCTAAAGAGGCCCTAAAATTCTTAGCTCGCCAGAATAAATTTTCCTACGAAGTTTTTTTAATTACTCCAACTACCCTCGAGAGCCTTTTAAAGCAATACCGGACTTTAAAAGGAGAAGTCTCTCGAGCCCTTGAGGAATTAGAGACTGAGTTAGAGGTTGAAAAAGTTGAAACCAAGCCTTTAAAGAAGGCCGAGATGGAAAGATTAATTGAAGAGGCTCCAGTCATTAAAATAGTAGCAGTGATTATTAAACATGCTGTTGAAGGAAGAGCCTCTGATATTCATGTTGAACCCCTCAGAGAGAAATCAAGGGTTCGTTTTAGAGTAGATGGCCTTTTAAAATCAAGCATCTTCCTGCCTTTAAGAATTCACCCGGCAGTAATAGCCAGAATAAAAATCCTCTCCAATATGAAACTTGACGAGACTAGAATTCCTCAAGATGGGCGCTTTTCTACTAGAGTAGGAAAGCGTGACGTCGATTTTCGAGTTTCAACTTTCCCCACTACCTTAGGGGAAAAAGTAGCGATTAGAATTTTAGATCCAACTGAAGGCTTAAAATCAATTGAGCAGTTAGGTTTAATAGGAAGAAATTTAGCGATAGCAAAAGAAGGACTTCGAAAACCCTATGGATTAATTTTAATTACCGGTCCAACCAGCAGCGGAAAGACTACTACCTTGTATGCCATGCTTTCTCAATTGAATAAAGAAGAAGTGAATATTCTAACCTTAGAAGATCCGGTTGAATATTATCTTGAAGGCGTTAACCAATCGCAGGTCAGGCCAGAGCTTGGTTTTGATTTTGGTAAAGGTCTGAGGCACTTAGTTAGACAAAACCCTAATATTTTGATGGTTGGTGAGATTCGAGATTCAGAAACTGCTGATGCAGCTATTCACGCTACTTTAACTGGCCATATTGTCTTGTCGACCTTACACACAACCAATGCTTTAGGAGTAGTTCCCAGATTGATTGATATGGGAGTGGAGTCATTTTTAGTCCCAGCCGCTTTAAACATTGCACTTGCCCAAAGATTAATTAGAACTCTTTGTCTGGATTGCAAAAAAAAGATAACCCCAAAAGCAGAAATTAAAGAGATGATTCTTAAAGAGATTGAGAATCTACCGCCCCAGGCTAAAAAGGATGTTAAAATTCCAAAGCCTCTCAAAATTTACGAAGCTAAAGGCTGTAAAAAATGTAACCAGCAAGGTTTTTTTGGCAGAACAGCTATTTTTGAAGTTTTAAAAATGACCGATGAATTATCTGAGATTATTTTGAAAGGAGTAACCGAGGAAAAAATTAGAGAGGAAGCATTCAATCAAGGAATGATTACTATGAAACAAGATGGCATTTTAAAAGTATTAGATGGCATAACGACAATTGAAGAGGTTATCAAGGCAGCCGAAGAAATAAGAGTAATAGAGAAATAATAAACTTAAAATGCATAATGAAAACAATTCTGTTAATTGAAGACGATCCCTTCTTGGTTGATCTTTACACTACCAAGTTTAAAGAAATGGGGTTTAAAGTAGAAGTTGCTACTAACGGCCAAGAAGGATTGAAAAAGATGAAATTAAAAAAACCTGATCTTTTGCTTTTGGATATCGTTTTGCCCACGATTGATGGCTGGCAAATTCTTGAAGAAGTTAGAAGAGATGATGGTTTAAAAGATTTGAAAGTAGTTATCCTTTCTAACCTTACCCAAAAGGAAGAAGTAGAAAAGGGTTTAAAGTTAGGAGCTAATAAATACTTAATCAAAGCTCACTATACTCCTTCGGAGGTCGTCGAGGAAATTAAAAAAATCTTATAACAAACTATATGCCAGATTATAATAATTTAATTAAAGACTTTCTTTCTCTGTGCGTTGAGGCTCAGGCTTCGGATTTACATTTATCTGCTGGCCATCCGCCGATTTTAAGAATTACCGGCAGATTAATCCCCCTCTTAAAAGAAAAAAAATTAACCAGCCAAGACACCGAAGGCTTAGCCTTTGCTTTAATGACCGAAAATCAAAAAGAAAAGTTCTTAAGGGAAAAAGAAATCGATTTCTCTCATGCTTTTGAAAGGGACGGACGTTTTAGAATAAACATTTTCTTTCAAAGCTCAAGTATTAGTATTGCCTGTCGTTTAATTCCGAAAAAAATCAGGACCATCGAAGAGTTAAATCTCCCGCCAATTTTACATACCTTTACTCGTCCCAGCCAAGGATTTGTTTTAATAACCGGCCCTTCTTCCCATGGAAAATCGACAACTTTGGCCGCCCTAATTGATGAGATAAATCATACCCGTTCAGATCACATAATTACCATCGAGGATCCCATTGAATATGTTTTTGAAGATGACCGGTCGATCATTGACCAAAGAGAACTTTATAGTGATACTCGTTCTTTTGCCCGAGCCCTTCGTTCTAGCTTGCGTCAAGATCCCGATGTCATTATGGTAGGTGAAATGCGAGATCCCGAAACCATGTCTACAGCCATTACTGCTGCTGAAACTGGACATTTAGTTTTCGCTACCTTGCATACAAATTCAGCGAGCCAGACAATTCATCGGATTGTTGATACTTTTCCTCCTGAACAGCAAAATCAAGTTAGAGCTCAATTAGCAACCTCTTTATTTGGAGTGATTTCTCAAAGACTAATTCCGAGAATTAAAGGCGGTCTAATTCCATCTTGCGAATTGATGTTGGCTACACCGGCTACCTCTAATTTAATTCGAGAGAATAAAATTCATGAAATTCCTTTAGTGATTGAAACTTCGGCTGAAGAAGGAATGATATCTTTAAACCGCTCTTTATCTGCCCTAGTGAAAAGAAAAGAGATTTCCTTAGATAATGCTTTGCTTTATTCTCAGAGTCCTACTGAGTTAAGAATGTTAGTTAAGCGATAATTTATGAAGTTTTCCTATCAGGCTAGAACTAAAAGCGGAGATGTTCAAACGGGTGTTGTCGAAGCCTTTAGCAAAGAAATAGCCCTGTCTTTATTACAAAAACATGGGCTTTTTGTTACTTCATTAGAAGAAATCACGACTGGTCCTTTCTATATTAGAAAGATAAAATTATTTCAGGGAATTTCCAGAAAAGACAAAGCCATCTTTTCTCGCCAGCTTTCAATTATGTTCAAGAGTAAGGTTCCTCTGACCGAGGCCTTAAGAGTAATGATTACCCAGACTGAAAATCCTAATTTCCAAGAAAAGATTTTAAAAATAGCTGAGGATGTTGAAGGCGGAGCCTCTCTATCCAAAGCTTTTTCTCGTTTTCCCGAAACCTTTTCGCCCTTTTTTATTGGGATAATTAAATCAGGAGAAACAGCCGGTAAATTATCAGAATCCTTAGAGTATTTAGCTGATCACTTAGAAAGAGAAAGTGAATTTCAATCTCGAGTCCAAGGAGCAATGATTTATCCCATTATGGTAATTACAGTAATGTTAGGCGTGGTTTTGCTTATGGTTTTCTTTGTTTTCCCTCAGATTAAAGACGTTGTTGAGGATTTGGGGGTTGAGCCTCCCCTTATCACTAAAATCGTATTCATGTTTGTTGATTTCTTTACAAAGTGGATAGTAGTTATAGTTATAGCTATTATTACTTTGATTTTGTTTATCTTCCAATATTTAAAAACTAAAGAAGGGAAAAGTCTTTGGAATAGAGTTTCTCTTAAAATTCCAGTAATTTCTGGCCTTTTAAAAAAAATTTATCTTTCTCGCTTGGCTGAAAATCTTTCTACTTTAATTTCTGGCGGAGTTCAAATTGCACCGGCTTTGGAAACTGCTGCAGAGACAGTGGGCAATGAAGTATTCAAAGCTATCGTTATTGAGGCCCGGGATGCTGTCAGAAAAGGAGATCAAATAAATACAGTTTTTAGGAAGTATCCAGAAAAATTCCCTCCTCTTTTCACCCAGATGACCTTAATTGGCGAGAAAACAGGAACCTTAGAAGAATCCTTAATGCATTTGGTCGATTTTTATCAAAAAGAAGTTAACAGAAGCTTAGAAAACGTCTTAAGCCTTTTGGTTCCTCTCACTATTGTTATTTTGGGTGCCGTAGTCGGAGGTATGGTAGGCTCAGTTCTTCTTACCTTGTATAATGTTGTCGGAACAATGTAATGGACCGTAGGTATCTAAAAAGTGGCGGGGGATCTCGCTTCGCCAAGTCTGACTTGGCTTTGCTCGAACTTTTCCACAGCTTGACTTGACTCGGATATGCTATAGTAAACAAAGGTATTAAAAATAACAAAGGTCGAGTCAATAAAGAATAAACAACAAATAATAAATCATTAATAATTAAAATGACTCAAATTTTTAGCAAAAAAAGAGGAGAAAAAGGTTTTACCTTGATTGAATTGTTAGTGGTTATTGCCATTATCGGAATTTTAGCTGGAATTGTCTTGGTAGCCTTGGGCGGAGCGAGGACAAGAGCAAAAGACGCCAGAATTATTTCTGCCATGGCTCAAATGCGAACCCAAGCTGAGATTTACCAGGTTGACGTCGGTAGTTATGGAGTGGGTGCGCTTGAGATGAACTGTGCTGCCCCTACTGTTCCGGCTGATATCGAAAGCATCTGTGCTGATGCCGATCTTCAGAATGGTGGTAACGGCGGTAGGCCTCTTATAGTGGTTTCTGCTACCGGAGATGCTTACTGTGCCTGGGTTGTTATGGCTACGTCAAACGCAACGACTCCAGATGTGTGGTATTGTGTAGATTCTACGGGAAGAGCAAATACCTATTCAGGTGCAGCAAATAATCCTACCACGGATGGAAGGTGTCTTGAGGATTTAACTCCAACCTATGTTTGTCAATAAAATTTTTAAGTAAATTGGTGTCAAGTCTATTTTCGGTTAGTTGAAAGTGATACAAGGATATAATTTCCGGCAATCAACCCGCCTCTCCGGCGGGTTGATTATTTTATTTCTCTAAATTATTAACCGCCTCTTACCATAACCCCAACTTCTCGGGAACAGTTCCCGAGAAGTTCGCTATCTTACCTACTTCTTCTTAAGTCTTTCTATGTTATAATATAAATATAATGGTTCGGGAACAGTTCCCGCGTAATTAAAAGATGCCGATCAAAAGACCTCCTCTGATAAACAACGAAATTTACCATATAGTAATGCGGGGAGTTGATAAAAGGATAATTTTTCCTCAAGAAGAGGATTATTTTCGTTTTATCCATGATCTTTTCGAATTTAATGACGAAGACATAGTTAGCTGGAGTTATCGCTATCAATCCCCCAACTTCTCGGGAACTGTTCCCGAGAAGTTGGGGGAGGAGAGGAAGAAGAGGAAGCTCTTGATAGAAATTTTAGCTTTTTGTTTGATGCCTAATCATTTTCATCTATTACTTCGGCAAACCAAAGAGCAGGGAGTAAGTCAATTTATGAGAAAACTCGGCGGATATGCTACTTACATCAATAGAAAATATGGAAGAGTCGGCCATCTTTATCAAGGAAGGTTTCGGGCAGTTCATATTAAGGACGAGGAGCAATTAAAAAATGGATTTGTTTATATTCATGCCAATCCTATCGAGTTGATAGAACCAGGCTGGAAAGAGGAAGGAATTAAAAACTCTCAAAAAGCAATTGAATTTTTAGAAAACTATCGTTGGTCAAGCTATTTAGATTATTTCGGAAAGAAAAACTTTCCCTCGATAACAAATAGGGAATTATTCAATAATATTTTAGGGAACGAAAAAGGTTGCCAACGCTTTGTTATAAGCTGGATTTTATATAAAGCCGAGATTAAAAACCTCGGATCGGCCGTTTTAGAATAACTTCTCGGGAACAGTTCCCGAGAAGTTGGGACACATGGGAATCAATTTAATCTCTTATTCAATTTATTTAATTATTTTTATTTTTGGGTTAGCTGTGGGCAGTTTTTTGAATTGTATAATTTACCGCTTACAGACAGATGAAAGTTTCCTTATCAAAAGATCCTATTGTCCAGATTGCAAAAAAACCTTAAGCTGGCCAGATTTAATTCCTTTATTAAGTTTTCTGTTTCTGAAAGGAAAGTGTAGATACTGTCAAAGGCCCATATCTTTACAATATCCCTTAGTCGAATTAGCAACTGGGATTTTTTTTATTTTTATAACCTTTCAATGGCTAAATGGCCATTTAGTTAACTGGCTAAATTTTTTCTATTTCCTTTTTGTCATTTCAGTTTTAATTGTAATTTTCGTTTCCGACCTAAGATATTACATTATTCCAGATAAAGTAATTTATCCAGCAATTGGGGTAACTTTTATCTATCGTTTACTTGAAATTTGGAACCAGAGCATAAAACTATTAGTTTTGTGCTCGGCCGAGCACCCAAATTTATTTGAGTGCTCTGGTTTGGGATTTGGGATTTTTAGACCCCTCATAAATCCATTTCTTTCTGCGGCTTTAGCATCAGCCTTTTTCCTCGCGATTATCTTAATTTCAAGGGGTCGTTGGATGGGCTGGGGCGATGTCAAATTAGCTTTTTTTATGGGATTGTTGCTTGGGTTTCCAAATATTTTAATAGCTTTATTCTTAGCTTTCTTTTTTGGTGCTATAATGGGAATAGGATTAATCATCATTGGCAAAAAAACCTTAAAATCAGAGATTCCCTTCGGCCCTTTTTTAGTGGCCGGAACCTTTATAGCTTTGTTTTGGGGAAATAGTCTAATCAGTTGGTATTCGGATTTATTTTTAGCTTAATTTTAACGCCTCGGGAACTGTTCCCGAGATATTGAGACAAATGGACACGAAAAAATCTTTTACAATGATTGAGCTTTTAATGGCTGTTGCTGTTATCGGAGTTTTAGTTGGCATTGTTTTTGTTGCCGTTGGACCAATTAGAGAAAAAGCAAAAGATGCCAGAATTAAGAGCGATCTCGTCCTACTTCAAAACCGAGCTGAACAAATTTATTTAGATGAGGGAGAATATGATTTAGTTTGTGCTGAGGCTACTTGTGATGCTGAGATTCAAAACCTGTATGATGACATGAATAAATATGGGGGACCAGCAGGTGTTTTTAATGCATCCAGCGAATACTGTGCCTATTCTCCTTTAATTTCTTCTCCGGGCGATTATTTCTGTATTGATAGTCGTGGCTTCGTGGGGATAATACCTTCCCCTGTCGTTTGTGAGATACATAAGATGTGTGGATTTGCTGCTTGCCCTGATTTTAATGACAACGAAATAGTGGATTGTGGTTGTAACGATCCTCCAACTTGTGATGATCCTATTACTGAAAGTTGCCCCGCCTCCGGTGATCCTGAGTTTGCGGGTAGTGATATTGCCTGTGTTCTTCAGTGCAGTGGCATCACGAGAGACCCTCCCTCGCCTCCAGGACCAGCGTGCGGTGTTGATCCTTGTCCTGCTTGTTCTGGCATCGAAGAGTGCCTATCAATATATGATGTCTCTGGAGACGGGGCCATAAGTGTCTTAGTTGATGTACTCAAGGTACTGGAAAAAGTAGGGCAAGGCTGTGACTAATTTTGATACATTTGCAAAACATGAAAAATAAAAGTTTCACTCTTATTGAAGTCTTGGTGGTAATAAGCATTATCGTTATTTTGACCGGAATAGTTTTTGCTGGCTATCGAAGTGGACAAAAACAACTGGCTCTTCAGAGATCGGCTAATAAATTAGCCCAAGATATCAGAAGGGTTCAGGAAATGGCCATGGCAGCTGAGGAATTGCCGAGTGGAGAAGTTCCATACGGAGGATATGGGGTATATTTAGAGAACGACGATAATTCTTATATTATTTATGCCGATAACAATGGAGATAGAGGACGCGGATCCGGGGATACTGACATAGAAACGATTTATTTAGAAGAGGGAGTTTCTGTATCAGATCTTCTTGTTTCTCACGTTGGTAGTTGGGGGTCTAAAACAATTATCGCTATAAATTTTATACCCCCTGACCCTGAAGTATCGTTACAATTTTTCCTACCGCTTCCGATAGGTTGGTTTCCGGGCGACGGGGCGAGAATAGTTCTTGCCTTAGAATCTGATCCGTCAAAAACCAAAACTATTACTGTAAATAAAGTTGGCCTAATTGAAATAGACTAAAATCATTTAAACATATAAACAAATAAACATCTGAACATGTTAAAATGTTAAAATGCTTAGATGCTAAAATAAGAAGAAGGGGTTTCACACTCCTTGAGGTTATTATCGCTATTTTTTTACTTACTGTTGGAATAGTAGGAATTTTCGTTGTTATTAACAAAACAATGAGCCTGATGGCTGCCTCTCCTTCCAAACTTATAGCTGCTTATTTGGCCCAAGAGGGAATAGAAATTGTGAGAAATATCAGAGATACAAATTGGGTTGAAGGAGCGCCCTCTTGGGATGAGGGCTTAGAAGACGGGGATTATGAGGTTGATTATGATGATCTAGCCTTAACTCCTTGCCCTGATCCTTGTGGAATGAGTAATCTTAGCTTTCTTCGCATTAATAATGACGGATTTTATAATTATGATTCGGGGACCGAAGCGACCAAATTTAAGAGAAAAATTACTATTTCTAATAAAACAGATTTAGACGGCGATCCCACCACATTTGAGAGAATGACGGTTACAGTTACGGTTTTCTGGGCAGAAAAAGGAAAATCTTATAGCGTTACTGTCCAGGAAAATTTGTACAACTGGCACTAACAAATCATTTAAACATCTAAACATTTAAACATGAAAACATTTCAGGAAGAATTAAAGGTAAAAATGGACGAATATGCTCATTTAGTTTATAAGATAACGAAAAGCTTTCCAAAGGAAGAACTATATGGGGCTACTTCGCAATTAAGAAGAGCGGCATTATCAATTATTTTAAATTATATCGAGGGTTTTGCCCGTCAAAAGAAAGCAGTTAAAAAGAATTTCTGGGAAATTTCTTATGGGTCTTTTAAGGAATCAAAATATTTGATTCATTTTTCTTTAGTTGAAAAATACCTTAATCAAAATGATTATAATAAAGCAATCAAATTAGCCGAAGAAATTGGTGCTATGCTTTGGCGTTCTATTCAGTCGGTAAAATAATACGATTGTTAAAATGTTAAAATGTTTAAATGTTAAAAAGAGCAAGGGGGGTTTTAGCATTATTGAGATGTTGGTAGCAGTAACTATTTTTACCTTGGTTGTGGGGTCAGCCACTGGCCTTTTTGTTTCAGCTATTCGTTCTCAAGCTAAAATTTTAGCTACCCAGAAGCTTTTAGACGAGGCAAGCTATGTTATGGAATATATGGGTAGATATTTAAGAATGGCGAAGAAAGACACTGGTCCGACCTGCCTTAACACGGCAGGAAATAACTATGAAAATCCAGGGGGAAGCCCCACTATGATAAGGTTTATAAATTATCGCGATGAATGCCAAGCTTGGGAATTTTCGGTTGAAAGATTAAGCGAGGATAAAGACGGAGGTTTTGTAGGATGGTTAACCTCAGAAGACCTTAAAGTAACTTCATTTGAAGCTATTGATTCTATTCCTACTGGAAGCTGGTCTGAAACAGACTCTTATCAACCGCGAGTAACTCTATCTTTAACTATTCAAAAAAAGCCAGAAGGAAAGCCCCAAATTGAAATTCAAACCACCATTTCCCAGAGAGACTTAGACCTGAAATAAAAGTAAAAAGATAGTTGTTAATAGCTAATTGTTAATAGTTAATAGATCAATTAACAATCAACAATCAACAATGAAATTTAAAATTGCACAACGGGGTATTGCTGTTTATCTTGCCATCGTCATTATGACTGTTATTTTAGCTATTGGCTTAGGAACGAGCACAATCCTTATTGGACAACTCAAAATAAGCAGAGGGATAGAAAATTCAGTGGTTGCCCTCTATGCCGCTGACACCGGAATCGAACATATTTTGTATGAAGAAAGACTATGCCGAACAGCTCCTTGCCTTGATGGTTGCAATGGTATCTTTCCGGATATTTGTTTAGGGCTTCCTGATGGCTATGAGACGTCAAGTACATTATTAAGCGGCGAAGCAAGTTATGTGGTAAGCACAAAAATAGAAGGAGACGAGATAAAATTTAAATCAATTGGTGGATACAAAGGCACTAAAAGAGCAATTGAAACTACCATGCCTTTGCCTCTAGTACCGGAACTTGCAGTTTGGCGATCTTGCGAAGATGTCGCAACCAATATTTCTTGGGGGTTTAGTCGTCCGATGGGTTATAGGTTTGTTCCCCAGGTTTCTGGCGAAATAATAGAACTCTGTGGATATTTTGATGGAACAAACGATGTTATTCTTTATAACGGAGATTACACGGTGGCAACTAGTGTCCCGATTACAGGCAAGGCAGCAATAAGCTCAGAATGGGCTTGTAAGGAGATAGATCCACCAATTAGCGTTTCAGCTACAACATATTTCGTAATAGCTGACATAACCACTGGTGGTAGTTACTATGCAAACGGAAGTTCTTTCTCCCTGCCCATGACTTGCAACTTAGTCAGCATTAAAGAGGGCGTTGTCGATAATATCGGCTCGCCTTTTAGTGGCTATACATCCTTCAATAACTACATACTAGGAATAGTAGACATTGCCTTTGTCCCGGCTCCATAGGTTTTTTTAAGTTCGTTCCCTTGATTACTTCCTATTTTAAAGGCCTAGCGGATAATCTCTTATTTTTTTATGGAGAAAAAAGAAGCTAAACGCCGGATTGAGAAACTCAAAAAATTAATTCACCACCATCACTATTTATATCATGTTTTAGACCGCCATTTTGAGGATGTTTAACTCCCGATGTTAAACATATCAAGATGTTTAACTCCCGATATTAAACATTGTTAAAGATTCTTCAGTAAAGGCGGGTAATTCCCGCTTTTTGGATACATAACATAATATTGTTATAATAAATGTAGTATAGCAAAGTATTAATGTTTAACTCCCGATGTTAAACATAATTTATGCCTTATCGCCAAATATCTTTTGAGAAAAATCAACCCGTACATATAATTTCTCGAGCAGTAGAAGAAAGGGAAATTTTTAGAGAGGAAGAAAATTGTTATCGATTTATTTTTCAAATGTATGCTGCTAACTTTGGAAAACCAGCCTTGAATCTTTGGCGTCAAGATATAATAAAATCAGCCAAAGCTTTATTGCAAGGAGAAGATATTTCATCAAAATTTATAATCAAGGAACACCCGCCCTTAGTCTATTTTTTAGATTTTTGTTTAGTTATAAATCATTATCACTTCCAATTAGTTCCCAATTCCGAAAATAGCATTCCTCAGTACATGAGAAAATTAAATATTGGTTTTGCCAAATATTTTAATTTAAAACACGGTCGAAAAGGCGCATTATTTGGTGCTCGCTATAAAAGCGTGCCGGTGATGACAAATTCTCAGTCAGATGCCGTGACCCGGTATATTAATGTGATTAATGTTTTGGATGTTTATCAGTCAGGATGGAGAGAAAAAGGGTTGGATGACTGGCAAGGAAGTCTTAATTTTTTAGAAAATTATCAATTTTCAAGCTTTCCTGATAAAATTGGCAGAAGGAATTCTAAAATTATTGCCCCAAAAGAAATTTTAGAAAAATTCGCTCCTATAGAATATAACGAGGACAAAGAGCTATATCTAAAATTTACCAAAGATTTCTTAAAGAATAAATTAGCCCACTTTTCTCCCCTTTTTCTTGAATAAATGTTTAACATCGGGAGTTAAACAGGGTAAAAATATGACAAAAAAAGAAGCTAAACGCCGGATTGAAAAGCTTAAAAAATTAATTCACCACCACCGCTATTCTTATCATGTTTTAGACCGCCAAGAAATTTCAGAAGCAGCTCTTGATTCTTTGAAAAAAGAGCTTTTTGATTTAGAGCAAAAATTCCCAGATTTAGTTACTTCTGATTCTCCCACCCAAAGAATAGGAGGCAAACCCTTAGAGAAATTCGAAAAAGTTAGGCATTCCCAATTAATGCTTTCTTTTAACGATGCTTTTTCAGAAAAAGATATGAAAGATTGGCAAGAGAGAATTGGCAGACTTTTAACTCCAGAAGAAAGAAGAGAGGTTGATTTTTATTGCGAGCTGAAAATTGACGGCTTAGCTATTGAATTAACTTATGAAAAAGGAATTTTAAAAACAGGCTCAACCAGAGGAGACGGCTTAATTGGCGAGAATGTTACTCAAAATCTAAAAACCATTGAAGCTATCCCTCTCAAATTAAGGGACAGTCCTGGAACTATCTCTCAACTGATTGTTCGGGGGGAGGTTTTTATTTCCAAAAAAGAATTTGAAAAACTAAATAAAAAGCAAAAGAAAAAAGGACTGTCTCTTTATGCCAATCCCCGAAATGTAGCAGCAGGCTCTATCAGGCAATTAGATCCTAAAATTACGGCCCAAAGGAAACTGGACTCTTTTGCTTATGGTTTAGTTTCTGATTTAGGGCAAAAAACTCACGAGAAAGAGCACGAAATTTTAAAGATTGTAGGCTTTAAAACCAACCCTCACAACAAATATTGTAAAAACTTAAAAGAGGTTTTTGAATTTCATGATTTTTGGCAAAAAAAGCGGGAAGGACTTGATTATGAAATTGATGGCATTGTTGTTCAGGTCAATCCAGGCAAAATCTTTAAAAAATTAGGAGTGGTCGGTAAGGCTCCGAGAGGAGCTATAGCTTATAAATTTCCTTTAAAACAGGCGACAACTGTTATCGAAGATATTAAAGTTCAGATTGGCAGAACCGGAGCCTTAACTCCCGTAGCTTATTTAAAGCCAATAAAAGTAGGCGGGGTAACTATTTCTCGAGCCACCCTCCACAATGAAGATGAAATAAAAAGACTGGGAGTGAAAATTGGCGATACTGTTATTGTTGGCCGGGCTGGCGATGTTATCCCAGATATCATTAAAGTTTTACCTGAATTAAGAACTGGCAAAGAAAAAAGTTTTAAAATGCCTCAAAAATGTCCGGTTTGTGGCAGAAAGGTTATAAAGCCTAAAGGAGAGGCAGTTTCTCGTTGTTCTAATCCCCAATGTTTTGCTCAACAAAAAAGATATTTTTACCACTTCATTTCCAAAGGAGCCTTTGATATTACAGGCTTGGGCCCCAAAATTATTGATAGATTGATTGAAGAGGGTTTAGCCCAAGATCCTTCAGATCTTTTTGAATTAAAAGAAGGAGATATTTCTCCGTTAGAACGATTTGCTAAAAAGTCAGCTCAAAATCTCATTGAGGCAATTCAATCTCGAAAAAAAATTAGTTTAGCGAGATTCATTTTCGCTTTGGGAATTAGAAATGCTGGAGAAGAAACAGCCTTAGATTTAGCCAGATATTTTGGTTCTTTAGAAAATTTAAAAAAAACTTCTTTAGAAAAATTGGAAAAAATAATGGATATTGGGCCTATAGTTGCCCGTTCTATTTATGATTGGTTTCACCAAAAAAGAAATCTGGAGTTTTTAGATAGGTTAAAAAGGGTAGGCATAGAAATTGAAATATTAAAAATTAGAGCTAAGAAACTAAAGCTAAAAGGCCTAACTTTTGTTTTGACTGGAGGATTGCAAACAATGACCAAAGATGAAGCCAAAGCAAAGATTAGGGAATTGGGCGGGGAAATCTCTGAATCAGTTTCGAAAAAAACAGACTATGTTGTTGTGGGCAAAGAACCCGGCTCAAAATATGAGAAAGCCAAAAAGCTAAGCCTCAAAATAATTCCCGAAAAAGAATTTCTAAAACTAATTAAGAAAAGCTAGCGGAGGCCCGTCCTCCGCCAAAACATGCCCTACAGGAAACAACAACTTATAAACGGCGAGATTTACCACGTTATCTTGAGAGGAATTGATAATAATTTAATTTTTAAAAATACAGACGACTATTATCGAGGGATTTTTTCTATCTATGAGTTTAATGATAAAAAATCTGTAGAAATTTTAAAAAGACGACGCCAAATTCAAACCATAAAAAAGAAACTCAAAAATGGCGGAGGACGGGCCTCCTCCATTTCTGATCAGCGAGATAAACTAATAGAAATTTTGACTTTTTGCCTTATGCCAAATCATATTCACTTATTGACAAGACAGCTTCGAGACGATGGAATAACTAAATTTATGAGGAAATTAGGTACGGGTTACGGGAGTTATTTTAATCGGAAATATGGCCGAAAGGGTTATGTTTTTCAAAATAGATTTTCCGCAGTCCATATCAAAGACGATAAACAACTGAAAATTGCATTTGTCTATATACATACCAATCCTATAGCTCTTGTTGAGCCAAATTGGAAAGAAAAAGGAATTAAAAATCCAAAAAGGGCCATTAAATTTTTGGAAGAATATAAATGGTCAAGTTACCTTGACTATATCGGGAGGCACAGTTTCCCTTCGGTAACTGAAAGAAAGTTTATTTGGACAATACTGAACGAAGGTCAAGGTTGTCAAAAGTTTGTTAACTATTGGATAAGACATAAGGGCAAAATCAAGGAATTTACAGGGCTCGCTTTAGAGTAATATAAATAAAAACAGAGGACGGATCTCTGCAATTTGGCGGAGGACGGGCCTCCGTTAGCTTAATGAAGGAGGTTTTAATTCATCTTAAAAAGTTAGATTGGATTTTAATCATTACTACATTGTTCCTGATTAGTATCGGCCTTTTATCGATTTATAGTTCTTCGCTTTCAGATGGAGATTTTTTAAATTTTCAAAAACAGATTATTTTTTTGATAATCGGTTTTTTCTTAATGATCTTTTTAAGTTTTTTTGATTGGCGCATTTTTCGAGTTAATCCCTATTTAATTTTAACTCTTTATTTCCTTTCTATTTTGGCTTTGGCTGGCCTCTTTTTTCTGGCCCCCTCAATCAGAGAGGTTAGAAGTTGGTATAAAATAGGGGCGATTTCCATTGATCCGATAGAGCCAACTAAAATTGTCTTGATTATTTTATTGGCTAAATATTTTTCAATGAGGCACGTTGAAATGTATAGAGCTCATCACATTATTCTTTCTGGGATTTATGTTTTAATTCCTGCCCTTCTTATTTTTTTTCAGCCAAATTTAGGTTCAGTGATAGCCTTAATTCTTCTTTGGATAGGCATTTTAATCATCTCTGGAATAAAAATTCGCCATTTTTTGATTCTTTGCTTGGTAGGATTTTTAATTTTAATTTTTTCCTGGGGTTTTTTACTAAAAGATTATCAGAAAGAGAGGGTTATAAATTTCATCGATCCTCAAATCGATCCTAAGGGAATTTCTTGGAGCGTAAATCAGTCGAGAATAGCTATTGGCTCTGGGGGCTTTTTGGGAAAGGGAATTGGCCAAGGGTCTCAAGTTCAGTATGGTTTTTTACCAGAACCCCAAACTGACTTTATTTTTTCTGCCGTTGCTGAAGAAATGGGATTTTTTGGAGTGATAATTTTATTAACTCTTTTTGCCCTTTTGGTTTGGAGAATTTTCAAAATTGCAATTTTTGCTAAAAGTAATTTCCCCCGCCTATTTGCGGCAGGCTTAGCTATCATTTTAATTTCTCAATTATTTATCCACATTGGAATGAACCTTGGTATTTTACCAATTATTGGCCTATCCTTGCCCCTGGTAAGCTATGGAGGTTCTAGCTTAATTTCTACTTTTATTGGCTTTGGCATTCTCCAAAGTATTAGAATTAAAGAAAATTTGGCTACATAAATTTGATCAGCCAAATGGATAGTTTTAATAATAAAAATTGATTTTTTATTTTAAAAGAGTATAATTCATAAATTAGGCAATAATTTGAAATTTTATGCGAGAAAAACTTATTAATATCTTTTCAAAAATTATTGAAGGGGGAATAATTATCCTGGTTTTTCTTCTTCCTTTATTTTTTTTACCAATAACTAGCGAGGCCTTTGAATTTCCAAAACAGATTTTATTTTTATTTTTGATTAGCCTTTTAACAATTGCCTGGGCCATTAAGATGATATTGGAAAAATCGGTAAAAATTTTGCACAGCCCTTTAACCTTACCTATTTTGATTTTCTTTGGAGTTTTTTTGCTCGCCACCATTTTTTCTATTCATCGTTTCTCCTCAATTTTTGGCCCTTATCCCAGGCTCTACGGAGGATTAATTAGTTTAATTATTTGTTTGTTAACTTTTTTCTTAGTAGCGAACAATGTTAAAGAAAAAAAACAAATTTCCCGAATTTTTATTGCTCTTTCTCTCTCTGGTTTAGTTTTGGTTGTAATTTCTCTTTTTAATTTCTTTGATGTTTATCTTTTGGGAAAGCTATTAAGGGGGCGCTTTCTTACGCCAGCTGGATCAGCCGATGGAACTTCTTTATTTTTAGTTCTTATTTTGCCAGTTTTACTCTTAACTTTTTTCTTTGAGAAAAAGCGAACTCTCAAGATCCTTTCAGGAGCAGTTAGCTTTATTTTTATTTTTTATATTTTCTTGATAAACTACTTATTCGCCGTCTTCTCGGTTTTTCTTATATTTCTTTTAGCCATCATTTTTTCCAAACTGACAATCTCTCGGGAAATGTTAATTAAGATGGGAATTTTCTTTTTGATCTGCCTTTTTCTGGTAACAATAAATAACTGGGATCTGGTCAGAACAAAGGTCCCTCTTCTTAAAACAAGGCTAATCCAACACGATATTGCCCTTGACCAAAATACAGGCTGGGCGGTTGCTGTCAGGGGCTTGCAGAATTTAAAATTTTTGGCTCTTGGATCTGGACCGGGAACCTATCTCTTTGACTTCACCTCTTTTAAACCCATCGGATTTAATCAAACCCCATTATGGAATATTCGCTTTGAGAAGTCTTCTAATGAATATTTCCAAATTATTTCTACCATCGGCTTTTTAGGGTTTCTTTCTTTTCTTTATCTTTTGCTGATAATTGGAAAAATAGCCAGACTGATTTGGCAGAAAAAAGAAGAACTTGGGCAAATCTGTCTTTTTCCAGTTATCCTCTTTGCCTTTATTAGTCTTTTTACTGCTTCATTTACTTTAACTGCTTTTGTTTTCTGGTTATTTTTAGGTTTAACTATAGCCTTTTCTCGTTTAATCAATTTAACTAAAATCAGAGAGGTCGAGCTTTCTCTGGCAACAGTTCAACTTAGAGGAAGGGCCAAGGTGAGAGGAGAGCTTTTTCCTTGGTTGATTGGCTTGGTTGTCATTTTGATCTTAATTCCCTTGCTTTGGCAAGAGGGAAGACTTTTTCAAGCCGAACTTTATTTTACCAAAGCTAGGGCTGAACAGTTTAAAGCCCAGCCAAATGGCGATTTGATTTTACAGTCTCTAACAAAAGCCCGAGAGATAATGCCTACCAACGATTATTATCGGCAGGCCCTTTCTGATACTTCTCTTAATTTTACTATTTTGGCAGAGCAACAAAGATTATTAACAGAGGAGTCAAAGCAGCAGTTACTCCAAACAGCTGTGACAGAAGGTCAATGGGCTGTCCGTTTAGCTCCCCATAATATCTTTAATTGGGAAAATTTACAGCAAATTTATACTACAGTTACTGTTTCCCAACAGGAAGACTTACTTATTAATACTGTTTTGCCTCAAGAAATTCTCCTGGACCCTTTTAACCCTCGCCACTGGAATGATTTGGGCTGGATTCATTTTAATCTAAGGAACGATATTGATACAGCCAAATGGTACCTTCAAAAAGCCATTTCTTTAAAAACAGACCTTCCCGACGCCCACTATAATTTAGCCAGGGTTTATACAAAAGAGGGAAAAAAAGAAAGAGCCCTTCAGGAATATGAACAAGCTTTGAATTTTCTTAGCCAGCAAATTTCTTCGCTGGAGGCAGTTCTTTCTTCAAGGCCAGATCTTCAAGAAGCCCTTAGCCAATTAAAACAATTTAGATTCCAGATTGAAGCAGAGCGAGAGCAACTTTTACAAGAGATTGACAAAGAGCAATCACCAAAAGAAGAGTAATTGGGGGATTGACAAGACTTTAAAAATGATTAAACTTAAGACAAGCTACTTGCTTTCCTTGAAAAAGCTTTTTTTATATTATATACTGGATAATACTTAAATTTCGCCTCCTACTTGCTTCCAATAAAAAATTAAAACTTTAAAAAGTCCTCCCCTAAAAAGGAATTAATTTAGGGATTTTTTTGTGTTTTATAAGCCCTGCGAATTACGAATATTTACGAACCTACAAATAGAAACATTTTCGTTTCTAAAATCAACCCTCCGGGGAGTCGCTTTTAAGCGACAGCGTATATTCGTACTGATTAGTAATTCGTAGGAAGCTATGGAAAAAATCAAGACAAAAAACTTTGGCAAAGCAAAGGTCCAACTTCCTCTGCCTTATTTACTCTTGCAACAACAAGAGAGCTGGAAAAATTTTTGGCAGAGAGACCTTAAAGAGCTTTTAAGCGAGATATCGCCAATTCGAGACTACACAGGAAAAGAACTAGAGCTCTGGTTTTTAGATTATAAATTAGATGAACCCAATTATCGATCAGACTTAGAAGCCAAGAAAAATAACGACTCTTTTGAAGTTCCTCTTAGAGTAAAAACCAGATTAGTCAACTTAAAGACAAAAGAAATTAAAGAGCAAGAAGTTTTTCTAACTGACTTTCCTCTAATGACCGAAAGGGGAACTTTTATTGTAAATGGAGTAGAAAGAGTAGTAATTTCTCAGCTTATTCGTTCGCCCGGAGCTTTTTTCACAATGCAAAACATTGGAGGGAAAAACTATTTCGGTGCAAAAATTATCCCCAATAGAGGAGCTTGGCTAGAATTCGAAACAGAAACCTCAGGATTAATTGGGGTTAAGATTGATCGAAGAAGAAAGGTACCGGCCACTATGCTTCTTAGAGTTTTAGGCATTGACCAAGATAACCAAATAAAAGAGATCTTTCAGGACGTTGATAATGACCCCGAAATTAAATATATCGAAGAAACTCTAAAACATGATTCAACAAATAATCAGGCAGAGGCATTAGTTGAAATTTATCGAAGATTAAGGCCGGGAGATTTAACTACTCCTGATACCGCCCGTGAATTAATTGAGAATATGTTCTTTAAATTCGAAAGGTATGATTTATCTAAAGTTGGAAGATGGCGGATGTGGCAAAGATTAATAGAATTAAAAAATCAACCCCGAAGCAAAGCCTCCGGCTCGCTACGGGGCAAGAAACCAAAAACTCCCGATAGAAAGACCTCTCTTTCTTATCAGGGAAGCAAATCAAAAAATCCTGGAGAAGAAATTACTGTTTCAGACAGAGTTTTAACACCTGAAGATGTCACTGCTGTCTTAAGAGAAATTGTTCGTTTAAATAATGATCCTAACGGAAAACCAGATCAAATTGATCACTTGGGAACGAGAAGAGTAAGGGTTTTCTCAGAGCTTTTACAAAACAGACTAAGAGTAGGATTGATGAGGATGGAGAGAATAATTAAGGACCGAATGTCAACATTAGATGTTTATACTATAACACCAGCTCAGATTATTAATCCGAGGCCGGTGATGGCAATAGTGAAAGAATTTTTTACTTCAAGTCAGATTGCCCAGTTCATGGATAATGAAAATCCTTTAGCTGAATTAGAGCACAAAAGAAGATTATCAGCTACGGGCCCTGGCGGTTTAACTCGGGAGCGAGCTGGCTTCGAGGTCAGAGATGTTCAACCCTCTCACTATGGAAGAATCTGCCCTATTCAAACTCCAGAAGGGCCGAATATTGGTTTAGTTGGGCATTTGGCTTCTTTTGCCAAGATTAATCCTTATGGATTCTTAGAAACTCCCTATTTTAAAGCAAAGCGAGGCAAAGTTACTCCAGAGGTCCACTATCTTAATGCCTACGAAGAAGAGAAATATAATATTGCTTCAGCCAGTGTTCTTCTTGATCGAAATAGTAATATCATTCCAGAAAAAGTGGAAGCTCGAATAAAAGGAGAACCAGGGGAAATAGAGAGAGAAAAAATTGATTTTGTTGATGTTTCTTCTGAACAATCTATTTCTGTTGCTACCTCTTGTATTCCTTTTTTGCAAAATGATGATGCTAATAGAGCTCTGATGGGTTCTAACATGCAAAGACAGGCTGTTCCTTTGTTGAAACCAGAAATCCCCTTGGTTGCTACGGGGGTGGAAAGGAATGTTGCCCAAGATTCTGGCCAAGGAGTGATAGCTTCTGAAGATGGTAAAATTACTAAAGTTGACGCAGATCGAATAGTAGTCAAGGTCAAAGGAAAGTCTGAAAGCCAGAAATATGAATTACGGACATTTCTTAGGACCAATCAATATACTTGTTTTCACCAACGGCCAATAGTCAATAAAGGAGATGCTGTCAAAAAAGGAGACGTCTTGGCTGACGGAGGGGGGATATCTCAAGGATTTCTATCTTTAGGACAGAATGTTTTGGTTGCTTTTATGCTTTGGCGAGGCGGCAATTTTGAAGATGCGATTATTATCTCCGAAAGAATAGTTAAAGACAATATCTTTACCTCCATCCATATCGAAGACTTTTCTTGCGATATCCGGGAAACAAAATTGGGGCCAGAGATTACAACTGCCGATATTCCTAATGTGGGAGAAGAAAGATTAAAGGACTTAGACGAAGAAGGCATTATCCGAATTGGAGCAGAAGTGGCACCAAATGATATTTTAGTTGGTAAAATTTCTCCTAAAGGAGAAGCCGACTTGACTTCCGAAGAAAGATTACTCCGAGTTATTTTTGGCGAAAAAGCCAGAGAGGTTAAAGATACTTCACTGCGAATGGAGCATGGCAAAAGAGGAAGAGTGATAGGGGTAAAAATTTGGGAAAGAGATAAGGGGGCAAAATTAGAGCCCGGAGTGATTAAAAGGATTCGAGTAGAGGTAGCCGAAGTACGGAAAATTCAGGCCGGAGACAAATTAACTGGCCGTCATGGCAACAAAGGAGTAGTTTCTAGAGTTTTACCAGCCGAAGAAATGCCATTTTTGGAAGATGGCACGCCTATTGATATTATTTTGAATCCTTTGAGCGTTACTTCAAGAATGAACTTAGGCCAAATTTTAGAAACTCACTTGGGATGGGCAGCCAAAAAATTAGGCTATATTGCTCTCACTCCAGCCTTAGCCGGAGCGACAGAAAAAGACATCAAAGAAGAATTAAGGGCAGCTAATCTTCCCGAAGATGGAAAAGTGACCCTATTTGACGGAATAACCGGAGAATCTTTCGAGGAAAAGATTACAGTTGGCTTTATTTATATGATGAAATTAATTCATATGGTGACAGACAAGATTCACATGAGGTCTATCGGTCCTTATTCTTTGATAACCCAGCAGCCATTAGGCGGGAAAGCTCAATTTGGTGGTCAACGTTTTGGAGAGATGGAAGTTTGGGCCTTAGAAGGATATGGAGCAGCCAATGCTCTTCAAGAAATCATGACTATAAAGTCTGACGACGTTCCAGGAAGAGCAGCTACTTATGAGGCAATTTTAAAAGGGGAAAAGATTAAAAGCCCTAATGTTCCAGCCGCTTTCAATTTATTGGTTAACGAGATAAAATCTTTGGGATTAAATATCGAAGTAAAAGAAAAACCTAAAAATATAGAAGCGGAAGAACGCGGAACTATACGCGGAAAAGACGCGGAAAAATCCGCGTAAGTCCGCGTAGCTATCCGCGTAAATCCGCTTCTACAAGATATGAGGGTAATTGACATTGAATCAATTAGAATAAAATTGGCCTCTCCAGAAGATATTCTTTCTTGGTCTCACGGAGAGATAACCAAACCCGAAACCATTAATTACCGAACCCAACGGTCAGAAAAAGACGGTCTTTTTTGCGAAAGAATCTTTGGGCCAACCAAAGATTATGAATGTTATTGCGGGAAATATCGAAGGATTCGTTATAAGGGAATTATCTGCGATAAATGCGGGGTAGAAGTGACCAAATCTCAGGTCAGAAGAGAAAGAATGGGCCACATAAAGTTAACGACCCCGGTTTCACATATCTGGTTTTTAAGAGGAGTTCCCTCAAGAATAGGGATGGTTTTAGATATTCCTCTTCAGCAAGTAGAAAGGGTTATTTATTTTGCAGCTTATATTATCACTCAGGTCTCAGAAGAGGCTCGAAAGAAGGTCTTGGAAGAAATAGAAAAAGAATACAAATCAAAGAGCAAAGAGTCAAAAGCTATGAAAGGGAAGAGAAAGCTGGCAGTTAAATCATTAGAGCTTAAAAAAATGAGGAACATAGCCAAAGAAGAAGTCCAGGGAATTCGACCTTTAAGAATCGTATCTGAAACCGAGTATCATCGTCTCTCTTTAAAGTATGGAGAAGTTTTTGAAGCAGGAACAGGAGCTGAGATTTTAAGAAAGATTTTTGAGGAATTAGATCTTAAGAAAGAGGGAGACAAATTAAAGAGAGAAGCAGAATCCGCCTCTCCAGTTAATCGTCAAAAAATCTTAAGAAGGTTAAAACTTCTTCAAGGAATGATAAGGGCTGGGATTAGGCCAGAGTGGATGTTTTTGACAGCCCTACCGGTTTTGCCGCCAGATTTGCGACCAATGGTTCAACTCGACGGAGGAAGATATGCTTCTTCTGACCTAAATGATCTTTACAGAAGGGTAATTAATAGAAATAATCGATTGAAATACCTAATCGAAGTTTCGGCCCCAGAGGTAATTGTTCGAAATGAAAAAAGAATGCTCCAAGAAGCCGTTGATGCCCTGATTGACAATAATATGAGGAAGGGAACAACTACCCAGGCTACTACTGGAGGAAGAAGGCTTTTAAAATCTTTAGCTGATATGTTGAAAGGAAAACAGGGAAGATTCAGGCAGAATCTTTTAGGGAAAAGAGTTGATTATTCTGGCAGGTCAGTGATCGTTGTTGGGCCAGATCTTAGATTAGACCAGGTTGGCATACCCAAACAAATGGCCCTGGAATTATTTAAACCTTTTGTTATTAATAAAATCTTAGAAAGAGAATTATCTTATAACGTAAGAGGAGCCTCTCGATTAATTGAGCAAGAGACTGATGAGGTTTGGGCGATTTTAGAAGAAGTAGTTAAAGATAAATTAGTTCTACTTAATCGAGCTCCAACCCTACATAGATTAGGAATTCAAGCTTTCCAGCCTTTGTTGATTGAAGGAGAAGCGCTTAGGATTCATCCTTTAGTTTGTAGAGCTTTCAACGCTGATTTTGACGGAGACCAAATGGCTGTTCACCTTCCTCTTTCTGATGAGGCCCAGAGAGAAGCTCGAGAAATTATTTTATCTACCCTTAATTTACTGAAACCAGCTACTGGCACTCCGGTCATTGCTCCTACTCAAGATATTATTCTTGGTTGTTATTGGGTTACAAAAATAAAAGAAGGAGCTAAAGGAGAGGGGAAAGTATTCGGCTCTCAAAATGAAGCTATCTTGTCTTATGATACCGAAATAGTTGATTTAAGGGCAAAAATTAAAGTCAGGTTAGAGAAAGGATTTATCGAGACTTCGGTGGGACGGATTCTATTTAATCGAACCTTATCACCGGAATCGCCTTTTATTAACGAAGAAATAAATGCGAAACGGTTGCAGAAAATAGTTAGTTTAATTATTGAGAAGATAGGAGCTAAAGACTCCCAACCTTATTTAGATAAGATAAAAGCCTTAGGGTTTGAATTTGTCACCAAGGCTGGAATTTCCTGGGGAATGGATGATTTGATAGTACCCCCAGAAAAAGAAGGAATAATTTCAGAAACCCAAAAACAGATAGAAAAAATTGACAAACATTACAAAAAAGGATTACTGTCTCGAGAAGAAAAAGCTTCTCAATCAATCGAGGCTTGGCAGAAGGCAAAATTACAAGTTGAAAAATTAATACCCAAAACCCTTCCTCCCCTAAGTCCCGTCTCGATAATTATTAACTCAGGAGCAAGAGGAAGTTGGGCCCAGCCAGTTCAGATGACCGGAATGAAAGGTTTAGTTATCAATCCAATGGGTAAGATTATTGAGCTTCCTGTAAAAAGCTCTTATAAAGAGGGATTTGACATTTTGGAATATTTTATTTCAACTCATGGAGCAAGGAAAGGAACGGCAGACACTGCTTTAAGAACCTCAACAGCAGGATATTTAACCCGCCGGCTTATTGATGTTGCTCACGAGATAATTGTTAATCAAGAAGACTGTCGAGATAACAAAGGAGCCATGATTTTTAAAAAAGACTCTCTTGATATTGGACAAAATCTCCTCTTTAAGATTTTGGGCAGAGTAAATCTTCAGGATTTAAAGATAAGGGATAAAAATCAAAAACTAAAAACGATTGTTAAAAAAGGAGAAACTATTGATTGGGAAAAAGCCAATCTTATCAATGATTCAGGAATTGAGGAAATAAGAGTTCGCTCCCCTCTAAGCTGTAAAACCTCCAGAGGAGTTTGTCAGAAATGTTATGGCTGGGACTTGGGCCGAAATCAAATGGTAAAATTAGGAGAGGCAGTAGGGATTGTGGCTGCCCAAGCAATTGGTGAACCCGGAACTCAATTGACAATGAGAACCTTTCATTTGGGCGGAGTGGCCGGAGAAGGAGATATCACCTTAGGCCTGCCAAGGGTTGAGGAGGTTTTTGAAGCTCGTCCTTCGCAAAGAAAAGCCACTATATCTGCTATTTCGGGTGAGGTAGCGGAGATTACTTCAGAGAGAGTTATCAGGATAAAAAAGAAAAATAAAAAGCAAGCAGGAAAGAAACAAAAAAAAGCTAAGGCAGAAATAGTTGAATATAAAATTCCTTCCACCAACCCTATCTTAATTAATCCTGGAGAGCAAGTCGAAATAGGCCAACAGCTTTCGGATGGCAGCATTGATTTAAAAGATCTTTATAGACTAACCGATCAAGAAGAAACTCAAAGATATATTGTTAAAGAAATTCAGAAGATATATGCTTCCCAAGGAGCAATTATTCACGATAAACACATTGAAGTAATCGTAAGGCAAATGTTTTCTCGAGTTAGAATTAAAGACGGAGGGGCAAGCACCCTTACGGATGGTGAAATTTGTGAAAAAGGACAAGTGCTTGAAGAAAATCTAAGATTAAAAAAAGAAAATAAAACACTTATTACTTTCCAACCCATTCTTTTAGGTATTTCAAAAGTTGCCTTAACTACTGACTCATTTTTATCAGCGGCCTCATTTCAAGAAACTTCTCGGATCCTTATTAAAGCAGCGCTCGAGGGCAAGAAAGATGAACTAAAGGGTCTTAAGGAAAATGTAATTATTGGCAAGTTAATTCCAGCTGGAACTGGTTTTAGAAAATAGGCTGGGATGATATAATAGAATCGTGGGAAAGAAAAAAAATAAAAAGAAATTTAAAAGATCAGTTCAAAACAAGAAAAATCAAAATCTCCCGACTCTGCCGGAAAAGACCAAATCTTGGATTGCGGCAATTTTAATGTTCTTAGTTGGGATAATAGCTTGCTTAAGTTTTTTTGAGAAAGCCGGAATAGCTGGAAGAATGTTTATTTCTGGGTTTGGATTTCTGATTGGCAGAAGTATTTTTTTAATCCCCCTCCTTTTTGTTTTTGGGGGGGTTTTATTTTTGAGAAAAGCAACAGAAAGGATTTACCCGTTTGTATTATTGGCTATTTTCATTCTAATTTTAGGGAGTTCGGGCACTCTATCATCTTTTCAACATTTTAAATATGGAGGGGCAAACGACGGTTTAAGCCAAATAATGATAAAAGAAGGAGGAATGGCAGGTTATATAATTTCATGGCCATTGCAAAAGATTTTTGGATTAGAGGTAACTTTAATTATAAATTTTGCCATAATTATTATTGGCGGAGTGATTTTAATCCAGTATCTTTTGCCGAAAAGAAAGAAAGTTGCCCCAGAAGAAGAAAAGCCATCATTTTTTTTGCGGAAAATCCTTACTCCCAAATTTAAAATAAAAGAAGTTCCTCCTCTTGCTGGTTCTGAAGCTTCTTTTTCAGAAGAAAAGCAAAAAATTCCAGGGATTTCCCCTCAATTAGAGGAAAAAGCTGTCCCCTCGATTGGGCAATTAAAAATTGCCTCCGAAGAGAAAAAAGGCCAGCTCGTTTATCAGAAACCTCCCTTAGATCTTCTCGAAATCGATCGGGGAAAGCCCAATTCTGGGGATATTAAAGTAAATTCAGCAATTATCAAAAAGACTCTTCAAAATTTCGGTATTTCAGTTGAAATGTCAGAGGTAAATATTGGTCCGACAGTAACCCAATATACCTTGAAGCCGGCCGAAGGAGTAAAGCTTTCTCGAATTACAGCTCTGAATAATGATTTAGCCCTAGCTTTAGCTGCTCATCCAATTAGAATCGAGGCTCCCATTCCAGGCCGGCCCTTGGTGGGAATTGAAGTTCCTAATAGATTAAGAGCTCAAGTTGGATTAAGAGACTTAATCTCTCATCCGATTTGCCAAAATTCTCCGGCCAATCTTCTTTTAACCTTAGGAAGAGATGTCGCCAATAATCCTGTTTTTGCAGATCTTGCCAGAATGCCCCATTTATTAGTAGCAGGTTCTACCGGAACAGGAAAGACCATCTGTCTTAATGATTTAATTTTAAGTCTTTTATATCGCAATCCTCCAGAAGTTTTAAAATTTATTTTAGTTGATCCAAAAAGAGTAGAATTCCCTGTTTACAATCAGCTTCCTCACCTTTTGACTCCGGTAATTTTTAATGTTGGCCAGGCAATTAATACTTTAAAATGGTTAATTGCTGAGATGGAAAGGAGGTTTGATATTTTATCTGCGGCCAAAGCCAGAGATATTAATCTATATAACAACGAGATGATGGATAAAGAAGAGCCGGTAATGCCCTATATTGTTTTAATTATTGATGAATTGGCCGACTTAATGGCAGCTCGAGGCAGAGAAATTGAAGCTGGTATTGTCAGGATCGCCCAAATGGCCAGGGCAGTAGGTATCCACTTGGTCGTTGCTACTCAACGCCCCTCAGTAGAAGTAATCACTGGATTAATCAAGGCGAACATTACTTCTCGGATTACTTTTCAGGTAGCTTCTCAGGTTGATTCGAGAACAGTTTTAGATATGGCCGGGGCTGAAAAATTATTAGGAGCAGGTGATATGCTTTATATTTCCTCCGATGTTTCCAAGCCGAAAAGAATTCAAGCAGCCTATGCTTCAGACAAAGAAGTTAAAAGAGTTGTTAGCTGGATTAAAAAAACAGCCCAGCCAAAAGATATAGTTACAGAAGACTTAAGTGAAAGCTTAGAAAAGACCCTAACTGAACCCGAAGGTCAGACAGAAGTCTTCTTTGGAGGAGAAGACGATCCCTTACTTGAAGAAGCTAAAAGAGTAGTTATTGAAGCCAGGAAAGCTTCAGCCTCTTTGCTTCAGCGAAGACTAAGAATCGGCTATGCAAGAGCTGCTAGATTAATTGACACCTTAGAGGAAAAAGGAATTGTGGGTCCTGGAGAAGGGGCCAAGCCCAGGGAGGTTTATTTACCCTCAGAGGAAGAATAGCTTGATATTTTTTTAGAAAAAGGTTATTTTAAAGATGATGGTAAAACAAAAAAAAGAAAAAACTGAAAAGTCTACTGATAACCCACAGAGAGGAGACCTTCAAGAGGCAATCGAGGAGATTAAACAACGTTTTGGAGAAGGAGCGATTATGAAGCTAAAGGAAGCTAAATCGGTTGAAGTTGATACTGTTCCGACAGGGTCTATTTCTTTAGACTTGGCTTTGGGCGTTAATGGCGTTCCTCGGGGAAGAATAACTGAGATTTTTGGGTCAGAAATGTCAGGAAAAACTACCTTAGGACTCCATATTTTAGCTGAGGCTCAAAAGAAAGGAGGAGTAGGAGCTTTTATTGATGCCGAACATGCCTTAGACCCTGATTATGCTGAGAGAATTGGGGTTAATGTTGATGACCTTTTGATTTCCCAGCCAGATTCAGGAGAACAGGCTTTGCAAGTAGTAGAAACTTTAGTTAGATCGGGGCAAGTTGATGTAATTGTTGTTGATTCAGTAGCAGCTTTAACTCCAAAGGCTGAAATTGCTGGAGAAATGGGAGAATTTCAAATTGGCCTCCAGGCAAGATTAATGAGTCATGCCTTAAGAAAGTTATCTGGCGTTGTCTCTAAAACAAAGACTATTGTTATATTTTTAAACCAAACCCGAATGAAAATTGGAGTCCGTTTCGGCAATCCCGAAACCACTCCGGGAGGATTAGCCCTTAAATTTTACGCCTCAGTTAGAATTGATACCAGAAGAATAGCTCAAATCAAACATGGCGATGAAATTATAGGTTCGCGGATTAAGGCAAAAGTAGTTAAAAATAAAGTAGCCGCTCCCTTTAAAGTTGCTGAATTTGATATTTATTATAATGAAGGAATTTCCTATACTGGCGATATCTTGCAAGCTGCTTTAAATAAGGGAATTATTAAACAATCTGGAGCTTGGTTTCAATATGAAAATACAAAATTAGGTCAAGGAACAGAAGGGGCAAAAAAATATTTAAAAGAAAATCCCGAGTTGGCAGAGAAAATAAGAAAAATAGCAGTAGAAGAAGCTTAAAAGAATATTATTTGTTATCGAATATACAAAAACGGCTTAAATTTAAGCCGTTTTTGTTGTAATTGCTAAGCACTAGTCCCTATTTAATAGTATGGGGCAATAGTCCCAAATGCCGCGCTCTTTTAATTGCTTTAGCTAACTTTCGCTGATGCAAAGAGCAAACGCCGGTTCTTTTTTTGGCCCTAATTTTAGCCAAACCGGAAATAAATTTTTTTAAAATCTCAATATCTTTAAAATCTATTTCTTCAATGTTGTGCTGACAAAAATAACAATTCATGTTTGTAGAAGCGGATAAACGCGGATAGCTACGCGGATCAACGCGGATCATTTTCCGCGTCTTTCCGCGTTTAGATCCGCGTGAAGCGAAGCGATCCGCTTCTATTATCTAGAAGGGTATATCCTTCACATCTATTTCTTCCTCTGGCCCTTCTTCAATTATCGGGATTTCTTCTTGAGGAGCTTCTTTTTGGGGAGGAGGAGAAACTTTACCTGCTGCTTTTGGCCCCAACTGTATTCTTTCTCCAACAATTTCTGTTCTGAAACGTCGATTGCCAGATGAATCTTCCCAAGATTTTGTTTCTGACCTTCCTTCAATTAGAACAAGAGAACCTTTGGTTAAAAACTGAGAGGCAATTTCTGCTAATCTTCGCCAGAGAACAATATTATGGTATTCAGTTTTCTCTTGTTTTTTCCCACTTTCCCTTTCTGTCCACACTCGATTAGTGGCTAATCTAAGAGTGCAAACTGATTGACCGCCAGGGGTTGATCTCATTTCTGGATCAGTAGCTACTCTGCCCACTAATATAACCTTATTTAAATTCATATTTCTCCTACTAATTACGAACCCCCCGAATTACAAATATTCGCTGTGTGCGAACAGTGGGTAATTCGATTTGATTAGTAATTCGTAGAGTTTATTCTTCTAATATTTCTTCTAATTTTTTCTCAATTTCTTTTAAATCAACTTTTTTTGGGGCGGGTTTCGCTTCTTTTTCTATTCTTGAGATTTTAGGCAAGGTTTTAGGAGTTTTAACTCTTTTTAAAGGCTTTTTATTTAAAATAATATAACGGAGGATTTGTTGTTCAGAACTTAGCTTTGTTTTTAACGCTTCTATTTCTTCAACTGGTAAGTGAAAAGTAACCGTATTCAAATATGCATCTGCTTCTCCTTTTATCGGAGAAGGCAGCCTCTTTTTAATTACCCCAGTTTTCAAATAATCTTTTTCTACAATTCCCCTTTTTTCTTGGATAAAAGAATTTATTTCCTCTGAAAATTTTTTAACCTCATCTTCGGTTAATTTCAAAGCAAGAAAGTAAGTCAATTCGTAATATTTCATAAAATCATTTTAGCCATTTAACTGATTTAGATTTTAAATTCAATTGCATCTTCATCTTGAACTAAATAATCTCTGCCAACTGTTTTTATTTGGCCCACTTCCCGAGCCTTACTCCAGGAGCCAGTTTTAATCAATTCTTTTCCTGGAATTACTTCTGCCCGAATAAACCTTTCAGCAAAATCAGAGTGAACGCATCTGGCTGCTTCCAAAACTGTTTCTCCCTTCTTAAGTGTCCAGGCCCGAGCTTCTTTTCCTCCAGCTACGGTATAAAAAGTAATCAATTCAAGAATATTATAACAAGCAACAATTAACTGGTCAACCCGAGATTTCATTTCTAATTCCTTAACCTCCGATTCTGATAATTCAGAAATTTCTTCTTCAATTTTTAGGTTAATTGTCAAACAGGGGGATAAACTTTCAATTTCTTTTTCTTTAGAATTATCGTCAGTATTAAAGACATAAACAATTGGCTTTAAAGTTAAAAATTGGAACTCTTTAATTTCTTCCTTTTCTTCTTTTGATAAAGATAGGGCCGAGATTAATTTTTCTGGAGAAAGATTCTCTTGAATTTTTTTTAGCAACTCGCTCTTTTTCAAAGTACTTTTATCTCCAGTTTTAATATCTTTTTCCATTTTTCCTAATAAATTTTCTACCATTTCTAAATCTTTCATTATTAGCTCAGTCTCTACTGTTTCTACATCTTTTTGAGGATTAATTCCTCCTTCAACGTGTTCTACTCCTTCCCCTTTAAACTCTCTGATTACCTCAACTATGGCGTCACAGCTTCTTATATGAGAAAGAAATTGGTTTCCCAAGCCCTCTCCTTTGTGAGCCCCCCTTACCAAACCTGCAATATCAACAAATTCAATAATAGTTGGAGTTATTTTTTCTGGCTTTATAATTTCAGCTATTTTTTCTAATTTCTCATCAGGCACAGCCACTACCCCCACATTAGGATCTATGGTGGTAAAAGGATAAACAGCTATATCAACTTGCTTTTTTGTTAGGGCCTTAAACAAGGTTGATTTCCCAACATTGGGAAGGCCAACTATACCAACGGAAAAAGACATATAAATTACTTCTCCAAAATTGCAAAGCAATTTTGGAGACCACAAACAAATATATGTTATAATAAAAAAACACTTAGGTCAATTTTATTTTAGAATAAAAATTTATGGAAATTTTCCGAGCTTACGATATTAGAGGCAAATATCCCCAGGAGATACAGGAAGAAACCGCATATAAAATTGGTCAGGCTTTTGTTAAATTTTTGAATAAAAAGAGGCTTAATATTGTTGTTGGTAGAGATGGTCGTCTATCTTCGCCAAATTTAAAGAAAAACCTTATTAAAGGAATAATCAATTCTGGAGCTAACGTTATTGATATTGGGCTTAGCACTTCTCCAATGTTTTATTTTGGAGTGGCCCATTTTAAATTTGACGGGGGTATTAATATTACTGCTAGCCATAATCCCCCACAATATAATGGCTTTAAAATGGTCAGAGAAAAAGCTATTCCCATAAACGAGAAAACTGGCCTGCAAGAAATTAAAAGACTTATTGAAGAAATTAATGAAGCCAAATTTCCAAAGAAAAAAGGCAAATTGATTAAAAAATCAATCCTTAAAGATTATCTAGAATTTAATCTTAAAGAAATTAAAAAGAAAGAGTTAGAATCCTTGAAAATCGTAGTAGATACTGCCAACGCGGTACCAGGAATTTTAGTCAAAAAGATTTTCAAAATTTTACCTAGTGAGCTTCATCATTTATTTCCGAAACTAGACGGTTCTTTTCCCAATCACTTCCCCGACCCTCATCAGGTAAAGAATTTAAGAGAGATTAAAAGAATGGTCAGAATCAAAAAGGCTGATCTGGGCATAGCTTTTGATGGCGATGGAGACCGGGTGGTTTTTATAGATGAGAAGGGGGAAAGAATTGCTGGAGATTTAATTACTGCCTTATTAGTCAGTTTAATATTGGAAGAAAGGCCTCGCCAAAAAATATTATGTGATGTTAGATCAAGTAATATAGTAAAAGAAATAGTAAAGAAATCCGGTGGAATACCAATAATCGGCAGAATAGGGCACTCTTTTATAAAAGAAAAAATGAGAAAAGAGAATATTATTTTTCAGGGGGAACTAAATGGTCATTACTATTTCCGCAAGCATTATTTCACTGAAGCTCCTTTTTTTGCTATTTTTAAAGTTATTGAAGAGATAATAAAGACAAAGAAAAAAATTTCTGAATTAGTCAAACCTTTTAAAAAATATTTTCATTCAGGAGAGATAAATTTTAAAATTAAAAATAAAGAAAAAATTTTAAAGAATCTAGAGAGAAAATTTAAAAATGGGAAAATTTTAAAAATTGATGGATTAAGAATAGACTTTAAAGATTGGTGGTTTAACATTCGTCCTTCTCATACCGAGCCTGTATTAAGGTTAGTAATAGAGGCTAAAACAAAGAAAATAATGGAAGAAAAGAAAAAAGAGCTAACCGCTCTAATTAAGAAATAGGAAAATTTAACTTTTATCTTAATTTCTTTATCTAAAAATTGGGCTAAATAAGGCCCATTTTTTTTCTTACCTTTTCCATGGTTGAAGCAGATAAAACTTGAGCCTTTTTTGCCCCTTGGTTAAGAACTTCTCGAACATAGACTTCTCTTGTTTCAAATTCTTCTTTTTTTTGGCGGAAAGGTTCAAGAGATTTTATTAAAAGGTTTGCCAAAGATTTTTTGAATTCTGCATAACCTTTATTTTTAAAATTTTTCTCTAATTCTTTAATGGATTTTTTGCTAAAGAGGGAATAAATAGTTAAAAGATTAGAAATTCCCGGCTTTGAAGAAGGGTTATATAATATTTTCTTTCCAGGATCGGTAACGGCTGCTATTATTTTCTTTTTAATTTCTTCCGGGCTATCAAGTAAACTAATACAACCCTTTGGATCATCAGTTTTTGACATTTTCTTTTTTGGATTCTGGAGAGACATTATTTTTGCCCCAAATTTTGGCAGAAGGGCTTTAGGCTCTTTAAAAACCTGACCAAATTTAAGATTAAATTTTCTGGCCAGAATTCTGGCTAATTCTACATGCTGTTGCTGGTCTTTACCTACCGGAACAAGGTCTGTTTGATAAAGAAGAATGTCTGAGGCCATTAAGACAGGATAATCCAGCAAGCCAGCGTTTATATTTTCCTTAAACTGCCTTGATTTCTCTTTATATTGAGTCATTCGCGAGAGTTCAGATACCGGACAAATAGTATTTAAAAGCCAAGTAAGTTCTGCGTGTTCTTTGACCCTTGATTGAACAAAGAAAATGCATTTTTCCGGATCTAAACCGGCAGCTAAATAAACAATAGCCGTATCAAGGATATTATTTTTTAATTCAGATGTTTTATAAGGAGTAGTAAGAGCATGGAGATCAACAATACAAAAAACACACTCTGCTTTTTCTTGAAGTTCAATCCATTGCATTATTGCTCCCAAATAATTTCCGATATGAAGTTCGCCAGTTGGCCGAATACCGCTAAAAACTCTCATAATAATTTATACCTCGATAACCACGGGTAAAATCATAGGACGACGTTTGGTTTTACTATATAAGAATTGACCTATTTTATTACGGATTTCGTCTTTGACATAAACCCAATTAACCGCCCCGCCAGAACCTGCTGCTTGATTAACAATATTTATTACTTTTTTGCGAGTAGCAGCCAGTAATTCTTTTGATTCTTTCAAATAGACAAACCCTCTTGATATTATATCTGGAGAACCCCGAACTTGGCCAGTCTGTCTGTCAACCACAGCCACGATAACAAACATCCCATCTTTAGCTAAGGTTTGGCGATCTCTTAAGACTACCTCTCCAACATCTCCAATTCCCAGCCCATCAACCATTACATAATTTGATGGAACAGTCCTTTTTTCGATAAAGAAGCTTCTTTGATTTAAATTAATAATCTGTCCATTTTCAGCCAAGATAATATTTTTTTCTGGCGTTCCCGAATCCTCAGCTAAATTAGCATTAGCAACCAACATAGAAAATTGTCCATGAATAGGGAGGAAGAATCTTGGATTCATAATTTTCACCATTTCTTTTAATTCCTCTTTTTGGGCGTGACCACCAGCATGAATATCCATCATTTTATAATGAAAAACCTTAGCTTTCTGACGGAATAATTCATCTTTTAAAATCTGGACTGTCCTTTCGTTGCCAGGAATAACTGATGAAGAGAAGATAACCGAATCTTCTTTTTTAAGGCGCAAAAGGGGATGCTCTTTGGTAGCGATTCTCATTAAAACCGCTTGTCCTTCTCCTTGGGCGCCGGTGCAAAGAACGGTTATTTTAGAATCTGGATATTTAGCCATTTCTTTAGCTTTTATAATGGTACCATTTTTGGCTTTTAAATAACCCAAAGCCTTAGAAATTTCCACATTGGTTTTCATAGAATAACCTTCCACCACTACCTTCCGGCCATATTTTTCAGATAGAGTAATAATTTGTTGAATTCGGTTAAGCAAAGAAGCAAAGGTTACAGCAATAATTCGCCCAGAAGATTTTTCGAAAATTTCGTTTAAATTTTCTAAGATAGTTTTTTCAGAAAGAGAATGCCCCTCGTTTTCAGCACCTGTTGAGTCAGACATTAAAAGAAGAATTCTTCTTTTGCCCATCTCTTTTAATTTTTTAAAATCAGTTGGCAAATCATTTATTGGGTTAGGGTCGAATTTAAAGTCAGAGGTGTGCAAAAGATTGCCAACCGGGGTTTGGATAAAAAGACCCAAATTATCAGGAATGTTGTGGTTTTGACGGAAAAATTCTACCCCAAAGGGGCCAAGTTTTATCCTAGATCCATTTTTAACAGTGTTTATCTCAAGTTTTTTTTGATTTGGAAAATCTTCTTGCCTTCTTAAAATAATCCCTCGAGCCAAAGAAGAGGCAAAGAGAGGAGGGTAGCCAAGCTTTTCGATTAAATAAGGAACAGCTCCAATATGGTCGTAATGGCCATGAGTAAAAACTATCCCTAAGATATTTTTTTTCTTACCCTGCAAATAGGAAATATTAGGAATAATATAATCAACCCCAGGCATATCTTCTTCGGGCATTCTGAAACCCATGTCAATAATTAAAATCTTTCTCCACCACTCCAAAACCATCATATTACGGCCAACTTCGCCCAAACCTCCCAAAGGAATAAGGCGAAGATATGATTGTTTAAATGATTTGTTCATGATTTTATTTTACATCCAGAAAGGAGCTAAGCTCCTTTTAAGTATTTTATTTTTTCAAGTTTTTCCTGTGCTCCGTAGCAACCAGTCTGATTGGTCTACTGCTGGAGTTTGCCTTGCCCTCCATAGCTTCCATAGGAAGCGAAGGATGGGGCGGCAAATTTTCCAAAAACCGAAAATCAATCAGAGGAAGAAATGGTAGTAAGTATCTTTTCGTAAATGCTGTCTAATTCCGGGGAAAATTTGGTTTGTATAATTTCTACAATCCCATTTCTTCTAGAGGTTTCGAATACGAATTTTTTTGCCTGAGCGCCTCCAAAAATAGTTCCAACGAATTCTTTCCCTTGGATATTGTTTATAGTACGTTCTTTTTCGTATTGTGTCCCGTCCACAAATCCACGTACGCAATCATCATAATCTTTTCCGCATATTCTCCTTGTGCCTGGCACCCCTGTACCATATTCATAATCTATGATCGTAAAATCGTTGGAGCATTCACCACTTAAATGTATTCGTATTCCCTCTGGAGGTGGTGCATCAGGGGTAATGCAGGGATAGGTCGAGGATGGATATTTTATCTGAAAACCTCCTATTTGAGATACTTCCCAGTTTGCAGTTTCGTCTTTAATGATTTCTTCCGGGGTTTTTACTTTTGGCGACTTAATTTCCTGCGTTGGCACCCACCAATACTGATAAGCCAAAATCCCTCCACCAACAATAACAGCCAGAATAACAACAATTAAAATGTATTTCCAATTCATAATTTATTTTTTATTTATTAAACTTATATTTTCGACCTTTGACTTAATTAATTTATAAAAGATAAGATAATGTAACTCGAAAGGAGCTAAGCTCCTTTAGTGAATGTAATTTTATTCTAATGATTCTAATAAATACCTTTCTAAATCTTTTCTTTTTCTACTTTCATTAATAACTACATCTACAAAATTTTTAAAGTCTTCTACGGTACGAAATTGAGAAAGGATTATTTTTTTATCATTCAAAATCTCATTACTCTCTAGTCCTAAAAAATGTCGAAAACTTGACCACTTATAAGTTTTAGCCTCGGCAATTTTGTGGATTTCAATATTTCCGTTAACATAGCCACTTAGCCATAATAGATATTCATTATTATTAATATGGATTCCTTTAAATGGGCCTTGAAATAAAGAGCCCGATCTCTTATATTTTTTATTGAAATAATTAGTATAGCTGGTTCCTAATTTATGCATAAATTTAGGTATTCCTTCATCTACTAGCTGCTTTAAGATAAAATGATAATGGTTGGAGATTAAAGCATAGCTGGATGTTTCTACTACTTGCTTCATTCCGGCCAAAAAGGAGCTTAGCTCCTTAAGGCCTTGATGGACGATAAAATTTTTTCGTTCTTCATAAAAAGACTCGTTATTAAAATCTCTTAAATTTCTCAAAAATTTAAAGTAATCTTCTTCGTCTTTAAATATTTGACGTTTGTCCACGCCCTGATTATAAATATGGTAATATTCGTCATTAATAAATTTGGTTTTCCGCATATTTACCGCTAAAGTAGCTTAGCTCCTTTTTGCTCTATTTCCTTAGTTTGTTTTAATTTGGTGTGGACGGTGGAGTCGCCCCGCACCAGAACAGAGTTCGGTGCGGGGTCTTCGGTCGCCTTCGGCAACCTCGAAACCCACCAATTGTGCGGGCAGGAGGACTTGCACCTCCACAGCCTTTCGGCCATACGGATCTGAACCGTATGCGTCTTCTAATTCCGCCATGCCCGCCTATCTAAGGAAGTCTAAATCCTTTGGCATTCTTTTTAATGCTTTTTTGAAGCGAAGCTTTGGAATTTTTTTGTAATTCTTATTTTTGACCCAGCCTTTCTGGGTATAGTAATAACAGGCCCCTCTAAATTTCTCAAATAGATTATAAGAACTTTGACACTTTTTAGAAATCCAGTTAGCGATTTTCAAGTCTTTCTTAGAAGGATTGATGGTAATATGGCCGTAGTAGGGGGGAACAACGACTACTTCACCAGCTCGAGCTTTGACGGCATAAACATCTTCAACTTTTCTATTTTTATACTTCTGAAGTAAAAAGATTGCCCTGCCTTTTAAGACCCGGTAAACCTCTTGAAAGCTCTTAGAATGTTCGTGTCCCTTAGTTTTGAAAAATTCCCTTCCTAACATTTTAGCTTTAATCTTTGTAATATCATATCTTAGCTCACCCCTTGTTTTAACTCCTCGATACGTATAATAAACTTCAAAATTGCAAGCTTTCTTCAGCCACTCTTGGTCGTAAATTACTTTTTTCAAATCAAATAAAAAGCGAATTTCTGGCCTTTTTTTTATTGCCATGCTCTTTTTGTTTTTATGTACCAATTTTCAATACCAATAAATCTTTTTGAAGGATCAGCAATCACCTCTGTTTTAATTCCCTTAATCTCTTTTGAAACTGAATAAAGATAGTCTGGAGAGTATAGAAATACAACAGGAGCTGATTCAATTAGAATTTCTTGGAAGTTTTGATATTTTTCCAACCTCTCCTCCTCATCTAAAAGTTGTCGCGCCTCTTCTAAAATTTTATCAACTTCTTTGTTGTTATATAAAGAGAGGTTTAGTCCCGGCTCTCTTCTTTGAGAAGAATGCCAAAAAGGATAAGGGTCGGGAGTCAAGCCCATCACCTTGCCAACAAGGATGCTTTCGTAGTTCCTCGGTTTTATAAACTCTTGCTCTAAAGACGAGAGAGAAGTTGAAGAAGGAATCTTTCTAACCTCTAATTCAACCCCAATAATCTTCCATTGTTCTTCGATTAGATCGGCTACCTGGCTAAGCTCTTCTTGGTCAACTGTTATTAAAGAAAATTTCAAAGGAATGGTTTCTTTAGGTTTATCTGAACAAACTTCATTTAATTTAGCTCGAGTTGTCTTGCTCACAACTCCTGTTCCTTTTTGAAATCCCCAGGGATCTAAAATATCTTCAGAGTATTTTTCTTGAAATTTAATTACTGCAGCCTTGGTCTTTTCGCCAAAATAACCTGTTATTTCTCCTTCAGGATAAACTTGGGGATCTTTGGCTAAACAGCTTTGAAGATTCTCAACGTCTTTTCCTTGGCTTTCTTTTTTAAGATCCCTGGCGAATAGGACGTCTGGTTCGGTTTTAATAATTTTCTCTCTTTTTCCGTCTCCGTCCTCATCTTTCCAACCAGCTGCTTCTAAAATTTCTTTTGCCTGCTCTATATTAAATTGATAATTTCCAGAAAAAGGAATATTGTGAATTTTGGGCACAAAAGGAGAATCTATTATCTCGCCTTGGCCTAAAAGAACTTCCTCCAAGATGGCTTCCTTGTTTGTTCCATAATTTAAAGCCTGCCTTACTTTTTTATCTGCTAAAATCTCTGATTTTTCTGGGTTAAAAGAGATATCAAAATAACGGGGAAAAGAAAGATGGTAAACATTAAAATTTTTTTCTTCTACAATTCCAAGGTTTTGTGGAAAAATATGGGGTAGGCCTTTAATTCCTCCCTTTTTTAGGGCTTCAGTCAAGCTGTCCTCGTCTTCGAAGAAAAGAAATGAGACTTCTGAAAGATAGGGTACTTTTTCAAAATAATCACCATTTCGGACAAGGGTTAAAGATTTAATTTGGCCCGCTATATCATCTTTTTCTAATTCTTTGAATCTAAAGGGTCCGGTTCCGATCGGCTTAAAATTATAAATACTTAAAGGAAAGTTTTCGAAAGAGATATCTTGCCAGATATGTTTTGGTAAAATTTTAACAGTTAAGGTCTCTAAAAAAGAGGCATAAGAATTTCTTAATTTAAAGCGGACTCTAAGGTCTGATATTTTTTCTACTTCAACTCCAAAAAAAGAAGCTCTCAAAGGGCTATTGTAATCTGAATCCTGAATTAGTTTTACTGTAAAAATTACATCGTCAGCCGAAAAAGGCTGTCCATCGTGCCAGAAAACGTCCTCTTTTAAAATAAATTCATAAACTTTGCCGTTTTCCTCAATTTTATATTCTTTAGCTAAATCTGGAATTATCTCTCCATTAGAATCGTATTTAACCAGACCCGAGAAAATGAGTTCGGTTAAATCCCGGTCGACGTCATTGGCCGAAGCATAAATTGGGTTAATAAACCTTGGCTGACCAATTAATCCTTCAATATAAACTCCTCCTGAAGCTGGTCGAAATTCAGTATTGTTGAAATAAAAATTTGAGCTGAGAAAAAAAAGAGAACCAAAGAATAAGAGAAGAAAGAAAAGAAAAATCATCTTTTCTCTTCTTTCCAAGATTCCAAAAAATCGCCTCAAGTTAGAAAGAGTTAGAACTTTAAAAACCTCCTTTATCCTCCTTGGATTAAGGCTTGAAAAAGAGGAAGTTTTTTGTGGCAAGTCAACCATTATCAGGCTTAAGAAATAGTTAGATTCAAAATAGCTAAGATAACGAAAAGAACCCCCAATGATACTGTTGCCCAAAAAAGTTTTTTTTGGATGCCCCTTCTGGTTCCATAAAAACCTCCTTCACCGCCAAAAGCAGATCCTAAAGCCGTTCCTCTTTGCTGAAGCAAAATAAAAACAATTAGGCCCACACTGACAGCTGCTTGGAACAAGAGTAAAAATTGTTTCATTTGAGTTTATTTTAAAAAAGATTTCTTAGGTTTTGGAAATAAAATTGAAATAATAAATCCTAATCCCCAAATAATAAGAGTTGTCCAGAAAAGAGCAATAATCCCCACTATCTTGAGCTCAGAAAAAATAATATCAACCAGCCAGATAATCAGTATATTTATTACCAGGCCCAAAAGACCGAAGGTTAACAGCCTTAAAGGAAGGGTGATAAAGTTGAGAATTGGTTTTAAGAAAAAATTTAAGAGGCCGAGAATAACACCTGCCAAGAAAAGATATTTTATCTCGCCAGTAAATTCTACCCCGAAAACAAATTGAACTGCCAGCCAAAGACCCAAAATCCCGGCAATTATTTGTAAAATTAGCTCTCGCATTTTTCTGAAATTATTTTTTAAGTATATCAAGATTTAGGCATTAAGTCAATTCTCCTCAATTTTCTATGGTAGCTGATGGCAAATCGGTGGGCTTCGTCGCGAAGTTGCAAGATTAGATTGAAAATTTCTCGAGGTAGATTTTTTAGTAAAATTGGTTTTTTAATATTGGATAAATAAAGCTCATTTCTTCTCTTAGCTAAAGCTATTACCTTAACATGTTTAACTCCCGATGTTAAACAGCTGATAACGGCATTTAGTTGGGCTTTGCCACCATCAATTAAAATCAAATCAGGCAGAGGCCATTCTCGATGTTCTAATCTTCGAGTTAAAACTTCTTTTATCATTGCTATATCATTTGATCTGCCAGAAATTTTTATTTTGAATTTGCGGTAAAAATCCTTTGCTGGCCGACCATTTAAAAAAGTAATCATTGAGCCCGTTGCTTGTTTTCCTTGAATATTAGAAACGTCATAAGCCTCAATTCGAGAGATTTCCTCCTTTCTCTTTATAATTTTTTGCAAAATTCTTTGAGTTTTGTCCCAATTTTCTTCTAACTCCACAGGAGCTTCAATAATTCTGGCATTAGCTATAACACTTTCTAGAGATTTAATTTGATCCCTGATTTCAGCTGCCCTTTCAAATTTCCTTTGACGAGAAGCTTCTTTCATCTCCCTTCTTAAGTTTTTTAGAACAGATTGCTTTTTTCCTTTCAAGACAGCAATTAAATTCTTTATGTTTTTTCTGTACCCTTTTAGATCAGGATTAGGTCCTGGGCAGAGACCTAAACGACAGTAAGGGCAGGGAATTTTGGGATGCTTTTTCGCAGTATAATAAGGAAAAACTTTTCTTAAAAGTCTTAACGTTTTCTTTAAGGCTTTACCATTAACAAAAGGACCAATATATTTAGTTTGTAGTTTGCAGTTTATAGTTTGTAGTTTGGGTTGATGGGTGATGAAAACTTGAGGGAAATCTTCTTTGGTTACCGCAACAAAAAAGTAATTTTTGTCATCTCGCCACATTACATTATATTTTGGCTGGTATTTCTTGATTAAATTAGCCTCCAAAAGTAGAGCTTCTATCTCCGAATCAGTCTTAATAAAGCCTATTTTTGAAACTTGGCTTATAAAAAGACCATCTCGGTAGCCAGCTTGTCCTGAGCCGGGTCGAATGGATTGAAAATGATTCTTCACCCTTTCTTTAATATTCGAAGCTTTACCAATATATAAGAACCTTGACTTCGTCAAGAACCTTGAATGCCCTACATATAAGAACCTTGACTTCGTCAAGAACCTTGAATGCCCTGCATATAAGAACCTTGACTTCGTCAAGAACCTTGGATGCCCTGCATTTAAAAATTCCCCGCCTTTTTTTCCGCCTACGCTCGCCGCAGGCGAGCTTCGGCGGATCCGCCGTAGCTCCGACCTTGTCGGAGCAGAGGCGGAAAAACAATAAACTCCAGGATTTTTAGGAAGCTTAGAAATCTTATTTTTTTCTATAAATTTAAAACACTCCATACCTTAAATTTTACCTAAAATTTCTAATTATTCAATTCAAATAAAAAAGCTCGCCCAAAAGACGAGGATTTAAAAAACATTACACTTGACCAATTAATACGTCAAACTTCTTCCAACCTGCATTGCCTGATCAAAATCTCCAACAAAATCCCACCAATTTCTCATCATTTTGCCATCATAAGTCAAGCCATTGCTTTTGCCTGGAATATTCTGCATCCACCAGATTTTAAACCCCACATTACCGTCTTTAAATGGATCTGTATAGTCACGGCAATCTGGCGAATCGCTCCATGTATGACAGTTGACAGATGTTTTTTCACCACTACCATCTGGACGCCAATCTTCACAGCCTGATAAGACAGTTCTCTCACTGAACCAATTATATCCTTCACACATACAAGATTGAGGATAGTCTGGATTTACACCGCACTGATTAGGGCTAATTATAACATTAGGCGGACAATGTGTCCAGCCACAGCGTAATGGCAGGCCAAGATTATTAGGCCTAAATTCACTCGCTCCGCCAGTAAAAGAGTTTATATTTTCCCACCATAAGTTGCGATCAACGTAGTCAAATATTCTTTCAATATGATGTGTATGGTCTTCTAGTGCTTCGCCAAGACCTCTTTGATAGTTATAATCATAGACAGTATAGGTCTTTTGACAAAGAGGTAAATCCATATAACCATTTCCAACACCACCATATGGCCCTCTTTGATAGGATTCCACAGGATATATCTTAGTTGTGTGATACATCCATATCCAGACTTCTTTGACTAACAAATTTTCAACATAATTGCAGATATTTACGTCATTAAGTATTTTTATATGGTCAGCAGGATCTGATAATCCCTCAGGCGCTGAAGCATCTGCATCAGAAATATCCAAATCAACACCGTCATATGAAATGCCAAACTCATAAAAATCAATCCATCCTGTGTCTGGTTGTCCCACCCTATAAGAATCAACAACTAGTTTTATATACCTTGTATCAATAGAACCAAAGGTATATTCTTTTTTTTCAATGTCGGAGGTTGGAGATATCGGAGAATAACCACCCAATCCGTTTAATTCAGTGACTACTCTTTGTTCTTCACCTGCAAACTCCCCTGTTGATGAGGCATCAATATGAAATTGTTCTGGTCTGTATGTAGACCGGAAATAGAGAGAGATACTATCTATCTGTTTTAGAACCCGAAGATCTATTGAAAGATAATCGTCAGCAAATGGCTGGCTTGGCCTCCAGCTTCCTGTTTCCGGGTCTCTATCAATTATTTTGCGCCATGTTTCTTCTGAAGGAACAGGCTGAAGAAATTCCCTAACTTCATAAATGCCGTAATCTAAAGCTGGCGTTGCACTTGAATCTTTGTATTCATGATAAGTACTGCCGGTTTCAAGTGCCTGAATGAGTTGACTGTTTAAAGTCTCAGTATAATTTCTCATCCAATCAAGTGTTTTTTCTGGCAACCATGGTTCTGGGATACCTGTTATATCACGATCAAGATGGACTCCATCTTTGGTTGGAAAGTAGTTCAAAACAAGAACAGGAACTTGTATTGGATAAGTTGTTGGAGAAAAAACGTTTATAGTTGCTCTATCTTCAGCTATTAAATCACCCTTCTCTGCAATAACTTTGGCAGTATAGGTGCCAACAGTTGGATAATCGCAAAGGTTAGCCACAGTAAAAGGATCATCTGTGGTATCGTCTATTTTGTAATCATAATCAGGAGTAATATTGGTCCCTGAATCAGAACGATTGCAATAAAAGGTATAGTCAATTGGCCCGGTAGCTGTTCCAGGAATTTGGGCCGTAAGGTCAACCTTATTTAAAGAATCATAACCTAAAGAGGGATTGGCAGATAAAGAGACTGAGAGAGTAGGGGCCTCCACTGTTAAAGAAAAAGTAGTTGTTTTAGTTAATCCCCCACCAGTTCCAGTAATGGTGATTGAATAAGTGCCGGTGGGAGTGGTTGAAGCAGCATTGATTATCAGTGTTGAATAGCAAGAATGCGTCCAAATAGGCTCTCCAGCTAAGAGAGAAACTCCTGAAGAAGCCAAAATTCCTAAACCAGGGGTTGGTAGACAACTGCTTGGAGAAAAAGAGGCAGAGGCACCCGAGGGGAGACCAGAAGCAGAAAAAGAGACTGTCTGAGAAGAATTAGAAAATACAGATAAAGTTGCTGAGATTGGTTTATAGCCTGGAACAACTGAACCTGATGTTGGATAAATGGAAAGAGAGAAATTAACAGTAGTGAAACTTAATTCACTTCCATAACCCCAACCAGCTGAATTATGGGCTTTGGCTCGAAAGTAATAAGTAGTGCCAGGAGATAGGCCAGGGATGAGATGGATAAAAGTTCCGGTTCCATATTGATAGTTTCCTGAAGTTCCTTCGGTCCAACTATTGGGATAGCTTCCTGGTGAAGTTCCCCAATCAAAACCTCTTAGGTCAGCATTCTGACCACCAGTATTAGTGAGATTACCATTAAGAGTGGCATTTGTTCCAGTAATTGAGGTAGCTGGATTAGTAGAAACAGTGGGTGTAGAGACAACTGGGGAAGGGGCTTCCACGGCTAGAAAATAGGTAGTTGTTTTATTTAATCCTCCTCCTGTTCCTGTAATGGTAATTTGATAGGTTCCAGTAGGGGTAGTTGATAAGGTGGAAATAGTTAAGGCTGAAGAACAGGTCGGATTACAGGAAGTTGGTGAAAAGGAGGCAGTAGCTCCTGAGGGAAGGCCAGAAGCTGAAAAGCTAATAGATTGAGTAGGATCGGAAATTAAAGTAGCAGTAACAATGGTAGAAATTGAGCTACCTTGGGTCACTGTGCCAGAGCTCGGGCTGATTGAGAGGTTAAAATCAAATTGGGCAGAAGCAACATTAATAGTTGTTCTGTCTTCTACAGCCAAACCGCTTCTTTCAACAATAACCTTGGCAGTATAGTTGCCAGAAGGGTAATCGCAGAGATCAGAGACAGTATAAGGGTTGGTAAGGACAAAATCTATTCTTTGATCATAACCAGGAATAACATCAGTTCCAGAATCAGAACGGTTGCAGTAGAAGATGTAGTTCATTCGGCCAGTGGCAGACCCATAGACCTCAGCTGTCAGATCAACGCCACTTAGAAGAGGAGGATTACCAGCAGAAGGATCAGCAGATAGAAAGACTGAGAGGGTGGGGGAAACACAGTCTCCATCTTCCCGACATTCTTTGCCAGAAGGACAGCTACAAACAGAGCATTTATTGATTAGCTCTCCATCGTCACAATACCTTGGCTTTTCAGTGGAGCATTGACCATAAGAAGTACCATCTGAGCAGGTTAAAGCCGCACAGACGCCCCCAAGACAACTTTCACTCAATGTACAGTTATCATAAAGAGACCAGTCACCCCATTCTAATGAACCGTCGCAATTAGCTGAATTACCAGAGCAATATCTATCTTGATATCTTACTCCAACATCATCTCCTGGGTCATTACCCCAAGGACAGTTGTATTCAGTCTCAACCTTTTTTAAGCACTTTTCAGTAGAAGTTTTAAATATTTGATCTGCTAAATCGCAACAGAGGCCTGAAGTACATTGAGGCCCAGGTGCTGCTTGACAGCTTTCATTTTCTTGACAGACATTATCATCAGAACAGCCACAAACAGAACATTTATTAATTAAGATGCCTTCGTCGCAATACTTTGGTTTATCAGTTGAGCATTGGTCATAAAGAGTGTCGTCTAAACATTCCTCTTCTTCCTCTTGTTCACCGGGAATAGTTAAAAGATCATTTAATTTGTCTCTGGTAGTTGAGCCGACAAAACCTGTGCCATTGGGTAGGCAAATAGCAGCATAGCCATTATTTGTACACCATTTCTCTAAAATATCAGTAGCGTATTTTTCCTGGAATTTAATTACTGAAAACTTGGTTATAGGGCCGAACCAACCAGTAGCTGCCACTTTTTCAGGATAGGTTGGAGGACCAACTTCTACTTTTAGAATAATCTGGAGATACTTTACCTCGTTATTTTTCATCCCATATTTTAGATTATTCTCAAAAACAAAACCAGCCGGAATTCCTTCATAGGCTGGTTTTTCTCCTAAAATATCAGCTAATTGATCCTGCAAAGCTTTAATTTGATCCTGGAGGGCAGCAATCTGAGCCAAAAGATCCTCGATTGTTGTTGCCTGAGTTGGAGCTACTGTTCCTAAAAGTAAAACTACTCCAAACGCTCCAACGATAACGATTTTTATCTTGAGAGTGAAGTACTTTGACATTTAGATCTTCTTTTATTATAAGATATAATTTTTGATTTTTCAATTAACGAAATTACTGAAGTGAAACAAGAAGGGCATGAAATTCAACAGCTCACGCTTAAGCGCGAGCTGTTGAAATCCGTTTGCTGAAAATTATACCTTCACTATCTTCCTATTAATTCTTTTATTCCGGCCATAATTTTAGAAATCGCATTAGCAATAGAAGCTAATTGACTTTCTATTATTTTAGACTCTGTAGCGGTTAATCCTTGAGCACAGGCAGGAATTTCAGATGCAGCTGTTCCTAACCAATCAACTACCATTAAAAGATCAGTTATAAGAGTAACTGCACCATCATTATCTAAATCACAATCAAAGGCCTCATATGGTGAGACGCAACAATTATCTACTGAACAGCCTTCTCTGCCACCACTGGCCAGAACTATATTCGCATCTGTTATATCTACTGTTCCGTCACGGTTTATATCAGGGCAATAATTAATGGCACAACTTTCATCTTCTTGACAGAGGTATCCAAGAGGACAGCCACAAACAGAGCATTTATTAATTAAAGCACCATCATCACAATACTTTGGCTTATCAGTGGAGCATTGATTATAAAGAGTTTCGTCTGAGCAGGCATTTTCTACTTCTTTACAAGTAACACAAAAACCATTTTCTTCCTGTGGAGTGGTGCATTGTGTGTCTTCTAATATTTGTCCTCTTCCTCTACATTCAAGTTCCCATCCGTCATAAGTTGCACACCAGTAAGAATCACCACAAATATCCTCTTCCATACAAGCTCCATCTGCCTGGCATTCTTGGTCAGCAGGACAACCACAAACAGAACATTTATCAATTAAAACTCCATCATCACAATACTTTGGCTTTGTTTCACTACATTGACCATAGAGAGTGTCATCTGGACAGGCCTGCACTTGAGCACAAGCAGGAATTCCAGAAGCAGCTGTTCCTAACCAAGGAGTTACCATTAAGAGATCATTGATGATGCTAACCGCCCCATCATTATCTAGATCGCAATCAAAGGCTTCATATGGCG